>Ga0153980_1000008_pt1 | contig 586632 bp, 555 predicted proteins | sample TSGA064MetaG_FD_104722 | JGI IMG/M metagenome (GOLD analysis project Ga0153980, IMG submission 104722) | Attine ant fungus gardens microbial communities from Georgia, USA - TSGA064 MetaG | ecosystem: Host-associated > Fungi > Mycelium > Unclassified | place: USA: Georgia, Magnolia Springs... | reverse complement strand
GAATAGTGTGGTGGCGATAGCAAGAAGGATACACCTGTAACCATGCCGAACACAGAAGTTAAGCTTCTTAGCGCCGATTGTAGTGAAGGGTTTCCCTTTGTGAGAGTAGGACGTCGCCACGCAGCCAAACACATGTCTTAATTGACATGTGTTTTTTTGTTATTACAACGATGTATCATTTTTCTAAAAACAATCACTTAAAATAACTTTTTATGGAAAAAAATGATACACTAGTAGTGAAGTATTTTTAGGAGGGATCATATGACTGACGATGCCAAAAAAGAACAAAATGTTGTTCAAGATCAAGACGTTGTTTCAGTTTCAGCGAATGAAGAAATATCCTTTGGCGATATCAAACAAGTAGCCTCAAAAAATATCGGTCAAATGCTGCAAGACCTGCAAGATTTTGAAGTAGCGATCGAAAAAGAGGATATTCCTGAAATTTATCGTATATATAATGGTCGATTGCACAAACAGTTAAAAGAAACATCAAATCAAAATCATGAGATTGATGAATTGTTATCAAGGAAGTTCCACGATAACTTCACCCAAGCTTTCCCATTTATGATGCATTGTGCCAAAATATCTCCTACGGTGCATTACTATCAGTTAGGAACCTATTATCATGAGCGAGCGACGATTGGTATCGATGCGAGTATTCCCGAAATTTTTGTTATCCCTGAGATAGATGAAGAGTGGGAAAAGTTCCAACGAGGTAATCGTGAGATGCTGACAGCAATCGAACAGCAGATGGACAAACTAGAAGCCAAACGGATCACAGCGTTATCTGAGGTAAAGGAAATCCAAAATCAGATCGATCAACTTACAGAAGCCGAAAATGAATTAACTGAATCAAAGGGTTTTTTCAATCGGACAAAAATCGATGAAGAACTAGAACATTTAACTTCTGAGCGAAAAGCATTAGAAGCCAAACGTAGAGAATGGGAAAGATATTCAAATAATAATGAAGAGGTTTTTGCTGAAAAAGAACGCCTACAGCAGCAATATCAAACATTGCGCTTAAAGAGAGCGATCGTAGAAAAAGAATTTCGTCAAATTGATACTTTTTTTGGTTCTTTTGATGAATTTACGACAAAAATAATGGCTTTCTTAGCTCACTATACGGGAAAGGAGCTGACTGATATTGACGAAAGAAACGCAGACAAATCCTGATGAATCACAGCTGCTGGAGCAGGAACCGACGCTAGAGATTCAAACAGAAGGCGCTAATGAAGTTGAGGAAAACGTACCAACAAATGCGACGGACTTAGTGAATGACGGTCCTTTAGTAGAAGATAGTAGAAATGTAGCGGATGATTCGTTTGATTCAGCGGAAGAAGAATCTGACTACGAAGATGATTATTACGCTGTAAAAGCGCAAGATCACCAACGAATCGAATCGCTTATTGAGCAAGCCGAAAACGAACTAGCTGATTTAAAATTGCGAAAATCAATCATGGAAGCTGATTTTTCTGGATTGCTTGCTCATTACCGTCAGTTGATTTTAACAGATCAAGATATTTCGGTGATCGCCAAAAAGACATTGCTTGAATACTATGCCTATGAATTCTTGAAACCATTAAAAACGATTCATTTAACTGCTACCGATAACTATGATACATGGAAGACAAAGCATTTCAATGTCCGTTTTCGTTTAACAGAAACAAAGGAGCTCGAGTTTAGTTTTAAACTAAATCCAGTCAATTCTACGTATCAATCCAGTTATTTGCCATTGTTGACTATCAATTCAAACTCCCAGTCGGTGGTTGTCAATGATGAACAGATTTTGCATTTAATCAGTCAATGGCATGCGGAGAATATTTTCTCGGTCAATCAGCTTTCGCTTTTTAATTATGATGTCAACTTGGTATTGGCGCATTTAAAAGAATTAGGCTTTACGGTTTCACCAAGCTTGATCGACAATACCCAAACCTTAGCTGTCGATATGGAAACAGATTTTCCTGTTGCAGCAGAAATTCTCGATCAAATTTTTATTATCACGATGGAGAATCAGCAATATGATTTTATCACAGAAAACAAAGGCGAAATTCTTATTTTACTTGATAAAAATCAACGATTGACGATCCATTTGTATACAGAGTCCACTTTACTAACGATTGACTCAGATCAATGGAAGCGATCCTTATTAGATTTCTTCACAAGCTATCCGTTTTTAGTTCCACTTGTGGTAAAAGGTGAAGAATAAATGTTCTAAATTGGTTAAGAGTGCTAGAATGGTTTTTATAACTATTCAGCACTTTTTTTGGAAGGAGCAGTATGATGAAAAATAAAGCACTAGGTTTTTATGAAGGACGATCTTTAGACGATCTAGAAGTATTTACTGAAAAGGAAATTCCTATACCGATTTGCCAAACACATGATTTACTGGTCGAAGTACAAGCAGTTTCGGTCAATCCAATCGATACGAAACGTCGGCAAATGACTGTTTTAAGTGAAGATTTCCAGATCCAAGGGTATGATGCCGTTGGGATCGTTAAAGAAATCGGCTCAGCAGTTAGTGGCTTTGCCGTTGGTGATCGGGTATTCTATGCCGGAACCACACAACGACCTGGTGCGAATCAAAGGTTTCAAGCTGTTGATTCTCGAATCGCAGCAAAGGCACCAGCCGGCTTTTCTGACGGTGATCTTGCAGCTTTACCATTAACGAGTTTAACCGCATGGGAATTGCTATTTGAAAAATTTGGATATATTCCTGAAGAAAACGCCAATCAAGGATCGATTTTGTTGATCAATGCCAGCGGCGGTGTGGGTTCGATCGCTGCACAATTAGCAAAATGGGCAGGTTTAACCGTTTATGGCACTGCTAGTCCTAGAAACAACGAGTGGCTAAAAAACAATCAAGTGGATCATGTTCTTAATCACCGTTTACCTTTAGCCGAACAAATAAACAAACCTTTTTCAGCCATTGCCATTTTTTATGATGCCTCCACCTATTTGCCACAATTAACGAAAGCAATCGTCCCATTTGGTAAAGTCGGAATGATCGTCAATACGAAAGAAGCGCTCGATTTAAACCCATTTAAAAACCTTAGCATCGATTTTTATTGGGAGTACATGTTTGCCAAAACAGATGCTCAACTGATGTTTGAAACCCAAGGAGCGATCTTAAAACGAATCGCTTCGCTGTTAGTTGAGGGCAAAATTCACACCACTGCGGTCCAAACGATTGATGGAGGAATCACGATTGAAAACTTAAAACTCGGTACCGAAGCGGTTGAGCGGGGAAATAAAGGCAAGACTGTGATTACAGGGGGCGTCTTATAGATGGAAGAAGAGGAAGCAATCCTGTTTTGGGATGAGTTTGCTCAAGATTATGCACAAATCCAGCAGGAGTCTTCATTGCAGATTGCGAAAGAGGTAGTTGCTTACTTATTGGATCAGCAAGTGTTCCCCATATCTATTTTTGTTGACTTTGCTGCTGGTGCGGGTCGCTATATCCCCGCATTTTATCCTTATGTAAATGAGTATTATGCGATTGATTTTTCAAAGGAAATGCTTAGAATAATTGAAGAAACGATTGATGATCCACAGAATAAACTACACCTGATCCAACAGAGCCAAAGCGACTTTTTAACGACGGACCAGCACTGGCCCTGTATTTTCATGGCCATGAATCCAGCACTAAGAGACAAAAAGACATTGCTGCAGTTGCGAAAGAAAACCGATCAATTGATTATTCTTAGAACAATCGCTGAAATAGAAAATGTGTTTCAGCCCTTTGAAGAAGACCCCGTAGCTGAAAAAGAGTTACAGCTTAATACCTACTACAAGAAGTGGTTAACAGAAGAGGCAATTGAATGGCGGAGCTGCCAGTTTGAGTATATGGTGAAAGAAGAGATCGATCGGGATTTCTTTCATCTTTATTTTGAGGATGAGTATTCATTGGAACAGCGGAAACAAATGGTTCAACGTATCTTTGGTGAATCGCTGACTGTTGAAAGCCATACGAAAATAACCTTTGAACTTCTTTTATCTCGATAGTAATCCCTCAAAGAGATCAAAAAAAACGAGATTCTGACATAAGAGCGAAAAACAGAAACAGTAGTTATGCCTCTTTTGACTACTGGCTGCAAATGTCCTTATGCTGGAATCTCGTTTTGCATCGCTTTTGTTATAAGAAAAGATAGACAGTCGTTCCTAAGATCAGTAAGAAAAGAAGATTGACGATAAAGAACCACTTTTGGAATGCTTTGGCTTCTTTGGCTCGAGCTTGTTTCAGTAACTTATAGCCAATCAAATTGGCTAGTGAAGCAATCAATGTACCCAATCCGCCGACATTGACCCCTAAAAGAACGGCTTTTTCCAAGTCGGTGAAGGGAGCGATCAAAATCGCTGCTGGAACGTTAGAGATTCCTTGAGAGAGTATAATACTGCCTAAAAAAGCGCGATGTGTTTCTTGAAAATACGGTCGAATGCGATTGGTGATCCACGTTTGGTCTTGAATATTGCCAACGATCAAGAAGAAGCAAATGAAGGTAAGCAATAAACGATAATCAACTTTGGAAAATAACCGTTTATTGCTGAACCAAACCACGGCGACGACGATAAGAACGGCTATCGAGAGGGGTAGAACACTAAAAATACCCAAAATCATGATAACAAACAAGCCTGCATGGCGCATCGCTGCTTTTTTTTCATAGGCGTCTTCTTGAATAGGGATTTCTAGAGGCGATTTTGAAATAAGCTGAACCGAAACAAGCAGTAATAGTAAGGAAAGCCCCACGAAAGTACCGGTTGTCCACATGAACTGTCCTAGTGAGATGTGATAATAAGAAAATAAAAATAAGTTTTGCGGGTTTCCAAAGGGAAAAAGGCTACTTCCTAAATTGGCTGCTACGATTAAATAGACGGCGCCTAATATGACACTAGTTCGCTGTTGTTCTTGTCTCGTTAAAAGCAGATAGATGGGCAATAAGGTTAAAATAGCTACATCGTTCGTTAAGAACATCGAACTAAAAAAGCTTAGAAGAACGACTGCACGAATCAAATCCCGCAAACTACGGCTCTTTTCCACCAATTTTTGACCAAATGCCCGTAATAAGCCAGCTTCTTCTAACCCATTGATCACTAGCATTAATCCAAACAGCGACAAGATCACTTTGAAGTCAATAAACGACCAACGGAAGGTGCCAAAAAAACATGCAATGAGTGCTAGTAGCAGGGAAATCGAAAATAATCGATCGGTTCGAAAAAATGCTAACATTCGTTTTCCCATAGTTCACCACCTTTCTTCTCAAGAATTTTACCATTCCCGCGCTTTAGGAACAATAAATAACGCTTTATCCGTCTAATTCAAAGTCATTCAGGCAATTTTTATAGTTGACAAATGAGTCATTAATTGGGAAATTAGTATGTGAAAGGTGAAGGAGGTTCAAAAATGAATGTTATGCAGCTGCTTGAAAAAAATCAGCAGGTTCATTTTCAAATTTTAGCTGTTTTTTTTCAGAATGGCTCAGAGATCTCTTATAAGAAACTTGCAAAAACATTATCCATTTCCGCCCCCACTTTGCAAAAAGAGCTTCAAAATCTTCATCAGAATTTAGTCGCTTTCCATGAGGATGCGACATTGACTTATTTAGAAAATGATCAAGTACAGTTAACACTTCCGCTTGATTTCTCACTAAAAAAATTCTTTTATTCGTATCTGTCAGAGGCGATCGATTTTCAGATTTTGTCCTATTTGTTTTTTCATCGAGATGAGTCAACGACGAAAATGATGTTAGAACTCATGTTGAGTGAAGCATCTTTGTTTCGTCGATTCAAAGCCATCAATCAATTATTAAAAGAGTTCGATATCCAATTAAAAAATAAAAAATTAATTGGGGATGAAAAGCAAATTCGTTTTTTCTATTATCAATTTTTTTCACAAAGTTATCCCAATGAAGAATTGATTACCCGCTTGAATGCTCCAGCCATCAATAATTTGATTCGAGTTATTGAAAAACAGTTACAGACAACGTTTAGTCAAGCTGAGCGTTGGAAAGTTGGATTATGGCTAGGCATTATGGAAGCTCGTTTTGATTATCGTGGCTCACAGCAGCATGAAGCCTCGTATCACCTATTAAAGTCTCTAGAAAATGAAGCCATGTTCCAGATTCTGCGGAATATCTTAGGACGCTACCTCAGTCGTTTTGCGGTTTCCTGGAGCGATTATGAAACGGTTTATTTCTATTTGTTTTTACTAGCAGAAGGCTTGATTGGTCCTTCTGAGGAGGGATTAAGCCAGAAGTCACTTTTCTTCCGAGAAATCGAAGCATTAAATGAAGAGTTGTTGCAGGCGATCGGTGATAGTGAAAGAAAGTCTGCAGAAACTTCAGTGGAGTTGGGTGTCTTCTTAACCAGCGTAACGATCCAAGCGTTATACATTCATGGCGGTATTATTGCTTTTGCTGAATTTCAGCCGCAAAGTGTTGCGAATGAAAGCTTGATTGTAGTGGCACAACAAGCAATCGAACAGTTGGAGAAAAACGTAAACCAGTCTTTTTCTCTTGAGAAAAAGCAGCATTTAACCAATGAATTGCTTTTGATCCGTCAATGGATTCAAGTAAAACAGGAAAAAGCATTTACCGTAGGCATTTTGTTGACTCAATCACGATTACGCAGTGGCTTTTTGCGGCGTTTTTTGATCAAAGAATTGGCTGGCTATCCGAATATTCACTTCGATGGGACGAAGGAGAAGGACTATGATTTATTGATTGTTGATCATTCTGAGATCTCGGAAGGCTATCGTTATAAGAAGCGATTGATTTTAACAGGTGGTGCAACCCCATTTGAAGAAGAGCGACTTCATCAAATCGTGGATGAAATACGCAATGAGAACCTTGAAAGTGAGTTGGAAAAGATATGAGAATAGTGATTATTGGAGGCTCTCATGCAGGAATTGCTGCTGCCCGTCATTTAAAAAAAGTTGACCCCAAAGTCGATGTGATTATTATAGAAAAATCAGGTGTCCTTGGTTACGTTGCCAGCAGCTTGAATTTAGTTTTAGAAGGATATATCTCGCGTCTGGAAGACTCACGGACCACAACTGCTAGCGAACTTCTTTCAGAAGGAATCAATGTGATGCTGAACAGTGAAGTCATAAACATTTTTCCGCAAGAAAAACTGGTTCAATTTGTGACGTCAACGGAATCATATCGACAAGAAGATGAAGTGAGTTATGATGGCTTAATTTTAGCGATGGGATCGAGTACTTTCCGCTCGGAGTTCGCCTCAGATGTTGAAGCACATATAACGACCTACAAAACGATTGGTCAATCAAAGCAAGCACTAGAAAAAATCGAAAAGGCGCAAACCGTTGCGATCGTCGGCGCTGGTCTGATTGGGTTTGAATTGGCGGAATCGTTAAGTGGACAGCAAAAAGCGATTCACTTAATCGATCGAATGGATACGCTGTTGTTCCGTTATTTTGATCATGAAGTTGCAGAAATTTTGATGGAACGTTTTCCAGAGAACTTACAAATCTATCTTAACAGCAACGTTGCCCATACGATCAAAGACGAGAAGGGCGAATATCAAGGTATTGAGCTTTCAAATGGAACCCAGATTCAAGCTGATGTAGTCGTTTATGCTGTAAATCCGCGACCGAATGTCGCCTTAGTAGAAGACTTTTTAAAACTAAATCTCGATGGCACGGTATTTACAAATGAATACTTGCAAACGTCTGATCCATCCATCTATGCGATCGGCGACCTCGTCTCGATTCCTTTCAATCATTCGGATAGCTCTTTGTATATCCCTTTAGTGACTAATGCTTATCGGACGGGGATCGTAGCTGCTACCAATGTATTGGCTGATGAACAGGGAACGACGAAAATTCCTTTTCCCAAAATGCAGCGCACGGTTGTTAGTAAATTGTTTGGCTATTTTGTCAGCAGTTCAGGTATCAATGAGACTGAGGCACCGTATTACGGCTTTGAAGTAGATTCAGTGACGCAGACATTTCATTCTCGGACATTTTTCGCGACAGATGAGGATTTTGAAGTAACCTTAAAACTGATTTTTGATCAGCAAACGAAAATAATCATGGGAGGGCAAATCATCACGAGTGATCGTGGAAGTTTAGAGATCATCAATACGATCTCAACCTTGATCAATAGCAAGACGACCTTGCACCAATTAGCAACAATGGATTACTTTTTCAATCCAACCATCTCATTTCCACTGCACTTTTTGAATCAATTGGCCCTTGATGGCTTGTTAAAGTAAAATAGTAAGTCTTGATAAACCTGCGATGATCGCAGGTTTATTTTTGTGAATTGACGTTATTCGGGAGAAAATAGCGATGGCACGATGAAAGGTATCGCGTATTAAAACCAGGTGGGGGTGTGCTGAGCTTTAATGCCAACTGGTATCGCTATCTTTTTTGATGAAGAAACTCGTAAAAAAAATGACGACGCTCATTTTATGACTGAACGATTTTTGGTAAAGGATTGTTATCGGCAGACGAATGTTCCTTGGATGGAAACGTTAGCTCATCAGTACCCTTTATCTGGAAAGCTACGCCCAGCTTGGGATGAGCATGTGTGAACTACACAGGGGTTTCAACAGATTGAAACGATTGAACGTGTAAATGATTTGTTATTGAATGAAACTCAGAAGTTGAATCTAACCTTCTCAAGTATTTCTTTGATTAAAGCGATTAAATAGACTCCATTGAGAAAAAAAGACGTGCTCGCAGTCTTTTATAAGAGAAAAATATCACATAATCCCTTGCCTTGGCAGATTCGTTTTCACTGAAATTGCGTTGGTAAAGGGATTTTTTTAAAAAACTTCTTGTGATTTTAAGTGAAATAAGGTACCCTATTAAAGAGAGTGAGAATCATTCTCAATAACGAGGGGGCGGGGCATGTTGAAAAAAATCGGATTACTGCTGATCTTTATTCTTCTAGTGGGTTGCTCTTTGTTGGCAGGTACCCATGAATTGTCTTTAACAGGTTTACAGCAGGGTGATCCGAATCATTGGCTTGTTTTGGTAAAAGTTAGGCTCCCACGGACGATCAGTTTGGTCATTGCAGGTGGGATCATTAGTATCTGTGGAAAAATCATGCAGCACATGATGCAAAATAAATTTGTGGCCTCTGAGTCGATTGGGCTGACGGATAGCGCTCGCTTAGGAATTTTGCTGGTTATGCTCTTTCTGCCAAATGCCTCAAATTTGATTCGTACGACTGCAGCATTTGTGTTTGCTTATGCAGGGGTGTTGTTCTTTTTATTTTTAAGCCAATTTCTACCAAAGAAAGATCCAATGATGCTGCCTTTAACAGGGGTGATGTTCGGTAATATCATCGGTGCTACTAGTAGCTTCTTAGCCTATCGCTTCCAATTGGTTCAAAACGTTTCTTCTTGGCTACAAGGAAATTTTGCCACCATTATGGTTGGACAGTATGAACTTTTGTATTTGACGATTCCTGTTTTCGGTTTGCTGTATTTCTTAGCTTATGAGATCACGATCGCCGGTTTAGGTGAAAGTGCGGCTAAGAGTCTGGGGATCAATTACTTGTTCTTGCGTTTTGCTGTATTTGCTCTGGTGGCGTTTGCCAGCAGTGTCGTTTTACTGACCGTTGGACAAATCCCTTTTTTAGGGATCGTTATCCCAAATATGATCGGCATGGTCTTCGGGGATCATTTGAAAAATAATCTGGTCTTGATCAGCTTTGCCGGAAGCGCGTTCTTGTTGTTGTGTGATGTATTGGCGAGAGTCGTCATCGCGCCGTATGAAATGCCGGTCAGTGTTGTCGCCGGCGTACTGGGTGGGTGCTGTTTCTTGATTTTGCTTCTGGGGAGGAAATTTCGATGAAGAAAAAACTCTTTCTCTTGTTATTTCTAATCCTTTGTGCATGTATGGCCTACCTGACCTATAACACCTATGGCAACTGGTCCTTTGCCTTTGCATTACGAGGACGTCGCATCATGGCTTTTGCTTTAGTTGCCATTGCAATCTCCTTTAGTACAATCACGCTACAGACACTGACAAGCAATCGTTATCTAACCCCTGGGATTTTAGGCTTAGATCAACTGTATGTCCTTGTTCAAACCCTTTGTTTCTTTTTTATCGGTGGGATTCAGATGTTAAGCCAAGAAACAGCAGCGATGTTTTTGTTCTCTGTCGGTTTAACTGCCATTCTAGGAAGTTTCTTGATTGGCTTTTTCTATCAAAAAGCAGTCGCCGGACTATTTTTGTTGTTGATGGCAGGGATGGTCTGTGGCACGATGTTCGGTAGTCTCAGCACCTTTTTACAAGTATTGATGGATCCAAATGAATATGATTTGCTGCAAGGCCGCTTATTCGCCAGTTTTGGCAATATCAACACCCAACATCTTTTGATTGCTGCCGCGATCATTTTGGTAGGGAGTATCTGTCTGGTTCTGCTGATTCCAGAATTAAATTTGCTCCATTTAGGAAGCGGACAGGCCAAAAGTTTAGGCGTTTCTGTTCAATGGCTTCATAGAGGTGTTTTATTTTTGATTGCTTTACTGACAGGCACTGCCACTGCTTTAGTTGGTCCAGCAGTTTTTCTAGGATTTGTGGTGGCAACGATCACCTATCAGCTTTTCCCAACTTATCGTCACGGTTGGCTGTTTGCCGGTGGTAGTTTGATTGGCTTTCTCCTGTTGGTAGGAGGTCAATTCCTAGTGGAACAGGTCTTTCAATGGCAAACGACCATCGGCACCGTGATCCAATTATTAGGTGGTATCTTCTTTATAAGCAAATTGCTGTTGGAAAGGAAAAAATCATGATCGAAACCAAAAATGTATCCAAGAATTATGCAAAAACACAAGTTTTGACGAAATGTTCCTTAGCGTTGCCGGAGCAGAAAATGATTGCTTTCATTGGGCCCAATGGTGCCGGAAAAAGTACCTTGCTTTCTTTAGTCAGTCGGATGTTGGATCAGCGCACCGGTGATATTTATCTGGATGGAACGGAGATTCGTCAATGGAAATCCAAAGAGCTAGCAAAAAAAATGGCTTTTTTGCAGCAAAGCAATCGCTATGCTGTCAATCTGACCGTAAGAGAACTAGTGGCATTTGGTCGTTATCCATATAACCGGGGACGACAATCGGCAGCAGATGATGTGATCATTGATGACTCTTTGTCTAAGTTATCTCTCACCGAATATGCTGGTCAATCCATTCATGAGCTTTCAGGTGGGCAACTGCAAAGAGTTTACTTGGCGATGATCTTAGCCCAAGATACCGATTATTTATTATTGGACGAACCGTTAAACAATCTAGATTTGAAACATGCCAACCAGCTGATGAAATTATTGACTACATTGGTGGAAGAGTATCAGAAAACCGTTGTGATCGTTTTGCACGACATTAATTTTGCAGCACGATATGCCGATCACATCGTCGCTATGAAAGATGGTCAGATTTTTAAAGCAGCTGGCACAGAGGCAGTGATTCGAGAAGAGATATTAGAAGCACTATATGAGATTCCAATCAAACTGGTACAAGTGGATGGGCGGCAATTTTGCTACACCTTCCAATAAAATTTTGTTTCTAAGGAGGAAAAAATGAAAAAAATAGTAGTAAGTTTTATGAGTATTTTCGTACTAGCGGGGTTGACCGCTTGCGGATCAAATAATACAGGGACAACAGATTCAACGGGGACAGCTCAAACCCAAGTAGAAGAAAGTGCACAAACGCCGACAGAAGTCGAGATTACGGACAGCAATGGGACTGTCACTGTTCCTTATGCGCCGGAAAAAGTTGTTGTCTTTGACAACAGTGCATTAGACACAATGGATGCCCTTGGTCTTGGAGACCGAGTCGTTGCTGCAGCAACCAGCAATCTGCCAGATTATTTATCAGCGTATGCAGATGTTGAATCAGCAGGGGGAATCAAAGAACCGGATCTAGAGAAAATCAATCAATTACAGCCGGATCTAATCATTATTTCAGGTCGGCAACGTGATTTTCAAGAAGAATTATCTGCCATTGCGCCAACCGTTTTCTTAAGCGTCGACAATAGTAATACGTGGGGATCGATCGAAGCTAATATTACGGCTATCGGACAAATCTTCGGTATGGAAGAAGAAGCGAAAGAACAGCTGAATTCGTTGCAAACACAGATCAACACCTTGAAAGAGCAAGCACAAAGCGCTGACGAAAAAGCTTTGGTAGTTATGGTGAATGAAGGTAATCTTTCCGCTTTCGGTCCAGGATCTCGTTACAGTATCCTATATGATACGTTTGGTTTTCCGGCAGTTGATGAAGAGCTAGAGGCGTCAACTCATGGACAAAGTATTTCTTATGAGTACTTGCTTGAAAAAAATCCTGACGTCATCTTCGTGATTGATCGGACAAAAGCGATCGGTGGTAATGAAAGCGAAAGTGAATTTGTTGCAAACGAAATCGTACAAGAAACAAATGCTGGGCAAAACGATCAAGTGATTGAATTGGATGCTGCGGTTTGGTATTTAGCTGGTTCCGGATTGGAGTCGATCCAATTAATGATGGATGATGTCAAACCAGCCGTTGAATAAGTATGTGAGAACAAAAATCAAGTAACAAGGGGCACGCGTATCAGTTTACTGAGAATGCGTGTCTTTTTTTCATTTTCTAGGACCTACGACTGATTTTTGAGAACTTTACCAGCTTTACTTTACCTGTCGTAGTAATTGTTTTATAATTAGTACGACAGATGAAGTAATTTAGGAGGCGATTGCGTGATCTCGAGTGACGGAATTCGCGGCTATAACGACGCAATCATTTTATCCATTCTTTCAAAAGAAGATTCTTATGGATATGAAATATCCAAGCGTATTCGCGAAGGAACGGATGCCGTATATGTGATCAAAGAAACGACGTTGTATTCCGCTTTTACTCGGCTAGAAAAACAAGGATTGATTCGTTCCTATCCTGGAGAAGTGACGCATGGCAAAAAGCGGACGTATTACCAGATAACTGCAGACGGAAAAGCGAGCCTTACACAGAAACGATTGGAGTGGCAACAGACAAAGATCGTCGTTGACCAGTTCTTACAAGGAGGAGAAAAATGAAAACCATTCATGACTATTTAGACAGCTTATTTTTATCAGTACCCATCACACCGGAAACGAAGAGGGCAAAAGAAGACCTCTTAGCCATTATGGAAGACCACTACTTGGAATTAATCCATCAAGGGAAAAGTGAACACGAAGCCATCGGTGCGGTGATCAGTGAGTTTGGTTCGGTGGATGAATTGCTGCAAGAATTAAATGTTTCTAAAGAAGAGCCAATTGATGATTGGTCCGATGCTATCACAGAAGATGATGCATTTGATTATTGGGGAACTGTGCGCCACTTTGCTTTCTCGTTGTCTTTGGGAATCGGCTTTTGTATCGCAGCTTTTGCAGCTTTGATGCTTTTTGTTAGTTTCTATGCGGAATTATTTGGTGTAATGGTGATGATCCTTTTTATCGCCATCGGGGTTGGTTTTATCATCTCTAGCAGTTTGCACTTTTCCGGTGCTCGTAAACAGTTGGATGATCGTCCGATCAAAAGGGATGCTAAACGAGAAGCCGCTCAGCAACTCGCAAATTATGAAAAAAGTTTTCGAATTGGTCTCGTTTTAGGAATTGGCGCCTGCATTTTTTCGATTGCGCCTGTACTGTTAAGTGAGCTGATTTATTACTCTGTCGAATTCGGTATAGCGCTATTTTTCTTGACGGTTGCAGTAGGTGTGTTCTTTATTATTTATGTAAGTATTATTCGGGCAGGGTTTGCGAAATTGGCTTCGGAAACGTATTTTATTCGCGACGAAGATCATCCTGGTGATCGAGCAACACGTCATAAATATGGCGAATCCGCTGGTAGAGTTACCTTTTTTCGAACAGTCTATTGGCCAGTGATTTTGGTCGTTTACATGCTTTGGTCCTTCATGTTTCATGCATGGGCTTACTCTTGGGTCATTTTTGTTATCGGTGGTGTCTTAGAGGACTACTTTATTGGTCAGACAAAAGCCAAAAAATAAGAGACGTTTCAACCGAGAGTGCTTTCTTTACTTTTAAAAAAAGGAAGACTATAATACGCCTTGTAACTGAATTAAGTAAAAAAGAACGGCGAGAAGTGAGATGTTCTCATTGCTTTTTTAAAAGTTCAGAATACAAGAAAAGAGGCAATGGATATGTTAGAAATTCATTATCTGAAAAATGGCAGCAAAGAAGTAACAACAGTTGAATCCCCGGAGCGCTTTCTTGCGAGCCAATACTTGGAAGTCCCACCTTTTCAAGACCATTACCCAGTCGAAGAAGTTTTTCTAGACGGCAAGCGGATCACGTTGAGGGAGCGAACAATCGGTGGATTGTTCAACTATTTCAATACTAAATGAAAAAATTGTCTTTTTCTATGACTCACTTTACATTGTGAGGAATCATAGGAAGAGGCAATCTTTTTTTGTTTAATTGAGAATAGGAGATGTAATTGAGAATCTAACAGGTAGGAACTTTGCTTAGATATGATTACCCAACCTTATTACTATACTCCATTTGCTTTGAATAGAAAATAAATATGCTCATTTCTGAGGAGGATAACATTTTTTTTGACTATTTCTGAATAAACTATTGCATTTTGTAGTTAGATATACTAATAATTAATAGAGATTATTCTCAAATAATTATTCTAATTGGAGGAAATGATATGTCATTAATTGGAAAAGAGATTGGTTCATTCGAAGCGAAAGCTTACCACAATGGAAAATTTATCGATGTTTCATCAGAAGATTTTAAAGGAAAATGGAACGTTGTTTGTTTTTATCCTGCAGATTTCTCATTTGTTTGTCCGACAGAACTTGAAGATTTGCAAGACCAATATGCATCATTAAAAGAATTAGGCGCAGAAGTTTATTCTGTATCAACGGATACCCACTACACACATAAAGCGTGGCATGATCATTCTGATGCCATCAATAAAATCGAATATATCATGATTGCAGATCCTTCTCATGTGATCTCAGAAATCTTTGATGTCTTAGACGAAGCATCAGGTTTGTCTCAACGTGGTACATTTATCATCGATCCAGATGGTGTGGTACAAACGGTTGAAATCAATGCGGATGGTATCGGTCGTGATGCTAGTGGCTTGATTGATAAAATCCGTGCAGCACAATATGTTCGTACTCATCCAGGTGAAGTATGTCCTGCAAAATGGAAAGAAGGCGAAGAAACATTAACGCCAAGCTTAGACCTTGTAGGCAAGATTTAGGAGGCTCTCATGGCATTAGATAAGGCAATCAAAGACCAACTGACCCAGTATTTAGCGATGCTGGAATCAGAGGTTGTTTTTGCAGCAAGTTTAGGTGAGGATGATTCTTCCACAAAAGTACATGAATTCTTAGAAGAAATCGCAGAAATGTCGCCAAAAATCACGATTCAAGCTGTAGCAAGTAAACGAACACCAAGCTTTTCGATCAATCGTCCCGGTGAAGAAAGCGGCATTGCTTTTGCTGGTTTACCGTTAGGACATGAGTTCACTTCATTTATTTTAGCGTTGCTTCAAGTAAGCGGTCGTCCGCCGAAAATTGATGAAGCACTACAAAAGCGCATCAAAGCGATCGATAAGCCATTACATTTTGAAACCTATGTCAGTTTGACCTGCCATAACTGTCCGGATGTTGTTCAAGCGTTAAACATTATGGCAGTGCTAAATCCTTCCATTAGTCACACCATGATCGAAGGTGGGATGTTCAAAGAAGAAATTGACAAGAAAAAAATTATGGCTGTGCCAACAGTCTTTCTAGATGGGGAAGAATTTGCAAGCGGCCGTCAAACGATCGAACAATTATTGGAAAAAGCAGCTGGTCCAACGAGTAAAGATGACTTTGCTGAAAAAGAGCTTTTCGATGTTTTGGTCGTCGGTGGCGGACCTGCAGGTGGAAGTGCAGCGATTTATGCGGCGCGTAAAGGTATCAATACCGGGATGGTCGTGGAAACGATGGGTGGCCAAGTGATGGAAACCCTTGGTATCGAAAACATGATCGGTACTCCTTATACCGAAGGACCAAAATTAATGCGTCAGGTAGAAGAGCACATCAACGAATATAAAGTCGATGTCATGAAAGGGCAGCGTGCCAAGGACATTCGTCGCAATGATGTCATCGAAGTTGAATTAGAAAATGGCGCAGTATTAAAAACCAAAACGGCTATTTTAGCAACCGGTGCTCGCTGGCGCAACATCAATGTTCCGGGAGAAAAAGAATTCAAAAATAAAGGTGTTGCCTATTGTCCACATTGTGACGGCCCGTTATTTGCTGGGAAAGAGGTTGCTGTCATTGGCGGCGGAAATTCTGGGATCGAAGCAGCGATCGATTTAGCTGGCATGGCAAAACATGTCTACGTTCTTGAATTTTTACCAGAACTAAAAGCGGACCTTGTGCTACAAAACCGTTTGAACACGTTAGAAAATGTGACTGTTATTACGAATGCCGCAACGAAGGAAATTGCTGGATCCGATCATGTCGAACAATTGACCTACGTTGATCGCGAAACGAATGGCGAATTCACATTAGCTGTGGAGGGTGTCTTCATTTTGATTGGCTTAATGCCGAATACTGAATGGTTAAAAGACCGCATCGTTTTAAACGAGCGTAATGAGATCGTGGTAGACAAACATGGCGCAACCAACATTGAAGGCGTCTTTGCAGCGGGAGATTGTACCGATAGTGTATACAAACAGATCATCACTTCAATGGGTTCAGGTGCTACTGCTGCGTTAGGTGCGTTTGATCATCTGATTCGCTCGTAAGCAGTTAACAGCTACTCATATATGATTAAAACAGAAACGTCTCAGGAACTTCTAGGAGCTCCTGAGCGTTTTTTTGGGAGATGAGGGAATTTTAAGGCTGTTGACAGCAGGACAGTTTCTATATTACAATGAAAAAAACTCGTTCAAAAAAGAAAGAGGTATATTGATGAGTGTCGTAGGTATCTAACCAGCCAATTAAAACAAATAAGCAAAAACAGACTGTTTATTTGTTGTGCCTGTAGATACCGATAAAAATCGTATTGATGAATCAGGTGATGGGAGACTGTCGCTTTTTTTGTACACTTTTTTGGACGGGGATATTACCGGGATCCTCAGGCACAAGAAAGGATCACTCATGAATATACCAAAAGCAACTGAATTTGAACAAATCAAAGAACAAGTAAGTAAAAAAATAATCAGCGATTACGGCAAAGCGCGCTTTGCGAATGAAAAACCAGCAGCTACGATCCACTCTGCGCAAAAACGAGTGACAGAGACCACTGAAGCGATGGCGCTATTAGCCGCCGGTCGTCAAGTGCCTTTTATGGGGCTGCAGCATGTCTTACACCATACGGAGAAAATTGAAAAAGGGTTTGTTTTAGAACCACAGGAGCTTATCGAATATGGAGACTTTTTACGGTCTTTTCGAATCATTCGTCAATTGTTCGAAAAGAATCAATCGATCGCCCCAAAATTGCATCAATATGCGCAAGGTTTAGAAGACTTTTCTGAAATCGCCGAAATGATTTTCCAAAAGATTCGCAATGGTCAGGTTGATAGTAATGCCAGCCGAGAATTGCGGAAAATTCGAGGTACGATCGAAAAATATGAAGCTGATCTGAAAAAAGTTTTTGCAAAGTTTTTTAAAGAAAGTCATTATTTACAAGAAAATCGTGTCATCAAAAAGAATGATCGATACACGTTACCCGTGCGCGCTGAATTCCAACAGCAATTTAAAGGAACGATCATCGAACGTTCCAATAAGCGTGCGACTGTCTTTATTGAACCGGAAGCAGCTGCCCGTCTGAATGATCGATTGATCTTGGCACAGGCGGAAGAAACGGCCGCTCAATACCAAGTTTTATCAGAATTGACCGGGGCGATCGCCGAACAAATGAATGCAGTATTTGCCTGTCTTGATATTTTAGTGGTGTTGGATATTATTTTTGCTCGCGGAAAGTATTGCCGGGAGATCAATGGGCAACCGATAGCGATCACTGAAGAAGAAGTTTTGCTTCTTGATCAGGTCCGGCATCCTTTACTGGGCACTGATGCAGTTCCTCTATCTTTAAAACTAGGAGAAGAGAACCGATGTATGGTCATCACAGGGCCGAATGCTGGTGGTAAGACGGTTGTCTTAAAAACCGTCGGACTCGTTTGCGCCATGGCACATTACGGCTTATTTCCAGCGCATAATGGCAACAGCAGTGTACCGTTTTTAAAAAGTCTTTGGATGGATATTGGGGATCAGCAAAGTCTAGAAAATTCTTTAAGTACCTTTTCTGGACACATGTCGAATATTGCACAGATCATGACGAATGCCGGCCGGAACAGTATCGTTTTGTTGGATGAAATTGGCAGCGGGACTGAACCAAATGAAGGGGCGGCTTTAGCAATCGCCATTATGGAATCGATCTATCGTTCAGGGGCATTAATGATCGCCACGACTCATTATGGTGAAATCAAGCAATTTGCCCTTGACCATCAAGACTTTGAAACGGCGGCGATGGCGTTTGATGCCAAAACCCTGACGCCCAAATACCGCTTGTTGACCAATGCGGTTGGCGATAGCAATGCGTTTTGGATTGCCGAAAAAATGGCGATTCCAGCTGAGGTCGTGCAAACGGCTAAGGAGTATTTAAAGGATAGATCCTATTCTTTTGAAAAGCAGCCTTTTGTGTCGACCAGAAAACGAACCGATCCGCAGGAAGTAAAGCCTGAGCACATTTTCCAAAAGGGAGACCAAGTTTTTTCAGCAGAACATGAAAAACGGGGACTCTTTTATGAATATTTAGAACAGGGGCAAGCGAAAATTTCGATTGAGAAACAATTTTTCGTTGTTGCTGCTCGACGATTGCAACTTCTCACAAAACGAGAAGCACTCTATCCAGCCGGCTATGATCTAGATCAATTATTTTTCGATTTTGCCCAACGTAAATTTACCCGAGATATTGAACGTGGGTCTAAAAAAGCGCAAAAGCAGTTAAGAAAAGCAGCACAAGAGCGTCAAGCCAAACAATCATTTGATTGATCGGCACGGATATATTTATTCAGACAGTGCAAATCAAGAAAGCAGTTCTTTTTCAATCTTTAGAAAAAGAACTGTCTTTTTTTTGGAATGACCGTTTTTTAATAACGTATATCATCGAAGGGGATCCGGTGTTGATCGAATGATTTTCATTGGTTTTTCTTTAAAGGTGGGAAAATATTCGAAATATCTAATTTCTTTAAGAAAAGTTAAAGAAAAATAAAAATAACAAAGAATAGGTTGTATCTTTATTCGAGGAAGGGTACCATTCATATTGGATTGAAAAATAACATATAACCTTGTTAGGTGAGGCTCCTATACAAACATAAGCTATTGCGCAGAAACGTCGAAAGACGCCAATGTGTAGAACAGGAATTGTCGGATTAAGGCTTTTCATAAAATAGCTAAGAAAGGAAAGAACTTTCTTTACGTTGTATAGTGCTAAAACTCGGACGATGAGATTGCTGCGAAAGTCTGACGTCCTAAGAGAAGTGAGACTTTTTTGCTTTTCTTTTGATGGATGAATGAGCTCAAAAGGCAAAATAACTGGTACCGTCTGAACACCTACTCCAAGGCAAGAGGAGTGGAAGCAATGATAGAAAAAAAGAAGATCGATTGGCTGCTGATCATAGCTTATTTGCTATTGAGCCTTATCGGTCTTTTAATGATTTATAGTGCAAGTTCTTACCGTTTGTTAACGAGGGATCAGCCACCAGCGAGTTTATTCTTGCGTCAGCTTGTTTTTCTACTACTTAGCTGGGTGCTCCTTTTCATTATTCAAAGAACACGTCGAGAGATACTGCTTAGTAAGTACTTAGCGATCGGTTTGCTGGCATTTGGGATCTTTACATTGCTCTTAGCACGTGTGCCTTTTTTCGGCGTCTCTGTTAATGGTGCCCAACGCTGGGTCTCAATCGTAGGGATTCAATTTCAACCTTCAGAAATCGTGAATGTCGGTATGGTTTTGTATCTGGCTCATTACTTTCAAACAGCAAAAACCACCCTGCAGGAAATGAAGCGTCCCCTTTTGGTTTTGTTTTTGTGCTGTGTGTTGATCTTGATTCAACCAAAAGTAGCTGGGGTAATGATTTTACTTTTTTTAGCATTTGTCATGATTACTACGGTACAAGTGCCCGTGAAACTAACAGCTCTTTTATTTGGTGGCTTATTGATCAGTCTGTTCTTGATTGCCATGTTGATCATTTTTTTAGGAAACAATGATTTACTGCCCCACATGTTTATGCACGTTTATAACCGCATACGGTTAGTGGGGGATCCATTTTCCGATCCGTATAATCAGGGGTTTCAAATGATCCACTCCTACTACGCTTTGTTTAATGGTGGTCTTACTGGTCTTGGCTTAGGAAACAGCATCACTAAAAAAGGCTTTTTACCAGTAGCAGAAACAGATTTTATTTTCTCAGTTTTAGTAGAAGAACTAGGCTTGATTTTTGGTATTTTTGTTATCGGCTTATTATTCGTGATCATCTTGCGTTTATTTATGCGATCTGCTGCAATTGAAAACCCTCAAATAGGCTTGATTTTATTAGGGACGAGTACGTTGCTTTTGTTGCAAACAAGTATTAATATTGCCAGTATTTTAGGTTTGATGCCGATGACGGGGGTGCCGCTACCATTCATTAGTTATGGTGGTTCTAGTTACTTTATTCTTTCATTTGCCTTTAGTTTATGCCTGAAACTAGAACGAGAGGAGGGCATCCTTAATGAAGTTCCTCAAACGTCATGAAGCAAACTATGCTTTACTGCTGCCGGTTTTCCTGCTGTTTTTGTTAAGTATCTGGGTACAACATCAAGCATCTGTGATGGATGGCAATGATCCTTCAAGGATTGTTTTGCGGCAGATCCTCTTTTGTATTCTTTCGGCGATTGCTCTTTTTGTGACGAGTTTGATTCCTACGAATTTACTCCTCCGCTTTTCTGGTCTTTTGTACTTACTATCCCTTGGTTTGATGGCCTCTCTTCATTGGTTTTATGATCAAACGATGTTCGAACAAACGAACACCAAACGGTGGATCAGATTTGGTGCGTTCACGATTCAGCCTTCCGAGTTTATGAAAGTGGCCTTTATGCTCTTTATGGTCTATCTCACCTTAGTTTATGAAAAACGAAAAGCCGAACGAACGATCAAATCCGATTTGATCTATGTCACTAAGATCCTGCTATACAGCTTACCCACGTTTTTATTGATGTTTATGCAGCGGGACTTTGGAACGAGCTTGGTGTTTATCGTGATGTTAGGTGCCTTATTCATCATTTCCGGTGTTCATTGGAAAATACTGACTGTCGTGATCGGGTTGATTGCCGCTCTTGGTGCTATTTTGTTGCTGCTCGTATTCACGGAATGGGGCAATCGTGTGTTGTTTCGACTGCACTTCTCACAATACCAATTGGATCGTGTAAGAGCTTGGGCAGATCCTTTCGCTTATCAAGATTCCATCGCTTTTCAACAAGTCCGCAGTATGTGGGCGATCGGTTCCGGAGGCTTATTGGGGGCGCCAGCTACCCATACAACGGTGTATGTTCCGGTTCGTGAGTCAGATATGATCTTTACAGTCATTGGAGAAACGTATGGTTTTTTAGGAAGTACTTTAGTCATCTTCCTTTATTTTTATCTGATCTATCAAATCATTTTTGCTGCTTTAAAAACAAATAACAAAGCATCGGTCTATATTGCGATCACTTATGTGTTTGGTTTAGTTTTTCAAATTTTTGAAAACATCGGAGCGGCGATCGGTTTGCTGCCTTTAACCGGCATTCCTTTACCATTCTTAAGTCAAGGAGGCACCTCACTGATTGCGATCAGCATTGCTATGGGAATTATCTTTGGGTTAGATAAATTTCCGGCAAAAGCCAAAAATAGGTCGTATACATTAAAAGAAAGTAGGAGCTTAACATGAGTAAAACAGCAAAAAAAGGAGTGATAGGTGGAGTACTCTGCAGCTGTTTTGCATGGCTGTTTTTCCTCGTTGCATTAGAACCACACTGGTTCCAAAGCATCGACAACCTGTTTTCCCAATTGCCTCAAGGGCGGACACCTGCTGTGGAATCGATTTTTCTTCCGCTTGCCAGTACGGCCACGATCATTCCCATAGCGGCCATTCATTTTCTGTTAGCAAGTATTTTATTTATGCGCAAGCAGTATTTAGAAAGTTTATGGTTGATGGGGAACATGATTGTGATCAGTGGGGTCGGTCAAGTGATCAAGAAAGTAGTTGATCGCCCGAGACCGGATTTTGCTGACAGCATGGAGCGGGCATCAGCAAGTTTTCCAAGTGGACATACATTATTAGCGACCACTTTGATTATTTCTCTCCTCTTTTTCTTAGGGCAAACAGTTCCCGCTAAAAGAGGCAAGCGTCACTTTATCCAAAACCTGGCACTATTTCTTGGAATGATCTATTTGTTGCTGATCATGATGAGTCGGTTGCTATTCGGGGTTCATTATCCCAGTGACTTGCTAGCAAGTATTTTATTGGCAAGTGGGATCAGTTATATCACCTATGCTTTCGTCTTTTCAATCAAAAAACGTGTACTTAGGGGGAAATAAAATGAGTACAGCAAAAAAACTAATAATCATTTTCCTAGTATTGCTGACGGGAATTATTTCAGCAGGAACCGTCTATGCCATTAGGGTGTATTTTCAAGTAGAGGATGTTGCTCACTCGATCCATCGTCCGATCGAAGGACGAGAAGAGGCGGAGGTCATCGAAAATGCTGAACCTTTGAGCCTTCTTTTGTTGGGGATCGCCAATGATTCCCGGCGCAAAACCGATTTTCGTGCAAACACCATCATGGTGGCAACGTTGAATCCTGCCACGCGAAAAACCACCCTCACGAGTATTCCTAGAGATGCCTATGTGGAGATCGTGGGACAAGGATACCATGATAAAATCAATCATGCTCATTCTTTCGGTGGAGCAAAAATGATGATTGAAACCGTTGAACAATACCTTGATATACCGATCCATCATTATTTCTCCTTAAACATGGATGGGATGGCAGATCTTGTCGATGCAATTGGTGGCATCACGGTTGAAAATGAATTTGCTTTTACTGCCGAGAAGATCGATTACCCAGAGGGTACCCTTGAGTTAGATGGCTGGGAGGCACTCCAGTATACCCGTATGCGAAAAGATGATCCAGAAGGCGACTATGGACGTCAGCGCCGTCAAAGAGAAGTGACGGAAATTTTGGCCAATGAGTTAGTTTCACTTTCAAGCGTGATGCGGATTCAGGATCTGCTAACGATTATTGGAGATAATGGCGAAACGGATTTAACTTTTTCACAAATGAGTCGCCTATTCACTCAATATCAATCCGCATTAGGGACCGTCGAGTCTTACCAAATGGCTGGCAGTGGGTTCACGGGTGATGGCTTTAGAGGAGAATATGGGATTTCTTATCAAGAAGTAACGCCTGAAGAACAACAGACGACGAGCCAACGTTTAAAAAATGAGTTGTTGATTGATTAAGCTTTTGGTTTAGAAACAGAGCTAGTGTATTTTTGTTCATCCAGTAAGTTAGTAATTAGAGTTGACAGCCGCTTTTCCTCAGGATACTCTTTAGTCAAGCAAAGCATTACGGCTTGGCGGATAGCAAGAGTTTGTCTGGAAAAGAGCTGTCAGCTCTATTTCTATTGTGCCACTTTTTCGCTATGCTGTCACAAGGAGGAGAAGTATGAAAATCGTCTTTCAAGACCACTTACCATCTGATTCAAATCAAGTACTCGCCTTGTACGAGGGGGTTGGTTGGAGCGCCTACACCAAAGAACCTGAGCGTCTTCTAAAAGGGCTAGCTCAATCACAGGTGATAACGGCCTATGTTGAAGAGCAGCTAGTGGGGCTGATCCGTTGTATAACCGATGGACAAACCATTCTTTATATTCAAGATCTATTAGTTGCACCCGAGTTCCAACGTCAAAAAATCGGTCAGCGATTACTCAAAAAAATGTTGGCGAATCATCCATCGATACGGCAAAAGGTTCTGATTACGGACAATACAGAAAAAACGCGTCGTTTTTATGAAGCGTGTGGCTTTTCTTCTGTGGAAGAGCAACAAATTGCCGCATTTATCTATTTACCAAATAGCGAATAAGGAACAAGAAAATCAATGTGTCACTGAGAATGGCTTTATTTTTAGTTGGTTTGGGTTTGAAGAAGGAGTGGAGAAAAATGAAGATGCGCTTTGCGTTGCTTTTTTTGTGCCTCTTTATCGGTGTTGGCGCCTGTGGGGGAAGTCTGTTGGCGTTTAAAAGCATTGAGCCGTTAAGTCAAGGACAGACATATGCTGGTTTGGAGGCGGCCATGCTGCAAGGAACCCCCTTCACGACCTTCTTAATTCCCGGCTTGTTTTTATTAATTATCTTAGGCTTGGGGAATCTGATTGTCGCTATCCTGTTGTGGCTTAACAAAGGATACTACGGGGCAATGCTTTTAGGCATGAGTTTAGTAGTCTGGATCATCGTGCAAGTCATTTTATTACGAGGATGGCATGTCTTGCATCTGATTTTCTTTTTAATAGGTTTATTCCAGTTTGCTTCAGCAGTCTACTTTGTCAGAAGCATGCATCTCCCGTTGCCGTTTTCAGCTCATCAAAATTGATTAGACTTGTGAAATAAAGATGAAAAAAATTAAATTAATTGAAAGTTTGCTATGGAAAACGTGGATTTTTGAAAAAAATCTTCTTGAAATCATCCTTCGTTTTTAAAATTATGCTAAACTGAAAGAAGTTGAATTATTTTCTAGAATCAGGAGGATTTATTATTGGAGTTTCTTAAAAAATCAAAAATTTTTGCAGGTCTAGTGATTGTCTGTCTCTTAGGGATCGCGGTCTGGATCTATTCAAATATACTGTTTGTCTTTCGACCACTGGAAGCCATCTTTTCTAGTGTCTTTTTACCAGTATTGATCTCGATTTTTATTTTTTACATCTTTTTACCTTTCTTTAATTGGGTAAAAAAAAGAACGAAAAAGAAAAGCATTGCGCTATATTCGACATTGCTGCTGATCGTTTTTGCAGCGTATTTGATCGTTCAGGTGATTGGACCAGCATTAGCCTATGAGATGGGGCGTTTTATCAATCAAATTCCCATCATCATCAATTTGGTGATCGATACTATTGATCATTCTTATTTAGAAGAATTATTTGGTCCTTTTATTGATTCGATTGATATTTCCCAAGCTAGCAACTTTGCCTTACAGTTTATTACCGGTGCAACCAATAGTCTGACGAGTTTGATCTCCATCGTTTCTCATTCAGCGATCGTCTTGTTTACGATCCCACTGTTATTAGTGTATATGTTTAAAGACGGTGAGAAAGTTCCTGATTTTTTGGCAAGTAAGACACCGAAAAACTATCAAGGCTTAATGCGACAACTTTGTAGTGATTTCCATCAAGCAGCGTCAGCGTACATTGGTGGGAAATTGTTGGTTTGTTCTTACGTTGCAGTTTCTAGCTATTTGATTTTTTCTTTGCTAGGTTTGCAGAATGCGTTGCTTTTAGGCCTGATTTGTGGTGTTCTGGACATTATTCCTTATTTTGGTCCCTTTATCGGAGCGGCACCAGCCTTTTTATTTGCGTTAAGTCAAGACATTCGAACAGCTATTTTTCTGATTGTCGGAATCACGATCATTCAGTTAGGTGAATCGTATCTTGTTTCACCATTAGTAATGAAAAAAGTATTGCATATCCATCCAATCATTGCGGTGTTTTTATTATTGATCGCTGGCAACTTGCTTGGATTTGTGGGCATGATCGTGGCACTGCCAGTGTATTCGATCGTGATGGCAATGTCTGGTACATTGTTGCGCTTTTTTCAGGAGCGGAAATTAGAACGATCTGTAATTGATAAGGATTCATTATAACGAAAATGTTCTACCTTGCTGTTGGAGCGATCTCCATCAGCAGGTTTTTTTGTTTTTAAGCACTACGTAGCATGGCTTTAAGACAAATGCTATACTTATTGAAACGAGAAGGACGATAGGAGTGAGGAAATGAAGGTTTTATGGAATGATCAAATCGTTGATCGAGAAGCGGTGAAAATTGACATTGAAGATCGCGGTTATCAGTATGGTGACGGAATCTATGAAGTGATTCGAATCTATAATGGTCGTTGCTTTATGTTAGGGGAACATATGACTCGCTTAGAAAGTAGTGCGCAAAAAATTAAGCTGACGTTGCCTTATACGATTTCCCAATTAACTGAAAACCTTAAGTTACTGGTTAAAACCGAAGGAATCACAGAAGGAGAGATCTATCTTCAAATCACCAGAGGAATCGCCTCTCCCCGCAATCACGAGTTTCCGTCTGCTGGAGCAGTCAAAGGAGTCGTAACCGCAAATGTGATCCCCTTTGAACGACCTCTGGAAATGCAGCATGCAGGGCTATCTGCGACTGTTCTTCCAGATGAGCGGTGGTTGCATTGTGATATCAAATCATTGAGCTTGTTAGGGAATCTGTTAGCGTTAGATCAAGCGATCGAAGCGGGGTTCGATGATGCACTCCTTCAACGAGATGGCTTTTTCACGGAAGCTTCGGCATCAAATCTCTGGTTTGTCATTGATGGTATCGTCTATACGCATCCCGATGGACGCTTAGTACTACCAGGTATCACAAAAATGAAGGTGCTACAGTTGTGTCAGCAATTAGAAATTGCTTATCGAGAAGAACCTGTCCCTGTTGAGGCACTAAGCAAGGTGCAAGAATGTTTTTTGACCAATTCTGTCTGGGAAATTGTCCCTATCGTCAATGTAGATGGGAAATCAGTTGGCAATGGCACTTTGGGTTCGATCACGAAACGTTTGCAAGCCGCCTATATTGCTGCTACAAAGAGTACGTGCGAATCCTAGTTAACAAGCAAAAGAAACGATGCAAAAAACTTTGGCCCACCCAGCATGTTTTATGGCTAGGTGGACCAAAGTTTTTTTCTTGGATACAAGTGCAGATTTTACCATTCACTAGGATTCCACAATTTTCCGTCAAGTTCTCCTTGTTTCAATTCGATTCGAATTTCTTGCTGATGAAGCAACTTCTCTAGTTCTTGCAAAAATGCTTTTTCGTGATAGTCAGCTGTTTCTTTTATTGACTGCTCTATCAGTGGCTTTAGCCATTCGTGATCCATCACAGCACCTCCAATTCAGTTAAAGCGTCTTCTAATTCGGTCAACGTTTCATGGTTTTCCTGCAGCAGTGATAGCAAAGGAGCAAGCTGCGGTTTTTCAGAAACCAAATGCGCCAGTTTCTCGCTAAACCATTGTTGCTTTTGATCAAATGTAAAGGGAGCCGGCATTGATAACAATTGTTGATAGGCAATGACAAAGGCTCGTTTCTCTTGCTCTGTTTTATACATCAGTTGATCGAGGACAATGATGGGGAGTACCGTCATTTGGTGTTTTTTTGCCATAAGTACCAGTGGGTGTAAAATTTCATTGAAGGTCGTATTTTCGCGGCCACCTAGCTGAAATTCTTTGGCGGCAACGCCAGTAGAAACGGCGAAACTGATTTCCTTGCCCGCCAATGCAGGGGCACATTTTTCCCAAACCGTATCAATCCAATCTTTCATTTTTGCTGGAACGCTGTACCAATATAAGGGGAATTGTAAAACCAAACGATCGCATGTTTGCAACAGCATCCGTTCATCGGCAAGAGAAAAATCAGAAAGACCATCAAGAAAATGCATGGTGACGTTAGGAAGCTTGGCACTTTCACTAAAGAATCGTTGGGAAAGCGAATTGTGGAAATCCGGATGGCTGGCTACCACTAAAGTTTTTATCATGAGACTGATCATCCTTTCCTATTACATGTACCATATTTTACCAAAAAGAGAAACTAGTCTGCTTTTCTTTTTGTCTAAGTTCTTCTCTTTTAGTTTCGTTTAAGGTACTTCTTTTATACTTGTTATAAGAAAAAGCCAGTAGCGGCTTAAGCGTGATAGAAATGGGGGAATAGAGGATGGAATCAAATGATCCCTTGATGAAAGGTCTAGCAACTATAATAAGGATCGTTGCAAATACAGTGAACTATGTCGAAAATGGACTTGCCAGTTGCAAACAACGAATTGATGGAAAGCGTCATACGCAAGAAAATGATTACGGCAACGGGCAAGAGTTTACTGAAGTGACTGTCTACAGATGACCGATGCAGAGACAATAACAAAGATGGCTCACTCATCAAAGGGTGAGTCCTTTTTTTTATTTCAAGCCATTCATCATCAGTTTGTACTTTTGTTGAGGGAAGGTATAATGAGTAAATGAAGCATAGTGGAGACGGAAGAATGAAGCAATAGTAGAGAGGAGAAGCAGGTGATGAATCATTTATATAAACGAATCCAATACAAAATTCCAGAGCTGAACCGAGTAGAAAGAACGGTCCTTAACTATTGTTTAAGGGCACCCGAGAAAGTTTCAGAAATGACGGCCGATGAGTTAGCTTCCCAAACGTACACCAGTCAAGCGACGATCAGCCGAATGGCAAAAAAGCTTGGCTTTACCGGTTTTCAAGAATTCAAATTTTCACTGAAGAATTATCAAACTCTTGAAAGAAAATCATCTACTCAAGCTTCTCTTGGTTTATCCCCACTGATCAAGCAAATGATTGACCAGCTGACGACATCCTTATCAATGATCGAAGAAGCCGACTTTCAGCGTGCCGTGGAAATGCTTCAGCAAGCACAACGAATCGAATTTTTTGCTTTAGGGCAAAGTGCGCCGGTTGCATTATCTGCGAGTCGAAAGTTGCGGTTTTTAGGAAAAACGGTTGGCGCTTCAACGGATTGGGATGAATTGACAACCATCGCTAATCAACTATCAAAAAAAGATATCGCTATTTTTATTAGTCATAGTGGGGAAACGATCGGGATGCTAAATTATGCTAACCGGTTGAAACAAAGAGGTGTGCCAATTTTAGCCTGTATTGGTCAACCAAAAAGCACGTTGGAGAAGCTTGCCACCTTCTCTTTTCCTGTTGAAATGACAGCGATTTATCATCATGAAGTCGATTTGAGCCCACGGATCTCTTTAGCAGCGTTACTGGATATTTTAATTATTCAATACGCCAATCAAATCGAAGAAGTACTTGATCCTGAATGACCATTCCATTTTGTGAATGGTCATTCTTGTTTTGGTAACTGTATTGTAAGCCTTCTTGATATCGTTTACATTTTAAGAGACAAAAGTGTTAGGAGGAAATGATATGCAAAAAGGGAAGAAAGCAAGCTGGATGGAAATTTTTCAAGGACTTGGGAAAACATTTATGTTGCCAGTCGCTTTACTCGCATTCATGGGTTTATTTTTAGGGATTGGTAGTTCATTTTCATCTTCTTCAACGATCGATGTTTTCCCGTTTTTAGGTGCCCCTTGGCTCCAAGTGGTTTTTCGTTTCATGTCAACGATCGGTGGGTTTGCCTTTAGTTACTTACCCGTCATGTTTGCGATGGCGATTCCTTTAGGTCTAGCAAGAAAAGAGAAGGGAGTTGCGGCATTTTCAGGCTTTGTGGGCTATGTCGTGATGCATTTATCCATCAATTTTTATTTACAAGAAACGAATCAATTAGCTACTGCAGATCAACTACGAGAAGCAGGACAAGAGATCGTTTTTGGCATTCAAACATTATCAATGGGAGTTCTAGGTGGTATTATCGCAGGATTGATCGTTTATAAATTGCATATGCGCTTTTACCATTTTCAATTGCCAGATAGTTTTGCATTCTTTTCAGGAGCACGTTTTGTTCCAATCATCACCTCGCTTACTTTAGCTGTGGTTGGGGTGATCATTCCGATGATTTGGCCGTTGTTTGCTATGATCATCACAGGAATCGGACATTTAATTCAACAAGCTGGTCCATTCGGTCCGTTCTTATTTGGTTCAGGTGAACGCTTATTACTGCCATTTGGGTTACACCATATTTTGGTTTCCATGATTCGTTTTACCGAAGCAGGGGGAAGTCAGCTGATCGATGGTCAGCAAGTCTTTGGGGCGTTGAATATTTTTTATGCGGAATTACAAAACGGCTTAAGTATCTCACCAAGTGCAACGGCGTTCTTGTCTCAAGGGAAGATGCCAACCTTTATGTTTGGTTTACCGGCAGCAGCATTAGCTATGTACCAGACGGCAAAACCTGAGAATCGTTCAAAAATAAAAGGCTTATTGATTTCAGGCGTCATTGCAACTTTTGTGACAGGAATTACTGAACCAATCGAATTCTTATTCTTATTCATCAGCCCTTTATTATGGATTTTTCATGTAATCATGACAGGTGCTGGATTTATGGTAATGAGTCTATTGGGTGTCACGATTGGAAATACCGATGGGGGCGTGCTTGATTTTCTTATCTTTGGCGTGATGCAAGGCGCATATACAAAATGGTGGCTCGTTCTGATCGTAGGAGCTTGCTGGTTTGCCCTGTATTACTTTGTTTTTAAAACAGTGATCCTTCGTAAGAATTTGAAAACACCTGGCCGAGAAGACAACAACGAGCAACAGAATGAGATGGAAGATGAAAAGACGTATTCTGGAAAAAGTGGCTATGATGCCCATGGCATTTTGGCAGCTTTAGGGGGAGCAAGTAATATTGACTCTTTGGACAATTGCATTACACGGCTACGCCTGGTGTTAACTGATGGTTCACTGGTTGATGATGAACGGTTAAAAAAACTAGGTGCGCTTGGAGTCGTTCACTTAGATGATACTAACGTTCAAGTAATCATTGGAACGAAAGTAACAACAGTCAGAAATCAACTTGATGCGATTCTTTAGCAAAATTGTCAAGTAGTAGGAGTGAAGAAAATGTTTTTTGATGAACCAATCAATCGTAAAGGAACCCAGTGTACTCAGTGGGATTATGTTGAAGACCGTTTTGGTGAAAAAAACTTGTTGCCATTTACGATTTCCGATACGGATTTCAAGGTGCCAGCTGCAGTTGAAGCGGCACTTATCAAGCGAATGCAACACCCGGTTTTTGGGTATACACGTTGGAATCATAATGAATTCAAGCAAGCGGTCTGCAAATGGTATTCTGAACGTTTTAACAGCATGATCAAAAGCGATTGGCTGGTCTATAGTCCTTCCGTTATGTATAGTGTTAAACAGCTCGTCACCCTACTCAGTGAACCAGGAGATGGGATCATTATTCAGACGCCAGCGTATGATGCGTTTTATAAAATGATCAAAGAGAACAAAAGAAAAATCGTACCTAATGCACTCATCTATGATGCTAACTCGTATCGCATTGATTTTGAAGAGCTAACAAGATTGATGGCACAGCCTGAAAACAAAGTTCTTCTCTTATGTAGTCCTCATAACCCAACTGGGAGAGTCTGGCAAAAAGATGAGTTGCAACGAATGATCGAATTGGCGAGAACCCATGAAGTATTTATCATCTCTGATGAGATCCATATGGACATTGTAAGAAAAGGACAAAGGCATCAACCAATCATTGATTTGTTGCAAAAAAATGTAGCCCTTGTTACTTCGGGAAGCAAAACGTTTAATTTTCCAGGGTTGATTTATTCTTATGGAATCATTCCTGATTCCAAGTTGCGTGATCGCTTCTTAACTCAGTTAAAAGAAGCCGATGGGTTGAGCTCCACCAGTATTTTTGGCATGACCGCAACGATTGCTGCCTACGATAATGAAAGTAAGTGGGTGGATCAGCTCAATGACTATCTGGATGGTAACATTGCTTATGTGATCGCTTATTTACAGGAACACCATCCAGAACTCGTTGTCACGAAAAGTGAAGCCACGTATCTTATGTGGATTGATTGTACAGCAATGGGTTTAACGATGGCAGAATTGCAGCAACGAATGATTCGTAAGGGAAAAGTTGCGATTATGTCAGGGGAAATCTATGGGAAAGAGGGGAGAAATTTTTTGCGCCTAAACATTGGCTGTTCGCGAGAAAAACTCATTGATGGCTTGAAACGATTCACATTGAGTTTGACCTAACAAAAAGAACCCACTGAGCAATCAGAAAGATCCTGTATTCTTTCTGATCGCCAGTGGTTTTTTTAGTCTTTCGTCGTGCGGGGAGTCATTGCAGTAGTAACGGGGAGTGGTTCAACGACATGGAAATAACCTTCTTTGTCTTGAATGATCAGCATATCTTGCTGACTCTTGCTCTTGATGATCTCACCTTTAACAATTTCGTTGGTGACAGTCCGATAAATGCTTGTAGTCATGTTCATTCCTCCCAACGGTTTTTTACCAATTGGTCTTCCATAGGGGGACCAGTACAAATCAATTGCTTGATTTGTACCAGCAAGGAAAAAGAAAACGAATTGGTATCTTTAGTATAGGAGAGCAATGTTTAGATTGCTGCAATTCCATGTAAAGTTTTTGTTAATCCTTTTATTTTCAGCGATTGACTAATCGGCTAAAGAAAAACGCAAGGCCATTTTATTACTGCCAGACTCCACCATTTTTCCTAGTAACGTTGTTGCATTTTTTAAGTACAGTTCAGCCATCTTAGCGTTGGCTTCTTCAAGCAGACGAGTAGGCTCCTTTTCAGTGGAAGCTTTACAATCAGTTTCTTGTTGGATGCGGCGACAAGCCGCCATCGTTTCCATTTCAAAACGGTTGGCAAGATCACTATAGCGATCGTAGTCGCTGTCCCCAATCAACGCCAAGGTGCGTCCTAACCAATAGCTATTTGTTGGATCGTAGGTCTTTGTCGTATCGCAATAGCCAAGTGGGGTCTTAGTGATAGCTGCATAAAATGGCACAACGCCGTTGAAGGTATTGGGACCAAAGGCGAGCCAATGAATGCCAGCGATTGCTGCAGGCACGTGGTTGCGGATCTGCAAAATATGGACTTGCTGGTTGCGATTGAGAGCAATCGATCGGAATTGTGTTTTTTGTGTCTCGGTCCCTGTACCGTAAGGGTCAAAAGGCGTATTTTGGAAGTGGGAGCTCAATGCCCATTTTACATCTTCCACGGATAGCTTTTGTTTTGGGTAGCATACAAACGGGAGCTCTTGATTGATCGGTTCAGCAGCTGTTCCGCTAAAGTGTTTTTGAATGTACCATGCCCGCGGGTTATTGTAACGGGTATCTTTTTCTGATGAGCTGCCAAAAATATGGCGTAGATTGATACCTTCAAAATCAGGATTTAATTGATAGTCTTCAATCAACTGTTCGAGATCCTGCGAACACAACGTCATTTCTGAGGCGAAATCGAAGTGATCAATGTTTAAGCGATTGGGTGCCACGACATAGGCCTCATCGGGTAGGCGAAAAGCTGCCCAGTGATGTCCACCGATGGTTTCCATATACCAAATTTCCTCGGCATCAGAAAACGCGATCCCGTTGGCTTCATAGGTACCATAGGTTTCTAAGAGTTCCCCTAAGCGCAAAACACCTTCTTTAGCGGAATGGATGTAAGGCAGTACGATGCTGACGAAATCAGCTTCCCCGATACCATCTTCCACATATGGATCAATAGCCAAAACGCGTGAATTGGTTGTGATCGTTTCTGTCGCAGTCATGGCGATATTTTCTTCATTGATTCCTGAAGCTGCCCAGACTCCTTGGGATTCATCTGCTTCAGGTGTCGAAGTATAACGTAAGGGATCCTTAGGTAAACGGATTCGACAGCCGCTTAAAACGGCGTAAAATTCATTTCCTTGCTGTTCTGGAGTGATAACGACGAATTTTTGCGGTTCCGAACCGCTTCCAGAATCTTCATTACGGGCAATCATGGTCGAGCCGTCGATCGATGCTTTTTTTCCTACTAGTAAAGTGGTACAGGACGCTTTTTTTCTATCCATCTTTCCAACACTCCTTCATTTCTTCTTACGAATGATTGAAGCTAGTATACCCATAGTCTCATGGTTTTACAATGCTTTCTATAGAGAGGAACAAAAATATTTCGCCTTTTTTATTTATTTTTAGTACAATAAGGTGTTGTAAAAATAATCAAAGGAGCCATTATTATGAAGAAAACAGTTATCTTTAGTTATATTTTTTTACTTAGTCTGGTTTTTGCCGGCTGTGCCAAACCATCGATGGATGCGGGAAACTCCTCCAGTGAATCTTCGTCAGTCCAACAAAACGCCGAAGAGCGCACTGCCCAAATCAGCTTCAATAATAAAAGTGAAGAGCAAGACCAGGAGATCGAAACCAAAACGGTCACTTTTAAAGAAGGGGTTTCTTTGATGACTATCATGAAAGAGAACTTTGACTTGGAAGAAAATCAAGGGATGATCACCAGCATTGACGGTTTAGCGCAAGATGAAAAAGCTGGCTATTATTGGACATATACGATCAATGATGAAATGATTACAACTGGGGCAGATGATACCTTTTTAGGAAACAACGATAAAGTGGTTTTCACCTATGAAAAATTCGAATAAACCACTTGCATTTGCTGGAAAAGAAATTGCTTATTTAGGGCTGCTTGTGGCAGCGGCCGTCGTCGGCAGGTCACTTTTTCAACCCTTACCCAATGTTCAACCAATGACGGTGATCTTTTTATTAGTAACCATCCATTTAGGTCTTCGTCGTGGATTGATCGTTTGTCTGCTCTCGATGCTGATTACCAATTTTTACATGGGAATGGGAATATGGACGATTGCTCAATTAGTTAGCTATGCAATCATTATTTTGGGGATGTATCTGTTGTCAAAAAGCAAGCTGTTTATGAAACGGTTGCTTTTACAAGTCAGCTACAGTGTATTTGCAGGGTTTGCTTATGGCTTTGTGATATCTTGGATCAGTGTCAAACTTTACGGGTTTCCTAGCTTTTGGGCTTACTATTTTCAAGGATTGAGCTTTGATGCCCTGCACGCAGTAGGCAATGGCATTTTTTATTTGTTACTAGCACCGATCTTTCTACGGCTTTTCCAACACTACTATCCAAAGAAAAAAAGCGAAGGGCACTAAGCGCTTCGCTTTTTTGTTGCGTTTGCTAGTGTCAGGCAAAAACGTCCATGACTAGAGGAAAAGTCTTTGACGATCAAACGAGATGAAAGGGGCTATGTGAGGAAACAAGCAGGCATATTGTTGTGCAAAAGCGGTTTCTGCAGGTATCCTTAAGGTATCTAAGGAAGGATGTGGCTTTTGATGAAATGGATCGTAAAAAAAGATGATTTAGAAAGCTACCGCGCGAAGTTCCATGGAAAACTGGCTGGTTATGCCGAGGAAGCCAAAGTGATTGCCCTGCCAACCCCAAAGTATTTTATCGTGGTGGTTGACGAAGAAAAAATCCACTTGATTCAGTTAGATCTGCAATTTCATGAAAAGGGGATGCAGACAATTATGATCCATGAGATCACAAAATTACAACTAGGCGGTGTGGTAAATAAAAAAGTCCAGATTCAGACACCTTCGACCACTGTCAAATTAATGATCAAACCGTTGGCGATCGGTATCAAAGAGGAGCAAAAAGCCTTGATCGATCGGTTTACCAGAATGTCGCGATAGACTTCGGAGGAATAGAGAGGAAAATCAGCTGGATTTTTTCAGAAAAAAAAGCAAGGGCAGTTGCCTGCACTTGCTTTTCGTTAGTACTATTATTCTGGCGTACCGACGATTTTAATAAACTCATCGATATTCTTGATTTTCATATGCTTGATCACTAACTGTTCCCGCTTGTTCCATTTCCCTTCGACTTCTAATTGGTATTTATTTAATGGAAGGCGTAAGACATAGCTGGCTAAGTAGCGATCCTTAATAATGCAATTTACGATTTTGTGGTCTTCTAAAAGTTGGATACCTGTCAGCATCATTGGCGTTTCTTGAAAAACGCGGCTATTGACTAACAATCCAGTGTGGGTTTCGTTCATGGAATCTTCCTTTCTGATAAACCTAGGGTAAATCATCTTTCTGTCTGTTATGTTACCTGATTTGCATCAGAAAGGCAATTCCTATAGTAAATCCTCGTTATTAAGTACCATGTAAAAAGAAAGGGGGCAAAAGGAATGGTTGGGTATAATCGTTTCTCAAATGAGTTTCAAAAGGCTTCGAAAGAACTCCGTGAAGGGAAGAAGTCCAAAAATGCCAATAAAGGGCTGCGAACCCGACAAAAAATCGCTGCTGAAAAAGAACAAAAAGCACAAAATGCTTTTTCGACTGGTTTTTTGATCGGTTCCTTCAGAGAGTTATTCCGCAAAAAATAAGCAAGTTCCGCTGCCAAGGCGGGACTTGCTTTTTGTTTAGAATAAATAGTTGAAGAAGACACCGTTGAGAAAGGAAAAGCTCAGATAAAATAGAAAAAGTGTTACGATATCCAGTGGGAAACCTTTTAGAATTGGCGGAATTGCGGCAATTTGATTCCGTGTATGAACCCCTGACAAAGCACAAGAAAAGAGGAAATACATGCCTACAGCAACAAATAAATTGGTTAAATAATCGGTATAGGGAAATTGGGTCACAGTGGCGACCGTCAGCAAGAGCACACTGACTAGGATCGTTTTTTTTAGATCAGTCGTCAAGAAATGCTTTTTTGCAGGAACGATCAGTAAACACAAGCCCGCCGCGATCAAGGCGATGATGGCAGCACTTACCAAGTTGGTGACCACTTGATTGCCATAGACGAAACGATTTTGAAGTAAAAGATAAAAGCTTAACCCACTGAACAAGTAAGCGACCGCGATGATCCCTGAAAGGAAAACCACCCGTGTCGTCACGTTCGGTTTTTTCTCTTTGACGGTCGGCGCCAAATTTTGACAGGCGTAATTTGTGAGTAGAATGACTAGAAAGACCACTAGCCGATTGGCGATCATCATAAGGAACCCTCCTTTTTTGCGATTTAGCTCATAATTTTAAGGTTGAACGGGGTCTTTTTTCCTTCCCCTAATATGCGAAGGCGTAAGAAGCGATCAATAAGTGGGGTGAAACAATTCATGATCAAGATGGCATAGCTCATGCCTTCATTCGTAAAACCAAAGAAACGGAAGAGCACAACGAGGAGGCCAACGCCTAAGGCAAAAAGATTTTCTCCTGCTTTTGTTCCTGGGGTCGAAGAATAATCAGTCGCCATATAGATGGCACCCAACATGGCACCACCACTGATGATATGACCGATGACCGTTTGCCAACTGCCAGTAAAAAGTCCTTCTGGACCAAGGATAAAAGCAAAGAGCCCGATCGTCGCAAAGATAATCAATGGGATACGAGGGGAGATGATTTTCTTGTAAACCAGAAAAATTCCACCCAATAGTAAAAGTAAGGCACTGGTTTCACCGATTCGCCCCCCGGTAAATCCTAAAAAGGCATCCACTAGTTCAGAGCCACTCAACGTTTCTCCCACTTTCATGACAGCTAACGGCGTAGCACCGGAAACAACATCGTTCGCTGTAGCCTGCGAAACGACATCTGGTGCGATGCTACCGAATGGTGGATCAGGCCAACTGATTAGAAACATTTGGTTATAAAACAAGCCAATCAACAGGGCTCGACCGCCGAGGGCTGGATTTAGAAAATTATAACCAATACCGCCAAAAAATTCTTTGACGATGATTACGGCAAACGCTACCCCAATCACTGGGAAATACCAAGGAGCTGTCGGCGGGAGGTTCATCGTTAGAAGCAAGGCCGTCACGACGATGCTTAAATCGAAGCGAAACGGCCGTTTGACAAGATAGGACCAAAGACCGTCGGCAGCAAACGCCGTAGCTAGCGCAATGAAAAACAAACCGTATACCTTGAGCCCAAAAAGATAGCCAGAGAATAAAACTGCTGGTAATAGGGCTAGTACCACACACCTCATGATCTTAATGGTCTCGTCATTGCTACGAATATGGGGGCTGGGGGGCGTTTCTTGACTTTTCCGCTGTTGAAAGAGGCGCTCACTATCAGAATCCTTGTAGTAATCAGGCACTTTCCTTCGCCTCCTTTTGCAGCTGGGCAACTTTGCCTTTTGCGGCAGTGATATTGGCAGCTAAGGAACGTTTGGCTGGGCAGACGAAGGTACAGGCACCACAATTGATACATGCTTCTGCCAACAGTTCTTCACATTTTTGATAATCTCCCGCTCGATAAAACTGATCGATCTCCATCGGCATCAGGCGCATCGGACAAGCTTCGACACATTTATTGCAACGAATGCAGGGGTTTTCGGCATAGAGCCAATCGGTTTCTTCATTAAAAACAACGATGCCGTTGCTGCCTTTGGTGACCGGAACTTTCAAGGTTTTGACGGATTTTCCCATCATTGGTCCACCAAGAATCAATTTGCTGGGGGCGCCTTGAAAGCCGCCGGCAAAGTCGATCAATTCTCCTGCGAGTGTTCCTAACGGATTTTTGACGATGCAGGGATTTTGAACATCGCCGGTAACGGTTGTATAGCGTTCAATCAACGGTTTGTCATAACAGACCGCTTCGGCGATGGCAAAGCTGGTGGCAACATTGATCAAGACGATGCCAATATCGGCAGTCAAACCACCTAAAGGCACCTCTTGATCGGTCAATAACTCTACTAACTGCTTTTCACCACCGGTTGGATAAACAGTTGGGACAGTAACGACTTCTATCGTGTCATCCTCTGCACTTGCGGCTTGCATGGCTGAAATGGCTCTTGGTTTGTCATCTTCGATGCCTATAATAATTTTTGGACCAGCTAATAATTTTTGGGCGATCTTTGCGCCGCGAATAATTTTTTCTGCTTCTTTTTGCATTAAGAAAGCATCACTGCGTAGGAACGGTTCACATTCAGATCCATTTAAGATCAAAGTATGGATTTTTTTTGTTTCATCAATACTGAATTTGACATGGGTGGGAAACGTTGCACCGCCTTTGCCGGCGATGCCGCCTTGACGGATTTTGTTGAGGATGGTTTCGTTAGCAGCGGATTGCCAGTCGAAGGGGACAGACAAAAAATCATTTTGGTAAGCATAATCGTTTTCAATGATGATGGTTTTTCCTTCTTCATTGTTTTGATTCGGCCAATCGACCATGTCGACGATTTTACCCGAAACAGATGCATGAATTTTGGCAGATACAAACGCATCAGTCTCAGCGATCACTTCCCCTTGTTTGACGTAATCGCCAACGGAAACGATCGGTTCCACCGGGGCACCGATATGTTGTGCTAAAGGGATAAAAACCATCGTGGGTGAAAAGGTAAGAATTTCATCTTGTTCGATCATTAATTTTTCTTTTAACATTTTTAATGGGGGACTTAGTGAAATACCGCCAGTAAATGTTCTCATAACCAACACTCCTTTCTCTCCTAAGTTTATTCTAGCATGTCGTAAAGAATCACAAAACCCAAAACGCTTACATTTCACAAGAAAAACTTATTTCGGTTGACATATGATTGTTTGTTCATATATAATAAGTGTATAAATATGATTGATTGTTCATATGTTAGATGGACTAGAGGAGGTTTTGATGATGGCTGAACATACTTGTCAACATAATCACACAAAAACGGAGGGACATTCTCATACTCACGATCATGGGACTCTTCCGCGTAACGTTTATTTTGCAGGCTTACTGCTCTTTATACTGGCACTTTTTGTTCCGAACCAATGGGTGAAAGATGGTTTTTATTTTGCAGCGGTTTTATTAGCGGGCTATCACATTTCTTGGGAAGGGATCGAAGATACCATAAAAAGTACCAGAGCCAATCGGCGCTTCACACCGAATGTACATCTTTTGATGTTGTTGGCAGCGATTGGTTCCATGGTCATAGGAAATTTTAATGAAGCCGCTTTGTTGATTTTGATTTTTGCAGGTGCTCACTTCTTAGAAGAATACGCCGAGGGACAAAGTCGAAGAGAAATCACCAATCTTCTCAAACTGAATCCCACGGAAGCCCGTTTGATGGGTCCAGATGGAAAAACCAAAAAAATTGCCGCTTCAGAGATAAAAAAAGGGGATATTTTGCAAGTGCTGCCTGGTGATCAGTTAGCAACAGATGGCGTAATCCTTTCTGGGACGAGTGCCATCAATGAAGCCTCGATCAATGGGGAAAGTATTCCTCGAGAAAAGACTACAGGAGACGAAGTCTATGGGAGTACGATTAATGGAAACGGCACATTTTTGATGGAAGTCACGAAAGACAGCTCTGAAACAGTCTTCGCAAAAATTCTTTCAGTGGTGGAAGCGGCGCAATCAAATCAATCACCGACCGAAACACGAATCAAAAAAATCGAACCAATCTATGTAACAGTTGTTTTCATTGCAGTCCCTTTGTTCATTTTGACTGCACCGTTTCTATTTGGTTGGGATTGGTATACAAGTTTTTATCGTGGGATCGTAATGATGATTGCCGCTTCTCCTTGTGCTTTAGCGGCAAGCGCTGTCCCTGCTAGTTTGTCGGCGATCTCAAATTTAGCAAAAAAAGGGATTCTTTTTAAAGGGAGCAATTACTTGACTAATTTTGCTCAGATCAAAGCGGTGGCTTTTGACAAAACGGGAACATTGACTGTCGGAAAACCTACAGTCACGGAAGCCGTTTTCGCTGATACGATCGATCGAGCAGAGGCAGCAGCGGTCATCGTTTCGATGGAAAAGCAAGCCAACCACCCATTAGCAGATGCGATCGTTACTTATTTCGAGAAGACAGAGAAAATACGAGAAATCGAACAGTTGACTGTCACAAACGAGATTGGTTCCGGGTTAGGTGCCGTCGCAGGAACAAAAGCCTATCGATTAGGAAAAAGAACCGAAAACACCCAGTTCACAGGTTTTATGGAGCAACAGTACCGTCAATTGGAAGCGCAAGGAAAAACAATGGTCGTGTTTTCCATCAACGAAGAGGTTACGGCGATCATCGCATTGATGGATGAGCCGAACGAACAGGCAGCTTTTGTGATTCATTATTTGAAAAATGAAGGTATCCATACTGTTATGATCACCGGAGACAGTGCTTCTGCTGGTGAAGCAATCGGTCAACGCTTAAAGGTTGACCAAGTGGCTGCCAATGTTCTGCCTGAGAACAAAGCAGAAGCAGTACGAGCACTTCAAGAAGAATACGGACAAACCGCCATGGTGGGTGATGGTATCAATGATGCTCCTGCACTCGTTCAAGCAGACATCGGCTTTGCGATGGGGGAAGGGTCAGATGTTGCGATTGAAGTAGGAGACGCAGTGATCATGAAGAATGACCTTTCACGTTTTGCATATGCCTATCGCTTAGCGAAGAAGATGGATCGGATCATTTGGCAAAATATTTTCTTCTCCATGTTTATCGTCGCGTTATTAGTCGGCTTGAATCTATTCGGCATGATGAACATTGGGTTGGGGGTATTTGCCCATGAAGGCAGTACATTGATTGTATTGTTCAACGGGTTGCGCCTTTTGCGTAAACTGCCAGAAGCATAAAAAAAGCGGCTATCGAAAGATAGCTGCTTTTTTTAATGACTGAATTGTGTCGAAGTTGGAAAATCAAAGGCATCGATTTTTTGTAATCGATTTTCGATCCTTCTTAGAATTCCTTCAGAGGATTCTAACGGTTTGATTGCATGATAAGCAGTCAGCAATAGGACTTTTTCTTTAGTAGGACGATTTTCGATGCGATAGATATTTGCTAACCGCTCAACATATTCGTAATGACTATAGTCCGTTTTATTGATCAAGAAATGCAAGAGATCTTTTGCTTTCGCATAGTCTTCTTGAAGATAGAAACTGATCGCTTCACGATACAATTTGATATCAAGTTCTTCAATTTGGTCTGGATTCGCTTTTAACGCACGCCACTCATTGATCGAGATTTTTCGTACGACTTTGCCAGTTGCATCGGTCAAAAAAATTACCGGCACATCATTTGGATGTTTTGCTTCTTGCTTGATTTTCTTCATGTCGCACCTCCCGCCTCTCAATGGACTGACTGTTTGATATCTCCTATTTTAAAAGGAATAGCGGGAAAAGTCTACATGTAGATGTTAGATTCAAAGGAAATTTTAAAACATTCTCATTTATTAAGCTCTTTTTCGTTGAAAATGGTTAACAGCGTCGGATGCCCCCATGAAAATCAAGATACCACCAAAAATTTGGAAGAACAGGAGCCAAGTCGCAAATGGATTTAATACAAGAACGAGTCCAGCAGCAATAATCAAGAGACTGATGATTAAGCTCGTGATGTAAGGTAAGCCAATGCGTTTTTGGTTAAAGCTTGCCATTAAGCGGGTGCACCCGCTGATGGTGATCATGATTCCCAAGAAAAATGGTACGATAGCAAGTAACCCTTTAGCAAAAACTAAAATCGCAGCTGCAGCGATCAATAGTAAGATACCAGAGACCGATTGCACATTGCGATAGCCCTTTTGTTTTTCTTTGTAGCTCGTATACAAGCTGATGATCCCTAGACATGCGATGTATCCGGCAACAAGATAAACGATCGTGTTAAAGACAGATCGTGGTGCGATCAAGATAATGAAGCCGAAGACGATATATACGACGGCACGAAGCAAGTCATAGCGTTGTAATTTATCAAAAAATGCATTCATGATAATTCCTCCTTTTTTTCTTATTGTACCGAATTCTGGTGAAAATAGATATCAAAAAACCTAGGAAATAGGCTAAGCCTTTTGTAACAGATCATTTTTTGGTAAAATAGGTAAAAGAAAACAGAACGGAGAGTATTATGAGTGGGTTAACGCTAATGATGTGTGCCTTTACGATTGTTTTGTACCTCTATTTATTGGTGGTACGCAAAGAGATTCACTTTATTGCTGTTGAGCGCAAACTAAGCAAAATCGCTATTACGATCTTTTCAGTAATGATCATCGGGTCCATGTTGATGATGGATGACCAATTGGATAATCAGGTGCGAGGAATTGTTTCAGGTTTTGTCTTTTTAAGCTTTGTGCTAGACAGCCGCGGGTTAGCCCTTGATCGAATTATTGTCCATCCAATGAGTATTAAAGGGGTACTGTACCAAGAGATCGATCGGGTCGTTTTATTTCAAGAAAAGGAAGGGCAGCCTATTAAGATGAACTATTTTCGAAAAGGGATGCGGGGACCATTAATGAAATTCAAACAGCCGTTAGCTGAATTAGTGGTTTTTTTGTCGGAGCACTTGAATGAAGGAACGCCGATCGATATTCTGGTCGACCATGATCAAGGAACCAACGACTAAAAGACCCTTGATTGCTGCCGTATGTGGCCGTAACCAAGGGTCTTTTTTAGGTCGTGCATTGGATTAATGGAACACGCGGAAGCGCTCATCATCACTTAGAAATTCTTTTTCGTTCGGTTCGCTTTCTTTTGAACCAAAGACTAGTTGCGCCCGCAGTTGCCAATTTTCAGGAATTGACCATTCAGCTGCAACAGCGTCATCGATGACAGGGTTGTAATGCTGTAAGTTGGCACCTAATCCAGCTTCTTCTAAAGCGGTCCAAGTGTTCGCTTGAGCGATCCCATTCGATTGTTCCGCCCAAACCGGGAAGTTTTCTGCATAAAGGGCAAATTGGTCCTGCAAGTTCTTAACGGTATCTGTGTGAATAAAGAATAAAACGGTTCCGTAACCTGCTTTAAAGCCAGCAAGTTTTTGTTTTGTCGCTTCAAAAGCCTCGGGTGGTGTCAATGGTTCTAACGCAGCCTCTGTTAATGTCCACAGTTTTTCGTGGGCTTCGCCAAATAAAATTACAGCTCTTGGCGATTGTGCGTTAAACGCAGTTGGACTATTTTTCACTGCTTCTTTCACAATGTCTTCGATTTCTGTGTCGGAAAGAGCAACATTTTTACCTAACCCATAGATTGAACGGCGTTGTTTGATCGTATCAAGAAATTTTGTCATCGTATTCCCACCTTTTCTATTGTCATAGAGTGAAGTATACATTCTTACTTAATGTTAGTAAAACAAAATGCTTTGTAAGAAAAAAAGTCAGGCAAACGCGCCTGACTTTTTTTCTTACTGGGCATCAATGGCGATAAATTTGACAGTCACATATTCTTCGGGACCATATTTGCCATTTTCGCGACCAAAGCCAGAATGCTTGACGCCGCCGAAGGGAGCCGCCGGGTTTGAGATCGCGATGTCATTGACTCCAACCATCCCATATTGGAGGTTTTGGGCTACATCCGAGATTGTTTGCAGATTCGTTGAAAAGAAGTAGGAGGCTAGTCCAAATTCCGTATCATTTGCCGCAGCGATGACTGCTTGTCGATCGGTAAATGAGATCAATGGAATCACGGGTCCAAAGGTTTCTTCATAGTAAATAGTCATGTCCGGAGTGATGCCATCGATGACCGTTGGTGCGAAGAAGTTGCCTTTTTCGTATTCGCCTTCAGTAAGCTTCTTACCACCGAGTAAAACTTTAGCTCCTTTATTTACCGCATCTTCCAACTGCTCGATGACTTTTTCAACGCCTGCTTGGTTAATCAAAGGACCAACGGTGGGGTTATCAAGACCATTACCGACCGTTACGGTTTCCATTTTCGCTAATAGTTTTTTAGTAAAAGTGTCTTTGACGGATTCTTCGACAAAAATACGATTTGGTGACGTACAAACTTGACCGTTGTTGCGGAATTTAGCTGCAACTAATTTTTCAGCAGCTAAATCTAAATCAGCATCGGCAAAAACGAGAAATGGGGCATGGCCGCCTAACTCCAATGAAACTTTTTTCAGAGTTGGTGCAGCTTGTTCATATAATTTCATCCCAACTTTCGTGGAGCCGGTAAAGGTGATTTTTTTGACTTGTTCATTCTCAGTCAATTCTTTCCCGATTTCAGAAGAATCCCCTAAAACGATATTGACGACTCCGTCAGGAAGGCCCGCTTGTTGAAAAAGTTCACCTAAAGCCAATGCTGATAATGGTGTTTCTTTAGATGGTTTCATAACCAGGGTACAGCCAACTGCCATAGCAGGCGCAATTTTTCTAGCAATCATATTGGACGGAAAGTTCCAAGGTGTGATTGCACCAACAACGCCGATGGCTTCTTTGCGTACCAGCCAATGATTGTGTGCAGGAGCTGGAATCACTTCACCATAGACTCGTTGTGCTTCAGCAGCATTCCAACGGAAATTATCAACGTTGGATTGGATTTCTGCCTCCGCTTCCTTGAATGGTTTTCCTTGTTCCATACTCATAATCTTTGCCAGACGGTCGCTTTCTTGTTCCATTAAATCAGCAATCTTGTTCATCAAATCGGCTCGTTCTCGAGGCGAACGTTTTGACCAATCTGTGAAGGCTTTCGCGGCGGCATCGATCGCTTGCTTTGTTTCATCGATGCCTCCTTGGCTGACTTTTACCAGTTCTTCATTAGTGGCAGGATTGGTAACCGAAACCGACTCTTTTGTTCCTTCAAGCCATTTTCCGTCAATCAATAACTTCGTGGGCACTTGTGGTAACTGTTGGTTCATTTTGGCACTTCCTTTCAATAATGGGTTCTATTTCAACCGTAGCACGGATCAGAATAGATGACAATTCATATGCAAGTCTAATGATTCCCCAAATTTTCATAAAGAACCAGAGAGGAGATGTCCTGCTTCTATCATTTTATGGTAGAATAGAAAATAAGAATGTTTGTTCGATTCTTTTAAAAAATAGTAAAAACATTCAAGGAGTGAAGGACACGTGCAACAGATAAAAGAGCTTTTAAAAACAGTGGGATTTGTCGTGATCTTCGCCTTATTCCTTTTGTTATTAAGACAATATGTCTTTACCCCAGTTATTGTAAAAGGAGATTCGATGGATCCAACCTTACATGATGGTGAGCGAGTGATTGCTTTGAAGAACACGGAAATCGAGCGTTTTGATATCATTACATTCGAAGCGCCGGATGAAGAGGGGAAAAATTATATCAAACGAGTGATCGGTTTGCCGGGGGATCGGGTTGCTTATCAAAACGATACCCTGTACATTAATGGACAAGCGTATGATGAACCCTATTTGGATGAATTCAAAGCGGCTGTCACCGATGGCTTTCCTTTGACCAGTGACTTTGACATGAGTCTATTTGGTGTGGAAGTCATTCCTGAAGGCCAAGTATTGGTTTTAGGTGATAATCGCCGAATCTCTAAAGATAGCCGTCAATTAGGCTTGATCGATGAATCAACGATTTTGGGGGATGTAAAATTTGTTTTTTGGCCCATTGCCGATTTTGGCATGTTAGGAAAAGATTGAACGAGTATTACCGATTTTGTAACGTGTTTCTGAAAATGACCACTAGACAAAAACGTCGCTTTCGAAGAAAAGCTGCTCATTGTTTTTTGGGGATTTTTTAAAACTATGTAGAGAAGGAGTCCTTTCATGAGTTTACGATTTATCCTTGGTGATGGCCGTTGTCGTCATGATCAAGCTGTGATAGAGCAGGCAAAAAGCTGGTTAGAAAAAGACCATCAAGAAGTGTTTTTCCTCGTTCCTAACTACAATAAATTTGAACGAGAGCGTGAGATCCTTCAATTACTTAAAAATGATCAATTAGGGGATTTCGCTTCCATTCGGGCCCAAGTGTATAGTTTTCACCGTTTGGCTTGGTTTTATTTGCAGCAAACAGGATTGCTTTCTCAAAATGCCATCACTGAAAATGGTGCCTCCATGATCATGCGCAAGCTGCTTTTGGATTTAGAAGAAGAACTTGTCTTGTATCGCGGCGAAATTAATAAAGCGGGTTTTATCCAGCAGCTATTGGCCTTTTATCAAGAAATGCATACAAGCCGTTTGGGGATCGAGGATTTATTAGCTGGTGGTGGTGCCCCCAGTGCAACCCAAGATGAAGAGAAGAAATACAGTGAATTGGCGATAATTTTTCAACGATTTGAACAAGAACTTCTAGAGCGTGCTTTGCAAGTCGAACAACCGCTCACCTTATTGACACGCTTTCTGGAAGGTTCCTTGCTGGGTGACTCCCGGGTGGATCAAACGATACCAACTGCTTTGTCTTTGAACAAAGCGCCAGATCTTTCCCACGCCTTATTTATTATCAGCGGTTTCTCCGCTTTTTCAACCCAAGAGCAACAGTTGATACAAGTACTGATGAAGAGAAGTCATGTAGTGATTGATCTTATTTTGGATCGCGGGTACCCACAAGAGATGCCCACGCCATTGAATTTATTTTATGAAGCAGGACGGACCTATTATCAGTTGATCAGTTTTGCCCGAGAAAATCAAGTGAACATTTTCTTAGATCAGAAACTTTCTGTCAACCAAGAGGTGGACAAAGAAGACGAGGGATCGATCCCGCAGGCGTACAAGGAAGTAGAAACTTTTTGGCGCCAGACCCAATCACAAGCCAATTATCATCAGCAGACCTCCGTCAAAGACTTTCTGGCAGTCTGGAAAGTTGGGAATCCCGAAGAAGAGATCCGTCAAATCGCAGCGTCGATCCGCGGGATGATGAGTGATAAGAAACGGTACCCAACATTACGATATCGGGATATCCAATTATTGATCGCCGAACCAGAAGTCTATCATCAGTATATTCCTAAAATTTTTACTGAGTTTGAGATTCCTTTTTATATCGATGAAGAGCAGATGATGGCACAACATCCATTGGTTGAGTTTTTGAATGCTTTTTTTGCTTGTCAATCCTATGGTTTCCGCTTAAATGATATTTTGCGATTATTAAGAACGGAACTTTATTTACCGGCAGCCTATCGCTCCGAAGCAGATTGGCTCGTTGGGCGTGACCAGTTTCGTAAGTTAGTGGATATTACTGAAAATAAAGCATTAGCCCATGACTTTCAAGGAGTTAGCTGGACAAGAAACGAAGATTGGGAATTGATCGAGTATTTACAATCAGAAGAAGAGCAGACGGATAAAGTGGATTTGACGGCGTATACCAACCAGTTGCGTAGGGCCTTTAAGCAAGATATTGCTGATACTCTTGACTGGCTGACGGCTGCTAGAACAAATCGAGATGCCGTAGAACTGCTGTATCGCTTTTTACTGAATGCCGGTGTCGAGCAACAACTACGGCATTGGCGAGACCAGGCAATCCAACAAGGAAAATTGGATCAAGCTCGCAACCATGAACAAGCATGGCAAGCTTTAATGGATTTGCTAGATGAATATGCCACGATCTATGGAGAAGAGCCCTTTGATTTTGAGCTCTTTGAAGATGTTTTATTGACTGGCTTAGAAAACGTCACATTCGGGAAGATCCCAACAGCGATCGACCAGGTCAACGTCAACCGCCTTGATTTGGCTCGTCCAAAACAAGCGAAGATCACATTTGCACCGGGATTGAATGAAACGGCGTTGCCAAGAAAAATAGAGAACAAAACATTGTTGACGAATGAAGAACGTCAGCATTTCAATCAGTTGTTCAACGGTGAGAAATACCTTAGAGACACAGTGGTGGAAGGAAGTGTCAAAGAACCATTTGCCTTTTATTCTGTCTTGCTTTCAGCGACAGAGCACTTATCACTGTCCTATGCCGTTAATTTTGATACACAGCAAAACATCAAGATGTCGCCTTATTTAGACCGCGTGATCAAACATTTGGATGTTCCTCTGCAAGATCGCGGCATTTTAACGCTGACCAGTGACCCGAGAAACTATGTCGGCAGTTACCGTGGCCTGATTTACCAAATCAATAACCTCAGTCAGCAAGCGCAAAAAAACAAAGAGAATATGCCTCGAGTCTGGGAGCAGCTGAAACAAGCACTGCTGCGTTCGGAATGGACAGATTTAGCTGCCCAAGTATTTGAAAGCCAAACTCATCAAAATATTCCGATTCCTTTGTCTCAAGCACAAGCTGCGGCACTATATGGACCGTCGATCTACAGTTCCATTTCTCAGATGGAGACGTTCTATCAGTGTGAATACAAGTATTTCGTCAGCTACGGATTACGGTTAAAAGAACGGGAAGTTTATGGTTTAAATCCAGCGATGACCGGTGAGTTTTTCCATGATGCGTTGGACCGCTTTGTCAAAGTCCTGATTGCTGAAAATATTTCCTTGACCCAGTTAACTGCTGACCAACGCGTGCAATTTGTGGAAGTCGTTTTGCAGGAAATTTTTGGCGAAAGCCGTTATCGCTTACTGACGAGCTCTGCTCGGATGAATTTTATTCGGTATCAATTAGGCAAGACGATTCAGCGAGTAGCGTGGGCATTAGCGAAACAAGGACAAAAAATGCATTTTAGTCCGGAAAAGACGGAGGTACTGTTCGGCCAGATCGCTGGCTCAAATGGGATCAACGGGATCGAATTGCCTTTAAGCTCTGGTGGGAAACTACATGTACGGGGGAAGATCGATCGAGTCGATACGGCGAAAACGGAAGAAGAACAATGGCTTTCTGTTGTTGACTATAAATCTAGCAGCCGAGATTTTGACCTTTCTGAAGCCTACTACGGACTTGCGATGCAGTTGATCACCTATCTCGATGTCGCATTGACGGATGCTGTCCAACTGGTTGGTTCGCCAAATGTGCGACCAGCCGGTGCATATTATCTGCATGTGCATAATCCGCTTTTGGACGGACAAGAAGCCAGTGAAGAAGAACGTTTAAAACGTTTCAAGTATGACGGGTTGTTTATTGACGAACCGGCTGTTTTCCCATTGCTAGATGAGGATGTTGAAGCCAGCAAAAATTCACCGATATTTCCTGTTCGAAAAGACAAAAACGGCGATTATCAAAAAACGACGCAGGCGAAAAACAAGTTTTATACAGAAGAAGAGCTTGAGCTGTTAAGAAAACACAATCGTAAAAACATGCAACAAAGCGGTGAGAAGCTATTAAGCGGTGAAATCGCCTTAAACCCTTCTTATAATTTAAAAGACAAAAAACGGGCGTGTGAGTTTTGTCCGTTTCGCAGCATCTGTGATTTTGATGTATTGTTGAAAGAAAATGAGTACCACCGTTTAGAAAACTTATCTAAAGATGAGATTATCCATCGCTTAAGGGAGGAAGAAGATGAGTAAGATCCCTTTAAAACCGCAAAATGAAACCTTTACGGATACCCAATGGCAAGCCATTTTTGATAAAGGGGATAATATCCTCGTTTCCGCTTCAGCGGGTTCAGGAAAAACCACCGTTTTGGTTCGGCGAGTGATCGAAAAGTTAAAAGCAGGAACGACGATCGATTCTTTACTGATCGTGACCTTTACCGAAGCAGCTGCTCGAGAAATGAAAGAACGGATTCAAGCGGCATTGCAACAAGCCATCAACCAAGAAAGTGATGAGCAAAAACGCCAGCACTTCGTCCGTCAGCTGCAGCTATTGCCGACAGCTAACATTTCTACTTTGCATGCGTTTTGTTTAACTGTGATTCGGCGTTTTTATTATTTGATCGATTTAGATCCAAATTTCCGCATGATGACCGATGAAACCGAAATTTTATTGATGAAAGAAGAAATCTGGACACAGCTGAGAGATCAACAATATGAAGCCAATGATGAAGCCTTCTTTCGTTTGACAGAAAATTTTTCTAGTGATCGTTCTGATGAAGGCGTCGGGGATCTGATCCTGTCTCTTTATGACTTTGCCCGAGCAAATCCGGATCCCGTCAACTGGCTAGCTCATCTAAGTGATCACTATATCGGTAAAGAAACCTTTGCTGAAAATATCCTGTACCAATCGCAAATCAAACCGACTTTGCAAGAAAATTTGAAGACAGCGGCGCATTTGCTGCAGGCGGCGCAAGACTATGCCCGTTCTGATGAAGCGATGGAAAAAGCAGCACTATTGATCGATACCGAATTGGGCATGGTGGAAACCTTAAATGCTCTGCTGGATGCAGACGATGTTGATGGCTTCTATGAGCAGATCCAAGTGTTGCGTTTTGGTCGCTACCCAGCTTTTCGCAAACCAGAACAAAAGGAACTCTCCCAAGAAATCAAGCCTTTGCGAGATGATGCGAAAAAATTGGTCGAGCAATTGAAAGTGGCCTTTCCATACCCGCCGGCTGAAATGATGGAACTGCTTCATCGATCAGCACCTGTCGTTGAGAAAATGGCGGCCATGACCGAAGCGTTTATGAAAGCATTTCAAGAAAGAAAGCTTTCAAAAGGCCGTTTAGACTTTAATGATTTGGAACATTTCACCTTGCAGATTTTACAAGGTGACGGCAGTGGAAGTGAGGCGTCGGTCTATTATCGGGATCGCTTTGAAGAAGTTTTAGTCGATGAATACCAAGACGTCAATCGGCTGCAAGAGGCAATTTTATATTGGGTGAGACAAGTTGATCATAACCCTGGCAACATGTTTATGGTGGGGGATGTGAAGCAGTCGATCTATTCGTTTCGACTAGCAGATCCGACGCTGTTTATCGAAAAATACTTGGCATTTGAAACGGAGAATGGTGGGCGGAGAATCGTCTTAGCAGAAAATTTCCGTTCTCGCTCCGACGTATTGGATTTTACGAATCTAGTATTTCAACAGCTGATGGATGAACGGGTTGGCCAAATCCCTTACGATGAGGCGGCAGCCTTGATTACCGGTTTTCCTCATTTTCCAGAAAGCGATGCCTTTGACACAGAGCTCTTGTTATATGAAAAAGAGCATGAATCTGAAGAACAATTGATCGATGACAAAACAGAAGGTGAGATGCAGATTACTGCATTGAAGATTCGAGAGTTGATTGAATCAAAATTCATGATCTATGACAAAAAAGCCAAAACAAATCGACCAATCACTTACAATGATATCGTCTTGTTGACCCCCACACGTAAAAACAATCTTGTTATCCTAGATGTCTTTAAGCAGTTTGGAATTCCGATGGCGGTCAATGATGCTCAAAACTATTTTCAGGCAACGGAGATCCAAACCGTCGTATCTTTGCTGCAAATCATTGACAATCCGTACCAAGACATCCCGCTTGTGGCTGTCTTGCGTTCACCAATCGTCGGCTTAACAGAAGATCAATTAGCTGAAATCCGTTTAGCCAATCGTTCCGGCGACTACTACGATGCAGTATTGGATTATCATGGTCAACATGAAGCGTCAAACTTGTGGCAAACGGTGGATGGGTTTTTAGCTAAACTAAATCAATGGCGAGAAGAAGCACGCAGACTGCCGATCCCGACCTTGCTTTGGCAAATCTATGAAGATACTGCTTACTTGGATTATGTTGTGGGACTTCCTGCAGGACAGCAGCGTTATGCAAATTTAGTGGCATTGATCCACAGAGCCGAAAAATACGAAAAGAGCAGTTTCCGTGGTTTGTACCAATTCATTCGCTTCATCGAAAAAATGCAAGAAAAAAACAAGGATTTGGCAGAGCCTGTGGCTACTCCTGTAGAAGATGCCGTTCGAGTGATGACCGTTCATGCAAGTAAAGGCTTGGAGTTTCCTGTAGTCTTCTTATTGGATACCACAAAATTCTTTAACTACCAAGATTTTCAAAAACGCTATATCTTTGAAGAACAGCTCGGGGCTGGAATCCAATATGTGGAACCTGCAGAAAATCTTAAATTTGAGACACTGCCGTTTCAAGCCATCAAGCAAGTTCGTTTGAAAAAAGCCTTATCAGAAGAAATGCGAAAATTGTACGTAGCATTGACACGAGCAGAGCAGAAGCTTTTCTTAGTGGGCTCCTATAAAAATCAAGCGGATGCCTTTAAGAATTGGCAATCTGGCTTGACGCAAGCCGAAATGGTTCTTGACCCTGCATTGCGCCTTGTTGCCCGGGGGAGTTTGATGGATTGGGTCGGACGGACCCTGATGCGCCATCCAGATATGGAAGCAGTATTCTCTGAAGCGTCAGAGCGCAAGCGGACGATCGATCATCCTGCTCATTTTCGTCTGTCATGGTGGAATCAAGAAACGATCACGCAACAAGTCCAAGAGACCCTTGCGCCAGTCGAGGAGCCTAAACGATTGCTTGCGCCAGATAGCAATATCGATGATCTTTTAAAACGCCTAGCCTATCGCTATCCTTATCAAAAAGCGACCCAAACGACTAGTTATCAATCTGTATCAGAATTGAAAAGACTCTATAACGATCCTGATGATCAACAGACCACTTTGTTGGAATGGCGGTCGGTTTCCGAGAAGACGAATCCTCAGCAATATCGCTACGTACAGGATGAATTGGCGAAACCAAAATTTCTGCAAGAGACGAAGCCTCTCGCCAGCAGTATCGGGACAGCAACCCATACGGTTTTGCAAATGATCCCATTGGGAATGAAGCCAACACAAGATACTTTGGAGCTCCTGATTGCTGAACTCGTGAAAAAGCAATTTTTTTCTGAAGAAATCGCCAAAAAAATTGACCGATCGAGCATTTTGTGGTTTTATCAAACTGAACTAGGTGAATTGCTGAACCGATCCTCTGATTTGGTGAAGCGGGAACAACCGTTTTCGATGCTAAAAGAGGCTGATACGATCTTTGAAGAGTTTGACGAACCAGATGCGCCGCTTTTGATCCACGGAATTATCGATGGCTATATTGAATTGGCGGATGAAATCATTTTGTATGACTTTAAAACAGATGATGTTTTCGGTAGTCAGGCTCAGATTGAAAAGAAAATGCGCGAACGATATTATGGTCAATTGAAACTCTATTGCCAAGCATTGGAGAAAGCGTTGAACAAACCAGTGAAACAGACCTATTTAGTGCTGTTAAAACCTAAGATGATCGTGTCATTCTAACTGATCGATCCTAGTTTCTTACAATTCGTAAGTCATATGCTATAATAGGTAAAAGAGGTGATGGAGAATGATAAAAGTAGAATCGGATTATGCCCTTTGTCCTAAATTTGAAAAAGCTTTTTCTATTTTAGGCAAAAAGTGGAACGGCTTGATCATTGATGTCCTTCTTGAAGACGGCAAACAAAGATTTGTTGAGTTAGCAAACAAGATTCCTCAAGTGAGTGATCGGGTGTTAGTCGAACGCTTGAAAGAATTAGAGCGGGAAGAAATTGTCTGCAAAGAAAACAATCTTTACTGCTTGACGCCAAGAGGTATTGCTCTTGAAAAGAGTATGATGAGTGTGAAGCGTTGGGCAGAAACATGGGTACGTGAGGAAGAATGCAGTTGATTTCTCACCAGAAATTAGGTAAACTAACCTTAAATGAATAGTTAAAAAGCGTTGATAGAAACTAGTAATTTGGCTGAATCAGAAAAAGGGAGACTTGTCACAGACTGAAAGCAAGTCCTGCATTCGAAAAATGAATTTCACTTCTGGAGCTTGCTGATTACAGTCAGTCGGCAGTTTTGCTGTCGTTAGCCGAAGTGAGTGCGCGGTTTTTTCGCGAATGAGGATGGTAACACGAGACGTCGTTCCTTTTTTAAGGGATGATGTCTTTTTTTGTCTTTAAATGAATGATATTCCCTTTATTCAGTCAATCCAGTCTTGTTATTCTTACACTATTCACAGTATAGAAGGAGGAAACACATGTCTTTACAAGAAAAATTAGAAGCATTGAAGGAAACGACATTGCTTAAAATCAAAGAAAGTCCAACCATGAACGACTTGAATCAAATTCGAGTGGAAGTGCTTGGAAAAAAAGGACCCATCACTGAAGTTCTACGGGGGATGAAAGATCTTTCTGCGGAAGAACGGCCGAAGGTGGGGAGCTATGCCAACGAGATTCGTGATATTTTGACAGAAGCGATCGAAGAAGCCAAGACGTCTATCGAAGCAGCAAACTTGGAAAAAGCCCTCGCTGAAGAATCCATCGACGTGACGTTGCCTGGTAAAAAGATGGACCGAGGAACTCGCCATGTGCTGACACAAATCATGGAAGAAATCGAAGACATCTTTGTTGGTATGGGCTACCAAGTCGTTGAAGGCTATGAAGTGGAAAAAGATCATTACAACTTCGAGCGGATGAATCTGCCAAAAGATCATCCTGCCAGAGACATGCAGGACACCTTTTATATTTCAGAGGAAGTGTTGATTCGAACCCATACATCACCCGTTCAAGCGAGAACAATGGAGACCCATGATTTTTCAAAAGGGCCGTTACGGATGATCTCTCCCGGGAAAGTTTTCCGTCGTGATACAGATGATGCGACCCATAGCCACCAATTCCATCAAATTGAAGGATTGGTAATCGATAAAAATATTACGATGGGTGACTTAAAAGGAACCTTAGAAGTCATGATGCAAAAAATGTTTGGGGAAGATCGCCAAATTCGCTTGCGACCAAGCTATTTCCCTTTCACAGAACCATCGGTCGAAGTCGATGTCAGTTGCTTCAAGTGTGGTGGTGCCGGATGTAATGTTTGTAAACAAACTGGCTGGATCGAGATCCTTGGTGCCGGAATGGTCCATCCTAACGTCTTAGAAATGTCAGGGATTGATCCAACCCAATATTCGGGATTTGCTTTTGGTTTAGGTCCTGACCGAGTGGCAATGTTGCGCTACGGCGTGAACGACATTCGCCAATTCTATCAAAATGATGTGCGTTTTATTCGCCAGTTCAAGGGGGAACAATAAATGTTAGTATCATATAAATGGTTAAATGAATACCTTGATCTGTCTGAGATCACACCCAAAGAGCTGGCGGATAAAATGTCAGTGACGGGGATCGAAGTCGAAGGTATTGACGTGCCTGAAGAAGGTTTAAAAAAAATCGTTGTCGGAGAAGTGACCGACTGCCGACCGCATCCGGACTCTGACCATCTATCGATTTGCCAAGTAAATATTGGTGAGGATGAAGACTCACAGATCGTTTGCGGTGCGCCGAATGTCAAAAGCGGCATCAAAGTCATCGTGGCATTACCCGGCTCTCGAATCGCGGGCAACGTAAAAATAAAAAAGGGCAAGATGCGGGGAGAAGTTTCCAACGGCATGATTTGTTCGTTGCAAGAGTTGGGATATGCCGATAGCGTGATTCCCAAAGAATACGCGGAAGGAATCTATTATTTACCAGCAGAAGCAGAACCAGGATCACCGGTTTTTCCTTATCTGGATATGGATGATCACATTATCGAATTGTCGATCACTCCGAATCGTGCGGATGCGTTGAGCATGCGGGGGGTTGCTTATGAAGTCGGTGCGATCTATCGCCAAACACCGAAGTTTCCTGAAATTTCGCTTACTGAAAGTGAAGTAGCTGCTGCCGATAAAATTCAGGTGAAGGTCACTGAAGCAACAGATGCACCCGCCTACCAAATTCGAATCATTGATGGCGTAACGATCGCCCCAAGTCCACAATGGTTGCAAAATCGCTTGATGAATGAAGGTATTCGTCCAATCAACAATGTCGTGGACGTGACGAATTATATCTTACTATTATTTGGCCAACCATTGCATGCCTTTGATTATCAAAAGCTCGACAGCAAAGAAATACTTGTCCGTCGTGGTAAAGAAAATGAAAGTTTGGTGACTTTAGATGGAGAAACACGTCAGCTTTCCCCAGAAGACATCGTTATCACCAACGGAACCACGCCCGTTGCGCTCGCAGGCGTCATGGGAGGGCTTGATTCAGAAATCACGGAAAAAACGACTACAGTCGCTTTAGAAGCGGCCTTGTTCGATCCGTTAGCGATTCGTTTGACCTCAAAGAAATTCAATTTAAGAAGCGAATCCTCCGCTCGTTTTGAAAAAGGGATCAACCAAGCCACGGTTGCAAAAGCTTGTGATGCAGCAGCAGCACTGATTGCGGAACTTGCTGGTGGAACGGTCTTAAAAGGGGCAGTAATAGGTTCCCAAGTAGCAGTAGAACCTGTTGAGGTTACAATCACTTTAGCTCGAATCAATAGCTATTTAGGCACAGAAATCACTGATGAAGAAGTGCAAGAAATCTTTGATGCATTAGGCTTTGGTCATCGTCAAGAAGCAGACAGCTATATTGTTTCTGTCCCACCTCGTCGTTGGGATATTACGATCGAAGCAGATATCATTGAAGAAGTGGCGCGTATTTACGGTTATGATCGTTTGCCATCGACTTTACCGCAAGGAGAAACGGTTGCCGGTCATCTAACCAAAGCGCAACGTCTGACTAGAGAAGTTCGGACGCTATTGGAAGGCAACGGGGTCAGTGAAGCCATCAGCTATGCTTTGACAACGGAAGAGAAGGCACAACAATTTACGGATAAATCGAGCCAAGTGACTCGATTGGATTGGCCAATGACCGAAGAGCGTGCCGTCTTGCGCTTGAATCTGATTTCAGGTTTGTTAGACGACGTTGCGTACAACTTGGCACGTAAAAACAATCGTGTTGCTTTGTATGAAATTGGTCGCGTCTTTTATCAGACAGGCGACAGTAAACACGAGCTGCCAACAGAAGTCAATCACTTGGGGCTAGCTTTGACAGGAAATATCTATGAGAAAGACTGGCAAACCCAAGCTCAAAAAGTTGATTTCTTCCATTTAAAAGGCATTTTAGAAAATCTATTTGATTCGTTGGCATTAACCGACCGTATTCGTTATCAAAAAACGGCAGCTATCAAAGAGATGCATCCTGGCCGTACGGCAATGATCCTGCTAGATGACCAAGAAATCGGCTTCTTGGGACAAGTCCACCCATCGATCGCCAAAGCCTATGAAGTGAGTGAAACCTATGTTGCTGAATTGAACTTAGATCAACTGTTAGCAGCGAAAACAGAACAATTGGTCTATCAACCAGTTTCTAAGTTCCCATCAGTAACGCGGGATATGGCACTCTTACTTGATGAAACGATCGATAACCAGTCCGTGATGGAGATCATTCGCGAAAGTGCCGGTCGCTTCTTAATTGATATTCGCTTATTCGATGTTTATCAAGGGAAAAACATCGAAGCAGGCAAAAAATCATTAGGGTACAGCCTGACCTTTAGCAATCCAGAAGCTACCCTGACGGATGAAGAGATCAATCAAGCAATAGCGAAAATTACTCGTAACTTAGAAGAAAAAGTTCAAGCAGAAATCCGCTAATCAAATAAGTAGAAAAACGTTCTCCACCATACAAAGAAGTTGGGTGGGGAACGTTTTCTACTATTATAATAGATGTTCAGATGACGCAAAAATGTTAGGAGTTGGATTGGAGCCGTAAAGTATCTCACTATCAAAGGCAATCCAGCTTTTTTGATCTGTTCTTTTTTTAGCGCTGTCAAGGTTGAGAAAATGATCCTCTAATCAGCATTTTCGAAGTTATTTTTAGGGCAATTTTCTAGGTTTTTTCGCAAGAAATCGCATCAAATAAAGTTGCCTAATGGATCGGTCTGTGGATGAAGTTTGCTCGTGAAACCTAACACAGAGTGTGCTCGTAGGTTTAGCATTAAATTGTATTCTCGATTTGTGAACAAAAAAATAAGCCGCTAAGGCTTATTTTTTTAAGCAAAGTAATTGATGCCCATTGCATTTTTGACTTCAGCTAACGTTTGGGCGGCAACTTGTTCTGCTTTTTCGCTACCAAGTTTTAATAAGTTCATCACTTCACCGGGATCTTTCGCAAAAGCTTCACGTCGTTCACGAATCGGTGCAAATTCGGCTTCCAGAACATCGATCAAATAGCGTTTGATTTTGACATCTCCTAATCCGCCACGGGTGTAATGTTCTTTTAATTCAGTAATTTTTTCTTTTTCGGTACCAAATACATCAAGATACGTAAAGACCATATTGCCTTCGACTTGTCCGGGGTCTTCGACATGGATGTGATTTGGATCAGTGTACATGCTCATCACTTTCTTTTGTAACACATCAGCTGGATCTGCTAAATAGATACCGTTATTTAGTGACTTACTCATTTTTCCATTGCCGTCGATCCCAGCCAAACGTCCCATACCTTTTGGCGGTAAAACAGCTTTTGGTTCGACTAATACTTCACTATACGTAGAATTAAAACTATGCACGATTTCTTGTGTTTGTTCCAGCATTGGTTTTTGATCTTCACCAACGGGGACTAAGTTTGCTTTAAAAGCAGTGATATCCGCTGCTTGAGAGACTGGATAGATGAAGAAACCAGAAGGAACGCCTTCGCCAAATTTCTTTTGTTCAATTTCTGCTTTGACCGTCGGGTTGCGTCGCACGCGTGCTACACTGACTAAATTTAGGTAGTACATCGTCAATTCAGAGAGTTGAGGGATTTGCGATTGAATAAACATCGTTGTTTTTGATGGATCCAATCCAACGGCTAAATAATCCAAAGCGACTTCTAAAATATTCGCTGAGACCTTCTCAGGTGTTTTCGCATTATCTGTTAGTGCCTGCATATCAGCGACCATGATATAAAGCTGATTTTCAGGGTCAGCTTGCATTTCGACCCGTTTTTTTAAAGACCCCACATAATGGCCAAGATGCAGTTTGCCAGTTGGGCGGTCGCCAGTTAAAATCGTATTCACTTTTTTTCCACCTTTACCTTTGTTATATGGTTTATCTTACCTTTTTTTAGCAAAAGAAACAACAGGTTCTCCTTGTGATCTGTCGAGGTTAGAAAAATTTTCATGGACAAAAACCTCACATCAAAGTAAAATAGCACTTGTCTTTTCAGAAATAAGGGGGGAACATTGGAAAAGCACCTTTACAAATGAAAAAAGATTGGGCTATAATATGAATCAAATCTTTCCATTTACTCATTTAATTTTAAAAATAGCTAGGAGTGTGAATCAATGGCAATGATCGAATTTAAGAACGTAGAGAAATATTACGGAAAGTTCCATGCATTAAAAAACATCAACCTTGAATTTGAAAAAGGTGAGGTCGTTGTTGTTATCGGACCTTCAGGTTCTGGTAAAAGTACAATGCTCCGTACAATTAATGGACTAGAAACCATTTCAGGTGGTCAATTGTTAGTCAACGGCAAGAACTTATTTGATAAAGATGTCAAAATGACAGAAGTTAGAAAAAACATTGGTATGGTGTTTCAACATTTTAACTTGTATCCAAACAAAACCGTGTTAGAAAACATTACGTTAGCGCCGATTAAAGTATTAAAACAAAATGAGCAAGAAGCCATCAATTTGGCGGAAAAACTACTTGATCGAGTTGGGATGTTGGATAAAAAAGATTCTTATCCGTCTATGTTATCCGGTGGACAACAGCAGCGGGTCGCAATTGCCCGAGGCCTTGCGATGAAACCAGAGATGCTGCTTTTTGATGAGCCAACTTCAGCATTGGACCCAGAAATGATTGGCGATGTACTAGATGTCATGAAAAAAATCGCCAGTGAAGGAATGTCCATGATCGTCGTTACCCATGAAATGAGCTTTGCTCGTGAAGTAGCAGATCGAATCGTCTTTATGGCAGAAGGCCAAGTGCTAGAAGATCGACGGGATGTCGATGGATTCTTTGACGCACCAAGGGACGAGCGTGCAAAACAATTCTTGAGCAAAGTCACAAATCATTAAGCGACAGGAGGAACCTATATGAAAAAGAAAATTTTTTCTTTTCTAGTTTTAGCCTTTGCCCTTGTGACTTTCTCAGGTTGTAAAGGACAAAGTGCCGCAGATATTGATATTTTAGAAAACAGCAAAGAGACGAATCAGATCGTTTGGGGCGTAAAAAACGATACCCGTCTATTTGGGTTGATGGATATCGCGACTAGAGAAGTGCGTGGCTTTGATATTGATATCGCTCGTGCGATCACTGAAAAAATCTTAGGGCGTGATGGCAATGCAATTTTTGTTGAAGTTACCTCAAAAACTCGGATTCCGCTTTTGAAAAACGGCAATATCGATGCGATCATCGCAACGATGACCATCACGGAAGAGCGTAAAAAGCAAGTTGACTTTTCGGATGTTTATTTTGATGCAGGACAATCTTTATTGGTCGCAAAAGATAGTCCAATCCAAGGGATTGAAGATTTGACCGCAGACACCACTGTATTGGTCGTGAAAGGCTCTACGTCAGCTGTAAACATTCGTGAGGCTGCACCAGAAGCACAAATCCTAGAACTTGAAAATTATGCAGAAGCCTTTACTGCTTTGCAATCAGGACAAGGGGATGCTATGACTACGGATAACGCAATCCTATTAGGGATGGCGAGTGAAAATCCAAATTATCATTTAGTTGGCGAAACATTTACCGAAGAGCCTTATGGGATTGCCATCAACAAAGGTCAAAAACCATTTCTAGATGCTGTCAATCAAGCCTTGCGGGAAATGCGTGAAGATGGAACCTATGATGAGATTTACAACAAGTGGTTCCCTGAAGACGAATCAGGAAAAGTAGAGTAGGAGGAAACTGAATGGTTGAATTATTTCAAACCTATACCGGTCAGTTTATTGAAGGCTTTAAATATACAGTCATGGCGAGTTTGATCGCACTGTTTTTTAGCCTTTTGATCGGAACTTTAATGGCAATTTTTCAGTTGTCAGACAATCGCTTCATCAAAGGGATCGCCAAAGCATATGTCGAGTTTTTTAGAAATATTCCCTTATTGATCATCGTGATGTTCTTTTATGTTGTTGTGCCAATGTATTGGGTCTCTTTCGACGGATTTCAAGCGGGAACGATTGGTTTAACGATCTATACATCGGCATTCATTGCCGAGACGATCCGTTCAGGAATCCAAACGGTTCCTAAAGGACAGATGGAAGCTTCCTTGTCTTCTGGCTTTACTTATAGTCAAGCGATGCGCTACATTATTTTGCCTCAAGCATTTAAAATCGTTGTGCCGCCACTAGGCAATCAATTTATTAACCTCGTCAAAAACTCCTCAATTTTAGCGATGGTCGCAGGATTAGATATCATGTATCAAGGGGATTTGATCGCAAGCGAGACCTTCAATACATTTGATACCTATATCATTGTTGGTCTTTTCTATTTGATTATTACCCTGCCATTGTCTTATTTGATGGTTTACTTGGAACGGCGTTGGGCTGTCCGCTCATAGAAAGGAGCTAAAGAACTATGGATTTTTTTGAAGCTTTTTCAGCGATTAACATTCGCTTTTTGATCGATGGCTTACGTGTTACGGTTGAAGTGTCGATCCTCTCGATCTTATTTAGCTTTATTATTGGAGGAATCGCCGGTATTTTACGCTTCAGCTCGATTCCGGTCTTTTCTAAAGTATTAGGTGTCGTGATTGATGTTATTCGTAACTTGCCTTTGCTCTTGATCATTTTCTTCACTTATTTTGCCTTGCCACAGATTGGCATTCGCTTTAACATTTTTTGGTCAGCGGTGGTGGCGTTGACGATTTTTGAATCAGCGATGCTTTCTGAGATCTTTCGAGCGGGTTTGAATTCTGTGCCAAAAGGTCAGATGGAAGCTGGTTTATCAACGGGATTAAGTTATGTTGAAGTATTGCGCAGTATCGTCGTGCCACAAGCATTTAAAGCGATGTTGCCAGCGATCGTCAGTCAGTTGATCTCTTTGATCAAGGATACATCACTAGCCGTGATCATTTCTTTACCAGAGTTGACCCATCATGCCCGGATCATTTATGGTCAAAATACAAACTATGTTTTGCCAATGTTTTTGGCAATGACTGTCTTATACTTTTTGGTTTGTTATGCACTGTCATTGCTTTCAGGTTTTTTGGAAAAACGTCAGTACGATTACTAAAAATGAACAATCGACAAAAATCCCCGCGATCGGTCTTTCAACCATGCAAGTGCAACTTGCTGGTTGTGAGCCAATGGTTGGGGCTTTTTTTATACCGATTCGTATTTTTTTGGGGAAGCTTTCTTTAGCAAACGAAAGGAATACTTGAAAAATAGACAAAAAAAGTCCAAAATGAATAAGAGAGAAAAATGCATCAAACTCTTTCTTTCATGTAAAGGATGGAAACTATGACAAACAACAGACCAATTGGCTTTATCGATTCTGGTGTTGGTGGGTTGACGGTCGTCAAAGAGGCAATCAAACAACTGCCCAACGAATCGATTCTTTATCTAGGCGATACTGCCAGATGCCCTTATGGCCCAAGACCTGCTGAGCAAGTCATCGAGTATACGTGGCAAATGACCCGTTTTTTATTGGAAAAAAACATTAAAATGTTGGTGATCGCCTGTAACACAGCAACAGCGGTCGCTCTTGAAGAAATCAAAGAACAACTGGATATTCCAGTGATCGGCGTGATACTGCCTGGCAGTCGAGCAGCGGTCAAAGCAAGCAAAAATCAACGAATCGGTGTTATCGGGACAAACGGAACGATTAAAAGCGACTCGTACAAGCGCGCCCTTCATGGGAAAGCCCCCCATGCGTCAGTCGTCAGTTTGGCTTGCCCAAAGTTTGTACCGATCGTAGAAAGCAAACAGTACCACAGCTCGGTTGCCAAGAAAATTGTGGCAGAAACGTTACGCCCCTTGAAAAACAAGCGGTTAGATACGGTGATTCTGGGCTGTACCCATTATCCTTTATTGCGTCCTTTGATCCAAAATGAATTGGGGGCCCATATCCAGCTCATTGATTCAGGCGCAGAAACGGTGGGGGAAGTCAGTACCTTGTTGGACTATTTCGCCATTGCAGCAACGAGCCAGGACGATCCGCACCCGCAGCATGCATTTTTTACTACTGGTTCACCGAAAATATTTGATGAGATCGCCAATGATTGGCTTGATTTAGACACGATCTCATCGGTTCACACTGATTTAGGAGGCTTTTAAATGCGACATGATGGCAGAAAAGAAACAATGTTAAGACCAGTTAAAATTCAAACCAACGTCTACAAACACCCCGAAGGATCGGTTGTGATCTCTTTTGGTGACACAACCGTGATCTGTTCGGCAACGATTGAAGATCGGGTCCCTCCGTTTTTACGAGATACGGGAAAAGGCTGGGTCACAGCCGAATACAGTATGCTCCCACGAGCGACCAACACTCGTAATCGTCGAGAAAGTGCCAAAGGCAAGCTTTCTGGTTGGACGATGGAGATCCAACGGCTGATCGCTCGTTCCTTGCGAGCCGTAGTCGATTTAGAAAAACTAGGGGAACGCAGTATTGTGGTCGATTGTGATGTCGTTCAAGCAGATGGTGGTACCCGAACAGCTAGTATTACCGGCGCATTTGTTGCGTTGCGTTTAGCTATCGATACATTGTTGCGTGACAAAGCATTGACGGAAGACCCGATCAAGGAGCATTTGGCAGCCATCAGCGTTGGAATCTTACCAGATGGCACCTGTGTGACTGATCTCGATTATCAAGAAGATTCTTCAGCTGCTGTCGACATGAATTTGGTGATGACAGAATCCGGTCGATTTGTCGAATTGCAAGGAACTGGGGAAGAAGCGACCTTTGATGGTCAGCAGTTGAATGAGATGCTGATCTACGGAAAAACAGCTATCGAAGAATTGATTGCCTATCAAAAAGAGGCACTGTTTTTACCAGATGAACCCCCTTATGAGATTCCCGAAAAAACGATCGTCATTGCCACAGGCAATCCAGGAAAAGCCAAGGAATTTAAAGCCGTATTTGGGGCAGTAGGGTACGATGTCCGCACCTTGAAAGATTATCCTTCCTTGCCGGATGTTGAAGAAACCGGCACCACATTCGAAGAAAATGCCCGCCTTAAAGCGGAAACTATCGCCAGAATTTTGGGAAGACCGGTGTTGGCTGATGACTCAGGACTGAAAGTCGATGCATTAGGGGGACGCCCAGGCGTGTACTCTGCTCGATTTGCCGGTGAGCAAAAAAGTGATGCTGCCAATAATGCAAAATTGCTTTATGAATTGACGGATGTCGAAGATGACAAACGCAGTGCTCAATTTCACTGTACGTTAGTTTTCGCAGCACCAGGAAAAGATAGCTTGGTGGTTGAAGCCCAATGGCCGGGGAGAATCGGCCGTATCCCTCGTGGAGAAAATGGGTTCGGTTACGATCCATTGTTTATCCCTGATGGTTCAGAGCAAAGCGCAGCCCAAATGAGTCAAGAAGAAAAGAACCGAGTGAGCCACCGTGGTCAAGCAATCAAAAAACTCCAAGAACAGTGGCAGGAGTGGCTAGAAGGAGAAAATGTATGAAATATTTAGTTGTCAGTGACAATCATTCAGATCGTGAGATTCTTGTTGATCTTAAAAATGAATTCGAAAATCAAGTCGATTTATTCCTGCATTGTGGAGACTCTGAACTGCCTGATACAGATTCTTTATGGGAAACATTCCAAGTCGTTTGCGGCAATTGCGATTACGGTGGTGGTTTTCCCAATGAGCGTATCGTTAAAACGCCGCTGGATACCATCTATATGACCCATGGCCATTTGGCGGATGTTCGTTTTGGCGTAACCAAATTAGGATTAAAAGCGCAACAAGCAGATGCCTCGATCGCTTTGTTTGGTCACACGCATCAAATTGCTTGTGAGAAAGTCGGGAATCGACTTTTCTTGAATCCTGGCAGTATTTCCCAACCGCGAGGGCAAATTCAAATCAAAAGCTTTGCGATTATTGAAAGTACGCCAGAACAATGGGCAATCCAATACTATGATCGTTCCTTTCATAAAGTCCCAGAGCTAGCTTTCGTTTTCACACGTTAAGTAAGCGGAATCAAAAAGTAAAAATTTCATTATAATTTTGCAGGTTTCTACTTTCTATTCTCATTTTCAAGTAAAATAGAAGAGTAGCTGTGAAATGGAGGCAATTAGATTGATAGGACAGACCGTAGAAAAAATATTACTCGAGAATCAAGAAAATTTCTTGGTGCCTGCAGAGAATGTGGCATCGGTATTTTATAACCACCCTTTGAGTCACGCATTGCTTGTTTTATCAAAAGTGGGCTATTCAAAGATCCCTGTACTAGATAGTGAGGACCATTTAGTCGGCTTAATCAGCCTCTCAAACATCGTGGAACGAATGATGGATCTCACTGGCTTCAGTATGGAAAATATTGAAGGGCTGACTGTGGCAGACGTCATGGAAGTCAACGTGAATTGCATCAAGGAAAACGATGAGTTGGAAAGTATGCTGCATCTTTTAGTAGATCAAGCATTCTTGCCGATCGTTGATGATGACAATGTCTTTGTAGGGATCATCACCCGCAAAGAGATTTTAAAATCCGTCAATCATTTGGCACATGAAATTGAAAGACGCTATTTGCTGATTTCGAAAGAAGATGCCCCAAAGATGACAGATGAACTGCATGTGGTATAGAAAAAAGGTTATCCCAGTTTTGGGATAACCTTTTTTAAATACCGACGATGGGCGCATTAGGGATCGTATAGCCTTTGGCTGTCAAAGCGTCGATCGATGCTGCTAAAAATTCTTCTTTGATTTTCCATTGCGTACCGTTGGTCACATACATGGTGGTTCGAATCGCAAAGTTGTTGTTCCCTAGATCCACCAGACCGAAGACCGTAGGGGCTGTTTGAATCTCTTCTTCATGCTGCTGAGCGATCTGTTCATTGACTTCTTCAATGATGGCACGTATTTCATCTAGGCCTTCAGATGGTAAGATACGTACGTCGACAACGACTTGCATATTGGCTCTTGATGTATTACTGATAGTCGTGATGTTACGATTTGGGATATAATGAACGGTTCCATCAACGGATTTTAATTGGACCGTTCGAATCCCGACTGCCGTCACCGTACCTTCAAGCGTCAGATTGGTCAAGCGGACGTAATCACCAACATTGATTTGTTGCTCGGTAATAATGAAGAAGCCAGTAATCAAGTCATTCATAAAGCCTTGGGCACCTAAACCAAGTGCGACCCCGACGACTCCGGCACCAGCTAGTAACGAGCCTACAGGTACGCCGATGGTGGAAAGGAGTGCATAGACAAAAAAGAAGCCTAATGTGTAATGAACCGTATTGCGGATCAGGGTATGGATCGTGTTGATTCGACTCACATTGAAACTGGCTTTTTTTTCATAGGAACGATAAATTCGATCGATGATCATATTGCTTATTTTCAATAAAATACCAAATAGGATACATAAAAAAAGCAACATCAATGCTTTTTGGATCAGTAAGCCAATGATCGATTCCCAGTCGATGGACGCCCACCATTTTTGTAATGCATTGAGTTGAGCAGCCGCTGGTTCGGTAATGCTGGAACCACTTGAATCGGTCGTGCTAGCTGCAAGTAGCAGTTGTTTCATAAAATCCCTCCAAGTCTTACTGCATCTATTTTAACCAAGATAAAATAGAAATGCAAAGGAGGTTTTCTGAAATACCTGTTTTTTTCAGAAAAAGCCTGCTCAGCCAACGGAGAGGCAAATAGCAGACTTTTCTATGACAATTATTGATTAAGATAAATGAACGCCTTTATCAACAAAAATCACTTCGCCGATAATCCCGCTTGATAATGGACTGATCAAGAAGGCACAAGCATTGCCGACTTCTTCGATCGTTACACCAATATGATCAGGTGTTCGATCCTCTGACAATTGGATCAGTTTTTGATAGTCTTTTACACCAGTTACTGCCAGCGTCTTGATGGCACCAGCTGAAATCGCATTAACACGGATTTTTTGCGGTGAAAGTTCGGCAGCTAAATAGCGGACGCTTGATTCTAAAGCGGCTTTTGCAATCCCCATCATATTGTAGTTCGGTACTGCCCGTTCGGCACCTAAGTAGGAAAGGGTAACGATTCCAGCATTTTCAGCTAAGATTGGTTTGGCATATTTAGTGACGGCAATCAATGAATAACTGCTGATGTCTTGCGCCAAAGCATAACCGTCACGAGAAATATTCAAAATATCGCCAGATAGATCTTCTTTATTGGCATAAGCAACGGCATGGACAACACCATGGATCTCACCTGCATATTCTTTGATCGTTTCAAAGGCGGAAGCAATGCTTTCGTCATTGGCGACGTCACATTCCACTACAAATTCATCAGATTCCAATAAGCGTTCTAAAGGCTTTTTCATGCGGTCGTTTTGATATGTGTAAATCACTTCGGCTCCTTGGGATTTTAGTGCTTGTGCACAGCCCCAAGCAATACTGCGTTTGTTAGCAACGCCCATGACGACAACTTTTTTACCGGTTAAAAAACTCATAATTCCACTCCTTAATAAATTCAACAATAAAATACGTATAATGACAAATAGTAAATCAAACTATCTTGATTTCTAATTATTAAGCATAATTGTTTGATTGTCAAACTATTTTTTTCTTAATAAATATTTAGTTGCGAATTTCCTTGAACTATGATACTTTGATAATCAAACTATAATAAATTCTTAAGCAAGGAAGGGACACCATGAAAAAACTATTGACTGAAACGGAAGTCATGGATTTGATTCCAAATCGCTACCCAATTATTTATATTGATTATGTTGATGAAATCGAATCTGGTAAAAAAATTATCGCAACGAAGAATGTCACCATCAACGAAGATTTTTTTCAAGGGCATTTTCCGGGAAATCCAGTGATGCCAGGTGCCTTGATTTTAGAAACATTGGCACAAGCAGGATCGATCTTAATATTGAAATCTGAGGAATTCCAAGGGAGAACGGCGTATATCGGCGGCATCAATAAAGCCAAATTCCGTCAAAAAGTTGTTCCGGGAGATACTATGAAACTTGTTTTTGAGATCACCAAAATCAAAGGCTCTGTAGGAACTGCTGATGCGGTAGCGACAGTGGATGGCAAAAAAGCTGCGGAGTGCGAATTTACCTTTATCGTAGGCGACCAAAAGTAAAAGAAAACCGCTGGAGCATCCGATAATCGGGGCTTTCAGCGGTTTTTTTATTTATTCTTTGGCTTCTTGTAAGACCTTGATCGTTTTGATCTTCACTGGCTCAACCGGTTGAGAATTCTCACCATTGCCAGAGTCTTGGGTTTCTGCTTGCGCAATTTTATCGACTACATCCATGCCTTCGATCACTTGACCAAAAACGGTATAGCTACCGTCCAATCGTGGTGTTCCACCATTTTTGTAGGCTTCGATGATTTTTTCAGGATAGTGTTGGATCGCTAGACCGTCGGATACGTCTTGATCATTTTGAACGATGTAGAATTGACTGCCTTGGCTGTTTGGCGCACTTGATTTTGCCATTGCCAATGCGCCTCGCAAGTGATAAAGCTGGTTCGAGTATTCTTCGCCGAATCCTTCGCCCCATATGCTTTCTCCGCCAGTGCCATCACCATTAGGGTCGCCCCCTTGGATCATAAACTCTTCTACGACACGATGAAAAGTCAAGCCTTCATAATAACCATCTTTGGCATGGGTCAAAAAGTTTTCGACGGCTTTGGGCGCGATCTCTGGGAAAAGTTTGATTTTGATCGAGCCTTCTTCCGTCACCATTTCAACTAAAGCTTCATTCTCTTGCACATCCGTTGATAATTGCGGCAATTCAAGGGCATTCAAGTCAACGGATTCTGAGGTCGACGTGCTTTCTGCCGAATTGCTTGATGAGGGATCGGTGGTACTTGAACCTGTACAAGCAGCTAATAATAAAAGGCTAGCAGCTGCTGTCAGTGTGAATAGGATTTTTTTCATTCTTTCATTCCTTCCAGTTTTCTTAATGCTAATCATAACAAAAAAAAGATGTAGAAGAAAGCGCAGATTTTGTGGAATGAGAAAGAAACAGATGGAAAGGTGTAGACCACTTTTTAGATGTTTGCTATAATGAAAGAGGATTCATTATAATAAACGGATAGAATATACAGGAGGTTTTTTTGATGGGAAAATTAGGGATATCGATTTATCCAGAGCGCTCAACGTTTGAAAAGGACAAAGCGTATCTAGACTTGGCACACAAATACGGCTTTAAACGGGTATTTACCAGTTTGCTGCAAATCAACGATGACAAAGAAAAAGTCTTGGCAGACTTTAAACAAGTCGTGGATTATGCCAATCAGTTAGGAATGGAAGTCATGGTAGATATCAATCCTGGTTTATTCGAACAGCTAGGTATTTCTTATGATGATTTATCCTTCTTTGATGAGATGGGGGCTTACGGTGTTCGGTTAGATATTGGTTTTACTGGTTCAGAAGAAGCCAAAATGACCCGCAATCCTTACGGGATTAAAATAGAAATCAATATGAGCAGTGGTACGAGCTACGTGGATAACATCATGAGTTATTCGCCTAATACTGAAAATTTACTAGGCTCGCATAATTTCTATCCTCATCGCTATTCAGGGTTAGGCTACGACCATTTCGTTTTTTGTTCGGAAAAATTCCGCAAATACAATTTAAATACGATGGCTTTCGTGAATTCTCACGAAGCTGACTTCGGTCCATGGCCAACACAAGATGGTTTATGCTCTTTAGAAGATCATCGTGATCTGCCACTAGCTACGCAAGTCAAACATTTAGTGTTGACTGGCTTGATCGATGATATCTCTGTTGGCAATGCCTATGCTTCAGAAGCAGAATTGGCAGCAATGGCTGAAGCATTTCACGCGGATTATCCGACATTAAGAGTTGATGTGGTTGATGGAATCACTGAAGATGAACGCATCTGTTTGTTTGATAATCTGCATAGTTACCGAGGAGATCGTTCAGAATACATCTTGCGTTCAACGATGACCCGGATCTATTATAAAGACAAAGAATTTCCACCCCATGATACCCATGATATGGTAAGAGGAGATGTCTTGATCGATAATGCTGGCTATGGACAATACAAAGGGGAGACGCAAATCGCCTTGAAAGAAATGAAAAATGACGGCAGGGTCAATGTCGTTGGGAAAATCGCTGAAGAAGAGCTTTTCTTATTAGAATTTTTGAAACCTTGGTCAAGTTTTAAATTGGTCGAAAACAACTAGCCATTACGAGGAATCAACCATTGTCAACACCTATTGTTGGCAATGGTTTTTCTTTTTGGGCGCTTGCGATTGACAAACACGAGTAAAAAACGGTAATTTATGTAGTGGGTTCTTACCATGAGGAATGTTGAGACCATAATAATATTATGTAAACTATATACTTAAGAGGACGTGACAAGTGTGAAATTGCGCTGGAAAATTGCCATCGGAGTAGCTGTATTAGCGATTGCGGGATTAGGATATGCTGGAAACTATTTTTACGACTATGCGGTAGTTCCTTCAGAAAAAGATTTCTTGGAAGGAGATACCCCGGGTACTGATGAAAATCAGACGGGAAGCGAAGCGCAAAATTGGTTTACAGATGCAGCAAATCGTGAGATGTGGCAGCTGACTTCTGAAGATGATTTAAAATTATCCGCCATTTATCTACCGGCGGAGGAGAAGAATCAAGGAAAAACGGCGATCATCGCGCATGGCTACATGGGGAATGCAGAAACGATGGCGGACTACGCCAAGATGTATCATGATTTAGGTTATAATGTGTTGGTTCCAGACGCTCGAGGGCATGGTCAAAGCGAAGGGGATTATATTGGTTTTGGTTGGCACGAACGTAAAGACTACTTGCAATGGATCGATGAAATACTTGCAAAAAATGGTTCTGAAGAGACGATCACTTTGTATGGCATCAGTATGGGTGCGGCCACAGTGATGATGACCAGCGGAGAAGACTTACCAAAAAATGTCACTTCTATCATTGAAGATTGTGGGTATACCAACGTCAATGAAGAACTAGGCTATCAACTCGATCAATTGTTTGGGTTGCCCGCATTTCCATTGATGAATGTCACTAGCCTTGTCACAAAAATCCGAGCGGGGTATTTCTTTGGTGAAGCAGATGCAGTCAAACAACTGCAAAAAAATACGCGTCCAATCTTTTTTATTCATGGCGATGCGGATACATTTGTTCCTTATGCGATGCTGGATATTTTGTATAACGCGACCGATGCGCCTAAAGAAAAATGGGTCGTTTCAGGAGCCGAGCATGCGAAAAGCTACAAAACTGATCCAGCGCTTTACAAAGAAAAAATCGCGGCTTTCTTGGAAAAATACGATCATCCAGCAAGTGAATAAAAAAAGTGCCGGTTCTTTTTTCAGAACCGGCACTTTTTGCCTACTCATTGACTTACAAACGAGCAAATTCTTCGAGTAAACGAATCATCTGGCAAGTAAAGCCATATTCATTATCATACCAAGCGACGGTTTTCACCAATTGGAAATCGCCGGCAGTAGTCACTTCTGTTTGCGTCGGGTCAAAGATAGAACCTTGAGTGGTACCAATGACATCACCCGAGACGATCTCACGGTCATCGTAACCGAATGACGGATTATCGACGGTGTGTTTTCTGATGGCTTCATTGACTTCATCGGCGTTTACTTTGGTTTTCAAAATTGAGACTAATTCTGTTAAAGAACCATCGACGACCGGAACCCGTTGGGCGTGGCCTTGTAATTTGCCATTTAATTCTGGGATAACCAAACCGATTGCTTTGGCGGCACCCGTTGAGTGAGGGATCGTGTTGTCTGCAGCGGACCGAGCGGCTCTTAAGTTTCCGCCTTTTACAGGACCATCCAATAGCATTTGAGTAGAAGTATACGCATGAACTGTCGTCATCGTACCAACTTCGATCCCAAATTCTTCATTCAAAAAGTAGGCCATCGGAGCTAGACAGTTGGTCGTACAAGAGCCTGCGGATATGATAGTATCATCTGGTGTTAACGTGTCGGAGTTAACATTGTATACGATCGTTTTCATATTGCCGGCGGGAGCGGAAATGACCACTCGTTTGACACCTGCATCAAGATGAGCCTGTGCTTTTTCTGCGGAAGTGTAAAAACCCGTACATTCTAAAACGATATCGACGCCATTTTCTTTTGCCCAAGGAATTTTACTTGCGTCTGGTTCGGCATACACTCTGGTTTCTTTGCCATCGACAACGATAGCATTATCCGTTGCAGTTACAGTGCCAGGGTAAGTGCCATGGGTCGAGTCAAATTGCAACAAGTGTGCTAACATGACGGGGCTTGTTAAATCATTGATTGCCACAACTTCAATATCGGCAGAAACTTCTTTGATCCTACGAAAAGCCAAACGTCCAATTCGTCCAAAACCATTGATTCCAACTTTTACTGTCATTTCTTGTTTCCTCCTTTAATTGTGTCTGGTACACTTAAAAGTTTGCTACGATTTGATGTGACTGTCAAAGAATAACCCTTAAGAATTCACGATTTCTTATGGAAATCCATGAGAAAAGATAGACAAAAGGCGTTTCGGTCGTTACAATAAAATAGACTTTCTTATTAGAGAAATAGTAACCACTTAAGGTGAGATAACTGATAATCAAAAAGTATAGAAGGTAGTAAAAAAAGAATGGAGGACAAATAATGTCCATGTTTTTAGATCAAGTGACAATCGATGTCAAAGCAGGAAAAGGCGGCGACGGAATGGTTGCTTTTCGCCGAGAGAAATATGTCCCAGACGGCGGACCCGCAGGTGGTGACGGCGGACGTGGTGGTGACGTCATTTTAGTCGTAGACGAAGGTTTGCGTACATTAATGGATTTCCGCTTTAATCGTCATTTTAAAGCACAACCCGGGGAAAACGGCATGAGTAAAGGAATGCACGGCCGTGGCTCAGATGATACTTACATCAAAGTGCCCCAAGGTACCACCGTTCGTGATGCTGAAACAGGAGCCTTATTAGGTGATTTGATTGAGCAAGGTCAAACATTAGTGATCGCAAAAGGCGGGCGGGGCGGGCGCGGGAACATTCGGTTTGCCTCTCCGAAAAACCCAGCACCAGAATTAGCTGAGAACGGGGAACCCGGTCAAGAAAGAAAAATCGAGCTCGAATTAAAAGTCTTAGCAGATGTTGGTTTAGTTGGTTTCCCTTCGGTTGGGAAGTCCACATTACTCTCTGTGATTTCCTCTGCTCGGCCAAAAATCGGTGCGTATCATTTTACAACACTGGTGCCAAATTTAGGCATGGTAACGACCACTGATGGTCGTAGTTTTGCAGTAGCCGATCTGCCAGGCTTGATCGAAGGTGCTTCGCAAGGTGTTGGTTTAGGGACTCAGTTTTTACGTCATATCGAACGGACGCGGGTCATCTTACATGTGATCGATATGAGTGGCATGGAAGGGCGCGATCCATACGAGGACTATTTGTCCATTAACAATGAATTGTCGACCCACAACTTGCGCTTACTAGAGCGCCCACAGATCATCGTTGCCAATAAGATGGATATGCCGGATGCTGAAGAAAACTTAGCCCTTTTCAAAGAGCAGTTGGCAAAAGAAAAAACGGATGAGTTCGCGGATGAACCAATGATTTTCCCAATCTCTGGTGTCACTCGTAAGGGAATCGATGCCTTGCTGAATGCGACAGCGGATTTATTGGAAGTCACTCCTGAGTTCCTCTTGTACGATGAAGAAATAGAAGAAGATGTGGTTCATTACGGCTTCCAATCGGATGAGCCGGAGTTTTCAATCGATCGCGATCCTGATGCAACTTGGATCTTGAGCGGTGAGAAAATCGAAAAACTATTCCAAATGACGAACTTTGATCACGATGAGACCGTGATGCGCTTTGCACGTCAATTGCGTGGATTGGGTGTTGATGAAGCATTGCGTGCGCGAGGTGCCAAAGACGGCGACATCGTGCGTATCGGTAATTTTGAATTCGAGTTTGTCGAATAAGCGTTTAAAAGAACATCATTTGTAAAAAAAAATCCTTCATAGTTGAAGTGGTTATGGCTGTTGATCATTGATTTTCTCTAAGAAATCAATGATCAGCAGTCTTTTTGGTTTCTTTTTTCATTTAAATGATTTACTGTTAAAATAAAGAAAAGAACAAATAAACCAAAGGGAGCGATTTTTATGTCAAAACGAGTCATTGTAATGAACTTTGATGCTAGTGCCAAAGCGTATCAAGCCTTTTCTGAAGTGAAACGGATGCATATGGAACGAAAGATTAAAGGAGAACAAATGGCGGTCCTTACCCACACCAATGAAGGTGTGCATCAATTTAAAGTCGAGGACTTTCTTGATTTTACTGGGAACAATAAGACATCAACGGGTGGTTTGATCGGGATGCTCGTTGGTGTGTTAGGCGGACCTTTAGGAATCATGCTGGGCTGGTTTGGCGGCAGTATGATCGGTGCTACTCGTGATGCAAAAGAGATCCAAAATGCGCAAATTCTTTTTGAACACGTCGGAAATCAAATTGGTGTAGGTGATACCGGGTTATTATTGATCGCCGATGAAGAAGACAATCGTCCTTTGAATCAATTGATCATGAATGAATTGGGCGGCGATATCACGCGCTTTGACTACGATGAAGTGGAAGCAGAGATTGAAACAGCTAAGAAAGTCGAAGAATCCACCAAAGCACGGGTTCAAGAGGACTGGAAAAACTCTCATAATGACGCAGAAGATCGCCAATCTGAGAAATAAAAACCGCAAGCTTCAATTGCAACTTGATTTCTTTTCCGCTAAAATTGGGAAGAGATGAAAGGAAAGAAGCTTATGGAATTAGAATTTTTAGGAACAGGTGCGGGAGTGCCTGCAAAACATCGAAACGTGACCAGCATTGCGTTACGACTCTTAGATGAACGGAATGCCGTTTGGCTTTTTGATTGTGGCGAAGGAACCCAAATGCAGATTTTGCATTCTACAATTCGACCACGAAAGATTGAAAAAATCTTTATCACTCATCTTCATGGTGACCATATCTATGGGTTGCCGGGATTGATCAGCAGCCGCTCCTTTCAAGGGGGCGACACGCCTCTAGAGATTTATGGACCAAAGGGAATCAAAGCATACATTCAAACCGTTTTGCGGATTTCCCAGACGAAAGTCAGCTATCCATTGCATTTTTTCGAGATTGAAGAAGAAGGGATTCTTTTTAAAGATCAGCAATTTGAGGTATCTTGTCTGCCCCTTGATCACGGCATTGATAGTTTTGGCTATCGTATTGTTGAAGCAAGCCATCAAGGGGAATTGCAAGTGCAAGCATTGCTTGAACTTGGTCTGAAACCTGGTCCCGTCTTCGGACGTTTAAAAAAAGGTGAAGTAGTTACCCTCGACGATGGACGTCAAATCAATGGGGCTGATTTCTTAGGTCAAGCGAAAAAGGGTCGGATTTTGGCAATATTAGGTGATACGCGTAAATGTCAAAACGCCGTGCTTTTAGCGAAAGATGCGGATGTATTAGTGCATGAAAGTACCTTCAACAAAGAAGAAGCCAAGCTGGCTCGCGCTTATTTTCATTCGACGACACGCCAAGCTGCTGAAGTGGCCCAAGAAGCTCACGCCAAGCGTTTGCTATTGACCCATATCAGCGCGCGCTATGTTGGCAAAGATATTACAAATTTAGTAAATGAAGCAAAAGAAGTATTTCCGAATACGTTGATCGTCAAAGATTTTGATGTTGTCGAGATCCCTTTTGCCGGAGAGGAAGAATCAGATGAACTTGGAGAATAAAGTTGTCGTTGTAACAGGTGGTTCTGCCGGACTTGGCGAACAAATCTGTTATGAAGCCGCAAAACGCGGTGCGATCGTTGTGACTTGTGCTCGCAGAACAAATTTGATTGGGAAAGTCAAAGAACAATGCATGGAATTAAGCGGCAAAGAAGCGTATGCGTTTCAATTGGACGTAGCAAACCCTGAAAGCGTGGCGCGCTTATTAGAAAAAATCAGTGAGAAAGTCGGAAAGATCGATGTCTTTGTCAATAATGCCGGCTACGGGATCTTTCAAGAATTTACCGAGATGGATCCTGCGGTCATCCGTAATATGTTTGAAGTCAATGTGCTTGGGATGATGGTTTTGACTCAGCAAGTTGCGATTCAAATGGCTGAACAAAAGCATGGTCATATCATAAATGTTGCTTCAATCGCGGGTAAGATCGCTACGCCGAAGACGGCAGTCTACTCTGCCACGAAGTTTGCTGTACTTGGTTTTTCTAACGCATTACGTTTAGAACTAAAACCACTGGGAATCAACGTAACAACAGTCAATCCAGGGCCGATCGAAACGGCATTCTTTGACCAAGCAGATCCTAGCGGTAGTTACTTATCATCGGTGGGTAGCCTTGTCCTTGAACCAAACAAATTGGCACAAACGATCGTCAAAGCCATGATTCATCCAAAACGAGAAATCAATCGCCCACATATTTTAGGGGCGGCTGCAAAACTTTATACACTGTTCCCTGCAATTGGGGATTATATGGCAGGAACGATGTTCAACAAAAAATAGGAGTTGAATCCCATGAAAAATCAATGGCGTGTTATTGTTGGTATTTTACTGATTTTAGTGATCGTTTTATTTGCGGTTGCAAACAATATGACTGTTCCGATCAATTTTGGCTTCACAACGATTCAATCGCCACTGATCTTAGTCATTATTGGTTCTGCTTTGTTAGGCGCATTGATTTTGTTGCTGGTTTCCACAAGCGCAATGTTCCGTCAAAAAAAAGAACTAAAACAATTGAGAAAAGAGCTCTCGGATTATCGCTCGAATAACGAGAAAGTTCTGCAAGAACAACGAGAAGCCTTGGAACGAGAATATACCAACAAGCAGGCGGAGTTAGCAGCTAGGCAGCAGCAACTCGACGATCAAGAAGCGCAACTTTCATCCCGTGCAGCAGGTGCCTCAACGCCGCCAACGATCGATGAAGAAATGAAGTCTTTTGAATCGCAAGCCTAGAATACATGAGCGTAATGAAGAAAAGAGTTTGCAGGTGCATCATTCGCTGCAAGCTCTTTTTTGTGATATGAAAAAATAAATTGTTTCTTTCGTTGTTTTTCCTTTTTGCATAAACTTTGCTATAATATCCTAGTTAGGAGTGATTTGGTGAAACGTGCAAATTTTCATTGGGTGCGTCCGCAAGATAGCGAAGCTACCCCTGAATTTAAAGAATTGATCCAAGCAAGAAAGATTCCTGAGCGGATCGGCGCATTGCTATGGCAAAGAAATATTCGAACAGCAGAAGCGCTAGACGCTTTTTTATCCACTGATTTGCAATACCTTCATGATCCGTTTCTCTTTCATGATATGGATAAAGCCGTGGAACGAATCCATGAAGCCATTTTAAATGGTGAGCAGATCTTGATTTATGGCGACTATGATGCAGATGGGATTACGAGCACCACCGTATTAAAAGAAACGCTGGAGCTGCTGGGGGCTGAGGCTGAGTATTATCTGCCCAACCGTTTTACAGATGGCTATGGTCCCAATATAACTGTCTATCAAGAAAAAATTGCCGCAGGGACACAATTGATCATCACTGTTGATAACGGAGTGTCTGGACATGAGGCGATTGCTTATGCTCAAGGACAAGGCGTCGATGTGATCGTGACGGATCACCACGAACTTCCTGCAGAACTCCCAGAAGCCTTTGCTATCGTTCATCCTCGTCATCCTGAAGGAAATTATCCGTTTGGTGATTTGGCAGGAGTCGGTGTCGCATTTAAAGTGGCGTGCGCCTTATTAGAAGAAGTGCCCGTCGAACTGCTTGATCTTGTTGCAATTGGGACGATTGCTGATATGGTTTCTTTGACAGATGAGAATCGACTACTAGTCAGCAATGGCCTGAAAATGATCCAACAAACTGATCGGCTTGGTTTAAATGAGTTGCTGACGGTCAGTGGATTGAAAAAACGAACAGTCAATGAAACCGACATTGGTTTTGCTATTGGCCCGCGCCTTAATGCGATCGGCCGCTTGGAAGACCCAAATCCTGCTGTTCGTTTGTTAACCACATTTGACGAAGAAGAAGCAGTAACCTTAGCCAAGACATTAGATACGATCAATCAGCAGCGAAAAACTTTCGTTGAAGAAATCATGAAAGAAGCGCAAGAAAAAATCGACCCTGCCAATCATGTTCATCTAGTCGTAGGTGATGACTGGCACGAAGGGGTTTTAGGAATCGTAGCCGGACGAATCATGCAAAGTACCGGACAACCTGTGATCGTTTTGACCAAAAAAGAAAATGGCTTAGCAAAAGGATCAGGAAGAAGTATTGCTGCGTTGAATCTGTTTGAAATGTTGACCACGATGAAAGACATGTTTACTAGTTTTGGCGGCCATCATGCAGCAGTTGGCTTAAGTATCCCCATCGATCATTTAGATATGCTACAAGCCCAAATGAATCGCTATATGGAAGAAAATGGAATTGATCTTAGCCAAGGGATCCCCTTGACAATTGATGAAGAACTGCCATTGACAGAAGTATCGATCAATTTTATTGAATCTTTAAACGTTTTAGCGCCTTTTGGCACGGATAATCCGTTACCGAAATTTCTGTTTTCCAATCTATCGACTCAAAATGCTCGCCAGATTGGTACTGAAAACCAACACTTGAAGTTAGTGATGACAGATGAGTCCAATACACAGCTAGATGTGATTGGGTTTGGTTTTGGAAAAGACTTAGTAGAGTTTGAAAATGATCGACTGTCGATCGTCGGTCAGCTTTCAATCAATGAATGGAATGGCAACAAAAAACCGCAGTTGATGTTGGATGATTTTGCTGTGGAAGGTCTGCAGTTGTTTGATTATCGTTCGAAAAGGAGTCGGCAAGGTGTCTCTCTGGGAAATCAAACAGTAGGGGTCGTTTTCAATAATAAAATTCCTCGAGAGCTACAAGGGTTTTGTGGACAAACGATCTTATTCGACTCAGTGGCTGACTTGAGAGACACGTTTCATGAAGCTCAATTTCAAGAAATCGCCTTTTTAGATTGTCCTACTGATCCTGCAGTGATCAAAGAAATCATCCAAACGCTTCATGCTTCAAGAATTGCGTTTGTGTTTTACTCGACCGAAGATGCTTATTTAGATGGGGTAGGCACCAGAGAGCAATATGGTCGGCTTTTTCAATTGATCAAGCAACAACCTCGTTTGGATATTCGCTACAAATTAAGGATGGTTGCTGACTATCTAAAAATTCCAGAAAAATTACTTATTTTCATGATTCAGGTGTTTTCTGAGCTGGAATTTGTTACAATACAAGATGGTGTTTTGAATAAAACGGCTGATCCTGTTTCTCGTCCGCTGACAGAGAGTCATTTGTATCAGCAACGACAAAAAATGATCAAAACAGAAGAATTTTTATTAATGAGTGATTTATCAACCCTACGTCAGTGGTTGACAGTCTAGGAGGAAAAAAAATGGATTTAAAAGAGTATATTGCTAGTATTCCGGATTATCCCCAAGAGGGAATTATTTTTCGGGACATCTCGCCGTTAATGGCTGATGGAGAAGCGTATCGTTATGCGACACAGCAGATCGTTGAGTATGCACAAGAAAAAGGCATCGATATGGTGGTAGGACCAGAAGCCCGCGGATTTATTGTTGGTTGTCCAGTTGCGTACCAGTTAGGTGTCGGCTTTGCTCCAGTACGTAAAAAAGGCAAATTGCCACGAGAAACCATTGAAGCAGAGTATGAAAAAGAGTATGGTGTGGATGTTTTGACGTTGCATGCCGATGCTATCAAACCAGGACAACGTGTCTTGATCTGTGACGATCTACTAGCAACTGGCGGAACGATCAAAGCAACAATTGAACTCGTAGAAAAATTAGGCGGTATCGTTGTTGGCTGCGCCTTTTTGATCGAACTAATGGATTTACATGGAAGAGATAAAATCCAAGGTGTCGAAATCAAAACCTTGATGGAATATTAAAGCAGAAAAAAAGGACTCTTACGAGTCCTTTTTTTCTGCTTTGAGGCTTATGTAGAGAAAGGATCATGGTTCATACCGATAAAAATCATGATCATGATAATAATGACGGTTACGTTTGCGCTCTGCTTGCCGGAATTTCTTTTCATCCCATAGCATGAACCAAAGCATCATTAGAGGACAAAAAATCAGAACAGCACTTAGAACGCCAAAATAGCCAATAACGATACCCATCAATAATACCCACAACATAAAACCAAATCGACGAACTGCTTTCATCTCATTCACTCCTTAAATAATACGAACTTATGTTTGTATACCTATTATACGAATGTTTGTTCGGTTTGTAAAGAGGAAAGAAAAAAATCTTCGCAAGTACGAAGATTTCCTAGGTAGGCCGATTAGAATCAAAGCAGATGGCGATACAAACCAACAACTAATCCTAAAATTGTTACGTCAGGCAAAATGATGGGCTCTAAATAATCATTTTCTGGCTGTAATCGAATGTAATTCTTTTCTTTATAGAATCGTTTGCAAGTAGCTTCATCTTCATCTGTCATAGCGATCACGATATCACCATTTTGCGCACTTTGTTGTTTGCGAACGATCACTTGATCGCCGTCAAGGATGCCAGCATTAATCATACTTTCTCCTCGGATCGTCAACATAAACAAACTGCCGGTACTATTTGCTAAATCTGGCGGAATCGGAAAGAAATCGGATGCATCTTCCACTGCTAAAATCGGTTCTCCCGCAGTTACGACACCAAGCATCGGAATGGATGCTGGTTGAACATCGATTTTTTCAAGACCGGAAGCAGTTAATTCAATGGCTCTGGGTTTTGTAGGATCTCGTAAGATCAACCCTTTTTTTTCAAGTCGGGACAAATGGCCATGAACAGTTGAGGTAGAAGATAACTGAACGGCTTCGCCAATTTCGCGAACAGTCGGCGGATAGCCTTTTTCAGTGACACGGGTATGAATGAACTTAAGAATTTCGATTTGTCGATTTTCTGTTCGTTTTGCCAAAACTGACACCTTCTTTCATTTGATAACATTAGTGTACCATAGGTATATCGAATATTCAAACAAATGTTCGCTTTTTGCGCTATTGTTTTTATTCGCTAGTTTGTAGTAAAATCAAGAGGGAAAAGGAGGAACGAATATGCTATCTCAAGAAAAATTAGCTCGAATCAATGAACTTGCCAACAAGAAAAAAACAGAAGGATTGACCGAGGCAGAAACGAACGAACAAAAAGTTCTACGTGAAGAGTATTTAACCGCCTTTCGTGGAGGAATGCGTCACCATATTGAAGGAATGAAAATCGTTGATCCTGAAGGTTCTGATGTGACACCAGAGAAATTGAAAGAGATTCAGAAGAAAAAAGGTCTCCACGGCAGATAATTGTGAATTCCTTTTCATTGCTATTGAAATAAGCATCTGAATCACGTATAATAAGAGATGTAATAAAGGTAAAAAAAACCTAAATTAGGAGGAACTACCATTGTTTGATAAAATCGATCAATTAGGAGTGAACACCCTTCGTACATTAAGTATCGAAGCTGTACAAAAAGCCAATTCAGGACATCCGGGATTACCGATGGGGGCAGCACCCATGGCCTATGCCTTGTGGACCAAACACTTGAAAGTCAATCCAACGACTTCTCGCAACTGGGTGGATCGTGACCGCTTTGTTTTGTCTGCTGGACATGGTTCGGCGCTATTGTACAGCTTGTTGCACGTGTCTGGTTACGATGTGACCATTGAGGATCTAAAAAACTTCCGTCAATGGGATAGCCGCACGCCAGGACATCCAGAAGTCGATCACACAGATGGCGTGGAAGCAACCACTGGACCTTTAGGACAAGGGATCGCTATGGCAGTCGGTATGGCGATGGCCGAAGCCCACTTGGCGGCAACCTACAATCGCGACAAGTATCAAGTCATTGATCACTATACCTATGCCTTATGTGGCGATGGGGACTTGATGGAAGGCATTTCGCAAGAAGCTGCATCCATGGCGGGGCACATGAAATTAGACAAACTGATCGTCTTGTACGATTCAAATGACATCTCCCTAGATGGTCCGACCTCAAAAGCCTTTACAGAAAATGTCGGTGCGCGTTTTGAAGCGTATGGCTGGCAACACATTCTCGTTGAAGACGGCAATGATTTAGAAGCGATCTCAAAAGCAATCGACGAAGCAAAAGCTGAAAGTGACAAACCAACCTTGATCGAAATCAAGACTGTGATCGGATACGGTGCGCCAAATCAAGGCACCTCTGCCGTTCATGGTGCGCCGATCGGTGCCGAAGGCATTTCTGCAGCAAAAGCGATTTATGGCTGGGAATACCCAGAATTTACCGTACCTGACGAAGTTGCCGCGCGCTTCAAAGAAACCATGATCGATGAAGGGCAAAAAGCTGAAGCAGCTTGGAACGAAACTTTCCGTGCCTATGAAGCAGCCTACCCAGAACTTGCGGCGCAATTCAAACAAGCCTTTGCGGGTGAATTGCCAGCAGATTGGGATGCAGCATTACCAAGCTACGAAGTTGGCAGCTCACAAGCTAGCCGGGTATCCAGCAAAGAGATGATCCAAGCGTTGTCCAAAGCCGTACCTAGCTTATGGGGCGGATCGGCTGACCTTTCTGGTTCCAACAACACGATGGTAGCAGCAGAAAAAGACTTTGAACCTGGCCAATACGAAGGCCGCAACATTTGGTTTGGTGTCCGAGAATTTGCGATGGCGGCAGCGATGAACGGGATCCAATTGCATGGCGGTACGCGAATCTATGGTGGAACCTTCTTCGTCTTCGTTGATTACTTGCGTCCAGCGGTGCGCTTGTCTGCGATCCAGCATGCGCCTGTGATCTATGTCTTGACGCATGACTCCGTGGCGGTTGGAGAAGATGGACCGACCCACGAGCCAATCGAGCAATTAGCTAGCGTCCGTTGCATGCCAAATGTCCAAGTGATTCGTCCGGCAGACGGCAATGAAACCCGTGCTGCTTGGAAACTGGCCATGACAACAACCGATAAGCCAACGGTCTTAGTCTTAAGTCGACAAAACCTACCAGTGATCGAAGGCACGCAAACCGGTGCGGATGAAAATGTCGCAAAAGGTGGCTATGTGATTTCAAAACAAGCCGGTGAAACACCAGCGGGTATTTTGATCGCCACAGGTTCAGAAGTGAATCTTGCGGTCCAAGCACAAGCTAAATTGGCAGAAGAAGGCATCGATGTATCGGTGGTCTCCTTACCAAGCTTTGATCTGTTTGAAGCCCAAAGCTCAGAATACAAAGAAAGTGTCTTGCCAAAAGCAGTGAAGAAACGGGTAGCGATCGAAGCGGCTTCCCCATTTGGTTGGGAACGTTACACTGGCTGCCATGGAAAAGTGATCGCGATCGATCATTTCGGTGCATCAGCACCTGGTGACAAGGTATTAGCAGAATTCGGCTTCAGTGTTGAAAATGTTGTGAATACCTTCAAATCAATCAACTAATTGGTCGATACAAAGAAAAAGCTACACGTTCGAGAATCTTTTCGATTTTCGAACGTGTTTTTTTTCGAGTTATTATCACTCTGAAAGTGCCAGAGTGATGGATGTAGATTAGCAGTGGCTAAGATTTTGAAAAAAAGGTTTCATAGCAAGATACAAAGTTTTTGAATACGAAGAGGAAAGCAACAGGATAAAAGCAAATAGTTTTTTAAAAAACTCGGCGATGGATCGGAAAATGAGGAGGGGACTGAAAATTTTTTTTAAAGTTTTTTTAGCGATCGAAAAGGAGACATTGTTTGCATAGCTGAAAGTTTTTCCGTATAATAGTTTTATTGATTTATTTGAAAAAACGTACACTTAGTGGAGGGTAAAATGAAAAGCTATCAAACTAGAAGCGAAAGACATCATCAACCAAAGAAGTCGAGTAAAAAACCTAGCAAGAAGGCGGTCGTTTCACTAATGAGCGCCGGAATGATGTTAGCTCCAACGGCGATCTCTTTCGTTCCTCAACAAGTACAAGCTGCTGAGAACCAATATGCGACGCAAGACATCTCAGGTTTCATCGAGCAAATTGGCTGGTCAGCACAAGATGTTGCTGCCAACAATGATCTGTATGCTTCTGTGATGATCGCTCAAGCAATTTTAGAAAGCGGCTATGGTTCTTCCGCATTATCCAATGCACCTTATTACAATTTGTTTGGGGTCAAAGGCAGCTACAACGGTCAAAGTGTGTATATGCCTACCCAAGAGTATTTGAATGGTCAGTGGGTAGAAATGAATGAACCGTTTCGTCAATATAACTCTTATTGGGAATCGTTTCAGGATCATGCGAACGTCTTGCGAAGTACAAGTTTTGCGACAGGGACTGCCCATTACAGTGGTGTCTGGAAAAGCCAAACCACCTCATTTTATGATGCGACAAATTATTTGACGGGGCGCTATGCTACCGATCCAGGTTACGCACAAAAACTGAACTGGTTGATCGAAACCTATCAGCTTACACGGTTCGATACAGGAACGACACAAAGTACAGCATGGTCAAACACAACGAGCACAACGACCAGCGAAACAACGACGACCACGTATTCAGGTAGTACATCTTCAGCTCAGAGCTATCAAGTTGCTTCTGGGGATACGCTTTGGGATATCGCCAATCGATTTGGCACAACCGTTGATGCGTTGATGGCATCGAATGGATTATCCAGTGAGACAATCGTCATCGGACAAGAGTTGATCGTATAAGTATATTAAAAACCTTAGGATGGGTTGCTACAACTGCAGCTAATCTTAAGGTTTTTTTGTCGTGACAATCAAACTCTAGTCAGTGGAAAAAGACCAAAGTAGAAAACTATAAGAAAAAAAATTTGAAATTGCTTACTTTTTATTCGCAACTCCGAGGTATTTTAGGTAGAATGGAAGAATAAGAACGGGAGGGATTTTCAATGACAAAAATCTATCAATCGGTCAATGAATTAGTTGGTCATACGCCAATCGTCAAATTAAATCATATCGTAGAAGAAGGTTCTGCTGATGTGTATGTGAAATTAGAGTTTTTCAATCCTGGGGGTAGCGTAAAGGACAGAATTGCTTTAGCCATGATTGAAAAAGCTGAAAAAAGTGGCTTATTGAAAGCTGGCGATACGATTATCGAGCCAACCTCAGGAAATACAGGGATTGGTTTAGCCATGATCGGTACGGCAAAAGGCTATCGCGTTGTGTTGGTTATGCCAGAAACGATGAGTATCGAAAGACGCAAAATCGTACAAGCTTATGGCGCAGAGTTGATTTTGACCCCTGGATCTGAAGGGATCACAGGATCCATCAATAAAGCAAAAGAATTAGCAGAGCAAGACGGCTACTATATGCCATTACAATTTGAAAATCCGGCTAACCCAGAAATTCATGAAAAAACGACAGGTAAAGAAATTGAGGATGCGTTTGAATCAAAAGGTTTAGATGCTTTTGTCGCTGGGATCGGCACTGGTGGAACGATCACTGGAGCGGGTAAAGAACTGAAGCGCGTCTATCCCAATTTGAAAATAGTTGGTGTTGAGCCTGCCGAATCTGCGATTTTAGAAGGTGGCAAGCCAGGACCGCATAAGATTCAAGGGATCGGTACTGGATTTGTCCCTAAAGTATTAGACACCGAAATCTATGACCAAGTCATTGCAATTGCTAGTGAAGATGCGATGAAAACTGCACGCGAAGTTGGAATGAAAGAAGGAATCTTAGTAGGTATCTCTTCAGGAGCTGCGATCCAAGCTGCTTTACAAGTGGCAAAAGAACTAGGTTCCGGGAAAAAAGTCTTAGCAATCGTGCCCGACAATGGCGAACGCTATCTGTCCACAGCGCTCTATCAGTTTGAAGACTAACAAGAAGGAGAAAGCAGACATTGGATTGTCTGCTTTTCTTTCTCAAAAGGGGCATAAAGACGGGCTGAAAAAAGCGCTATACCTTAGAAAAAAACAAGGAAAGCTGTTTGAATTTTTGGGTTTTACATAGTATGATAGGAAAGATAAGAGAAATGGAGGAACTCCTGTGAGTACGATCTACGATGAAGCGATCAAACGATTAAAACATGAGAATATTCGTATTACACCGCAGCGAGTAGCGATATTAGAATTTTTGGCCAGTCACGATGCTCATCCAACTGCTGAAGAGATTTATCGGGCGATTGAAGTTCATTTTCCTGGTATTAGTGTCGCAACGGTCTACAATAATTTACGTTTATTCACAGAAATTGGCTTTGTAAAAGAAATGAATTATGGAAATGCCTCCAGTCGATTTGATTTTACAACTGAGCCTCATTATCATGCTATCTGCCAACAGTGTGGAAAGATCGCTGATTTTTACTATCCAGGGCTTGAAGATGTCGAAATGGCTGCTTCAAAACTAACTGGGTATCAAATAAATAACCATCGATTAGAAGTTTATGGTCTATGTCCAGAGTGCCAAGCGAAAGAGGAGGAAACAAAATGAAAATAATCGCTACTGATCAAGCGCCACAAGCAATCGGTCCTTACGTTCAAGCAAAAATCGCAAACGGCTTCTTGTTTGCTTCTGGTCAAGTGCCGTTAGATCCTGTTTCAGGGGAAGTTGTCGGCACGACGATTGAGGTTCAAACACAGCAAGTACTAAAAAATATTGAAGCGATTCTTGAAGCGGCAGAACTGACACCAAATGATATTGTAAAGACTACCTGTTTCTTAAAAAATATGAATGACTTCGTTCCTTTTAACAATACGTATAGTACGTTATTCAATGAAGAGTTACCGGCACGTTCTGCTGTAGAAGTTGCTCGCTTGCCAAAAGATGTTTTGGTTGAAGTTGAAATCATCGCGGCAGTGAAAGAAAAAGCGTAACCAACAAGGAATCGTGGGACGTCCGCATTTGCGTCGTCCCCTTTTTATTGGATTGATCCTGAACGAAAGGATCATAGGGTTTCAGGTGAATCAAGGAGAAGAGGATGCAGTATGGTTTCGTTAAAGGAATATTTAGCAAAAGGGCAAACAACAATTTCAAATTTGCTTTTAGAGAATTACCATCATCTGGGATTGACGAATGATGAATTTTTGTTATGGCTGCAGTTGTATCGGAGTCATGAGCAAGGAAATGATTTTCCCGATTTACGTGAGATTGCCTCTGTGATGGGCAGTGATCAAAAAGAAATTTATCATTGGTTAAATCAATTGCTAAAAAAAGATGTAGTGCGGATGGAGTCAAAAAAAGATACTGCTGGGAAAATGGTTGATTATTATGATTTTACAGGGATTTATGAGCGTCTAGAATTTCTCTTAAAACAGCAATCAAAAAATGAAAAAGCAGAATCAAATGAGGAAAAAATTCGTGGGTTATATCGTTTGTTTGAAGGAGAGTTCGGTCGGCCGTTGTCAGCGATCGAATACCAGCGGATCGGGCAGTGGTTGGATGAGGACCACTACGATCCGGAACTGATTCAGTTTGCTTTGCGAGAAGCGGTTTTGAATCAGGCTTATAGCTTGAATTACATCGATCGTATCTTACTTTCGTGGGAACGTAAGAATATTACGTCGAAAGCGCAAGTTGAGGAAGAACAAAAAAGAAGAAAAAAACAATTTCTTCAAAATGAGAATGCTTCACAGGAAGAAGAACCAATGCCCAAAATCCCTATGCATAATTGGTTAGAAGGAGAGTAACAGACAAGGAGTTCAAATAGTCCTATGATCAGTAAAGAAAAAACAATGTCCGCTATCGAAACAATGTATGAGATGTTTCCCGAAGCGCATGGCGAATTGGTATCTAAAAATGCGTTTGAATTATTGATAGCAGTCATCTTAAGTGCGCAAGCAACAGATGTCTCGGTAAATAAAGTCACCCCTGCGCTTTTTGAGGCCTATCCCACACCGCAAGCATTGAGCGAAGCACCTTTAGAAGACGTGATTGCAAAAATCAAGTCGATCGGTTTATATCGAAACAAGGCAAAAAATATCAAGGCTTGTGCTTCAGAATTGCTATTGCGTTTTGGTGGGGAAGTGCCAAAAACGAGAGAGGATTTGGTTTCGTTACCAGGTGTCGGTAGAAAAACTGCAAACGTGGTTTTAGGTGATGCTTATGGCATACCGGCAATTGCTGTTGATACTCACGTCGAACGGGTATCAAAAAGATTACGTATCTGTAAATTAGACGCCAATGTATTAGAAGTTGAACAAACGCTGATGAAAAAGATTCCCGAACCATTGTGGGTCAAAACCCACCATACAATGATTTTTTTCGGCCGCTATCATTGCACTGCAAGGGCACCAAAGTGTGAGATTTGCCCGTTGCTGGCGATGTGTCAAGAAGGGAAGCTCCGGATGAAGGGAAAAAAAACTATCTAAAAAGTACGCAAAATAAACTAGTTATGATTAAAAACGTTAGGCAATTTTGCTTAGCGTTTTTACTTGCTAAAAAAGAACAAATGAACAGAGTGCAGCGGAGTCTTACTCTTTGCTAGAAGAAAAGCAAACCGAGTGATTCAAGAGGCAAAGATCAGACCAGAACAGATGATTCTTAAGACCAAAATGCGAATCGAGGGGATTCATGATCATTCCAAAGAGAGTTTATTAAGTCAACAAGGCGAAAGAAAATGTGATTGGTTTGTTTGATGAAATGCACAAGCAGGTCTATCAGTTATCTGATAAGAGATTATTTTTTAAGAGCTTGAAAAGTAAGCTTCTTTTTTCATGGTAGTGATTCAAAAAAAACAGTAGATCAAACGTTGATCTACTGTTTTTCGCTATTCACAGTTATTCGGAATTGCCATCGTTTGGCTCTGGCGGATCCGGCGGTGAGGAAGGATTTTCTTCACTGCTGGAAGGTGTTGTTGAGCCAGGGTCCTGACTAGAAGCAGGAGGTGTAACGACCGATGATGAATCATCCTCATCCGGTGTCGATACTGGTGGTGTCACTTCACTTGAGGACTCGGTTGAACTAGATTCGGTTGACTCACTGCTTTCTGTAGAAGATGTCGAAGGTTCAACATAGGAACTACTGCTAGAAGAACTTGGTGCCGAATAGGTCGGCTGGGTATAAGTTCCTTCAAGATAAAGTTCATTTCCGATCCGTGTCAGACCATCTGGCATTGTCCAGTCTTTGTTTTCTACAGAAGCAGAAACATATTGCATCAATTCTCGATAAACATCAGAAGCCACATGGGTACTACTATCAGTGATAGGTGTCATTTTGTCGTTGTATCCGGTCCAAACCGCCAATGAATAGGAGGGAGTATAGCCGGCAAAAGTAATATCAGGGTAGGCACCATTCGATGTATCAAGTTGTGCTAGCTGGTCATCGGTGTAATTGGAAGTTCCCGTTTTCCCTGCTTGGTACAAACCATCGATTTGCGCGTTGGTTCCAGTACCGACGGAGATAACATCTTTCAAGATATCTGTCACCATATAAGCAGTGGTATCATCCATTGCTTCTTGACCATCAACTTTAAAGGATTCTTCATCTTCTGTGCCATCTTGCATGACGATTTTATTGACATACTGAGGTTCATAATAGGTGCCACCATTTGAAAACGCAGCATAAGCAGCGGCCATTTTCAGGCTGGAGATTCCATATTTTGTGCCATCTAATTTATCCGTATTGCTGGAAATCGCATTAGATTGAGTGATCGTGTGGTATTCGATACCTAGACCGCTAAGAAAGTCTGCGATATTATCCGCACCAACTTCATCAAACAATTTCACTGCTGGTACATTTCTAGATTCTGCTAAAGCAGTTCGCAGCGTGATGTTGCCCATATATTGGCGATCCCAGTTGTACACAGGGATATCGGTTCCTTTGTAAGTATAAGGTTCATCTAAAATCATTCTACCGGTAGAGTCTTGTAAAAATTGGAAGGCAGGGCCGTAGTCTGTGATCGGTTTAACGGTCGATCCAAAGTCCCGAGCGACGTTGACAGCCAGATTGTTTGCGAGAACATCATCAACGTTGCGGGCACCGATTTGAGCCGTGACTTTGCCCGTATTGACATCAACTAAGGTAGCGGCAACTTGCATCTTGTCGTCTGGATAATTAACATAGTCATCGCTGTTGACGATATCATATAACCGTTTTTGTGCATCGATATCGACATTGGTGTAAATATCTAAACCATCTGTATAAACATCTTTGCCGGTTTTTTCTTTAACTTCTGCGATCACTTCGTTGAAGTAATTATCAAAGTATTTCCACTCTTGATTTTCTCGTGGGTTTTTCTGCAAGCCTTCTTGAATATCCTCGGCAACGGCGGCATCATATTCTGCTTGCGTGATTTTCTCGTTTTCAAGCATTGCGCCCAAAACCACATCTCGACGACTTTTCGCATTATCAGGATGAGCGAAAGGGTCAAAAGCAGAAGGGGCATTTGGTAAACCAGCTATTAAGGCAGTTTGGGCAAGATCTAGTTCAGCCAAAGGTTTGCCGTAAAACTTCATGGCGGCTGTTTGCATTCCATAAACCCCGTTGGACATATACACCTTATTAATATAGTAAGTCAAAATTTCCTGCTTTGATTTGGTTTGTTCAAGCCGAACCGCCATCCAAGCTTCTTGTGCTTTCCTTCGTAATGTTTGATCTTCGGCGCTGGTAGAAAAGAAGGACAGCTTGATCAATTGCTGGGTCAAGGTACTTCCGCCTTGCATACCGCCGGTTGTGGCATTGGATAATGCAGAACCAACGATCCGGATCGGATCGACCCCGATATGCTGATAGAACCGACGATCTTCGACAGAGACGATCGCGTCTTCTAGCAGTTGGGGGATCTCACTTGCCGTGATTTTTTCTCTCGTTTCACTTCCGAATTCAGTGATCAATTCACCGTTGGAGGCATAAAAACGTGAAGAAACAGTCGAATCCAAACGTGTTTCATCAAGTGCTGGCGCATCTTTGGCATACCACCAAAACAGCCCCATTCCTGATAAAATCCCGATACAGCCTAAGAAAAATAGGCCCATAAACACTTTTAAAATAATACTCCCAATACTTCGTTTGCCTTTGGCTTTAGGGGGCTTTGATGCTTTTTTAGCAGTACCTTTCTTAGAATCATGCCGAGAGGTCCTCGATTGTGATTCATTTGCCATACTCATCATTCTCCTTCATCGTTAAAAATTGATCAACTGCTTTTAAATAAGGAATACGCGGCGCAATGGTGGGGATGATTTCGATCCCATTGGTTTCGATATAGGTCAACGTCATTGATTTTTTTCCGGTTTCCTTTTGCAGGTGCCACTGAGAAACTAAGCACTTGCTATCTAAGAAAAAGCAGCGTTGTAGACTAGAAAACCATAAAAGAACAAAACATAATCCTGCTTGTTCCAAACAGTCTTCCATATGCTTGATTTGGTGTGGATGAAAATTTTTAAAGGGAAATGACGTTTTGTTTTGAGTCTCTTTCGCTTCAAAGTCGATATATTGCCCTTGATAAACACCGTTGTAATCGGTGGTAGAGGCCTCTCGAAAGTAGGCTTCCTTAATTACTGCGGCGCTTCTTCTCGGATAATCTACCTTGACGATTTGAACTGGTGTCGGTTTCTTATGAATGACCGCAAGTTTACGATTTAAATAATAAAGGTTGCTTTCATTGATCGCTTCTTCAAAACGCATCCCACGATTGGCATACGTTTTTGGCTTTATTAGTTTTTCTTGCATTTTTTGTTTTTTGCCGTCATCATAGGTAGTAGATTGTCCATTCGGGTAACGAATAACCATGTTGTTCACACTCCTAGGCAACATTATACCAAAAAGTCGTTTGGAAAGAAAAGAGATGACCAGAGAAACAATGAAAACCTTATACTTTACTGGCTATCGTAATTATGAATTAGGTGTCTTTCAAGCAAAAGATCCCAAGATTGCAGTTATTAAGAAAGTAATAATGTCGGCCTTGACGAATTATTTGGAAGAAGGCTTGGAGTGGGTCTTGATCAGCGGAAATCTTGGGGCAGAGCTATGGTGCGCAGAAGTCACAGAACAATTGAAACAAACATACCCCGAACTGAAACTAGGAATCATTTTTCCCTTTGAAGGATTTGGTGAAAATTGGAACGAAACAAATCAGCAGGCACTGCAAACAGCGAAGTCATTTGCCGATTATGTCAATGCCACCAGCCATAAGCCTTACCAAGATCCTAGTCAATTAAGAAATCACACCGCGTTTTTGCTTGAACATACCGAAGGTGCGCTCGTGTTATATGATGATGAATTTCCAGGAAAACCTAATTATTTCTTAAGAGATGCCAAAGCCTATAGTGAGCAAAATCCCTACTTTATTCATCAAATAACAATGGATGATTTACAAAACGCAACATTTGATAGTAATTTACTTTGATTTTCGTGTATTTTTTGTTAGAATGGTCTAGAAAGTGAAAACCATTTGGAATAAACAATGAGGTGTAAATAATGGCAAATTTAATTTATAGTCCAAAAGATATTCTGCAACAAGAATTCAAAACAAAAATGCGTGGATACGATCCAGTGGAAGTGGACGAGTTTTTAGATAATATCATTAAAGACTACGAAAGCTACAATAAAGAGATCTTAGCCCTGCAAGAAGAAAATGATCGTCTGACAGCGAAAATCGATCAATTGTCGAAAAACCAAGCAATCGCTTCTCGTGTTCAACAAGAAGCACCGAAAAGCCAAACAGTCACAAACTTTGATATTTTAAAACGTTTGTCGAACCTTGAAAAAGAAGTTTTTGGCAAAAAGCTTGATCGTGAATCAGAACCTGTCACTCGTTCTTCTTCATACAACAGCAATTATACAAATGCTGATTTTGAAGATGATAACGAAAAAACCCGTCAATTCTAATTTAGCAAAGATAGTTGTGGTTTTCGGGTAATTGCGGCATAACTCGATTATGCTGAGGAAAGTCCATGCTCGCACAAGCTGAGACGCTTGTAGTGTTCGTGCCTAGCGAAACCATAAGCTAGGGTACTTGAGAAAGTAACGGCAGGAAAAATGGCTAAGGTGCAAGCTATGCCAAAGTATCCTTGAAAGTGCCACAGTGACGAAGCAAGCCGGGAAACCGTCTTGGTGGAACGCGGTAAACCCCTCGAGCGAGCAACCCAAACAATGGTAGGGGCACTTTTTGCACGGAAATGAACGGAGCAAGAAGGCAAGTAATTGCAGATAGATAATTACCCAGTGTTTTCTTCTCCCTGAGGAAAATACGGACAAAACATGGCTTATAGAAAATCACAACCTATCAGGGAATCCTTCCAGCAACGGAAGGTTTTTTTATATCAAGAAGGAGAGCGTTATGACTGAAAAAACATTTAATTGTATTGCCACCGCTGCGAGCGGTTTAGAAGCACTTGTGGGCAAAGAATTACGGGATTTAGGGATCGAGTGTGAGGTTGAAAACGGCCGAGCGCGCTTTAAAGGGACAATGGAGACCATTGCTACCGCGAATTTGTGGCTCCGTACAGCAGATCGGATCAAAATCGTCGTCGGAGAATTTGACGTATTGACTTTCGATCAGCTGTTTGAAGAAGTTAAAGCGTTACCGTGGGAAGACTTTTTACCTTTAGATGCTGAATTCCCAGTAGCTGGAAAGTCAATCAAATCAAAACTGTTTAGTGTGCCTGATTGTCAAGCGATTACCAAAAAAGCAATCGTCAATCGCTTAAGAGAAGTATATCATCGTCCGGCAAGTGTGCCTCTGACTGAAACGGGCGCTTTTTTCCAATTAGAAGTCGCTTTATTGAAAGACCATGCGATGATCACATTGGATACGACTGGCCCTAGTTTGTTTAAACGCGGCTATCGTTTAGAAAAAGGGGGCGCACCTCTGAAAGAAAACATGGCTGCGGCTTTAGTGATGCTGACAAATTGGTACAAAGACAAGCCTTTTGTCGATCCTGTTTGCGGATCAGGGACCTTATGTATTGAAGCAGCTTTGATCGGCCATAATATCGCCCCTGGATTTAATCGGGAATTCGTATGTGAAACGTGGGATTGGTTCCCAGCAGAAGTCTTTGAAAAAGTACGAAAAGAAGCAGATGAAGCGGCAGACTATGATGTCGAATTGGATATTACTGGCTCAGATATCAATGGTCGAATGATTGAGATCGCCCGCCGAAATGCAGAAGAAATCGGTCTAGGAGACTCGATCACCTTCAAACAACAAGCCGTTAAGGACTTTAAAACAGAAAAAGAATATGGTGTCGTTGTGGCTAACCCTCCTTATGGTGAACGCTTAGGGGAAGAAGAATCTGTTCAACGATTGTATCAAGAAATGGGCCAAGTGTTTCGGCCCCTTAAAACATGGAGCAAGTACTTTTTAACTAGTGATTTGACCTTCGAGACGCATTATGGTGAGAAAGCAACGAAAAAACGCAAATTATACAACGGTGCGATTCGTACCGATCTCTTCCAATACTGGGGACAACGTCCGCCACGCAAAAAGGAGTCTGCTGAATGAAAGAACAAGAATTTCTGAAAGAATTAAAAGAAATCGATCTATTACAACAAGCAATGGGGATCCTAGGCTGGGATAACCAAACGGGGATGCCAGAAAAAGCCAGTGATTACCGGGCGGAAGTTGACAGCTATTTATATGGTCTCTATTTTGACAAAAAAGTTGGGGAACCAATCCAAGAAGTGATCAGCTATTTTGGAAAGCACCCAGAAGAATTATCTGAAGTAGGGAAAGCGGCGTATCAATTAGTCAAAGAAGAGTATGAATTGCAAAAAGATGTGCCCAATGAGTTAGCGATGGCCGCTTCAGCAGCTACGTCAAAAGCACATACTGCTTGGTTGAAAGCCCGCAAAGAAAAAGATTTTTCTTTATTTAAAGACGCACTTTCTGAAAACATTCGCTTGACGAAAGAATTGATTCCTTATTGGAAAAAAAATGAGCGAACGAATTACGATGTGCTGTTAAACCAATACGAGCCGAATATGACGGTTGAGATCTTGGATAATGTTTTCTCGCAAGTGAGAGACGGCATCATGGATATTCGTCGTCAATTGGCTGAAAAAGGAACAGCGCCAGATACTTCGATCCTCTCACGTAAGATGACCGAAGCGCAACAACGCAAATTTATCTCAAAAGTGATTGCCGACTTAGGCTATGACTTTTCTCGTGGTCGTTTGGATAATACGGTCCACCCATTTGCCACTGGGATCAACCACAACGATGTGCGCTTGACCACTCGTTGGAGTGAAAACGACTTTTCAATGGGACTGTTCGGTGTGATTCATGAAGCCGGTCATGGAATGTATGAGCAAAACATTGACGAAAAATACGAAGGAACACCGGTCCATGAAGGGGCGTCAATGGGGATCCACGAATCCCAATCGCTGTTTAATGAGATCATTATCGGCAGCAACCGCAATTTTTGGGCAAAGCAATACCCGTTTTTCCAAGAATGTGCGGAAGGCACGTTTGATGATGTGTCTTTTGACACTTTCTATGACTCTTTAAAACACTCAAAAGCTAGCTTGATCCGTATTGAAGCTGACAGTTTGACCTACGTGATCCATATCATTATTCGTTACGAGATCGAAAAAATGATCTTTAACGAAACCGTATCGATCGATGAACTACCGAAAATCTGGAATGACAAATACGAGGAATATTTAGGGATTCGTCCAGAAAATGACCTTGAAGGGATCCTACAAGATGTTCATTGGTCAGGTTCAAGCTTCGGGTATTTCCCATCCTATGCTCTAGGGTATATGTATGCAGCACAATTACTTCATGCGATGGAAAAAGAAATCAATGTCGATGAAGTCTTGGCTTCAGATGATTATTCACCGATTCGTAAATGGTTGACTGAAAATATTCATCAATATGGTGCATCCAAGAAACCAAATGAATTGATTTTAGATGCAACGGATGAATTATTGAATCCTCAATACCTATTAGACTATTTACGTAAGATCTATTTTAGTGTCTATAAAATCAGCGAGACGCAAGATTTCGCTTAAAAGTAACAAGTGGAAAGAAGCTTCGCAAAGCGTTGCCTCCTCAACTGTTTAGTGGGAGCTCGTTTTGTTGAACTTCTTTTCGTTTTCGCGCTATCATCAATTGAAAAAAAAGCAGGTTAGCTGCTTTCGTATCGAAAGAAGGAGAGAGATGAACAAGGAAAACAATGCGGCAGATCTTAGCAAAGTAATTGCTTATGCCAAGAGTATACTGGGGAACGATCACACAGGACATGGGTATGATCATGTCAAACGAGTGGCGGGATTAAGTCAAGCCATCATCGATGCCGACAAATTAACGGTTGATACCTTTGTCGTTCAGGCAGCAGCCTACTTACACGATACAGTGGATGATAAAGTTGTGGCGGATGTCACAGCGGCGTATACCGAGGTGCGAGCTTGTTTGACCGCAGCGAGAGCCAGTGAAGCACAAACGAAAGAAATTTTTTCTATTATTGAGAATCTATCTTTTTCAAAAGAACTTTTACAAGGGGCACAGGTAGCCTCAGTAGAAGGACGTGTGGTCCGTGATGCAGATCGTCTCGATGCTTTAGGTGCGATCGGTATTTTACGAACGAGCTATTTTGGTGGCAGTCATCAACACCCGATCCATGACAGTAACTTAGCACCAAAGACGTTTCAAGATCATCAGGATTACCGTAAAGGAACCACGGTGATCAATCATTTTTATGAAAAACTATTTTTGCTTCCCGAAAAGATGACCACGGCGTATGGCAAAAAAGAAGCCCAGCGACGTGTGGCTTTTATGAAAGATTTCTTGCAAGAATTTTATACAGAATGGGATGTATAGCTTTGTTTAGAGTTTTTTAAACGAAAATTCGATTATTTCCTTTTTCTTCCGTTGTTCTTTATAATAGTAAGTACAAAGGAGGGATGGAAATGTACTACCAACAGGCATTACAACCGAATGAACTATTGCCAGCAATTTCCAATTCAGGGGAATGTTTTTTTGTCATTCAGGCTGAGCTACCCATCCGGCAATATCAAATCGCAATCTATCTTTACGACGATCAATTCTTTTTGTTACAAGATGATCGCTTATTTGATCAAATCGACCAAATCTCTAGTGAGACATTAGGGGACGAGGAAGAGATTTTACCATTTATCGAAGAAGCGTTGGAAGAAAACCATTATTTATTAGTGGAAAAAGCGTTTATTCGTTTAGATTTATCTACTTTGCAAAAGATGACCGATCTTACTAGTTTCGATATCTTGTTTTATGAATTTTTTGATTCATGGGGGGAAGAAGAATGAAACGGACTGAATACGTAACGCTACAAGACCAAACATTGATTGACCTATTCCAGCAGTTAGGAGAGGATGTTTCGAATCTGGAGCTGATCGATGAAGAAAAAAATATCGATGTTGTGGTTGTTTCAAATAGTGACTGGCAGTATTTGTTGGAACAAGTCAATGATGATGTAAAAGAATCTTTTGCTGATACGTCAGAGACAGACTCGGATGAAGAACTAGCCGACGAATAAACGCTTTTTGTGGTTGATAAACTGTTTTACTACGGGAGTGGCGGTTGGATCTTTAGAAGGGGTTTAGCAATCTAGGCAGCTTACCAAAAAAATACGAAGCAATTTCATTCCTCAAGCAAGAGGAGCAGATTGCTTCGTATCACAAGGTAGGCTGCTTTTATTTTGACTGCAGGCGCACTTTTTTGACTTTTAAATAGCCGCGAATCAAGTTGACAATCAGTAAAAGAATGCCCACAATCAATGGAATCGCTAATAAGTAAGGTGAGTAAAGATGGGTATCTTGTACGTGCTGAAAAGATGTTTTAGCCACTTCATTGATGGCTTGTTGAATGACTTGTAAACTAAACCCAGTCAGAAAACCAGCAATGATGAATAGAACAAATCCTAAGTAGGGTATATCGGAAGACCGGCGAAAAAGAGCAAAAGCTACATATAAAACCAAAAGGAATGCCGGTACGCCAAAGGCAAAATAGGGATTTAACATGGTTTTTTAACCTCCTTTTCTTTTATGATACTCCAAAATTTACGTTTTGGGAAATAGCGTGTAAGATAAAAAGAAAACGTGAAGGAGTTCTTTATGTCCGCTTATATTACCCCAATAAAAGTTGCCCTGCTGGTTTTTCCTTTCCTAGCATTGGCGATATCAATGATTTTTTTTGTTATCCAATACCGAAAATACGGTCGTTTTATCTTGTCACGCGCACTGGTTCTGTATTCGTTTGTCTTCTATTTATTGTGCGCCTATTTCTTAGTTATCCTGCCATTGCCCTCGATCGAAGAGGTAGCGCAGATGACTGGCCCTAAGATGGAATTGCAGTTAGGGGCATCGTGGCAACATTTTGTCCAACAGACCGTCTTAAACATTCACGATCCACAAACCTATCTTCCCGCTATGAAACAAGGGGTCTTTTTAGAACCTCTCTTTAATTTATTGTTGACCTTGCCATTCGGGGTTTACTTACGTTATTACTTCAAGTGTTCTTTTTTTAAAACACTGGCGATGACCTTTTGTCTGACGTTGTTTTTTGAATTAACGCAGTTGACGGGACTGTATTTTATCTATCCTCGTCCGTATCGTTTATTCGATGTCAATGATCTCTTTGTCAATACAGTCGGAGGGCTTGTGGGCTGGACGATCGCCCCACTTTTTACGTTCTTATTGCCATCAAGAGAAGAAATGGACGCCGACTCTTACGCCAAGGGTACTCGGGTAACCGTGACACGAAGGGTGGTTGCTTGGTTGATCGACTGGGGAATACTGAATGTGATCAGTTTCCTTGTGGTGATCGCTGTTCGTTTGCTCACTCAACAGACGGTACGGGACTTTAGTGGGGACTATTGGTACTTTGCTCTTGAAGTGTTGCTGTACTTTGTGTTGTTGGCTTATCTTGCCAAAGGACAAACGATTGGAAAAAAACTCGTACGGATCAAAATCATGCAAGAAGATCGTGAGCGTGTTAGCTTGGGGGCTTTATTGAAACGCTATGGCTTGTTTTATCTGATTTATGCCAGCATCAGTCGGGTCAATATCTTTTTCGCACCGTTTCTTGAGTCGGATAATATGCTGCTTTTAGTCGTTAGTTTGTTGATGGTGGTTATTTTTGGGTTGATCCAGTTTGGCTTTTACTTGAATCTCTTGTGGGCAGCAATAAAAAAAGAAAGCCGCTTTTTCTATGAACGCCGCAGTGCAACGTATACCATCAGTACGATCGATCCTCAATCGATTACAAAAGAAAGTTAGGAAAACAAGGCAACATATGCTATAATCCAAAGGATGCTAAAAGAAAGAAGGTGTTTGAATGTCTTTTGAGTCATTTAAATTTCAACCATTTATTTATGAAGCACTTGCTGATAAAAAGTTTTCTAAACCAACAGAAGTGCAAGAAAAACTGATACCTGTTATCCAAAAAGGCCGCAGTGTTGTAGGGCAATCACAGACCGGAAGTGGTAAGACCCACACATTTTTACTGCCATTGATGGATAAAATCGATGCCGAAAAAGATGAAGTGCAAGTAGTGATCACTGCACCGAGTCGTGAATTAGCCACGCAAATCTATCACGCCGCAAAACAAATCGGCGGATTTCATGATCCTGAAATTCGAGTGTCAAATTTCGTCGGAGGAACGGATAAGCAACGTCAATTGAGCCGTCTGCAAAACCAACAGCCCCATGTCGTGATTGGGACACCTGGTCGTATCTTAGATATAATCAACGAACAAGCGTTAGGGGTTCACACTGCCAATGTATTTGTCGTGGATGAAGCAGACATGACCTTGGATATGGGCTTTTTAGAAGAAGTCGATCAAATTGCGGGGCGTTTGCCTGAGAAACTGCAAATGCTGGTTTTCTCCGCAACGATTCCAGAGAAATTGCGACCTTTCTTGAAAAAATACATGGCCAATCCATTGATCGAAGAAATCAAATCGAAAGCAGTCATCTCTGATACGATCGAGAATTGGTTGATTTCTACCAAAGGGAAAAATACCAATAAATTGATCTACCAATTATTGACTACAGGCCATCCCTATCTTGCCATCGTTTTTGCCAACACAAAGAGCCGTGTGGATGAAATTACGGATTACTTAAAGGAACAAGGTTTAAAAGTAGCGAAGATCCACGGCGACATCAGCCCTCGTGAAAGAAAACGGATCATGCGCCAAGTGCAAAATTTGGACTACCAATATGTAGTCGCAACAGATTTAGCGGCGCGAGGGATTGATATTGAAGGGGTGTCTCATGTCATCAATGCTGAGATTCCAGCTGATTTGGATTTCTTTATCCATCGTGTTGGTCGGACAGGTCGAAACCAAATGGATGGGACCGCGATCACTTTATATGATCCAAGTGATGAAGGGGCAATCCAAGCCATCGAAGATCTAGGGGTTGTTTTCCAACCGAAGGAAATCAAAAATGGCGAGATCGTTGCGACTTACGATCGGAATCGTCGACAAAAGCGGGAAAAATCTCGTGATGAATTAGACCCAACCTTGATTGGCTTAGTCAAGAAGAAGAAGAAAAAAATCAAGCCTGGCTACAAGAAAAAAATTCAATGGGCTGTTGATAAAAAGAACAAAGAAAAACGGAAGATCGAACGTCGTCAAACGACTCGAACTGCCCGCAAAAACAAGAAAAATTCGAATAGTTAATGGTTACCAAAACAGCAGTCATGTAAGGGGTGTTCTCTTACTTGACTGCTGTTTTTAATTGTTTGGTCATTTCTACACACAATACACCATCTTCAGTATAGGGCTCGGACGTTTTTTGATACCCGCAGGCTTCATAAAACGCACAAGCATCGATCTCTGCGGATAAAACTGATTGGAGGGCACCCTCTTGGATACCGCGCATTTCGAGATAATGCAGTAGCTTCCTTCCATAACCTTGATGACGAAAAGCCTTAGCTACGCAAAAGCGGTCAGGTTGCAGGGTATTTGGCGTAGAGAATTGATATCTGATGGTAGCGATCGGTGTGTTTCCATCATGCCAAAGAAAGTATGGACAAGTTTGGTCTTTTTCATCAAATTCCCATTCTGTAGGGATGTGCTGTTCTTCCACAAAAACGGCTTGCCGCAGGGCGAAAACCGCTTGTAGCATCCACGGACTGCGTCCAAAATAAAGCATCAGTCGTTTTCCTCCTTTTTCGTGGTATACTCGTCATATAGTAATTGTAGCAGATGAGAGGAGAAATGACGTGGATTTTTTTGAGGCGTTACAATGGTCAAATTGGAAGACACTGTCCTTTGAAATCAAAGAACAGCTGATCCAGCAAATTTTAATGTATTTTGTCAGTCCTTTAAAGGAGATCACCGATGTCCATTTTAGTCAATTGACGTATGCAGGGTTGAAATGTGCTACCTTTGAATTAACGATCGATGGCGAAGACTTTGTCTTTATACCAGGGAACTCTGAGGCGATCTTAGGTTGGGATCTCGGTGTGCAAGGGTTACCGGCTACTTGCTGGAGTAAAAATTGGCAGTCAGCACCCAACGAGATCATTCACCAGCTGGAAACAATCTATGAATTAGAAACCAGCCAAGATTGGGGGATTTTTGTCAATGAGTCTACGAGCCCTTTGCGCAAAGCTGTGATTGATCCCATGCTAGTCCAAAAAAGTGCGCTGCCTGCTGGCGCAAGGTATATCGGGCAGCTGAATACGATCACTGGGGAGTTTCACGGGTTAGTCGATCAATTCAGTGTTTTCGAAAAAGAGCTAAAGGCACAATTCACAGCACCAGCGTCCTTTGAGGAAAGCTTGCGTTGGGAATTACCCGCTTTTTATCACGAAGAGAATCGCTATTTTGCTGCACTCGAGCCGTTATCGGAAACCTATCAGTTATTTACCCACGAATCCGTCAGTCAAACAGAATTGAAACAGCAGTTAGATAAACAAGGCTTTCAGTTGCTATCAGAGGATCAATGGGAATACGTTTGCGGTGCTGCGACTCGGCGACTTTTTCGCTGGGGCAATGAAAAGCCCTGCGATGATGGCGTCTCTTTGTCAACCGCTGAATTGCTTGAACCGAATTTATTTGGCTGCACCTATGGGCTTGCGGATGCGTGGGAGCTGACAGATGGCTTGTCTTTAAAAATGGAGAATTGGCAAATTTGTGGTCATCCCTTATTCGATGCATTGCCGTATGCCAGTTATTACCGTTCACGGAAAATGTTGCAGCCCGATCAAAAGCTTTCTCCCCAGAACTATCGTTACCGCAAAGGGATCCTAATCAATAAAGACCGGATTTGAGGATTGACTTTTTCAAAACATTTCCTTATACTTTGAATGACGAAGGATATGGTCGGTTTGATGATTCATTACAGAAAGTTTTTCATTGCTGAGAGAAAAACATGAATTCGGACGGATTGCTCCCTTTGGTGCTCAACTGCAGCAGAAATGTTGCCGTCCACTCCGCGTTAACGAGTCTAAGAGGTAATGAGTCACATCATTGCAAGCAAGGTGGTACCGCGTATCGACGTCCTTGCTCTGCAATGGTGTTTTTTTATCGTCAAAATGTCTCGACAGGCATAAGAGCGCCTTACCAGCAATTTTGTCAGCCCCTGTATCTTAAGCGAACACAGAAGAAAGTAGGAGAATAACGTGAAACAATTATCCAGTGCAGAAGTACGCCAAATGTTTTTGGACTTCTTTCAATCAAAAGGTCATTCAATTGAACCAAGTGCGTCTCTTGTCCCAGTCAACGATCCAACCTTATTATGGATCAATTCAGGGGTGGCAACGCTAAAAAAATATTTTGATGGCAGTGTTGTTCCTGAAAACCCAAGAATTACCAATGCGCAAAAATCGATTCGGACCAACGACATCGAAAACGTTGGGAAAACAGCAAGACATCATACGATGTTTGAAATGTTAGGCAACTTTTCGATCGGCGATTACTTTAAGAATGAAGCGATTCATTGGGCCTGGGAGTTTTTGACCTCCCCAGAATGGATGGCTTTTGATCCAGAGAAATTATATGTCACGGTTTATCCAAAAGACACGGAAGCAAAACGGATCTGGGCAGAAGAAGTCGGCTTAACACCAGAGCATATCGTTGAGATTGAAGACAACTTTTGGGACATCGGTGCAGGCCCCTGTGGACCGGATTCAGAGATTTTCTATGACCGTGGTCCTGAGTTTAATGACGTAGCGGAAGATGATCCCGAAAACTATCCTGGTGGCGAAAATGAACGCTATTTGGAAATCTGGAATCTGGTCTTTTCAGAATTCAATCATCAACCAGATGGCTCCTATGAACCACTACCACATAAAAACATTGATACGGGGATGGGGCTGGAACGAATGGTTTCCATCGTTCAAAATGCACCAACCAATTTTGAAACAGACTTGTTTCTGCCGATCATTAATGCAGTGGCAGATTTAAGCGGTCGTGTGAACTACGGCGACAGCAAAACGACAGATATCTCCTTTAAAGTGATTGCAGACCATATCCGCGCGCTTTCTTTTGCGATCGGCGATGGGGCACTTCCTTCAAATGAAGGCCGTGGCTATGTTTTACGTCGTTTATTACGTCGTGCAGTCATGCATGGGAAAAAATTAGGGATCGATACTGCTTTCTTATACAAATTAGTACCGATCGTTGGCGAGATCATGGAAAGCTACTATCCTGAAGTACTAGAACAGCAAGAATTTATTGAGAAAGTGATCCGCAACGAGGAAGAACGTTTCCATGAAACGATCAATGAAGGGTTAGATATTTTAAATCAAGTGATCGCCCAAGTAAAAGCAGACGGTCAAGATACGTTAGCTGGTCAAGATATTTTCAAATTGTATGACACTTACGGCTTCCCAGTTGAATTGACAGAAGAAGTGGCGGAAGACGAAGGGTTGAAAGTGGACCACCAAGGGTTTGAACAAGAAATGGATGCACAACGTGCCCGTGCTCGTGCGGCTCGACAAACGGAGCTTTCAATGGGCGTACAATCCGCTTTATTGACAGATATCAAAGTAGACAGCCGTTTCGTTGGCTATGATTCACTTGAAGCAAACAGCGAATTATTAGTGATCATCCAAGACGAAGCGTTACATGATTCTGTTTCGACAGGTGAAGCAAAACTGATTTTTGCCGAAACACCATTTTACGCAGAAATGGGTGGACAAGTTGCGGATACAGGCACGATCGTAGCAGAAGATGGTACGATTGTAGCGGAAGTGACGGATGTCAAAAAAGCACCGAACGGTCAGTTCTTGCATACTGCTACAATCAAAGCGCCACTAAAAGAAGGCGTGAACTATTTCTTACAAGTGGATCAGCATCGTCGCAATAAGATCATTAAAAATCATACGGCGACTCACTTATTGCATAAAGCCTTAAAAGAAGTATTAGGCAGCCATGCGAACCAAGCAGGTTCATTAGTTGCTCCAGGACATTTACGCTTTGACTTTAGTCATTTCGGGCAAGTGACCAGCGAAGAACTAAGTCAAATGGAACAAATCGTCAACCAAAAAATTTGGGAAGCCCTCCCTGTTGTGACGATCGAAACGGATATCGATACCGCAAAAGGCATGGGAGCGATGGCACTCTTTGGTGAAAAATATGGGCATGACGTTCGCGTCGTCAATGTTGCCGATTGGTCGATCGAATTATGTGGGGGAACCCATGTAGCAAATACGGAGGATATCGGTATTTTCAAAATCGTTTCTGAATCAGGGATCGGTGCTGGTGTTCGTCGGATCGAAGCAGTGACTAGTCAAGAGGCCTATACGCTATTGCATGAAGAAGAGACGCAATTGAAAGCAATCGCAGGGATCGTTAAATCCGCTCAATTAAAAGAAGTCGTTGCCAAAACAGAACAACTGCAAGCGCAGCTGCGTGAATTGCAAAAAGAAAACGAAGCTCTTGCCAGCAAGTTAGCAAACCAGCAAGCAGGAGATGTTTTCAAAGATGTCAAAGAAGTAAATGGTCTGCGTCTGATCACAGCAAAAGTGACTGTAAAGGACATGAACCAATTACGTCAACTAGCTGACCAATGGAAACAAAAAGACCATTCTGATATTTTAGTGTTAGCTACCGCGAATGATGGCAAAGTGAATCTTTTAGCTGCCATGAACAAAGCAGCCAATGAAAAAGGATTGAAAGCGGGCGATTTGATCAAAGAGATCGCACCTAAAGTTGGTGGCGGCGGTGGCGGTCGTCCTGATATGGCGCAAGCCGGCGGGAAGAATCCTGAAGGAATCGCAGCAGCACTTGAGTCAGCAGCAACGTGGTTAGCTGCCAAGTAATCACACTCACTGGTTGAACCTGTGCAGCAAGTTTCTTTCGTTTGAGAAGATAGATGAAAGAGGAGCGCAGGTCTTTAACACATTCCTTTTTTGAACGAAGATGACGGAGGGGGAGACCCTTCCGTTATCTTTTTCCTTTTTCCTACGTGTTATCTGAAAATGCGTTTGATAATTGAAGGGAATTCGCTTTTTTTTCGAAAAAACGATACGAATAGTTGTTTAATTGAATTCCTTCGGGGTAAAATAAGAAAGATGGTTTTTTGAGAGGGTGATGATTTGCTAAACTTTTTTTTAGATCGTAGCAAAAAAAATGGTGTCTACGAACGTACAGCCATCGGGAAGTTAGCGGGTAGCCTGGGGTTGCTTTCCAACCTCCTATTATTCGCAGGGAAATTTATCATTGGCTTATCTGCGCAGTCTGTTTCGATTATGGCCGATGCCATCAACAGTCTTTCAGATACCGCCTCGTCTATTTTAACATTGATCGGTTTTCGGATCTCTGCGAAACCAGCCGACACTGAACATCCGTATGGACATGAGCGTTTTGAAGCCATCAGTGGGTTTGTGGTATCTTTGATCATCACATTTGTTGGTGGCCAATTTCTCATCAGTTCTGTGCAACGCGTCATGGAACCGACGAGTATCCGTCTTTCCCCACTATTGTTTATCGTTTTGGTTTTATCGATTTTGATCAAAGTCTGGCAGGGAGCAATGTACCGCAGATTGGCTAAGTTGATCGGCTCTCAAACACTAAGTGCCAGTGGTCAAGACAGTCTCAACGATGTGTATACAACAGGGGCGGTTTTGTTTTCAGCGACGATCGAGTGGTTGACCGGTTTACGAATCGATGGCTATGTTGGTTGTCTGATTGCGCTCTACATTTTGATCAGCGGCATTAAAATGATTCGGTCTTTCATCAATGAATTGCTAGGGGCACGACCTACGCAAGAAGAAGTCTCCGCCATGGAGCAGCGCTTGGATCACTATCCGACGATTCTCGGTTACCATGATTTACTGGTTCACAATTATGGGCCGAAAAATCGTTTTGCCAGTGTGCATATCGAAGTGGATGAAACCTGGTCACTACGAGAAGCGCATGAGGTGATTGATGCGATTGAACAAGATTTTCGCCAATCCTTGAAAGTCGACCTGGTCTGTCATCTTGATCCAGTACCAATTCAAAATCAGCAGTATCGGCATCTAAAAAAAGAAGTGTCAAAGATCGTTCGCTTCGTTGACCCACAGTTACGGATGCATGATTTTCAGGTCAAAGGAGATCTGTTGGCTTTTGATTTAGTGATTCCTGCAAAATCTGCTTATAGCGATCGAGAAATCGAAGAAATGTTGAAACAAAAAATCAAAGAAACACTAGGGGACTATGATTTAAAGCTTGCTTTCGACCATAGTTACCTATTATAGGGTTACAGGATATAGGAGGAAACTATGATAAAAATGGATATGAGCATGATTTCCACGGTCTTATTGGCACTTTTGTTTATTAATACGATTGCTGCTTTTATTACTGTTTTTCGGAAACCACGCTCGATTGCAAGTGTCTTTGCTTGGATGATGACGTTGGTATTCATCCCCGGCATTGGGTTCTTGTTGTACTTGTTTTGCGGACGGGGAATCGATGGAGAAATTATTTATAAATTCAGTGAGCATCATCAGAGTAGGATCAATGAGTTGAATCGAATCATCAAAGTGCACAATTATTCTTTTCCAGAACATCCTTACTCAGATGATAATCATTTATTGGAGCGCTATTTTAAGAACCTAGATGAATCGCCCTTGACTAAAGGAAACAAGGTGAAATTTTACACAGATGGCAAAGAAAAGTTTGCCGCATTGTTTGAGGACATGAAGCAAGCAGAAGATAATCTGCATGTGGAGTATTATTCATTTTTTAATGATGAGATCGGTGGCCAATTCTTGTCTATCTTGATCGATAAAGCCCGTGAAGGCGTGGAAGTCCGTTTGGTCTATGATCCATGGGGTTCACCGAAAGCCAATCGCAAGTTCTTCCAACCGCTGATCGATGCTGGAGGAAAAGTCGTGCCATTTATCACCTCGAAAAATCTGATTCGTAACACACGGCTAAATTACCACCTTCATCGGAAAATCGTTGTGATCGATGGACAAATTGGCTGGACTGGCGGGTTTAATGTTGGTGATCAATATCTTGGCAAAAAGGCCAAGTTCGGCTATTGGCGAGATACCCACGCAAGAATCGTCGGAACCGCTAGCTTTACGCTACAAGAGATTTTTATTCGTGATTGGAATGCATCGGTGCAAAAGGAAGAGGATCAGCTAGAATACGAAGATCGTTATTTTATTTTGCCACCGAAAGAGCTTGCTGGAAATGTTGATCTGCAAATTGTCGCCGACGGTCCAGAAACAGAGACCCAAATCCTTAAAGGCGGTTTTGTGAAAATGATTTTGGCTGCGAAAGAATCGATTTGGATCCAAACGCCTTATTTGATTCCTGATGACAGTATGATGAATGCATTGGAAATTGCCATCCACTCAGGTGTAGACGTCCGAATCATGATTCCATGTATGCCGGATCATCCATTCATTTATCGGGCAACACAGCATTATGCCAATTACTTGCATCGCCGTGGTGCAAAAATCTACATCTATAACAACGGTTTCCTCCATGCGAAGACGGTCATGATGGATGATACCATTAGTTCCTTTGGGACGACGAATCAAGACATTCGGAGTTATGCCTTGAATTTTGAAGTCAATGCCTTCGCCTACGATCACGATGTCACGCAAACGTTGAAAGGCTTCTTTGAAGAGGATATGGCACAATCAACATTACTGACGGATGAAATTTTGGCTAAGCAATCTTACTGGTTGCGCTTCAAACAAAACTTCTCTCGGTTATTGTCTCCGATCCTTTAATTTCATCGCTTTTGCTAATCCTTGGCGGGCCAAATGGTCGGCACCTTTGTTTTGACTCTCAGGGATCCATTGGATGATCGCTAAAGAGAACTGTTTCAACAAGTATTGAATTTCTGTTAAATAATCAGAAAAAGCAGGGTTTTTGGTATAATTCTTGTCGATGGTCTGCGCAACGACTTTGCTGTCGGTATAAAGCATAATTGTCTGTTCCTGTAACCCTTTGTTAATCAGCAGCTGCAGCGCGTTGACCATCACAGCGAACTCTGCTTGGTGGTTGGTGGAATCAGGTAGCGGAAACGCAATTTGTTCATGCAGATCAGTACCGACAATGACGATTCCACCGCCACTAGGGCCGGGGTTGCCTTTCGTGGAAGCATCAAGATAAACTTTTAACATTGTCTCACCCTTTTTTGATATGATAAAGATAGTATACTAGAAATTTTATGTTGTGAGGAACTTTTATGAAGCGTAAATTGTATTGGCAACCGGAAGCTGCTACAGCGATCATTTATTGGTCGTTCACTATGATGATATTATTTATCAGTTTGATTCTTTCGTTAGAAAATACCAGACCTTATTGGAAAAGCAACCTCGTTTTAGCCGTCTTCTTCTTTTTTGTATGGCTGGGGCTCCACCGGAGTCTGCTCATTAGAAATGATGTGTTACTGATTCGCTACGCACGTATATGGAAGAAAAGGATCGTCTCTCTGTCTGAGATAGAAAAATGGCAAATTAAAAACCGTTTAATAAGCATTACCGATCATCAAAGAACGTATACCTTCACGTTACGTAAAAAAGATGTGGTATGGTTAGAAACTTTTTTTCAAGAAAAAATCCCTGAAAAAAGGGTGCAGGTCGAAACCCACGACTAATTCATAGGAATCTAGAAAACAGCGATCACTCCTTTTGGCGGTACAGCCTTAGGAGAGACGCTGTTTTTGTTTACATAAAGGATCCGTGAAACTTCTTGTAAAAGTGTGAAAAATCTCTCTTTCTTTCTGAATAAAATCAAGTATAATAAGACCATAGCAAACAAAACCTTTTTTAAAGTGCTAAATAGTTCGTGAATTGAGGGTAAAAATGAAATCAGATATCGAAATTGCACAAGAATCAAAGCCTAAACCGATTATTGAAATTGCTGAACCACTTGGTTTAACAGGTGATGACCTGGAACTTTATGGCAAATATAAAGCAAAAATCGAATGGTCGGCAATCAACGAAAAAGCAAACAATCCACTGGGTAAGCTGATTTTAGTCACAGCGATCAGTCCGACACCAGCAGGAGAAGGCAAGTCAACTGTGACCATTGGACTTGCAGATGCGTTAAATCGAATCGGCAAGCAAACCGTCATCGCCTTACGTGAGCCATCATTGGGACCCGTAATGGGCATCAAAGGCGGCGCCACTGGCGGTGGCAAAGCACAAGTACTACCGATGGAAGACATCAACTTACATTTCACAGGTGATATGCATGCGATCACGGCTGCTAATAACGCCTTGTCTGCGTTGATCGACAATCATATCCAACAAGGCAACGAATTAGGGATCGACGGACGTCGGGTTACATGGAAACGCGTTGTCGATTTGAATGATCGTGCGTTACGCCAAGTGATCGTTGGCTTAGGCGGCCCATTACAAGGTGTTCCTCGTGAAGATGGTTTTGATATTACTGTCGCAAGTGAAATCATGGCGATTTTGTGTTTGGCAACGAGCATTGATAACTTAAAAGAACGATTAGGAAAGATCTTAATTGGTTATTCTTTTGAGAAACAACCAATTTACGTAAAAGATCTGGCGGTCCAAGGTGCTTTAGCCTTACTTTTAAAAGATGCTCTCAAACCGAATCTCGTTCAAACGATCGAAGGAACCCCTGCGCTGATCCATGGCGGGCCTTTTGCGAATATCGCCCATGGGTGTAATAGTGTGATCGCAACCGAGACAGCTTTGCACTTAGGCGAATTCACGGTGACCGAAGCTGGTTTTGGTGCCGATTTAGGTGCAGAGAAATTTTTAGATATCAAAACACCAAATCTATCAAAAGCACCGGATGCGATCGTGGTTGTGGCAACGATCAGAGCATTGAAGATGCATGGCGGTGTCGCTGTCGCTGATCTAGGGACTGAGAATACAGAAGCATTAGAGCGGGGCTTCAGTAATTTAAAACGGCATGTTGAAAATATGCGCAAATATCAGATTCCAGTGGTAGTCGCCCTCAATGAATTTTCACAAGATACCGAAGCGGAGCGTGAATTAGTTGAAGCCTTGTGCCAGCGAATCGATGTCACCGTCGCTCGGACAGCTGTTTGGGCAGATGGTGGAGCGGGTGGAACGGATCTCGCAAAAGCGGTAGTCCAAGTGATCGAGGAAAAACCGGCTAACTACCAACGCTTGTATACGGACGATTTGCCTTTAGCGGATAAAGCTTCTTTGATCGTGCGGGAAATCTATGGCGGGGCTGAGGTTGAGTTTGCACCAAAAGCCAAGGCGCAGTTGCAAAACTTTAAAGAGCAGGGCTGGGATCATTTGCCGATCTGTATGGCAAAAACCCAGTATTCCTTTAGTGATGATCCAAAGCAACTGGGTGCACCAGAAGGCTTTTCTGTGACCATTCGTGAGTTCGTACCCAAGCTAGGTGCTGGTTTTATCGTAGCCTTGACTGGTGCCGTGATGACGATGCCGGGATTACCGAAGAAACCTGCCGCCATCAATATGGACGTGACTTCTGATGGACAAGCGATCGGTCTTTTCTAAAAGAGCGGTCGCAAACAAAGAAGGCATTCGCGGCATTTGAAACGAAAGAACGTAAAGAGATGATTTGATAGGACGGATGCACGCTGCATTCGTCTTTTTCTCGTTCATTTGACGTGATGGAAGATAAAAGTAGGGATTCTTGTTATAATAATCAAGGAAGCAATCAAAAGTCTATTTTCTTTCTTTTGATAATCAAGTATACTTAACCAATTGAGGTGATCTTTGTCAATGGAGCTAGAACTAACTAGGAGGACTGGTTTTTATGGAATGGGCAGTCCCTTAGAGATCATGCAAGGGAAAAAAAGAATCGCTGCCATCAATCATCAGCAAACGATTTTTTTGGCGCTGGCTGAGCAGACGCCGATTCGTGTGCGCATGTTTTTTTTAGAAAGTCAGCCTTTTCAGCTACCACAAGGCCAATCAGCACTCAAGCTGGAGGTCGTGATGAATCCTGCGCTTAAAAGAGTATATATCGGCTTTTATTTAAGCCTTTTTCTCATGATAGGGGTTTTGGGCTTATTATCCATCTCCCTCTACTCGTTGATTTTTGTTGGTGTGTATTTGGTGGCTTATTTTGTCTTTGTTTTGATTTATTTAAAAAAAGCATATCTTATCAAGGAGGTTCCTTATGGCTAGTGGTGCAGATCAATTTTTGAGCAGTTTTAATCGAATCGAAAAGCGTCTTCGAGACGAATTGGATAATCCGCGGAATATGGGGTTTTCTGAAATGGTTCGTCGCTTATCAAAAAGTAAAAATATCAATGTCAGAAGAGCAGAAGATGATCTTTTGCAAATGGCTCAGCTGCGCAATGCCATCGTTCATGAAAAAATTGGTGAGAACTTTGTCATTGCAGAGCCAAATGAATGGGTCGTCAATCGCATTCAAGAAATTGAACGATCTCTACTGGCGCCTGAAAAAGTCATGCCGCGTTTTGCGAAACGAGTGACTGGTTTTGAAAAGCACCTGCCATTACCAGAGTTATTGAAAATCGTTGCCCAAAAGCGCTACTCACAATTTCCAATCTATGATAATGGTCGATTTTTGGGCTTGATCACTTTGCGAATGCTGGGGTACTGGTTAGCGAAAGAAAGCCTCCATGGTGAAATCAAGTTAGCAGGCAGAACGGCCGATGAATTATTAGCAGGAGACGGGAAACGATCGAATTTTTGTTTCGTTTCGGCAGAAACAACCATTGTTGAGGTCGAGGAACTGTTTCAAAAAAATGCCCTGCTTGAGGCGGTATTGATCACCAAAGATAAAAATCCGAATGGAAATCTCTTGGGCATCATCCGTCCACGAGATATTTTTAAAGAAGAAAGAGTGGAAAATTTATGATCGCGTTGTTTTTTTTGTTAAGTGCTTTTGTCATTGGCTTGGATCAATGGCTAAAAATTTGGATCGTTGCCAATTATCAACTAGGTGAAACACATTCTCTGATCGACAATGTGTTGTCACTGACCTATCTTCAGAATACGGGGGCAGCTTGGAGTATTCTTGAAGGAAAAATCACCTTTTTTGCGATCATCACCGTTATCGCAGTTGCCGTCGTTGTTTATCTATTGTTTCGCTACCAAAAAAGCAGCCTATGGTTTCGTTTCGGATTGGCGTTTGTTCTAGGTGGCGCTATCGGGAACTTCATCGATCGCTTGCAGCATGGCTTTGTAGTGGACATGTTCCAGCTTGATTTTATCAATTTCCCAATTTTCAATATCGCTGATATGTCATTAGTGTTTGGGGTAATCTTGATTTTTATTTATGCACTAGTAGATGATGTAGCAAAAGGGAAACAAGGAGAATCAAATGGAAAAGCAAATTGAAGTAATCATTAAAGAAGAAAAAGGGCGGGTCGACAAAGTGTTGGCCGAACGCTTGCCTGACCATAGCCGTTCACAAGTCCAACAATGGCTGAAAGAAGATGCCGTTACTTTGGCAGGTGAGACGGTCCGGGCTAATTATAAAGTAAAAGCAGGCGATCACTTGGTCATCCAAGTGCCAGAGCCGGAAGTTGTAGATTTAGAGCCAGAAAATATTCCCTTGACGATCGTCTATCAAGATGCTGATGTGGCAGTCATCAACAAGCCGCAAGGGATGGTGGTTCATCCATCCGCTGGTCATCCGAGTGGCACCTTAGTCAACGCATTGTTGTACCATATGGAGGATCTATCGACGATCAACGATGTTGTTCGGCCGGGTATCGTTCATCGAATCGACAAAGATACGTCGGGTCTGTTAATGATTGCCAAAAATGATCAGGCGCATGAGTCGTTAGCGAAACAATTGAAAGACAAAACCTCGTTACGCAAGTATGTGGCTTTGGTCCATGGCAATATCAGCCACGAAAAAGGCACCATCAATGCACCGATCGGCCGCTCGAAAGTCAATCGTAAAATGCAGGCGGTGATTGAGAACGGCAAACCCGCAGTGACTCATTTCACCGTGTTGGAACGCTTTGATCAATTTACCTTGGTGGAATTGCAATTGGAAACTGGAAGAACCCACCAAATTAGAGTGCATATGCAATATATCGGGTTTCCGTTAGCCGGTGACCCAATCTACGGACCAAAGCGTACCTTAAAAGGCAACGGCCAGTTTTTACATGCCAAGCTTTTAGGTTTCACACATCCCACAACGGGTGAGTCAATGGTCTTTGAAGCCCCATTACCAGAACTATTTGAGGACACCCTAAAAAAATTACGAAAAAATGATTGATTTTTTTGTGGTGGAACTGTATAGTAATTGTAACAACTAAATAGCTCCTTTAAATGTAGTCCCGTGAGGCTAAGAAGGAATGAGTAAGCAGACGACTCCCGCGTTGGAGATTCGAACCCTTACTGGATGATAACGTGTACCCAAAATCCACAGGATGGGATTTTAGGCAACGATCGGAAAACATGACTCCTACCTCAAGCAGGTAGGAGTTTTTTTATGTTCAAAATTAGGAGGGAACAACATATGGCAGCGAAAGAAGTAGTAGATGCAGTAACAATGAAACGAGCGTTAACACGGATCACCTACGAAATTATTGAAAGAAATCGCGGCATTGATAATTTGGTGCTAGTAGGAATCAAGACAAGAGGCATCTATATCGCCCAACGGATTGCGGAACGTTTAAAACAATTGGAAGGCGTAGAAGTACCTGTTGGTGAATTGGACATCACCTTGTACCGAGATGATAAAAAGAGCGAAGATGATCCAGAGATCCATTCATCAGACATTCCGACGGCTATTGACGGCAAAGAAGTGATCTTGATCGATGATGTCTTGTTTACCGGACGGACGATTCGGGCAGCTTTAGATGCCATCATGGATATTGGTCGACCAAAACGAATCTCACTAGCCGTTCTAGTTGATCGCGGCCATCGGGAACTGCCGATTCGGGCAGATTTTGTTGGGAAGAATATTCCAACTGCTTTAAGTGAAGAAATTATCGTTGAGATGGAAGAATCAGACGGTTCTGACCGGATCATGATCAATAAAGAAAACGACTAGGAAGAAGAGTGACAGCAACATGCAGAAGCAAGAATTTCGTAATCCAGACGCAGTTTTAGACATCAAAGATCGGCCCAAAGCATTGCCTTGGTTAGGCCTTAGTTTACAACATCTTTTCACGATGTTCGGTGCGACAGTTTTAGTACCGATCTTGGTAGGGATCAACCCCAGTATCGCTTTGGTAAGTTCCGGTATTGGGACATTGGTTTACTTGGTCACAACGAAAGGGAAAATCCCAGCGTATCTAGGCAGCAGCTTTGCGTTTATCGCGGCGATGCAAATGCTGATGGAATCAGACGGCTACCCAGCCATCGCCCAAGGCGCCATCACGACTGGGTTGGTCTACGTGATCGTTTCGCTGATCATCAAACGTGCTGGCGCTGCTTGGTTGGATAAGATCTTACCACCGATCATTGTCGGTCCTGTGATTATGGTGATTGGTCTAGGATTAGCCGCCAACGCCGCCCAAAATGCGATGTACAATGACTCAGTTTACGATTTCAAGTACATTCTAGTAGCTTTGGCTACCTTGGGATTAACGATTTTCTTCAACATGTTTTTGCGAGGGTTCTTAGGGCTGATCCCGATCCTGCTAGGGATCGTTGGCGGATACTTGATCGCCTTAGCGGCAGGGATCGTCGACGTACAACCAATCATTGACGCCAACTGGTTTGGGCTGCCAAGTTTCGAAATTCCTTTCATTAATTATGAACCCAAACTGTATCTAAATGCGATCACTACGATGGCACCGATCGCTTTCGTCACCATGACAGAACATATCGGACATCTGATGGTCTTAAACAAACTAACGAAGCGGAACTTCTTTGAAGAGCCGGGCTTGAACCGAACACTCTTAGGCGACGGTTTTGCTCAAATCGCAGCCGGTCTCGTTGGGGGACCGCCAGTGACAAGTTACGGAGAAAACATCGGGGTTTTAGCAATTACACGGGTCCATAGCGTGTTCGTCATCGGTGGTGCGGCAGTTTTAGCCATCGTACTAGGCTTCGTTGGAAAACTAAGCGCATTGATCTTAAGTATTCCTGGCCCAGTCATCTCAGGGATCAGCTTCCTGCTCTTTGGCGTCATCGCTGCCAGCGGGTTGAAAATTTTGATCGACAACAAAATCGATTTTGATCGTAAGAAGAATTTGATCATTGCGTCAGTGATCCTTGTGGTAGGAATCGGCGGTCTTGTGTTCACGGTCGGTACCTTCACCTTATCTGCAATGGCGTTAGCAACTGTCCTAGGAATCTTCTTGAATCTTATTTTACCTGACAGCTCTCGCAGCGAAGAAAAATAACTTGTGCCAACTCATCGTTTAAACAGAAACAAAGGAGGAATTCATTCATGATTATTCAATCCGAAAGAATCAGCTTAAAGCATCTTTTGACGGTCGAAGCATTGACGGACCGTGAAGTGATGGGACTCATCCGCAGAGGACAAGAATTCAAAAGAGGGGCGAAATGGATGCCCCAAAAGGAACAGTATTTCGCAACAAATCTCTTTTTTGAAAACAGTACTAGAACCCACAAAAGCTTTGATGTTGCTGAGAAAAAACTAGGGATCGAAGTCATTGAATTTGAAGCCTCCACTAGTTCTGTTCAAAAAGGCGAGACCCTGTATGACACAGTCTTGACGATGTCAGCTCTGGGCGTAGATGTGGCAGTCATTCGCCACGGCGATGAAAACTACTACGACGCTTTGATCCAAAGCAAAACGATCCAGTGCAGTATCATCAATGGCGGGGACGGCAGCGGCCAACACCCAACGCAATGTTTGTTGGATCTAATGACGATCTATGAAGAATTTGGGCACTTTGACGACTTGAAAGTCGCCATCGTAGGCGACATCACCCACTCACGGGTCGCAAAATCAAACATGCAAATGTTGAAGCGTCTCGGCGCGAAAGTTTTCTTTTCAGGACCGAAAGAATGGTACGACGAAGAGTTTGAAGTGTACGGTCATTGGCTACCATTAGATGAATTAGTGGAAGAAGTTGATGTCATGATGATGCTTCGCGTCCAGCACGAGCGCCATGATGGAACGGAAAGCTTTTCCAAAGAAGAATACTTAAAAAATCACGGGTTGACCGTCGAACGGGCAGCCAGAATGAAGGAACATGCGATCATAATGCACCCAGCGCCGGTCAATCGCGATGTGGAATTGGCTGATGCGCTAGTTGAAAGCTTACGCTCGCGAATCATTACACAGATGTCGAATGGCGTCTTCGTTCGAATGGCGATTCTTGAAGCAGTATTAAATGGTAAAGCCTAACAGTCAAAAGGAATAAGAGGAGGAAGTTTACATGAAAACACTCATTAAAAACGGTAAAATCATCAAAAAAGACAATCACTGTGTTCCTGCAGCAATTTGGATCGAAGAAGGAATCATTCGCGGGATCGGTACAGCATTTCCCGAAATAGATTTTGACGAAGTCATCGATGCCAAAGAGCAATTGATCACGCCAGGGTTAGTGGATGTTCATGTACACTTCAGAGAACCAGGCTTTGAATACAAAGAAACAATTGAAACGGGTAGTAGGGCAGCAGCTCGTGGTGGGTTCACAACAGTTTGCGCAATGCCTAACCTTGACCCAGTTCCTGATACACCAGAAAAATTAACAGCTGTATACGAAAAAATCAACGCAGATGCGTCAATCAATGTCTTACAATACGCGCCGATTACAGAAAACTTGCGCAGTGAAACATTGACGGATGCAGCTGGAATGAAAGCTGCTGGCGCTTTCGCCTTGACGAACGATGGCGTGGGTGTTCAGACTGCTGGCACAATGTATCTGGCAATGAAGCAAGCAGCCGAAAATGACTTGGCTTTGGTTGCCCATACAGAAGATGATTCCTTACTCTTTGGCGGCGTGATGCATGCTGGTAAAAAAGCGGAAGAACTTGGATTGCCAGGGATCTTGAGTGTAACGGAAGCATCTCAAATCGCTCGGGATGTGCTTTTGGCGGAAGCAACAGGAGCCCATTACCATGTCTGCCATGTCTCTACGAAAGAAAGTGTTCGAGTGATCCGAGATGCCAAAAAAGCTGGCATTCATGTGACAGCCGAAGTTTCTCCCCACCATTTACTTCTGATCGATGAAGATATTCCTGCTGATGAAGGCTTTTGGAAAATGAACCCACCATTACGTGGGCAAGAAGACCGTGAAGCGTTGATCGAAGGTCTGCTGGATGGCACGATCGACTGTATCGCGACGGATCATGCACCGCATGGTTATGAAGAAAAAATGCAAAGCTTTTTAAAAGCTCCCTTTGGCATCGTCGGATCAGAATATGCCTTCCAATTGTTGTACACTCATTTTGTAAAAACAGGACGCTTTACCTTACAGCAATTAGTGGATTGGATGACCGTGAAACCAGCATCAATTTTTGGTCTAAGCGCCGGAACGATGATGGTCGGAGACAAAGCCGATCTCGCAATTTTTGACTTAGAATCAGCTTATAACGTGGATCCTAAGCAATTCCTATCAAAAGGAGTCAATACGCCTTTCGGTGGATGGACGTTATATGGGGATACAAGTTATACATTTGTAAATGGAAAATTAGTATGGCAAAAAGGTGGGCAATAATATGAAACGTTGGCTTATTTTAGAAGATGGAACATACTTTGAAGGCGAAGGCTTTGGTGCCAGTATCAATGTTTTTGGTGAGATTGTTTTTACCACCAGCATGACGGGCTATCAAGAAGCCATTACGGATCAAAGCTTTAACGGACAAATCATTACGTTTACGTATCCGATGGTAGGAAATTACGGCGTCAACCGAGACGACTACGAATCAATTTCACCGACTTGTAAAGGGGTCGTTGTGAAAGAACACGCGCGTCTAGCGAGTAATTGGCGGAAGCAGCTGACGTTAGATGAATTTTTAAAACGCAAAAATATTCCAGGGATCGCAGGAATCGATACACGCGCGCTGACAAGAAAGATCCGTCAACACGGAACCATGAAAGCGAGCATCGTTGATGCGGGAGATGTCTTTGACCATGCCTTTGATCAATTAAAAGCAGCGGTTTTACCAACCAATCAAGTGGCACAAGTCTCCACCTCAAAACCTTATCCAAGCCCTGGAACGGGTCGCAATATCGTGGTCATCGACTTCGGCTTGAAGCACAGTATTTTACGAGAGCTGTCACGTCGCAACTGCAATCTAACGATTTTGCCATACAATACGACAGCGCAAGAAATTTTAGACCTCGCACCAGATGGCGTGATGCTGACGAATGGACCGGGCGATCCTAAAAGCTTGCCAGAAGCAATTAAAATGATACAAGGGATTCAAGGCAAGGTACCAATCTTCGGGATTTGTTTAGGCCATCAGCTCTTCTCATTAGCGAATGGGGCAGATACCTATAAAATGAAGTTCGGTCACCGTGGATTAAACCATCCAGTAAGAGAGATCGCCACTGGTCGGATCGATTTTACCTCACAAAACCATGGCTTTGCTGTGGATGAAGCATCCATCGATCCTGAAAAACTAATGGTGACCCACGTCGAAGTGAACGATGGCACGATCGAAGGGGTTCGTCATCGCCGCTACCCAGCATTCAGTGTCCAATACCACCCAGATGCGGCACCGGGCCCGCATGATGCGGTCCACTTATTTGACGAATTTTTAGAGATGATCGATGCATGGAAGGAGCAGAACTAATATGCCAAAACGTACAGATATCAAGAAAATCATGGTTATCGGTTCTGGACCGATTATTATAGGACAAGCGGCAGAGTTTGATTATGCCGGCACACAAGCTTGTTTAGCTTTACGAGAAGAAGGCTACGAAGTGGTGTTAGTCAATTCGAATCCCGCAACGATCATGACGGACAAAGAAATTGCTGACAAAGTCTACATTGAACCAATCACATTTGAATTTGTCTCACGGATTTTACGTAAAGAACAGCCTGATGCAATTTTACCGACATTAGGCGGACAAACGGGCTTGAATATGGCGATGGAATTAGCCAACTCAGGTATTTTGGATGAATTAGGAATTGAGTTGCTAGGAACCAAATTAGCAGCAATCGACCAAGCAGAAGACAGAGATCTATTCAAACAATTAATGGAAGAATTGGATCAACCGATCCCAGAATCTGAAATCGTGTCAACGGTGGAAGCAGCAGTTGAATTTGCAAAAAAAATCGGCTTTCCAATCATTGTTCGTCCAGCATTTACGCTAGGGGGAACAGGCGGCGGCATGTGTAACAATGAAGAAGAGCTGCGCCAAATCGCTGAAAACGGCTTGAAGCTCTCGCCAGTGACCCAATGCTTGATTGAACGGAGTATTGCTGGGTTTAAAGAGATCGAATATGAAGTGATGCGAGATTCTGCTGACAACGCGATCGTCGTTTGTAATATGGAAAACTTCGATCCAGTCGGCATCCACACCGGCGATTCCATCGTCTTTGCCCCTAGTCAAACACTGTCAGATCATGAATACCAAATGTTGCGAGATGCGTCATTAAAAATTATTCGCGCATTAAAAATCGAAGGTGGCTGTAACGTTCAATTGGCGCTTGATCCTCATAGCTTCAACTACTATGTCATTGAAGTAAATCCACGGGTCTCACGTTCCTCTGCGTTAGCAAGTAAAGCTACAGGGTATCCAATTGCCAAATTGGCAGCGAAAATTGCCGTCGGTTTAACATTGGATGAAATGAAAAACCCAGTCACAGAAACTACCTATGCAGAATTTGAACCGGCACTAGACTATGTGGTCGCAAAAATTCCTCGCTGGCCGTTTGACAAGTTTGAAACTGGGGAACGTCGATTAGGAACCCAAATGAAAGCAACTGGAGAAGTGATGGCGATTGGTCGTAATATTGAAGAGTCATTACTGAAAGCTGTTCGTTCATTAGAAATCGGCACACATCATATCGAAATGAAAGAACTAGAAGCTCTTTCTGACAATGATCTGATGGAAAAAGTCATCAAGGCGCAAGATGATCGCCTATTCTACGTCATGGAAGCCATCCGAAGAGGGTATACCATCGAAGATTTGAATGAAATGACGAAAATCGATTTATTCTTCTTAGATAAAATGCTTCACATCTTTGAGATCGAACAAGCATTAGCAAACGACCCACAATCCCTTGATGTGTTGAAAAAAGCCAAGCAAAATGGCTTTACGGATAAAAAGATCGCTGAGCTGTGGGAAACCACAGAAGCTGAGATCCGCACGCTGCGCCATGAGCAAAAGATTTTGCCCGTCTACAAAATGGTGGATACATGTGCCGCAGAATTTGAATCAGCAACGCCTTATTTTTACAGCACCTATGAGTTTGAGAATGAAAGCAAACGTAGCGCAAAAGAATCTGTTCTTGTCTTAGGTTCTGGACCGATCCGAATCGGACAAGGGGTGGAGTTTGACTATGCAACAGTGCACTCGGTGAAAGCGATCCAAGCTGCTGGCTATGAAGCAATCATCATGAACAGCAATCCCGAAACGGTTTCGACTGACTTCTCTATTTCCGACAAGCTGTACTTTGAACCATTGACCTTAGAGGATGTCTTACACGTGATCGATTTGGAACAACCCATTGGGGTCATCGTCCAATTTGGCGGGCAAACGGCGATCAACTTAGCAGAGCCTTTAGTAAAAGCTGGGGTCAAAATCTTAGGCACCAGCATTGAAGATCTTGATCGTGCCGAAAATCGTGATCTCTTTGAGCAAGCATTACAAGCGCTAGATATTCCGCAACCACCAGGGGATACAGCGACGAACGAACAAGAAGCAATCGCCATCGCTCAAGAAATCGGCTATCCTGTTTTAGTCCGCCCAAGTTATGTCTTAGGAGGGCGCGCGATGGAAATCGTGGAAAACCAAGCCGATTTAGAAGATTACATGCGTCATGCAGTGAAAGCATCACCAGAACATCCTGTCTTGGTCGATCGTTACTTGGTCGGTAAAGAATGTGAAGTCGATGCTATCTGTGACGGCAAAACTGTTTTGATTCCTGGAATCATGGAACATATCGAGCGTGCAGGGGTCCATTCAGGAGATTCAATGGCGGTATATCCACCGCAAAATCTTTCGGATGAACTGATTGCTACAATCGAAGAATATACCAAACGCTTGGCATTAGGTTTAAATTGTATCGGTATGATGAATATCCAATTTGTCATCCATGAAAACAAAGTGTATGTCATTGAAGTAAATCCTCGTGCTAGCCGAACCGTACCATTTTTAAGCAAGGTAACAGAGATCCCAATGGCCCAAATTGCCACGAAGGCGATTCTCGGAGAAGAAATCACAGCGTTAGGTTATCAAGACGGACTTGCGCCAACACCAAATGAAGTACACATCAAAGCACCGGTCTTCTCCTTTACAAAACTTTTAAAAGTCGATACTTACTTAGGCCCTGAAATGAAATCAACAGGTGAAGTAATGGGATCAGACAAAGATTTGGCAAAAGCACTTTATAAAGCTTTTGAGGCATCAGGCCTGCATATTCCTGAATTTGGAAAAGCACTTTTCACCGTTGCAGACGAAAGCAAAGAAGAGGCAGCAGCGCTGGCGGCGCGTTTCGTAGAGGTAGGCTTCACCTTATTGGCTACCAATGGAACCGCTGATTACTTTGAAGAAAAAGGCCTGCAAGTGACACGAGTTGCTAAAATCTCTGATCAACAAGCAGAAGAAACGGTTGTTGATTTGATCCGTAAAGGAACGACCCAAGTAGTAGTCAATACCATGGATAAAGATCGCCAAAATGCAACGGAAGACGGATTTATCATTCGTCGAGAAGCAGTGGAACATGGTGTACCGACCTTTACTTCTCTTGATACAGCGGATGCAATTCTAAAAGTGATGGAATCCCGCAGTTTTTCAACAAAAGCAATTTAACGCAGATAAAGGAGTTTTTTGATGAAGCAAGAAATCATGATCATCAGCAAACAGCGTCAACTGGCACCGCGGATTTTTGAAATGACATTGACGGGTGAGTTAGTCAATGAGATGAGGACCCCTGGGCAGTTTCTGCACCTACGGGTTCCTCAAAATGCCTTTCTTCTTCGCCGACCGATCAGTATCAATCATATCGATACTGAGAAAAAAGAATGCCGTATCATTTATCGGGTCGAAGGAGAGGGGACACGAATTTTTTCAGAAATGACCGTTGGTGATCCAATCGATGTGATGGGGCCGTTAGGAAATGGGTTTCGCTATCATCATTTAAATCAAGGGGACACTGCATTTATCGTAGGTGGCGGTATCGGTGTACCGCCGCTCTATGAATTATCGAAACGTTTGACTCAACAAGGCGTCCACGTCATTCACTTTTTGGGTTTTGCCAGCAAAGACGTCATGTATTATGAAGAGGAATTTCGCGCACTAGGAGACACGAGGATTGCTACCGATGATGGCAGCGCTGGTTTACAAGGTAATGTTGGCAACCTGTTATTAGCTGCAGAGCAAACACCTGCGGCGGTCTTTGCCTGCGGAAATAACGGTCTTTTAAAAACCACCGCCCAGCTTTTCGAAGACCTCCCAGATGTTCAATTATCCATGGAAGCACGAATGGCTTGTGGGATGGGTGCCTGTTATGCCTGTGTTTGCCATACGAAAGATGATGAACAAGGCACAAAAAGTGTCAAAGTTTGTGACGAAGGGCCTGTATTTCAGGCGAGAAAGGTGGTCATTTAATGTCGATCAACGTCGAGCTACCCGGATTGAGTCTGAAAAATCCAATCATGCCTGCCAGCGGCTGTTTTGGGTTTGGTGCAGAATATGATAAATATTATGACATCAGTCAATTAGGTGCGGTGATGATCAAAGCGACCACACCTGAACCACGTTTCGGCAATCCAACTCCAAGGGTAGCAGAAACGCCTAGCGGTATGTTAAATGCCATCGGATTACAAAATCCTGGGTTAGAAACGGTCATGAATCAAATATTGCCGGACTTAGCTCAAAAACACCCCGATTTGCCAATCATCGCGAATGTTGCCGGTTCGACTGTCGAAGATTATGTTCTTGTGTGTCAGGAAATCAGTCGAGCAGAAAATGTCAAAGCGATCGAACTGAATATTTCTTGCCCTAATGTCAAGCATGGCGGTATCACGTTCGGCACCGATCCTGCGGTTGCTGGTGCATTGACTGAAGCGGTCAAAAAAGTCTCGCAAGTACCAATTTATGTCAAACTATCGCCGAATGTGACGGATATCGTCCCAATTGCGCAAGCGATCGAAGCAGGCGGCGCCGACGGGTTTACGATGATCAATACACTTTTAGGCATGCGGATCGATCTAAAAACACGGAAACCAATTTTAGCCAACCAAACCGGAGGCTTGTCTGGACCAGCTATCAAACCGGTGGCGATCCGTCTAATCAAACAAGTGGCGCAAGTTTCTCAATTACCAATTATTGGCATGGGGGGCGTGATGTCAGTGGATGATGTACTTGAAATGTATCTGGCAGGTGCTAGTGCTGTTGCAGTCGGAACCGCAAACTTTACCGATCCTTACATTTGCCCGAAATTGATTGAAGAATTGCCTATCCGAATGGCAGAATTAGGGATCCCTTCTTTGGAACAGCTGATAAAAGAAGTGAGAGAGGAGCATATGTGATGAGTGAACGGCCAATTATTGCCCTAGATTTCCCCAACAAACAGGCTATTGAAACATTTTTAGCGCAATTTCCTGCGGAAGAAAAATTATTTGTAAAAGTGGGAATGGAGATTTTCTACCAAGAAGGGCCAGCAATCGTTACTTGGTTAAAAAACAGTGGCCATGATATCTTTTTAGATTTAAAACTACATGATATTCCCAATACAGTAGGACGAGCAATGGAGCGCTTAGCTTCTTTAGGTGTTGCTTTGACGAATGTTCATGCAGCCGGCGGGATCGAAATGATGACTGCTGCTAAAAACGGCCTACAAAAAGGAACCCCGACAGGACAAAAAGTCCCTGACTTGATTGCAGTCACCCAATTGACCTCCACTAGCGAGGCACAAATGCATCATGATCAGCAGATCATGACGTCACTGCAAGAAAGTGTCATCCATTACGCCACTTGTGCCCAAAAAGCTGGATTAGACGGTGTTGTTTGTTCCGCTCACGAGGCAAACCAGATCAAGCAAAGGACAACCGATGCCTTCATACGCTTGACGCCTGGTATCCGACCAGCTGGCAGTGAAGTTGGCGATCAAAAACGGATCATGACACCTGCACAAGCTCGTAAAGCAGGGGCTACCATGATCGTTGTAGGACGTCCGATCACCCAGTCTAAGACACCCTATGAAAGTTATTTGCAAATTAAACAAGAATGGAAGGAAGCTAGCCAATGAAGGAACAATCCAATCAAATCGCCAAAGATCTTTTAGACATCGAGGCGATTTTCTTACGACCCAATGAACCATTTACGTGGGCCAGCGGTATCAAAAGCCCTATTTATTGCGACAATCGAATCACCATGAGTTATCCAACTGTGCGTCGTGCCATTGCGAAAGGCTTAGCTGCAGTCATCAAAACCACTTATCCAGAAGTAGAAGTGATTGCAGGGACCGCAACAGCCGGGATTCCTCATGCTGCATGGGTCGCTGAATTGTTAGATTTACCAATGGTTTATATTCGCAGCAAAGCAAAGGAACACGGCAAAGGCAATCAAATTGAAGGACGTATTCAGCCAAATCAAAAAATGGTCGTCATTGAAGATTTATTGTCAACAGGTGGCAGTGTCTTAGAAGCTTGTGAAGCAGCCAAAAGAGAAGGAGCTGACGTATTAGGCGTCGCTGCGATCTTTACTTACGAACTGCCTCAAGTTCAAGCGAATTTTGAGCAAGCAGATCTACCATACGTGACTTTGACAAACTATACGGCTCTGATCGAGTCGGCTTTAGAAACGGGTGCTATTCAAGAGTCTGATGTTGCCCTGTTACAAGAGTGGCGTAAAGATCCTGCTGCTTGGCTGAGTGAATAAGGAATTGAAATCAGAAACGGATATGTGAGGGAATGACCAAGCATATTCGTTTTATTTTTACCTATTTTCTGATAGCATTGGGAGAAAGTTTTTTGATAGGAAGGGCTGTTCCTTGCTGTCAACTTGAATTAGGAGGCTGTTTTTTTTGAAAAGAAATATGGACGTTCCCTGGAGTTATTCCGGAGACAATGGACCTGAACATTGGCACACTTTGTGCGACTGGTATGCACAAGGTGCCGAATTTCCGTACCAATCCCCAATCGCTTTAGTCCACGATGAGACCGAAGAACCCATCGATCAGGACTTGGCTTTTCACTATAAACGAGAGCGGTTTACGGAAAAAGAATTCAAAAATACGATTCACTTCGTTCCTTATAATAAAGAAAGCTATGTCACGTTTAAAGGGATCAACTACTATTTGACGGATATTCATTTTCACATGCCGTCTGAACACATTATCGATGACGAGCAGCAAGAATTAGAGTTTCATCTCGTTCATATGAATGATGACGGAGAAAACTTGGTCGTGGGTATCTTATTCAAATTGACAGATAAACTCAACTGGATCTGCAATCAGCAAGACGACAGCATCTGGGATTTTGAGAACCATACCCAATGGTTTGATCCGAGCATGTTCTTGCCAGAGCGCACTCATCATTTTCATTATGTGGGTTCCCTGACGACCCCGCCAACGAAAGGTCCAATCAACTGGTTTGTCTTTGACTGGATTGGTGAGATGAGTCGTCGCTTTATTTTAGAATTCCGCGAAGAAGTATTAGAAAATAATAATCGTCCATTACAAGACCGCAAAGATCGGCCTATTTATTTCTATTGATTTATAAAAATAGTTCCTTTTACGTAGTTTTTCTCACTGACTGCAGTTGATGGTCATTATAGAAACCACTTCGTAAGGGTAATCCATAAAAAAGATGTTAGAATTTTAGAATGTCATTGACTGGAAAAAGACGAAAACTCTTCGTCTTTTTTTATTTTTATATCCTAGGACCATGAAGGCTATGCTAAAATATTAAATAAGCTGATTCGTGGCAGATAATCTATTGTGAAAATAAATACAAATATAGTTTTTTGCGGAAAAAGAGCAGACACGGTAAAGCTTTTTTGGCTGAATATTTTATAGTGAAAGAAAGGAAATCTATATGCATGCATGGGAAGCAATCCAAAAATCAATCGATTATATTGAAGACAATCTTGCCGAGCCATTAGAGATCGAAACGTTAGCACAAGTCGCATCCCTTTCTGTATTTTATTATCAACGCTTATTCACCCGTTTAGTTAAAATTTCTGTTAGGGAATATATAAAACTGCGTCGGCTGGCCAGAGCCGCTCATTTATTAAAAGACAGAAAAAGTCGAGTCATTGAAGTCGCTTTTAAAGTCGAGTCATTGAAGTCGCTTTTGAGGTTGGTTTTAGCAGCCATGCAGTATTTTCAAGAACCTTTAAAACCGTTTATGGACTTTCGCCTTCTCTTTACCAAAAAGCGCCGATCGGCTTACAAAATTTTGATAAGCCAGATCTATCTTTAGGGTATATTGTCACAGAAGAAGGTAATCCATTGATCAGTGAAGGGGTCGTTTTGGAGATTCAGAAAAAAAGAAACAAGCAACCAATGGTTTTTTATGGCGTTATTGGTTATTATCCATTTAAATATGGAAAAATGCTGGGTCAACGAACAGGAATCGACCCTATTGATGAAATTTGGCATGATTTTTATCAAAAGATTGCAAATCAGCCTCGCACTGATCATTGCCTGATTGGTGTTTCATTTCCGGGAGATGCGCCAGAAGACTACTCAAGTTACTTTGTTGGCCAATTAAGTGACGGTACGCAATTATCGACCCTCATTGAATGGACGCTACCAGCACGTGATTACATTGTTTGCAGCTTTGATACGATCTCAGAGCAACTGATCATCAATATGGGAAAGGCGATGCGTTATACCCGTTTTTGGCTCAAGAAAAATGGTTGGATTGCTGAGGATTTTTTTCCAGAGCTATATCGAAAAGGAAACAATCGGGTTACACATGTCGAATTATGGATTCCTTTTAAAAAAAGAAGAGAGATGCAAGGAGGAACAGAATAATGACCCACCAGTATGAAGAAGGAATAAAGCTGCTTGAAGAAAAATTTGGGCATTTCAAAGACAATGTGATTGCCCTTGCGACGACAGCTTGTGACAAAACTGCAGAGGGACACATACAAGCAGTCGTTCGAGAAGTTGATGCTTTTTATGAAGAGGGCATTTTTTACGTGTCGACGCACGAACAATCCAATAAAATCAAGCAAATCAAAAAGAACCCAGCAGTTTCTATTGCTGTCAGTGGTGAATGGTTTACCGCGATCGGTCAAGGGGAGAATTTAGGTTGGGTGCTAGACCCTAAAAATGCAGAATTAAGAAGCAAAATTCGCAAAGCCTTTGTTTGGTACGACGAAGTCAACAACGAGAATGATAAGGGCTGTTGCTTTCTGGCGATCCGTTTGACTAAAGGAACCTTGAATATCAATCACTGGGAAAAGCTGTATCATTTTGATTTCGAGAAGAAAGTCACTATGGAGGATGGCGGTATTTATTAGCTAGCAGAAGCTATTTTCTGACGGTGATTTTCAATTGCCTTTCTAGCGAATCTTGAAGAGGAAGCAATGGTTAAGTTCTGTGAAGGTTTGCCTTTGGTGTTTCAAGCTGAGTAAAATTACTGCTAAAAGAGTAGTAGATAGAATAAAAACATAAAAACCGACCACAAGCGCGTGTATCTTAGTGAAGCACCCCCAAAAAGTTAGACCAAAAAACTAACTTTTGGGGGCAATACACTTCTTAGCTGCACTTTTGTGGTCGGTTCTTGTATTGCTTACTCTAAGATTTTTTGATTCGAATAGACTTAGGAATAGCTAGGACTGCTTTAATCGCAAAATATCTTCGTCCGGTGTCACATATAAGGTTTTTTGATTCTCATAAATGACGAATCCAGGTTTAGCACCATTCGGTTTCCGAATATGTTTGACTTGCACATAGTCCACCGGTACTTGGGCAGATTGACGATATTTTGAGAAATATGCGGCAAGCTCTGCAGCTTCCATTAAGGTTGTCTCGCTAGGATCGTCCGAACGAATGATGACATGCGAACCAGGAATGTTTTTAGTGTGCAGCCAGATATCACTCTTACGAGCTGTTTTTAAGGTCAGTTGATCATTTTGTAAATTGTTTTTTCCGACGAGAATTTCTGTTCCGTCTGAAGAAACAAATCGTTCCGGTTGCGAAGGGGCGACTTTTTTACGCTGCTTCGTCCGATTTTTGACATAGCCTTGTGCGATCAGTTCTTCCCGAATAACCGCTAGATCCATTGGAGAGGCAATTTCTAATTGGGCTAACACGGATTCGAGATACGCGATCTCTTCTTTCGTTTCGGCAATCTGCTGATGGATCAATTTAACTGCGTTTTTCAATTTCTGGTATCGCTGAAAATACTTCTGAGCATTTTGATTAGGAGAAAGAGCGGGATCTAATTTGATCGTCAAAAGCCGATTCTCCTCATAATAATTTTCCAAATCAACGGATGTAGCACCACGAGGCACTTGGCTCATAAAGGTCGTCAAGAGTTCACCCTTTTGGCGAAACTCCTCGGCGTTTTCTGAATCCCTCAAGGTTTGCTGGCGTTTCTTTAACTTCAGCTGGTTACGCTTCAGTTCATTTTCAACCTTTTTCAGTAGTTCGCCACCTTGTTGTTTGACCCGATCTCTTTCCGCCTTATCATGGTAAAACGCATCTAAAAGCTCGCTCAGAGTCTGATAATGGGTGACAGTGGTGGTCGCATCAAACAATGATGTATAGGGAATCGGTGTAAAATATTCCTTTTTCTCTGACCGGAGATAACTTGGTGCTAAATCTTCCGTGAGCTCTGAAAAGAAAGTTTCCCACTGACGCAGTTTTTCATTAGGATTGGCACTGATTCGGGCAATCAATTCTTCTGCGGTATCGCGGCCTAAGCCTTGGAATCGTTGTTGCAGTTCTTTTGCCGTCAAGGGATCGAGAGTAGATAATTCTTCAAAAATCTTGGTGCGAGAGGCTGTGAAAGGATTAAGCGTCGATTGCTTTGGTGGTGCAACATAGACAGCACCTGGCAATAAGGTGCGATACGTATTTTGTGAATGACCAATGTGTTTAATTGTATCGACAATTTTTCCGCTTGTCTTATTCATTAATAAAATCGTACTGTGACGGCCCATTAATTCGACGATCAAGACAAGGGCTTGCAAATCACCTAATTCATCTCGTCGGGTAAAATGAAAATGGATCACACGGTCATTGTCGATTTGTTCGATTGATTCTAGGATCGCCCCTTCTAAATATTTCCGCAGCATCATCAAGAAATTCGGTGGGGTCTCTGGGTTGCTATAGGCGATCGTTGTGCATTGCACACGGGCATATGTAGGGTGAGCGGATAGCAAGAGTTTGTGATTTTTCCCTTGGGCACGGATCACAAATACGACCTCGTTTTCATAGGGCTGATGAATTTTGTTCACGCGTCCACTAGTTAATTGACTCTGTAATTCTTTGACCATTAAATGGGTAAAAACACCATCAAAAGACATATTGTTCCCTCTTTTCTTTTAAGGATAGTTTGACTGAGGGATTGATCCTTCTAATGTCAAATATTCCTATCTATTATACCGAAGAATCCGTAGAAAAGCCATGACAGCTAGCTTTCCTTTTTCTTGGCAGGCTGATGATCGGTGGTTTGCAAAGCCCGTTCGATCTCTTTGTTCAAGAAATAAGAGATGACTGTTCGAATAATAACGACTGCAGCTAGACGTACGATGTCTTCGAAGGTGGGGTGGATGATTGTCTCAATTATATCTGCGGCAATCAAAATCTCCAGACCTAACAAGACGTAACTTCCTAAATAATTGCGAATAAAATTGTTTTCTCTGGCTGCTACCAAACGATCCTTTTCTGTTAATTCGTAACGCACAAAATCAATGCCTGCAATCAATACACCCCAAACGATGACGAAAATGGAGAGAAAGTTCAAACAGACAACGATGAAATCGAAGATTGGATTGGCTCCAGTCATCAATGAATCAGCTAGATTATGCATAATGACTCCTTTACCGTTTTCTTTTATCTTACCGAATTATTGAGGAAATGTGAAGTTTCTTGACGTTCTAGAAGGGAATTGATAGTATGAAATAATAGTAGTATTTTTAAAAAGGTGGGCAAATTATGGAACAAGTGAAAAGCTTTGTTCATTACACGAAAGAAAAAGCAGTAGAAAGCTGGCAAGCTTTTTTAGATGATCTCTACCGAGATCAGAAAAAAACGATTTTCACGCTGATCGGGGGGATTCTTTTCGCTTTGATTTTCGCCGGTTTGATCGTCTTTTCTCAAAATCGTATCAACGCTTCTCTAGTGGATCGGATCGCTTTTGATAAGCTACCTTCAGAAAAAGTACAACCATTGCCTTATCTGACAGCTGACAAGACGATTCGCGAAACAAGAGCGATTTCTGTGATGTATAGTAAACCGAGTGGTGCTCAGTTGGATCAAGTGTTTGATCTGATCCAAGCACAAGAAGATGAAATGAATCGGACATTTTTTTATTATCCAATCGTCTATGATGCGGCTTTTTTCTCCAATGAATATGATATTGATCCTGATAAAGTAACCTTTGTCTTTTATGAAGAAGGAGTCGAAAAAAATCGCTTTACCTTTGATTCATTTGACCAGCCAACGACGGAATTTATCCCAGAATTGAATCGTTTACCGATGTGGACGATTCGTACTTCTGCCAATGATTGATAAAAAAATCTGACAATTTGACAGAAAATTGTTGACGTTTTTTTATCAATAAGCTAAACTGAATTCAATCAAGAAAGAAAACAAGTTGAGAAGGAGGAACAATCATGAAACTATTTATTCCATTGCAAGTGAAATCATGGCAAAACTGGCGTAGATAGTTGTATTGATGGAACCTCATTCCATAGATACAACTTTTTAGAGAACCTTCTAAAGTGCTGTATCTATGCTGGTAGTTGAATTTATCGCCGCATAGGACAAGCTTCTATGCGGCTTTTGCTTACTTGCAATTGCCGTCACATAGGCAGTTGCTTTTTTTGTTCTCAAAAACCATAAAAAGAAAAACTCGAAAAATGTAAGCAGAAAAAGGAGAATAAAAAATGAAAAACAAGGGATTAATTGCATCAGTTGCCGTTATTTTATTATTTTTAGGAGCGACCTTCGTCTATCAGTTAGGAATGAGAAGTGGGACCAATCAAGCCAGTGAGGCTTCAGAACCAGTAGAGAAAGCTGAAAAAACAGTTGGGATCCTACAATTTGTCAGCCATGAAGCATTGGATGCGATCACCGAGGGGATCAAAGAAGGCCTTAAAGAATCAGGCTATACCGAAGGGGACAACTTGACAATCGAATTCCAAAACGGCCAAGCGGATCAAAGCAAATTGGCAACGATGAGCCAGCAGCTGCTAAATAAAGATGCCGACGTTTTAGTTGGGGTCGCAACACCCGCAGCACAAGCATTGGCGAATGTCACTCAGGATGTACCAATCGTTTTAGGGGCGGTCACTGATCCAGTTGGGGCCAATCTGGTGGCAGATATGGACCAACCCGGCGGCAATATCACTGGCGTTTCAGATAAAGCACCAGTAGCTGCACAAATCAAACTAGCAAAAGATTTGCTGCCAGAGGCAAAAACAGTCGGTATTTTGTATTCTTCGACCGAGGACAATTCGAAATACCAAGTGGCAGAAGCAGAAGCTGCTGCCGAAGAAAATGGCTTGACCAGCAAAGCGTATGCCGTTCCTTCAAGTAATGAAATTGCGCAAATGGTGCAAGTGATGGCACGAGAAGTCGACTTTATCTATATTCCCTTAGACAATACGATCGCAAATGCTATGCAGACCGTGGTTCAAGAAGCCAATAAATCAAAAACGCCAATCATCACGTCTGTTGATACGATGGTGGAACAAGGCGGCTTAGCGACGGTTGGGCAAGATCAATTTACGATTGGGGTCGAAACTGGAAAGATGGTGGCAGCAATTCTTGACGGGACAGCCGAGCCTGCGACAACGCCGATCTATACATTCAGCGATGGCGAGACGATCATTAATGAAACACAAGCGCAGTTATTGGGCATCACTATCCCAGAAAATCTCAAAGACGAGGCAAAATTGATTACAACGACGCCAGAAACTGAAGCAAGTGATGAGTGATCAAGAATCTTAAGACCATCTAGGATCACGACGAGGGTTTGAAAGCGAAAACATGTAAGAAAATGGAGGAAAAATGATGATTGTTTCAGCAATTGGGCAAGGACTACTTTGGGGGATCCTTGGTTTAGGGATATTTATGACCTATCGAATTTTGAATTTCCCGGATATGACGACGGAAGGGTCCTTTCCACTAGGCGGTGCTGTCTGTGTGACAGCAATCACCCATGGGGTTTCCCCCGTCTTAGCGACTTGTTTAGGAGTATTGGCTGGGATGTGTGCCGGATGTGTGACCGGACTTCTTTATACAAAAGGCAAAATTCCCGTGATTTTGGCTGGTATCCTGGTGATGTCTTCATTGAACTCGGTGATGCTGTTTGTCATGCGGTCTCCTAATCTGTCGCTGTTAAACCAGCCCAAGATCCAGGATTTCTTTACTAAAATGAACTTACCGAATTATTATGATACCGTCATTATCGGGCTGATCATGGTCTTATTGATCGGTGGCGTACTGGTTTACTTTTTTCATACCAACTTGGGTCAAGCTTATATTGCTACAGGGGATAATGAACATATGGCGAAGTCGATGGGGATTAATACGGATCGAATGAAAATCATCGGTCTGATCGTCTCTAATGGCGTGATCGCACTTTCAGGCGCATTGATCGCTCAAAACGACGGCTATGCCGATATCAGTAAGGGAATCGGTGTGATCGTGATTGGATTGGCATCCATCATCATTGGAGAAGTGTTATATGGCGAATTGACCTTGCTAGAACGTTTGATCGCTATCGTGATCGGCAGCATCATCTATCAATTATTGATCCTATTTGTGATCAAAGCTGGTTTTGATACGACTTACTTGAAAATCTTCTCGGCCATCGTCTTGACGATCTGCTTGTTGATCCCTCAATTTAAACAAGCCCTGCATCTGCGCACTGGTTTTGAAACGGAGGATGAATAATGTTAGCCTTAAAAAAAGCCTTTAAAGTTGTCGGCAACGGACCGAATGAGAAAAAAGTACTCTTGAACAAAATCGATCTTTCTTTAAAACCCGGTGAATTCGTTACGGTTGTGGGAGGAAATGGGGCCGGCAAAAGCACGTTATTCAACTGCATCTCTGGTACCATGCCTTTAACGAGTGGCCAAGTGACCATCGATGATCAAAATGTGACCACGCTTTCGGAAGAAAAACGCGCCCGCTTTTTGGCACGAGTCTTCCAAGATCCGAAAATGGGGACGGCTCCTCGTATGACAGTGGCAGAAAATCTGTTGTTAGCACAAAAAAGAGGGCAAAAACGGTCACTAGGTCTTCGTCAACTGCAAGGACAAAGAGAATCGTTCTATGCCCTTTGTAAAGAAATCGGCAATGGATTGGAAAATCATTTAGATACGCCAACGGGTAGTTTATCCGGTGGTCAGCGACAAGCACTAAGTTTATTGATGGCAACGATCCAAACCCCTAAACTATTGTTGTTGGATGAACATACGGCTGCCTTAGACCCGAAAACTTCCAAGCAGCTGATGCAGATCACTGCAAAAAGGGTAGAAGAACAAAATCTAACTTGCCTCATGATCACCCATCGGATGGAAGATGCATTAAAATACGGAGATCGCCTGATCCTGCTTAGAAAAGGGGAAATCGTCAAGGATCTTTCAGCAGATGAAAAAGCGCGCTTAAGTTTACCAGAACTATTACTGTTCTTTGAAGACGACTTATAAAACCCTTGATAGAACGGTGTTTTCAAAAAAATTAATCAAATAAATGAAAAAAATAAGAAAAAATCATTGACATCTTTCAAAGTTAAACCTATACTTAGGTCAATCTTACATCAGTTTGGAGCGAAGGACTATGCAAAAATTATTGCTAACGAACCCCACACAACTGAATAAATATTACTTTAGCTATTTTAGATAGGTTTGTATTCATGAAAGCATGGGTACAAACGCTAAGTTTGTATCTATGATGGCTAGAGCATTTCGTAATGAATTCGCAGCCACGTAGATCGTAAAATCTATAGTGGCTATTTTTTATATTCACATATCTGGCTTTGCCGATATGTAATGTTTGAAGGTGTTCACTGTAGATTCTTAAATTTACGGTGGACATCTTTTTTTGTTGAAAGGAATGAACCAGATGAAACAAATGATAACCGGTCACACACGGTTGGCGGCACTGTTTGCCAAACCAGCCAAACACAGCATCTCTCCAGCAATGCACAATCTTTCTTTTGAAGAACAAGGGATCGATGCCGTGTATCTGGCCTTTGATGTTGAGCCGGATAATTTGGCAGCCAGTATTCAAAGCATCCGTCAGTTGGATCTCTTAGGTGTCAATCTATCAATGCCCCATAAAATGGCGGCAGTACCGTTGATGGATGAATGCTCACCCGCAGCAGAGCTGATCGGCGCAATCAATACAATCGTCAATCAAGAGGGACGATTGATTGGGCACAATACAGATGGCATCGGCTTTATGCGCGCACTTGAAGACATTCAAGTGTCGATCATTGGCGACACCATGACCGTGATCGGTGCGGGTGGTGCAGCGACAGCGATCATTAGTCAAGCCGCACTAGACGGTGTCAAAACGATCCATGTCTTCAACCGCAAGGATGAGTTTTATCCAATCATCCAGGATAAATTGACACAGATCGCAGAAAAGACCGCCTGTGAAATCACATTAGCGGATTTAGAAGATCAGACGGCTTTAAAATCAGCCATCGATCAAAGCAGCCTTTTAGTTAATGCTACTGGCGTGGGGATGAAGCCGAATGATACGGTGAGTCCTCTGAAAAACAAAACCCTCTTGCGGGAATCATTAGCTGTCTATGATGTCATCTATAATCCAAGAGAAACGCAGCTTTTGAAAGATGCGAAAGCAGTCGGGGCCAAAACTGCAAACGGCTTAAGTATGTTGCTGTATCAAGGTGCAGCTGCATTTAAACTTTGGACCGGCCAAGAGATGCCCGTTGAAAAAGTAAAAGCACTCATTGAATCCATGTAAAAAATAAAAAACGAAAGTAGGAAGAAAAAATGATCGTAATTATGAAACCAGGTGCTACCCCAGAACAAGTTGAAGTCGTTGTAAAAAGAATCAAAAAAGAAGGGTTGGATGTTCAAGTCAACCAAGGAAAAGAACAGGTTGTTATCGGCTTAAAAGGAGATACACGCCGCATCCAAGATGTCGCTTTTCGCAGCTACGAAGGTGTCGAAGATGCCATTCGGATCTCAAATACCTACAAGTTGACCTCTCGTGAATTCCATCCACAAGATACGGTTGTTGATGTAGATGGCGTAAAAATCGGTGATGGCAACTTTGTCACAATGGCTGGTCCGTGCTCGATTGAAGGCTTAGACCAAATTCGTGAATGTGCCCGAATTGCCAAAGCTGGTGGTGCACAAATCTTACGTGGGGGTGCTTTCAAACCACGGACTTCACCATACGCCTTCCAAGGGCTTGAAGAAGAAGGGTTAAAATACATTCGTCAAGCAGCCGATGAAACAGGTATGAAAGTCATCACAGAAGTCATGGACGAAGGACATATCGATATGGTTGCGGAATACAGTGATATTTTGCAGATTGGTGCTCGGAACATGCAAAACTTCAAATTGCTAGCTGCAGTTGGAAAAACTGGTAAACCAATTGGCCTTAAACGAGGCATCTCTGGGACGATCGACGAATGGTTGAATGCAGCGGAATACATCGCCGTCCAAGATAAAAGTGAAGTGATTTTCATTGAGCGCGGAATCAGAACTTACGAAACAGCGACCCGTAATACTTTTGATCTAAGTGCGGTACCAATCATCAAAAAACTGAGCCACTTCCCGATCATCGTTGACCCTAGTCATGGAACAGGCATTTGGGGTCTCGTACCACCAATGGCAAGAGCAGGCGTTGCTGCCGGCGCCGATGGCATGATCGTTGAGATCCACCCAGATCCAGCCAATGCATGGTCTGATGGTCCGCAATCGTTAAACGAAAAAACATACATGAATATGATGAAAGAAGTCCATATCATGGAAAAAGCGATGAAAGAAATCAAAGCGTTGCAAGACTAAGCGCTAAGACAACCAATAAAAGAGGTGCAATAATCAATGCTACACATCCATTTAGAAGAACATTCCTATGACATCCTCATCAAACGTGGGGCGTTTCAAGAAGTCGGAACCTGGGTCCAGCAATTATGGAACAAACAGCGCATTGCCGTCATTACTGACAGCAATGTCGCCCCCCTGTATGGCGAACACATCATCGAAGCATTATCTGCCGCAGGCTTTGAAGCAACACTGTTAGCCGTGCCGGCTGGCGAAAACAGTAAATCCCTTGAACAAGCTGCTTTTTTATATGACCGTCTTGCTCAATCAGGGATGACTAGAAGCGATGGAATCATCGCTCTTGGTGGCGGTGTAATTGGAGATCTTGCAGGATTTGTTGCTTCTACGTATATGCGAGGCATTGATTTCTTGCAGATTCCGACGACGTTATTGGCACAGGTCGATTCAAGTATCGGCGGAAAAACAGCTGTAAATACTAGTAGTGCCAAGAATCTCGTAGGCACATTCGCCCAACCAGTCGGCGTGATGATCGATCCGGATTTGCTTAAAAGTTTGCCCCTTAAACGTGTGCAAGAAGGCATCGCTGAAATCATTAAGTCAGCCGCTATTGCGGATCCTGAACTTTGGCAAACGTTAGCAGGTTTGAAAGATGAAGTCGATCTTTTGGCCCATGCTGAAAAAGTGATCACAGCTTCTTTAAAAGTAAAGCAAAAAGTAGTGGAAGAAGATCCCTTTGATCATGGCAGTCGCTTAACCTTGAACTTCGGTCATACGATTGGTCATGGATTAGAAAGAACGGCTGCTTTTGAGACTAGCCACGGAGAAGGCGTTGCGATGGGGATGATTATGATCACCCGTCATGCTGAAGCCATTGGACTAACACCAAAAGGGACCACCGCGCAGTTAACGAAAATGATTGAGAAATTTCATTTGCCGACCACGCCAAGAGAAATTGAGAAAGAGCAATTATACCAAGCAATCACTCATGATAAAAAAGCCCGTGGGCAACAATTAAAGATCATTCTTTTAGAAGGGATCGGTCAGGCAAAAATCGTGACGATTCCCACGGAAGAAATCAAAGACTACCTATTATAAGAAAGGAAGGTAACGGATCATGCGTTATATTACAGCAGGCGAATCACATGGACCAGAGTTGACCGCCATTATCGAAGGGTTACCGGCAGGATTGCCATTAACAGCAGAAGACATTAATTTTGAATTAGCGAGACGACAAACCGGCTATGGCCGTGGGGGACGGATGCTGATTGAAAAAGACCAAGTCCGTATCACTTCCGGTATCCGTCATGGAAAAACATTAGGCTCTCCTGTGACTTTAGTGGTCGAGAACAAAGATTGGAAAAATTGGACTAAGGTCATGGCGATCGAAGAAGTACCAGAAAAAGACCGCAAGTTACGACGAGTGGCACGACCAAGACCTGGTCATGCTGACTTAGTCGGCGGGATGAAATACCATCATCAAGATCTACGAAACGTCTTGGAACGTTCATCTGCCCGGGAAACGACCATGAGGGTAGCCATCGGCGCAATCGCGAAGAAAATTTTGAAGGAACTCGGCATCGATGTGGCAGGTCATGTAACGATGTTAGGCGGCATCAAAGCAGAAATTCCTGAAGGGTTGACCGTCAAAGAAATCGCACAGCGCTCGGAAGCCTCGGAAGTAAGGGTCTTAGATCCATCTGTCGAGGAAGAAATCAAACAGTTGATCGATCAAACAAAGAAAAATGGTGATACGATCGGCGGCGTAGTGGAAGTGCTTGTTGGCGGGGTTCCTGCTGGTCTTGGTAGTTACGTGCAATGGGACAAAAAACTTGATGCGAAGATCGCCCAAGCCGTGGTCAGTATCAATGCCTTTAAAGGGGCTGAGTTCGGTGTTGGTTTTGAGGCCGGTGTTTTACCAGGTTCAAAAGTCATGGATGAGATTTTATGGGACGAACAACGAGGCTACACCCGTCGCAGCAACAACCTAGGTGGGTTTGAAGGCGGCATGACGAACGGGGAACCAATTGTGGTTCGCGGGGTTATGAAGCCGATCCCGACCTTGTACAAGCCGTTGCAAAGTGTGGATATTGACAGCAAAGAACCGTATAAAGCTAGTGTGGAACGCTCGGATAGCACTGCCGTTCCGGCAGCCAGTGTTGTTTGTGAGAGTGTGGTGGCAACAGTGGTGGCCAATGAACTATTAGAAAAGTTTCCAAGTGATTCTTTCGAAGAATTGACCGCATCTGTTAAGGCGTATCGGGAATACTTGTTAACCTACTGATTAAAGAAACAGCAAAAATTCCAGTAGAAATGAGGATTCTTTTCATGAACCAAAATATCTTCGTCGCCGGTTTAGGATTGATCGGCGCTTCCTTAGCAAAATGTATTAAAAAGTCACATCCCCAAACCCATCTAATGGGGTGGGATCACTGTCGTAAAACCAATGAGATCGCATTAGCAACAAGTTTAGTAGACGAAGTACCTCCTTCATTTTCTGAGGGTGCTGTTCGTGCCGACGTGATCTTGTTGGCATTGCCGGTAGAGATCACCAAAACGTATCTTGCTCAACTTGGGACCCTTTCACTAAAGCCTTCAGTCCTGGTGACAGATACAGGCAGTACCAAAGCAGAAATTACGCAATTTGCCGAGTCCTTTTCCTTTGATTTTATTGGGGGCCATCCGATGGCTGGTTCTCATAAATCCGGGATCACAGCAGCCGATGAGAATCTCTTTGAGAATGCTTACTACATCTTTACGCCGACGAAAAGTCAGCGGGTGGAAGAATTACAGGTGCTTTTTCGAGGGACGAGGGCCAAGTATGTGGCACTTGCTCCGCAAGAACATGATCAAATCACGGGGATGTTGAGCCATTTGCCCCATATTATTGCTTCAGGATTAGTCAATCAGGCAGATGCCTTCAACCATGAACACCCTAGAGCACAGCAACTCGCAGCAGGCGGTTTTCGCGATATCACTCGCATTGCTTCTTCAGACCCTCGTATGTGGACCGATATCTTATTGAGTAATCGACAGGAACTGCTGCAGCTGATCGATGAGTGGCAAAAACAAATGATGACCATGGCTCACTGGTTGCAGGAAAAAGACGAAACGGCGATCTTTCGGTTCTTTGAATCCGCGAAGGAAACACGGGACCAATTGCCGATTCATCAAAATGGAGCGATCCCGGCATTCTACGATCTATTCATCGATGTACCGGATCATCCCGGTGTTGTCGCTGAAGTGACGGGGCTATTGAGCGATCATCAGCTCTCTTTGATCAACTTAAAAATTCTTGAAACTCGAGAAGATATCATTGGTGTTTTACAGATTTCATTCAAAACGCAAAATGATTTGCTGCAAGCAGAGCAGCTGATTCAAAAAAAGACGACCTATTCATGTCGAAAAAAATAGGAGGCCGCGATGAAACTAAAAAAAGCAACACATTTAAGAGGGACGATAGCTGTTCCCGCCGATAAATCGATCTCGCATCGCAGTATCATGTTCGGGGCATTAGCCGAAGGAACAACGACTGTCCGTAATTTCTTGCGGGGAGAAGACTGCTATAGCACTCTTCATGCATTTCAATCATTAGGAGTTCCAATCCATGATGACGGTCAGACGATCACGATTGAAGGACAGGGCTTTAATGGCCTTAAGCCTGCCCAAGACCCAATTGATATCGGCAATTCTGGTACAACAATTCGCTTAATGATGGGGATTTTGGCCGGACAGCCATTTACAACCACCTTATTCGGTGATGACTCATTGAATAGACGACCAATGAATCGCGTGATGCTGCCATTAAGAGAAATGGGGGCAAACGTTACAGGTCATGAGCAGACGGAGTTCCCACCGATCACTATTAATGGTACGGCTTCATTACATCCCATCAATTATCAGATGCCCGTAGCAAGTGCCCAAGTAAAATCGGCGTTGATTTTTGCGGCATTGCAAGCACAAGGTACCTCGACGATCATTGAAAAAGAGGCGAGCCGTAACCATACTGAAGAAATGATCCGTCAATTCGGTGGTGTGATCACCACCCAAGGCAAAACGATTACCGTAACCGGCCCACAAACACTGCACGGCCAAGAAGTAGTCGTTCCGGGAGATATTTCTTCCGCTGCCTTCTTCCTAACTGCAGGTGCGGTTATGCCCGATAGTGAGATCGTTTTAGAAAATGTCGGAATCAATCCGACACGTACAGGGATCCTTGATGTGTTAGAAGAAATGGGGGCATCGATTGCTTTTTCTAATCGAGATGATCAAAATCAGTCGGCTGACCTCACTGTTCAAAGTTCTACCTTGCAGGCAGTAACCATCGCCGGCGATATTATTCCGCGTCTGATTGATGAATTACCGATCATTGCCTTATTGGCTACACAAGCTCATGGTAAAACGGTCATCAAAGATGCAGAGGAGTTAAAAGTAAAAGAAACCAATAGAATTGATGCAACTGCCGAAGAGCTGAGAAAACTAGGGGCGGATATCACTCCTACCGAGGACGGATTGATCATCAACGGACCTACTCCTTTGCATGGCGGAAAGGTCTCAAGTCGGGGAGATCATCGCATTGGTATGATGTTACAGATTGCCGCCTTATTGACAGATGAAGAGGTAGAATTAGAAAAAGCCGAAGCCGTAGCAGTTTCTTATCCTGATTTTTTTGAGGATGTCGCGCGTTTGGCCAAAGGAGGAGACAGCGAGTGAAAAAAGTGATATTAATTGGCTTTATGGGTGCCGGAAAGACCACGATTGGTCGTCTTTTGGCTGAAGAAACGAAACAGTCCCATGTGGATTTTGATGACTTGATCGTTGCTGAGATCGGCATGACCATTCAAGAATTTTTTGACCAACATGGAGAAGCAGCATTCCGCAAAATCGAAACGGATATTTTAGCAAAAACCCTGGCAAAGGAACAAATTATTTCCACAGGTGGGGGCATTGTATTAAAAGAAGAAAATCGTCAACTTTTAAAAGAGATGCCCTTAGTCGTGTATTTAAAAACAGATCCCGAGGAACTGATCCACCGTTTAAAGGCGGATACTGGTAGCATTCGTCCCTTGGTTGTCTCGAAAACACCCGAAGAAATATTGGCTGTTTACCGACCTCGGATCCCTCTTTATGAAGAAACTGCTTCATTGATCGTTGAAACGACAAACAAAGTACCACAAGAAATCGTTCAGGAAATTTTAACTAAAGCGGGTGCCTAAAATGAAGATTGGTTATTTAGGACCTGAAAGTTCTTTTACGTATTTAGCTGCGCAAGAAGCGTATCCAGAAAATACATTTATGCCCTATGGATCGATTCCTCTTTGTATTCAAGCGCTAGCTAACGGCGTAATCGATCGAGCGGTCGTTCCCAATGAGAATGCATTAGAAGGGTCTGTTCATGCCACGATTGATACGCTGTTTCGTCAAAATCAGTTGAGCATTGAACAGGAAATTATTTTACCGATCAATCATCAATTGTTAGTTTCTCAGCAAACAGCAAAAGACAACCGTCCCATCACTAAGATAATTTCTCATCCGCAAGCATTGACGCAATGTGCCGACTTTATCGAAGCCCGATTTGCTGGCGCTACTGTTGAGGCGGTTGCTTCCACAACGACTGCAGCAGCCTACGTAGCAAAACATCCAGAAGAAGCAGTTGCGGCGATTGCTTCCAAAGAAGCAGCTTTCGCTTATCAAGTAACGATCAAAGAAACCAATATCCAAGATGTTGCCTTTAATCAAACCCGCTTTTGGGTTTTGACAAAGAAAACAGCCAACACCGAAGTACCAGAACAAACAGCCGAAAAAGCAACCATTTTTGTGACATTGCCAGCAAATCGTCCGGGGATCTTGCACAAAATCTTAGCAACCTTTGGCTGGCGGGAAATTGATTTAAGCAAAATTGAATCGCGACCGTCAAAAACCACCTTAGGGGAATACTTTTTCGTGATCGATCTAGTGATGGACAAACCGTGGCAACTGATTGTAAATGCCTTTGAAGAGATTCAGTTGTTGGGTGGACACGTCCATCTTCTCGGCGTGTACTCGGTAAATGTTGTTGAGGAAGTGACAAAAAATGACTCAAGTCAAAATAAAAATTAGCCAAGATGAAACACTTTTAGCAACGTTTCATAAAGAGATCCAAACGCAGCACCATCAATGGTACCCAACGATTTTTAAGCCCTTTGATCAGTCAAGATTTGAACAAGCAATCACACAGCAGCTGCAAGAGCCAAGCCACCACTTTTTTATCGCTTGGTTGGCGGAACAGCCTTGTGGCTTTGTGCATCTTCAAGAGGTCCGTTTGCCACAAAATGCGATGATGCATGAACGAAAGTGGCTGGAAATTGCAGCGATCGCTGTTGACCCTCGGTACCAAGGGATGCATATTGGAAAACAATTGTTGGCATTTGCTGAAAACGTTGCGCTGGAAAAAGGCTTCGCTGATCTTTCACTAAACTTTTGGTCGGCAAATCCAGTGAAATCATTTTATGAGCAAGCAGGATTTGTGAGCACACGACAAGGAGCATCAAAGCATCTAAGGTAAAAAAATGAAGAAATTTCCTAGAAAAAGGTTAAAATTTCAGAAAATAGCTTTCTTTCTATAAGGTCTAGGGTATCCTTATAGACAGAGAGCTATTTTTTAGTTGGAGGATCAGAAGCAATGAGCAGGATGGAAAAAAATAAAAAACTGCATGAGCGGCTAGAAAAGGAATCCAGTCAGGCAGCCAAAGAAAGTATCTTTGCCCGCAGAGAAGCCAAAAAAAGAAACCAGCGCGTCAGACCGAGCGATTCTACTCCGTCTGCTGATGAGGAAGTAGGAGATATTTCTTATCAAAACACCCAGCAGTCTAGGGCAAGCGACCCTCGTGTGGCCCAAAGTTTCCGAGAACAGACACAAGTAGGATCAATAAAAACTGAGGGACGAAAAAGTGCAATTCCCCCGCTATCTGCTCAGGGGCCTGCGATACATCAAAATCAGGAACAAAGCAAACAAAAAGCGCAAAAGCTTAAGAAGAGCAAACCACCCAAACAAAAGAAAAAGCGGAAGCACCCAGTTCTGCGTATTGTGATCCGGGTACTATTGGTGCTTTTTGCCTATTCATTGATTGCATTTCTTGTCGGTCAGCAAGTCGCAAGAAGTGACGCTGCTTTTGCTACAACTGATGAGGAGACTTTTAATGGTACGGCCGCTGCAAATGGTGCTCGTAATATATTGCTCATTGGTAGTGATAGTCGTGAAGGAGAAGCTGGACGAGCAGACACCATTATGGTTTTGCAATTAGATGGTCCTAGCAAAAAACCGAAGCTCATTTCCTTTATGCGTGATACCTTGGTGACCATTCCTGGTTATGGCGAAAACAAGATCAATGCGGCGTACGCCTTTGGTGGTGCTGATTTAGTCAGACAAACGTTAGCAGAGAACTTCGGTCTAGAAACCAATTATTATGCAAAAGTTGACTTTCGTTCCTTTGAAAAAGTGATCGATACACTGTTTCCCTCAGGCGTTGCTATCAACGCGGAAAAAGATATGAGTAAAAATCTTGAAGTTGCCATCAAACAAGGGCAACAACAAATGAATGGGCTTGAGCTGTTGCAATACGCACGTTTTCGGATGGACGAAGAAGGTGACTTCGGTCGCGTAAGACGACAGCAGCAAGTAATGGATGCGATCTTTAGCGAAATGAAAAATCCTTTAGCTGTTTTAAAATTGCCTTATGCAGCAGGAAAAGTTTTAGGCTATGCTTCCACCAACCTGCCAATGTCTTTCCTATTAAAAAATACCTTATCGATTGCTCGTGGGGCAGGGGGGATCGACAGCTTGACTGTCCCAGTCGCTGACTCTTGGCAATACGGTTCAAGTGCGAGTGCCGGAAGTGTGTTAGTCGTTAATCTTGAAACCAATCAACAAGCAATCAGGAATTTTCTTAATGAATAAGCAGAATGAAAAGTTCTGAAAACCATTTGAAAGTAAGTAAATTTATGCTATATTATTAATGACGTTTGAAATTTGTTGAAACGAGGAAAAAGAATGAAATTAGCCGTTGTTACTGACAGTACAGCTTATCTGCCGGAACGGATCAAAAACCATGAAGATTTGTTTATCATACCGATCCCTGTTATTTTAGATGGAAAAGTCTACAATGAGGGCATCGACATTGAAGCTGATGAGTATTACGCTTTGCTGAAAAACAGCAAAGAATTCCCAACCACTTCTCAACCGGTACTAGGTGAAGTGTTAGCCTTATATGAGTCATTGAAAGATCGCGGTTACGACACGATCATTAGTATCCACTTATCAAGCGGTATTTCTGGATTTATCGGAACGCTTTATGGAATCACCGATGAAATCGAAGGCGTTCAAATCATTCCTTACGATTCGAAAATCACAAGTATGCCGATGGGCCACATGGTAGAAACCGCTCTTGATCTGTCAAGTCAAGGCAAAACCGTAGAAGAGATCATTTCCCATCTGGACACTATCAGAGATAATACCTATGCCTATCTGATCGTGGACGACTTGAATAACTTGGTTCGTGGCGGTCGCTTAACCAATGGAGCAGCCTTAATTGGCGGATTATTAAAAATCAAACCGATTTTGACTTTTGATCAAGGAAAAATTGTGCTTTACGAGCGCATTCGTTCCAGTAAAAAAGCATTCAATCGCGCGGAAGATATCATTGGTCAACGGGAGCAAGAAATCGCATTGCCTGTTAAATTTTATGTAATCCATGCCAATAATTTAGAAGTAGCCAAAGAAGAAAAAGCAAAGCTACAAGCGAAATACCCAAATGCCGAAATTGAGATTGGCCACTTCGGACCAGTTATCGGCTCGCATTTAGGAGAAAAAGCCATTGGCATCGCTATTTCAGCGCAATAATTTTTATTTATCTGTGTTTACGAAAGCAATTATCTTTATGGAGACAGTAAAGGAAAGAACCAGTTAGACGTTTGTCTAGCTGGTTTTTTTCAACAATCTTTTTTTGAATTTTGCTTGTAAAAAAACACACAAGCTCGTACAATAGGATCAAAATGAAGCACTGGCAAAGGAGGCGTTGAAATGAAGTGTTCCTTAAGAAGGTGGCAGATGAGTGATGCAAATGATCTGGCTCGAGCTCTAAATAACCAGACAATTCATGGTAATTTACGAGATGGACTCCCCTTTCCTTACACTGTTGCAGATGCACAAGCCTATATTCAATCTGTCGCAAAGGCAGAATTCGCCTTTGCGATCACTGTGGATGATCGAGCTGTGGGGAGTATTAGCGCCCTTCGCAAAGAAAACATCCATTTTAGAACAGCTGAGATAGGCTATTACATCGCAGAAGAATATTGGGGAAAAGGCTTGATGACCAAAGCTGTTCAGCAACTATGTGACTATATATTTACTACGTCAAATATTGTTCTTATTTTTGCTGAGCCTTTTGCTAAGAATCATTCCTCTTGTCGCGTGTTGGAAAAAGCAGGCTTTGAGTTGGAAGGAATTTTACGAAAAAATGCGCAAAAAAATCACCAGCTGTTAGATATGAAGCTCTATTCGTTGATTCGTCAAGAGGAAGATGCGCAGGATGACAATAATCAAAAAGGAGATACCCTATGAATGAACTGCAAAAGTTACCAAATGTTGGACAGGTTTTAGCGGATCATTTCGTTAGGATCGGTATCAATACCCCGGAGCAATTACGCGCCAAAAAAGCCGAAGCGGTTTTTCTAACGATCCGCCAACAATGCGATGCAGGTGCTTGCCTGCACATGCTCTATGGCATTGAGGGGGCGATCCAAGGCATTCCCAAAGCCCAGCTCACAAGTCAGAGAAAGCAAGAATTGCGCCTTTTTTTCAATCAATTGAGTGAATAAATCAAGGCGACATAGCAAAGCACTTTTTTAAGAGGCTTCTTTTTTAGAAGCTCCTTATCAAGGTGCTTTTTCTATAGACTTCTGTTTATGTTGTCTATGTATAGTAGAAAAGACCTTTTGCTTGTTCCAGAACCGCTTCCTTATTATACTTACTCTATCTAGTAAATTACTAATTTACTAAACAAGGAGTGAAAATAATGAAAATACCAGAAAACTTGAAGCATAAACCTGTCATTAAAGTAGAAGACTATGATACTGTTGACGGAAAAAATGCGTTACATACAGATGCAAAAGGCCTTTCCCTCGGATTGGCGCAATGGAATGATCGCGGGAAAGTCGATATCTCCGGCAAAGTCTGGCGCCATACTGGTGAAAAGTGGTCTCGACAATCCGAAGAATTGCCGCTTACGAGAATTTTGGATCTAGCGATCTTAGTGGCTCAATCCAGTTTGTATTTTCAAGAGGCCTATCGCCATGAAAAGTTTTACGATCCTGAAAATCCTTTGATTGAAATCATTGGCCTGCAAGGAAATCGCATGACCGTCGAAGTAGACACCGAAAATCCTAAAATCGATGAAGACATTCTGCTTTTCTATGATTCCTTGCAAAAAGATGGTGAGCTATACGGCGAACGCTTCAAAATCCTGAAACGGCTTTTAGATGAGCTAGGTTATTAAGAAAAGGAGCAGATTGCCATGACACAACATCAACCATCTTTTGTCGTAACGAAAGGACGCGCTTTTAGTAAATTAGAACAAACAATGATTTGGAAAAAACCACAAAGTCATCAGACCAGTGATGAAGAACTACGAATTGCATCAGAGATTGCGTTGAATTGGACGGATCCAGAAATGAAAATTTTCAATGTGTTGCTGGAAGGCGATGCTGGGTCTGGTAAAACTCAGTTGGCAAAGGCACTTTCTGCCGACCTGCAACTGCCCTACACCAAAATCACCTGCTTTGCGGATATGGATAAGTCAGATGTGTTTGGTGCTTTATTACCAGTGATCAACACCGACCAAGAAGAAGATAAGGACTTGCTGGATGCGATTTATCAAAGTGATTGTTTTGAAGATGTCTTGGCGTTGATCCAGCGGCATTTTTCCCTGACTCGTGAGCGGGCACGGGCGAAATTTGCGGAACTGATTGAGCGGATCGAAACCAGCGATCAGCAACCAACGATTCAATACAAGTTTTATCCCTCGGAAATCGTACGGGCGCTGGAAAAAGGTTATTTGCTTGAGATTCAAGAGCCAACGGTCATTCGTGATGCTTCGGTACTAGTGGCCTTAAACTCTGCTCTTGAACAAAATGGAATGCTGAATATTCCCACTGGCTTTGTTCGCCGGCACCCTGACTGTGTCGTAGTCATCACCACGAATCGAAATTACCAAGGCAACCGTCCTTTGAACGAATCCTTGCGAGACCGGATGCAGCATGCTGAAAAAATGGATTTACCTGAGCTGGCAGTCATGGTGCAGCGAGGCATTGCCAAAACCAATTATCCGGACAAAACGACTGCGGAGAAAATGGCTGAGATCATACGCTTGCTAGACGTGACCGCCAAAGCCAATGCCATCAAAGGGGTGGCGGGCATGCGCTCCTATTTTTATTGGCTAAATGCAGTCAAGCAAGGACAAGATCCCTTTACAGCAATTGATAGCAAAGTGCTCTACAAAATCACCACCGATCCAAATGAGCTTGCTCTTTTACAACAGGCGCTAGAAGCTTCAGGGTTATTGGCGCAATTGCGGCTTTTGTTTTCTGGACAACCGTTAAATGCCTTTAAAGAACAAATCAAAGGACGCCGAATCAGCAGCGAAGAGGCGGACCAGCGCAATGTAGTGGAAGAAGGCACGACCGTCCTAAAAAATGAACAAGTCCTTGAGACCCCCAATCAAGAAACTGAGGCGGAAACGATGGAAACCAGTGATTCTGACAAACAAGAAGCGAAAGACGCAGCAACTGAGGCGACGTTTTCAGAAGAACTAGAACGCAATAGTCACGATGGCCAAGCAAAAGCTGGGAGTGAGACACAAGAGACCGCTCCTACTGCTCATTCTTTGTCGATCGAAGCGTATGAAACCCAGGAAAAAGAAAAGAAAACCACGGCATCAAAGGCGGCTCGACAAGCATTAAAAGAATCGATCCATGCCAAAGAAGGGCTGATCGTTCATCGACCACCCGTCGATTTAGAAAAAGCGGCTGAAGCCCAGCAGCGTTTGCAGCCGTTGTTGCCGATCGTAGAGTCATTGATCAAGCAAACCCAAGAAGTTTTGGAAAACGAACAAGCTTCGGCATACAGTAAAGGTAAGTACAGTGGCACACGCTTTGATGCCAGTAAGGTCGCGTATCAAGATTTTCGGACCTTTGACAAGAAGAATCCACCTCACGAACAGCCTTCCTTAGCTCTCGCTTTGCGCATTGATGAATCAGGTTCGATGATTAGAGATGATCGGATACAGTATGCGCAACAGGCGGTCTTAGCGGTGAATGCGTTCGCGGAGCGTTTATCTTTGCCATTGATGATTTATGGCGATACAGCAGATGTGACCGCTCGTGAAAAGACCTCGCTTTTTGCTTACAAAGAATTTAACGAAGGTTTTGAATTTGTGCCAGAGAAACTCATGACAATGAAGCCTCGGCAAAATAACCGTGATGGGGCAGTCTTGCGCGTACTAGCTGAAAAGCTCGCTCATCAGCCGGCAACTACTAAATTACTCTTGAATATCAGTGATGGCCAGCCAAAGGCTCTTCCTGATTATACAGGGGTAAAAGCCAAAGAAGATATTCAGCAGGTGATCGCTGACTACGAACGACAAGGGGTGCTGTTTCTGGCAGCTGCCATTGGCCAAGACAAAGAAGTGATCAAAGCGATTTATGGGGAAGAACGCTTCATTGATCTTTCCAATCTAACAGAATTTCCGCAGCGTTTGTTGCAGCTACTGACTAGGTATTTGTAATAGACAAAAAAGAGTGTAGGCCGAGTGCTGCATTCTTTTTTGTCTATAATTATATTATGTAAACAAGATGGTGTTTGTCTAAATTCGGAAAATTCTGTAAAATAGATGCCAAAAGGAGGAGTACTATGGACAAATGGCGTTATTTCTATCCTTACCAGTTTGGCTGGCACGCAGCTCTTCGCAGGCGCAGTTTACTAATGAGTGGTTTATTGGCTGTTTTCTTGCTGATTCTTACCATCTTTGCAGAAAATTGGCTGTTGTTTTTTCATGACTGGTTGCAGTATGAATCAAATAACAGCGAAATCCAGACGGATCTCACCTATGCCAGTTGGATTTTCTTCTTGCAATTGTTGCGCGTTGCGTTAGGAATGTTAACATTGGGATTGATCAGTGCTTTTTTGTGGCAGTGTAACCACATGTATCATTATCACTTAATCGGTGAGGAAGAGCAATCCCTGCATATACGTTTATTATTAGGACAAACACCTTTACTGGTCACGTTGGAAGAACTTGTCTTTATCACCATACAAAGCACCGTCATTTATGTAATAGGATTTGTCAGTGGTTTGTGGCTTTGTAAAAAAGCACTGCATGATTTTTTCGGGTTCTTTCATCTTCCCGCAGGCTTTACATTTGATCTTCCTTTTAAGCGTCTATTCCTAGTTCAACTTAGTGTGCTCTTGTTGCTTGTCGTGTTACGTTTCCGCGGTACAAAGAGGACGGTTGAAGAGATTCTCGTTAACGGATGCCCTAATGGGTGAGGGAATAGGCTGCCTTTATTTCCCTCTTTCAAAATGCGAACGTATGTTTTATAATAAGTGAAACAAGACAAAGGTCGTGAAATTGTGAAGACATCCTTAACTTTAGAAATGGAAGAGGCACTTTATTATTATTGTCGTGAAAACAGTGATATTGTGGTAGAAGAGGTAGTCATGCCCGACGATCATGGCATCGTGGATACCTTAAGTTGTCGCTTGACGGCAGAAAACACCTTTGAATGGCGTTGCTATGAACTAAAAGTCAGTTTGGCAGATTTTCGCTCAAAAGCAAAACTATCCTTTATTGGGAATTATAATTATTTTGTCTTACCCAAGGCATTGTACGAAAAAGTCAAAGATCAGATTGCTCCTACAATTGGTGTCTTGGTCTATCATGCGTTTCTTGAAAAAGAAACGGGCAGCAAAGGGTATTTCAGTGTCGAAAAGAAACCCCAACGGCAAGAGCTGCAGGTTCCAGAAAATGCCTTATTGTTTCGGCTGATTTCGGCACAAGCAAGAGAAGTCGGCAAAGCAAAACAGACTGCTCGAGGATTGCGGGTATTTTCAACAGAACGTTTGTACCAAGAACTGAAGAAACGTCAGCCTGAGTATGACTTGTTCGGTGGTGGGGTCAATTACTATGATCGATTTATTGAAGATACTCAGCTACAAGCGATCGAAGCGTTGAAGGAAGAATTGGACGCTACCAGAGCAGCCTATGAAGCGCTGGAAAAACGTTTTTTATCAGGCGAGTAAGAAGGAGAGAAGCAGATGTACTTCCCATATATTCGTGGCAAACAATTTGATTTGTTGGCATTAAAAGCTTTATTGGAACAAGATCGCTTATCAGAAGCGATCCAGCCGATCATTGAACCAGTCAAGCAATCAAAAACGTTCTGGACAACCATCGAATTATTTCAAAAGAAACAACATCCTTTTTATTTGATTCGCAATCCCCAGGCAGGGGCTTTTCTGACGGCAGAAGGGTTATCAGAGTTACAAAATGTTGCTGGGCCTAAAGCAATGATCGTAGATCGTCCCATTGAAACAGTGGAAGAAAAGCCTGACCTTTGGATTGTTCATCAATCGGATCAAGCACTCGCTAGTGATTGGCGGGAAAATACGCTGCCGGTGTTGGTAGGCAAAGAGTTTCGTTTGTTAAATAAAATCAACGGTCCCAAGCTACTGATGGAAGATCCGTTTACCCGTTTACCCAAAAATAGTTTCTATACAGAATGTTTGGACGAAGGATTTTCAAATGCCCATCACAGTTATCAAAAATTGGGCTATGCGGGTTTTAGTGATTTTTCTGTCGATAGCAAAATTTATTATGAGCACAGTTATCCTTCAAAGCGGTTGGTTTTGCATTGGATTTATCCAACAACTGAGCAAGCATTGCGTATCACTCACTTATTTTCTGAGGAAGAATTACCAAACCAGAAAGAAAAGTTTTTCCAAGTCATGGAGGCATTATTGCAGCACGAAGAGCAACATCCTACCCAAACCGCTGGACTGCAACTGTTAGTTGCTGCTTATCAGCAAGGCTCATTTCCAGGCATGGGGGTTATCCGAAAAGCCGCTGTTATGAATCACTTGGAGCTCGTCAGTCGTCTTATTTAGTCGCTATACGCAGACGACTGTAGGTCTTCAATCAATAAGATCCTGCCACTTTAGTTAATCGTACAAATTGCCTTGATTGCACCATATGATTTCAGGATAGCGATAAAATCAGGGAAAAGGAGTTGGCACTTATGGAAACAAAAGATAGAGAATATTATCGAAACGAAGTAAAAAAATCTGAAAAAAACAAGAAAAACCTGCTTATTCAACGTTTAAATCAACTAGCGTTTGTTTTGATCGTTTCGATCATTGTTCTTTTGGCGATCCTGTATTACATAGTTTGAAACTTTTCGTAGCTGTCATTACATTATCGGCGGCAATAGGAAGAAATTGTACTTAAATGACTGTGATCCCTTGATTAGGACTCGCTATGGGAATCTGATTCGTTTAGGTGAAAACTAAAAGCAACGAAACGTTTCTTGTTTATCGTTGCTGGTTTGCCTGTGATCAAGATTCCCATTAGGCTATTTAGTTAGAACAAATTTGCTGGGCTATGTACGAATCATTACGAGTCATTACTGATAAGATCGTGAACAACGATTCATTGAGTGATTCATTGAGATTGGCCAGCAGCTGCAAACAAAGTTTGAATTCGAAGATTCAAGGATCAACAAGATTAAATATAAACGTTGCATTTCGTTTCCCTCGTAGAAGAAACAAAAATCAAAAAACTATCGCTCAAATGAGCATTTATTTTTATTATGCTGCCAATTCGCTGAATTTGAAGGAAATAATCATGAATAAGAGGGAGGAGAGTCGTAAAATTACCAGTTAAATACGGTGTTCGAAAAATTTTATATTCTAGTTTACATAATATATATTATACAAAGATGTATTTTAAAAAGAGTTCGTGCCATTCTAGACAGTTCATATCAATTCTGTATCATTTTACCTCCCTCCAAATGGCTTTTATCAGTAAATTGTCACTAATTTACCTAAAATTCAACTAAAACTAAGATTTCTTGTTTTACAAGTTTCTTCAGATTCTTTTTTATGATTTGCTGATCAACAGATTGTTCATTGTTAACTGTCTTGTAGCAAGTTACTTGCGGATTCGTCTTTTTTATCTCAGCAAATACAGATTCAAGCTATCAGCCTTGATTCACGAACCAATCGGTTTGATTGTATGCTATAATCATTTTGAAAATCTTTAAGTTTTTTTCTATAACTTTATTCATATATAGCCAATCCGTTTCAAAGTTCTTATACAGGTGCTTAGACGTTGCAACTGCTAACACATATCTATTACATGATTTGATAAAAAAGAACCCTAAAGTCATGTAGATAAATTGGGTACTTTTGTTATTTCATATAATTGTAATGTTCATAGCTCATCATAAACGTCCATATTTTGCTAAAAAAGTCTGAATAAAGCGCCGTTGATAATTCTTTGGAAAAATAGAATCATTTGCCAATAAGATCAAACCTGCTGCTGTCCACTAGCTTTTCGACGGCTAGTGAATGGATTTTGCTTTAAAGTGCCGCTAGTTAGGATAAAATACATAAGGTTCGGATTGATCCAAAAGCAATTATTCTAACGATTCAACGCCCCTTCTCCTTTCTAAACCTCTTTATCAGCTGATACAAATTCAAAATTAAAAACAGAAAACCAATTGTTGCTGCCCATTAGCTGCAACAAGTACGGAACAGAATGTATCCTATTACGTATTGAATTTGCTTTGTGTTTGATTGACCAATTGATAGCCAATACAATGGACGTAGCTGTAGATTTTCCCAATACGGGTTGTGAAACCCTATCAAATAGTGCAGAGCTAAATACCCGAAAATCATAAAGCCAAATGACAAAGTCACGATCCGTCCCCACCGTGGGATTTCTTTGATAAATAAACCTAGCATACATATCAATAAGGGGAACGAATAATTAAGCAGTAAATCGCTGCTGATATTTTGGTTCCGAGGATCCTTCATTATTTTGTCATTTAAGCCCCAACTTATGCCGACGATCACAAACATAAGCGCCAGAATAGTCAATCGCTTGCGATCAAAAAGCCACTGTTCTTTATCCTGTCTACTTGCAAGGTATATTGTAAGTATGACCACCACTAATCCAGACATCATATTCCCTTCTCCCCAGCTGCTTTTCTTAAAAGTTGATTGTTGCATTCGAGTGAATTATAGCAGATATAGTATAAAAAACGACCTACCTTTACTTCCTTATCTGCTGGGCTTTGCAAGGGTTCCATAGAAGAATCAGAAATTTAAAAATCTGTTCGCTTTACAAAAGAGAACGTATGTTTGTATTATATAGATAAGAGGTGATTGCTATGGGTATGCTGCAACCATATGAAGATCGAAAAAAGCTAAAGTGGCAAGGATTCTTTTTATCTGAGCATACAACTGAAATTGAAGAAGAGCCGACACGTAAATTTGATTGTCCACCTAAGCCGTCACTCACAACGGAAGAAATCAATCAGTGTTTATTTGAAGCCATGAAAAAGAACCTAACTGTGGCGATCCAACGAGAAGAAGTCAATGAAGAAGGCGGCTATCCTCCAGATATTATCGGGAAAATCAGTGGTTATGATCCATTAGGTATTTACTTGACGGGAGAAACAACAGAAAAAATCCATTATGATGAGATTCGTCATGTTGCTTTTTATGAAGAGAAAAAATGGTTTGATCTCAATGAATGATGCCGCTTTTTACTACTTACTAAAGGAGGAACACCTGATGCAAACACAAAAAGGCACTGTCTCAAAAATAAGGATCGTTTCCTTTGCCCCCTCCCCTTTGGTCCGCTTTACACTAGGTACCACCAACTGTTTGATTGCGAAACACAGTTTGAACTTTTTAGGGGATGTTGATGACGGCATGTTTCTAACTGTGGGTGGCTATTGGAATAAGCGCCACCAATTCGTGGTGCAAAAGTATACGGTGTACGGCAAAACAAAAATCATGTTGGATATCGATGCCTATCGACAAAAAACAGTAAAGGCGGGTTCATTATGAGAGCAAGAGACCTCTTAACAGCACTGACAACGTCATCGAGTGCAGCGGATTACCAAGGAATTTATTTAACGTACAAAGAAAACCTGATTCCTTTTACGACGATCGCTCAAGATAGCCATAACCAATTGATTTTATTTTTCGAACCAAAAAAGCCTGCTCTGACGCTGAAAGAATTATATACACAGCTAATGCTGCATAAGAATTTGGACTTGCTCTATTGGGATGGCGAGTCACATCAAAAAGTACTAGGGTTTCGTGAACAAGAAGAAAAGATCATTCTTTAGTCCCCTCGCCTATTTTTGGCACACAACAAGTGTCGAAAATCTCGGCAAAACGAAGAAAATAACGTATACTTTGTGTAAAGACTAAAGGAGCATATCATGAAAAATCAAAAGATCACCCAAATGAGTTTCGCGAAAGTCTATCCCCTATATATTGCCAAAGCAGAGCGGAAAAATCGAACAAAAGAAGAAGTGGATCAGATTATTACGTGGCTAACTGGTTATGACCAAGAAACGCTGCAACAGATGAATGAGGAGCTTTCTTTTGAAACCTTTTTTAGTCATGCCCCACAGCTCAATCCAGCGCGAAAACAGATCACTGGTGTCATTTGTGGGATTCGGGTAGAAGAGATCGAAGAGCCAATGGTTCAAGAAATTCGTTATCTAGATAAACTAATTGATGAACTGGCGAAAGGAAAAGCCATGACGAAAATTTTGCGCTCTGTCGAATGACCCTCTCTTTTTTCAAGTTGTCATTTGCAGATCAACCCTTTATACTGGAAAGTACCTTGGCAGGGGCAAATCATTGCTCAGAACACAGTGGGAAATCACCCCACTGTGTTTTTTATGCTGCGCTTCTTGACGACAGCTTGTAACCAGCTAGGCAACCTTAGCTTAGTTCAACTACTTAGCATGTAGTGCCCTTTGGAATTGGCCGACTTTTTCGTGAAAACATAAGGACATTGTCTATGGCTCTCCTCTTCTCCACTTAACCAGACTCTTTAGAAACGCACAAAAAAGCACTCCTAAATGAAAGGAGTGCTCATTGTTACTTTTTCAATTCTTTGATCTGTTCTTTTCGCTTCAAATACGCCAGTTCTTTTTCCATTTTACGATAGCGGGCGAAGGCGTCTTCTGAAAGCTCACCGGCAGCAATGGCTGCTTTGACCGCGCACTTCGGTTCTGTTTCATGACGACAGTCTCGGAAGAAACAACCTTCAGCATACTGGCTGATCGCTTCAAAGGATTGGTCGATCGAAGCTGAGCGGACGGTACTGATGCCAACTTCCCGCATACCAGGAGTATCGATGATCATTGCGCCAGAGGGCAAAGTGAATAACTGACGACTCGTCGTCGTGTGTCGTCCTCGACTATCCTCTCGTATGTCATTGGTTTTTTGAACGTCTTGCGCCATAAGCTGATTTAATAAGCTGGACTTCCCGACCCCAGATGAACCGATAAATGCGCTGATCTGTCCGTCAGAAAAATACGTTTCCATCAGCAATTCGTTTGGTTCAAAAATGGACGTAGCAAATGTTTTCACACCAAATGCATCGTTTAAGGCTTGCAGCAGCTCTGCTTTTTCATCAGCTGTGACTTGATCGGCTTTGGTCAAGAGAATCACCGGATTAGCCCCGCTGTCCCAAGCGATCGTGACAAAGCGCTCTAACCGAGCGAAATTGAATTCTTCATTGGCGCTAGTTGCAATAAAAACCGTGTCGATATTCGCCGCGATCCCTTGTTCATCCGTCCGATTTCCGGCTACTTTTCGTTGTAAAAAACTCTTTCGTGGGAGCAAAGCATCAATCAAGAAATGATCTTGATCATACACCTGCCCTTGTACAAAATCACCAACAATAGGATAATCCTTGGGTGCTAGTGCCTGCTGGCGAAATTTTCCTGTAACTGTTGCTAAACATTCTTCTCCTGTAGTCAAGCGGACTTTTGCGATATCTTTGGCCTGAAAGACCACAATTCCTTGTTTTTCCATGATTTCCCTCCAGTTAGTTAGGAGGCCGCACTTAAAAAGAGAAACCTCCGAGTTGATGTTGCTTCATTTGATTTGTCATAAGACATTTCCCCTTTCTATTTTGTGCTCATCATGTGATGTCGCTTTATTATACCATCGGAACGGACGGATGGCTAAAGTAAATGTCCCAAGAGAGCATTTACAGAAATAAAGTAGATAAACAAGCCGGCAATATCTTTGATTGAGGTAATAATGGGTGCCGAACCGGCTGCTTGGTCGATGTTCAGTTTAATAAGTACAAACGGAACTAAGAAACCAAGTGCTGCGGCTAAGGTCATGGCAAAAACTAACGAAACACCAACAGCCACACCTAACATGGGGATCCCTTGCCATAGTGAAGCGGCGGTGCCGGAGATGATCCCTACGATCAAACCTAAACTCAAGCCAATCCAAACCTCTTTAAAGAAATGGCGGGTGAAGGTCGAAAGATCAATATGCCCTAATGACATCCCGCGAACAAAAACAGTTGAGGACTGTGTTCCAACGTTCCCCCCCATATCCATGATCAAAGGAATAAAGATTGCAACAGCTGCCACCGATTCCAATGTTTGTTCAAATTCATCAATGACTACCCCAGCTAAAAGACCAGCAACCAAAGTGATCACTAAAAACGGCAATCGGACTTTCCAAATTTGCCAAAGGCTGCCGTTGATCAGAACATTACTACGGTCTGCTTCATTAGAAGCAACATCGACTAAACCTGCGGCATTAAACATGTCTTCCGTCGTTTCTTGCTCGATGACATCGATGGCGTCATCGACAGTGATGATCCCAACGATTCGTGATTCCTTGTCTACGACTGGTAGCGCAATGATATCTAGTTCATTTAGCAAACGTGCCGCTTCTTCTTGGTCCGTGTCAGTAGTCACATAGATTACTTTTCGTGACATGATTTCACTGATGAGTTGCTCCCCTTGTGCCATCAAGAGATCTTTCAATGACAAGACCCCTTCTAAGGTTTTCGTTTGGTCGGTCACATAGAGCGTATAAATCGTTTCTTTTTCTTTGGCTTGCATCCGCACTTTTTCTAACGCTTGATTGACTGTCATGTCTTTTTTCAGTGTGATGAATTCCGGTGTCATTAAACGGCCAGCAGTCTCAGCTTCATATCCTAATAAGAGGTTTGTCGCGGCTCGTTCATCGGGGGCCAACGATTGTAAAAGTTTTTGCGTGACGGTGGCTGGCAGCTCATCCAAGAGCCTTACACGGACATCGGGGGCCATTTCGTTTACAAATTCGGTTGCCCGCTCATCGGTGAAAGAGCGTAACAAGTGTTGTTGTGTGGCTGGTGTCAAATCTTCAAATAGGATAAGGGCTTTATCTTTCGGTAATAGTCGGAAAACGATCACTTTTTCATCCGCGGATAAATTACTGAATAATTGTAACAGCGGCAGCTCTTCCATTCCTGATACGAGTTTTTTTAATTTTTCAGAGTCTTTCTTATTTAAATAATGTAAGATAGTTTCTTGCTGGTTCATGGGATACACTCCTTCTCCTATAATTTTGCCCAAAGAAAGAAAGGAAATCGTTCAGAAAATTGTCCGGATTTCTTTCGTTTGAAGGTTGTCTGCTAGACAGCTGAAATTTCGTTCCGCAGCTGGAGATACCTGTTATTAAAACAAGCACCAAAGGGATAGAGCAGCAACTTTACTCATTATATCACATAGTTTTTTTAAAACATGAAAAATATGGCTTGCAGACGAAAAATTTTATTCTAATATATTCCCTTTGTAAGGAGCGTTGATTGGAAACAATCAAGAGTAAAAACAAAAGCAGCAGGAAAGCTCTGTCAAACGCTCCATGCAAATGGTATGATGAATGGGTTGCAGTTTTTTTACTCCCCGTTTATGCTAACTATACATCAATGAAAAGAGAGGCAAAAAAGATGGCAAAGAAAAAAACATTTATCGGATCGGTCACTGCGCTTCTCACACTCGCAGCAGTTGGCTTTGGATTCCTACAAAATAATGAGCTATTCCCAAACCATAACACACCATCATCAGAGGTGACTGCCACTTCTGCTAAGGATATTCGTGCAGATGAACTGGCACAGTTAACGTACCAAGGCACCCAAACGATTGAAGTCAATCAGAACATTCCTGAGTTTTCAGAAGATGATCTTTCACTTGAAAATGGTGCCTGGGAAGTATACGGCGACCTTGACCACCTCAATCGTGCGACCTCTGCTGAAGCAATGTTGAATCAATCCTTGATGCCAACGGAAAAGCGTGGCGATATCTCTAGTGTGAAACCAACGGGCTGGCGTAATAAGCAACTCCCCAATGGAAAATATTTATATAATCGGACCCATTTGATTGGGTTTGCTTTAGCTGGCGAAAATGCAAACTGGAAGAATCTGATCACGGGGACTAGTCAGTTGAACAATCCCGAGATGTTGCGCTTAGAAATGGATATCAACTATTATCTCAAGCAAGATAAAAAGCATTATGTCCGATATTCCGTCACTCCGATCTATCGCGAAGACGAACTGGTTGCTCGTGGTGTCCAGATGCAAGCAAAATCCATTGGTGATGACACGATCCAATTTAACTGCTATATCTTTAACATCCAAGATGGCGTCACGATCAACTATGCGGATGGTACCAGCGAGATTTCAAGCGAAGAAATGCCACAATCGGAGAAGGATGCTTCAAGTAGTGAAAAAACCACAGCTTCGACTTCTGCCGGCAATAAAAGCAATGAAGCGGATGAGAAACAGAAACAATATGTCGATGAACAAGGCAACGGTTTAATTAAAGGGTCAAAAAGTGGCATCTATCATTTGCCAGGATCTAAATACTACGAGGATACTACCAACCCGAAAGAATGGTTCAAAACGATCGCTGAAGCGGAAGCTGCCGGCTACCGTGCACCAAAATAAAAAAACCTTAGGCTTTTTTATTTTGGTGTTTATTTATTCTTCATTGCCTTGCGCTTGCCGCAACGCTTTGACATAGGCCTTCCCTTCATCTGTAAAACGTACCGAGCGTGACTTATAACGGTAAGCTCGGTAAATCAGGCCTCTTTTTTCAAGACGCAATAAATGACGATAAACCAAAGAAGTTGTTTTTATCTCTTCATTGGCACAGATTTCCCGTATGGTAGGTGCACAACCCTGTTCTTGCATATAGTCGTCAATAAAAAGTAAAATTCGGTCTTTTCTCGGCATAATTCCTCCTTTCCACGAAGCAGTCCTCGCTGCTGCAAATTTGTAAAAACTGATAAACTACTGCTTCGTCTGCTTTTTGTCCGATCAATACACTGAAAATCTATTGATGCTGTCTCTTTTCCCATTCTTTCAACGAGTAAAAGTTCTTATTATACGCTGAAATTTTCCCCTTATCGAGAAAAGTATCGGCAAGCAACACTCTTTGCTATTGATTTTATCAAATTTAACAGCAAATAATAGCAGATTTATCGATTATTTTTATTTTTATTGACGCAAAAGTAAATAGAGCTATTATTTTTTCTTAGAATTTGTTATTCTAAATTTAATTAAAGGAGGATTTTATGTTAGGAATTGGCTTATTTTTCGTAGGAATCACCTTGATAATCAATGGTTGGGGCAGCTTACTTCACATTGACTATCGCTCACTTGCTTTAATCAATCTTTTTATAGGTTCGTTATCTTTTATTATCAATCTAGTCTATATGCTTCAAGGCGCTTATTATGAAGCAGGCACTGGCTTTCTCTTTGCATTCACGTATTTGTTGGTAGGGATCATTTACCTCTTTGATTTAGATCTACGTATTTATGGGATTTTTGCGCTATTCGTAGCCATCAATACCTTGCCTTTTGCCTGGGTTTCTTGGCGATGGGAGCAAGATCCCCTTTTTGCACTGATTTGGTTAACATGGGGAGCGTTATGGTTTTGCGGCTTTTTAGACACAATCGTAAAGGTAAACTTTGGACGTAAGATTCATTATTTTGCGATCGCTTGCGGTATCTTCACTACGTGGGTCCCGGGTTTGCTGATGCTATTAGATCTCTATTAAAAAAAAGTGATTATCTCAATGATAATCGCTTTTTTTTAGTAGGAAAACTGTTTTTTTCTAAAAAGTGTTCAATCTCCTGCATCGCTTTCTGAGGACCATTTGGCAGGTGCAAAAAGAATCATTGGCATGAAATCCTCCTTATGTATCGAGTCCATCCACTCGTTTCTTTCAAGCATACTAAAAGTAGGCACATGTAGGAGAAGTTTTTTTTTGCAGACCTTCTCGTTCATCTTTTTACATTGTTTAACTAAAAATTTGCTATAATAAAGAAAACCTTTCAAGGAGTAAACAAATGCGAAAAAAAATATCTTCCTTGCGGCTTAGTATACTCTCACGCGGGCTGATTCTCTTTGCCTTCTTTTTCTTGATTCAACAATTTTGGGAAATGGTTGTTTCTGGCTTTGCACTTCTGCCTTCGCTGGCATTCATCCAAATTCTCTTGATGATCCTTTCAACCTTTATCATTAGCAAGTTTGTTAATAAACGCTCGTGGCGGCAAGTGCTTTTTGGCAGCTACCTATTGATCATCGGCTCGCTGTTTTCTTTCTGGCTAGCAAATAATCCAATGGAGCTGCAAGCAGTCACTCTTTATATGATTGGTGCTTTTTTTGGCGGCATTCTTTGGGAGTATTTAGCACAGCGCTTGGCAACAGATCTTCTGGCCAAAGAACATAAACCTCGTTAACAGAGGTTTTTTTCTTTTTCTGATAGAAAAGGCAAAAATTCTTCGTATATAGTGTGAAGGGGTGAAAAAGGTGCAGGATGAAGAAATCATTGAACGAATCAAAAAGAAAGACTATGCCGGCTTAGAAGAACTGTTAGCGGTTTATGGTGATAGCATGCTGAGGACGATTCATAGTGTCCTCTCGCAACCGCATGAAGTGAGCGAGCGACAAGATGTAGCGAACGAAGTTTTTTACGAGGTTTGGCAAAAGATTGCTGCGTACCAACCAGAAAGAAGTCGTTTGATTACGTGGCTGCTTTTGATTAGTCGCAGTCGTGCGATTGACCACAAGCGGAAGCTGAACAAACGCTCGCTGGAAGAAAAGCCGGTTGATGAGCAGGAACTAGCGATCGAAGATTCACCTTTGACAAAGGAAAACTTTTTGGGCTTTATTGAAGACCTTGAAGCCCTCGATCAAAGGATCTTTCTGCTCTACTATTTTTATCAGGAATCACCCGAAACCATCGCAGAACAGACGGACTTAAATATCTCAGCAATTTACAATCGTCTTTCCCGTGGCCGCAAACGCTTAAAAGAAAGGATGACTATCGATGGATTTTAAACAGTTAGTTTTAAATGAAAATAAACCACTAACAAAAGTATCTGAACAAGAAAAAGCAACAACCTTCGAGCTGTCCAAACAATATGTTTTCTTGCAAGATCTATTAGAGGAGCTTCGGACGCTTTTAGCAAAAGACGAAACGATTCTTGGCTATCTGCCCTTGACGCCAGATGGAAACCTCGCCTTCGCCAATCAAGGGCTTGGCGCCTATGCCTATGCAACAACCGAAAAAGCAAAAGCATACCGTGACATCTTTCATGACACCCGTGGCAATCGTTTGTTGGTTTTCACAGAGACCCGAATGCTTTTTTTGGTCATCATCGACTATCTAGAAAGCAACACCTATTTCAGTTACCCCTATGAGACCATCAAAGCCTTCACCATCAAGCCAAGAAAGCTGATGAAGCATGAATCGCCAGATGATAAAGAGCAATTCCATTGGGGCTATTTCGACTTTCAAGCGGGGACGAACATATTCTCAGAAGTGCTGACAAAAAAAGACTACGAGTTATTTACGTCCTATCATGAATCCATTCCTGCACTCAAGAAAATTCCGATTCAAAACAAAATTTACCGAGCAGCGAAATATCAGTATTTCTTGAGTAATTGGCATTTCAGTTTTCGCTTAATGTCCATTTTCAACCTGCTCTTCCTGCTGCTGTTTGTATTAATGATTCTCGGATTTTTCTTACACTTTGGGCCACTGAAAGGATTTTATTATAAGGATCTATTGGACATAGGTATGGTCATTTCCCTTTTTTATAGTAAGAACATCTTGCCATAAAAAAAGACTGCCGTTCCTTCCTAATCATTTCTTTGCTATCAATTGAATAAAGCACCAGATTTTCTACGGAAGAGCACCTCTTGCAGGATTCAAGTGAAAATGAATCCTGCAAGAGGTGCTTTTTTCTCGGACTATTGGGACATTCCTAACCGCTCGTTTTTTCATTTCCTTTTGAAATTCTCAGATTTCTTGTGAACTTTTCAGAAGACTCCACTCATAATTTCATACATGCCTAATGGGATTATTTTTTCATTCACGCTTGCTTTTTAGGAAGAAACGTTATGATGATTTTACTTGCTAGGAGGTGTGAAAAATCGAACTTATCGGACATCTGATCTTCTGGGTCCCATTTTGTCTTTTTCTAGTGATTGGATCGTTTTTCATACAATGGCGGAAACGTTTCGTTTCAACCCTTATTGCAGCGATCCCGTTTCTCTTTTTTATGATAAAAATATTCAATTATCGGCATTATGAGCCGGATTTTATTTTCATCATCTATTTGATCGGACTCTTCTTGTCATCGATCGTACTAATCATTGCGGTACGCCGGCTTTCAAAGAGAGCCTGAAAATCTACTTTTACTAAGAAACAAACCCGTTTCTTAAATAATCCTCAGACCAACTTTAAGGTTCATTTAAGGTTGGCAGACTATAGTCAATTCGGACATAATAATTTAGAGCCTGTGCTAGCGGAAACTAGCGCAGGCTTGTTTGGTTATCTATAGAAAATAAGGCAAATCGCTGGCAGGTGTTGGATACGCGAAAATCATCTTGGCAATCGCTTCTTTCGATAGCTGATTTTCTAATACAAAAACAAAGTAGTTGATCAACTCATCGGCCAATGCAGAAAAAATCGTGACAGCAACGATGGTATCAGATGTGTCATAAACCAATTTGATTTTTGCCTCTTGATCATTGATTCGTCGATAGGTGTACCAAGAAGATAGTTCCATCACCTCGCTATGATATTCTGAGGCATTATCGGCAATCTCTTGCTCACTGATCCCGATTCTTGCCAGTTTTTCCGCACCAAAAACCAGTGTAGGGATCAGCGGATAGCGGATGGGTATTTTGGGGTCATCTAAATGCTCGACAAGATAGGCGGCTTCAAAGCTGGCGACAGGGGTCAGTTTGGGCTGCTTTTTCGCGAGCACATCCCCGATGGCATAGATGTGTCTTTGACTAGTCTGCAAAAACTCATTTACAACGATCCCTTGTTTTGACGTTTCTACCCCTGCCTTTTCCAGTTGCAGCTGATCGCTATTGGGTCTACGTCCCGTGGTACCAATCACTGCTTCTACGGTGAGAGACAATGCTTGTGTCTGGATCGTATAGTGGTTTTGTTCTTTCGTGATTTGCTGTGTGTTCTGGTTAAAGTGAAACGAAACACCTTGGTCCTGCATTGAGCGAACCATTTCTGTGGTTAATTCTGCATCAAATCCTTTTAGTGGCTGGTCATTATGATGAATTACATGAACTTCAGCACCTGCTGCTTGAGCGATCATCGCCAATTCGAAGGTAATATACCCAGCACCTATGAAAGCAATCGTTGCTGGCATCTTTTCAAAGGAAAGAAAATCAGTACTGCTTTGTAAATGCTCCTTGCCGACGATTGGCAGTACGGCTGGACGCTGTCCTGTCGCAATGATTATTTTTTCTGCTTGAATCTCTTCTGCACCCACGACGACCGTATGGGCATCACGAAAAGTGGCTTGTCCGTAGTAAGTAGTGATTCCTTCTGCCAGTAACCCTTGTTTGGTTGACTCAGGCACACGATCAGTATACGAGCGCTTAAACGCCATCAGTGTCGGCCAATCAATGGATACCTCCTCTTGAACGCCATTGCCTTGCATACGTTTCGCCTCTGTTTTGACTTCTACGCCTCGCATCAGTAGTTTTTTCGGATCACACCCGCGATTGGGACAAGTGCCACCCCATAAATCGGCTTCAACGATCGCCACGGTCTTTCCTTTGGCTTTTAACCCGTAGGCAGCAGCCGTTCCAGCTGGACCCGCTCCGATAATCAGTACATCCACCTTTTTCATCTGTCTCCTCCTTCTCCTAAAAAAATTCCTACGCTTTCTCTTCCCTTCAAGTATAGCGAATCACGGTCAGCCCACAAAACAATTCGCCTTTTGCGGCTCCTACGAATGTTCACAATCATCCCTTGAAGTTGCGTTTGATATGGTATACTTTTCTAGTCAGTTTAACAACAAAGGAGAATGAATGACTGTGAGTTTTAAACGCTTTTTTCAGCTCTTTCTTTTTTATTTTCTCTCGATTCTGGTGGCCTATGGTCTGATTGTGTTTCTAGCAGTAGATAACTTTTGGCTGGTCGTCTGTTTGATGACGATTGTCGGCTATCTCACCCTGGGTATCCCACTAACCTTATTGAGTTTAAAGAAGAAAAAATAAGAAAACAAACAAAGACACCAGCAACTTTTCTAAGAAACTGGTGTCTTTCCTCATTGATGCGATTATCCTAATATAATCTGGGCATCTGCCAATGCTTTTTCCACTACTTCCATCACCAGCTTGCTATGGGCAAGGCGTTCCTTGACAAAGGCCTGATCATTTTCGTGAATGGCTTGTGCAAAACGGGCAAATTCTTCAAACATACGATGTCCGTGAACACTTTGATCCTGATGGCTTTTTGCCCCGTTGATCCGTTCAACGTCATAGCTGGCAAGCATATTCGTTGGCCCATTGACGATGATCGATCCTTTCGTCCCTTGGATCGTTGAGCGAATCGTCGCTGTCGAATCTTTGGCGCCAATACAAACGACTTTTGTTTGTTCATAGTCTAAAAACAGCATGCCAGAAGTATCGATCCCCTGTTCGACATTAGCAAAATAGCGGACACTTTTGGGTTTTCCTAAAAGCCCGACGACAAAATGAATATTATAGATATTGATATCCATCAATGCCCCACCACCCATTTTCGGGTTAAATGCAGGTAAAACGGTTCCCTCTTTGAATAAATCATAACGAGAAGAATATTGCGAATAGTTGCATTCAATCACTTTCAGCTCTCCCAATGTTTCAAGCTGCGCTTTGATTCCTTGGTAGTTGGCTAAGTACTGATTCGTGATGGCTTCCATCAAAAGCACCTCATGGGCAGCTGCCAATTCTGTTAATTCTACTAATTCTCGTGTCTGCAACGTAAATGGCTTTTCACAAATGACGTGTTTGCCAGCGAGGATCGCTTCTTTGGCAAAGGAATAATGCAAATGATTGGGTAATGCGACATACACGGTGTCAACGGATGGATCCGCCAAAAATGCCCCTAACTCTGTATAGACGGTTTGAATCCCGTATTGCTGTTTTAAGTGATTCATTTTCTCTAAATCACTTTCTGTCCCAAAAATAGCGGACAGTTCAAGCTGCGGGACATCCCCCGCCACCGTCAAAAAATCATGGACAATCATGCCTGCGCCTAAAATCGCTAAGTTCATCTTGCTTCCCCTTTTCTATCTTCTTAGATCATTTGTTTCAATACCTCGGTGATCACTTTATGATCCTCTAAATGAGCCAAACCTGACACACAGATAGCACCAGTGACTTTTCTGTCTTCGATAATTGGAAAACCACCGCCACAAATTGCATAGTGTTCGTCTTCTGCCCATTTAGCGAATTGTGTCTCTCTATCTTTTTGGGTATAGACGTATAGTGAACTATGACCGCTTTCTAGTACCGTTCGTTCTTTTCTTTCAAGCCAAGGGCTTTCTTTTCGTCCTGCCATTAAAAATCGAATGATCGGCAAGCCATGATGAATAACTTTGATCCCTACCGGTTTCGGATAGTTCCTTTTAACGTACTGATCAATGGCAATTACCAACCGCAATGCGAGGTCATTGTCAAAATGAGCAAACTGCAGTTGCTGTTCTTCTTGCAGGATTTCTGAAGGTTCGATTCGTATCTCCTCCTTTACGTTGAGTCAGTTGATGCCTTCAGGCGCTTTGTTTGTCAAAAGCCCCGTAATCACTCTGCCTTATGACTCAGTGATCACTTGATTGATGCCTGTTTCTAGCATTTCGATTTGCAAAATTGTTTCTTCGTCTTTTACGATTTTCTCTTTGCCATTGATGATCGTTTCATAGACGCCCTCATACACACGGCTATAATCACCAATTTCAGAGATGACTTTTTCTTCATGGTAGTCACCGTTAGCATCCATATAAGTTAGTGTGCCATAGTGCTCTGGCAAATCGATCCCAAAATCTGCATGATCTGGGAGATAAAACTGTTTTAGATGCTCTTCTTGTCGATCCTTCGTTTGTTTTACAAAAACGCCGTTTTCGCCATAAACGACAAAACTAGGCCGCTCTTTTAATCGGAAGTAACTAGATTTGACTGAGACTTTCATTCGACCATAAAACAGATCCAAATCGAAGTAATCGTTCATGCGATTTTTTCCAAGCAATTGCCGAACCTCATAATGGACATCGTCAGGTTGCCCAAAATAGGAGATCACTTGGTCCAGTGTATGACAAGCGTGTCCGTACAAGTAGCTAGTATTCAGTGAAAATTCGGTCACTGACCTTGGAACCTCTGGACGAAAATAATCATAATGCATCTCTACTTCTAAGAGATCTCCGAGCACGCCACTTTCGATCACTTTTTGCGTGGTCAAAAAATCAGAATCAAAGCGTCGATTTTGATAGCATTGCACAAACAAGCCTTTCTCCTGCGCCAGTGCGAACAATTCCTTTGCTTGTGCCGAGGTTTCCGTAAAAGGTTTTTCGATCAAGACATTTTTCCCATGAAGCAAGACATCCTTGCCTAATTTATAATGCAAATGACTGGGGGTCGTGACCACAACTAATTGAATTTCAGGATCACGGTAAATATCCTCTAAGTCAGAGGTGTAATGAACGCCTTCCAGTGTTGGCCAGGTCAGCTTGCCGCTTGGTGAATAGATCGTCTTCACTTTGATTTTATCCTGTAGCTTGGTTGAAAAAGGCAGATGGTAGCGATTGGTGCTTTTCCCATTTCCGAGATATGCGATAGTTAACATTGTGACGCCTCCTATGAATTGATAGCTTGATTATTGATGAAATTCTTCAAAATGGGAAGTCTTTTGCCAAAAACAGGTGCTTTTGACCAGACTTTTTCGCAAACTACTGAGTGCTTCTGAACATTTTTACCAAATTGCCAAAAAGGTACAGTTTTTGCTTTTGGTTTTCTTTGTCCTAGGCTATGATTAGAAAGAGGTGGTTTGATGTTATTAGGAGATAAATTACGGCTTCAAGAAGGATTGACCAATACGGAGAAACGGATTGCCGACTATATTTTGCAAAATATCAATGATGTGCCTTCGTTGACGATTGAAGTCATCGCCAAGCATACATATACATCCCACTCTTCCGTCATTCGTCTAGCCAAAAAGATGGGGTATGAAGGATTTAAAAGTTTTCGCTTAGGTCTGGCTGAAATTGCCCATAATCAGATGTTCAACCCAACCTTTGTTGACGCGAATTTCCCCTTTTCGCCCAAGGATCAAACACCTGATATTTTGAAAAAAATGGCCGATCTAACGATCAACTCGATCCACAAAACCCATGCTCAGGTCGCCCCGGAAACGATGGAAGCAGTGGTACAATCGTTGGAAGCTGCGCAGCGGATTTTCTTATTTGCTCGTGGTGATTCTCAGATCCGGGCAAGAAGTTTTCAAAATAAGTTGGTCAAGATCAATAAGTATCTGATCGTTGCTGATGAGTATGGAGATGATGCGTGGAATGCGTCGAACGTCACGAAAAAAGATTGTGCCGTGTTTATTACCTATCGTGGGAAAAATACGCAATACGAAAAAATCATGCAACACTTTCGTGATGTTGGGGTACCAGTGATCGTGATCTCTGGCAACGCCCATGCAAAAATCATCCCATTAGCGACCCATGCGATCATCGCTTCTCATGATGAACGTGATTTCCTCAAAGTCGGTACCTTTTCTTCGCAGGTCGCCTTTGAGTATATTTTAGATTCACTGTTCGCATTGATGTATGCCAAAGAATACCAAAAAAATATTGCTGAACTAAGAAAAAAACAAACTGTTTTGGAATCAGGGATTCTCTCAGAATACCCGTCAACTGAAGAAAAGAGGGAAATGAAATGATCAATTGGGGAATTATTGGTGCCGGAAATATCGCCAATCGCTTTGCTGCAAGCTTAGAAAATTTTCAAGATGCCCAACTTTATGGGGTTGCTTGTCGTACGATGGAAAAAGCGCAAGCGTTTCAAGCAAAATTTCCGTGTGATGCTGTCTTTGATGACTACCAAAACCTATTAGATGATCCAGCTATCGATGTCGTTTATATTGCTTTGCCGCATTTGTATCACTATGAATGGATCATCAAAGCCTTTCAAGCGAAAAAAGCTGTTTTATGTGAAAAACCAGCAACCTTGACTGCACAAGAAATGTGCGATGTACAAAAACAAGCCCAAGCACACGAAGTCTTCTTTATGGAAGCCATGAAGCCACGCTTCACCCCAGCGTATCGCAAACTAAAAGAACTTGTGGATGGTGGTCATATCGGTGAGCTAACAAGTGTCACGACTACTTTTCGCCGCCATTTACCAGTCGAAGGCAGTTCTTATCATTATCTGCCAAAACAAGGGGGTGCTTTACTGGATATGGGGATCTATAACTTAGCCTTTATTCAAGATTTTTCACCAGAAAATTTAACTGCCGAATTGATCGATTACAGCCTGTATGAAACTGGGGTTGATACCTACGTTGAAGCACGCTTTGTCAGTGAAGACTTTGTTGCAGTGATTGAGACCGGATTTGACCAAACAAAAGAGACGGTGGCGGAATTACAAGGAACAAAAGGGAAAATCACGGTCCCAAACTTCCATCGCCCCGCTTCTTTTACCGTAACGATTGACCAAGAAGACACGATCAATGATATTGGGTACGAGATCGATGATTTCCATTCAGAGATTCAAGCAGTTCACACCGCACTTGCACAAGGACAACTCGAAAATCCCTTGATGTCCTTAACAGATAGTATTGCCTGTATCGCTTTAGCTGATGAACTAAGAAGCTTACTAGATGCAGAAAAAAAAGACATTTAATATCATACCCCATCGTTTTTGAATAGAACTGACCAGTGGCTACCATTCGGTCAGTTTTTATGTGTCAAAAATTGAGCGCTTTCTTTGACGGTTTCGAAATGATTATATTATATTTATTGAGTATATTTTTATACAAATAGAAAAAGAAAGGAAAACGCCCATGACACCAGAAATTATTACGTATCTTATTTGTTTATTGACCTTCGCTTATCTAGCTGTGACGATTTTTACTTTTGTAAAAAATCGCCGGACAGGTGACGGTTATCGCCTCCGAATTTTTTACGTGCTAGCAGCAGCCCTCGTCTTTTTGCTTTCCGTTTATGCAATCACTACCGGTCAAACCTATGACGACTTGGTTACATCGATAAATGATCTTTTTCAATAAAACACCGTTGGCACGAAGCCCTGCGGATCTCTTCGTTTTTGAACCTCTGGTTGAGGGAAGGATCAAAACGGAAACGAGCCAATGAAAGACTGCTATTCGATGGCTTTTTCATCAGGACCTTCTATACCGAATCAATGTCTTTCAACAAATGATGTCTGACTTTTTATGGAGGTGTGCATGCTCATTCAGCTTAAAGAAGCGAAGCTTTCCGATTTACTTTCTATCTACTTGATACAAAAAGCTGCCTTCAAACCACTCTTTCTCCGTTATCAAGACAAAGAAACTTCTCCCTACTTACAAAGTTTCGAGAAGCTAAACGCAAAGTTTTCTGCGTCGAGTACAACTTATTATTTAATCATGACCGCTCAGAAAATCGTGGGCTTCCTAAAACTGACGGTTGAGCAGGAACATACGACGAAGCTATCCTCCATCGCCCTTCTTCCCTCCTACGAGAACCGCGGGATCGGTAGACAAGCAATGACCTTGATTGAAAGGAACGTACAAACAGATACGATTCGTTTACATACGATCCTGCAAGAACCCAAGCTGGTTCACTTTTATCACTCGTTAGGGTATTCAGCAACAGGGAGGTTTCAAAGCCCCTCTTCAGCAATCTGCTTTGTCTCCTTTACGAAAAAAATTGCTGCAAAATAAAAAAGCCATCTCGCCTTTCATCGGCAGAGATGGTTTTTTCTATCAATTGCCATCCTTTACAGCAATCATTTTTATTGGTCCTGAAAGGTGTCATCGGATTTTTTACGCAATCGCGGAATCTCTTTCACATTCATTAAATCTAAAAAGAAAGTGAACAATGGGATACCGATGATCAAGCCCCACAAGCCAAAGAGATGTTCGCTAAGATACAGGAGAATAAACGTGTAAAACATCGGGATCTCTGTTTTATTGGCCATCAAGCGGGGATTTAAGATATAGGATTCCAACGCATGAACAAACACAATGATCAGTAAAATGTAGATCACATCATTAAATCCGCCGATAGAATAGGCAATAAACGTTAATGGAATACACGAGATGATCACACCAGCAACAGGAATCAAGCTGAGAAAGAAAATCATCAACGCCAAACTCAATAGTTGCGGAAAGCCCATCACCGCTAAGGCGAAGACAGTGATTGCTGTATTAACTAAGGCGATCACCAACTGCGTCTCAATCACATTTCCGAAAGCCCGCGTAAACTTAGCTCCTAAATAGTAAACATCTTCAAAGAACCATGCCCCTCGTCCTTGCAAAAAAAGCTGAGAAAACGCAACGGTCTTTTTGTTATCGATCATAAAGAAGAAACTAAGCAGAAATGAGATCAGCACCGTCAATGCCAGTTCACCGAAATTATACAGATAATTGATCACGACTAAAACGCCGCTTTGTAATTTCTGAATATATTCACTGGTTTGCAATAAATTTAAGACATATTCGATCAATTCATTATTGGAGTCTGTCCGTTGGTAGAAATCAGCAACGGAATTGACTAATTGGACGGATTGTTTGATGATGATGGGAACATAATTTGTTGCTACTAAATAAAGAATAAAAACAATCAAGCTGTAGGTCAGGATGCTCGTAAGCTTGATGGGCAGTCGGCTTTTTCGATGGAGCAAAAGAACCAGCCGATAAATCAAATACGTAAAGATAAAGGTCAGCAAAAGAATGGTCATCATACTGCGAAACAAAAAAAGAATGCCCGCAAGCATAAACAAGACCGTCCAGCGCCGCAACACAAGATTTTGAAGAAAAGCATTATAGTATTTCATCTGTAACTCCTTTTTTTCGTTGCAATGAAGCAACGAAGCATTTCAGTAGTGCCTAAGAATTATCTAATCATTAAACTATGCAAATAGCAAGAGATTTTATTTTTCTTAAACGAGTAAAAAATGAAACAAAAAATCCTTAGAAGAATCGTTGCCTTTCTTCTAAGGAAAAGAGTTATTGATAAACGGTCCTTCCTTCAATTACGAGTAAAATCGAATTGATGGACAATAAAAAGAAGCTGGCAGCCAACAGATCCGTACTGCCTCCGGGAGATACATTTTCTGACTTGCAGAAGGCTGCTAGTGCCTGAAATGCTGGATTCGGCAACGCTTGTTGATTGGCGTTTTGTACGAGTTGCTGAACCAGAGCCAGTACTTCCTGATTACTGCGGTATAAAATGCACGTATCGTCCAGCGTAGCGATGATCGCCAACAGCATGTGGAGCCTTTTTTCAGTCTCATTGGTACAATCCCGAGAAAAATAATCCGCTAAAGCGAAAGAACTAGCAATCACGTTCTTTCCTAAAATTACTTGGGGTTATGAAGATGAGGCATCTTTTGTTCTGCATTCACTAACGGACTTTCCCTTATCGCGGACGATTTATTTAGCTTCGAGCTTTATTAAAGGTCATTCCATGACAAAATTAATTGCAAAAACGTTGATTGAATTTTAGCTTGGCTAAATAAAAATAAGCTTCCACTCGCGTATTGGTTATGCAAGTGGAAGCTTATTTTCTCCTACGTATTTACCAAGGTTGGGAGGTTGGCCCGACGGTAAATTCATTCACATTGACATCTTCTGGCTGGTTGATCGCAAAAGCCACGATATTGGCTACTCGATCGGGTGATATCCCATGTTCTTTGTATAATGCGTTCATACCTTTGGCTGCTGCTTCATCTGTGATCGTGTCTAATAATTCAGTATTGATCGCTGCTGGATAGATGGTGGCAGTTCGAATGTTTGTTCCTTCTTGTGCCGACTCCATCCGCAGAACTTCCATTAGATTACGCACAGCCCATTTTGTAGCCCCATAAACTGCTGCGTTCGGATATGCTTTTAATCCGGCTACGGAAGAGGTTGCGATCACCTGTCCAGATTTTTGGGAAATAAAATCTGGCAGAACAGCAGCTAGACCATGCAATACCCCTTTGATATTGATATCGATCATTTGATCCCACTCCTCTGTTTTTAAAGCAGATAAAGGAGAACTAGGCATAATGCCCGCATTTAAGAAAATCACATCGATTTTCCCATAGATCTCTTTTGCATAGTCGATCAGCGCTTGATTATCCGCTGGTTTGGTCACATCGGTTTCCTTATAGACAGCCTCTCCATTTTTCTCACGTATTGTTGTAACAATCTCCGCTAGTTTCTCTTTCCGCCGAGCAGCTAAAACCAATTTGGCACCTTTTTCTGCTAAAAGTAACGCTGTTGCTTCACCAATTCCGCTTGATGCACCCGTAATGATCACGACTTTTCCTTTGATTCGATTCATCCCTTTTTCCTCCTTTATGCGTCAGGCAACTGATCATATTCTTCATCACTGACTGCTTCTAACCATTCTGAAGCACCAGCAGTAATCGCTACATGGGCAAACCAACTATTTTTCGCTGCACCATGCCAATGTTTGACCCCTTCCTTGATGACTACGACATCACCAACAGTAAGTTTTTGCGGTTTCTTCCCTGCTTCTTGGTACCAGCCTTCTCCTGAAGTCACCAACAACAATTGATACCCACCATCGATATGCCGATGCCAGTTGTTGCGGCAACCTGGTTCAAAGGTCACATTGCCAACGTTGACTGGAATCGCTGGATCAGCTACTAAAGGATTCAAGTAACTCTGACCGCTAAAATATTGTGCATAGGCGTCATTTGTGTTGCCCAGTGAAAAGATTCCTGCTTCTTTTACTGCATCGAATTCTGACATTTATTTTTCCTCCAATTCAGCTAGCTCTTCTTGATAAACCGTTTTGGCGATGTTAAAAGCAGACCAAGCTTTAGGCCAGCCAACATAGAAAGCCAGATGAGTGATTACTTCTGCAATTTCCTCTACAGTGATCCCGTTCTCCTTGCCAATCGTTAAATGGGCAGTCAACTGTTCAAAATTGCCACCGGAAATCAAGGCAGATATCGTCAATAAACTTCTCGTATGAGGAGCCAATTCTGCCTCACGTGACCAAACTTCACCAAATAATACATCATCATTCAGTTGCGCAAATTTCGGCGCAAATTTGCCTAAGTTATCTCTTCCTGCTGTTTGTTTCTTTACCATATCGATCGACTCCTTCATCTATTTTAATAAAATGCTGATTTAACCAATTTCGAATAGCTATATCCGCTTTAGCTACTCTTGAACCACGAAAAGCTAATCCAGGATAAACAGTTGCTTCAGGACAAGTCTTTTTAAAGTCTTCTAGGCTGTTGCCAAATCCTGAGCCTTCATGAGTACAAAACGGAAAAATACTCTTCCCTTCCAATCGATGATCTTTTAAAAAACTCGCTAGGATCATCGGGTATGTGCCCCACCAATTTGGAAAACCGATAAACAAAACCCGTTCTTTAAAAAACGCTGCCGATACCTCTTGATAGAGGGGGAAACCATTAGCCGCTTTTTCTTTTTTTGCTAGCTCGACCATTGCTTGGTAGCTTTGAGGGTAAGGATAAGCCGGTTCAAGAGAATAAAGCGGACATTGTAATTTATCTGCTATTTTCTCTGCTAGAACCCGGGTATTTCCCACTATCAGCTTTTTTCGCTGCCCTTCAATAAGATTCTCTCCTGCTCGTGAATACACAAGTATTGCCGGCATTTTGTCACCTCCTTGGTTTCACTTCTTGGTATATTTAATAGTAAGGCAAAGCGGAGCCTTTGAATAATGCTTTCTATAAAAAGTCCCTATGCTTATGAAGCATAGGGAGAGGTGGAAGAAAAAAGAAGCGGATTACTCCACTTCTTTTGGCTTTTAGGATGCAATTATTCAAAAGCTTCACGAAAGCGGGCAATGAACGCCGTCACAACAGGCGACATCACACGATTTCTTTTCCACACCAGGACACAGCTGGTTTCGATTTGAGGGACTAAAGGCAAAAATTTGATCGTTTCATCCCTCCGTTCTCCGACTGCTCCGCTGATGGTCAACGCCGATCCAACATGGTTTTCTACTAAGGAAAAGACATTGAAAATCAAGTTATATGTTCCAACGATCGGTAATTCTTCTATTGGTATTGTTGACCATTGGCTGAACATTTGCTGCACTTCCGGACGCCTTGACACTAGCAATGGCACCCCTTTGATATCTTCTGGTGTAATCTCTTCTTTATGGGCGAGAAAAGAATCAGCCGATGTTAGTATGCCCCAAGTTTCTTTTCTTGGTAGAACGATTTTTTCGTATTTCTCGATTTCGATGGGTTCGATCAAAATCGCCAAATCCAATAAGCCTTTCTCCAAACGCTCGTTGATATCATCTCCTGTGCCACTGTGGATATGAAAGCGGACATCTGGAAAGTCACTGATAAATTCTTCCAACATCAAGGAAAGCGTGTCGGAATTATCTGCTTCGACACAGCCAATTGTGAAATGACCACTAAACAACTGTTTCTTACGATCTTCAAACTCTTGCATGGTTTGATCCGTTAGACTCAATATCTCCTCGGCACGGCTTTTTAAAAAACGACCGGCTTCCGTTAAGAGCATTGTACGATTATCACGAATGAAAAGAGCCGTTCCTAATTCATCTTCTAATTCTTTTAATTGGCGGCTCAATGTCGGTTGGGTGATGTGGAGCACTTCTGCGGCTTGTGAGATCGTTCCCTCCTCTGCAATCGTGAAGAAATATTTTAATAAACGAAATTCCACTAAATCGCCTCCTCTTTTTTGCAACATTTTAACTCTTAGCAATGAAAAGAATCATCCTTCTTTTTGGTCTATTCATTTCTAATAATAACAAAGAATCGCTATTCCAGCGAATCATACTAATAAAAAAGAATAAAACTGCAGAATTTTAAGAGGATCGTTTTATGGAATGACATGAAAAATTGTTCGCACAAACGAACAGGTTTATCAGCTATATACTTTTGCGACATTTGGTATAGTTTATATGAGTATCTTGGTATGATTCTTCTTACAATGACTTGAAGGAATACTATTTTCTCGTTCTCATAGGATTCATGAGTCAAACACACTTGTTTACCATAATAACATTATGTTTCTTTTGGTTTTAAAACATAATGGACTATTAGCCGGTCAAGAAATATCTATTAAACCGTAATGTTCCTAGTACCCAAGTTCATCGAGCCAATTCAACAGATTGGGTTCAGCGTCTTCAACACTTCCCGCTCTTGCTGCAAAGCCTTCAAGAAAGTCATACGCTGGATACAACGTTTGAAGTTCATTTTGACTATTGGTCAGTCCACTTCCCCCATGAGTTGCAAAAGGAATAATTTGTTTATCCGTAAGATCATAGGCTTCAAGAAATGTTAACACGGCTCTTGGGGCACGGTTCCACCAAACGGGAAAGCCGATAAAGAGAACATCCACTTCAGTCATTTGGGCAACGTCAGTCATCAATGTTGGTCGGGCATCTTCTTCCACCTCTCTAGTGGCAAAAGCTGTATGTTCATCGTAAACGTTAGGGTAACCTACTTCTGTTTGAATCGAAAATAACTCACCTCCTGTTTGTTCAGCGATCATCTCTGCTATGACTTGGACATCTCCTACTAAAGTGTTATCGATCACATTAAAACTACTTCCAGAAACTGCTTCGACTGCTGGTTCATGCTCTAAATTTTCTGGTCTTGTGAAGTAGGCGATCAAAATATCGGCCTCCCCATCAATCCCTGCTTCTCTCATTTGTTGCGTAACGGTGTCACTAGTACTTGTTTCCGTTGTACCAATGTCTGGCTCGTCATTCATTGAATCACTGCTGCATCCTGCTAGAAAAATCATTGTCAGAAAAAGTCCTTTTGTCCATTTGTTCATTGAATTGCTCCTTTCATCTTCCATAAGTAATGGTAGTTTCAGTATATTTCTTGAAGTGGACTTTAAGGCAAGGCATTCAGATATATCTTGTCTTAATTTTTACACTTTTCTCACAACTCCCTCACAAAAAGTCATTCCTGCAAAAGCACTTAAAAAGCCGTAAACAGTATTTTGTCTAACAACTTTTCCATTTATCTTTCGGATTTTCTCAAATATGCGACGAAAAAGTCAACGCATTTATGGTAAAAAACGTTAGAAAAGCAAAAATAAAATAGAAGCACGTAAGACGGATTTTAAAGGAATCATTATATGATAAACTAATCCTAAATAGGATAGGAGTGATGGAATGAACGTTTTCTTCAGACCACCAAAAGAAGAGGATATTGATCAAATCATGCAGATTGAAAATGCAGGATTTACAGCGGATGAAGCAGCATCCAGACCAGCGATGATGGATCGAATACATACAATAAGTGACAGTTTTATTGTGGCAGTAAATGAAAAGGATTGTCCGATCGGCTACGTTGTAGGACCCATTATTTCTAAACGTTATCTCTCTGACGATCTTTTTGAAAGTACTCGTCCTAATCAGCCTTTTGGTGGCTACCAAAGTATTCTTAGCTTAGCTGTCGCTCCTGGTTATAGAAACTGCCAGATTGGTAGTAAACTACTGTTAGTTCTTGAACAACAATGTCGTCTTCAAAATAGAAAAGGAATCACCTTAACTTGTTTAGAATCATTGATTCCATATTACAAAAAGCATGGCTATCAACTAGAAGGACTGTCAGAATCACAACATGCAGGTGTTGCTTGGTATAATATGGTACTAGAGTTGGACGATACGCCTAATGAATTCTAATAAAATTTGTATACTAGATAAAACACCCTTAAAAGCACTAACACAAATAAGCCCACACTCATAAGAGCACGGGCTTATTAATATCATCTTTCATTACATATACTTCTCAACTTCATCAATTTCTTTTTGTAGTGCTTGTTCATCGTACTTTTCATACTTACCGGCTTCGTGTGCGATCTTTTTGATTTCATGAATCGCTTTTTTCTCAACGATCCATTTCTTCATGCTATGTTTTTTTGCGTCTGCATCTAGTGTGTCTAATTCAGCTAAATTCTCATCTAACTTATCAAGAACCTCTGCAATCTTTACCAATGCTTTTGCTTCCTTTTCTTCATAGTTTGTCATAGATATCACTCCTTAAGTATTTGATATATTTATCTTACTGCTGTAATTAAATGTTTTCAAATTAAATGTACTGTTTATCACAAAGTTTTATCTTATTCTCACTGACGAAATAGAAAACATTAGATTCTTGCAATATTCTATTCATTTTGCATTTATTTTTATCCTTAAAGATTTATCATAAGAGAAGTATCGATTATATAAAAAGATGATTTAGTGAATTAGCAAACATTCGGTGTATCTTTTATGATAAAGTCATTTAGCTTTTTTACTTTCTTATGGTTGCAGCAAAATTTTCCCGACACTTTTTCCAGATTCTAAATAATCATGGGCAGCTTTTCCGTCAGCTAATGAAAAAATGGTTGGTTGACTGATTTTAATTTGATTCTTGCTAAAGTAAGTAAATAGTCGGGTGCTTCTTCTCTCCCGCTCTTGAAAACTTGTTAAGTAATCCCAGAGATCCCCGGTCAAAATACTTTTTGATTTTGATAACAAGGGAATAAAGTCGATCGCTGGCGGATTTCCGCCTGCCATGCCAAAAAAGATAACCTTCCCTCTATTTTTGAGCAAGTCGACACTTTCGGCTAATGTATGTCCAATGCCATCATAAACGGTATCAAAGAAAGAAGTATAGGTTTCTTGCCATTCTGTGTTTCTTAAAAAGACTTGTTTTGCTCCTTGGTCTAAAGCCAGTTGTCGCTTTTCTTCCGAAGAAGTGACGCCGAAGACTTCTAGGCCATCTGCGGTTAAGAGTTGCGATAAAATTTGTCCGACGCCACCACTTATCCCATGGACGAAGACCTTACTATTATTCACATTATTGCCAAGATCATGAGCTAAAAAATCAGCTGTCAACCCTTGCAGGCCAATACTGGCTGCTAATTCAGGTGGTATACTAGATGGAATACGGATGGCATTTTTCTCAGGAACAGCCACCAATTCTGCATTAGCAAAAGGAACATCCACAAAAAGAATCGTTTCCCCTAGCTGAAACTTAGAGACTGATCTTCCTTTTTGAATAATCTTCCCTACACCTTCATAGCCATTAATTAGAGAGTTTCGGGATTCAATATGATAGCTGCCCTTTCTTCGATAAATATCTGCATAATTCAAACCAATATACATCATTTCTATCAATAGCTCATTTTCTTGAATGACGGGATCAGGCAAATCCCCATATGTTAAAACAGTTGAATCACCGAATTCATTAAAATACAACGCCTTCATGCGCAAATCCTCTCCTATCTTCAGTCTATCGAAATCGTCCTGTTCTGTCTAAAATCAGAAATCTATCAATCGCCAAGCTTTCTTAGAACGGAACGGTATAACAATCAACCGTTTGAAGTTTCATTAGCTATCTTTTGTTCGAACCCCCCTATTTTGAAGGTACTCTCCTTCTACGCCACTAGATGCCATGCGTCAAAAGAGAAAGTTTTTTTGGTTCGTCATTATCCATCTTAAAACGGTTATGAATGGATCCTGCATATTAATTGATTTATTAAATAGTCAATCTAAGAGATGTCTAGCTATATTACTATACTCTTAAACGAAGTAAAGACTAGAGTAGTAATCATTGATTATTAAAAAAACGTTTATGTTATGAGGAAATCATTTTTTATAAAAGCGAATTCGATCTGTATGTGCTGGTATCTGATTATAAACTGATTCCCAAACACCCTTTCGATAGACTTCATATTCTTCAAATAAAAAGGGCAAACCATTCGACTGAGCAATATCCGCGCTATCCATCAATTGAAAATGTAAATGGGGGGACGTAGAGTTACCTGAATGTCCAACATTTCCTAGTTTCTCTCCTTTTTTGATTCGATCACCAACTACTCCTTTTATCGAATTCGTTTGTAAATGTGCAAATGCCATATAGATATTATTTTGGCATTTTAAAACCAGATAATTCCCGGCAATTTGACTGAAGTCGTCATTATACTCGTTAAATGAGTTAGCATTTTTTATAGCAATTGCCGAATCCACTATCCAATGCACAACAGCACGTTCTGGAATACCATCTCTAATCGTTACGATCTCACCATCACAAGGCGCAAAAATCGGTTTCCCCCAACCATAGCATTTATCTAACGGTACTCCAAAGAAAAAATACCTAGTAAAACTAGTATTGTAAAACGGCTTTCTTTCCTTTTCCCAATCAACTTGCACAAAATCAAATGCAAATCTTAATCCCATACGATTAGTACCGTGACTAGGGATTTTCTTTACTGGTGTATTAGGTGCTTGCCATTCCCCTCTAAGTGGAAATTCTATAATAATCGATCGTTGCTGGTCTTTTATCACCACTGATTCCTCCTTTCAAAAAAGCCTCTTCAGTCTCTTTTTGAAAAATTATTTTTTTGAAGTCCACTTTTCTTTTGGTCAAATTTTCCCAACTTCGTAGAAAGAGTTTCTTGCTTCTTTTTTATTTCAGGAAAGAGTGAGCGATTGGAAACCTAAATGGGTTCTATTTCTTGCTAATTCAAATAAATATCTTTATTTTTTGCCGGTGTTTTTCATTAATCTATTAACATACTGATTGTTCAATCAAAAAATTTTTCTTGTATCCCCAGCATAATTTCATCTTCTGTTTTTTTATCGGTATCGTTGGCGAAATCATAATAATGAGGCTTCTGATCGTAGTATATTTCTAATTTTAAGCAGGATTCACTTTCATCAGTAAACAAATCAATGGGAATGTCATAAGAATCTGTAGGAATAAGATAGTAAAATAGATTGGATCCACAATTTCTGCAGAATCCTCTCTCTGCCCAATCAGAGGATTTGTATCTTGTAACTGATTCCTCAGAAGTGATGGTGATGTCTTCACCGCTTCCTGCTGAAACAGAAAGAAACGGTCCGGACCCCCATTTTCGACACATGGAACAATGACAAGCACTAATATCCGAATGAAAATCTTTGACAATGATAGAAACTTTTCCGCATAAGCAAGTGGCTTTTTTCAATGAAATTCCTCCTTTTAAACAGATTTCCTTTGTCATTTTAAACAAAGCGTTTTGCAGCAACTTTTTTCAAATTATTGATACATTTGGCTAATTCGGCTGTATTCATTTTAGCCTTCTCTAAAGAGAGGATCAGCATATCACAGACAGAAATGATATCCTCTGACGGTTCAGGATTATTCAAAATAGTTCTTACATCATGCTCTTCTTGATGATCGATCGAATGAAGTAAGCGCAAAATGGCTTCTAATGAATATTTTGCTGAGCGTAATATACGAATGATTTTTAATCGCTTTAGATCGTCTGCTGCATACATGCGATACCCATTTTCACTTCGCTTTAGCAATAACAAGCCGTTCAGCTCCCAGTTTCTTAACGCATCAGTTGTTACGCCTATGTATTTAGCTGCTTCACTCCGCTTTAAAGAAATGTCTTCCTTTTCAGTCGTTCCTTTGATCATATCTTCAACGATATGAATTGCTTCATTCGCCTCATCGATTTCTTGATCAATAGCCAATACATAATCATGGAGCAATGCTGTGGCTGAAGCAAATTCATATTTTGCCAAGGCTTTGATCAGCTCTCTCATCATTGCTCTTAAACCAGATTGGAGCACCTCGACCTGAAAAGCAACTTTTGCTGTTCTTATCAACTCAACATGATATTCATTGTAAATTCTATAGCCATTTTTCGCTCTTTGAGGCTTAGGAATCAGTTCCCATTCCTCATAGCGTCGAATCGTGTTAGGATGAAAATCCACTAGTTTTGCTACCTCAGACGTTTTATATGTTTCCATCCGTTTCTCCCCCATCGTTCAAAATAAAAAGCGTTAATTCATGAAGTGCTCTGGAACAGCTTGTATACAAAAGATTGCTTTTTGATGATAATTGTTCCTTCCTAATATCAGTCAGGATAACTTGGTCGAACTCCAAGCCTTTAGCATATTGTGGCGTCGTGACAATGATTCCTTCCGTCATGGCTGTAGACTGCTTTCCAAAACGAGTGACCTCATAAGAAGATAGGCATTTTTCGATTTTAGCAACTTCATCCCAAGTTTGGCAAATGATGCCGCAGGTTTTATGAGCTGACGATTCAAATCTTTCTATTATTTTTGTCAGCTTTTCTTGTTTTTCCTGTTGGTGATCAATATAGTTCAACTCAACTTCTTTATTATGACGTTCAATCGGAGTAAGTGCATTATTTGCCGTAAATTGTTTAGCAAATTTAATTATTTCATAGCTGGACCGATAACTGGTATTGAATGTGACTACACGGTTGTTTGAAACAACGGTTTGTAGCCGCTCCAAAAAATTCATTTCCGATGTCAGTAAATCTTGATTGACATCTCCACAAATTGTTTTTTGGCAAGGAAACAAATGATCCAACACATAAAAGTGCAACAGCGAATAATCCTGCATTTCGTCAATAACAATATGTTTGATTTGTCGGTTGGGAAGGATTCCCTCAATGTTCATTTTGAAATAGAGATATGGAAATAGATCTGCATAATCAATCTTATTTTTGTTTTGATTAAAAGGTATCTTTTCTGACGTCAAGAAGTTCACGTACTCATTCAAGCTAGTTGATATTTGCAACCTGCTTAGCAACTCTTTTTCTATTGCTTCGCTTATATGATTTTGGTCATTTTCAGGCACGATCTTACTTAATTGCCGTGCTAATTGCTTAGTTCTAACGAATAATGCACTTTCTGAAAGAGTAATATTTACTTTTTCCAATTCTTTTTTTGAAAATGTGTAGTGATGATCAACGATAATATCTTCGGAAAATAATCTATTATTGAGCTGTTGGATATGGTTTTTCAAAGACAAAAAGAATTTCTCAGATCTTTTATATAAAAAGGTTTTTGCCTCTTTTGACATTGGCTTTTCTATCATTTGATCTATTTCATCCTGTTTATCAGTTACTTTTAACTTTTCTTCGATCATTGGTTGGACAAGCTGGGTGATTTCAAGCTGATTTAGCTCGTCTTCTCCTAATTCAGGCAAAACAGTTGAAATGTAACTGGAGAAAACATCATTAGGTGATAGAATCAAAACATCTGAAGCCTGTAGTTCTTCTCTTTTTTGATAGAGTAAATAAGCAATTCGATGGAGTGCGATAGATGTTTTTCCGGAACCAGCAACACCTTGGATAATCAAGTTCTTGGCTTTTACATCTCTGATTACTTAGTTTTGTTCTTTTTGAATCGTGTGGATAATGGTCTTCATTTCACTTGAAGTGTTTTTACTCAGCTCATTCATCAAGAATTCATCGTTTACTGTGTCATCTGTGTCGACAACAACTCTAAGCGCTCCATTTTCAATTTCAAACTGTCGCTTTCCTTTTAAGTATCCATGAAATCTCTCCCCTAATGACTCATAGTAGGCAGAACCTAAACTAAAATCATAGTATAATGAGGAAATCGGTGCCCGCCAGTCATAGATCAGCTGCTGTCCAAATTCATCCGCAAACCCGTACCTACCAATGTAAAAATTTTCTACATCTTCGTCATCCTCAAACTGAAACTTAATTTTTGAAAAGTAAGGTGCTCCTTTTAAATACGCTAACTTTTTACTGATATTCGTTTCAAAGTTGTTACGCTTATCAATAAAACTTAAGTTTTGCTGGTGATTGTAAACTTCATATTTGTCTAATTCATTTTTATAGTCAACTGTATATTTTTTGATATCTTTATAAGCTTGTTCATTAGCATTGACAGTTCCATCAATTTGTTTTATTTTTTTCTCAATTTTTGTTATAATTTCTTTTAAATGCTCATTTTCTTTCGTATTTAACATGATAAATTCCCCTTTCTCAATGATCTTATCAAGAAAGGGTACATTGGTGGTTTAGTGTAGGGTTTGGAAATTTTAAAATAGATTGCTTGTTCTTTTTCTAATTTTCTTTTAAAGTGATTCTCTCATTTTCAATCAGTAATCATACGTATCAATTTCACTAACAGCTTTTTCAAAGTCTGATTGATGTGGTAGAACTTTTTTTTCTTTTGGTGGGAATGTTTTGTCAAAATCATTTAAGATGGATTCATCTGGATACATTGCTTCTGAAAAATGAACACTGCCGCTTATGCCATCTAATGCACCTTCAAATAGAGGCAATGCCATTACGCCAGTATAAAATTTACCATCAGGCATTGATATATTATATTTCTTTGTTCCTACAAATCCATATGGATGGTAATGATACGTAAAGCCGCCAAGAATAATGGCATTAAAGCCTAGTCTTTTCGCTTCAGCAAGTGAGTGCTCAATCAGCATGCGACCAAACCCTTGCCGATGATACTCTGGCGAAATGCTTACTGGTCCGAAGGTTATAATTGGATGTACTCCGCCATGCTTATCGATCACTTTCGCTTTTGTATAAAAAATGCTGCCGATGATCTCATTGTCTAATGCAATAACGAAGGACAACTCGGGGATAAAGTCAGGATGTTTTCTAATGTTGTGAACAAGTAAATGTTCGACTGCTCCTGGGAAATATAAATTCCAAAATGCTTCTCGTGTGATTTCTTCCACTATTCTATGGTCTTTTTCTTCTTCATGCCTAATTGTAATAGTCATAATTTCCTCCAAAAGTATTTCTTTTCTTTTTTTACAAAAGATAACTGACTTAATTGTCTAATCCTCGAAATAGTAGGAGAAGGCCTAGACTATAGTCAAAGATCTTTATTTCGTTTCTATACTATCATCGTTGAACTAAAATACCACATGATAGCTCGTTTAAATACTAACCATATGAAATACATCATCTAGTTCTATTTAGGACGAACAAAACGGGTATGTCCATCTTGAACTCCTTTTTTATCGTCGTTTTTATTCTAACTGAAAGAATATCTCTAGCTCATTCTCACGGAAAAAGACATTCCCAATGTTGAGATGTGTAGAGAATGGTGAAACTTTCAGTACTCTTAAACGTGGAATTTACTTAAATAGTGTTATCCAGCTATTACCTCTTATTTAGGCAATGGGTCTTTATGACTAGCAATTTGGAATTGCTAATAAGAAGTAAAACTAAATGATTACTATTGAGTAATTATAGGTGCACATTTACTGTCTTTCTAAATTCAACCTTGCCTACAGTCTTAGACGATAGGTTTCACCAATCGTCTAAGCTATAAAAATTTGATAATTCTGCAAATACTTTTTCTGTTAGCATAAAAATAGACCTTACTTTATTCGTTTTTCAACTTATTGTTCAGATACTTATGATACTCATCGGACAGACTCCATTCAATTTTTAGTAGAACAAATCATGCCTTCGCACAAAGTTTATCCAAACTATTTTTCACATATAAACAACTGGCTATAACCGATTATCCCTATTCCCATCTAAAATAGCGCACCGCAATAAAAATACCAATAATGGAAATAGCTGTTAACAATAAAACCATATAAAGCAGCCCATTTTCTTCTGGAAACGTAACCGTCTTTAATAACTTGATGCCTTGCGTCAAAGGCATAATATCCGCTACTTTCTGCAATCCCTGCGGCATGATTTCATAAGGAACTGTCGCTCCTGATAAAAAAACATTGGAAAGAAAATTGCTGAATTTATCGCCCCGGTTGCTTTCTCACTAGGCGATAAGCTGGCAACGATCAAACCTATAGCATGAATGGAAATCATCACTAACAGATACGCTGGTATAAAGTACAGCCAGTTGCCAACGTAAGAAAATTGAAAGAAAACAACTAGCACGCCTAATAATAACAACATCGATACGATGCTGATCGTAAAGCAAAAAAGTAAATGAGCCAAAAGTAATTGGATCGGACTAATTGGTGTCACCTGATATCTTTTCAAGATTTTTCGCTCACGGTAGGAAGATAATGCAAGAGGAAGCCCCATCACACCTGCTGAACAAATCCCTACAGTCGAAACTGACACAAAAGCTGTATTCAGCGAGTCATTACTAGAATCCATAACCCCCATAAGTCAAACAATCCCAAGGGGAACAAAAATGCCAAATATAATGGAAGACATTTCTCTTATCGACAGTTTTGCTTCTGATTTATAAAGTAACCAAAATGTCTTCATCTTAATATTCCTCCCCAATAAGTGTTAGAAAGGCTTCTTCAAGTGTGTCTTTTTTGCTTTTCAATACTATTTCTTCGACTGTACCGCTTGCCACTTCTTTGCCCTCTTTTAGGACTAAAATTCGATCACATAAAGTTTCTACTTCGTCCATATAGTGTGAAGTTAGGAAAATGGTCACACCTTTTTCTTTAAGCATCAGCAAGTATCGCCAAACTTCTCTCCTTGCTTTAGGATCCAGACCCGTTGTCAGTTCGTCTAAAAAGATGATCTCCGGATTCCCCATAATCGCTAATAGGATACATAGCTTCTGTTTTTCTCCGCCGGATAATGTAGCTAAAAACGAATTTTTTTTTGCTGAAAGACCAAATTCATCCAACGTCCTCATCCAATCAATCGGTTTTTCGTACAAGGAATGAGTAATTTCACAGATTTCTTTGACCTTCAACTGATTTTGAAAAGCTGCTTCTTGAAACTGAACCCCTACATATTGAAAGAGCTTTTTTCGCTCTTTTCTTGGATCTTTGCCTAACAAGGTGATATCTGCAGAATCATATTTTTGCGTACCTAAAAGGCAATCGATCGTCGTTGATTTGCCTGCTCCATTATGACCGAGCAAGCCAAATATCGTTCCTTTCTCTACAGCAAAACTCAAATTGTCTACTGCACGTTTTTCTCCATATGTTTTGACCAGATCTTTCACTTCTATTGCATTGGTGTTTTTATCGATCATTATATCCCTCCAATCATTTTCTAGGTTCATTCTAGCCGAAAACGATTCGAAGGTGGTCTAGTGGAGGGTTCTCAATTAGGGGGAAATCCTATCTCGACATCCAATAAATAATACGTAATAGCAATGCATCACTTAAATACTCGATTACATCCATCTGTTCTTGATCTTCCAAATAAAGAAAACCAGTTAGGGACGCTGCCTAACTGGTTATAACTTTACTATCAGTTGTATCTTTCTATTCGATAACTTTCTGTTTAAGAACCGAATAAGAAGTTTTTCGTAAATGTTTGCAGACAATCCGAGTAGTGAAATAAGTAAAGTGAATACGACTTTTAAAACAGTGTTTTCTATCTAAAGCCTTATTTCTTCGGTTCATCCTCATCCATCTTCAGAACTGCCATGAAGGCTTCTTGCGGTACTTCGACGGAGCCAATTTGTTTCATCCGCTTCTTCCCTTCTTTTTGTTTCTCCAGAAGTTTGCGTTTCCGAGAAACGTCACCGCCATAACATTTCGCCAATACGTTCTTACGCAAGGCTTTGATGTCGGAACGGGCAACGATTTTTTGTCCGATGGCTGCTTGGATCGGTACTTCAAATTGTTGTCGTGGGATTAGTTTTTTCAGTTTTTCAACGATGGCTTTGCCGCGTTCATAGGCAAAGTCACGGTGAACGATAAAGCTTAACGCATCGACTTTTTCAGTATTCAGCAAGATGTCCATCTTCACTAGCTTGCTAGTGCGGTAACCAGACATTTCGTAATCGAGTGATGCATACCCTTTGGTGCTGGATTTTAATTTATCAAAGAAGTCAAAGACGATTTCCGATAATGGGATCTCATAAACGACGTTTACGCGATAATCATCCAAGTAATCCATCGTGACAAAGTCTCCCCGTTTTCGTTGGGACAATTCCATTACTGCACCGACGTAATCATTAGGCACCATGATTTGTGCTTTGACGTAAGGCTCTTGTACGTTGTCGATCGTGACTGGTTCAGGAAATTCTGCTGGGTTATCAACGACGACCATTGAGCCATCTGTCTTGTTGACGTGATAGATTACGGATGGTGCAGTCGTAATCAACTCAAGGTTAAATTCACGTTCTAGCCGTTCTTGCACGACATCCATGTGTAATAAGCCTAAGAAGCCGCAACGGAACCCAAATCCTAATGCTTGAGAGGTTTCTGGTTCAAATTGCAATGCTGCATCATTCAATTGTAATTTTTCCAATGCTTCTCGAAGGTCGTTGTAACGTGAGGTATCGATTGGGTACAATCCGCAATAAACCATCGGATTCATTTGACGATAACCGGCTAAGGCTTCTTCTGCTGGATTGTTGGCTAAAGTCACCGTATCCCCGACTTGGGTATCTTTAACAGTCTTGATGGCAGCAGTGATATACCCAACATCGCCCACCATCAACGCATCTCGTTGAATGGCTTTGGGTGAAAAGACGCCGACTTCTGTGACATCAAAGGTCTTGCCATTACTCATCATTTTGATCTTGTCACCTGGTTTGACCATCCCGTCCATGATGCGGACGTTTAAGACCACCCCACGATAGGAATCGTACACGGAGTCAAAGATCAACGCTTTTAACGGTGCTTCAATATCACCTGCTGGAGCTGGGACATACTCAACGATTTGTTCCAAAATGTCTTCGATCCCAATACCTGCTTTGGCACTCGCTAAAACAGCTTCACTGGCATCGATACCGATCACATCTTCGATCTCTGTTCGTACTCGCTCAGGATCGGCAGCTGGCAAGTCTATTTTATTAATGACTGGTAGGATCTCTAAATCATTGTCTAACGCCAAGTAGACGTTTGCCAATGTCTGTGCTTCGATCCCTTGAGCCGCATCAACGACGAGCACGGCGCCTTCACAAGCGGCCAAACTGCGGGACACTTCATAGGTGAAATCGACGTGCCCTGGAGTGTCGATCAAATGGAAGATGTAAGTTTCTCCGTCTTTGGCGGTATAGTTAAGTTCCACGGCATTTAATTTGATCGTGATTCCTCGTTCACGTTCAAGATCCATGGAGTCTAATAATTGGTTTTGCATTTCCCGTGACGTCACTGTATGGGTTTGTTCCAAAATACGGTCCGCCAATGTTGATTTCCCATGGTCGATATGGGCGATAATGGAGAAATTACGAATCTTCTCCTGTCGTTTTTTCATTTCTTCTATGTTCATGGATACGTTCCTCATTTCTTTTAGTCAGCTTTTCTATTATACCAACGAAATGCCAATAGTTAAAGTATTTTTCTTAACCGTTATTTAGACATATTCATTCAGGTTTTGCTATACTAGAGCTAGCAAATAAATTGGAGTTGAAAGAATGGACAATAATTTTCATCAAAATCTACATATTCGAGCGGTGGATGAAAAAGACGTTGATCAGTTCAATGAACTGTTAAGCTACGTTTTTCAGATCACTGAATCGGATATTGAAGAAAGCGGCTATGAGAGCAAACGGGAAATGATCAAATCTAAGCGCCCGATTTTAGAACTTTCCAAGGTCTTTGGTTGGTTCAATGAAGACAAATTGATCTCGCAAATCGCCGTTTATCCTTGTGAAGTCAATATACACGGCAAATTGATCAAAATGGGCGGAGTGACCGGTGTTGGGACCTACCCTGAGTATGCCGGACATGGCCTGATGAAAGACCTGATCAAGCTTGCCTTAGAAACCATGCGGGAAGATCAGCAATGGATCTCCTATCTTTATCCATACAATGTGCCCTACTATCGTCGCAAAGGCTGGGAGATTATGTCCGACAAGCTGACCTTCAAAATTCGTGATACCCAACTTCCGAAAACCAAAGAAGTCCCTGGGATCGTAGAGCGCAAAGAAGTGGATGACCCTGATGTCTTTACTGTCTACAACCAATTCTCCCGCGACAACCATGGTGCCTTGCAGCGGACCTCTTTTCACTGGGAAGAGTATTGGCGCTATGAAAATGAAGAAGAGCGCACCGCGGCTGTCTATTACAATGCCAGCGGTCATCCGACTGGTGTACTTTTTTATTGGGTAGCCGAAGAAGTCTTCCACGTAAAGGAAATGTTCTACTTGAATCAAGAAGCCCGCAATGGTCTTTGGAATTTTATCTCTGCTCATTTCTCAATGGTTTATTGGGTCAAAGGAGACATTTATTCAAATGAACCTCTGTCCTTCTACTTGGATGATAGTCAAATCAAAGAAACCATCGAGCCTTATTACATGGCGCGGATCGTCGATGTAGAACAGTTTTTGAAAAACTTCCCATTTGAAGCCTTCCAAACACCTTTTCACTTTGTTGTATCCGACCCAGTTGCCGATTGGAACAACGGAATCTTTGGTGTCCAATACAATCACGGAGAGATCGTAGTTTCAAGAGAAGCTATCGGAAAAGCGGTCCAGCTGGATATTCAGACATTGTCGTGTCTGTTGATGAATTACCGCCGTCCGGCTTACTTAGAGCGTGTGGAACGGCTAAATACCGATTCAGAAACACTGGCATTACTGGAATCGATCATCCCTGATATGGAAGCCTATTTCAGCGATTATTTCTAAACAACAATTCAACAAAACGTACAACTATGAATGATTAAGGAGTGTTTTTGAATGAAACTATATTTTGCTGCTCCCCTGTTTGCTGCTAGTGACCTGCGCTACAACGCCGAACTTGTTGCGTCGATTCGCCAGCAGTATCCGCAGCTGGAGATTTATTTACCTCAAGAAAATGCCGCGATCAATGATAAATCCGCCTATGCGGATAGCAAAATGATCGCTTTGGCAGATACCGAAAAAGTACTGGAAAGTGATTTGATGATCGCATTACTGGATGGTTTGACCATCGATGCTGGGGTTGCCTCTGAGATCGGTGTCGCCTATGCAAAAGGCATTCCTGTTTTAGGGCTTTATACAGATAGTCGCCAACAAGGAGCCGACAATCAGCAAAAGCTGGCAGCATTACAAACCGTTGCGGAAAACCAATTCCACTATGTCAATCTTTATACGGTGGGTTTGATCAAACTAAATGGTGAGATTTATTCCTCTGAAGCAGCCCTTTTAGCTGGCTTAGCCGACTATCTTTCGGAGGACAACTAAATGGGACAAACTTATCAGCGACTGCAAAAGGTATTCACTATTTTTGGTATTCTCGTGTTTTGTTTTTCTTTGTGGGAATTTTTCCGTGGGGTCTATCCGCAAACACAAGGATTGATTTTCTTAGTTCAGGCATTGCTTGGGATTTTATTGATTTTCGTCCCAGAAATGAGTAAAAAGTTCTTAAAAATCCAGCTACCAAATGCCACCGTCTACTTTTATTGGTTTTTCTTGCTGATCTCTGTATTTATGGGGACAATTCTGCATTTGATTGAAACCATTGCTTTCTGGGATAAAATTCTACATGCGGTGAGTCCTATGGTCTTGACGGCTGTTGGCTATGGATTGATCTGTCTCTTACTAAAAGAAGTCCCCGTTTCAAAAGTTTCTCCATGGTTATTTTTATTAATGGGCTTTGCTTTTGCTGGCTTATGTGGTGTTTTCTGGGAGTTTTGGGAATTCATCTGCGATTCCGTTGGTGGAATGAATCTCCAACGTTATGCAACTTTAGATGGCACACCGTTTATCGGCCGTGAAGCATTGATGGATACGATGGGCGATTTACTGACCAACACGATTGGTGCTGCTCTAATGGGCGTGTTCGCTTACGTACAAGGACGAGGCAAACCTGATTACTTTGAAAGTTATCGGATTCGGAAATTATCATAGTCTACCTTTAAAAGCCGGTTGAAAAGCATCGTTTTTCAACCAGCTTTTTTCTGTTGTTCTTTTATTGATAAAGAAAAATTTATAAAAATACTTAAATGGTAGCTCTTGTTTTTGCTGATTCACTGTATACCAAGGGTTCCTATCGTGTGTAGAAACCAATAAAACGTTTACAATCTAAAAAAATTCCTTCGTTTAATCATTTTTATTTCCCCAAAAAACCTTGGTCTGTTATAATTACATTATTCATTTGACATTGCGTCAGTAAAGGAGAGGCTTATGGTTCTAACAGTGTTTTTCATTTTATGCTGCTTGATTTTTTCATCGATCACCTATGCGTTCTCTAAAGATGCCCGGAAATTTGTCCAACCTTTATCAATCAAAATTATTTTTATTGCATCAGCTATTATTGCGGTTTGGACAATGTTCTTCTCAATGGTTGCCTTTGTCGCTTGGGTGATCTAAAAAACATTCTTACCAGTTGCGGCGTTTTCGCTGCATTGGTAAGAATGTTTTTTTGGTTAGAAAAGTTTGATTTGATTCAATGGCCAAAAGCGCAGCAGCACTTTCCCTTCCATTTGATCTTCTGTTACAACCCCGAAACTGCGACTGTCCCGAGAGATCAAACGATTGTCTCCCATCACAAAATAGCTGCCTTCAGGAACCGTTACCGTGAAATCATCGGTAAAGTGTTCGGCACCAGCGGCGATTTGCTGAAACATTTCGCGATAAGAATATTCATCTTGTAATTGATCGTCCGCAAATTTTTCTTTAAAATCATCTAAATAGGGTTCTTCGTATACTTCTCCATTGATTGTTAAGACATCATCTTTCATTTCGATGGTATCACCGGGTAAACCAATCAGCCGCTTGACAGCGATTTTGCTTGGATCATCTGGTTCAACGCAGATCACGATATCTTGCCGGTCATATGAAGAAATTTTTGATGCAATCAGCCGCTGTTTATCGGCCAAAGTCGGGTCCATAGAATGGCCACTGACTTGAACAGGCGTCAGGACAAACAGACGGATGAGAACCACGGCGACGATAAAGAAAAGCAGTAACCAATTCTCTTTTAGGATTTTTACCATAGCTGCTCTTTCGCTCCTTTACTGCATCTTTTGTCATTATCAAAGCACGTTTCTGGCATTCTAACAAAAGATATCTTCCTCAATCTTACGTGGAATTTTTACATTGAGCAAGAGAAATCATCGATTTTAAAAAAAATATGACATTTCTAGTGGCCATAAAGATCCTTTTACGTTCGATCACGACTCAAGAAAGCAAACACATCTTTTCGACTTAGACTTCCTACCAGTTTCTGCTCTTCTTCAATCACTACCGTGTCATGAGTTGCAAATAAGGTATACAACTCATTTAAAGTAGTAGATGCAGCGATTTGAGGAGCCCCAGGGTTGACTTCATCGCTGAAAAAGTTCATCCGCATCAAATCCCCTGCTGTGACCAGTTTTGCTTCGTCTTCACCGGTCTCTTCAAAAAAGCTTTTCACAAAAGCAGTTTTTGGTTGCGAGACAATCACTTCCGGTGAATCACATTGGACGATCTTCCCTTGATTCATGACAGCAATGCGCGTACCTAGTTTTACCGCTTCTTTCATGTTATGCGTGACAAAAATAATCGTCGTCCCAAGTTCTTGGTGCAAATCAAGGACTAACTCCTGCAAGGAATTACGAGAAATTGGATCAAGAGCACTAAATGGTTCGTCCATCAGAATAATTTCTGGGTTAGCAGCTAACGCTCTTAAGATCCCGATCCGTTGCTGTTCTCCTCCTGACAACTCTTTAGGCATTCGATGGCGGTATTGCTCTGGGTCAAGTTTGACCTGTGTCAGCAAACGATCCACGGCTTCTGAGCGATCTTTTTTTGACCACCCTAACATCTCTGGGATCACTTCGATATTTTGTTTGACATCCATCGTCGGAAACAGGGCGATTTGCTGGAGAACATACCCCATTTGCCAACGCATTTTTTTGATATTGTATTCTTTGATCCGTTTTTCTTTGAAGTAGATATCGCCATCCGTTGGTTCTGACAACGCGTTGATCATCTTCAAGGTCGTCGTTTTCCCACTCCCAGAAGGACCGACCAAAACAAAGATTTCCCCTTTATTGATGCTCAGATCTAATTGATCGATCACTAGTTTTTGATCAAACTTTTTACTGACGTTTTTAAATTCAATAATTGGTGTCATTCTTGTCCCTCCTTAATTAATCCTTCGTCTATCAGGAAGGTACGCGCGACTTCTGCTGGATTTTTTCCTTCGACATTGACCTGATAATTCATTTCACTCATTTGTTCTTCGGTGATTTTCCCTGCCAACTTTTCCAATGCACGGACGACTTCCGGATGTTCCTTGGCAAAGGCTTCTTTCATCAAAGGCGCTCCTTGATAAGGTGGAAATAGTTCTTGATCGTCTTCTAGAATAACTAAGCCATATTGACGCAATTCACTGTCCGTGGAATAGGCATCCAGTAGATTGATATCGCCATTATTGATGGCTTGATAACGCAATGCTGGTTCCATACTTTGGACACTTGGAAAATCTAGCCCATAGCGTTCTTGGATGCCCGCATAACCGTCCGTCCGATCAATGAATTCGAGGGTGAAGCCGGCTTTGATTTGATTTTCGATTTTCTTCAAATCAGAGATCGTGGTTAGTCCATTTTCCTCAGCAAATTCTTTTTTCACAGCCAACGCATAGGTATTTTGATACGCCATCGGCTTAAGCAAGGTCATCTCAAACTGATCCTTCAATAGATTAACTGCTTCCGTATAGGTTTCGTCGGAGTCAAGGTTTTGACTCGCAAGCTCTTCTGGTACCTCAACTAAGCTCTCCAACACGGTACCGGTAAACTCCGGATAAATATCAACTTGGCCATTGTCTAATGCACTGAATAAGAATGAGGTCTTTCCGAAATTTGGCTCTAGTTCAACTTGGGCATCAGGGTCTTCTTGTTCAATCAATTCTTTGTACATGTTGATCAAGATATCAGGTTCGGACCCTAGTTTCCCTGCGATAGTGATGGTTTTCGGCGCGAAAAATCCGCTCTGTGAAAAAGAAACGCCGCCAATCAGCAAGATGATGGCTGCCAGCGTAATCAAGGTATAGCGCGGTTTCAGGTGTTGTAGATATCGGATCAACGTACTGAAAATAATAGCCAGTAAAGCAGACCCGATCGCACCGATCAGCGTTAATTCAGGGGCATTCCGATCGATCCCCAACAAAATAAAGGAACCTAGCCCACCAGCGCCAATCAGAGCGGCTAAAGTTGCTGTTCCGATGATCAAGACCAGCGCCGTGCGAATCCCCGAAATTATGACAGGCAAGGCAATCGGCAACTCGACTTTGATCAATCGGCGCATCCGAGACATACCAAATGCCGCCGCAGCTTCTTCGATTGATGGATCGATCTCCGAAAGGCCAATATAGGTATTTTGAAAGATCGGCAATAACGCATAAATAACTAGTGCGATCAACGCAGGTGGCGTTCCGATCCCCACGAATGGAATCAATAAACCTAACAGTGCCAGTGATGGAATCGTTTGTAACACACTCGTTATTTGTAGGCCGACTTCCGCTGCCCGTTTATGATTAACCAGCCAAATGGCTAACGGGACAGCAATAACGATCGCGACCAGCAGCGCAATGATCGACAATGACAAATGCTCAAAGACAGCTGTCAGCAATTCCCCTTTTCGCTCATTCAACGTTTCAAAAAAAGTATTCATCTTTTCATTCCTCTCCTACTCCATAAGAACAGTATAATCGAAGTGCGAATTTCCTCCAAACAACAAGCAAGGGGAACTTTTTTGTCTTATGTTGAGCGACAAAAAAACGATGGCTGCCAATGAAACGGCAACCATCGTTTTGCATTTATCCATTTTTTATCTTTTTATTCTTCGGTAATTGGCGTATTTTCAAAAACCAGTTGATCGTTCAATAATTCAATCGTGACTTGGGTCTTTGGTAAGACTCTGCCGGCAACGATTTCTTTTGCCAATGGGGTTTCGACTTCTCTCGTGATAAACCGACGGAGAGGACGCGCACCATACGCTGGCTCATAAGCATTTTCAGCGATCCAGCGTTTGGCTTCTTCAGTGATCGTCAACAGTATATCTTGGACTTCCAGTCGTTGTGAAAGCTGTGCGATGATCTTGTCGACGATGCCTGTCACATCGTTTAGACTAAGCGGTGTGAATAAAATCGTATCATCGATCCGATTTAAGAATTCTGGTTTGAAATGCCCTCTCAAGAGATTACGGACATTTTCAGCAACGTTTTCTGGGATCGTCCCTTCTGCGGTCACGCCATCTAGCAAGACTTGAGAGCCGATATTGCTAGTCATGATCAAGACTGTATTTTTGAAATCAACGACTCGCCCTTTTGAATCTGTCAAACGGCCATCATCAAGCACTTGTAACAAGATATTAAAGACATCAGGATGGGCTTTTTCGATTTCATCTAACAAAACGATCGTGTAAGGATTGCGGCGGACAGCTTCAGTCAATTGCCCACCTTCTTCAAACCCTACATAGCCTGGAGGGGCACCAACTAAACGAGACACTGAATGTTTCTCCATGTATTCGCTCATATCGATCCGAACCATATGCTCTTCTGAATCAAAGAGGTTGACCGCCAACGCTTTCGCTAATTCGGTCTTACCGACGCCGGTCGGACCTAAGAACAAGAAGGAACCTAATGGTCGATTTGGATCTTGCAGGCCAGCTCGTGAACGAATAACTGCATCACTGACAGCATCGACTGCTTCGTCTTGTCCGATCACTCGTTGATGCAAGGTCTCATTTAATTTCAACAGTTTTTCTCGTTCGCCTTCCACTAATTTCGCAACAGGGATTCCTGTCAAACGTCCAACGACTAGGGCAATCTCGTTTTCGGTCACTGATTCTTGGACCATCCGAATGCCTTCGTCTTGGTTTTTTTCTTCTAGTTCAGCTAGTTCTTTTTCCAATTGGGGAATCGTCCCATGGCGAAGAACAGCTGCCCGTTCCAAATCATAGTTATTTTCAGCATCTTCCAACTCATGCTTGGCTTTATCGATCTCTGCCCGTTTGTTGGAAACTGCATTGACTTCTTCTTTTTCCGTTTCCCACTGCATTTTCATGGTATTGACTTCTTCACGCAATTCCGCCAATTCTTCTTGTAAAATGCCTAAGCGTTTTTTCGATGCATCATCGGATTCCTTTTTCAATGCGGCTTCTTCGATCTCAAGTTGCATCAAACGACGGGTAACTTGGTCGAGCTCAGTAGGCATCGAATTCATTTCCACCCGAATTGTGGCACTCGCCTCATCGATCAAGTCAATGGCTTTATCTGGTAAAAAGCGGTCCGTGATATACCGATCAGATAAGGTCGCCGCAGCAACAAGCGCGTTGTCATGGATGTTGACGCCATGATGGATCTCGAACCGTTCTTTCAAGCCACGTAAAATCGAAATCGTATCTTGAACGGTTGGTTCCTGTACTAGCACTTTTTGGAAACGACGTTCCAAGGCTTTGTCCTTTTCCATGTATTGACGGTATTCATCAAGGGTGGTTGCGCCAATCGTATGCAATTCTCCCCGTGCCAGCATTGGTTTCAGTAAGTTTCCAGCATCCATGCTACCTTCCGTCTTACCAGCACCTACAATATTGTGGATCTCATCAATAAAGAGAATGATCCGGCCATCGGCTTTTTTCACTTCTTGTAAGACGGCTTTCAAACGCTCTTCAAATTCACCTCGGAACTTGGCACCTGCGATCAAGGCACCCATATCCAGAGAAAAGATCGTTTTGTCTTTTAGGTTTTCTGGGACGTCTTTTCGCACGATCCGTTGAGCCAATCCTTCAACGATGGCTGTTTTACCAACCCCCGGTTCACCAATCAAAACGGGATTGTTTTTTGTTTTCCGAGAAAGGATGCGAATCACATCGCGAATTTCTTCGTCTCGTCCGATAATGGGGTCCATTTTTCCGCTGCGGACTTGTTGGACCAAGTCAACGCCGTATTTTTCTAATGATTTGTATTGTTCTTCTTGATTTTGTGAGGTCACACGATCCCCTCCTCTTAATGTTTCGATCGTTTGCTTGATTTCTTTTGCGGTGATTCCTTGTTTCTTTAAATACACCGTCAAGGGATGATTTTTCAATTTCATCAACGCATAAAGGACGATTTCTGTGGAAAGATACTCGTCTTGAAATTCATTTTTTAATTGATCTGCCTCAGACAAAAGATGAAACAGATTTTGACTCATGGATTGACCATAACGAACATTTCCTCCTTCAACGGAAGGCAGTTCATCTAATAATCGGTCGACTTCTTTTTCAAAAGCATCGACATCGAGCCCTGTGTCCGTATAAAAATTGCGGCCAAATTGATTGGCTTGCAATAAAATCTTCCATAAATGCGGAATATCAATTTCTTGATGGTGACGGGTCATGGCAATCTGCTGGGCTTCAGCGATAGCACTTTGTAATGTAGTCGTCATTTTTTCTGGGTTCATATTTTTCCCTCCCAAAATGGTAGTCAGAAAAAAAGTACGCTGCAAGCAGTATCCTTTTTTCTACTCTTCTATTATACAATATTGGTCAGTAATGGTCAAAAGATTTCCCTAGAACATCAAAAATTTTTTCAGTATTATTTCATGAAAATTGACAGATGGGAAGTAGCAATGGTATGCTATGTCCTGATTGGTCAGGAACAACCGATTTTCCCGATCTTTTTAAGCGCTTTTTGGCGTATTTTATTCAGTAAGATTATCTACTTAGCTGTAACGTCTACTGTTTACAGCTTTTTTATATGGAGGAAACGATGTTAACATTAACGAATATTAGCCAACAATTTGGCGACAAATTGCTTTACGAAGATGTTTCCGTTCAAATCAACCGTGGGGAAAAAGTCGGTTTGATTGGACGGAACGGCGCTGGCAAAAGTACTTTAATCAAAATCATTACAGGAGAAATTCTCCCAGACGATGGCTTTGTTCAATTTCCAAAAAATTTAAAAATGGGCTATTTGGATCAATACGTCAATGTTGATGAAACGCAATCGATCCGTGATTTTTTGCGCTCTGCCTTTGCAGAAGACTTCGAAAAAGAACAACAGATCGCCGATCTTTATACTGCTTATGGCGAAAGTCTCGACGATAAGCTTTTAGAAAAAGCGGGCGAATTGCAAAATCAATTGGATCAAGGAAATTTCTATCAAATGGATACATTGATCGATGATTTAGCTGAAGGGTTAGGAATTTCGGTTCTTGGAATGGATACCCCCCTTGCTTCCTTAAGTGGTGGTCAACGCTCAAAACTGATCTTAGCAAAAATGCTGCTAGAAAAACCCGACATGCTGATTTTAGATGAACCAACCAACCACTTAGATGATGAGCATATCAAATGGCTGGTTGAATTTTTACAAAACTTTACTGGTACCTACTTAGTCGTTTCTCATGATCGTCAATTCTTGAATGAAATCACGACCCATATCATTGATATCGAATTCGGCAAGCTTTCTAAGTATACGGGGAATTTAGACAAAGCATTAAAGCTAAAAACGCTGCAAAATGAAAGTTATATGAAGCAATACGAAGCACAACAAGAGCATATCAAGAAAACCGAAAGCTATATCCGTAAATACAAAGCTGGTTCTCGTTCAACAATGGCAAAGAGTCGTGAAAAACAATTGGCAAAAATCGAACGCTTGACTCCACCCCAAGATGTCCCTAAACCGCATCTAGGATTTGATTTGGCACCAATCGTTACCACCTTGGCATTAGAGACGACCAATCTAGTCATTGGGTACGACCAAAAGCCCTTACTCTCTCCGATCAACCTAACGATCCGCTATGGCGAAAAAATTGCGATTCGGGGATTTAATGGGATCGGTAAATCAACTCTGATCAAAACGATTCTTGGTGTGATCCCTGCAATTGAAGGAACCGTTTCTTACCCGCAGCATACAAAGTTTAATTACTTTTCTCAAGACCTGGACTGGGAATATCCCTTGCAGACCCCTCTTCAATACCTTGAGGATCTTTTCCCAAAGGCCACCAACAAAGAATTGCGGCGGCAACTTTCTCGGGCGGGATTACCTAGCCAATTAGCCCAGGAAGAATTGAAATTATTAAGTGGTGGCGAACAGACAAAAGTGAAGTTAGCTGAAATGATGTTGATCAAAAGCAACTTTTTGATTCTTGATGAGCCGACCAACCATATCGATCAAGACACGAAAAACAATTTGGAAGAAACCCTGGCAGCCTTTCCTGGAACCGTTCTGATCGTTTCCCATGAAGCTGAATTTTATGAATCCTTTGTTGATCGGATCATTGATTTGAAAGACTAAAAAACACGCTTATCCTCTACTCGAAGATAAGCGTGTTTTTAACTTTCCACTTTTTCTTTTCTTAATTCAGTCAACTCTTGGCTGATATCTTTGCGCTTTTCTTTCATGACATATGCAAAGCCAATAATGAAGGGCCAAATGAATGTCGCTAAGCGATACAGCAGCATGGAAGACGCAGCATCGACCGTGCCAACTAATGGACCAAAAAGCAGCATATAAATAAATTCAAATGATCCGATCCCCGCCGGTGTTGGGATCACCCCGGACAAGACGACGGCAAAGCTGATGAAGGATAACGTCAATAAGAAATCGATCTCTGGATGCTGCACAACAAGAATCACGTAAGGAATCACATACCAAGGTAGCATCTTCAAAAGATTCCAAAGGTAGATGCGCAAGAAAGCGGTGCGGTCGGTAATGATTGCGTTGACCGTTTCTCGCAAAGAATAGATCTGGGTGTTGCATTTGTCAACGATCCCTCTTAACGTTGCACTTTTGAACAGCTTATTGCTGATGATCACAAAAAAGACTTGAATGTTGATACTGACAGAAAGTGCCAATAAAGCGGCAATGATCAAAAAGACGAGTACGATCCCCACCAAAATTACCCAAATCATATTCGGCGCATTGTCATAGAATAGCGAGAATTGAATAATCAACCCAGCGATTGCATATGTCAATATGGCAAACTTATACATCACCATGTGTAAGGTGGTGACACCAACCCCTTGTGACAATTGCAAACCATTTTTACGATAAAAATTCACCTCTGAGATCAAGGTGCCCGCCCCAAACGTCACGATCCGGTAAAAACCACTGTAACAAACCGTTAAAAAGCCTGCCTTAGTAGTAAATTCCGGTTGAAACGTCACAGCGATCTCTTTCACTGTCCGTCCTTCGATCACCAGGTACAATGTGCCAAGTCCCATAACTAATAAGACGACGAGAAAGCTGGTCTCTCTTAGCCCCGCCAAAATATCCATCATCGAGTTACGGACAAAAAAATACATCACACCCAGAATCCCTACTAGTAAAAGTAAATTAAGGGCGAACTTCACTTTAGTTTTCATATTAACTCCTTGCTTGTTATACCGAATTTATGCAAAAAAGACCATCAGCAGGATAGCAAAAACGGTGCCAAAAGCAAAAAAAAGGTGAAACTTCTTCTTTCTTGTTTTGTGGCGAAATACGCGTTGCGCAATTAAACCGCCTAATCCGCCGCCAATCGCCCCCATAAAAAGGAGATTTGCTTCGGGAACCCGCCAACCTTGTTTCACTGCCTGATATTTATCATACCCCATCAGACAGAAAAGATAAAGATTGACTGCAATTAAATAAAACCACAATGGATTGTAAATCAGTGCATTCATCCATTTCCTCCATATGATTGATCGTAGGGACCATTATTTTGATTCTTTTGCTTCCTCAGGTACCAGCATCGTCAACCCATGTTTGATGACTTTCATCTCAATCGGCAGATCATCCGTTGGGTCGCCATCGGTTCGAGTATGAACCGTTTTTTCTTTGGCCTTTATTGAGACCTTTGCGGCAGTGAAATATTCAACACTTGGGACTTTGGCAATTCTACCACGAATAATTCTTGGTAGATACAAAATAAACCGTAAAATATTCAGTTTTGGCAAAAGAATGACATGAAACAACCCGTCATCAGGTTTTGCTTCTTCATCAAAGTTCTTAAACCCACCTGCTGAATTTGACATAACGATTGTCAGTAATTGACTTTTTCCCTGCCATTTCCGTTCGTCAGCAATAACTTCTAATTTGTATTGTTTCTTTTTGATCAACAGATGAATGAACCGTTTCATAAACGCTAACGGCCCATACTGCTGTTTTTCTTCTTGGGAAGTTGCGGCGGCGGTATCTGCCAGAAGACCAATGGTCATCGTCGAGATCATTACTTGATCATTGACCATCCCATAATCGATCGGACGTTCAGCCCCTGTTAAAACATTCTCAAACGCTTCTTCTGGTTTGACTGGTATACCCAACATTCGAGCGAAATTATTTACCGTTCCTCCAGGAATGATCCCGATCTTCAGCTCATCCAGCTTTTCTTTGAAGGTTTGCAGCCCATGATGGATCGTGCCATCTCCGCCGATGATCACAATCGTATCGACTGCGTGTTTTTTGGCAGCCTCTCGAACGTCTTTTGGATCCACGTCTGGATTTGAGGCCTGCAAGAACGCTTGATGCTCTTCGCCTTGTTCTTTCACATAGGCTTGGAATTTTTCTGCTGTTTCTTTTGCTTCACTTTTCCCCGCTGTATCATTGTATAAAACGAGAATTTTCATCCTATTCACATCCTAAAAAGGCCGGGTCTTACGCAAGACCTGCGTGAAGAGTTCCCAGCCCAAGAGTTTTTCATTTATTCCATCAAATCAAAAGCAACGTTTATGCTTGAGCATTCAGTTCTACGATTTTCACGATCACATCGGTCGCCTTCATCATTGATTGTAGCGAGACGAACTCATAACGACCGTGCATATTTTCTCCACCAGCAAAGATATTCGGTGTTGGAATCCCTAGATAGGAGATTTTCGACCCATCGGTCCCACCACGAACAGGTTCTGTTACCGGAGTGATTCCCACTGCTTCCATCGCATCTTTTGCTAAATCAATGATACTCATATCTTTTTCGATGATTTCTTTCATGTTGTAGTATTGATCATATAGATGAACGTGCACTCGCGGTTCATCAAAGCGGGCATTCAAGCTTTCTTGAACCGCTAATAATTGTTCTTTTCTTTCTTCAAAACGGGTCCGGTCATGATCTCGAATAATGTATGCCATTTTCGCTTCTTCTACTGAGCCACTGAGGCTCATCAAATGGAAGAACCCTTCTGTCCCTTCGGTTTTCTCAGGAACTTCATCAGCCGGTAGCGTATTTTGAAAATCGACTGCTAGTTGCAAAGCGTTGATCATGGTGTCCTTCGCAGTTCCTGGGTGGACATTTTTTCCTTGGATCGTGATTTCAGCTTGCGCCGCATTAAAGGTTTCATATTGCAATTCTCCTACTGGACCGCCATCCATTGTATAGGCAAAATCAACATTGAAATCTTCAACATCGAACTTATCTGCACCAACACCAATTTCTTCATCAGGGCCAAAAGCGACTTTGATTTCCCCATGTTTGATCGTTGGGTTTTTAAGTAAGATTTCCATAGCTGTCATGATTTCTGCGATACCTGATTTATCGTCAGAACCTAATAAAGTGGTACCATCAGTAGTGATCAAGGTTTCGCCAGCATAATTTTTTAAATTCGGAAAATCTTTTGTGTTTAATGTGTATTTTCCTTCTTTATCTAATTTAATGGTCGATTCGCCATCGTAATTTTCGATGATCTGCGGATCAACATTTTCTGCATTAAAATCGGCCGTATCCATATGGGCGATAAATCCAATGGAGCGTACGTCATGATCCACGTTACTTGGCAATGTCCCAATCACGAAACCATTGGATTCGTTGTAGTGAACATCGCTTAATCCTAATTCTTCTAGTTCTTTTTGCAGTTCTTTAGCAAAAGCGACCTGTGTTTCGGTGGAAGGTGTTGTCGTGCTTGTTGCATCCGAACGGGTTTCTGTTTTTACATAGTTCAAAAAGCGAGGCAATAAATTTTCGTACATAAATAATTCTCCTATCTATAGTCAAATGGATTTGTTGAAGTGGTGGAAGGAACAAAGGTCACAGCCCAGTTCTCTTCTGCTTTCCACTGGTTGAATTTCTCAATAAACCGAGGAATACATTCCTTTTCGATGTTATGCCCTGGATCGATCCCGATCAACCCATTGGCTTGCATGTCATGGGCAAAATGGTAACTGATATCGCCAGTGATGTACACATCCGCTTGATGGCGTAAGGCATTCGAATAAAAGGATTGGCCACTGCCGCCGCAAATGGCGATTCGCTGAATTTTTTCAGGTGCATCAGGAAAGCTGACGAGGCGTAAAGCAGACAAACCAAAGCGTTCTTTGACACGTGCAACAAACTGATCAACAGAAAGAGGTTCAGCAAGGTTGCCAACCCGCCCGATTCCATAGGTCTTCGGCAAATTGTCTAAGGCATACAGATCATAAGCTGGCTCTTCGTAAGGATGAGCAGCGATCATTGCCGAAAGGACCTTTTTCTCGATCGTTTCTGGAAAAATGACTTCGATTTTCGCTTCTTGCACCTGTTCTTCTTTTCCAATCTCACCAATCGCTGGATGAGCAGCTTGTTGCGGCGTAAAACGTCCAGTGCCAATCAAGGAATAGCTGGTATTTTGATAATTGCCTTGCTGACCAGCACCAGCTTTTCCTAATGCCTTGCGTAATGCTGGTGCCGATTCAACAGGTGTAAAAACAGCTAACTTCTTCATTTTTACTTGATGGGTTTGCTTCAAATACGTATCTGGTTCAACTTCTAGCAGTTCACAAAACCAATCGTTCAAACCGTCTTCAATAATATCCATATTGGTGTGGGCGGCGTAAACGGCGATATCATGCTTGACGAGATCCATCAACATCTTTTGTTGCGGATCATCTGTCAGCAAGCGGTTCAAAGGCCGAAAGATCGGTGGGTGTTTGGCAATGATCAAGTCGATCTTTTTCTCGATGGCTTCTGCCACCACTTCTGGTCGCACATCAAGAGTCATCATGACTCGCTCGAGCGGTTTGTTTAATGTGCCAACATGTAGACCAACAGGATCGCCTTCTTCTGCCAACCATAACGGGCAGTATGCTTCAAAGCGTTTGATAAATTCTTGACCAGAAATCATGCCAACACCTCCTTGATCCATTCGATTTGTTCCTTTAATTCATTCATTTTCTCAGCAGGTGGTTCTTTGGCTTTCTCTAACTCTTTGACCACTCGTTGACGCTGCTTCAATTCATGCTGCCATTTTTTTAGGAAAACTGGATTTTTTTCTTTTAATAAAAAAGGACCAAAAAATAATTGCTGGGTCGTGTACGTCGCTTTTCCAGTTTCCGCAACGATGATTTCATAATTTTTATCATTTTCTTCTAACAGCACTTCATGAATGATCGTAAAATTGTGATCAACAAGCCATTCCCGCAAGGTCCTTTCGCCAACATTCGGTTGTAAGACCAAACGTTTGACCCCCGCTAAGCGATTTTTCTGGCTTCCTTCTTCTAAAATCGAACGTATCAGTGTGCCGCCCATTCCAGCAACAACAACCGTGTCGATCTCATCTGCTGGCTGAATAGCGTCCAATCCGTCTGCTAACCGCACCACGATCTTCTCTGTGAGCCCGTTTTTACGTACTTGTTTACTGGCAGAATCATAAGGTCCTTGAACGACTTCTCCAGCTACAGCATAAGTGATTTTGTTCTGCAGCATTAATGCCACAGGTAAATAAGCATGGTCGGAGCCGATGTCGGCGATACGTGCTTGGTCGGGAATTTGTTCACCCACGCAAGCCAAACGATCCGATAATGCATGTTCGTTCATATTGTCACTCCTTCTTTCGTAGTATAACACGCTTTCCAAAAATAGAAAAAAATGTGCGTCTTGACTGTGGTGCCATTGCCAAGGCGCACATTGCATTAATCCTTCACTAATTCAACCTTTTGAATCGAGTTGCCGGGAATTTGCGGTGGGATTGACATCGTCATGATCGGGACGCCTTGCAGCGACACTTGGACCTTGTCTCCTTCAACTAACTCCTCAATCTCTCCTGAATAGGCCTCAACAGGGACATGGAGAATGACCCCATCATTTTGAAAACTTTGGACGACTTGATCCTCATCTTCAACTGCCGCTACGTCTTTCAAAAATAATTGAAAGGTATCATCCGAACCTGCTTGGGCATCTTCTTGGATAATACCAGTAAAAACCGTCGCTGTTTCGCTCTCTGAAGAACTATTGGCAACGGAACTAGCATTCTCACTTGATTCAGAAGGCGTGTTATCGCCACTTGATGCATTGTTGTTTTCGGGACTGCCACAAGCCGTTAACAGCAGCACTGTTGCTAAGGACAAGCCTAGAATCAGTTGTTTTTTCATCGTCTTCTTCCTCCAGTAATGGTCATTTTTTAGGCATCATTTCGTCGATTTTTGCCCGTCATTTGGATCTCTTGTGTCAAGTAACGAATACGCTCCATAATACGTTTGGCTTTCAATGGTTCGGATTCGCCGCGTTGCGTTACCGAAAGATGCTGTTCCAACTCATGCATGGTAAAATTCGAGGTGAAGAACGTCGGGAGTTGCTCTTGCATTCGGTATTGTAGAATCACACCGAAGACTTCGTCACGAATCCAACTGCTCATCGCATCCGCACCGATATCGTCCATCATTAAGATTGGGGCTTTTTTTACTGCATTCAGCTTATCCCCCACCTGATCTTTGCCGATTGCTTGTTTCATCTCAACTGCAAATGTTGGGAAGTGAACCAATGTCGTCGTATAGCCTGCCTCCGCTAAATCTCTGGCGATCGCGCCAAGCAGATAGGTTTTTCCGATCCCAAAACTCCCCACAAAGTACAGTCCTTTATGAAACTCCTGTGGATTGGCTGTCAACTCACTAATAAAATCAACGGCAGCTGCGATGGCCTCCATTCGGCCAGGCGTTTGCTGATAATCTGCAAAACTTGCTTCTTGTATATCTTTAGGCATATCCATCGCTTTGATGCGGCTGCGGATCTCTTCTTGTTTCTGATATGCCAGTAGTTCTTTCGTTGGTACATAGGTGACGTCAATAAAATGAAAATTTAACGCTAAGCGCGGCTCATAGCCCGGTGCGATCATGGATGGATCATTGATGCGGAATTTTCGCTTTTCTTGGACGAACTCATACAGTTTCGCATAGCTTTTTTGAATATCTGCTTCGGTCAATACCTCTTCATTTTCGGCAATAAACGCTTTGACATCAGGATCTTGTAAAACCTCTGCCATCATTGCTGAAAACTGATCACGGTAATTGCGTTTATCCAATAGTTTTCCTAAGTTTTTCCCTACATCTTCCATTACTTGTCACCAGCTTTCTTATGCAAGTAGTTTTGCAGTTTTTTATCTAATTCTGCTTGTCGCTCTGGCGTTAATGCTGTCTCTTCCACTGGTTTTTCAGCCCAAGAAGGCAGCTTTTCTTCGCGAATGATTTTTTTGCCGCTGGTTTGTGGTCGGCTGCGTTTTTCCTTGGCACTTCGAACAAGGCTCCGAACATGTTTGATGGCATCTTCTGCCGTGCCAATTTTTAATTCTGACCACTGGGCGGCGATATTGTTCACATAATTCCCTGACAAAGCGGCATTGTTTTGGACCACCAAGACATAATGAACCAGAACATTGATCACACTATTTGGCAATGGTGACCGTTCGACAAGGCTCTTGATCAGCCATTGTTCTGAATCCGTCATGAAACTGTTCTTCTCCGCTTTGATCGCCTTGAGAAAAGCGATCGGTGCATTGTTCTCACTTTCTTGAATCAATAAGACATCATTTTCTGAAAAACCATTCTGCTTTAGTGTATTGAAGCGGCGTAATTGGCTTTCTGCTTGAGGATCTTCCCTTTTTGTTGTTTTCGTGAAGGTCTGCCGCGATTTTTTCATGATCGCTTGCTCCAGCTTCTTCTGATCGATCTCGCCTGTTGTCAAAGAAACATTGTCCGCCATCAAATCCAACAATTCCATCACATCATAGCCGTATAAAGAATGGTATAGAACTAACTTTTGTCGAAAACTTGACGTGAAATTAGCGGCACGGATATACCGGCGCTGCGCTTCATATAAAAGAAAGTCCCAATCCAACTGCTTTTCGTCAAGCACCAAGTTCGCATTGGTTTCCTGAAAAGAATCACTGACTGCCTGTAGCGTTTCTTCCTGGGAAGCAAAACGAGCAGTATTTAACCCATAAGCGGCTGAGAAGGATTGAGTCACTTCCTGATAATCGGTTAAAGAACATTGTTTTGGTTGATACAGCTTGACCAGTTGATTAAATTTACGCTCCCCGACTCTTTCCAACAAAAGATAAGCATACAATTCATCTTGAAAAAACGCTGCTGGATGAACCGGTTCTTGCAACCAATACAGATACGAGCTCCCGTTTTGAGCATCTGCTTTCTCATACGACTTTAGCAAGCCGATGCCCTCTAAGTTTTGCTTGGCTTTTATGAAGCGAGGCATTCCGGCATTCATGGCATTCAAGATATCTAAATGCACCGTCGTTATCGCCTCCTCACCATAAAAGGTTTGGGCTTGGACATCGCTTGCGAGTGTCAAATACAATGCTAAAGCATCACTTTCAATAATTGGTTGATACAAATAAATGAGGGCGTCTTTTCCTTCCGTTGTAAGTGGACGGCTTTTAAACACTTTGTACGTTTGATTCGGTAAACTATTGCCCACTTGCTGTCCCCCTCTATTCTTGTGGTTCTTTCGCTTTCTCGACAATGTCTTGCAGTTCTTTTAAGAAAACCGACATGTCTTTAAATTGCCGATACACACTGGCAAAACGAATATACGCAATCTCATCTAAATCAACTAAATCTTCCATCACATATTCACCAATTTGCGTAGTTGAAATTTCGTTTTCTCCAAGAGCACGAACACGGCTTTCAACATGATCGACGATCGTTTCCATTTGATCCATTGTCACTGGTCGTTTTTCAGCAGAACGAATCAAGCCCCGTAAAATTTTTTCTCGGTTAAATTCTTCACGGGCACCATTTTTCTTGATTACAAGAAGGGGTGCCTCTTCAATACGTTCGAATGTTGTAAAGCGATAGCCGCAATTTTCGCATTCACGACGACGGCGAATCACACGTCCATCATCGGCTTGTCGACTATCAACTACCCTCGAATTGTTATGATGACATTTTGGACATTGCATAGTTCCACCTCATTTTCTCTCTTATGCGCTTACGTTTTCACGTAAAGTCATCGATTTCTATGATTAATTATAACATGAAATCCATTGGTACAATAGCCAAAGTGGTTTATTCTGTTCATTTAATACAAAATTTAAATAATGTTATAACTGTTGTTTTTTTCAATGTAAAAAAACGACAGAAATCTTTCTGCCGTTTCATTTCGTTATTTATCTTTCATTTGCAGCAAAGAAACAAACTCATGCAAATTCTCCGGCTGCTCCAACTGCTGATTACACTGTTGACTATCACGGCAAATATAATTTCCGCGTTTCGTATACGTCCCATCGCCGTTGCTCTTGGTCAAAGAAAGAAACATTGACACATTTCCTTCCTGCTGGCACAAGGGACAAATTCCTTTTTTGACTTCCGTTGACACATGGCCGTGAAGCCCTGTAAACCCTTGTTCAGTGGCTATGATCATAAACTTACTTTGACTACCGATATCATCCCAAGCAAGATAAGTGGTCTCTTTTAAATCAACGGAAGCAAAATCAGGTACTTTCAGTTTTTTTACTTTCCGAAACATTTTTTCAATTTGCTTCGTTGTCGGCACCTGAAAGGGGCGAACGTATTCTTTAAGTTCAGCTAACAGCTCGTTACTCCGGCTGATCGTCATTCCTGGTTGGAAGAAAGCAGCTAAAATGGCTCGGGGTGCGGTTTCTTCTTCAGGAAAAAATTGTTCAATTGCATCTTTGGTCATCGATTCGACCGTTTTGATCGTTCGAGGGTCATTGACCGATTGATAGGTTCGGACTAATTGGTACACTTGGTGTTTAATCGCGTGAAATTGGTAAGGTTCAATCATTGAAAAGCCTTCTTTCTATTTTCTCATTTATTCTCGCGGCTGTTCTACTTTCTTGACAGTCGTACACAATGCATAAATAAGCATTTGATGACCACCTCCCAATTTCTCTGCTTCTCGCTATGCGATCTTAATGGATTATAATGAGATGTTGAGCAATTGTCAACTGAGCAGTAGTCTCTTGACTCTTCATCCACTCTGGTTAACAAAAAAATGCCTCGTCTAGAAGACGAAGGCATCCGTGTTCAGTTATAATTTATCTTCAATTCCAGTATAATGTTTCAGCTGGTCTGCATCTCGACGATCGGCAGAAGAAATTTTATTGGCATCAGGATTTTCAGCTCGCAACAATTCTTCACTGCTGACATTTTCTGGGGTAGTTCGATCATTGCGGGCATCGCGCTCGTCATTTTGATCTTCTAATTCGTTGACTCTTTTTTGATCGTGCTCTTTCTTGATCTGACCTTCGTGTGCTTGTTCTTTCCCAGAATGGGCAAGTTCTTCATTATTGGTCCATTCACCGATTTTTTCTTTAGCCTTGCCAACGATCACATCTTTTTCGTCTTTAAAAGTACCCATAGTTTTCATCCCTCCTGTATAGTTTCATCATAACAAGCATTCTGAATTCTGACAAAAGATATGAATGCGATACCAACCAACCAGCGAAATTTGGAAGGATGTGTTATAATAGCAGGTATTATTTTCTGAATATTCTTATAAATGGAGGTGAAGAACCTGATTAGGTTCAATTATCGATGACAGTCCTTGATTTTCAACAGGTTTCATTCATTCGCAACCAGCAATTTTTATTAGAAACTATCAATTGGCAAGTGAAAAAAAATGAACATTGGGCGATTTTAGGCCTGAATGGCGCAGGCAAAAGCTTACTATTGCAGCTGATAACAGGAACCTTATGGCCTTCTTCTGGTCAACGAACAGTCCTAGGTGAACGATATGGCAAAACATCTGTCCCGGATCTTCAACGGCGCATCGGTTGGGTTAGTTCCGCTTTACAAAATAAATTTTATGGACGAGATCTTACTGAAGAGATCGTTCTATCTGGGCTTTATTCCAGTATTGGTCTTTATGAAACTTATGATGAAAACCAATTAGACCAAGCAAAAGCGCTTTTGACTGACTTGGGTCTGACTCATCTGATCCATCGTTCCTATCACGTCCTTTCTCAAGGAGAAAAACAATTTGTCATGATTGCACGTGCCATGATGGCACAACCAGAGATCCTGATTTTGGACGAACCTTGTACGGGTCTTGATTTATTTGCGCGAGAAGAACTGTTAGCACGATTGGAGGCTTTTTCAAAGCTGACAAATACACCCACCATTCTTTACGTTACCCATCATACAGAAGAGTTGCTACCGATTTTCACTCATTTGCTGATGCTAAAAAACGGCAAGGTCCATGCTGCAGGTAAACGAGAGGCCATTTTTACTGAGGAGGTTCTCACTACTTTTTATGATCAGCCGATCCTTCTTCACCCCTTCACAGGTGACCGAATCATTGTGACACCCAAGTAAGAGGTACGCATCAATGCATGGTAAACATTAGACACGCAATGATGTTTGCCACAAGTCAACTTTTTTCAGAAACGATAGTTCTTTGTAAGAGTACGAAGATTTGCTGTTGTACAAAAAAAGACAGCAGGTTTCCTTTGGTGAAAGGGAACCTGCTGCTTTACCTATTTGTTTATAGATGCAAACCAATCATCGATCTGCTGATTGAGTTGGGCGATCGTTCCTTGATTGTCAAAGACAATATCGGCCCGTTGTTTCTTTTTCTCAATTGACAGCTGACTGTCGATTCGTTGTTGCGCTTCTTGTTCAGTCAACTGATTGCGTGCCATCAACCGCTCTTTTTGAATGGCTTCTGGCACATAAACGACTGCGGTTTGATCCATGTATTGGTCATAGTCGGCTTCATAAAGCAAAGGAATGTCAACGATCAACAATGGCACTTCCTGCTTTTTTTCTTCAATCTGAGACAAAATCTCTTGTCGAATAAAAGGAGATAACGTCTGATTCAGTATCCGGCGTTTCTCTGGATCGTTAAAAATCAAAGCACCGAGGGTTTGCCGATCTAGGTGTCCATCATCGGTCAAAATCTGCGGACCAAAGGCTTGCGTCACCGCCTGCAAGCCCTCCGTATTCGGTTCAACGACTTCTCTTGCGATGATATCGGCATCAATAATCGGTAAACCCAGTGATCGAAAATGCGCGACTGCGGTACTTTTTCCGGTGGCAATCCCCCCCGTGACTCCTAAGACAAAACTCATTTGCTGGACCTCACATGCAATTTTTGGCACTGAGGACAAAAATGTGTCCCCCGTTGGGCAACTTTGATCTTGACGATTGGTGTACCGCATCTGCCACAAGGATTGCCCGTCTGGCCATAGACATTTAATGACATTTGGAATTTCCCGGCTTCTCCTAGTGCATTGAGATAGGTACGAATGGTGGTTCCGCCTGCTTCAACAGCTCGTTCTAAGACATCGATAATTGCTTCATGCAGCACATCTACTTCAGTTGGCATTAATGAATCCGCTGGTTGCTCTGGATGAATTTTCGCTTGCCACAGCGCCTCATCTACATAAATATTGCCCAAACCAGTAACGAGCTTTTGGTCAAGCAATAACGGTTTGATGGCTTTTTTAGACCGCTTCAATCCTTGTTCAAATGCTTCTAATAAAAACAACTCAGGCTTAGGCTCAGGACCTAATTGCATGATCCCTTTATAGGCTGCGCTTTGGTCTTTATCTACTAAGGTCATACGACCAAATTTTCTTACATCATGATAATTTAACTGACTGCCATCTGTAAAATGGAAAATGACATGTGTATGTTTATCAACAATTGGTTCTGACTCAAAATATTCATACTTGCCTTCCATTCGCAAATGTGAGATCAAATCATAATCTGTCAATTTAAAAATCAGAAACTTTCCGCGTCGTTCGAATTTTTCAAAGCGTTGCCCTTTCAAAAGCGCCGAAAAGATCGGCACTTCAGGACTTTCGATGATTCGCGGCCACAGGATCTCGACCGATTCGATCGTTTTATTCAAAACAAGTTTTTCAAGTCCTTTACGGACCGTTTCAACTTCTGGTAATTCCGGCACCTCTGTTCACCTCATTTATTTAGCATCGTACCATGTTTTGCCCCAATTGCTGTCTGTCAGTAAAGGGACATGCAATGCAACGGCTTGCTCCATCACTTCTTTCACTAAAGCGTCAAGACGAGGCAATTCAGATTCAGGTACTTCAAAGACTAGTTCATCGTGTACTTGCAGCAGCATCGTTGCTGCTAATTTTTCTTCTTTCAAACGTTTCGCCAGATCGATCATGGCAATTTTTAAGATATCCGCCGCACTGCCTTGAATCGGTGTATTGATGGCAGTTCTTTCGGCAAAAGTTCGAATATTGAAATTGCGCGAATTGATATCAGGTAGGTAACGACGGCGATGATACAAGGTTTCAACGTACCCTTTGTCCTTCGCCTCACGAACGACATCCTCCATATACGTTTTCACCCCAGGATACTTTTCAAAATACGTATCGATGTATTGTTGGGCGGCTTTTCTGGTGATTCCTAGATTCTGGGATAAGCCATAATCAGAAATACCGTAAACGATACCGAAGTTGACTGCTTTTGCTTGACGACGCATATTTGGTGTCACATCTTCTGCTTTTTCGATACCAAAGACTCGCATCGCTGTGCTTGAGTGGATATCTTGACCTTCGATAAAGGCTTCTTTCAAATGGGTATCATCTGAAATATGTGCCAACACCCGTAATTCGATTTGAGAGTAGTCAGAAGAATAGATCACCCAATCAGCTTCGCGTGGCACAAAGGCTTCGCGGATCTTTCGACCTTCTTCTAAACGAATCGGAATATTTTGTAAGTTTGGATCGACAGAACTTAAACGACCAGTTTGGGTCAAGGTTTGCACATATCGCGTATGGACTTTGCCATCTCCTTGGATCACTTTTAATAAGCCTTCTACATAGGTTGATTGGATCTTAGCGATTTGACGATAAGTCAAAATGTCTTCAACGATCGGTGCTTGCTCTTTTAGTTGTTCTAACACATCGACTGCGGTCGAATAGCCAGTTTTGGTTTTTTTAATAACTGGTAAGCCCATTTTTTCAAATAAAATCACACCCAATTGTTTCGGTGAGTTTAAGTTGAAGGTTTCACCAGCTTCGGCATAGATTTTTTCTTCAATTTCATGCAACCGTTGCGCAAATTCGCCCTTCATCTGATGCAAGCGAGACGCATCAACTTTGATTCCAGTAATCTCCATCTCAGCTAAAATCATTGATAAAGGCAATTCCATTTCTTCAAATAGCGCTGTTTGATTCTTCGCTGCCAATTCTTCTGTAAGTTTTGGGGTTAGGTTTGTAATCGCCGCTACTTTACGGGCTAAATGAGCAAAGAAGTCTTCCTCATCCGCCGGCAGCCCTTTTTTCGCGCCTTTTCCATAAATCGCTTCATCCGATTGGATCGCATCATAGCCATAGTGAGCGGCAACACCTGCGATGTCATTATTCGTATCATTCGTGTCTAAAAGATAAGCTGCCAATAAAACATCAAAAGCGATTCCTTTTGGTGCTGTCGTGTACCGGTTTAACGCCACGTACGTGCGTTTGGCATCATAGACGAATTTTTTACGTTTCTCGTCTTTTAACCAATCGGTAAAGACTGGACTTTCAAACAATTCTTCACGATTGCTGACATAAATTTTTTCTTGATTGCCCCAAGCAACACCGACGATGTCTTCCAAATGATAGTTATCCCCCATCATCTCGACATACAATGCTGTGTCTCCCTGGAACATATCCTCCGTTACTTCTTCAACGACCGAAAACAAAATGTCTTCCATCTCAACTGGTTCAGCTGTAATCTGCAGCTTATCTAAGAAGCTATTAAAGTTCATTTCTTGGTAGAATGGCACCAATTTCTCTAAATCTTTGCCTTCATATTTGAGTTTGTCGACATCGACCTCAATGGGCGCATCCACATCGATGGTTGCTAATTGTTTTGAAAGAAAGGCGATCTCACGATCATTGATCAAGTTTTCTTTCATCTTGCTTTTTTTCATTTCATCGATGTGTTCATAGATCCCCTCAACAGAGCCATATTCTTTCAATAGCTTGATGGCTGTCTTCTCACCAATTTTGGTGACGCCGGGAATATTATCGGAAGCATCGCCAGCTAGCCCTTTCATGTCGATGATTTGTAAGGGCGTTAGGCCGTCATATTTTTCAGCCACATGAGCGGGCGTATAACTTTCAATTTCGCTAACTCCTTTGACCGTAATGTCAACTTTCACGTGCTCCGTTGCCAGCTGGGTCAAATCGCGATCGCCAGATAAAACGACGACATCAAATAGCTCTTTATCGACTTTATTTGCCAATGTGCCAATGATATCATCGGCTTCATAGTTATCTAATTCGTAGTATTGAACACCTAACGCGTTGATCAATTCGCGAATGTAAGGCATTTGTTCTTTAAATTCCCCAGGGGTTTTTGAACGTCCACCTTTATAATCTTCATACATCGCTGTCCTGAAGGTGGTTTTTCCAGCATCAAAAGCCACTAAAACATGTGTTGGCTGTTCTTTTGCCATCACATTTTCAAACATAGTATGAAACGCATAGATGGCATTTGTGTGCAGCCCATTGGCATTTTTAAACCGTTCTAATGAATTATGCAACGCAAAAAACGCACGGAAAGCCACACTATTCCCATCAACGAGTAGTAATTTATTTTTTGGCATTTGATTACTCCTTTTCTCAAAAAGTTCCTCTTTATTTTATCAAAGAACGGGCACAAAAGCGATGAATTGCTTTGTTTTCTCTCTCATTTTATACAAAAAAAAAGGCGAGTTTCCTCGCACTTTTTTTAGTTGTTTTTTCCAAAGATTCGCAATAACGCAAGGAATAAGTTGATAAAATCTAAATACAGTTGTAATGCCATGAAAACGGCCACTCCAGTATTTGCGCCACCATTCGTTGCGAAGTATACATTGCGGATTTGTTGATTGTCATAAGCGGTGATCCCCATAAAGACAAAGACGGTCACGATCGATAAAAAGAAATCAACCGGTTGACTGCGTAAAATAAATACATTCAAGAGCGTCGAGATGATGATCCCGATCAACAGACCATAGCCGATACGTCCAACCACACTTAGATCACGTTTGGTCATGATCCCAAATGCTGACATGACACCAAAAGTGACAGCTGCGGAAACAAATGCCCCCACAATCGATCCAAAGTCATAAATCATCAGTGTCACAGACAAGGTCAATCCATTCAAGAGCGAATAGACTAAAAAGCCAGCAACGGTCAAGGAAGGATTTTTCTGCGCCTTCACCCCTAATACAATAACTAGAATGATCTGTAAGATCCAAAGACCGGTAAATCCTAGCGGAAAGTTGCTGATAAATTGCAGGGTTTGCGCTTGAAAGACTTCCCCAAAAATATAGGCCGAGATCGCACTGATCGCAAGCCCAACGCCGAAGAATAAATACACTTTTGAATAAAAGCGATTTAAGCCTTGGGCTTGGACGGTTTCATTGTTTAAATTATTCATCTTGTTGTTCCTCCTCATTTTCTGCTACTGCTTTTGGTGGCTGGACCATGACCACAGCATCTAAAATACGATGATCTTCTGTGTTGATCGCTTCAACTGAAATAGTTACCACGTCTTTCATTTTATCCACTTTGATCACTTCGAATTCAAAGGTCAACGTTTCATAATGATATACAGGTTCAATAAAGTTTACCGAAAAATTGACTACATGAGAACCAGGACCAGGCAAATGTTTCGATACGGCACTGGTGATGATCCCCATCAACATAATGGATGGCACGATGGGACGCTGATACTCAGTTTTTTGCGTGTAGTCATGTTGTATATACAAAGGATTTGCATCATTAGTAAGCCCTAAATATAACAATAGTTGATTGTCTTCGATCGATTCTGTTAAGGATAACGAATCGCCTTCCTCGATATCTTCAATACTTTTTCCTATTTTTCGCGGTTTCCCTATATTCAAAATTTAATTCCTCCAAAAAGAATAGTTTCATCTGAGTATATTCTATCAGATGCCGACAAAAGTGCAAGTTCGCGGTGCTGCTTTTGCAAAAACTTCATATGTAAAAAAACTCTTGCAGCAAAAACGCCACAAGAGTCTTTGATTACAATACGTTACGAGTTGTATTGCTTAATAGTTTTTCATAGGCTGTTTCAAATTTTTGCACATCGCCTGCTCCCATGAAAATCACGACAGCATTTTGATGATCCAATAGCGGAGATACGTTCTCTTCTTTGATCACAGTTCCGCCTTTTTGAATTTTATTGCCTAGATCTTCAATTTTAACATCTCCTCGTGATTCACGAGCAGATCCAAAAATGTCACATAGATAGACATGGTCTGCAAGATCCAAGGCTTCCGCAAATTCATCCATTAAAGCGATCGTACGGGTAAAGGTATGCGGTTGGAAGACAGCAATAATTTCTTTCTCTGGATATTTTTGGCGAGCGCCATCGATCGTTGCTTTGATTTCTGCAGGATGATGGGCGTAATCGTCTACGATCGTCATATCCGCTACAATTTTTTCACTGAAGCGACGTTTCACTCCAGGAAATGAAATCATCTCCGCAGCAACTTCTTTCATGTCCAATCCTTCTTTGTAAGCAACAGCGATCACACTGAGTGCGTTGTTGATGTTATGTTGACCAAAAGCTGGCAAGACAAAATGGCCAATATTTTCACCATGGATAAAGACGTCGAACTCTGAACCTTGGGTGGTGCGTTCAATGTTTTTAGCTTGCACATCGTCGTTATCGTTGACGCCGTAATAGTAGATTGGGACATCTGCTTCAAGTTTACGCAAGTATTCATCATCCCCAAAAGCAAAAATGCCTTTTTTCACTTGATTTGCCATCGATTGAAAGGCTGAGAAGACATCCTCGATCGAGTGGAAGTAGTCTGGATGATCAAAATCGATGTTGGTCATAATTGCATAATCCGGTGAATAGGCTAAGAAATGACGACGGTATTCACAGGCTTCAAACGAGAAGAATTCCGCATCGGGTTCCCCATGACCGGTACCATCGCCAATCAAGAAACTTGTGGGACGGATGCCGCTTAAGACATGAGAAAGCAAGCCTGTCGTACTGGTTTTCCCGTGAGAGCCCGTCACAGCAATACTCGTATAGGGCTGAATGAATTGGCCGATAAAGTCATGATAACGAGTAACTTCTAAGCCAAGTTCTTTGGCTCGTACGATTTCTTCGTGGGTATCAGGGAAAGCATTTCCTTGGATAATGACCATTTCTGGTTGAATGTTTGCTTTATCGAAAGGCAACAATTTGATCGCTGCTTTTTCTAGATCACGTTGAGTGAAGAAATATTCTTCCACATCAGAGCCTTGTACTTGGTAGCCTTTTTCGTGCAGAATCAAAGCCAATGAACTCATACCGGAACCTTTGATTCCAACAAAATGATGTATTTTGTTTTGATTTTCCATTATTATAATCCTCTTTTCTCAAATCCGCGTCGTAAAAAAACGCGTGTATTGACAAATATCAGGTTGTCACACGACCTACATTATCATACAAAATGAAAAAAATAGCAACGAGTTTTATTTTTCGACTTGACTTTTCTCATCATTTCCTATTTCTAGCAAACGTCCGCGACATTTTCCACAAACATATTTTTTGATATCCACACGTCGCTGCCGCCGAATCACACAGCCGCAATTTTGGCATTGATAGCGATGTTTGGCTGTCCTTTTGGCAGGAGGTGCATATCGCAAGCCTCCCGTTCTTGCCAGCAATGCCTTGAAGGCAGGGTCTTGGTGACGGTGACCAAGACCTGCTAAATGCAAATGATAGTGACACAATTCATGCTTGATAATGCCGATAAAAACCTCCATCCCGTGTTCTGTGAGCATGGCTGGATTGAAATCCAAGTGATGATCACTTAGATGGTAACGGCCACCGGTTGTTTTTAAGCGAGAATTAAACACCGCTCGATGCGTGAATGGTTTATTGAAAACAGACAGCGACAGCTCTTCCACCAAACGCTGCAATTCTTGTTGGGTCATTTAGCATTTCCTGGATCGACCATTGTTAAACTGATACGGCCTTTTTTGACATCTACTTGCTCGATCCAAACGGTTACGACATCACCGACGGAAACAACATCTTTCGGATGTTTTACAAACGAACGGCTTAGCTTCGACAAATGAACCAGTCCGTCTTGTTTGACACCGATATCGACGAAGGCACCAAAGTCGATCACATTTCGAACCGTTCCTTTCAGTTCCATTCCCGGTTTTAGATCTTCCATACTCAACACATCTTTACGCAATAATGGGGCTGGCATTTCATCTCGCATATCGCGCCCAGGCTGCATTAATGCCTTTAAGATATCCGTGATGGTTTCTTTCCCGACTGACAATTTTGCGGAAAGCTCTGCTGGGCGCAGTTGGGCAAGCTTCGCTTTATTTTCTTCCATTTGTTCTTTCCCTAGTTCCGCTAAAGAAATGCCGGCGATCGCCAAAATTTCTTTAGCAGTGTCATAACTTTCTGGATGGATCCCGGTATTATCCAAAATGACTTTTCCGCCAGGAATCCGCATAAAACCAATCGCCTGTTCATAGGCCTTTGGCCCTAAGCGAGGGACTTTTTTCAGTTGATTGCGCTGCGTAAATACCCCGTTTTCTTCTCGATAAGTCACAATATTTTGAGCGGTCGTTTTATTTAGACCAGCCACGTGCTGTAAGAGTGCCGCACTTGCGGTATTGACATCAACGCCTACCTGGTTGACGACTGTTTCAACGACAAAATCCAATTGTTCGGCTAAGCGTTTTTGTGAGACGTCATGCTGATATTGCCCGACGCCCACCGATTGTGGATCAATTTTGACTAATTCTGCCAGCGGATCTTGCAGACGGCGACCAATACTGATGGCACTGCGTTCTTCCACTTGCAGATCAGGGAATTCTTGCCGGGCGATCGGACTGGCCGAATAAACAGAAGCCCCTGCCTCATTCACGATCACATAATATACTTCTTGATCGATCAATTTTAATTGTTCAGCGACGAATTGCTCTGATTCCCGACTCGCCGTCCCATTACCGATTGCGACCATCTCGACTTTATAGGTTTGCAATAAGCGACGAAACGCTGGTCCAGCCGCTTCTCGCTTATTCATAGGCGCTGGTTTATGAGGATAGATCACTTCGATCGCTAGTACTTTTCCTGTCTCATCAATGACTGCTAGTTTACAGCCTGTACGATACGCTGGATCAAAACCTAAAACGACTTTGCCCTTTAGTGGCGGCTGCAGCAACAGATTGCGAAGATTTTCGCCAAAAATCGCAATGGCTTGTTCGTCGGCTTTTTCTGTCAATTCATTGCGCATCTCTCGTTCGATGGCTGGTGAAATAAAACGTTTCAGCGCATCAGCAGCTGCAGCTTCAACAAAACTGGCTGCGGGTGAATCACTATTTGTAATCAGTTTACGCCGTAGGTAATCCATGATTTTTTCTTCATCTGCCACAAGTGCGACCTTCAAGATGTCTTCTTGTTCCCCACGATTGGTGGCTAAAATTCGGTGGGATACCATCTTATTGATAGGATGCTGGAAATCGTAATACATTTCGTAAACGCCTTTTTCATCTTTTTCAGCATTTTTGACCGTGCTTTGATACAGCCCTTTGTTTGTGTAATAGCTGCGGATCCAACTACGAAACTCTGCAGTGTCACCAACACCTTCTGCAATGATCTCGTGCGCGCCTGCTAAGGCATCTTCTACAGTAGGAACAGCATCACTCATAAATTCGGCCGCTTTTTCTTGTACGTCACCTGTTTTTGGAAAGCTTAACAGCCACTGAGCAAATGGTTCCAAGCCGTTTTCTTTAGCGATCGTCGCTTTGGTGCGTCGTTTTTGTTTATAAGGACGATACAGGTCCTCGACGGCCTGCATTTTTGTCGCAGCTAAAATCGCCTGAGATAGTTCAGGCGTTAGCTTTTCTTGTTCTTCTATCAAACGCAAAACCTCTTGCTTGCGCTTCTCTAAGTTTTCTAAGTACTGGTATCGCTCTTCGATTTCTCGAATCTGAACTTCGTCAAGTCCATTTGTCATTTCTTTACGGTAGCGGGCAATAAAGGGGACGGTATTTCCTTCTTGCAATAACTGCAACACCGTACTGATTTGTTTTTGGGTAAAAGCGGTTAATTCTTGTTTCACTAAATCAAGTACCTCTTGATTCATTTCTGCCATTTGTTCTCACCTTTCCTTTGTTGCTTTTGCTATTTTAACATAAAAAAGACAGCCATTGAGCGAACAAGATTGCACGAAAACAACGTTGCTTTCACGACTCTTGTTATGGCTGCTTTTGACTTTTCAAAAAAGACTTTTAAAAGTCTGGTTGCCAAGGGCCTGCTAAATTTTGGTATTCGATGTCCTGAACGATCCCTTTCTCATCAAAAATCACGCCATGCACCGATCCACCAAATACTGCCCCGCCATCGATGCCGATTTTGTCATCTTGTTGCCAAAGATCCGTCGTCTGCATATCTCCATGCAGCATTGGCGTGATGGTATGACCAAAAACGATCGTTTTTCCTGTACGGTTTTTTCCTTTATGAAATGGCTCGCGAATCCAGATAAAATCGTGGTCGGCGGTCTTCCGCCAATCTTTTTTACTTAAATCCACGCCCGCATGGACAAAAAGATACTTCTCCCATTCGTAATAAAGCGGCCGCTCCATCAAAAACTCTATTAAGTCTCCATATCTACTTCGGATCATCAAGGCAATTTCCGTTGGAGAATACTCTTCAGTAGCTCCTGAATGCAAAAGACTTTCAATCGTTTCTTTGCCGCCATTGCGTACGTAGGCGGCGAACCAATCCTCTGGGGCATTTAGAAATTGCAGAAAATACTCTTCATGATTGCCACGTAAATAAATCGCTTGATGTTCTTCAACTAATTTCTTTCCGAGCATTAAACACTCTTTGGACTTTGGTCCTCGGTCATTTAGATCACCAATCAAAAGCAACTGATGGATTTTAGGATCATATTCCGCAAGAAGACTTTTAAAAAGATCGGCCATTCCATGAATATCACTGATTGCATAAAGATAGTTTTGCATAGTCATTCCCTCCTTAAAGGCAATTGAGTCTCTTATTATCAATTTTAGCCCTTTGGCTGCAAAATGTCTTGCATTAAAATCAAAAAACAATCATTCGTCTTGAACGGTTCGACAGCATAGAGTCGGGTTCATAAAGACGAATGATTGATTACGATCGGTAAAACCTATTTTCCTGAAACAGCAAAATAATTGCCATCCGGATCGGCAAAATTGAAAACCAGCTGTTCTTCCATCTGAATCAATTCACCGACTTCTGCTTCCATCTCTAAAAGCTTCTTATAAAGTGTCGTAATATCTTCTGCAAAAAACATGATCGATGGGGAATTTAATGCGACCTCAGGTGAGTGCGTTTCGATGAACTCACGGTCATATAAGACAAAATGAGCCTCTGCCTCTTTTGATGGCGCGATTTCGACAACGGATGTTCCATCAACGGTTTGTTGTTCAATAATCGCAAACCCTAGTTCTTGCCAAAACTCAACTGCTTTCGTCACATCATCGACGTATAGCATCACTTGCATTTGATTGGAAAACAATGGGCATCCCTCCTCTTTCTCGTTATTTGTCTTCTTCCTTCGCTTCTTGCGCAGCATTCGAATTGGTATTAAAGTTCAATTGTAAACCTGGTTTGTCGGTTACGATCTCTGTCACTTCATAAGTCAAGCGTTTGACGATATCAAACAATGGCTCCACCAAGCGGTCAGTTTCGGCTTTTGTTAGATCTTCTCCGGAATTGACTTTACGATTCAAAATATGATTGACCTGTCCGACACGTCCTGACAAAACATAATCAGGGAACACCAATTGGAATTCTAGCCGAGCACCAATAATACTGTTTTTTTCCATATATTCTTCATCTTTGACTTTTAACGGCGCAAAGCCGACATTCAATTTGGTTTCCATTTCTTTGTCTTTCGGTTTCATATCGAAATGATATGCTTCAACGATCGGTTGTTGTCTTTTTAATTCCACTAGATTCACACTCCTTATCTAAAAGTATAGCATAACCTTTTCTTTGAGCCTACTGTATTCTTTAGACAATAAAAAAACGGCGAGTGCCGTTTTAATTTGCTTCTTTTAGTGTTGCTAGATAATCCAAGGCATCTTGGACATTGGCGATCGGAACGATTTTCATATCCGTGTCTAACTTTTTCGCTGCTGCCACTGCCTCTTCATAATTTGTTTTGATGGAAGGATCTATTTCACGCTCTTCGTCAGTGATCTCATCATCTGGGGCAAAGAAGATTTCTGCACCACTTTCACTGGCACTCGCTACTTTTTTATCGATCCCACCGATTCGACCAACGGTTCCGTCAGCTGAGATCGTTCCTGTTCCAGCTATGTTGTGGCCTTTACGTAGGTTATCTCCGGTCAACTGTTCATAAATTTCAAGGGTGAACATCAAACCAGCGGAAGGTCCTCCGATATTGCCAGAATCGATCACGATCTCTTCATCAGAAGTGATCTCTGTATGATCGACGAGGGAGATACCGATACCAGCTTTTTGATTGCTCTCCAGTTCAATTAGTTTGCCCGTTGCTTCTTTTTCTTCGCCATCTTGCAAGTAAGTCACGGTGATTTCATCACCAATGGTTTGACTTTGGACGTAGTCGATAAAATCTTGACTGCTTTTAAATTCTTTACCGTTGACTGCGGTGACGGTATCTCCAACGGATATTTTCCCAGCAAAGCTGGAATTTGGATCGATCCCCATGACATAGACCCCTTTATAGGTCATTTCATAAGGTAAGTCTGCCAACTTTAATGCTTGCTCAATCGCACTATTTTGCGAGGATTCCATATAATAGCGCTGGATGCGATTGTACTCCTCATCTGTCGCACCGCCTAAAAGTTCTTCCTCACTGATCAAGTCTTGAAATTCATTGAATTTCGTTCCAATCGCCGTAAACACGGTAGCCTGTCGAATCCCGACACTGGTTAAAGAAAAGGAGCCGGCTGAGGTGTCTTCTTTTTGATTGACGGTAATCAATTCTTTTAAATCGATCGTTGCACCAGGTTGCTCGATATAATAAGGAATCGGCAAAAAGGCACAGGCTGCGATGATCAGTGCTAAAACAAACAAGAGAACATATTTGATCGTTGATTTAAGATTCATTGGTATCACGCTTCTTTACTATAGCATCGTAGATATTTTGTGGTAAATACTCGGCAACATCGCCGTTAAAGGTTAAGATTTCTTTCAACAAACTGGAGCTGATGAAACTATGCTTTGCATCTGCTAAAAGAAAGACGGTCTCTAGGGAAGGTTCTAAGTGATGATTCATTTCCATGATGTCCCGCTCATACTCATAATCTTTCACACTGCGAATGCCTCTAAGCAGAAACTGTGCGCCTAGTTTTTTCGCGATCGTGACCGTCAGCTCCGTTTCTTGTGCCAGAATCTTGACGTTAGGAATATGGGCGAGGGCTTCTTCGATCAAATGAACTTTTTCTTCACTCGTAAAAAAACTTTTTTTATTGGTGTTTGTAAAAACGCCGACGATCAATTCATCGAAAAGCGTGGCTCCTCGCTCGATCAGGTCAACATGACCGGACGTCAATGGGTCAAAACTCCCTGGAAATAAAGCAATCTTTTTCACGTTATCCCTCATTTCTATAGATCGTCACGGCCGATATGCCATAGGTTTGGGCACGGACCAAATGCAACGAGCCGATTTGTTCTGGTAAGTCGATAGACTTGTCTGTTTCGCAAACTACGTATGCAGACGGACGAATCATTTCATCCTTCAGCATAGCTTCTAACTGTTGCAGAATCTCTTGCTTTGCGTATGGCGGGTCTAAAAACAAATAGTCAAAACTTTGTCCCTCAGCTGCAAACTGCCGTAAAGCTTGATTCGCATCCATTTTTAACACCGTGAACTTTTCGGGTTCTTTGGTTATAGCAATATTTTCGCGGATCACTTTGGTTGCTGGAAAACTACGGTCGACACAAACCGCATGATCAGCTCCCCGAGAGACCGCTTCGATAGCTAAGCCCCCGCTTCCGCTGAATAAATCCAGTACAACACCTCCATCTAAATATTGCCCTAACATGTTAAAAATCGCCCCTTTTACTTTGTCTGTCGTGGGGCGAGTGTTGTCTCCAGCGAGACTTTTTAATCTGCGGCCACCATATTCTCCGGCTACTACACGCATGCGTTTTTCCCTCCAAGATCTTCGTAAATACAAATATAGCACTGTTTCTATAAATAGCAATAAAAAAATGGCGGTGACTCAAGGCACCCCCACTTTTTTATTACACGTTTTCTGCCAATCGAATCATCGTATTTTTTTCTTCGATATCAAACCCTTCATCTTTCACTGGATAGGCTGCTGAAGTACCAATTTTTTCAGCAAAATCCATTTCGACATCTGGTCGATAGGAAGCTTCAACTTGTCGAACAAAGTGAAACTGCTCGATTTTTGCTTTTTTGCTTTCGTATTCTTCTTCGTTCAAATACATGACCACGTATTTCATCTTACGTGATACATAATGAACAAAACCAAAACGACGCAAATTTTTTAGTTGGCGTAGGCTGTAAACCCATACGATCAATCCTCGACGCTTTTGCATCGTAAAAGGCTCTTTATCCTCGTGCATGACAATTTCCTCCACAACTTGATTTTGATTGAAAAAAGGGACTCCCAGCGTCCACTTTGACAGAGGGAGAAAAACAAGTAGAGATCGCCACAGTCAGTTCATCCAGCAAACGCTGTAGTTGTGTTTCACTCCAGCGATACTCACTTACTTGTTCATTAAGATCCAACTGCCGCTTGGCTGTGCGCAACGCCCGTTTTTTTTCTTTGAAATCAGGCGCATACTCACCGTAAGCTTCAATTCTTTCAAAATCCAGCTTCTTTTCTAAAAACGATCGCATCAATTCCTGAACAACAGGATCTTGACGCATAATTGTTTTCGCTTTTTGATAGGTTCTACACGTTTCACTTGCTTTGATCGCCATCACAAGTGAATCGATTTGATCTTCAATCTCGAAAAATGCTTCATCGTAAATCATCTGACGTACTATCCTCGGTCCCTTCCACATCTTCTTGCACTAAGACTACCATATTTGCTTCAGAAAAAGCAATTCCTATCTTTTCTGATTGTTCATAGGTCAGGCGTTCAGCAAATCTTGGGTTACTGAACCAAGACAAAATCGTAAAAGTCGGATCGTAAACAGGAGCTTCGAAGATCGAAGCAGATGCTTCCAATTCCTTATCCGCCAACAACTCTCGCCACTCGTCGTTCGTTAAAACAAAATTACTCGTTTTTTCTGAAGAAAGAGCGCGTTGATAAGAATGGATTCGTTGAGAAGTCAAATAGTCTGATAGATTATTCGTCAAATCAAATAAAAGTCCAGCTGCTTCTTGACGTGTTTGGGTATCCTGTGAGAAGCTTTCTAAGCCGATTTGCTGGCGAATTTTATCGATGATAACAAACGCCAGGGTCTCTTTTTCAAGGTTGGCTTGGGCTTGGTCAATTGTTTGCGAAACTTGAAACAGCGGTCGCTGTCCTTCCGTCAAGGGATAAGGTGCCAGTTTAAGTAGCGTGGTCTGATCCAAGTAAGTGACGGCTTGCAGTTGGGCAGTCTCCTGATCGAAGAATAAAACAGCAAATGTCCCATTGTCAAAAGCCACTAATGGACGATAGTTCATATCTTCTTCCATCAATTCGAAACTGATCGCACGATCATTTTGTGTCAAGGTAAAGTTAGGATAAATCATGGTCAACTCCGTCAAGTCAGTCAAGGTCATGCCCATCGTAAAAGGTGCCAGGGAAGAGCCCCCGGCGCCGATTACTTTGATTGCTTGCACACTTTCACCATCGGTATTGATCTCAACATACTGTTGATCGTCTAATTGATTGTAGACCCGAATTTCAAACTCGTAGCCCGAGCGATAGGTTTGAATGGGAAGACCATAGACTTCTTCAAAATCCGAAACAGGCTCCCCAATCATTTCAGCTAATCCTTGGGCTGCGATCGGTTCGTAATTCATGGTTGTTGGCGCTTTGATTGGGTTTTCGATCGTCATTCTTGAATCTGAAGCGTTTTGCATGAATACTGGCTGCAAATACACGATTATTAGGGCCAGGACAAATAAGCCGCAAAACAATAATCCTCTCCGCTTCATCTGTGGATCGACTCCTTACTTCTCTTTGACTTCAATCAAAAGGTCTCCTGACTGAATTGGTTCACCATTGGTTACATACACATGTTCAACCACACCTGAGAAGCGAGCTTCGACAGAAGTTTCCATCTTCATTGCTTCCGTGACCATCAAGGTCTGTCCACGTGCCACTCGGTCGCCTTTTTTGACTAATACTTCTAAGACTGAGCCACTCATGGAAGCACCGATCTGTTCTTTATTCGTTGGCTCTGCTTTACGTTTTGTTTGAACAGAGCTGATGATAGAGTTGTCCTTAACGACGATTTCTCGACGTTGCCCGTTCAAGTTAAAGAAGAGGGTCCGGTTGCCTTCAATGTCTGCCTCACCGATCTCATCGAGACGAATAATCAAGATTTTGCCTTTTTCTAATTCAACATTGATCGTTTCACCTAAGCGCATGCCGTTAAAGAAAGTTGGCGTATCAAGGACTTTCACATCGGCAAACTGATCATAAGCTTTTCGATAGTCAAGGAAGACTTGCGGATACATCAAGTAGCTTAAGACTTCTTCATGTTTTGGTTCATAGCCGATTTTCTCCGCTAGTTCTTGCTTCACTTCAGCAAAATCAACTGGCTTCGCAAATGTTCCGGGACGTTCTGTAAAGGCTGGGCGTCCTTTTAAGATAATGCGTTGCAATTCTTTCGGGAAACCACCAACTGGCTGACCTAACTCGCCTTGGAAGAAGGTGATCACTGATTCTGGGAAGCTCAATGTATCGCCTTTTTCAAAAATATCTTTTTCTGACAAGCCATTTTGTACCATAAAGAGTGCCATGTCACCAACGACTTTCGAAGAAGGTGTCACTTTTACGATATCTCCAAACATCATATTGACTTCATGATACATTTCTTTGATTTCATCCCATTTTTCGCCTAAACCAACGGCTTTGGCTTGCTGCTGGAGGTTGGTATATTGTCCCCCCGGCATTTCATGCTTGTACACTTCTGTTTGAGGTGCGTTCAAGCCATTTTCAAAGGAATGATAGTACATGCGGACATCTTCCCAGTAGTGGTTCAACTGTTGGTTGTTGTCTACATTGATTTCTGGGCAGCGTTCGCCGTTCAATAGTGCATAATACAAACTACTCATACTTGGTTGACTCGTTGCTCCACTGACCGCTGACATAGCGACATCCACGATGTCAACACCGGCTTTAGTAGCTGCTGAGTAAGTAATGATCCCATTTCCACTGGTATCATGGGTATGCAGATGAATCGGCACATCGATCGTATCCTTTAGCTCACTGATCAAACGATAAGCTGCTTGCGGTTTTAATAATCCAGCCATATCCTTGATAGCAATGATATGGGCACCAAGGTTTTGCAATTCTTTCGCCATATCTTTGTAGTATTGTACTGAATATTTTTGACGGGTCGGATCATTGATATCCCCGGTATAACAAATCGTTGCTTCTGCGATTTTTCCTGTATCGCGAACGGCTTGAATACTTTTCTCCATTTGTGGAACCCAGTTCAAACTATCAAAGATTCGGAACACATCAATTCCTTGCGCTGCAGATTCTTTGATGAATTCTTCCAATACATTGTCTGGATAATTGGAATATCCCACAGCATTGGAGCCTCTAAACAACATTTGCAACAAGGTATTCGGCATTTTTTTCCGGAACATCCGCAATCTTTCCCATGGATCTTCTGTTAAGAAACGGTAGGCAACGTCGAACGTTGCTCCACCCCACATCTCACTTGAGAACAATTGCGGCAGGCCAGCTTCCGTCAACGCGGCAATTTTCTTAAAGTCATGGGTTCTTACACGAGTTGCTAACAAGCTTTGATGGGCATCTCGGAAGGTTGTATCCGTCAGCAAGACGTTCTTTTGTTGACCGATCCACTCAACAACTCCCTCGGCACCTTTCGTATCTAAAATATTTTTGGCGCTGACAAAATCAGGCGTTGCTTGGATGTGTTGTGGCATCCGTGGTTCATTGTAGAAAGGTTTCTTTTGTTTTTCGATTCCCGGGAATCCATTGATGGTGATTTCACCGATATACTTCATGGTTTTGTTTCCACGGTCACGAATCCGAGGGAAATTGAATAGTTCTGGCGTATTGTCGATAAAGGTGGTTTTGGCTTCACCTGAACGAAAGGCTGGATGAGAAACAACATTACGCATAAAGAGAATGTTTGTTTTTACACCACGTACTCGGAATTCTTTCAGACAGCGCATCATTTTTTGAATCGCTTGATCAAAGGTTGCCGCATGTGTACAGACTTTTACAAGCAGCGAGTCGAAATAAGGGGTTACCACCGCACCGGCGTAAGCATTTCCGACATCCAAACGAACCCCAAATCCACCTGGAGAACGGTAAGTATCGATCTTACCAGTATCTGGCATAAAATTATTGGCTGGATCTTCCGTTGTCACCCGACATTGAATCGCAACACCCTCAAAGCGAATGTCTTTTTGTTCAGGAATCCCGATTTCTTTATGCAAGTCTTTGCCTTGTGCAATCAAAATTTGTGTCGTCACGATATCTAAATTGGTGATCATTTCAGTGATCGTATGTTCCACTTGAACCCGAGGATTTACTTCGATAAAGTAAAATTTGTCGCCTTCAACTAAAAATTCCACTGTTCCGGCATTGATATAGCCAACATGCTTCATCAGTTGAACGGCAGCTTGACAAATTTTTTCCCGCTGTTCAGCCGTCATTGACACACATGGTGCCACTTCGACTACTTTTTGGTGACGGCGCTGAACGGAGCAGTCACGTTCAAATAGATGGACGACATTTCCGTGCTTGTCCCCTAGAATTTGCACTTCAATATGTTTTGGATTACTAATATATTTTTCAACATAAACTTCATCACTACCAAAAGCCGCTTTCGCTTCACTTTTGGCGCGTTCGTAGCCATCACGTACTTCTTTTTCATCATGAGCGACACGCATACCTCGACCACCACCGCCAAGGGCTGCTTTGATCATGATCGGATAGTCATGTTCGTCGGCGAATGCTAAAACGTCGTCAATCGATGCTACTGGGCCGTCAGATCCGGGAATCGATTGAATCCCCGCATCGATCGCCGCTGCTTTTGCTTTGATCTTGTCGCCAAAAATATCTAAGTGGTGAGTGGATGGTCCGATGAAAATCAAACCTTCTTCTTCACAGCGCTGCGCAAAGCTCAGGTTTTCTGATAAAAAGCCGTACCCTGGATGAATCCCTTCGGCCCCGGCTTTTTTCGCTGTGCGAATAATATCTTCAATGTCTAAATACGCATCAATCGGCCGTTTGCCTTTCCCTACTAAATACGCTTCATCTGCTTTAAAGCGATGGACGGAGTATTCATCCTCCGCAGCATAAATACCGACTGTTTTGATTCCTAACTCCGCACATGCGCGGAAGACACGAATCGCGATTTCTCCACGATTGGCAACAAGAATTTTCTTCATCTAATCCACTCCATTCAATTGATCAATAATTCAAATAATATTGTTTCCTCTTTTCTTCGGCACTGATATTTAATACAAAACCAATACAAATCGACAGCATCAGCAAACTTGATCCTCCCTGACTTAGAAACGGAAATGTGATTCCCGTCAATGGGATCAAACCAGTGATCCCCCCTAAGTTGATAAAAATCTGGGACATAAATAGAGCCCCTATGCCGATACACATCATGGAATTAAAGGGATCTCTTGAACGAATACCGACAAGAAAGATCCGTCCCACCATATAAAATAAAACACCTAAAATGATGATCGATGGGATCAAGCCTAATTCTTCCATAACGATCGAAAATATATAATCGGTGTGCGCTTCGTTTAAGAAACCACGTTTTTGGATACTATTTCCAAGTCCGCGTCCGAAAAGCCCACCGTTGAACATTGCGTAATACCCATTGACCATTTGATGACCAGTATTGTATTCATCAGCAAACGGGTTCAAAAAGGATGAAAAGCGACTGTAGACATATGCTGGCAAAAGCTTACCGCCGGTTAGATTCACAAATAGGACGATCAACATACTTCCAATTATACCTGCCAGCCCCAATATCAAGGTGTACAAGTAATTTAACCCACTAGCTAGCAAAACGACAAAAGCCAGTAGTACGATGATCACAGCATTCCCAAAGTCTGGGTAAAAGGCCATGATCCCGGTATAGACGAAAACGATCCCGATTGGGCGCCAAACCGTTTTCCAAAACTCCTGTTGAATGCCTTTTTGACGATAAGATAGCGTTACAGATAAGAACCAAATAACAATAAACTTCAAGTACTCAGCTGGTTGAATGGAAAAGCCAGCAATCGATAACCAGCCATGTGCCCCGTTTCTTGTTGGAAAGAAGAAGGCAGCGATCAATAAGAATAAGATCACGATCATGGCGATCTGGACAAATTTTTTGTTCCGAAAAACATCCGTTTTCATTTTATACATGACAGTGATCGCTACTAGACTCACCAACCAAAAGATCGTTTGATTGATGACATAAGAAGCAGCTGTAGTTGGTTTTGTAGCAGTCATCGCGACGTAGGACGTGGAGCTATAGACCATCATCAAACCCGTGACACACATAAAAATATACGGCAAGAGAATACTATAATCTAATAAATGTCTTTTCTTTACTTTTTCTGGCAAGTTTATGCCTCCTTGCCGATTTCAGGTGTCCGCTGGTCTTCATAGACCTCGCTGTACAATTGGTTCAAATCTTTTTCAAGATCCGCCATCAATTGTTGTCCTGTTTGATTATCGACGATCCCCAAGCGGATCGCAAATGCCACTTGCCGTGATAGACCATACATCTGAGTATCAACCACTTCTTCAAATGCTTTGCATTGTGCGATACATAAACTATTTTCTTGGTTTCGGATCAGCTTTTTGATTCGTTCTGCGTCATCTCTCAGCAGATCAAGCGCTTTTGTAGAATCGATTTGCTCCATTCCGGTCCCCCCATTTCTTCGTTTCACCATTATAGCATATTCTCCTCCGCTTTTGCATCCTTAGATTGCATAGAAATACGGAAATAACGAACTTTAATGAGCATATATTCTTAACGTTCGTTTTTTTAGGATAGAATGTCCTTTTTTCATAATTTTTATTCGTTTTATCTTTGACTGCCTTCGACACTTTCGTGAAACAAATACATTTCGTGAAACACCGTTCAAAAAACGTCCTTTACAAAAATTTAAGAAAAGCTGTTCTATCAACTTTCCGAAAAAATAATCCTATTACTTTTTCCACAATTCATTTTAAAAAAAGAACAGGTCCAAAAGTCCCTGTTCTTACACTTTGCATGAAAAGAAAATCCTTTACTGTGTTTCGTCGCCGATTTTGCCATCGCCATTGATGTCCTCATCGGAAAGACGTTCGACTTCTTTAATAAATCCTTCGCTCATTTCTTGATAGTTCTGCTCACCTACGACCGCATCATCAGGGATTTGATCAACATTTGCAAAAAATTCGATATGATTGTGTAGATTTTCAAAGCGCATAGGAGCATCTCCGCCATATTCACCATCAAGGTTGATCATTAAACGATTAACCTGTTCTGGCGCGTCTACTTCAAGAAAAGATGTCTTCGTATAAATCAGACGACGATCTTTGATGTGCTTGCCACCATTCATCATCAAAGCGACTAAATGGACGATCTCAAAAATATTGGCTGTTTTGACAATAATCAGTGAAAACTTCCCATCGTCAAGCTTAGCGTCAGGGGCAATCTGTTCAAATCCCCCTACTGAATTCGTTAGTCCTAAAAAGAACATTGAGGCTCCGCCAATGTATTCTCCGTCTTCATACTTTAGATGCATTTTGATTGGTTTGACGCGGGGCAGTAATTCGGCTCCTTTTGCTAGATAAGCTAAGTAGCCAAAAACACTTTTCAACTCAGAAGGAACATCATAGGTCAGTTCCGTTAAGTGTCCACCAGCAGCAATGTTGATAAAATACGTATTGGGTGTTTTTCCGACATCCATCTTCACCGTCTGCTGTTTTAAAATCACTTCCGCAGCTGCTTTGATATCGGTCCGAGGAATCTTTAGTGCACGTGCGTAGTCATTGGTGGTTCCTCCAGGAATAATCGCCATCTTCGGGCGTTTTTCTAATGGAGCGATTCCGTTGACGACTTCATTGATCGTACCATCGCCACCGGCCGCTACCACCAAATCAAAACCAGCTTCACCGGCTCTTCTTGCTTCATCACGGGCGGAAAATGGTGCAGCGGTCGTGGCAAATGCACTCGCCTCATAACCGCCTCTTTCCAAAACATCTAAAATATCTGCTAAATTTTTTCGAATCAATTCTTTCCCAGATGTCGGGTTATAGATTACTCTTGCTCTTTTCATCGCTTGCCTCTTATCGCTTTGCTAGTTCTTCTTGCAACAGCTTGTTCACAACGCCTGGATTCGCTTGTCCTTTGGTTGCTTTCATGATTTGACCAACTAAGAAACCGACTGCACGGTCTTTTCCGTTTTTGAAGTCATCGACGGATTGTTGGTTGTTATCTAGTACTTCATTGATCATTGGTAGTAATTGCGCAGGATCTGATAATTGGATCAATCCTTTGGCTTTTACGACTTCTTCAGCGTCGCCGCCGTTTGTGATCAATTCTTTGAAGACTTTTTTCGCAATCTTCGAACTGATCGTGCCATCGGCGATCAAACGAATCATTCCCGCTAAATTATCTGGTGTCAATTTCGTTTCTGGCAGTTCCAATTTCTCACTGTTCAGATACGCTGAAACTTCACCCATCAACCAGTTAGAAGCTTGTTTGGGATCCGCACCGGCATCAATGGTTTTTTCAAAGAAATCGGACATTTCTTTTGATAAAGTCAAGACCATTGCATCGTATTCTGGTAAGCCCAATTCAGAGATATAACGGGCACGACGTTTTTGCGGCATTTCTGGCAAGCTTTGACGTACACGTTCGATCCATTCATCATCGATCACAAACCGTGGGATATCTGGTTCTGGGAAGTAACGATAATCAGAAGAACCTTCTTTGACACGCATCAATAATGTTTTGCTGGTTGCTTCATCAAAACGACGAGTTTCTTGTTGGATCTCGCCTCCAGAAAGCAATACTTTGGCTTGGCGTTTTTCTTCAAATGCCAGACCTTTTTTCACGAAGGACATAGAGTTTAAGTTTTTCAGTTCTGTTTTTGTTCCGAATTGTTCTTGGCCGTAAGGTCGCAACGAAATATTCGCATCGCAACGCATAGAACCTTCTTCCATCTTCACATCGGATACTTCTGTAAACAAGATGATTGAACGCAATGCTTCTAGATACGCATATGCTTCTTCTGGTGAACGCATATCCGCTTCGGAAACGATCTCGATCAAAGGGGTTCCTTGACGATTTAGATCAACATAAGAATAACCGCCTTTGCCGTGCATGTTTTTCCCGGCATCTTCTTCCAAATGAACTCGCTCGATGCGGATTTTTTTCTTTTTACCTTCCACTTCGATCTCGATCCACCCATCATGACCGATCGGTTGATCGAATTGTGAAATTTGATAGGCTTTTGGATTATCAGGATAGAAATAGTTTTTGCGGTCGAAATGCGTTTCTTTTGAGATTTCACAATTCAACGCAAGCGCAGCTTTCATCCCAAATTCGATAGCCGCTTTGTTCATTACTGGTAAAACACCTGGATAGCCCCAATCGATCACATTCGTGTTGCTATTTGGTTCAGCGCCAAAGTGAGCAGGTGCTGGAGAAAAAATCTTTGATTCTGTTTTTAATTCTACGTGGACTTCAAGCCCAATGACTGTTTCGAAGTTCATGCCTTATCCCCTCCTAAAATCACTGGTTTTTTCGTGTGGAAATCAGTTGCTTGTTCAAAGGCATAAGCCGCTTTATACATGGTTGCTTCATCAAAATGTTTCCCAATGATCTGCAAGCCGACAGGCAGTCCTTCAGAAAAACCTGCTGGAATCGACATCCCTGGCAGTCCTGCTAAATTCACAGGAATGGTTAAAATATCATTCAAGTACATAGTGATCGGATCATTGATATTTTCTCCAATACCAAATGCTACCGTTGGGGAAGCTGGGCCAATGATCAAGTCGTATTGGCTGAAGACCTTATCGAAATCTTGTTTGATCAACGTTCGTACTTGACCGGCTTTTTTGAAGTAGGCATCGTAGTAGCCAGCACTTAGTGAAAACGTACCTAACATGATCCGACGTTTTACTTCTTCCCCGAATCCTTCACTGCGAGAATTAACATAGACATCTTCTAAATTGCTGACATTCTCTGAACGGAAACCGTAACGGATGCCGTCAAAACGTTGCAAATTAGAACTTGCTTCTGAAGAAGCGATGATATAGTAAACAGCTACCCCATATTTTGAATGTGGCAAGCTGACTTCTTCCACGGTCGCTCCTAACGCACGGAAAGTGTCTGCAGCTTTTAAGATCGCTTCCCGGACGCCCGCTTGAATTCCTTCGCCTAAGTATTCTTTTGGCAAAGCGACTTTCATGCCTTTGATATCACCAGTCAAACCTGCTGTAAAATCAGGAACAGCTGCCCCGGCTGACGTACTATCTTTTGCATCAAACCCACTGATGGCATTTAATGCGATGGCATTGTCTTTCACCCCACGGGTCATTGGACCAATTTGATCTAACGAAGATGCAAACGCGATCAAACCAAAACGAGAAACCCGTCCGTAGGTTGGCTTCAACCCGACGATCCCATTGAAAGCTGCTGGTTGGCGAATCGAACCACCCGTATCGCTACCTAATGATAAAGGGACTTGTCCCGCTGCAACTGCAGCCGCCGAGCCACCTGATGAACCACCAGGTACTTTTGTCTCGTCCCAAGCGTTTTTTGTTTTCTTAAAGAACGACGTTTCCGTACTCGCCCCCATCGCAAATTCATCCATGTTTAACTTACCTACTGGAATCATGTCTGCTTGGTAAACTTTGTCCATGACGGTTGCATCATAGATTGGGTCAAAGTTGCCTAAAATTTTAGAAGCAGCTGTTGTGCGTAGATCTTTGGTAACAATGTTATCTTTGATCCCAATGGGAATCCCTGCCAACACATTGCTTTCAGTGATACCTTTTTGATCGATAGCTTGCGCTAACGCATGGGCTTCTTCTTCGTTCAATGCAAGAAACGCATCGACTTTTGGCTCTGTTTCTTTAATGCGAGCAAAGGTTTCGCTCGTTAGATCTGTCGCAGTAATTTCCTTTGACACTAATAAGCTATGCAATTCTTCTAAGCTTTTATTATATAGTTCAGTCATTAGGCACCCGCCTCCCCATTGTCAATGATTGCAGGCACTTTAATAAAGCCTTCTTCGGATTCTGGAACATTTTTCATTAATTCATCACGGTCCCAGCCACCTGTCGTTACATCTTCACGCATCACATTGATCGTTTCTGCGACATTCGATGTAAAGGGTACTCCTGTAGTATCCACTTCTTCAAGTGTTTCTACCATATCAATAATTTTTCCTAGCTGAGAGGTAAACTCATGTAATTCATCATCTGAGAATGAAAGTTTTGCTAGTTTGGCAACGTGTTTGACTTGTTCTTCGCTGATCGCCATAAAATCCTCCTCTTTCTCGCATCCGTAATCTACGTTTACGTTTTTCCAATGTATTGTATCATTTTTTTAACAAATCATGAAATAGAATTTGAAAATTATCAAATATAATTGCAAATAAAAGCAGAAATCATTTCTTTCCTCGTATTGCAGGGAAGAAATGATTTCAATTAGACAAGAAGAAACAACTGCTTCTCGTCTGTGACAATACTTAACAGTTATTGATCTGCCGAATGACTGCCTTCGATCGCAGCCACCATTTGAGCTTCATCCCAAACGGTGACACCTAGGGATTGTGCTTTGGTCAGTTTGCTGCCTGCTTCTTCCCCAGCAACAACGATATCGGTCTTTTTCGATACACTGCCTGTTACCTTCCCACCGAGATTTTCAATTCGTTCCTTGGCTTCTTCTCGAGTGAAGTGACTTAATTTTCCTGTTAAAACGACGGTTTTCTCTTTAAATGGCGACTCCACTTCTTCCAATTGATCCGTTCTCAGCCCTAGATAAGCAAAGTTGACACCCGCTTTTTCAAGTTCATCTAAAAGGTCGTGAACTTCTTGATTGTCAAAATACGTAACGACACTTTCGGCAATTGTAGCACCAATGGTTTCCAACGAAATGATTTCTTCTTCTTTGGCTTTGCTAAGGGTTCGAAGGTCACCAAAATGTTCCGCTAAAATCCGAGCCGCTTTGGCACCAACATGACGGATGCCTAGCCCGAAAATCAAGCGCTCAACTGAATTTTCTTTGCTTTGATGGATGGCACGCAAAAGGTTATTGGCTGATTTCTCTTTGATTTTATCGAGGGTCAGCAATTGTTCTTCTGTTAAAAAGTACAAGTCGGCCACATCTTTGACTAAGGATTTATCGAACATTTGCTCTAAAACACGTGGCCCTAAACCATCAATATTCATAGCATTTCGGGAAACAAAGTGGCTTAACCCCTCTTTGATTTGCGCTGGACACTTCGGATTGATACAACGCAAGGCAACTTCTTCATCTAAATGGATCAGCTCACTCCCGCATTCGGGACAATGTGTAGGCGATTCAAAGGGTTGACTTGCTTCCGTGCGTTTTTCTTCCAAGACTTTCGCAACCTCTGGAATAATGTCCCCCGCCTTATAGATGATGACCGAATCGCCAATGCGAATGTCCTTCATTTTAATGAAATCTACATTATGCAAACTGGCGCGGCTGACCGTCGTTCCGGCAACCCGGACAGGGGTCATAACAGCGGTCGGTGTCACAACACCCGTTCGTCCCACGGTCCATTCGATCGTTTCGATCACTGTTTCCGCTTCTTCCGGTGGAAATTTATATGCCGCCGCCCATCGGGGTGCTTTTACGGTAAAGCCTAGCGCATCTTGATCTTTAAAATTATTGACTTTGATGACAACACCATCTATCTCGTAAGGAAGCTCACTGCGCTTGTCATGAAACTCTTCGATATATGCCCACACCTCATCGATGGTGTGGCAAACTCTGCGTTCGTGATTTGTACGAAAGCCTAATTGATCTAATTCATTCAATGCCGAAAATTGATCATTGGCTTCAATTGGACCAAAATCAGCCAGTGTGTACAAGAAGGTGCTTAAGTTCCTTTGGGCTGCGATCCGTGTGTCTAATTGTCGCAAGCTTCCAGCAGCTGCGTTTCTCGGATTGGCGAAAACTTCCACCCCTTCTTCTTCTCGCTGTTGATTCAATTTCAAAAACGAAGCCTTTGGCATATAGCATTCGCCACGAACTTCTAACGAGATTGGTTCTTTTAATTTTAGTGGGATCGATTTGACGGTCTTTAGGTTTTCTGTAATATTTTCACCTACCGTACCATCTCCTCGAGTTGCTCCCCGAACAAAGCGCCCTTCTTCATATTTTAATGAGATAGACAATCCATCGATTTTTAGCTCGCAGACATAATCTACCGCTTTCCCCAATGCTTTTTGAACACGGGCATCAAAAGCCACGATTCCTTCTTTATCAAACACATCGTTCAAACTATAAAGTGGGATATCATGGGTGACTTTTTCAAAGCCAGGTAAAATGATGCCACCTACTCGTTGGGTAGGCGAGTCTTCGGTTACTAGCTGCGGGTAGTTGGTTTCAATTTCAACCAGTTCTGCATACAGCTGATCATAGAGATAATCTTCAACAGAAGGTTGATCTTTTACATAGTATTCGTACGCGTACTGATTTAATTGCGTACGTAGCTCTTCTGCTCGTGATTGGATTTCTTTTGAAGGGACATCCATCCTAATATCCTCCTTATTTTTCAACTTTTTCAATCGGCGCAAAGGCCGCCAACAGTCGTTTGACGCCTTGTTGTGGGAATGCCACATCTAATTCGATGTCTTGCGCGCTGCCAGTCGTCCGAACGACCGTACCGATTCCCCATTTTTTATGTTGAACTTTCTCGCCAACTTGCCATGTATTCCCCGCTGCAGAGGTCTGTTGCTTAGAAGTGACGGTCGTTTGACGCGGCTGTGTATAGCTCGGTTTAAAGACTTTTGGTTGAAACGGTGCAGCAGCTTTCGGCTGTGAACGCTCGCCTAATGATTGCAGCAGATCTTGTTCGATTTCTTCGATAAACCGTGACGGGCGATTGTATTGGGTACGGCCGTATAATGTTCTGGAAAAAGCGTTGGTCATAAAGAGCTCTTCCTCGGCACGAGTGATCCCCACATAAGCAAGGCGCCGCTCTTCTTCGAGTTCGCTTTCTTCCATTAAAGCTCGAGAAAGCGGGAAGATATTTTCTTCCAACCCAATTAAGAATACCACTGGAAACTCTAGTCCTTTTGCCGCATGCAAGGTCATCAAAGTCACTTGACTACTTTCTTCTTCATAACTATCGACGTCTGACAATAAAGCTAAGTCATTTAAGAAAACACTCAACTTCTCATCTGGTGCATCTGCATCGTCTTCGTTTTGCGCCTCAAACCGTTTGTCGAATTCTTGGGTAACCGATAAAAATTCTTCCAGGTTTTCAAGTCTAGCTTGTGCTTCTAAATTATTTTGGTTGACTAACTCTTGACGATAACCCGTTTTTTCTAATATTTCTTTCGTCAGTTCGGTTACTGAGAGGTAAGGAACCATTTGGGCGAAGCCATCCATCATCATCCCAAAGCTTCCTAATTCTTTGCCGGCCTTCCCCGAAATATTTGCTAACTCGACGTTCATGGCTGCTTCTAACAATGACCATTCATGAAGATTCGCAAACGCTCGTAGTTTCTCGACGGATGTCGCACCGATCCCACGTTTTGGTACATTGATGATTCGTTCCAAGCTGATGGAATCACGAGGATTGGCGATCGACGATAAATAAGCCAAAATATCACGGATTTCTTTGCGGTCATAGAACTTTCTGCCGCCGACCATCGTATAAGGAACGTTGGCTTTTAAAAGCATTTCTTCAATGATCCGTGACTGGGCGTTGGTCCGATACAAAATCGCAAAATCACCGAATTTACGGTTCTTTTCTGCAATTTTTTTCTGCATTTCACTGACGATAAATCGCGCTTCATCTCGTTCACTATCCCCGCGATAATAAGTGATCTTTTCCCCATCACGATTTTCTGTCCACAGATTTTTTTCTGGACGGTTGCGGTTATTTTTGATTACTTGGTTTGCCGCATTTAAAATCGTTTGCGTTGAACGATAGTTTTGCTCTAACAAAATCGTCGCGGCATCTGGGTAGTCTTTTTCAAAGTCTAAAATATTTTGCATGTTGGCACCACGCCAACCGTAAATACTTTGGTCCGCATCCCCAACAACACAAAGATTTCGAAAACGAGCGGCCAATAAATTGACCAGCGTGTATTGGGCGTGGTTGGTATCTTGGTATTCATCGACATGGATATAGTGGAATTTCCGTTGGTAAAATTGCAGCGCATCTTCATTGTCTTGGAAGAGGCGGATCGTATTCATGATTAAATCATCGAAGTCCATGCATTGATTATTGCGCAGCTCTTTTTGATATTTTTCATAACAACGACCTACGATCTGCTCAAATAGACTACCTTCCATGGCTTGGTAAGCTTCAGGTGTCAACAGCTCGTTCTTTGCATGAGAGATCGTTCCCAAAATGGAACGAGGATCATATTTTTTGGGATCGATATTCAATTCTTTTAATACCCGTTTCATCAGGGTATTTTGCTCAGAAGAGTCAATGATGGTAAAATTCTTCGAATAACCGATTCGATCAACATCTCTGCGCAAGATTCTGACACACATCGAGTGGAAGGTCGAGACCCAAACGTCTTCTCCACCGGAACCTAATAATTGGCTGACCCGTTCCTTCATTTCCCGCGCCGCTTTATTGGTAAAAGTGATGGCTAAAATGTTCCATGGATTTACATTTTTTTCTTCTATTAAATAGGCGATTCGGTGGGTTAGGACACGGGTCTTCCCGCTTCCTGCCCCTGCCATCAGCAGCAACGGTCCTTCCGTATGCATAACGGCTTCTTTTTGCCGTGGATTCATGCGTTCAAGTAATTCACTTTTGGATGACATGATTTTAAACATCCTTTCTTTCTCAATCTTCTCAATTATAGCATTATCCGGGAAAGGGGAAAACCGAACGCTTTGAAAACTTTTAATTAAAAGCGCTTTGATTTTTTTCCTTACGATGCCTTCCATTTTGAAAGAAAAAAGTCAGTCCATATTTGTTTACATAATAAAGAGGCTGTAAACTTACCAGCCTCTTTATTAGTTTTATTAATGAAAATCAGCTAAAATATTTCTCCACTAGCTTTTCATTCACATAGATCGATACTTGTCCATCATTGACCGGGAAAAGTCCTTTTCCGGTATCATCTAAAACCACTTTCGCTTCATTATTCTTTAATATATCCACGAAGGTCTCTCCACCATGGATCGCGCTGATGGTCATTTCTTTTTCCGCTCCTTGGGCATTGGTCATCACGACCGCTAATCCAGAAAGCTCATGTTCATAATCGCCAGTTAATACCCAGCCAATACAGTTAGGATCATCAAAATAGTCCACTTGATTCCCAAATGCAAGCTTCTCTCGAAGTTTCAGCATATGGATCAAAGCATCACCAACAGGAGCGATTTCTTGCGCGGGAATCCCAAATAAATCCCCCCAGAAAACTACGGGTACGCCAGCTTTACGTAAAAGGATCAATGAATAGGCATGGACTTTAAACCATCCGTCTATCCAAGATTGTAAACTTTGTCCGACTTGCGTATCATGATTGTCTACAAAAGTCACCGCATAATCTTCGCGCGCGGCAGTCAGTGTACCGGCAAAAATTTGACTCATATCATATTCGCCATTCGAGTGAGATGCTTCATATAAATTATAGTGCAAAGGCACATCGAATAAATAAATCAGATTTCCTGAAGAATCTAAATACTCTTCTAATTTTGGCAGATCCCCTGACCAATATTCTCCGACAACAAATAGTGGTTTGCCTTTTTCTTCCCGACGATTCAAGATCCAATCTGCGTAATAGTTGAACTCAATGTGTTTCACCGCATCTAGTCGATACCCATCAACGCCGGTCAGTTCTTGGTACCATTGGCCCCATTTATTGAGTTGTTCCACTGTTTCGGGATTTTCCATGTCCAAATCACAACCCATTAAATAGTCGTAATTGCCCATCTCATCATCCACTTGGTTTTCCCAGCCCTTATCAGCGAAGTTAAAAATCCCGTGGTCTTTGTTGCGGTCATCATAATCGACACCAGAAAAATTATGCCACGTCCAAACGTAATCATTGTACGTCCCCTGACGTCCTGGGAAGGTGAACTTGGTCCAGGCTTCGATTTCTTCCTCATCACTGATCGGTTCATTCCGGTTTTCGGTATTGTATTTGACCGCCGGAACGACTTCTTTTTCATCGGCACCAATCAAGTGATTGAAGACGATGTCGGCATAAACCTCTACTCCTTGTTCTTGCAGTGCTTTGATAGCTTCTAGATATTCATCCTTTGTCCCATATTTTGTTGGCACCGATCCCTTTTGATCGAACTCGCCTAGATCATAATAATCATAGACACCATATCCAACGTCTTCGGACCCAGCTGTCCCTTTATAGGCAGGTGGCAGCCAAATTGCGGTAAATCCATACTCTTTGATTTCTTTACTCATTTCTTTCAATTTGTTCCAATGCTGGCTATCTGCCGGCAGGTCCCATTCGAACCCTTGTAAAATGACTTTGTTATTCATTTATTTATCCCCCCTTACTTCAATTAAGCCAAATAATAGTAAAAATTGTCAAATATAAGGATAGCGATCAAATCAAAATGACGGTTATCATGACCGTTTATGACCGATTGTAATTATTCACGCTTACATTTTGAATGTTTTTTACTGTTTATGATTGATTTTGGATGAATCATATGGTATTATGGCAAGTGAAGAGGTGATGAAAATGCTTACAGAGGAGCGTCATCAAGCAATTTTGGCACGATTGGAACAAGAAGAGATCGTCAAGGTCAGCGAACTGATTCAACTGTTGGATGCTTCAGAATCAACGATCCGTAGAGACCTGCAAGAATTGGAAGACAAAGGATTTTTAGTCAGAATTCACGGTGGAGCCAAGAAAAGCCAGCAATTAGGCTTCGAACCAAACATGTCAGAAAAAACGGCGAAGTTTCAAACGGAAAAGCAAAAAATAGCAAAAGCAGCTGCCCAGACGATCAAAAATGGTGAAGTCATTTACTTAGATGCTGGAACAACGACCCTCGAAATGATTCCTTTCCTATCGGCTATCACAGGCCTTAAGGTGGTCACAAATTCCGTCAAGCACGCTTCCCTACTGATTGATCACGGGATCGACACCATGATTTTAGGGGGAACCATTAAGATAGCTACGAACGCTGTGTTAGGGATCAATGCTGGAGAACAACTGCGAAAACTACGCTTTAATCGTTGTTTTATGGGCATGAACGGGGCTCACTCTGAGGCTGGATTCACCACACCCGATCCTGAAGAAGCCCTGATCAAGCAGATTGCATTAGAGCACAGTCAACAAGCCTATGTCTTGCTAGACCATTCCAAATTTCAGCAAACAACTTTTGCTCAAGTTGCCTTTATCGAAGGGGCTACGATCATCACCGATTATTGCCCAAAAAACTATTTAGCGAAATTCAGAGCAAAAACAACCATTATGGAGGTAATACAATGATTTACACAGTAACACTCAATCCATCGATCGATTTTATCGTCCACGTCGATCATTTGGAGATCGGTGCCCTTAATCGAATGAAACAAGACTTTAAACTACCTGGTGGCAAGGGAATCAATGTCTCACGGATTTTGAAGCGAATTGGCATTTCCTCGACTGTCCTTGGTTTTGTTGGCGGATTTACTGGTCGTTTTATTGAAGAGTGGCTGACTAAAGAGGAAATCAACAGCAACTTTACACAAGTCGCTGCCGATACCCGAATCAATATCAAATTAAAATCTGGCGAAGAAACTGAGATCAACGGGCTTGGTCCAGTGATCAGTGACAAGGAAATCGCCGGACTAAAACAACAACTAGCCGCTCTTTCTGCCGAAGACATCGTCATCCTATCAGGAAGTAAACCAGCTGGTCTTCCAGCCGACTTTTATAAAGAATTGATCAAAATCGTTAAAGAAGCCGGTGCGGAATTTGTCATTGATACGACCGGTGCGGAACTTTTTGATGCTTTAACGGATCAACCTTTGTTGATCAAACCAAATAATCATGAATTAGCCGAACTATATGAAACTTCTTTTTCAACAATCGAAGATATTTTGCCTTATGGTCAAAAAATGTTAAAGGATGGTGCTAAAAATGTCATCGTCTCTCTAGGTGGTGATGGTGCCCTGCTCTTTACTGGCAATGAGATCTATCGCTCCAATGTGTTGAAACGACCTTTGAAAAATTCAGTTGGTGCTGGAGATTCCATGATTGCTGGATTCATTGGACGTTACGCGAAGACCAAAGATGTGGTTGACGCATTCAAATGGGGTGTCGCTTGTGGCAGTGCTACTGCTTTTTCTGATGATTTAGCTGAGGCGTCATTTATCGAAGAACTATTACCGGAAGTCATTATTGAACAAGTAAATTTATAGGAGGATGGAAAAAATGAAAATCAACGAGTTGATGCTGAAAGATGCCATGATCATGGACTTGCAGGCAACAGACAAAAAAGGTGCCATTGATGAAATGGTCGCAAAATTATATGCTGTCGGACGAATTTCAGATATCGAAGTCTACAAAGAAGGAATTCTTGCCCGAGAAGCCCAAACGTCAACAGGGCTAGGTGACGGCATCGCAATGCCCCATGCCAAAAATAGTGCGGTCAAAGAAGCGACGGTCTTATTCGCAAAAAGCAATGCGGGTGTCGACTATGAGGCGTTAGATGGACAACCAACGTACCTCTTCTTTATGATTGCAGCACCAGAAGGAGCAAATGATACTCATTTACAAGCATTAGCAGCTCTCTCTCGCTTATTGATCGATCCAGATTTCGTTGCTAAATTAAAAACAGCGACAACTGCTGATCAAGTACAGCAACTTTTCTCAGAAGCTGAGGCACAGCAAGAAGCCGATGCTTTAGCAGAAGAAGCGGCAAACCAAGAAGCAGCACCTACTAGCGAACGTCCCTATATCGTCGCAGTTACAGCTTGCCCAACAGGGATCGCCCATACCTACATGGCAGAAGATGCTTTGAAAAAGAAAGCCAAAGAACTTGGCGTTGACATCAAAGTTGAAACAAATGGTTCAGAAGGAATCAAAAATCGTCTAACAGAAGCTGATATCGCCCGAGCTACTGGTGTGATCGTAGCTGCCGATAAAAAAGTTGAAATGGATCGCTTTGACGGCAAACATTTAGTAAACCGTCCAGTCAGCGATGGTATCCGTAAAACCGAGCAATTAATCAATGAAGCAATGAGCGGAACTGCTCCTGTTTTTCATGGTAGCGGCCAAGCTTCTGATAAAGAGGATGCTTCTGCTGATGGTTCAGTCGGTCAACGAATCTATAAAGATTTGATGAATGGTGTTTCTCACATGCTACCATTTGTTATTGCCGGTGGAATCATGATCGCTATTTCCTTCATGGTTGACCAGTTCATGGGTGTCCCTCAAGATGCCTTGAGTCAATTAGGAAACTACAACCAAGCAGCTTCTTGGTTCAATCAAATCGGTAGCGCGGCATTTGGTTTTATGCTACCTGTCTTAGCTGGATTTATCGCTTCAAGTATCAGTGACCGACCTGGATTGATCGTCGGTTTCGCAGCAGGTGCTTTAGCAAATACAGGTGGTGCTGGTTTCTTAGGTGCCTTGATCGGCGGTTTCCTAGCTGGTTACGTCATCAAGTTCTTACGTTCATTATTCAAAGGCTTACCAAAATCATTAGAAGGAATCAAAACGATCCTCTTCTACCCTGTTTTCGGTCTTTTGATCACTGGTTTCTTGATGTTATTGATCAACGTGCCAATGAAAGCCATCAACGATGGTTTAAACAGCTTCCTGACCGGCTTAAGTGGCACAAATGCTGCTTTGCTTGGTGCGTTGCTAGCAGCGATGATGGCAGCCGATCTAGGTGGCCCAATCAACAAAGCCGCTTATGTTTTCGGTACTGCAACATTGGCAACCACCGTTGCTGAAGGTGGTAGCGTCGTGATGGCATCAGTAATGGCCGGCGGAATGGTTCCTCCATTGGCAATTTTTGTCGCAACACTATTGTTCAAAAACAAATTCACGAAAGACCAAAAAGAAGCAGGTTTGACAAATATCGTCATGGGGCTATCCTTCGTCACTGAAGGTGCGATCCCATTTGCAGCAGCAGATCCACTACGGGCGATCCCAAGCTTTATCGTCGGTTCTGCACTGACTGGTGCGCTGGTCGGTGCCTTTGATATCCAATTAATGGCCCCACACGGTGGGATCTTCGTTGTCCTATTATTATCTAAACCAATTTTGTTCTTGCTATTCATCTTGATCGGTGCAATCGTTTCTGGCGTCGTATTCGGTTTGTTGAAAAAAGCGCCTGAGCAAACAGCCTAAATGAAAAGACCCGCAAGATCCTGGTGATCTTGCGGGTCTTTTTCATTCTTGATTGGTAAAGAGCTGCTGTTCGACTAGCTTTTGGGTATTCATAAAATATACTCGTAGTTTTTTCCCATCCTTCTTTAGGTTAACCCACGTATATTTGCGCGTGCGGTGCAAATACCCAAAATGAACATCCGGCATCGCTGCTTTCAATCCGTCTATCGGCAGCTCCTTCAAGGCTGTTTCTGGTAAATAAAATTGTAAGCAAGCCGTGTAGTCTTTAAAGCGATCCTCTGAGTAATCAATTTCGAGGTGATTCCGAATATAAAAGGCATATGCCTCGACCCCATCATCTACAGTCAATTCCGGTTTTAATACGATATAATCCATCATGCGCAACCGCTCTTGATCAATCCAAGGAAAATATGCTTGTGCATTCAAGTAACCTTTTACCCGACGCTCCTGGTACTCTTCATTCACCAGGTCGAAGCTTCGAGTGACGAAATGTGTCGCGTTACGCTTAGTTGTCGGCTGCATCCGATCATTTTGGTATTGGATGGTTTGGATCAAGTGATCGCCAAAGGCGTATTCAATATATGGTTCTCTTAAAATACCGACGCCGTTATCCCATGTCAATTGATCGATCCCAGTTTGATCACGAAACAAACGCTGGTAAGAAAGATTCAACTCGTGATCCCACTGAAATGGATCGCGATACAATTCCACCATCACGATTCCTTGATCTCTCACTTGGACTTGCTCAACTTGTTGCGCATCCGTAATGATCACCTGAGGAATGATATGCGCGTAGAATGCCGAAAAGTACATTCGCCAGCAAGAGGTCAGTGTATAGCCATTGTAAAAGACGTCGTAACCAGAAAACTGATTGCAGTCGATGACGATCTCTTGTTCAAAATTTTTCCGCTTCGGTAACGCGTTGATTTCAGCAATCGATTGAAAAATTTGTCTTTTCTCGATTCGCTCGACGTTATGCATCAAGTACTCGTCATATGAACGCAAATAGCCGAACAAGCCATCTCTTTGCATCGTTTCATCGAAGTAACTTAAAATCACTGGTTTTTGCGTGGAAAATACGTCTTTTGTAAATAGATGTCGTTGCAACACTGCTTCTTGAATGACATGGATACTGGACTCATTTTGGCCATCCGTCACAATAATTTCTGTATTGATTTCTTCAGGGGCATTATGCAACAACCGACTGATTTCATTAAAATCGTAAGGTTTCTTTTCTTGCTGATTGTAGTAATATTCCGTCGGCTGATAGCTAAGACGAACCAAAGTGAACCAATTCTCAATCAACAAACGCAACTGTGATGCTTCCATTTGTGTCGATTGTAGAAAGCCATAGATTTTTTCAGTTTTGATCATCGCTATCCCTCTTTTCTATCCCCTTTCTTTAATTATAGTAAAGGGAGAAACGATTGAACACTATTTCGCTTTTTTTTGATGAAATCTCAGACCTTTCGTGGTAAACTAAAGGCGCTTGGAGGTGAACCTATGGGCTTAAAATTCCAACGAGAAGACTCGCTAGATAAAATGTTTGATGATTTTGCCTTTCTTCCCGATAACGATAAGGACAATAAAAAGGAACAAAACGATATTGAACGTTTCTTAAAAAACGAACCTGATGATGAGAAAAAAAAACAAACAAAAGATAGTAAGAAAGCAGACTAATAAAAAAGGCAAAGGACGCTTCCGTCCCTTGCCTTTTTACTTATGCGAATAGAAAATGAGCCACTGAGTCTACTTAAATGCAACAATCAGAATTGGCATCTAACGATTTCCTTATAGCTCTTCATACATCATGCTTTGACGTAAGCGCACTAAGCCAATGGTCAACAAGCAGAGAATAAGGAAGACGGCTGCTAAGATCGTCATCACGAAGATCACCACAAAAATCGGTGAATTTGTAAAATGAATCATTGGTTCAAAGATAGTGGTCTTGATCAAGTCAGGGATCTCCGAGGCTAAGAGTTGTTGAATCGCTTGGTTAAAATCTTCCGTGGTTGAATTTGATGGCAAAACAGCCATAAAACTCCCCACACCGTAATTGGCAACCCCAATCCACGCAATTGCGACATTTGCTAAAGCGAGCCAGCCAATGCCAAGATTACCGACAACAATCGAGCCGACAGCAAGATTGCCAATCCCAACTAAAAAGCCAAAACAGAGGTTCCCTATTGCAATAACACCGGTGCTGACTGTCCCAATCCCTACCATTCCGAAGGACAATAAGCCAATCGATAAAAAACCTAAGCTGACAATTCCCAAAGCAACAACCCCTTTGGCTTTGACACCAAGGCTAAACCAGCCGCTGGCAGTTGGTAACTCTTTTATCAGAACAAAAAACTCTCGAACACTCGTCACTTGATTCAGTAATAAGAATAAATTGGGAATCAAAATGTGCATTAACGGAAGCCGCAGAACCATCCGTTCACTTTTGTATTCATAATAATAGGTTTCTTTCTTTTCTTTTAGTAACTCTTCCACTGGTGTCCCTAGTAAATCGGCTAGATGAACCAATGTCTCGATATCTGGCAATCCATTCCCTCGTTCCCATTTTGAAATGGCCTTATCAGAAACAAATAACCTTGCAGCTAATTCCTTCTGAGTTAAGTTATGCCTTGATCGATACTCTTTTAGTTTTTTACTCAATGTTTCATGCATTCGACCACACCTCCTTGTTACAAGTTTAACAAATAACAAGGAGATTTTCGCTAAAATTGGGCAAATTTAGCACTCTACGCTGCGTAGAGTAGCATAAATCAGCTAATTTCCACTATAAAATGGGAAAACCGAAACGAGTGACTTCCTCGCTTCGGTTTCCGAATTAATAATTATTTTATTGCTGCTTCAATCGCTTTCCAGGCTTCTTCTTTTCCTTGTTTGGTAATAGAAGAAAATAGGATAAACGTATCTGCTGGATCAAAGGACAATGCTTTTTTGATCATACTCTCGTGCTTGTTCCATTTCCCACGAGGAATTTTATCTGCTTTGGTAGCAACCACGATCACAGGGATCTCATAATACTTTAAAAATTCATACATTTGAATATCTTCTTGAGAAGGTGCATGACGTAAATCAACCAAAGATACTACTGCTCGCAGCTGCTCTCTTTGTTCGAGGTACGTTTCAATCATTTTCCCCCATTTCGCTCGCTCGGTTTTCGATACTTTTGCATAGCCATAGCCAGGGACATCGACAAAATGCAGCGTATTTTCAATCAAATAAAAGTTCAACGTTTGGGTCTTCCCCGGTTTTGACGAGGTACGGGCTAAGTTTTTACGGTTAATCAATGTATTGATAAAGGATGATTTACCGACATTGGAACGCCCTGCTAAGGCAATCTCCGGTAAGGGTGTATCTGGGTATTGTGCTGGTGATACAGCACTGATGACGATCTCAGCATCATGTACTTTCATTGGATCGCTCCTTTTCATTTTTTTCAAAAAGAAAGCCGGATAGCAATGAAACTATCCGACTTGGTCTCGATTAGACTGCTTTTTTGGTCTCTTCATTGTAAATGATTTTTGGTTCGCCAAGTCCTTTCGCAGCTTCTTCCGTAATAGTGACTTTTTGAATCGACTCATCAGAAGGAACATTGAACATGACTTCCATCATAATATTTTCGATGATCGAACGTAATCCACGAGCTCCGGTGTTTCGCTCAATTGCTTGCGCAGCAATCGCACGTAAAGCCTCTGGCTCAAATTCGAGTTCTGTATCATCTAATGCCATCAATTTTTGATATTGTTTGACAAGGGCATTTTTAGGTTCAGTCAAAATATGCACTAAATCATCTACCGTCAATTTCTCTAAAGCAGCCATCACTGGCAAGCGACCGATAAATTCAGGGATCAAACCGAATTTAAGCAAGTCTTCAGGAATGATCTGTTGCATCACGCTCTCGCCTTCTTCAAGACGTTTGTTGTTTGTACCAAATCCAATAGTTTTTTCACCTAAGCGGTTTTTAACAATTGTTTCGATCCCGTCAAACGCCCCACCAACGATAAAGAGAATATTGGTCGTATCGATTTGGATCATCTCTTGATGCGGATGTTTCCGTCCACCTTGAGGCGGCACACTAGCAGTGGTTCCTTCTAGGATCTTCAATAAAGCTTGCTGAACACCTTCACCAGAGACATCACGAGTAATCGATACGTTTTCACTCTTACGGGCGATTTTATCGATCTCATCAATATAGATAATCCCTTTTTCGGCCATCTCTACATTATAATCAGCAGCTTGTAACAGTTTCAAAAGAATATTTTCCACATCTTCACCGACATAGCCGGCTTCTGTCAAACTAGTTGCATCAGCGATTGCAAATGGCACATTCAGAGAACGTGCTAACGTTTGTGCTAAGAATGTTTTCCCTGAACCCGTTGGTCCAATCAAGCAAATATTGCTTTTTTGTAATTCTACATCTTCAGCTGTCGTTTCTACATTGACCCGTTTGTAGTGATTGTAAACCGCTACAGCCAATGTTCGTTTGGCACGATCTTGTCCAATCACATATTCATTGAGAACATTCAATAGTTCTTGCGGTTTCGGCACTTCAGTAAATTCCCGAACTGCTTCTTCGTAAAACTCTTCATCAATGATTTCTTTGCACAAATCGATGCATTCATTACAGATATAGACCCCAGGACCTGCAACGATCTTTTTCACCTCTTCTTGTGTTTTTCCACAAAAAGAACAACGAACAGCTTCATTACCGTTTGTATTATCGTACATACTGTTCACCCCTTGAAAATTTTCCAACCTATTTAAAGGAGTGGAATTTGGTTTACTAACTTTGCAGTCTTAAACAATCATATCATAACTTTTTTGAAAGAAAAAGTTCTTTTTACTTTGCCTAATGTTTTCTTATCATTTGTTAGTAATTCCCAAAATCTCCATTTTTACTCCCATGAAAAAACGGCAAACACCGGTAGATGTTCGCCGCTTTTAAGAGTTTTGCTTACGCTTCTTTTGCAGTACCTGTTACAAGTTCAACTGCTTTTTTCATTGTGATATCATGTTTCAACATGTCTTCTGTTAAGACGCGTTTGATTTGATCCACTGGCATGTTGTAAGCTTCAGAAAGTTCTTTGATTTCGTTTTCGATATCTTCTTCTGTTGCTTCCAAACCTTCTGCTTTAGCGATTGCTTCAATGACAAGGTTTGTTTTCACGCGTGTTTCTGCTTCGCCTTCGAATTGTGTGTGCAGATCAGCTTCAGTTGATCCAGTTAATTGATAGTACATTTCTGGTGAAATTCCTTGACGTTGCATGTTGTTTAAGAATTCATCCATTGAACGGTGAACTTCGTCATGCACCATTGAATGTGGTAATTCAACGATTTCTGCATTTTCAACTGCTTGACGGATTGCAGCTTCGTCTTTTGCATCTTCTGCTGCTTTTTCTTTTGTTTCTGTCAATTCAGCACGGTATTTTTCTTTTAATTCAGCTAATGATTCAACGCTGTCATCAACGTCTTTTGCGAATTCATCATCTAATTCAGGAAGTTCTTTTGCTTTGACTTCATGAACCGTTACTTTGAAGACTGCTTCTTTACCAGCTAGATCTTCGGCTTGGTAATCTTCTGGGAAAGTCACGGTAACGTCTTTGCTATCGCCAGCTTTTGTTCCCACTAATTGTTCTTCAAAGCCAGGGATGAATGAGTTTGAGCCAAGTTCAAGTGAGTAGTTTTCACCTTTGCCGCCTTCAAATGTTTCTTCCCCTAAGAAGCCTTCAAAGTCGATAACGACTGTGTCGCCATTTTCAGCTGCTTCGTCTTCTTTGATAACTAATTCAGCTTGTGCTTCTTGTTCACGTTTGATGCGTGCATCCACGTCTTCTTCTGTTACTTCACGGTCTTGTTTTTCAACTGTTAATTCTTTGTAATCACCAAGTTTTACTTCAGGTTTTACAGTAACTTCTGCTTTGATTACCCAATCTTGGCCTTTTTCCATGCTGTCAACGTCGATTTTTGGTTGCGCAACAGGATCGATCCCTGCTTCTTTTACAGCAGCTTCATAAGCTTCTGGAAGAACAGCGTTCAATGCATCTTCATACAACGCTTCTTCGCCATACATACGGTTAAATACTTGGCGTGACACTTTTCCTTTACGGAAGCCAGGTACGTTAAGATTGCCTTTCACTTTATTGAATGCAGTCGTCAAGCCTTTTTGGATTTCTGCTTGAGCGATCGTAAATGTCAAAACACCATCATTGGTGCCTGTTTTTTCCCATTTTGCAGTCATTTATTTCCCTCCGAATATTAATTGATTTACATATGAAATAGCTTCATGCATACCTTTAAATAGTACACTAACGTTGTTTAATTGTAAACATTTTACCATGAAAGTTGCGAATTTTTCTTTCAGCGAATGCTCAATCGTAGGATATTGCGCAAGTGTCGTTTGCGCTCTTCTATTTCATTCGCTGCTTTCGGCTGTTCTTTTTCTTCAAATAACCCGCGATAATCTGCAACGTAGCTTGCCACCCACGCTTTTGCCTCTTCTTTTGCTGGTAAAAATGGGTAGCTGATAGCTAAATGATCATTGATTTCTGCTGAGACACTTTCTGCTAAAATCGGATCTTCTTGGGCGATCGTTTCTTCAATCTCTTTCTTGATCGCCTTAACAGCGTCATCCTCTTGCAAAAGTTTCACCTTTTTCGGAACGATCTGCTGCATATTCCCAAGGTAATCGATCAGTTCAAATGGTTCGTCTACTTCTAAACGCACCAGCTCATCCACTAATTTAGGCAGTAAATACGGATTTTTGATGGAAGCCAGCGTTTCATGCATCAGCGTGACAAATTGTGGTTTAGTAATGGCTTGGGTAAAAACGTGCCATTCTGTTGCACTCACCGGTTGATTGGCTTCGTCCAGTGCACGTAGATGCTTGCGTTTCCCATGAAAATCTTCCAGCCCTAAAATTTGCTGCACTTCTTCTACTTTAGCTAATTCACTTGCTAACTGTTCCTGGTAGCGGCTCGCAATTTTTGTTTTTTTACCTAATGTAAGCCAGCGCCGAGCTTTTAAATACTGTCCATCCAAGATCAGCAGATGACCAATTTGTAAATACCCATCGGTTTCTTTTAGATAGTCATCCAAATAGTCTTCCGCCAGATCTAACGCTTTGGCAAAATCATTCAGCTGCTGCAGACATTCCACAAGCCATTGATTGATCTCAAAATTGGCGTTTTTTTGATAGAGTTCATTGTACAGGCGAAAAGCTTGCAAAAACTCTTTTGACTGGTAGGCTTTTTCTGCCGCCAGACGAAGCCGTTCATTTGGTCCTGGAAAATCAATCGTCTCACCCATTCACGATCCCTCCTTTACTACTTGCTTGATCTGCTGGTTAGTTCTGTGCACCAACTATTACATGATTGGCATCTACCTGTTTATTAAAGGCTTTGATCAGATTGATGGTCACCACACTGGTTTCTGCAAAATAATCCGCAGCCTGCTGCTTATTTTTATTAAAAATGATTGGCAGGTAACCGAGATAAAAGAAAACATTGAATTGCAGCACATAGCGCCCGCAAAGTTCGCGGATCAAGACCGTTTGCCAGCTAAGTTCTTCTTCGACGAAAGAAATAACGCGGATGCCAAAAAGCATTTTCCCAATTGTTTGACCATGATTCAGCTTCGTCATCAGAACAAAATAGCCGAGATAGATCGCTAAGGCACAGATGTTGTAAAGGCCAAACCGCTGGTTAGTTGCCGTTAGATTCGCTAGATTATAGATACTGCCGATCGTTATTTGCGTGATTGCCCGAATCACTAGAAGATCCACTAAAAAAGCAAACAGACGGATCCAAAAACCGGCAAAAAAGTAACTAGGAAAGTCATTAAAGAACCGTTTGTCTTCGGTCTGTTTTTCAGGTTCTTCAAAATGTTGCCACGCTTTTTGTCTTTCTTCGATCTCGCTTTGGGTATACTCTTCTTCTTGAAAAGACGTCAAGACTTGTTGATAAAAATCATCGGGATGGTTTACTTGTCCGTTTCTCATCGCTTTGCTGTCGTTTACTGGTTCGGTTGTTTCTGAAACCTGTGCTTCAGTTGGCACATCCGTTTGACCGGTTGCCGGTGTGGAAGTTTCCCGCTGTTCCCTTTGATCGATTGACGTACTTGTGTGATTGTCATCCGTTGACGATGCGCCAGCGGAATACTTGTTTTTCTCTGTCATAGTTATTCACCTCCATAGTAATAAAGAGGTTTAGGAGCATCGCTGGTTCCAAGGCTTTCCATCAATTGGATCACTCGCTCTGTGTTTGATTCTTTTAATCCTTGCAGTTCGGCTAAACTTGAACCTAACCAAGTAGAAGCAAATCCAGTAGATGAAACGTCATAGCTGAAAATCTCGGCATCTTCCAAGCCTAGATCTGCTTGCATTGCTGCTAATGTATCTTCAGGAAAGCCGATTTCATCCACTAAGCCAACAGACACTGCTTGCTGACCATCATAGATGCGGCCATCAGCGATCTTTCTGACAGCTTCTTCTGTCATGCCACGTCCTTCTGCTACGATTTTAACGAACCGACCATAGGCATTGTCGACATAGGTTTGCAAGACTTCTTTGTCGGCTTCTGTTGGTTCTCTCGTTGCTGAACCTACATCTTTTAGTGCACCACTTTTATACGTATTGTCTTCGATCCCTAGCTTTTCGAATAAGCCGGCATAGTTGAGCCCTGACATGATCACCCCGATTGAACCGGTAATCGTTTCATCCGTTGCAAAAATTTTATCAGCACCTGCCGAGATATAATAACCGCCACTGGCTGCCATATTTTTCATGCTGACATACATCGGAATCCCTAACTCTTTGATTTTTGCTAACTCACGAGCGATCTCCGCACTTTCATAGACGCCGCCTCCAGGGGTATTGACTTCCATCAAAATGCCCCCAATAGTTGGATCTTCTTGGATCATCCGTAGTTCTTCTAAAAACCGCTGATGATCATAAGATTCCGTTGTAAATAAACCGCCGCTGGAGCTGCTGGCGATCGTTCCTTCTAAAGATAAGCGAACGATGCGATTGTCTTGATCTCCGGCAACTAATGTTGTCTCTTCGATCGCATTACTTCCATAGAACAAAGCATTTAACCCTTGCAGCGTCTGAGTTTCCTCTTGCTCTGGACGATTTGTGATTGCTGAAAAAATCCCCGAGCAGATAAATAACCCTGCTGCGATCGCCACTGCGATCCATCTTCTTTTATTCATTTTCCCACCTAACTTTTCACCTTTCCCATAATTAGTATAGATTTTTAATGACGATCACTGCTTCTTCGTCTCCAACCGCATCAAATTTTCCACTTTTTTCAGCTAACACATAGCCACAAAAAAATTCCTTTGTTAGTTCATCCTGGACTTCGAATGTTTGCGCGGTTTCAACGGTGACTGACCCGGGCAAAATTTCTTGCAAGCTGTCCCAGCCCGTATCCAACATGACCTTTGTTTCATCTGTGACATTAGGATCTGTTTCTATCGCAGCTACCATTTTCTTTAGCTCTGAAAAAGTCATACAATTTACAAATTCTGGCATTTCATTCCCTCACTTTCTTACTTTTTTATTGTATCGAACTTAAAAAAAAAAGCATAGCTTTATGAGGAAATTTCTTGGGAATCTTATTCGACAAAGCTATGTCAGCTGTTTTGATTCCCTTTAGACAGGTTCAAATCAGCCTTACCAATAACTATACCAATTATTTTTATATAACTTTCAGTTGACAGAAACAGGAATAGATATTATGATATTGCTTGTATTTCTATAAAATATCTCACAAGGAGGATAGATAGACCAATAAGGATAGCGCCTGATCTGGAAACAGATGACGAGGAAAGAGTTTATCGAAACATTCGGCGGATGACTCTAGGGACTGCACTCTACAGGCAAGAACAAATCTCATCGCAAGATGATGACAAAGACTTGCTACGCAGATAGAAATACATAATGTCAAACTAAATTTTTTGAAAGTAGGATTATCATTATGTGTGGAATTGTAGGAATCGTTGGAAAATCAAATGCAGAACGGATTATTTTGAACGGATTGGAACGCTTGGAATATCGTGGCTATGACTCAGCAGGTCTTTATGTCGCTGATCGCACTTCAGATCATTTAGTGAAAGCTCAAGGAAGAATCAAAAACTTGGAAGAAAAAGTGACTTCTGAAGTAACAGGAACGATCGGTATCGGACATACCCGTTGGGCGACCCATGGCAAACCATCAGAAATGAATGCTCATCCTCACACTTCAGCAAACCAAGCACTCGTTTTGGTTCATAACGGTGTGATCGAAAACTTTGAAGAGCTTCATCAAGAATATTTAAGCAACCATCAGTTTGAAGGTCAAACAGATACCGAAATCGTTGTTCATTTGATTGAAGTGTTGAAAGAGCAAGACAACAGCACGACCAAAGCAGCCTTCAAAAAAGCTTTGTCCTTGATTCGCGGCTCTTATGCCTTTGCTTTAGTCGAAAAAAATGATCCAGAAACCATTTATGTTGCCAAAAACAAAAGTCCTTTATTGATCGGTTTGGGAGATGGATTTAATGTCATCTGTAGTGATGCCTTAGCAATGCTTGATCAAACGACTCATTTTGTTGAGATCGAAGATGGCGAAATGGTGACCGTAACCGCCGATGGGATCGAAATTGAAGATCCAAAAGGAAACCTTGTGTACCGTGAATCTTATGAAGCACAACTAGATCTGACTGACATCGAAAAAGGAACGTACCCTTACTACATGTTAAAAGAAATCGATGATCAACCAACTGTGATGCGCCGCTTGATCCAAGAATATCAAGGAGAATCCGGTGAAGTAGTGATCGATCCAGCGTTAAAAAACGAACTTTTAGCGAGCGATCGGATCTACATCATTGCTTGTGGTACCAGCAATCATGCTGGCTGGGCAGCAAAATCCATTTTAGAAAAACTAACACAGATCCCTGTTGAGGTTCACTTATCTAGTGAGTTTGGCTACAACATGCCATTGTTGTCAGCAAAACCCTTCTTCTTGTTCTTATCACAAAGTGGTGAAACGGCAGATAGCCGTCAAGTATTAGTGACCATCAACCAGTTAGGTCTTCCTAGTCTGACGATTACCAACGTTGCTGGTTCTACTCTTTCTCGAGAAGCGAACCATACCTTGTTGCTTCATGCTGGTCCAGAAATCGCTGTTGCCTCTACAAAGGCGTATACTGCACAGATCGCAGTGATGACGTTATTAGCAAAAGCCATTGGTGATGAAAAAGCCGTCCCTGAAGCATTGGACTTTGATGTCTTCCATGAACTAAGCATCGTTGCTTCTGCAATGGAAGCTCTAGTAGATGAAAAAGCTGTTATTAGTCAATTTGCTGAAGATTTCTTATCTGATACCCGCAACGCCTTTTATATTGGTCGTGGGAATGATTACTATGTATCGATGGAAGCGGCATTGAAATTAAAAGAAATTTCTTATATCCAAGCGGAAGGTTTTGCGGCTGGTGAATTAAAACACGGCACCATCGCGTTGATCGAAGAAGGTACACCAGTGATCGGTGTGATCACGGAAGAAGTGACCGGCTCTCATACGCGAGGCAATTTAAAAGAAGTCGAATCTCGTGGGGCTCATACCCTTGTGATCGTTAGCCAAGAATTAGCAAAAGCGACCGATCAAATCATCTTGCCAAACGTCCACCCATTGGTAACCAGCTTAGTGGCAGTCGTTCCAACGCAACTGCTAGCATACTTTGCTACTTTACAACGTGGATTCGATGTTGATAAACCAAGAAACTTAGCAAAATCCGTTACGGTCGAATAAGTTTTTTAAAAGATCAAAAGCAAATTGATTAGACTCTACAAAATAAAAAGACCGGCTAAGAGGATCTCTCGATCTTACTTAGCCGGTCTTTTTCCCTTATCGCTTGCCCAATAAATACAAAAAGACTTTTAAAAAACTAGCTCCACTTGTTGAAACCGCGACTTACCTTAAATGAGCACCCTTTATTCCGGTGATAATTAGGACGATCCTTTTTCACTTTTTTCTGATTAGCAACTGAAAAAAAGACGATCAAAGCTTTCCTCTGATCGTCTTTTTTTCGTTTAATTATTCCGCACCGATTTCTTCTCGAACGACCGCTGCGATTTTTTCTACATAATAGTCAACTTTTTCAATCGTTGGCGCTTCCGCCATCACCCGAAGCAATGGTTCTGTTCCGGAAGGACGAACTAAGATGCGGCCTTCACCGTTCATTTCTGCTTCTGTCTCTTCTACGATTTTACGGATTGCAGGAACATCCATCGCACCATTCTTATCGGTCACTCGAATGTTGACCAGCTTTTGTGGATAGATCGTTACTTCTCCTGCTAATTCAGACAATTTTTTCCCTGTCTGTTTCATGATATTCAATAGTTGGATCCCTGAAAGTAAGCCGTCTCCGGTCGTATTAAAATCTAAGAAAATCATATGCCCAGATTGCTCGCCACCGAAATTATAATCATTTTTACGCATTTCTTCTACGACATAGCGATCACCAACTTGTGTGATCACATCTTTCAAACCAATGGCTTCGACTGCTTTATGGAAGCCTAAGTTACTCATGACCGTCGTAACGATCGTTCCTTGGTTCAAGCGTTTTTGTTCTGCTAAATATTTTGCACAGATATACATAATTTTATCGCCATCAACAATGTTCCCTAATTCATCAACTGCAATGACCCGATCACCATCTCCATCAAACGCAAGACCAGCATCTGCACCTTTTTCAACGACGAACTCAGCTAATGCTTCGGGGTGCGTTGAACCAACACCATCATTGATGTTCAATCCGTCTGGGGAAGTACCCATCGTGAAGAATTCTGTTTCTAGATCGGCAAACAGTCGATTGACACTGGTAGCTGTTGCGCCATTTGCTGCGTCAACGCAAACCGTGATCCCTTCCAAATCGTCAGGAATCGTTTGACGTAGAAATTGAGAGTATTTCAATAACCCTTCTGGGAACTCATCCACCGTTCCTAAGCCATCAGCAGAAGGTCGCGGAAGTGTGTCTTCAGGCGCATCAAGCAATGCTTCAATTTCAGCTTCTTGTTCATCAACTAATTTAAAGCCATCATTTCCGAAGAACTTGATCCCATTGTCTTGTGCGGGATTGTGAGAAGCAGAAATCATTACACCTGCGCTTGCTTTTTGTACTTTCGTCAAGTAAGCCACTCCCGGTGTGGAAATAACACCTAGCTGGAATACTTCGATCCCAACGGATAATAGACCAGCAATCAATGCGCTTTCTAACATCTGTCCAGAAATCCGTATGTCCCGCCCAACCAATACGCGAGGACGACGGTCGCCGGTTTCGTGCTGACTTAGTACATAGCCGCCATAACGACCCAATTTAAATGCTAATTCAGGTGTCAACTCCTTATTCGCTTCTCCTCTAACACCATCTGTACCAAAATATTTTCCCATTTTAATAACCTCTCTTATTCATTCTCTACAGTCAAACGACTAAGGACTACTTGTCGTTGTGCTGCTTGCGGAATTCTCTGTTTGCTCGTTTGTCGTGTCGACTGCCGAAGAATTATCTTGAGAATTCTCACTATTCTCTGCTTCATTGCTATCATTGTTTGATTGATTCTCCGTAGTAGTTTGTGCAACTGGTGTGATTTGGATCGTCACGACCGTCGGATTAATCGTCGTCCCATCAGGCACTGGAATGGTTACTGTCCGTTCCGTCGTTGTCGTGATCTCACTAACGTCCACCGGCACACCAATCTGCTGTGTTTCATCCAAGATACTTTGTGGTCCTGTCAAAACGGCACTAATACTGCTCATGCGGTAGATATAATGGGAGACCCCTTCTGGTGTCGTCCCTTGTTGCGTAACAAACAACTCAATTTCTTTACTTGGTGCTTCCATCATCAAGGCAACATCTACCGAATCAGGGTCAGCGATGATCGCTAGTGGATTGTTGTCACTATCCCATGCTTCGATCGTTCCACTGACAGTGATTGAATCACCTGTGATATCATCGGGATTGACGATTGCTACCACTCGGTCGATTTCCGCTAACGTTTGATCGCCGGTCGTGATTTCTACTTTCTGCGGATCGACACTCATTGAATCGACGCCGTAGCCGCTGGTTGCTCCGTCGGTGGAGATGACGGGTTCAACGGTAAAGGTTTGGGTGACTTTTTTCTCGATCGTCACAGTGACTGTTTTTGGTTCGATTTCAGCTGTGACACTTGAACTAAGATTTTTTACTTCTAAAGGGACCTCGTGCGTTCCTTCATCGAGACCAGTCAAATCAGCTACGACTCGAAAGCTCCGTGTTTCCTCACTACGTTCTGCATTCAATTGTACACGATTTCGACTAGATAAGGTCACATCCACTGTTGTTTCAAATCCTTGGATGAAGTATTCATCCGTATCGTAGGTGGTCTGAATCGGTACATTATCGATCTCTTCCTCATAAGGATTTGATGTTCCCGCAAGATTGACTTGCAGACTTGATCCGCTGGCAATGAAAAACAGAACCAGACTAAAGAACAGCGCTAGTATACCATAAAATACGTTTTGACGACGTTCTTTCTTGATCATTTTCTTCCTCCTTTGTTGACCCCTTCAAAGAAAGATTGCAGCAAGTTGCGTTTACCAGGTTTTTCTTCCGGCACTAATTCGCGATTCAACACGTCAAGATACTCTTGGCGAGAAAGTTCGGTCAACATGCGATTATTTAGCGTAATACTAACATCACCGGTTTCTTCTGAGACGATAATAGTCAATGCGTCACTGACTTCTGAAATCCCGACAGCCGCTCTATGGCGTGTCCCGAATTCTTTCGGAATCAGCGGACTTTCCGACAATGGCAAGTAGGCACTAGCAACAGCGATCTTATCATCTCTTAAAATGACTGCGCCATCATGAAGCGGTGTATTGGGAATAAAAATATTGATCAGCAATTCACCCGTAACATCCGCATCTAAAGGAATCCCGGTTTCGATGTATTCTTCTAATCCCGTCGTCCGCTCGATCGTGATCAACGCACCGATCTTTCGTTTAGCCATATATTGAACAGCTTTGTCTAACGCTTGGACCAAAACTTCATCCCGTCGTTTTTCATTCTTAGAAGTCTTGAAGAAAGAGCTGCGTCCGAGATGCTCTAACCCTCGTCGAATTTCTGGTTGGAAAATAACAATTGCAGCAATCACACCATAAGTGATGACTTGATCCATCAACCAAGATAGCGTCTTTAATCCTACAATACCTGCCAAAAACCTTAGAACAATGAACAGGCCGACTCCTTTGAATAACTGGATCGCTTTTGTGCCTCGCACAAGCTGGATCAGCTTATAAACCAAGTACCAAACAACGATCACGTCTAAAACATTTACTAAAAATGACCAAGAAAATATATCAAATGAGAGCAATTCTCTCCAATAATCTAAATTAAAAAAATCCCTGAAATTTATCAACATAAACAGCCTTCCTTTATTCTTAAGACTTCAGATAATAGTATAACATAGGACTTCTTCAAAGATTTGAAAAAAAACAAATTTATGAAAAAGTTTTGAAAAAATAAACAGCTCTTTTACTTAGTTTACCATTATCCTGAAATCATTGTTTGTCAAAGGTCTTCGAAGATTTCATCTAAGGAGTCATCGGCACCCATTTCATAGAAAAAAAACAAACGCCCCTGAAAAAAACAGCACAAACCGTTTTTCAGGGTCGTTTCTCCGCAATCGATTGATTCCTCAAAGAGCTATTAAGACCACTTAGCTTACTCTTGCTGACGGCGCTTCGCGCGTGCCGCTCGCCGCGCAGCCCTTTCAGCTAACTGTTCTTCGCTTAGGGTCTGTCTTTCTCTACGCACACGAGTCGATTTTACAGCCGATGTTTGTTCCGGGTGACCACTTTCCAATGGGCTATTTTCGTCCGTAACGTCTGTTTTTTCAAGTTTTGCTCGTATTTTTTCTTCTTGACCTGCTAAACGGGCATAGTTATAGAAACGAGTTTTGGCATCTGAAACGGTTTTTTCAAACAATGCTTGCGCCGCATTGGGGTTGGCACTGTGTAAAGATGCAAAACGAACTTGGGTCTGCATAAAGGCGGGCATTTGGTCAAATGCCGGCTTTTTGAAATCAAGGGTCATTGGCTGTTTCCCTTTTTCTGCCAGAAGCGGATTATAGCGGTAGAGACTCCAATACCCCGATGCAACTGCTTCTTGTGCTTCCTTCAAGGATTGACGCATTCCACCAGCAAGACCATGAGTGATACATGGTGTATAGGCAATAATGATTGACGGCCCAGGGAATCGCTCGGCTTCTTCAAAGGCTTTGATTGTTTGCATTTGATTGGCACCAGATGCGATTTGTGCGACATAAACGTGGCCATAGGTCATCGCCATCATTCCCAAGTCTTTTTTGGAAACAAACTTGCCACTCGCAGCGAATTTAGCAATTGCCGAAGTCGGTGTTGCTTTAGAGACTTGTCCCCCTGTATTAGAATAGACTTCATTATCTAACACGAGAATGTTGACATCTGCACCAGAAGCGAGGACATGATCAATACCACCAAATCCGATATCGTACGCCCAGCCATCCCCGCCAATCATCCATTGGCTTGGCTTAACGAATAAATCTTTCTCCTTCAAGATTGGAGCCAGCTGCGGAGTATCGGAGACTTCCGCTTCTAAGGCGGCGATCAGTTTCGCTGCTCGCTGCTGGGTCCCAGCACTTTCTTCTCGATGAAAGTCCCAATCCTCAATCAAAGCCTGCAATTCTTCTGATACAGCGGCTTTCAATGACTGCAACTGGGCTGCTAATTTCTCCCGTCTCGTTTGATTGGCTAAGAACATGCCATAGCCATATTCGGCATTGTCTTCAAATAACGAGTTTGACCAAGCTGGACCTTGTCCTAAGTGATTGGTTGTATAAGGGGATACTGGTGAGGTTCCACCCCAAATCGAAGAACAGCCGGTCGCATTGGCGATCATCATGCGATCCCCAAACATTTGGGTCAATAATTTGACATAAGGGGTTTCCCCACAACCCGCACAAGCACCAGAGAACTCCAATAAAGGTTTATTGAATTGGGAGCCTAGGACCGTCCCAGGTTTTGCTGGATTTTCTTTTTGACGTAAAGTCATCGCAAAAGCCCAATTTAAAGCTTGTTCCTTTTGTTCTTCGTAAGGACGCATCGTCAAAGCTTTCCCTTTGGCGGGGCAGGCTTCCACACAAAGACCGCAACCTGTACAATCTTCAACGGAAACTTGAATTCGATATTTTTGCCCATTCGCGCCTCGCATCTCTCTGACGATAAAGCCTTCCGGCGCTTCGGCTAATTCATCTTCATCTGCCAAAAACGGACGGATCGCCGCATGAGGACAGACAAAGGCACACTCATTACACATGGTACAGCGATCTGATAACCACTCGGGGACTTCAACAGCGATCCCTCGCTTCTCAACCGCTGTTGTCCCGACAGGAATCACCCCTTCAGTCATTTGATTCCGTACGAGGGTACCCACGCTTAGTTGATTGCCTTCTTGACGGTTGATGGGTTCCACGATTTCTCGCACAAATTGTGTTGTCGCAGTGGATGTCCTTTCCGGCACTTCGATCGTTGCCCACTTGCTTGGAACAGGGATTTCTTGTAATAATTCGATGGTGCGATCAATGGCTGCTTGGTTTTTTTCAACGATCGCCATCGATTTGTGCCGATAACTTTTCAGCGCCTCTTCTTTTAAAATCGGCAAGATTTCCTCGGTCGGAATGATGTTTGCCAAGTAAAAGAAGGCTGTTTCCATCGCGGTATTGATCCGTCCACCTAAACCAACTTCCATTGCCAACTGCATGGCGTTGATGGTATAAAAACGGATCTCGTTTTCAGCAAGATAACGTTTCATCTTCTTCGGTAGATTTTTAAAGATTTGCTCTTGTGACCAGGTCGTATTTAATAAAAAGGTTCCGCCTTTTTTGAGTCCTTTCAGCAAATCATACGTATGCAAATACGCAGGCGTATGACATGCAACGAAATCCGCGTGTTCGACCAGATAGGTGGAACGAATGGGGGTATCCCCAAATCGCAGATGGGAAACCGTTAGACCACCAGATTTTTTCGAATCATAGTGGAAATAGCCTTGCACATATTTTTCGGTATGGTCACCGATGATTTTGATTGCTGACTTATTTGCCCCGACGGTCCCGTCAGAGCCGAATCCCCAGAATTTCGCTTGGAAGGTGGATGGATCAGTTAGATCTAGCGTTCCCTTTGATGGCAACGACAATTGCGTCACATCATCCGTGATCCCAATAGTGAAGCGTTTCTTTTGACTGGCTTTTGGCTTGAGCAATTCGTCATAAACGGCAACGATTTGATTAGGCGTCACATCTTTTGACCCCAGACCATAGCGTCCACCAATGATCGTCGGCCGCATCGCTGCATCATACATGGCACTTTGCACATCTAAAAGCAAAGACTCGCCATTGGCGCCAGGTTCTTTGCTGCGATCCAATACAGCGATACTTTTGACGGTAGCAGGCAGTTTTTCTAAGAAGACTTCTAATGGGAATGGTCGATACAAATGGATCGACAAGACCCCAACCTTGCGGCCTGAAGCGCACAGATGATCCACCGTTTGCTGGATCGTTTGCGTCGAGGACCCCATCGAAACGATCACTTCTTCGGCGTCTGAAGCACCATAATAATCCACTAAATCATAGTTGGTTCCTCTTAAAGCATTGATTTTTTTCATGTAAAAACGAACGATCTCAGGCAATGTTTGATAATGCTGATTGATCGTTTCCCGCTGTTGAAAATGGATATCAGGGTTTTGATTCGTTCCACTCGTTGTTGGGTGATTCGGATTCATGGCTTTTTGACGAAAAGCAGCCAATTTTTCATGATTAACCAGTTGTGCGAGTTCTTCATAGTCCAAAACCGCGATTTTTTGAATCTCATGACTGGTTCGGAAACCATCAAAAAAATTTAAAAAAGGTATATTGGCTTCGATAGCTGCTAAATGAGCGACTGGCGCTAAATCCATTACTTCTTGAACACTGCTTTCCGCTAACATAGCAAAGCCTGTTTGTCGGGTGGCCATTACGTCGGTATGATCTCCGAAAATATTCAAGGCGTTGGTCGTCACTGCTCGGCTGGCGACATGAAAGACGCCTGGCAGCATTTCACCAGCAATCTTATACATATTCGGCACCATCAGTAAAAGTCCTTGTGACGCCGTATAGGTTGTCGTTAAGGCACCTGTTTTTAAAGAACCGTGAACCACTCCAGCAGCCCCTGCTTCGGATTGCATCTCAACAACCTTCACCGGCTGCCCAAAAAGATTATGCTTTCCTTGAGCAGACCACTGATCCACTAATTCGGCCATGGTTGAACTAGGGGTTATCGGATAGATCGCCGCAAGTTCCGTAAAGGCATAGGAAATATAGGCAGCTGCCGTATTGCCATCCATTGTTTTTCTTTTTCTCATCTATATAACTTCCTTTAATCATCATTTTGCACAATAAAACACAATTCATTATAGCTGAAAATTAAGGAATATAAAAGCATTCCCAGTATAATTCTGTTAATTTCGTGAAACGAAATACATAGATTCTCGCTCTTTTTTACTCTCATTTCACAGAGTTTGATGAAAAGACCTGTGGCTTTTCTTTCAATAGAAACTTCGGTAAACTAAGAGAAAAAGGAGGAATTTAAATGGATATTTCAATTATCAAAGCACAAGAAACAAATGCGGTAACAGGGATACATATCGGAGACCCGTCTGCAAAACCAATCGTAGAATTTATGAATTTGCGCTGTCCTTATTGTCGGCAATGGTTTGAGGAATCGTTACCGATCTTAAGTGAAGCTGTCGCAGCTGGGAAACTACGCCGTGTCATCAAATTATTTGACAAAGAAAAAGAATCCTTGCAACGAGGCAATGTGATGCACCGCTTTGTTTCTAGTACAGACCCACAAGCAACGATCGCTGAGATCACAAAAATTTATCAAACACAAGACGAATGGGGTCATTTGTCTTTACCTGAAGTGGCAGAATATGCGAAAAATACCTTAGGGCTAGCTGAACAAAACCATCCTGCAATCGCCGGAGAAATTGTGGAAGAAGCGAAAAACGCCAACATTCAATTTGTGCCAACGATTATCTTAGGTGGGCACATTTTTGATGAATCGATCTCTGCTGAAGAATTAACTGCATTGATCAATGAATAACCTCTAACAAAAAAACAGGAGCTGATTTGACACTAAAATCCATGTCAAATGCAAGCTCCTGCTTTTTTTGATTTCATTCACTACTTAGATTAACTCACTTGTTCACGCAAATGATCCGCAAATTCATTGATTTTGCGAATACGATGATTGATCCCTGATTTCGAGATCGCTCCTGATGGAATCATTTCTCCTAGTTCTTTCAAGCTGACCTCGGGATGTTCCAGTCGTAATTCGGCGATTTCTTGCAGCTTTTCAGGTAAAGCTTGCAAGCCAACTCGATCTTGAATAAATTCAATATTGTCGATCTGCTTCGAAGCAGCGTCGATCGTTTTGTTCATATTGGCGGTTTCACAATTCACCAAGCGGTTGACTGAGTTACGCATATCACGCACGATCCGCACGTCCTCAAATTTCAACATGGAATTGGTGGCACCGATCAGGGTCAAAAAATCAGCGATTTTCTCAGCGCCTTTCAAGTAAGAGATATACCCGTTTCTACGCTCTAATGCACGGGCATTCAATCCATATGCGTTTAGCATATCGCAAATATCTTGGTTATGCTCCTCGTAGATGGAATAGATCTCTAAGTGATAGCGGCTGGTTTCTGGATTATTGATCGATCCAGATGCCATAAAAGCGCCTCGTAAATAGGAACGCATTTTTTGAGTATTGCCCATGATCTCATCAGAAACATGGCTTTGAAACATCAGCCCGTCCATGATATCTAAGTCCAAAAGCACGCGCTTTGTCTCTTGCTTCAAACGAACGATGTAGACGTTATTCTTTTTTAATTTCATTTTGCGACGGACCAGCAATTCGCTGCGCACGTCGTAATGATCTTTTAGTAAAGAATAGATGCGTCTGGCAATCGCCGCGTTTTCTGTTTGAACGTTTAAAACAAATTGCTGGTTGTTGATACTTAATGACCCATTCATCCGAATCAAAGCTGCCAATTCTGCCTTGGCATGTTCGCGATGAACTTCTAATGCAGTCAATTCTTTTTTCACTTCTGCTGCAAAGGACATAAAAAAATCCCTCCTTTCTTAGATTTTGGCCCCGTAAACGATACGTAGAAGTTCTTCAATCACTTTATCTCCGTCATGAAAAACTCCGCCATCTCTAAGCTCCAGAAAGTCAGCTGAAATGACACGGCTGGCTTCTTCTCGCAATCCTTGGAAATCGTGTTTCACTTGTACAAGATATTCATCATAAATCTCTGGGTCCATATACCCTTCTGGAACTTTCTCGGTATTAACTAACACCGTATCAATAAAGGGTTTGCCTAAATGCTTATGCAGTACCCGCACATGGTCGGCATCACTAAAGTGTTCGGTTTCACCTTTTTGGGTCATAATATTACAAATATAAACGGTTTCCGCTTGGGTTTCCAACATTGCTTGGCCAATCTCGCTGATCATGAGATTGGGCAAAATACTAGTAAAGAGACTACCAGGACCCAAGACGATCATATCTGCCTCCATAATTGAAGAAACAACTTTACGAGCTGCTTTCGGCTCATCATTATTTTCTTGATTACGAACAAAGACCCGATCGATCGTTTTGCGATCAACCGCGATCTTTGACTCTCCTACCGCTTCGGTGCCGTCTTTAAACACCGCATGTAAGACTAACGGCAGATCAGAGGAAGGAAAAACTCGTCCGTCGATATGCATAATTTTCGATAAAATCTGGATGGCTTCGTAGGTGCTGTTGCGCATTTCGGCAATCGCCGCAATAATCAAGTTCCCAAGGGCATGATTGGCCAAAAATTTGTCTTCTGCTTTAAAACGATATTGAAAAATATCATTATACAGTTGCGGCATATCAGATAGAGCCGCCAAAACATTGCGCAGATCCCCCGGAGGTGAAATCGATGAAACCAAATTGCGGATTTCGCCGCTGCTGCCACCATCATCAGCGACCGTAACGATCGCTGTGATGTCAACACCTTGGTTTCGTAAACTTTTTAAAATGACTGGTAACCCAGTTCCGCCACCTACCACAACGATCTTCGGCTTTCTGATCCGGTATGTTTTCATTTTCATGAGCGATTCACCGTCTCTTTACGCTTATCTTTGTCACGATGGGTAATATTTACACGATAGTCTTCAGACAAAGTTGCCCCGATTCGCTCCGATAAAGCAACCGAACGGTGTTGCCCACCGGTACAACCAATGGCAACCGTCAAGCTGCTTTTTCCTTCCTTGACATACCCTGGCAAGATGGTTTGCAACAGCGTAGTAAATTGCTGATAGAATTCTTCCGTTTCCGGAAAAGACATAACGTAGTCATAAACCGGCTCATCTTTACCAGTTAAAGGACGCAACTCAGGAATGTAATGAGGATTTGGTAAGAAACGCACATCCATAACGATATCAGCATCGATCGGCAAACCGTACTTAAACCCAAAAGATACGATCTCAACACGAAAACCCGTCTCATGGGAAGCCCGAAACTCTTGATTGATTTTTTCTCTCAGTTGCCGTGGAGTTAACGTCGTTGTGTCGATAACGATACTGGCACGAGTCTTCAAATCATCCAAGATCGCACGCTCTTTGCGGATCCCTTCCGTAATTAAGCCATCCATCGCTAAAGGATGAGCTCTTCTCGTTTCTTTGTATCTTGATACCAGTTCATTGTCCGATGCATCTAAAAAGAGCATCCGGGTGTCGATAAAATTCGTATTTTCAATATCGATCAGCATACTCTGGATTTCTTCAAAAAACGATCTAGAGCGCAAATCGACAACTAAGGCAATTTTTGTCACTTTCCCTGATTCTTTGATCAGTTCCCAAAATTTAGGGATCAGGCTTGGGGGCATATTGTCGATACAAAAGTACCCCATATCTTCAAAACTCTGGATAGCGACCGTTTTGCCGGCTCCGCTCATCCCAGTAATAATAACCAATTCTAAATGATCCACTTCAGTCATAGGTAAAACTCCTTTCTGAAACAACTCTATTATATCATGCCGGGCGTATCATTGGAACACCGGCATAAAAAAAGACGTTAGCTCAAAAGATGCCGCTAACGTCGCTATCAGCTTTAGATTGCTTGGCGATCTGCCAATGCTTTTTCGATCGTCCGATCAACCAATATGGATTGAGCATCCACGACTGGATAAGGATTGTCAGTCACAAACTCATCCATCAAGGACAACTCGGTACATCCAAGCACTACGCTTTCACAGCCGATGCGGGCGGTGACTTCTTCCAATATCTCAAAGTAAAGCCCTTGATCAAGATGATCATTTTCTTTGATTCGATCATAGATCAATGTATTGACCTTTTTTTGGATCGCTGGCTCTGGCAGATAGACATCAAGTCCCAACTGGCGCAGTTCTTTCTCATAGATGCCGGCTTTGACACTGCCTTCTGTCCCAAGAAAGGCCACTTTTCCAGTGACGCCTTTTTCAAAAACGACTTTCGCCGCCTCCCGAGGCATATGCAATATCTCAATCTCAGTGGCTGCTTGTAAATCATCAAAGAAATAATGAGCCGTGTTACAAGTCAGTACAATAAAATTGGGTTTTAATAGATTTTGCTTTTCGATATCATCCATTAAATAAGGAACCGGATTTTCTAACGTATTATCTAAAATATACGCGGTCCGATCTGGAACTGTCGCATGATTGAATAAAACATAGTTCAAATAGTCTTGGTCTTTATGGGTCTGCGTCCGTCGGTTTAAGATGCGAACAAAACTTTCCGTCGCTAACGTTCCCATGCCGCCTAAAATACTAAAAAAATTCTCCATCTTCTAGCCTTCTTTCGTATGGAAATACGTTTTGAATCGTTTGTTGTACAGATGGAACATTCTCTTTAATAGAATCCAACGCTTTAAAGATAAGTCTTCTTTGTAAAAAACAGTCGTTCCCCAACGATCTTCTGCTAATAATTTTTTTGCCCGTTCTTTCGCAGGATTTTCTTTTGCATAGGTCAAGAAGATGTTTTTTGGTACACCTAACCATAATTTCGCTTCTGGCGCGTCAGCTTTGCCATAAACCGTTTCTGTGTAAGGTTTATCGAAGACTAAATCTTCTGTGATAAACTTCGCCAGATTCAATCCGCTTAAGGTAATAAAGAAACTGCTTCTTCCTTGACGCAAGTTGATTTCAAATAATTTGTATTGCCCGTCTCGTGCATCATATTTCAAGTCAAAATTGGCAAATCCAACATATTCGATCTCTTTTAGAAACTTGCGGATCATTTGATAAATTTGCTCATTTTCGTCTGGAATAATCACGACATAGTTCCCAACAGCACCTGGGGTTGGGTCTTCTAGTAACGGATGACCTAAACCCATCACGCGAACTTCATGATTCTCATCAACATAAGCATTTAAAACCCGCATGTTGCTGTCGTCACCAGGAATAAAATCTTGGACGATCATTTCATATTGATACCCCGCTTGATAAATGCGAGAAACGATTTCTTCAAATTCTGCTCGATCATCAATGATGAAAGCTTTTTTGCGACCTTTAAAATCAACCGAAAGCCACGCGACACTATTTGCAGGTTTCAAGGCTACAGGAAAATCAAACGGCAGCTCTCCTTTAAACGTTCCTTCCGTCAACAGTTCAGGCGTTAAAATGAACGTCTTTGGATAAGGCAAACCATACTCCTCGCAAACTTCGTAAAAACTTACTTTATTGATCAACCGTTTTAATAAGGAATAATCATTGGCGATAAAGGTATAATAAGGTTGCAATTCTTCTTTGTGTTTTGCCAACAGTTCCGCATAGCCATCGCCGCAAGGAATCAACAAATACTTCATTGTAGGATCGTTGTAAGTGTTTTTCCCTAACTCGATCAGCGTCTCAGTGAATCCGGGATCATGGTCAAAACCTTCCACTTGATTGATTTTTACAATTTTACTAAAGCGGGTTGGCGCAAGTTCCGCACCAGCATAGGCAACTGATTGAATGCCATAAGCTTCGTGGAATGCTCTGGCCATACCATAAACATTCATATCGCTTCCTAATAATATGGGAAGAAAATTTTCCTGACTCATCAAAAATCACTCTCTCTTTTGAATACGAAAAACGACCGCTCTCGTTTCGTTTAATTACAATAGCATTATCATACCACAAAGAAAAAAGCAATCAAAGTATCTATCTTTGATTGCTTTCTCCCACTTTGAACGGATAGAACTTATAGGCAGTTTATTCAATGCGAATATACGTATACCTATTGCTATTCTATCAAATAAATTTTTGATTTCAAGCCTTTATCATGAAATTTACAGATATTTCAGGCTTCCTTAAACTTTAGCGAAACCTATTGACAGATAAGTAAAAAAGTGGAAGCTTTCCCTCTTGATCATAGGACTTTTTTCAAATAAAGACCGGTATAGCTTTCTGGAACGGCAGCAATTTCTTCTGGTGTACCAGTTGCAATGATCGTTCCACCGCCTTCGCCACCTTCTGGACCTAGGTCAATCACATAATCCGCTGATTTGATGACATCCAAGTTGTGTTCGATCACTAAAACAGTATTGCCTGCGTCAACAAACCGTTCCAAGACTTTCAACAAACGGGCAATATCATCCGTATGCAGACCTGTTGTCGGTTCATCTAAGATATAAAAACTCTTACCATTGGAATTTTTGTGCAGCTCACTTGCAAGTTTCATCCGTTGCGCTTCCCCACCAGACAAGGTAGTAGCTGGTTGTCCCATCGTGACATAACCTAAACCGACATCAACGATCGTTTGCAATTTCCGATGGATTTTTGGAATATGTTGGAAAAATTCCACTGCATCTTCCACGGTCATATCTAAGATCTCAGAAATATTTTTTCCTTTGTAATGAACTTCTAAGGTTTCTGAGTTATAACGTTTGCCATGACAAACCTCACAAGGTACGTAGACATCAGGTAAGAAGTGCATCTCGATCTTGATAATTCCGTCCCCTTTACATGCTTCACAGCGTCCACCTTTTACATTAAAACTAAAGCGGCCTTTTTTATAACCACGGACTTTCGCCTCATTGGTTTTAGCAAATAAATCACGAATGTCATCAAAGACACTGGTATATGTTGCCGGATTGCTTCGAGGCGTCCGACCGATAGGGCTTTGATCGATATCGATCAATTTCTCGATAGCTTCATAACCAGTAATGGTTTTAAAGCGACCAGGTTTGTTCGAATTGCGATTGATTTTTTGCGCTAACGCTTTTTTCAAAATTTCATTGACTAATGTTGATTTACCAGAGCCAGAGACCCCTGTAACTGCGACAAACTTTCCTAGTGGAAAATCGACTGAAATGTTTTTCAAGTTATTCTCAGAAGCACCGGTCACACGAATCTTTTCACCATTGCCTTTGCGGCGTTCTGCCGGTGTTGGGATTTGTCGTTTTCCAGATAAGTATTGGCCTGTTAAAGAAGACGCATTGGCTGCAACTTCATCTGGAGTGCCGGCAGCCACGATCTCACCACCTGCGTGTCCCGCACCTGGACCAACATCAATCAAGTAGTCCGCTGCCCGCATCGTGTCTTCATCATGCTCAACAACAATCAGGGTATTCCCAAGATCACGCATTTTCCGTAATGAATCGAGCAAGCGATCGTTGTCTCGTTGGTGAAGACCGATCGATGGCTCATCAAGAATGTAAAGCACTCCAGACAAATTGGAGCCGATTTGCGTTGCCAAACGAATCCGTTGCGCTTCGCCACCAGAGAGCGTGCCTGACGCACGGCTCAAGGTCAAATAGTCCAATCCGACATTTTTTAAGAAGCTTAAACGATCATCGACTTCTTTCACGATGGGACGTGCGATCATTTGCTCTTGTTCCGTTAGTTTCAATTCTTCGACAAAGTTCAAGGCATTGTTGATGGCCATCTCACTCATTTCACCAATGTGCTTCCCGTTGACTTGCACGCACAGCGCTTGAGGGTTCAAACGATAGCCATGACAAGTTTTACAAGTCAATTCCGTCATATACAAACGCATTTGATCACGGGTGAAATCAGAGTTGGTTTCATGATAACGGCGTTTAATATTTGGTAAGATTCCTTCAAAAGCTACCTCAACATCACGCACGCCACCGAAATCATTCTCATAATGGAAATGGAAAATTTCGCCATTCGAACCATTCAAAATAATGTCTTTGTGTTCTTCTGGCAGCTCTTCAAAGGGTGTGTCCATATCGATATTGAACTCTTGACAGGCTTGTTCCAGCATTTGCGGATAATACTGTGAACTGATTGGGTTCCAAGGTAATAGTGCGCCTTCACGCAACGTTTTGCTTTGATCGGGAATCACTAGGTCGACATCGACTTCTAGCTTCACACCAAGACCATCACAGTCTGGACAAGCACCAAAAGGCGCATTGAATGAAAAGAGCCGTGGTTCTAATTCACCAACTGTAAAGCCACAATACGGACAAGAATAATGTTCACTGAAAAGCATCTCTTCTTGACCAATCACATCGACTACCGCATAGCCATCAGCTAAACGTAATGCCGCTTCAAAGGAATCAAACAGACGAGAACGGATGCCTTCCTTTACAACGATTCGGTCAATGATGATGGCAATATCATGCTTTTTATTTTTTTCTAATTCAGGCGCTTCGGAGACATCATAGACTTCGCCATCCACCCGCATCCGAACATAACCTTCTCTTTGGATACGTTCGAAGACTTTTTTGTGCTGCCCTTTCTTTTGATAAACGATCGGTGCCAACAATTGGATCTTGGTGCGTTCTGGTAATGCCAAAACTTCATCCACCATCTGCTCAACCGACTGACTAGTAATCTCAATATGATCATTGGGACAGATTGGGTGACCGATTCTGGCGTAAAGAAGCCGCAGATAATCATTGATTTCAGTAACCGTCCCCACTGTTGATCGCGGGTTCTTGCTGGTGGTTTTTTGATCGATAGAAATCGCTGGACTAAGTCCATCAATGCTATCTACGTCGGGTTTATCCATTTGCCCTAAAAACTGACGGGCATACGCCGATAGACTTTCGACATATCGGCGCTGTCCTTCGGCATACAACGTATCAAATGCTAATGAGCTTTTCCCTGAACCCGAAAGACCAGTTACAACAACGAGCTGGTCTCTGGGAATCGTCACATCGATATTTTTTAAATTATGGGCCCGTGCCCCATGGATCACGATTTTATCATTTGCCATATTGTTTCTCCTTCTAATCAGCAGCTTTTAGCTCAAGAATAGTATCTCTCAAGGTAGCAGCCGTTTCAAAATCCAGTGCTTTCGCAGCATCTTTCATTTCTTTTTCTAATTTCAACAACAAGGTTGCTTTTTCTTCACGACTTAGTTCTTCATAAGATGTCGTAGTGTATTCACCGGTCTCTTCCGCCACTTTCGTGATCGCAATCAGATCGCGAATCTCTTTGATAATAGTTTTCGGTACGATCCCATGTTCTTTATTGTAAGCTTCTTGAATACCACGGCGTCGGGCTGTTTCATCGATTGCTCGCTGCATCGAATCCGTCATTTTATCGGCGTACATGATTACTTTTCCTTCTGAGTTACGAGCTGCCCGTCCAATAGTTTGGACTAATGAACGTTCGCTTCGTAAGAAACCTTCTTTATCGGCATCAAGAATCGCAACCAGAGAAACTTCCGGTACGTCAAGACCTTCCCGTAGCAAGTTGATCCCCACTAGTACATCAAATTCACCGAGACGTAGATCGCGAATGATTTCTGTTCGTTCCAACGTTTTGATATCACTGTGTAAATACTTGACTTTGATTCCTAATTCTTTGAAGTAATCCGTCAAATCTTCTGACATTTTTTTCGTCAAGGTCGTAACAAAGACCCGTTCGTTTCGCTCAACGCGCTCATTAATTTCTCCCACGAGATCATCGATTTGACCCATAATCGGTCGTACTTCGATCACCGGATCTAACAGACCAGTTGGACGAATGATTTGTTGAACGACGGTATCGGTTTGATCGTACTCATAAGGACCAGGCGTGGCCGAAACATAGACGATTTGATTGACATGTTTCTCGAATTCTTCCAAACGCAACGGACGGTTATCCAGCGCAGAAGGCAAGCGGAAACCGTAGTCCACTAGCATTTGTTTTCTCGCCCGGTCACCGTTATACATCCCACGAACTTGCGGCATCGTTACGTGTGATTCGTCGATTACTAATAGAAAATCATCTGGGAAGAAATCCAATAACGTATAGGGCGGTTCCCCTTCTTTTCGTCCATCCATGTGGCGAGAGTAGTTTTCGATCCCTGAGGTATACCCCATTTCTCGCATCATTTCAATATCATAGTTGGTTCGCTGCTCTAAACGCTGTGCTTCCAGCAGCTTGTTTTCTGATCGCAAAACTTTCAGTCGTTCATCGAGTTCACTTTGGATCGAAGCGATCGCATGTTCCATATGGTCTTCATTGGTCACAAAGTGGGTTGCCGGAAAGATCGACACATGTTCGGTGTCACTCATGATCTCACCCGTCAAGGCATCGACTTCACGGATCCGATCGATTTCATCCCCAAAAAACTCAATACGTAATGCTCGCTCGTCACGAGAAGCTGGAAAAATCTCCACAACATCGCCACGCACGCGAAAACGTCCCCGTTGAAAATCGATATCGTTTCGCTCAAATTGGATCTCGATCAATTCTTTTAATAGTTGGTCTCGAGACTTTTCCATCCCTACTCGTAAAGAAACAACTTGTCTCGCATACTCAATCGGCGAACCTAAACCGAAAATACAGGAGACGGAAGCTACAACGATCACATCGTTTCTTTCTAATAAAGAACTGGTTGCCGAATGCCGTAGCTTGTCGATTTCATCATTAACACTGGAGTCTTTTTCAATGTATGTATCACTGGAAGGAACATACGCTTCTGGTTGATAGTAATCATAGTAACTGACAAAGTACTCGACCGCATTATTTGGAAAAAAGTCTTTGAACTCGCCATATAATTGTCCAGCCAATGTCTTATTATGGGCAATGATCAATGTCGGTTTATTGACTTCCTTGATTAGATTAGAAATCGTATAAGTCTTACCAGTACCAGTGGCTCCCAACAAAATCTGTGCTTTTTTTCCACCGACCACCCCGTCAACCAACTGACGAATCGCTTCCGGCTGATCACCTGCTGGTTGATATTTTGATACTAAGTCAAATTCATGGGAAGTTGTTCTTTCGATCATCTTCATTCCCCCTCGATTATTCTAAACGACAACAAAAAAAGAAAAACTCGCTGTCGCTTTTCCATAAATAAGTATATCATAGCGAACATACTTTCGCCATCATTTGCTATGAAAGTTTCATGCGATTTAGCATAACTTAACATGTTCGTTTTTCTAACATCCAATGTGAGGTTTGAAGGAATTTGTCATATTTTTAAAGAGAAAGACTTGTGTGTTGAAGAAAAAATCCATATAATTTATAGATACGTTATATCTAAAGGAGGAATTTTCTTGAAAAGAAAACACATGACCTTCGCTATAATCGCGCTGATCATCAGCTTTTTTACTTTTTCGGTAAAGTCAGCGAATGCGGAGGAAACTACGTATAAGATAGGAACAGATTTAACATTTGCGCCTTTCGAATTTCAAAATGAAAATAATGAATATGTTGGGATCGATATAGATTTATTAAACGCGATCGCTGAAGATCAAGGTTTCGCAGTCGATTTACGTCCTTTAGGTTTTGACGCCTCCATTCAAGGAGTGCAATCAAATCAGCTAGATGGCATGATCGCTGGGATGAGTATTACAGAGGAACGTAAAGAAACCTTTGATTTCTCTGACCCTTATTTTGATAGCGGGATCCAAATGGCTGTAGCTGCAGATAATGACAGCATTACTAGCTATGAAGATCTTGAGGGCGAAACGGTCGGTGCAAAGGTTGGTACCGAAAGTGCCCGCTTTCTAGAAAGCAATAAAGACCAATATGGCTACGACATCAAATTATATGATGACGCTACTGGACTATATGGCGCTGTACGCAATGGTACTGTGGCAGCCGCTTTTGATGATTATCCAGTGCTTGGCTATGCTATTAACAATGGCGAACCGATGAAACTTGTCGGCGAACCTGAAAAAGGTGCTTCTTACGGATTCGCTGTCAGAAAAGGCCAAAATCAAGAGCTACTTGAAAAATTCAATGCTGGTTTAGCCAATATGAAAGCTTCCGGCAAATACGATGAAATCGTCAATACTTACATCACAACGTCTGATTCAGATGCAGACACTAGCGAAATGGTGAAAGTCGAACCAAAGAAAGATGTTTACCGCATTGCCAGTGATTCCGCTTTTGCCCCATTCGAGTTTCAAAACGAAGACAACGAATATGTGGGAATCGATGTTGATTTAATGAATCGGGCTGCAGAATTGCAAGGGTTCAACATTGAATTCAATTTCATCGGTTTTTCAGGAGCTTTGCAAGCGTTGGACGGTAACCAAGCAGATGGGATGATCGCTGGGATGACAATCACTGATGAGCGTCGTCAATCCTATGACTTTTCTGATTCTTACTTTGAAAGTGGTATTCAGATTGCTGTAAAAGAAGGCAATGATTCCATCAAATCCTATGAAGATTTAGATGGGAAAACCGTCGGTGCGAAAGTTGGGACAGAAAGTGCAGACTTCTTGATCGCCAACGAAGAGAAATATGGCTATTCCATCAAATATTATGATGCCGCCGATCAATTATATGCGGCTGTTAACGGTGGGCAAATTGATGCCATGATGGATGATTATCCAGTGATTGGTTATGCCATCAGCCAAGGACAAAAACTGATGACACCGATTGAAAAGGAATCTGGCGGTCAGTACGGATTTGCGGTGAAAAAAGGCCAAAATCCTGAATTGATCCAAATGTTTAATGAAGCATTGAAAGAAATGAAACGTACTGGGGAGTACGATCAAATCATCAACAAATACATTGAAGATGGTTCTGCCACAGAAAAACGAGTAGATGAATCAACGATCACTGGTTTGATCAGCAACAACTATAACGTCTTATTAAAAGGATTATGGAATACCCTTTTACTAGCCTTGATTTCATTTGCTTTAGCATTAGTGATCGGGATCATTTTTGGACTATTTAGTGTCGCACCAATCAAAGCTTTACGGGTTTTTGCAGGAATCTATGTAGATATCATTCGTGGTATCCCGATGATGGTATTGGCTTTCTTCATCTTCTTCGGTCTTTCCGATGCGATTGGTATCACAATTCCGGACTTTGCAGCCGGGGTCATTACATTGACCTTAAATGCCAGTGCTTATATCGCTGAGATCGTTCGTGGCGGGATCAATGCGGTGCCAAAAGGTCAGATGGAAGCTTCTCGAAGTTTGGGGATGACCTACACTCGGACGATGCAGAAAATCATTTTACCGCAAGCGATCAAAATCATGATTCCATCTTTCGTTAACCAATTCGTTATCTCGTTGAAAGATACAACGATCATCTCGGTTATCGGAGTCGTAGAATTATTGCAAACCGGGAAAATCATCGTTGCTCGGACCACGCAAAGTACCTATGTTTACTTGATCATCGCGATTATTTACTTAGTCGTGATCACAGCTTTAACGAAACTTGCAAAAGTTTTAGAAAAGAAGGTGAAATAGCATGAAAGAAAAAATATTAGTTGAAAACCTTGTGAAAAAATACGGAGACAATACCGTATTGAACAATATCAATGTTTCAATCGCTGAAGGAGAAGTTGTTTGTGTGATTGGTCCTTCAGGATCTGGAAAATCGACGTTCTTACGCTGTTTGAACCGCTTAGAAGAACCAACCAGCGGTGATATCATCATTGATGGCGCGCATCTGATGGATAAGAACACCAACATCAATGCTGTACGACAACATATCGGCATGGTGTTTCAGCATTTCAATCTCTTCCCGCACTTGTCAGTTTTAGAAAACATCATTCTAGCCCCGATGGATCTAAAAAATGCTTCTCGGCAAGAAGCGGAACAAAACGCGATTCGTTTATTGGAGACGGTAGGTCTGGCTGATAAAAAAGACATGTACCCTGACAATCTATCTGGAGGACAAAAACAACGGGTGGCGATCGCGAGAGCTTTAGCGATGAATCCCGATGTGATGCTGTTCGATGAACCAACCTCCGCACTCGATCCCGAAATGGTTGGGGATGTACTAAATGTTATGAAGGATTTGGCAAAACAAGGAATGACCATGGTGATCGTCACTCATGAGATGGGCTTTGCCAAAGAAGTAGCGAACCGCGTGATGTTTATTGATGGCGGTAATTTCTTAGAAGACGGCACACCTGAGCAAATTTTTACCAACCCTAAGCACGATCGTACGAAAGATTTCTTAGATAAAGTATTGAATATCTAAAAAAATCCTCTGGAACAGTTCTTTTCTCGGACTGTTGCAGAGGTCTTTTTTCATTGATTTTTTCTTTTTGTTTCTTCTGAGATCCGTTTTTGATTTTCACCTAAAAATACTTTTGTATCGATCGGGTTTGCTTTGTTTGCCCCACCGATGCCGGTATCAACCATCTTTCCCCAACCTTTCAATGGCTCTTTTCCTTGCGCACGAAGCCTCGCATTTTTTAAACGTAACGCTTGTTTTTTCGCTTCTTTTTTCGCTTGATGTTTTGCTTGCCATTGCTTTAAGATGCTCATCTTCTTGTCCTCCTCTCCTTCTTTATTAAAAAAGAATTGCTTATATACATTCTTGGCAAACCGCGTGCTACTTCCTATCGACCTGAGAAGAGCCTCTAGGATTCACCGTTGATACAGCATATTTTTATTGAATAGTTAAATCTATTATAACATTTCCTTTTCACCCGCGTAAGCTGCAGCTCATAATTTATTGAAACTATCAAATAATATTTGAAATCCAGTGAGCAGATCAGAAGCGACATATTACACTTATTTACCAACGTTCACCCCAAAACTAATAAGCCTTACAAAAAGATAACAAAAATGCAGCTTATCACTTTGAAGAACCCCAAATATTGAATCCTCTTCTTATTGCTTAGCCAACAAAAAAAGTGCCCGTGAATACAAACACAGGCACTTTTTTCTATGATCTTTTTCGTTTAGGCAAAAACGGTCGACCAATTGTCACGTTCATCAAGAAATTCTTGCGCTAATTTTTGCGCACCTTCTAAGGTATGGTTCGCCGCCCAACCGCATTGCACTTCATTGCTGGCAGGTACTTCAGTTGCTTGCAAAACATCCTTCATGGTTTTTTCAAGGACTGTCAAAATCTCTTCATAATCGTCATGATTCAAGACAGTCAAATAAAAGCCGGTTTGGCAGCCCATTGGTGACCAATCCACGATATAATCTGCATGATTACGAATCAATTCTGCCGTCAAATGTTCTAAAGAATGCAGACTTGCCATATACATATGCGCTTGGTTCGGCTGCTTCAAACGGACATCATATTTGATAATGGTATCATTCGTTCCTTGTTTTTTATCGGCAACCCGTACATAAGGTGCTTTGACTTTCGTATGATCCAAATTAAAGCTTTCAACGTTCATTTTCATTGTACTTCTCTCCTACTCTCTTTGTGCTTCCACAAGCCAAACATACTCATTGATTTGCTTAAAACGACTGGTAAACCCATGTTGGCGAAAGTACCGTTCGATATCCGCAGTAACTGGATAGTACTCCCGTTCCAGATCAGCGGCTAGTCGCTGGTGACCAGCTTGACGCGCTTCGTCGATTAGTTCCATTTTGCGGGCTAAAGAAAGAAACATCGTATCACCGAAAAGCACTTTCCCGCCTTTTGGCAGCATCGCCGCATACTTGCCGATCACCCGTTGTTTTTCGTCCTCCGTAAGATGATGAAAAACATAGGTAGAAACGATCGTATCAATCGCATCCGTGATCTCAGGAAAAACCTCCATATCACCATCAACAAAAGTCACTTTAGAAAGACTGGGTTTTGATTTGGCGATCCGCCGCATCTCTGGCGATGGCTCGATCGCCAGCACATTTTTTCCTTGATCAAGTAGAGCTTGTGTTAGATTTCCAGTTCCACTACCAAATTCTACCACAGACCGCCCTGCCTTTTCAGCAATTTCTGCTAGTAACTGTTCATATTTTAAAAAAACTGCTCGATATTCTTCATCCTTACCTGCAACTGTTTCATCGTACTCAGCTGCCCAGTCTGAAAAAATTGGAATAAACTCTCTCCCCATCACTAGTTACCTGCCTTTTCAAACGCTTGCTCTAAATCTGCCTGTAGATCCTCACCGTCTTCGATGCCGACCGACAATCGAATCAATCCATCTTTGATCCCAGATTGCTGGCGAATTTCTTTAGGGATTGAGGCATGGGTCATCACGGCTGGCACTTCTACCAAACTTTCCACGCCACCTAAACTTTCTGCTAAAGTAAAAATCTTTAATGCTTCAACAAAGCCGGCTGTTTTCGTTTCATCGGTTAGTTCAAAAGATATCATACCGCTATAGCCAGACATCTGTGATTTGGCGATTTCATGTCCTTCATGGTCAATCAATCCTGGATAATAAACCTTTGCGACAGCTGGATGTGCTTGTAAGTAGTGGGCAATTTTCATCGCGTTGTTTTGATGTGCTTCCATCCGCAAAGCAAGTGTTTTGATGCTTCGTTGGATCAACCAGCTATCATGAGGCCCCAATACACCACCAATGGCGTTTTGTAAAAAAGCAATTCTTTTGGCGATTTGTGGCTCTTTGGCAACCGCTAACCCAGCTACTACATCACTGTGTCCACCGAGATACTTGGTAGCGCTGTGAATCACAATATCTGCGCCTAATTGTAGCGGCTTTTGAAAATATGGCGTCGCAAAGGTATTATCCACGATCGTCAAAATGTCCTGTTTTTTAGCTAGTTGGGCAACGATTGCGATGTCCGTAATCTTCAATAATGGATTCGTCGGTGTTTCTAGAAAAATCGCTTTGGTCTCAGGAAGAATTGCTGCTTCAATAGCAGCTAAATCATCGGTTTTGACTAGCGAATAAGTCAACCCGCTTTTTTCTAATACTTGATGAAGCAAACGAAACGTCCCGCCATATACATCATCCCCTAAAATGACGTGATCTCCTGTCTGAAACAGCGAGAAGACCGCATGGGTGGCCGCTAATCCAGAGGCAAAAGCAAACCCTTGGGCGCCTTCTTCAAGATCCGCAATCAATTCTTCTACGGCAAAACGAGTTGGATTGCCTGAACGACTGTATTCATATTGCTTTGGCTGACCAAGTGCGTTTTGCTTGTAAGTTGATGTTTGATAGATCGGCACACTGACCGCCCCAGTCGTTTCGTCTTCACTGATACCACCGTGGATTACTTTTGTATTAAAGTGCATTGTATTCTCCTCCTGTAAATGGTGTAATTGTGGATTCGCCAGCATAAATTTGTTTTGATAGATAGCGGTCGCCACCATCGGGAAAAACTGTGACGATCGAGCTGCCCGTTGGCATAACAAAACTTTCTTTGACGGCTGCTGCCATGGCGGCACCACTTGAACTCCCAATAAGCAGACCATAGTTTTTTGCCAAGTAACGAGTAAAGGCAAAGCCTTCCGCATCACTGATCGTATAAATTTGATCAATACGTAAATCGTCAAAAAATTGTGGAATGAACTCAACACCGATCCCTTCAATCTCATGGCCGTGGGCAGGACCGCCATTCAAGATTGATCCTTCTGGTTCAACAACAGCAAGACGAGTGCTTGATTTTTGCTTCTTTAAGTATGTTGCGACACCTGCGAAGGTTCCCCCGCTACCAGCGCCGGCAACAAAGCTATCAATTTTTCCAGATAGCTCCTGAAAGATCTCTGGGCCTAAGGTTGCTTGGTAGGCTGCAGGGTTGTTTTGATTGTGAAATTGCATTGGCATAAAACTATTTGGCACTTGTTTTGCTATTTCCTTTGCTTTTTCAATCGCCCCTTGAATGCCTGCTTCAGTGGGCGTATGAACGATGGTCCCGCCCAACGCTTCAATCAGTTGCTGCTTTTCAAGGCTAAATTTTTCAGGAATGACAAAAATCATTTTTAAGCCATACTCGATTCCAGCTAAAGCTAAACCAATTCCAGTATTTCCCGCTGTCGGTTCGATAACGGTTGTCTCATGATCGATCACATGCTCGCGAAACGCTTCATCGATCAAATACTTTCCTAAGCGGTCCTTGATACTTCCACCAGGATTTAAATACTCAAGTTTCGCATAGATGGTACTTCCCTTTTTGCCACCAAATGCTGCGGCATCAAATTCAAAGAATGGGGTGTGCCCAATCAATGCTTTTATATTATTAACGATCATCGCTCGACTCCTCGCTCAACTTTGTTTGGCACAACTCGTATGCTTCATGTACTCATTTTCATTTGCAATCATCAGCCGTCGCCAATGAAAGCGGTAAAAAACAGCAAACAAAAAGGGGTACTGACTATTACATCAGTACCCCAAAAAAATGTCGTCTTATCCGGATAGAAGTGAATCACTAAAGAAACTTCAGCGATCTTCTGCGACAAAGGAACTAATAATAGGCATGACAAATCGGTATGCTGCTTTTTGCACCATACAACAACAACAGGTAGTTTGTGTGTTGACGTTTGTCATGTCTTGTTCCCTCCTTTAATTTGCTTGTTATCAAAATAGCACGACTCTTTTTTATTGTCAAACGTTTTTTGAAATCACCGAGCACACATTGATGATCTTTAATAAAATAACATCATAGAGGATAGTAAGCACTCACATAGGCATCCACGGCTTTGATCGCTGCTGCAACATCTTCTGCAGAAACCGGAAATGGCATATTGTGGATCGTTTCCCCTTCGATGGTTGCTTGCTCGCCAATTTTTAATAGGTCTGCATCGCTGGCTTCCGCAAGATGCATGTCGGATAATGTCGTCGGTAATTCTAATGCCTGATACAATTCTATATATTGGTCGAGCTCTTCAGGATCTGCATTTTCCAGCATCAATTGAGTGAGTGTTCCGTAAGCAACCTTCTCACCATGGGTCAGATCATGAACGTCTCCTTCAAGGGCTGTCAAGCCATTATGAATCGCATGAGCTGCTGCCAGACCTGCACTTTCAAAGCCTAATCCACTAAGCAAAGTGTTGGCTTCCACGATTTGTTCAAAAGCTTCGGTAACGACTTGTTTTTTATTCGCTTGATAGGCTTTTAAGGCATTCTCAAAAAGGATCTCTTCGCATTTTTCAGCGATCGCCATGCTGGCAATTGGTTGCACCCCGCCGACCATATTTTTACTATGGCTTCGAGCAACAGCACGTGCCTCGACATAGGTTGCGAGTGCATCCGCAATACCAGCGGCTAGCAATTTGGCAGGCGCTTTGGCAATCACAGCGGTATCCACTAAGACAAGTTCAGGATTTTTGTTATAAAAACGATACTTTTCAAAACGACCTTCATCAGTATAAATAACAGAAAGTGCCGAAGTTGGTGCATCAGTGGAGGCAATCGTTGGCAAAACAGCAATCGGTATTTTCAATTCATCCGCAACAGCTTTCCCAGTATCGATGGCTTTCCCACCACCTAATGCGGCAATCACTTCGATTGATTCACTTTTGGCTTTAGAGACGATACGATCGATTTCATTTGCAGAAGCTTCTCCACCAAAAATTTCTTTTACCGGATCTAACTCGGCTGCTTTCAGGTTCTCAAATAGTTCTTCACCGGCAATTTTCCAAACAGTTTCATCGGTCAAAAGAAGCACTTTCTTTCCTAAATCTTTGATATGGGATAACCCATGCTTCAAGACCCCTTTTCCTTGAACGTATCGTGACGGACTCGCAAATATTCTTTCCATTGTATCTCCTCCTTTAATTGGTCTACTTTTATTGTGACACACTAAGCAAGCGATTTCAAAGGAAAAGGAAAAAAGATGGCCAAGAAGATTCGATTCTTGCCCATACTGCACATTTATAGCCATACAAACACTCATGCCCTTATAAAACGGATGGTTTTATAAGGGCATGAGTTGGATTTTTTCATGGTTATTTCTTTTTCCCACCAAAAGCATCTTTCATTTTATCAAAAAATCCTTCTGGTTGTTGTTCGTTCGTTTCATGGCCACTGGCTTTTGCATAAGCCCGCAATGCCTCTTTTTGTTCCTCATTTAAGTTCTTAGGTGTGATCAGCTTCACTTTGACCTGTTGATCGCCATTGCCGCCTCCCCGTAAGCGAGGGGCTCCCTTACCGCGTAAGCGGAAGTTTGTGCCTGTTTGCGTACCAGCTGGAATTTTTAATTTCACATTCCCATGAACCGTTGGTACATTGACTTCGTCGCCTAAAGCAGCTTGGACAAAGTTTAACGGCAGTTCGTAATAAATTTCCGACCCATCACGGTCAAAAATATCACTTTCTTCCACTCGGAAAACAACGTACAGATCACCATAAGGACCACCATTGGTGCCAGCTTCTCCTTGACCAGACAAGCGCATTTGTTGTCCATCTTCGACACCTGCAGGTACGTTGACTTTCACACTGTGTTTTTTCTTTTCATGGCCAGTACCATGACATGTTGTACATGGTTCTTTGATTTCTTTCCCAGTTCCATGACAAACATCACAGGTTTGACGGCTCATCACACGACCAAGCGGTGTTTGACGTTCAACATTGATGGTACCTGCACCATGACATTTATGACAGGTTTCTGGTGAAGTACCTGGTTTTGCCCCGTTCCCACCGCAGGTATGACAGGTTTCTTCACGATTATATTGAACAGTTTTTTCCACTCCGAAAATCGCTTCTTCAAAGGAAAGATCAACCGCATATTGCAAGTCCGCTCCTTGTCGAGGTGCATTAGGATTGGCTGCTCTGCCGCCTCCACCACCGAAAAACGATTCGAAAATGTCTTCAAATCCACCAAAACCGCCACCGGAGAATCCGCCACTGTTAAAGCCGCCGAATCCACCGCCATAACCGCCTCCGTAGTTCGGATCGGTACCAGCATGACCATACTGGTCATAAGCAGCTCTTTTTTGGGAATCACTTAATATTTCATAGGCCTCAGAAATCTCTTTAAACTTTGCTTCTGCATCAGGTTCTTTATTGATGTCTGGATGATATTGTTTTGAAAGCTTACGATAAGCTTTTTTGATTTCGTCATCCGAAGCCCCTTTTTGTAGACCTAAGACCTCATAATAATCTCTTTTGTCTGCCATTGGCTTCCCTCCACTATATTCTTGCGTCTCTCGTATTTTAGCATATAATTCGCTCTAGAAAAATACGTTTCGCAAATTCATAAGAAAAAGCCAAAGCGGTGACTTTGGCTTTTTCACAAACAGCGATTATTTATCGTCACCGTCTACTTCTTCAAAGTCGGCGTCAACCACATCGTCTGCGCCGCCTTGTGCAGCTTCTGGATTTTCTTGTGCTTGTTGTTGTGCTGCTTGTTCGTATAATTTAACGGTTAAGTTTTGTACGATTTCATTCAAAGCATCACGTTTGGTTTTCATTTCTTCTAAGTTGTTTGCTTCAAGTGCAGCTTTCAACTCATCACGAGCTTCTTCCGCTTTTTTGACTTCGTCTGCATCCACTTTGCCTTCAAGCTCTTTCAATGTTTTATCAACAGTGAACAACAATGCATCGACGTCATTGCGTAGATCAACTTCTTCTTTGCGCTGTTTGTCGGCTTCAGCGTTTGCTTCAGCATCTTTTACCATGCGTTCGATTTCTTCATCTGATAGACCTGAAGATGATTTGATCGTGATTTTTTGTTCTTTTTGTGTACCTAAATCTTTTGCAGAAACATTGACGATCCCATTTTTATCGATATCAAATGTTACTTCGATTTGAGGGATGCCACGAGGTGCTGGTGGAATATCCGTCAATTGGAATCTTCCTAATGTTTTGTTGTCAGCAGCCATTGGACGTTCCCCTTGCAAGACATGGATATCAACGGCAGGTTGATTGTCTGCTGCAGTTGAGAAGACTTGTGATTTACTTGTAGGGATCGTTGTGTTACGATCGATCAGTTTTGTGAAGACAGCACCCATCGTTTCGATACCTAATGATAATGGTGTAACGTCTAGTAAGACGACATCTTTCACATCCCCAGTGATCACGCCACCTTGGATCGCAGCACCCATCGCTACCACTTCATCTGGGTTTACTGATTTGTTTGGTTCTTTATTGGTTTCTTTACGAACAGCATCAACTACTGCTGGAATACGTGTTGAACCACCAACTAAGATGACTTCATCGATTTCTGATTGTGTTAAGCCAGCATCTTTCAAAGCTTGGCGTACTGGAATTTTTGTACGTTCTACTAAGTCTGCTGTTAATTCATCAAATTTCGCACGAGTCAAGGTCATTTCCAAGTGCAATGGACCAGCATCGCCAGCTGTGATAAACGGTAAGCTGATTTGGGTACTTGTTACACCTGACAAGTCTTTTTTCGCTTTTTCAGCAGCATCTTTCAAACGTTGCAAAGCCATTTTGTCTTTTCCAAGATCAATGCCGTTTTCTTTTTTGAATTCTGCTACCATGTGATCGATGATTTTGTTATCAAAGTCATCCCCACCTAGGTTGTTGTCCCCAGCAGTTGACAATACGTCAAAGACGCCATCGCCTAATTCAAGGATCGATACGTCGAAAGTACCGCCACCTAAGTCAAAGACTAGGATTTTTTCATCTTTATCTGTTTTATCTAACCCATAAGCTAAAGCTGCGGCAGTTGGTTCATTGACGATTCGTTCTACTTCAAGACCGGCAATTTTACCAGCATCTTTAGTTGCTTGACGTTGTGCATCGTTGAAGTATGCAGGAACAGTGATGACTGCTTTTTCAACTTTTTCACCTAAATAGTCTTCAGCAAATCCTTTGATGTATTGAAGAACCATTGCGGAAACTTCTTGTGGTGTATAAGATTTGCCTTCAACTTCTACTTTGTATCCTGCTTCACCCATATGGCGTTTAATAGAAGAAATCGTATTCGGGTTTGTCACTGCTTGGCGTTTTGCAACTTCCCCTACTTGGATCTCACCATTTTTGAATGAAACAACAGAAGGTGTGGTACGGTTTCCTTCTGGATTCGTAATGATTTTTGCTTCGCCGCCTTCAAGGACAGCAACAGCTGAGTTTGTTGTTCCTAAGTCGATACCGATAATTTTACTCATAAGTAATACACTCCCTTTTTTAATTTAAACATCTACTTATAGATAGAAAGAACTATTGTGCAACGATGACCATGCTTGCACGCAAGACACGATCATGCAATTTATACCCTTTTTGCAAGACAGTAACGATTGTGTCTGCCGGTGTTTCATCAGAGGCAGGTACAGTCTGCACCGCTTGATGCAAGTTCGGATCGAACATTGCACCTTCAGCAGGAATCTCTTCGATTCCCTCTTCTTTTAAGGCTTGACGAAGACTTTCAAGAACCATTTCAACGCCTTTTTTCAAATTCGCCGCTTGGTCTTGATCGACATCTGCTGCCATCGCTCGTTCCAAATTGTCGATTGCTGGCAACAGTTTTTTGCCAAGATCTTGCGAGCGGTATTTTTGTAAAAGTTCCCGCTCATTGCGGTTACGTGAAGTGATATTTGCGATCTCTGCACGAGCACGCAGGAATTGATCTTCCAATTCGTTATTCTTTTCTTGCAAAAGTTCCAATTCGCTTTTTTCCACTGCTTCTTCCTCTGGTTGAGGAGTCTGTGCTTCAGTTTCAGTTGATTCATTTGAAGATTCAGGTGTTTCTGCGGTTTCTTCAGCAGTTTTAGCTAATTCTTCATCTAAACGCTCTTCTTTTTCCGTCACGTTTCAACCATCCCTTCTACGATTTGTTTCATTGCCGCTTATTCATTGGCAGCGTCTAATGCGCGATAATAATCGGCCAATTTTTTTGCTAACTCGCCTCGAAAAACTTCCATCAGTCCAAACATCCGTGAATACGGCATACTTGATGGACCTAATAAAGCGATCGTTCCTTGTCCATGACCTTCGATTTCATAGCTGGCTTGGATCAAACTCATATTTTGTAACAAGTCATTGCCAAGCTCAGAGCCGATTCTGATTTGAATCGCAGAATCTCTTGGCGCCAGCAGCTGTGTCAGCTGATCTGCGTTTTTCATAAATGAATACATCGATTTGAACTGACTAACATCTTGCGTCGGTTCAAAATCCAGAAGATTCATTCGCCCGCCGACGAAGATTTTTTCTTCAAAAATATGGCTCAGCATCGTATCAAAGAGATCAACGATTCCGTCAGTCGTTTGAAAATACTTATGCAGAATCATCGGAATCTCGGTTCTTAATCGATGGTAGACCGTCATTAGAGGTTCACCGATCAATTTGTCGTTGATGATCCTTACCATTTTTTCCAAATCTTCACTACTCATCGATTCAGGAAGGGTAAAGACTTGATTTTCGACATTCCCTTTATCCGTCACGATGATCGCGATGATCTGTCGTGCATTCAAAGGGACGATTCGAAAGCCCGTCAATTTCCTTTCCTTCATATCTGGCCCGAGAGACAACGCTGTATAGCTAGTCAAGTTGGACAAGATCGTGGCAGACTGCTGGATGATTTCATTGATTTCATGAAAATCTTTTCCAAAAGAATGACGAATGGTTTGAATTTCGTTTTGGTCAACTTCAGATGGCTTCAATAAGTGATCAACGTAATAGCGATACCCTTTTATTGATGGCACACGCCCTGAAGATGAATGTGTCTTTAATAGAAGTCCAGCTTCTTCCAGCGCCTTCATCTCATTACGAATGGTGGCAGAGCTAGCTTCAACCCCATCTTCCATCAATCGCTTCGAGCCCGTGGGCTGACCAGTATTCGTATAGTTTTGGATGATGAGGTGTAAAATCATTTGTTGTCTAGGTGTCAACATTTTATCCACTCCTCCGTTAGCACTCATTCCTATTAAGTGCTAACACGATTATAAATATACCATATTTGCTAGGAATGTCAAGTATTTGCATCACTTTTTTAGCACTCTTTCTAAGAGAGTGCTAAAAAAGAAAGCAAAAAAGAAGCAGCGCGAAATGGCTACTTCTCTTCCTTGTTCTTTCTTATTTTTCTGCATCCAAGAGAAATGCTTCAAACACTTCGTTGCCAATGAACATCCCAGCTTTCGTTAAAAAGACACGATCACCTTGACTAGCCAACCAGCCTTTTTGAATCAACTGTTCGCTAGTTGAACCATAGATTTCCTGAAAAGACTTCCCGAATTTTTCTGCAAAGCGTATTTTTGAAATGCCAGCCTTTTTACGGAGGCCTAAAAAAAGTTCCTCTTCCATTTGATTGCTGGTTGTCAATTCTTCGATTTCGTGGATTGGCAACTGATTTTCCTGCAATGGTTTCAAATAATGCTGGATCGGTCCTTTATTCTTGTAGCGGGACTGTCCAAGATAACCACTAGCGCCTGCCCCAAAGCCAAAATAATGTTCATTGTTCCAATACACTAGATTGTGCAAGGACTCATACCCTGGTCGGGCAAAATTACTGATTTCATATTGGGTCAAGCCAGCTTTGTTCATTGCAGCGATTGCTTCGTCAAACATCTGTGTTTCCGCTTCTTGAGAAGGCAACGCCATTCTTCCTTGGCGAACCCAGTTCATAAACATGGTTTTGTTTTCTAAGATTAAGGAATACATGGCATAATGAGGCAACCCGAGATCAATCGCTCGCGTCAGCGTATCACGGAAGCTTTCAATGCTTTGTCCCGGAAGTGCATAAATCAAATCGATCGTCACATTCTGAAAATCATGTTTTTCTAGCAGTTGGATGGTTGAATAAACATCTTCAGCAGTATGCTTGCGACCAATTTTTTTTAGCAAGCGATTATCAAAGGTCTGGACCCCCATAGACAATCGATTGACTTGGTGGTTTTTCAACACCAGCATTTTGTCTTCGCTCAAATCACCAGGATTTGCTTCCACTGTAAACTCTTTCGTTGTGTGAGTCGGCAATAATTCGTGTACGCCTGACAGCAATCGATCCAGCTGGCTTGCCGAAAGCGACGTTGGCGTCCCACCGCCAATGTAAATCGTTTCTGCTTCACTGACTGGCTGGTGGAAAAGAGTCAACTCAATTTCCTTCAACAGTGCTTCGATGTATTCATCCACTGGCTGGCCTTCTAAAAACACTTTGTTGAAGTCACAGTAGTAGCAAATATGTTCACAGAAAGGTATATGTAGATACGCGGAAATATTTCCTGCGCTTTTTGTAGATGGATCATTTATTGTTTGACCTTCAAGCATTACTAAGTGATTCTCCTCTATCTTCTTTTTCACTCGCATTGCTGAGAGTATCGGCACTTATTGTAGCACAGATCTGTGAATTCTCCTATCACTTGAAATAGCAATAAGCAAAAAAACACCACTTCAAGAAAGTGATGTTTCAGAACAATCATAGAAAAAACCAAGAGGACTACTCTTATTAAGTACGGTAAACTACCGTTTTTGTTCTTATGGCAAACAGAAAAATTGCGGTCTGCTACAAGAACTAACACTTCCCCCAAATTGTTAGCGCCACAAAAGATAAGCTGTTGTCGGCGGCTTACTGAATAAGAGTAGCTTTCTTCTTGAAAGACAATCGCTTGCCTTATCTGACTCTAGTATACCTTGATTTAAAAATTAAGTCCTATCATCTTTTTCATCAGTCTATGAAAACAGTGAGGAATGTAAGGACGCTTGATCGATTAAAAAACATGAAGTAAGATGTCGATCAAGTAACGGATCAACCGATAGGCGATAAATAAGAAAAAAATATTTCCTAGCAAAAATTGAAAAACATTTCCGATAGATCCTTTAAAGGAGCGAAAACTGAAATACCGGGACCAACGACTGAACCCATTTTGGCGATTTCGCTTTAATCGATACGCTTCATCATACTTCATCTCTAAGAGGTCATAATAAAAGATCATTAGGGGTTGTCGCACAAAAAACACTTTCTTATACCCTGCCATCAGCGTGTACTGCTTATTATTGGAAGGAAAGTTGCGATTGCCGTTTTTCTTCACGCGCATCGTTGTTCCATCCTTCATGTGGAATGCATAATGATCCTCGAATTCTGTCAGTTGATAAATTTGCGGCACCTGATTTTCTTCTTCGAAAGCAAGTACGACCTCACTCGCTCGCTGATAAAGTGAAACTAACCATGCCATCATCCCTAGCAAAATAACCAACAAAATGATATTTAAAAGCAAACTTTCTTGTAACAAAAATAGGTAACCTAAGATAATCAAAATCGCCACGCCAAGAGCAATCATTCTTCTACGGAAATAACTACGATACATCAACTCAAAAGAGCGCCGATAGTAGGCAAAATCTTCTTTTACAAAATCCATTCTTACCACATCTTTCCAGGTTGAGGTTGCTGCTACTGTATCAAAGATCCCTTTGAAAGTCAATTTACCGAAAAAGTTTCAGCGTCAGATTTGTATCAAACAAGAAAACGTTTTATAATAAATGATGTAACTAAAAAAAGCGACGAAAGTAGGTTGAAATACGTGATATTACAAGAAACATTTACTTTGCAGAACAAACTGACGATTTCTAAGATCGGCCTTGGGACCTGGCAATCTTCGCCAGAAGATGCTTACAATGCAACAAAATTTGCCATCCAAGATGGTTATCGACATGTCGATACAGCTGCTGCTTATAAAAATGAAGAAGCAGTTGGGAAAGCTGTCCGCGATTCAGGCGTTGCTCGTGAAGAGATTTTTGTTACCACGAAAGTACCTGCTGAGTTAAAGACCTACCAAGAAGCGGTTGATAGCATTGATGCTTCTCTAAAAAAACTTGACTTAGGGTATATCGATTTGATTTTGATCCATGCCCCTCGTCCTTGGAAAATCATGGGAAACAATCCAGAAAACAAAGATTTTTATCTGGAAAACATCGATGTTTGGAAAGCATTAGAAGAAGCCTACTTAAGTGGAAAAGTAAAATCGATCGGTGTTTCAAACTTCGATCAAAAAGATTTGCAAAATATTTTTGATCATTGCGATGTGAAACCAATGGTCAATCAGTTTATTTACCATATTGGCCGCACAAATGAAGAATTATTGGCATTTTGCAAAGAGCACGAAATTTTAGTGGAAGGCTATTCACCAATCGCTACTGGTCGTTTACTAGACAACGATGCGGTCAAAACGATTGCGGAAGCCTATGGAAAATCGATTCCACAGCTTTCTATTCGTTACCTACTACAAAAAGATATTTTGCCATTGCCAAAATCCGTTCATGAAGAATACATTTCAGATAATGCCAAAGTTGACTTTGAAATTTCTGAAGAAGACATGAAGAAATTAGATGAGCTGCAAGCATAGGAATTCTTGCATTTAAGTAAAAAAGCAGTCCGATCAAGTCCAGCAAATGCTGGTCATGGATCGGGCTGCTTTTTTATCTTTTACAACTCTGTTTAGAAAAACAACCGACTCTTAGTCTGCCAGAATTGGCTTCTTTTTACGTTAGTTGCTCGAAGGTACCCCATACTTTCACTTCTTGTTTTTCTACCATCGTTTTGCCTTTTGCTAGAACTGTTTCTACAGCGAATGATTCTTTGTTAAGCAAGCAAATATCAGCATCCAACCCTGCTGCAAGGCGCCCCTTTTGATCAAGCTTCAATACTTTCGCTGGATTGGAAGTGATTGCACGAATGGCGATCTCCAATGGAATCTGCTCTTTTTGGACTGCTTCTTTAATGCCTACCATCAGTGCTCGCGAACTGCCGACACCCAGACCTATGAATTGATTGTTTTCATCAAAGTAAGGGAGACTGCCTTGCCCATCAGAGGTCATGGTAAATTGATCAAGCCCGATCCCTTCTGCTAACAAACGTTTCAATCCTTTACTGAAGCGAACCTCATCGTCTTCTTTTTCCCAGAAATCAGGATCTTCACTCGCCGTAAAATCGATCGTTCCACCCATTTTTGCAAAAGCAATACTCGCTTCGAAAAGCTCACTGGTCCGATTGGCATGTGTAGGTAAAAATTGGCTGATTGGAATCTCTGTCTCTTCGATGGTTCGTAAAAGCAGCTCATATTTTTTCTTCCCTCCACCTAAGTGGACGTTCACGATGCCTGCTTTTCCAGAAAGCATCCCACCGACACGAGCATCCGCAACCGCGCGGGTAAATTCTTCGAAACTTGGTTGTGAAGAACGATGGTCAGAAACGGCTATTTCACCGATACCAATAATTTTATCGATAGTCAAAAAATCTTGGATGATGGAATCCGTGACAGGCGTCAATGGCAATCGATAAGAACCGTCATACAAGTAAGTCGTGATGCCTTCCGCCTCTAGTCCACGGGCCTTACTGATCAAGGCAGTCATATCTCTGCCTACTCCGTCAGTACCTAAACAGCCAACCACTGTCGTTACCCCCGCAGAGGTCAGCTGAGACAATTTCACTTCAGGTGTCCGGTTTTGAAAGCCGCCTTCCCCGCCACCTCCTAAGATATGAAAGTGACAGTCAATAAAACCAGGCACAGCAAGCAACCCTCTACCATCGATTTCTTCAAGTGCAACGCCTGAGAATCCTCCTTGAATCGAATCTTGAATGGCAATAATCTTGTCTTCATTTAATAAAATATCTTTTTTTCCTAAATAGTCAGGAGTGTAAACCTCCGCTTGTCGTATCACCTTCATGAGTGCTTCCTCCTTGTGTCTGATTGCTTCTTATTGCAAACCGATTGCGACCGCAATAAAGATGAAGATCGTTCCTAATACAAATAAGAACCCTTGCATTTTGATCTGGAATTTCGCCCATTTCGCCCATTCGATTCTTGCGACACCTAGGACACCGATCAGACTTGCCGATACTGGCGTGAAGGCATCCATAAAGCCTGAGCCCAATTGGTAAGCCAAGACAGCGATCTGTCTAGATACACCCAAAAGATCGGCTAACGGTGCCATGATCGGCATGGTTAATGCAGCCTGACCTGAATTTGAAGTCACGATCAAATTGAAGAAACTTTGGAAAATGTACATGAACCAAGCCCCAATAAATGCTGGAACATTGCTTAACAAACCGCCGATGCTATGCAAAATCGTATTCAACGCTGACGGCACGTTGGCATCAGAACCGCCGAGAACCAGAAGAATCCCTTTGGCCATACCTACAACGATTGCAGTTCCTGCCAATTCTGAGGCACCTGATTGAAAAGCACTCGCCACGTCATTCAAGCCCATATTTTCTAATTTGAAGAGAACTGCTATGATTCCTGCCCCTAAGCCCATAACAAAGAATTGGGAAGCAATCTCAGGAATATAATAGCCTTTTTGTGTCACACCCCAAACGATCCAGATCAAGACTGCTAGCATTTCAACCAAGATCAATTTATGACCTAATAGAAAGGTTTTTTGCTCACTAGAGGTTTTCTCAAGATGATTTCTAAAATATGCATCCGATTGATAGGTTAGTGACTTCTCCGGATTCTTGCGGATTCTTGCGGCATAGATCATGAGGTATCCTGCAGATAATGCGGTAACCACGACCCACATGATGATTCGGAACGTTGCCCCTGAAAGAACCGGAATACCTGCGATCCCTTGGGCCACTGCCACACTAAATGGACTCATCCACGAGGTGGCATTCCCAATCTGGGAGGCGACATAAGTGACAGTGACCGCCACGATCGAATCATACCCTAATGCGATCACGAAAGGTACCATGACCATCGAAAACGGAATGACTTCTTCTGCCATCCCAAAAGTAGCACCCCCAAATGAAAAAGCAAAGAACAATAACGGCAATGCCAAACGTTCTAATCCACGGGTTTTGCTGATAAACGCAAAGATCCCTGCATCGATCGCTCCGGTTTGCATGATAATACCAAATGCACCCCCGACCACTAAGATCAGCGCTGCGATCCCAACTGCTGATCCATATTTATCGCCAGAAACCAACCCTTCAAAAACAAAATTTAAAAAGCCGAAACCGTTAAAGTCATCAGTTCCCCAAACCTTGGCTGTTTTATGCAGTTTTTCAGAAGTATCATAAATTTTTTCCCCGTAAAGACTGTAAAGCGTATCATCGGTTAGTCCCACCTCATCTAATTGACTCTGGGATAACTCTTTAGGCCCTTCAGCTAGAACAGCTGCTAAAGCCTCAGGATCGACATCTAATTCTTCCAGCTCTTGTGGATCGTCTTCCAATTGATTCAACTGTTGATAAACGTATTCGTAATCTAACGGGTAGGCATAACGAAACGAATCTTGCATTAAGACCGTTCTGGTACTGATTTCCCCATTTGCATCGGTATACTCGATTTCTTGTGTACTAAATTTCCCAGCGGGAACTAAGAAAGTCAGCAACCATGCCAACAGCACAACCCCAAAAATGATGACATACGTATGCGGCGTTTTCATTTTGGTTAAATCTTTCTTTTCTTTCCCCTCTTTCGCTTTTTTTCCAATTGTCACTTTTTCTCTCCCTTTCCCTTTGCAGCGTACTGCATAAATTATCATTTTAGCCTATTTTTTAGTATATCGAAAAAACGTTTTTTCCTCATGGGGAAAGCATTAGAATTCAAATAAACTACGTTATAAAAAGAGAGAAAAAGAAAAAGTGAAAAGAAGCCAGAAACGCTTCTTTTCACTACGAATGATTAGTTTTCTTCTGAAAGGCCATCAAAATAAGCTTCAGTGTCTCGTTCGTCTTGCTTTAATTGTTCAATCAATGCTTGCGCACCATTGAAAGCCACTTGATCACGCAAGAAATGATGCCAGCGGATTGCCACAGTTTCCCCATAAATATCTTGGTGAAAATCGAGAATATAGATTTCAACTGTTAACTGGCGCCCTTGACCAAAGGTGTCATTGTGACCAATCGATCCCATCGATGGATACCACTTGTCACCGACTTTGATTTCCGTCACATAGACACCTTCTTTTGGCAACCGAACAGTGCTCTTCACTTTGATATTCGCGGTTGGAAACCCAAGTTCTCGTCCTCTAGCATCACCGTGAACGACGGTTCCTTCAAATTCATAAATATACCCTAACAAGCGATTGACTTGCGCCATATCGCCATTTTGTAGCGCAGAGCGAATGCGTGTGGAGCTAACCTTTTCTTCATCAAACGATTCTTGCGCGACAGTCACAACTTCAAAACGTCCTTCTGCATAGGTTGGCAACAGCGCCATGTTGGCAATTTCCTTCTTGCCATAGGTATAGTCAAAACCTGCAACAACAACTTTTGCATGCAGTCCGATCATGTATTCATCTACAAATACTTGCGGTGCCAAATTTGCAAAAGCAGAAGTAAATTCAATGATATAAAGAATGTCTACCCCAAGTTGTTCCATATGCGCTTCTTTTTGAGCCAAACTGGTCAGGTATTGCATTTTTTCAGGATCGACTTTTTGAAACACGATCGAGGGATGTTGATTAAAGGTCATCAACGCCAATTTTAATCCTTTTTCCTCTGCAATCTTGCGCCCTGTTTCAATGACTTTCTGATGGCCTAGATGCACGCCATCGAAAAAGCCTAAAACTAAGACGATCTCCTCTTCAGGAATCGTTGCGTGATCATAAGGGTGTCTCATTTCAATGATTTCCATGTTCATTCTCCTATTTCTGTACGGATGACTTTTACCGGTTTCATCATATCGTGGTATTTGTCATGAGCTTTATAAATACTAATTAATTTTTCTTGATAGAAAATCGCCACTAACTCTTCTGGGCGCTCTTGTAATCCAAATGCACGAAATGGCAAACGCATGCCATTTTTTACTTTCTGCCAGAGGTCCGCATCGATCGTCACTTGAACAAACTCCGATACCCCGTATTCTAAAGGTAGTAGTAGTTCCGGAACACGTTGTTCATCGACTGCCTTTTGAACCTCTGCAATCGTGTAAGATTGTTCTTTAGAAAAACCACCGCTTTTTAGGCGTATCAAATCAGACATATGCGCGGGTACACCCAGCAATTTCCCTGTGTCGACCGCTAATGTGCGAACATAAGTCCCTTTTCCACAAGAAACTTCAAAACGCCAGCTTTGCGTATTGTCCTCATGAGTAACCGGCTCTGAAATTCGTTCAAAGGAATAAATTTCGGCTTTGCGTTGTGGCCGCTTGACAGTTTCATTGTTGCGGGCATATTCGTAAAGTCGTTTGCCATTGACTTTGACCGCCGAATACATCGGGGGTACTTGGGTAATCGTACCCGTCAACTGTTTCATTGCCTGATCGATCTCTTCCTTCGTAAACGGACGAGTTAGTGCTTGTTGTTCAACGATATCCCCCGACCGATCTTCTGTAGTGGTACTGAAGCCCAAAGTGATCTCACCGGTGTAGACTTTTCCAGAATCAACCAAGAATTCAACGATTTTCGTTCCTTTTCCGATACAAATGGGCAAGACACCATCCACGTCAGGATCTAGTGTGCCGCTGTGCCCAATCTTTTTTGTCTTTAATATTTTTCGTAATTTAAACACGCAGTCGTGACTAGTTTGTCCACGCTCTTTCCATAATGGTAAAATCCCGTCCATCGTATTCCTCCATTTCACTTCAACTTGCTTATTATAACATATAAAAAAAAATCATTGCACGACAAAATCCTTTTCGCACCTTCTCATTACATGATAAACTAAGCATATAAGGAGGTCCTAAAATGGTTGTTTTAACGATAGGCTCATTTATTGGATTTGCCATTTTTTTGATCATGATTCAGCTCGGCACGATGCAGCGTTGGGAAGAAGCGTTTGCTTTGCAGATCATCCAAAGCCGTACTCCGTCTTTGACGCGCATGATGCACTTTTTTACCAATTTAGGAAAAGCCTTTCCGACAGTTGCGATCGCTTTACTGTTGTTTGCCTTTCCATCATCGCGGGCGGATCTTGCACCAAAAACAGCAGTCAGTATCTTCATAGTATCAGCAGCTGCTTATCTTATCAAACGAATCGTCCGAAGAGATCGGCCGATCGATCATCGTTTGGTTGAAGAAAAGGACCATAGTTTCCCTAGTGCCCATGCTGCCACATCAGCCGCTATGTACGGAACGATTGCTTTGAATCTTGGAATTTTGGTTCCCACAGCAGTCCTTCCGATGACTCTACTGGCAATTTTATTGAGCTTTATGATTGGCTTTAGCAGAGTCTACTTAGGGATCCATTTTTTAACAGATGTGATTGGCGGTTGGCTTTTGGGGACAGGGGTTGCTGGACTGGTCACTTTACTGATGAATACCTGATGCTCATTTCAAATAAAAAAGAACAGCTTCGATTGGAAGCTGTTCTTTTTTTATTCTTCTGAGTGCAATGAACGAATCATTTCATCAATTTTATTCCCGTATTGTACAGATTCATCCAGTTCAAATTGGATTTCTGGGACTTTATAGAGCGTTAACGCTTGACCTAATTCACGACGAACTAAACCAGTTGCTTTTTCCAGTCCTGCTTGGGCTTTTTGCTTATCTGAAGCTAAGTCCGTTAGAGTGCTGTAAAAGATCGTTGCTTGCTGCAAATCTCCAGTTACTCGTACATCTGTGATCGTCACATCTTGCACGCGAGGATCACGAACTTTTTTACGAAGAATTTGATTGACTTCTTTTAAGATTTCTTGTGCCACTCGGCGATCTCGATAATTAGCCATTCAAAAAGCCTCCTTGTATAGTTGTCATTCCGTTATTTTGTTGGTACTTCTTCCATCACATAGCCTTCGATCACGTCATCAACTTTAAGATCGTTGAATTTCTCGATCATCGCGCCACATTCAAACCCTAGCTTCACTTCTTTGACATCGTCTTTGAAGCGTTTCAAGCTGGCAAGTTTGCCTTCATAGATAACGATACCGTCGCGGATCACGCGGACGCCACTGTCACGACGAATGCTGCCTTCCGTCACATAGCAACCAGCAATCGTACCCACTTTAGAAACTTTGTATGTTTCACGAACGATCATTTGACCAGTGATTTTTTCTTCGAATTCAGGATCAAGCATCCCTTTCATCGCAGTTTCGATTTCTTCGATCGCTTTGTAGATGATGCGATGCAAACGAATATCGACTTTTTCCGCTTCCGCTTGCTGTTTGGCTTGCGGTGTTGGACGGACGTTAAATCCGATGATGATGGCATTACTTGCCGCTGCTAGCGTTACATCACTTTCATTGATGGCGCCAACGGCTGAATGGACGATGTTTACTCGCACACCTTCCACATCGATTTTCTTCAATGACGCAGCTAATGCTTCAGCTGAACCCTGTACGTCTGCTTTGATGATGACATTTACTTCTTTCAGTTCGCCTTCTTTTAGACTTTCAAACAAGTTATCTAATGTCACACGACTACTTGATGCGCGTTGCTCCATTAAAGCACGTTTTGCCCGTTCTTCCCCTGCTGCCCGAGCTGTTTTCTCGTCTTCAAAAGTAACGAAACGATCACCTGCTTGAGGGACATCGTTCAATCCTGTGATTTCGACAGGTGTAGCAGGTCCTGCTGTTTTATCACGACGACCTAAGTCATTCGTCATTACCCGAACACGACCGAAGGTATTCCCTACAACGATTGGATCACCTACATGAAGCGTTCCTTGTTGAACCAATAGGGTAGCCACAGGTCCTTTTCCTTTATCAAGGCGTGCTTCAATGACGGTACCGATTGCCCGTTGGGTAGGATCAGCTTTCAAATCTTCCACTTCTGCTACTAAAAGAATCATTTCAAGCAATTCTTCAATGTTTTGCCCAAATTTCGCTGAGATTTCAACGAAGATCGTATCGCCACCCCAGGCTTCTGGGATCAACTCATGTTCACTTAATTCTTGCATCACGTGTTGTGGGTTGGCACCTGGCTTATCGATTTTGTTTACTGCAACGATGATCGGCACTTTTGCTGCTTTCGCATGGTTGATTGCTTCCACCGTCTGTGGCATCACACCATCATCAGCTGCGACAACTAAAATCGTGATATCGGTGATACTTGCTCCCCGTGCACGCATACTGGTAAAGGCCGCGTGTCCAGGAGTATCTAAGAAAGTGATTGGTTTGCCATTGATGTCGATTTGGTAAGCCCCAATATGCTGGGTGATTCCTCCAGCTTCACCACTCGTCACTCGTGAATGGCGTAAAGTATCAAGCAAGGTTGTCTTCCCATGGTCAACGTGTCCCATGATCGTCACAACAGGTGGTCGTGACACCAAGTTCTCTTCGACTTGTTCTTCTTCTTCAAAGAATTTATCGATGTCTGCGATATCCACTTGGACTTTTTCTTGTGGTTCAATTCCGTAATCAGTAGCAAGCAGCTCAATCGTATCTTTATCTAAAGGTTGGTTTTGATTGACCATAACCCCCATCATAAAGAGTTTCTTGATGATTTCAGCTGGTTCACGGTAGATTTTTTTCGCGATATCCGCTACGTTCATGCCTTCTGTGTATTCCAATACTTCTGGTAACTCACGGAATTTACGTGCTGGAACTGGCGGTTTCTTTTCCGTCTGCTGACGGCCTTTTTTGCCTTTTTTGTTAAATTTGTTGCGATTGTTATTGTTGAAATTGTTATTGCGTCCACCGTAATTTGACTTGCCGCGGTTTTGATTTCCTCCACGGGAATCATTCGATCCTTGCGTACGGTTATTGTTACGGTCTGCCCCTTGCGTATTTCCTGCAGATTGAGCGGCCGGACGGTTTTGCTGCCCTTGATTGTTCGGACGGTTTTGTTGTCCTTGGTTTGTTGGGCGATTTTGTTGCCCTTGGTTGTTTGGACGGTTTTGCTGTCCTTGGTTTGTTGGGCGATTTTGTTGCCCTTGGTTATTCGGGCGGTTTTGTTGCCCTTGGTTATTCGGACGATTTTGTTGTCCTTGATTGTTTGGACGGTTTTGCTGTCCTTGGTTTGTTGGGCGGTTTTGTTGCCCTTGATTATTCGGACGATTTTGTTGTCCTTGGTTTGTTGGGCGATTTTGTTGCCCTTGATTGTTACGATTCTCTTGGTTATTCACTCGATTATGACTTCCTTGGTTATTTGGTCTGTTACTTCCTTGACTGTTCGTGCGATCTACTTGTCCTTGACCAGCAGGACGGTTATTACTTTGCGCAGTTCGCTGTTGACTTTGATTGTTATGACGGTTTTGGAAGTTAGGATTATTTCTTTGCGTTTTAAATTTCTTTTGTTCTTGTTTTTCCGGCTGGTTGGCTGGTTTCTGATTTGCGGGATTTGAGTTTGCAGATGTTTTACCATTTGGATTGCCGCCTAATGACTGCTGCAATTTCTGCGCCTCTCCATCTGAGATCGCGCCCATATGATTTTTGACATCAAAGCCTAAAGATTGTGCTTTTTCAACAACCTCTTTGCTCGATTTGTTCCATTCTTTTGCAAGTTCATAAATTCTTTTTTTCCCCATGCAATCACCTTCCTAACCTAATATTAATTCCTGCACCTTCCTTGCAAATCCTTGATCTAAGATGCCAATGACCATTCTTGGTTTCCCAATGGCCGCACTGATTTCATCAGCAGAAAATGCATCTAGGAGCGGAATTTCGTAATAAGAACTTTTGTCCTTAATTTTCTTTTGTGTATTTTTACCAGCATCACTGGCGACAATGACCAAAGCAGCTTTCTCATTGCGAATCTCTTTTAAGGTCATTTCTTCACCAGTCACTAATTTCCCAGCACGCATGGCTAGTCCTAACATATTTAATGCTTTGGTTTTATTCATTTGCAAATAACTCTTTTCGCGCTTTTTGGTGCGTTACATAGTCCAATAGTTCTTGGTAAAATTCATCTGTCAATTTCGTTTCCAACACTCGATCTAAAATACGCTTATCCCAAGCTTTCTGGGCTTCAGCCGGTTCGATCGCTATATAGGCACCACGACCAGGCATTTTTCCGGTTGGATCAATAGAAACAACGCCTTCTTTTGAACGAGTGATACGAAGCATTTCTTTCTTAGGCAACATTTCACCTGAAATCACTGATTTTCGTAAAGGAATTTTTCGTTTTTTCATCACGATCTCACCTCAACTATTTTTCGTCAAACTCAACATTTTCGTAATCATCTGCAGTCATGTCTGATGAAAGGATTGCTTCATCGAGCGTTTCTGTAGATTCCGTTGCTTCTGTGCTGATTTCTTCGGCAGCTTCTGAAGCATTTGCATCATACTCATCGATATAGTCGCCTTCATCCAACTTCGCATAAAACTCTTCCATGTCTGTTTCTGATTTGATATCGATTTTGAAGCCAGTCAATTTGGCTGCCAGACGGGCATTTTGTCCCCGTTTACCGATCGCCAATGACAATTGGTAATCAGGCACGACAACGGTACAAGACTTCGGATTATCAACATCGAAAATAACGTCGCTAACTTCCGCTGGATTCAATGCATTGGCAATGAAGATCGCTGGATCTTCATTCCATTCCACGATGTCCATGTTTTCGCCTTTTAGTTCATTGACGATTGCTTGAACCCGTTGCCCTTTAGGACCTACACAAGTGCCGACAGGATCAACGTTAGCATCAAAAGAACGAACAGCCACTTTGGCACGATCCCCTGCTTCACGAGCGATACTTACGATCTCTACAGTACCATCATATACTTCTGGCACTTCTTGTTCAAATAATCGGCGTAGCAAATCTGGATGGCTACGGCTAACAAATACTTGAGGCCCTTTAGACGTATTTTCAACACGAGAAACGAATACTTTGATCCGATCATGGGGTTGATAAAACTCATTTGGCATTTGGTCTTGTTTTGAAAGCACTGCTTCAATTTTACCTAAGTTCACATAAATATAACGATTGTCTTGACGCTCTACGATTCCTTGTAGAATGTCTTTTTCATAAGCACTAAATTCGTTATAGATAATGTTTCTTTCTGCTTCTCGAACTCGTTGTAAAATGACTTGTTTGGCCGTTTGCGCCGCAATACGACCAAAGTCTTTAGGTGTTACTTCAAAGCGGATTTTGTCGCCGATTTCATAAGCGGGGTTGATTGTCATCGCTTCTTTTAATGAAACCTCTAGTTGCGAGTCCATGACTTCTTCTGTCACTTCTTTGACTGCATATACGTGGATGTTGCCTTTTTTCTGATCAAATTCCACTTCCACATTTTGTGCTTGCCCGTAATGACGTTTGTACGCTGAAACCAATGCCGCTTCCAAGGCATCGATGACAATCTCTTTTGAAATGCCTTTCTCTGCTTCTAATGCATCCAATGCATTCAACATTTCTTTACTCATGATTCTTTCATTCCTCCGTGTTTAAAATTGAATGGCTAAACGAGCTTTGGCAATATTTTTCCGGTCGATCGTTCGTTCTTTTTCTCTGGTTTTGATTCGGGTCTTCATAACTAGCTGATTTTCGTCGAATGACTGTAAAAAGCCTTCGAACTGTTTTTCTCCATCAATCGGTTGATATAAAGAAACATGAATGTACTCGCCGACTGCCCGTTGATAATCTGCTTCTTTCTTCAATGGACGCTCGGCGCCAGGGGAAGAAACTTCCAAGAAATAGGCTTGTGGAATAGGATCAGGATCGCATTGGTCTAATTGTTCACTAAGTTGTTCACTGACAAAGGCACATTCCTCGATATCGATTCCGCCTTCTTTATCGATGAACACACGAAGAAACCAATTTTTCCCTTCCTTCACGAATTCTACTTCAACTAATTCAAATTTTTGCGCATCCAGAATAGGGGTCACTATATCTGTAACAGTTTCCACTACTGTACTCACAACATCGCCTCCTTTATTTCTCAACGAAACGAACTTCATTCCATTAAAAAGAGTGAGCGAAAAAACCGCTCACTCACTCTAAGTATCATTACATTGTAAATATAACACAATTTTCATAAAGATTCAACTACTGTCGCATGTTCCCTTCGCTTTCAGAAAAAAACAAAGCATTTTCTTAATGTTTTTTAATGCTTGGGTGAATGGATGTTAGTGAATCACTTGACCAATCCGACGTAGTAGTTGTGGGAAAATACTTTCTGGATCAAAGTCCATTGGCGCTTCATGTGGGAAATGAAGCCAGAGCCGACCGCCATAAACCACTAGTACTAAAAGTGTCAATGTCACCCACAGGTTTTGACTGTGGTAAAGTTTGCCGATTTTCGGATTTTTTTTGAATAAAACGATCCCGAATACGATCGGCACTAGCCAAAACAAGGGATGAAAATGTAGCGCGCCTTGAAGATCGCCTTGGAATAAATGTAAATATGCGCGCGTCATGCCACAACCTGGACAAGGAACCCCCGTTATCCATTTAAACGGACAGATCAATAATCGACCCAATCATCTGAATCAAACGGATCATTTGAAGCATCAGATGATGTCATAGTATTTTGATCAGCTGCTTCCCACATTTGGTTCATGTCTCCTTGTAAAATCGCCATATTGATAAAATCAAAATTAAAGAGGCTTAAGACAACAAACAGAATTTTGTTGTCACTCAAACGAGGCATTTTCGCTCGTTGTTGCGCACTCATAAAGATATCCGCGATTCGATACCACCAATAAATTTGATACAACCCACAAGTAAGGATCGTTAATAAAATCGACGTCTCTGGTGAAAGACGATTGTCCCCACTGTACTCTGCTAGCTCTTTGGTTGTTTGGTACATCCAAAAGAATGTATAAATGCCACAAGTAATAAATGTTAATAGAATGACCGATACAACCGATTTTTTTCTTACTCCATAATTATAGTTCATCACATACCCCTTCTATTTTTCTCCTTGTTGCTACCTGTTAATTATATATGATTTTATTCACAAAAACAAAATTTTCTGCATTTTCCACAGTTTTTATAGAACAAAAATAGATAAACAGCACCTGCTAAAAAAGCAGGTGCATATACTATAAGACAATTATCTTCTTTGTAACAAAAACTATGCGCGGCTATAATTTTTCACTTCTGCAGCCATTGCATCAACAAAAAGATTCAACTCTTCCACTTGAGTTTCTTTGCTGCCATAGCGACGAATATTGACTGTCGCGTCATTGACTTCTTGATCCCCAACAACTATTTGGTAAGGAATTTTTTGTGTTTGCGACGCACGGATCTTGTACCCCATTTTTTCATTGCGATCATCTACTTCCACTCGCAGACCTTGCGCTTGCAAGCGTTCTTTGATTTCATAGGCATAGTCGCTGTGGGCTTCGACTGAGACCGGAATGATCGATGCTTGGATTGGTGCCAACCAAGTCGGGAATGCCCCTTTATAGACTTCTGTCAAATAAGCCACAAAACGTTCCATCGTTGAAACGATCCCGCGGTGGATCACCACTGGACGGTGGTTGTTTTCGCCATCTTCACCAACGTATGTCAAATCAAAACGTTCTGGCAATAAGAAATCCAATTGGATCGTTGACAATGTTTCTTCCATACCTAAAGCTGTTTTCACTTGGACATCTAGTTTAGGTCCGTAGAAAGCTGCTTCACCGTCAGCTTCAAAATAATCCAATTCTAATTCATCCATGGCTGCTTTTAGCATTGTTTGCGCATTTTCCCACATCGCATCGTCATCAAAATATTTGTCTTTATTTTGTGGATCGCGATAGCTTAAACGGAAACGATAGTCAGTAATATTAAAGTCTTCGTAAACGCCCACCATAAGATCCAGTGTCCGTTTGAATTCTTCTTTGATTTGATCAGGACGAACGAATGTATGACCGTCATTTAAGGTCATTTCACGAACCCGTTGCAACCCTGATAGCGCGCCTGATTTTTCGTAGCGATGCATCATCCCTAATTCAGCGATTCGAATGGGTAGTTCACGATACGAATGGATGTCATTTTTGTAAACCATCATGTGATGCGGGCAATTCATTGGTCGTAGAACCAGCATTTCGCCATCACCCATATCCATTGGTGGGAACATGTCCTCGTGGTAATGATCCCAATGCCCTGATGTTTTGTATAAGTCCACGTTTGCCATGATTGGTGTGTATACGTGTTGGTACCCAAGGCTAACTTCTTTATCAACGATATAACGTTCGATCGTACGACGGATCGTTGCTCCTTTTGGCAGCCAGAAAGGCAGACCAGCGCCGACTTCAGGAGACAACATAAACAATTCTAATTCTTTCCCTAGTTTACGATGATCGCGTTCTTTTGCTTCTTCCCGTAAACGGATAAATTCCTTCAAGTCTTTTTTATCGAAAAAGGCTGTTCCGTATACTCGTTGCATCATCTGGTTATCAGAGCTTCCACGCCAGTAAGCACCTGCCACTGATAACAATTTGTATACTTGGATACGACCAGTTGATGGGACGTGGGGACCGCGGCAAAGATCGACAAATTCACCTTGCTGATAGGCAGTAATCGTTTCGTCATCTGGTAATTCAGTGATCAACTCTACTTTGTATGGATCTTCGGCAAAAAGGGCCAACGCTTCTTCTTTTGTTAATACACGTCGTTCGATTGGCAGATTTTCTTTGATGATCTTCATCATTTCTGCTTCGATTGCCGGTAGATCTTCCGCAGTTACTGGGTTTTCCCCATTATCTGTGTCATAGTAAAAACCAGAATCAATTGCAGGTCCTACCCCAAAATGGATCGATGGATAGAGTCTGCGCATAGCTTGAGCCATTAAATGAGCTGTCGAATGACGAAGTAAGCCTAAGGCGTCTTCGTGATCGGGTGTCACGATCTCAATCGTTGCATCTTCTTCGATCGGACGTGAAAGATCGATCAGTTGTCCATTGACTTTTCCAGCTAAGGCTTTTTTTGCAAGACTTTTCGAGATACTTTCAGCAATCTCTTTGGTTGTTACCCCAACAGCAAATTCTTTTTTTGCGCCATCAGGAAATGTAATAAATAATGACATATGAATGTCCTCCTTTGAATGATTTCAATCAATAAAAAAAGTCCTAGTATCGGTTACGATACTAGGACGATCACTCGTGGTTCCACCTATTGTTTAAAAACAGAAAAAGTCTGTTTTCCTCTTCATGAGATAACGGTTCAACCGCCTCCGTTTCGACAGAGGTCTAAAAAAAGTGGTCATCCTTTGGTTTTCTTCTAGGAAATTTTCAGCCAAGATTTCCCTCTCTTATCGAAGACTCTCAAATTCAGGTGTCTTTTTTATTGATCGATTATGGCTCAATTAAACCACTACCTACAAGAAAAAGCAAGAGAATTATTTCCAATCGCCATTCACAGCATAGGTTCCTTGCTTCATTTCATTGATGATAACGTGGATATGCTCCTTAGGGGCACCCGTATTTTTATGGACTGCCTCAGTGATTTCTTTCATCATATTCGTCAGTTGTTCTTGTGAACGCCCTTCAACTAGTTCGACATGGATAAATGGCATACGATTTCCTCCTTTGTTTGCTTTTGATTATACACCTTTTTCAAAAAGACAAAAGCGATTGTCGCGCTTTTCATTGAAAATCATGGCCTTCATCTTCTTGATACACAACAGAAAACTTCTCGCAAACACACAGCATTTGAGCATGAAAAGACAAACCCGCTGAGGCATAAGCTCGTCGAAAAAAAGCTTCATGAACACGGCGCCAATAAGCCAAAGTGCGATCTCCTTCCCCTTCTAAAAAGGCGAACGCTGCTGTCACCTCATCAAAAGGCACGATCGACACTGACTCTAAATAAAGAACAGCTCTTGGGACATCCGAACCATCTAAAAGAACACTATACGTTCCTGATTGCGGCAATGCTTCTTGCTCGATTTCATAGAGCGCAGCGGCAGATGTCGTTGCCGTCTTTTTGCCAGCTAAAACCAGTGCTGCCAGTTCATCGGCCATTTGTGGGGTATCACCAAAGGACCAAGCATCTTCATAGGTCAGAGCAGATTGGTTTCTTGAGTTTACTTTTAAAAATCGTTGCCAAAAAGCCTGAATCTGACTGCCTTTTATTTTTGGTTCTCTGGACTCATCTGCCAATTTTTTTCACTCCAATACTTCGTATATGTTTGGACATTCTCAGCTTCTTGCCAATCATAAGCCAATCCCAATTTCTCGCTGATTTTCTTTGCTTGGTCATCAAAAAGTTTTTGCATCTTCAAGAGGGACTGACCACAAGCAGTGATCGTGGAAAAATCAAGCAATGAGGTCAATTCCCGCCACTCCTTTTCCGTGAGAAACGACTGCAGGTATTTATGATTTTTTCCAGTACTCACCTGAAATTGCTGAGTGTGGGCAACAAACAAATCTTCAATCCATAACAATTCTTGCCAACAAATGGTGTATAAATGATCCGCAGCATAAATCAGCTGCTTTCGAAGCAGCCCTTTCACGACATACGTGCTTACCCACCAAAATTCGTTGCAGTGTTCCCGAAAAGCGGCTTGGGTCGGACGCTTGATCCAGTAATGCGAATGATTTGCTTGATTAGCAAAACTTAGTATTTGGTCTGGATCAAGCAGCGGCTGCAAGCCTGGTTCGTTAGCCAGACGATCGACCAGTGCAAGTGGACATAGCATGAGATCGATTCTTACTCCGTCTAAAAAATGCATCAAGTAGGTAAAACAACCACCCAAACTTGGCGGATAGATGGTGCTTGCTTCCGGTGTTTGCTTGATCATGATCGGCCCAAAGGCTTCTAACCATGAAGGATCATCGACCATGGGCTGAATATCATCCATTACGTAAACCACATCAAAGTCTTGCAAAAAATCTTTTGGCGCCTGCGGATCGGTCCGTGAACCAGATAAACCGATGGCACGTGCCCCAACACCTTCGCCCACCGATTGGATCAGTCGGAGTAGTTCTGCTTCTTCCCTCACTCTTTCCACCTCTAATTCGACTAATTTTTGAATTACTATGCTCTTTCTATAAATATTAGCATAGTTTCTTTTTTTCCACGACATTCGCAGGGAAAATATGCTATAATTTTATGTCGCAATTTTTTTAAGGAGGATCCTTCGTGAACGAACGTCAAAAAGAACAACAACATGTCAATGAAACCATTGCTCTGATCCACAGAGAACAAGCGATCCTTTCGCAGCAAAAACAAGAGTTAGCCGCTAAAATGGATGATCAATTAAAAGAAATCGCCGATAAGAAAATTCGCGGGGGCGACAGTGAAGCCTTTTATGAATCAGTTATCGAGTACCAGCAGCATGAACAAGAATTGCTGATAAAATACCAAACCGCAGAATCGCAAGAAAAACGCGTCAAAACCTTAACAACGATGGCGGGCAATCCGTATTTTGCTCGAATCGATTTCAAAGAAGAACAAGAGACCGAGACCCTCTATTTGGGGATCGCTTCATTACGAGACAAAGATGAAGAAACGATCGTCATTGACTGGCGCGCACCGATTGCCAATCTTTACTATGAAGGAGAGCTTGGTGAGACTTTCTACGAAACAGACACTGATCGGTTTACGGTAGAATTGCTCTTGAAACGCCAATTTAAAATTCAAAATGGTGAAATCTTGTCGATGGTCGATACTTCGGAGATCATCAATGACGAATTTTTGTTGGAAATTTTGGATGAAGCCTCTTCTTCTCAAATGCGTAACATCGTTTCAACGATCCAAAAAGCGCAGAACCAAATCATTCGTGATACCACCAATAAATTCTTACTGATCGAAGGGATTGCTGGAAGTGGGAAAACCTCTGCTTTGTTGCAGCGGGTCGCCTTTTTACTTTATCGGAATCGCAAATGGTTGGACGAAAAACAAGTCTTGCTGTTTTCACCCAATCATTTGTTTTCTGACTATATTTCCATGGTCCTGCCTTCTTTAGGTGAAAGTGAAGTGCCCACAAGAACCTTCCACCACTTTATCCAATTGATTCTGACTGGCTATGAAGTGACGAAAGAAACCCAACAAGAAGAAACCTTTTTAAGCGGAGACGACGACGCCATTGAAAAAATCAAAAGCAGTCTTTTCTTGGTGGAAAAAATCAACCGTTATGTCCGTTCCATCGCACCGATTGGTCCCTTGTTCCGTGATCTAAAAATCCAAGGGCAAACCTATTTGACAAAAGAACAAATTCGCCGCTGGTATCAAGAAACCAATAATGAACTGCCGATTTACCAAAGAACCCAACTGCTTCAAACGAAATTATTAAAAAAAATCGGCGGCTTGGAAAAAGATGAAGCCAAAAAAGACTGGGTCAAAGAAGCGACCGAAGAACAATTGCAACAAGTATTCGCCAACGATCCTCATCAAGAATACAGCGAAGAAAACGAACGCCGTTTGAGGAAGAAGCTCAGACAGCAAATCGTCCGCAAGAAGTTCCGATCTTTGACGCGGGGAGTGAAAAACTTTCAGTTTATCAACCAAGCCAAACAATACTTACACTTTCTACAATCGGTTGAGTCTGCCGCAGTCAAAGAAACTGGTATCGAGGCTGCGGCTTGGCAGCAAAGTATTGCCGACATTCGTCAAGGTATGCGCCAAAGACAGATCAAACAAGAAGACGCCGTTTTGTTTTTCTTACTGATTAAACAGCTCTATCCTGTTCACGTCGAAGAAAAAGCTCGGTTTATCTTTATTGATGAAATGCAAGATTTCCCACCTGCCCAAGTGGCATTGCTGCGTCAGCTTTATCCAAAGGCTGGTATCACCCTTTGCGGCGATTTGAATCAAAAAGTGTATGGCAATGAAACGATCGTCGGGGCATTAGCAGAATTATTCCCTCACGAAAGTGTGAAACGTTATCAATTGAAAACCAGCTATCGTTCGACTAAGGAAATCACAGATTTCGCCAATCAATTTTTAGTGGGCAGTGATCAAGTGGAATTGACGGCTCGTAAAGGGGCGGTACCAGTAATTACTAAAGGAACTGCAACTGAAAATCTGGCTTTCCTAGAAACTAGTATTCGTGATGCAGCTGAGAATCAGCGTTGGCGCACCGCGATCATTTGTAAAACCGCAAAGGATTGCCAACAATTATATGAACAATTGGCAGAAACAATGCAGGATCAAGTGCAGTTGATTACTTCTGAAGAAGACTTCATGAAACGCAATGTGATGATCTTCCCCGCCTTTTTAGCAAAAGGGCTAGAGTTTGACCAAGTCTTTGTCTGGACGCTGGGGGCCGCTTTTGAGACCGAACAAGACCAATTGATTTTTTATACAATGGCGACACGGGCGATGCATCAGTTGACCGTCCTCACCCAAGAGGAATTGCCGCTGCTAGCAAAAGCTGATCCTACCACTTATCAGTTCCAAGAAGCATCAAAGATTGACTAAAAAACTAACAAAAAAACATCACGATCGGCTTGTTTCTTTTGAAGAAACAGTCGAAAGTGATGTTTTTTAGCCTTTTAATTCGCCGATAAACAAGCGGGTTTCTGGATAACGCATCCCGACGATGGTTAAAATCATTTGCAGCTCAGAAACGTGTTCTGGATCTTCTGGAACGAATAATTTTGTATGTCGGCCGATACTGCCGTTATCGATCAAGCGATGGGTACGATTCCATTGACTGAATTCCTCAATCGTCGTAAAGCGACTAAGAGGGAAGCCAGCCCCATCAAGAATTTCTGTCAATCGAAAAAGTACATATGAACTATCGATAACAAATTCTTTTCTGTGAGGCAAAGCACGCGTTCGTTTATAATCAATAATTGCTTTTTCTGGTCGGTGCTCTAAAAGCCAATCCAACAGCAAGAAGAACCCTTCCATTCGGTACTCATCGATAAAAAGTCGTTCAGAGTATTCCGACATGCGAAAGACTAATGGAATCAAAAAACGCTCTTTATAAATCAATAATGGTGCGCGATCAACCACGACGTTTAAATAACGATTTAAGTAGGAAGAACCACGATAATCGCCCAAACGATACCCCTCTACCCCATACTTTTTATATTTTCGGCAAAGGGCCGAACAGTCAGAAATCGATACAGACACTTCTGCTAGCTTCTCAAAACCACTTAAGATTCGATTAAATGGCTCTAAAACGATTTTTTCTTCCATGTCTGCCCCCCTAACGAGTTGTTTGCTTATGTAGTAAATCATAACATATAAAATGCCTAGAAACCAACTGAAAAGATAATGAATCTGGAAGAATTTTCAAGAGAAGTGCTTCTCGCTCTCTTGTTTTTTCACTTGGCTAAGCAGCGGAAAACCCATTGAAAAAAAACACCAAAAAATGGCAGCCAGATTACCTCTAGGCTGCCAAGTGCGTTTTATTCTTCGGCGTCTGCCACATTGTGATAGACGTTTTGTACGTCTTCAAGATCTTCTAACACATCGATCATTTTTTCGAATTTTTCTAGATCGTCACCCGTCAAGGTTACTTCATTTTGAGGAATCATTTGCATTTCTGCAATTGAGAATTCAGTGATACCTTTTTCTTTCAAGGCTTCCTGGATGGCATGAAAGTCACTTGGTTCACCGTGAACGATGATTTGTCCATCTTCTTCAACAACATCACGAACATCGATCTCTTTGTCCATCAAGTATTCTAAGATCTCATCCGCATCGTCACCGGCAAAGCCAAATAATGCTGTGTTATCAAACATATAAGCAACTGCACCTGAAACGCCCATGTTTCCGCCGTTTTTACCAAACGCGGCCCGAACATCAGCTGCAGTCCGATTGACGTTGTTTGTCAACGTGTCGACGATCACCATAGATCCGTTTGGTCCAAATCCTTCATATCGAAGTTCTGAGTATTGTTCATCGCCAGAACCTTTGGCTTTTTCAATCGCACGGTCAATAATGTGTTTTGGCACATTGTAGGTTTTCGCACGTTCGATAACAAAGCGTAATTTTTGGTTCGCGTGCGGATCAGGATCACCCGATTTTGCTGCTGCGTAGATTTCGATTCCAAATTTTGCATAAACTCGGCTATTGTTTGCATCTTTAGCAGTTTTCTTCGCTACGATATTTGCCCATTTACGACCCATGATTTCACTTCGCTTTCTTGTTTTTAAAAATCCTTATTCATTATACTTGTCAAATGGCTTTCTGTGAAGTAATTTTCACTTATTTATCAATAAAAAGCGGAATTCTTCGAAAATTTTGTTCTGTGATTTGAGCATTCCCTTGTTGATAGATCTGGTCGATCCGCAATGACAAGCCATAGCGCTGTGCTTCTTGCTTACCGAACTTAGCAATCAGCGGCAGGGTCAGCTCTTTTTTGACCTCTTTTAAATAGTGCTGCCCTTGCTTCGTATACCCTAAAACCCGAATAAAGGAATGTTCTTGGGCTTCCTTCATTTCAGCTTTTGTCACTTGGAACAATACATAACAAGCAAGACGCTGCAGCCGCGTTTGGGTATAACGTTTCGTCTTTAACAACTTGATAAAATCTGCAAAAGAATCCGCCGCCGTCACATATTGTTTTAGTCGATACTCTAATCCTTCTTCCATCTGGTAAATAGCCGCTAATTTTTCGATTGGGGCAGAGATGATCTGGTATTGAAGATACGGCCAAAAGGCTTCCCAGTCAACTGTTGCTTGTGAAAGAAAATTTTGTGTGGCTTCAGGAACAAAATCCGCAACAGCTGCACCTTGTTTGATTGCTTGGCGAATGGCTGTTGCACTGGCGATCGTGGGATGATTGAATTGTTCTGAATGATAGGACGCCGCAACACGTTGGATGGGGACCAAACGCATTGGTTTTTCATAATGTAACACTTCCCGTGCATACGCCATACCTAACAGATGATTCGGCTGATCTTTTTCTACATGGTACTTAGGATAAAGCTCACTGAGGACCGCACTCATATTTTGACTATAGGTAGCATTTTGCCTAGCTATGCGTTGGAATGCGTCATCGATCATCCGCTGATTTTCTTTTTCAAACTGAGCGAACTTTGCATAGTCAAAGGGTTGTTTCGCATCAGTTCCAAAACACAAAGAGTCACATTGCAGATCTTGTAAGATCTTAATCGCTCCCGCTGCAAAAAAATCAGCAGACTGGACGGCCCAAGCGGATGGCAGTTCAACGACCAAATCGACGCCATTTTGCAATGCCGCTTGGGCTCGCTGCCATTTATCGATGATTGCCGGTTCACCACGCTGTAAAAAATTTCCACTCATCACGGCTACAATAACCTCGGCGTTGGTTTCTTGCCGGGCTTTGTCCACGTGGTATTGGTGTCCATGGTGAAAAGGATTATATTCTACGACTAGTCCGCAAGCCTTCATCGACATCCCTCCTGTTTTACATAACGGTTACTTATGGCAGACAAAAAACCAGCGACGGCTTTTTTCATTTGGTTTCGTATCGATAAAATCGGCGTAGCATTCAACATTAGCAAAACCAGCATTTTCTAACATTCTTAAATAGCTTTCGAGAGGATAGGTTCTTTCTTGATGAAGCTCATCTAAGCGTTCAAACAAGCCACTCTCTTGTGCAACAAAAAAGGTCAAGAAGTGTTCAATGCTATGGTCTTTTTCGCCTTGATAGCTTTCCCAAAGAAAGGCAAATTCATCGGTTTGGTAATGATAGCTATAATCAGGAAAGACTTCATCGATTTGATATAAAGAATGCACATCAAATAAAAACACGCCATCTTCTTCTAAACAACTGTAAACACCATCAAAAACTTGCTGCACACTCTGCTCGTCTTCCATGTAGCAAAGGGAGTCAGAATAACAGGTAATTGCTTGATAGGTGCCAACATCTACGAGATCCAGCATGTCACCCGCAACAAACTGCACAATTGCCGCTTCTTTTTCAGCCCGTTGACTAGCGATCATCAGCATCTCTTCTGAAAGATCCAACCCAGTCACATCAAAACCAGCCTTGGCAAATTCAACGGCTAACGCACCGGTTCCACAAGCCAATTCTAACAGCTGTTTTCTTTCTCCTAAATGACGACAAGAAAAATCCAGCCACTTTTTATAGAGACTGGAATCCATTACTTCGTCATAGACAAATGCGAAGGTTTCGTAAGCCATTACGCCACGACCCATTCATTAAGATCCACAAGCGGCGCATCAGACCATAATTTTTCTAGGTTGTAAAAAGCACGTTCTGAGGCACTGAATACGTGAACGATCACGTCACCTAAATCGATCAAGACCCATTTTCCACCATCTTTTCCTTCGACACGGCGAACAGATACTTGATTTTCTTCTTCTTTATCGATGACTTCATCGATGATCGCATTGATTTGACGTTCACTATTTCCTGAACAGATCACAAAGTAATCTGCTAGTAAAGAGATTTCCCGCACATCTAATGCCATAATATCTTCGGCATGTTTTGAATCGGCGGCTTTTACAGCAATTTCTAATATTTTCTGACTATCTATGGTAATTCCCTCCTATATTTGGCTACCCAAAAATTGTAGGTTTCGATCGTTTTTGGGTATATAACTGCTTCTGTTTCGATCAAATGAAGCAAGGTATGTTTCGTTTCGTAAGCAACAGCGGCATCTAAGTCGATCATTGCGATTTCCCTAGCCTCAACGACTCCAGGAAACGTTCGTCCGGGTTCGATATAATCTGCCACATAGATGATTTTATCTAGTAGGCTCATCTTGGCAGCTCCGGTGGTGTGCAAACGGATCGCTTGTAAGATTTCTTCATCATCGATCTCTAATTCTCGTTGAACGAAATCAGCACCGACGAGTCCATGCCAGATCGCATTGTTCCAGTTCAAGAGATCCAAATCAAATCCATCTCTACGAATGACTAATCGAAATTCTTCATCGCTGCGTTCCTTTGCATAATCATGAGTCAAAGCAGCAATGCTGGCTTTGACCGGTGAAGCGCCATATTTTTCCGCAAGGGCAACGGCGGTTTTTTCGACACCCAACACATGCTCAAAGCGCTTTTGACTCATCTGCATTTGGACCTTTTGCATCAAAAGTTCCCGTTCTGCTTGTGTGTAGTGTTCACTCTTCATCCAAGTACAACCCCTTTTCTTGAATATAGTGTAACACATTATCTGGCAATAAGTAGCGAACGGAACAACCTTGTTGTACTTTTTTACGAATTGTCGTTGAGCTGACATCCATCAAGGGGATATCAATCCAAATAATCGGGTATGGACTGTCAATGGGCACTTCCGGGCGGCGAACCCCCACAAACGTTACCAATTCCATCAGCTCATCGATTTGATGCCATTTTGGTAAATAGTTCACCATATCCCCGCCAATGATAAAATAATAATTAGTATCTGGATTCTTAGCTGTCAATTCCCGCATCGTATCAACCGTATAACTCTTCCCTTTTCGTTCCAACTCAATGGTCTCTACAGCAAATCGCGGATTATCGGCGATCGCCAACTCCAACATCGCTAAACGATGCTCAGCGGGGATCGTCTTTTTCTCATCAACATGAGGCGGTAAATACTCAGGCATGAAATAAACTTTATCCAGCCCTAATGCTTGCCCTACTTGCTCACCCATGACCAGATGTGCGTAGTGTACTGGATTAAAATTTCCACCAAGAATGCCCACTTGCTTTTTCGGTACCAGTTCTTGTGTTTGTGTTTCTAAGACCGTTTGTACCTTGCCAAATGTTTGTCCTTGCATGCCTTTTCCCTCCTAAATTGAACGAACTTTGCTTGAAATCGTTTGGTATTTTTCTTTGCTTGACGGTTTGAATAAAACAATCACCCGTCCGATGATCTGTACCACTTCACAGCCGACTTTCTCACGGATCGTTTCAGCTGCTTCGTCAGCAACCTCATCGGTATTTTGGAGCAATGAGACTTTGATCAATTCTCGTTTTTCTAGTGCTTCTTCAATTTGCGCCATCATTGCGTCATTCAAGCCGCCTTTGCCGATTTGAAAAATCGGGTTTAAATGGTGCGCTTCACTTCGTAAAAATCTTTTTTGTTTTCCTCGTAAGTCCATAATCTTCCTTCTTCCTTATACTAATGCTTTACGTCTAAGCACATCGACACCCTTTGGTGCCCACCCGGCGATGACACACGGTTTGGTGATCGTGATCCAGCCAAGTCCCGCAAAAACGATATCGGTTTTTTCTTTGATTGAAAATTCAAAACGGACGAGTTCAGGAAAATCCGCCACTTCATCTGCTCGTGGCGGCTGCAGCAGCCCACCAACATGTTTCTCATAAAATTCATCGGCTTTCGTTAATTTGGTCCGATGGATCGCCACATCATTTGCTACATAAGCAATAAATGAACTGCGTTCTCCTTGAATGAAATCAAACCGGGCAAGTCCTCCTAAAAACAAGGTTTGTTCTGGATTCAGCTGATACACCTTTGGTTTGATCTCTTTGGCTGGTGCCACGATTTTTAGATCTTTTTTACCTAAATAATGCGCCATTTGATGACGATGAATGATTCCTGGTGTGTCGATCAAAAAGTGTCCGTCATCCAAGGGAATCTCGATTTTATCCAATGTGGTTCCTGGGAAACGCGAAGTCGTGATCAATTCGTTGATCCCCGCTGTTTGTTTGATGATTTGATTGATCAATGTCGATTTCCCAACATTTGTCACACCAACCACATACACATCGCGTCCTTCACGATACGTTTCGATCGCTTGCAGTAAAGCTTCCGTTTCACCTGGTTTCTTGGCGCTCGTCAATAATACATCGACGGGTCTTAAGCCAGCTTCATGGGCACGTTCCTTCATCCATTGGGTCATCTTCGATTTTTTCAAAGATTTCGGTAAAATATCCACCTTGTTGCCCACTAATAAGACAGGATTATTCCCAACAAAGCGGTGCAGTCCTGGGATCAATGAACCATTAAAATCAAAAATATCGACGACATTAACGATCAAGGCATCTTTTTCTCCGATTTCATTCAGTAAACGCAGAAAATCATCGTCTGTCAGCGAAACATCTTGAATCTCATTGTAATGGCGCAAGCGGAAGCAACGTTGACAATAGACTTCTCCTGATTCAATTCCTTTTTCTAATGCAGATTGCGGGGTGTAACCCAATTCGTTAGGGTTTGTTGTTTGAATCAATGCCCCGCAGCCGATACAGTGAATTTCTTCGATTCCTTCTGTCATATTAAATTCCTCCACGCCATTTTAACTCTGGGTTATGTTTCAATAGATAGTTCATGATTTTTCTTTCTGCCGCTCGATTAAACTGGGTTTTCCAAGAATCCGTTGGGATCACTGGTTTCACTAAAATACTGCGAACACCGGCACGATTGGCACCTCGTACATCCGTCATGATTTGATCGCCGATCATGACGACCTCTTCTTTTTTCAAACCTAATTGCTGATACCCTTGTTTGATCCCTCTTGAAAAAGGTTTTAGTGCGCGGTGTACGTACTTTAAGCCAAAGGGGGCAACTGCCCGTGCCACTCGTTCACTATTGTTGTTAGAAACCACTATCACCGGTATGCCAGCGTTTTTCATTTCCAATAACCAGTTTTTTAATTCTTCGGTTCCATCAGGATTGTTCCAAGCAATCAAGGTATTGTCAAGGTCAGTCAAAATCCCCTTGATTCCCTGTGCCTTAAGTTGGCTGGGCGTAATTTTATAAATCGCATCGACCATCCAAGTCGGTTTATAATTTGAAAACATAAAATCTCCTTTGCTGCATGATTTCTTCACGTATTAAAAATCGGCGACTAGTCATCGATCCAAATTGTCGATCCTTAAAAAGAAACAGTCCGATCTGCCTACAATCACGCAGATGGTTTCTATCAAGATCAGACCTCTTCAACCTGTAATTATACAATAGAATCTTTTTGAATACTAGCAAGTGCGCCAGTTTCTGCAGGTTTCTTGTAAAAGAACTGAAAAAGGAACCTGCCAAGACAACCGTTTGTCCTATCACTTCTTTAAAGTAGTCTTTTTTCCGTCAAAAAAGCATCCTTTTACTGAAAGGATGCTTAGGAAAGGTCCAAATTTATCACTAACAACTGCGAACTTCTCGCAGTTTACAATACTTTACTCAAAAAATCAATGGTTCGTGGATTTTTCGGATGATCAAAGATCTGTTCTGGCGTTCCTTCCTCCATAATGATTCCCTGATCCATAAATAAAATCCGATCCGCGACTTCTTTCGCAAAGCCCATTTCATGAGTGACGATGACCATCGTCATTCCTTGCTGAGCCAAACGCTGCATGACGGACAATACTTCGCCAACCATTTCTGGGTCTAACGCTGAAGTCGGTTCATCAAAAAGCATCACGTCTGGTTCCATCGCCAAGGCACGTGCAATAGCGATTCGTTGCATTTGTCCACCAGAAAGACTTTGAGGATAGGCTTTTGCTTTGTCTGGTAAGCCGACATCATTCAGAAGTTGTTTTGCCAACTGATCCGCTGCCGATTTTGCTACCTTCTTGACTTTCGTCGGGGACAAGGTAATGTTTTCTAAAACCGTCATATTCGGAAAAAGATTAAAATTTTGAAATACCATACCCATTTTTTCACGCATCTTATACAAATCATTCTTTGGATCGGTAATATCGGTTCCTTCAAAAAAGATTTTTCCGCTTGTCGGTACTTCTAATAGGTTCAAACAGCGTAAAAACGTGCTTTTTCCTGACCCAGATGGCCCAATCACCACTACGACTTCTCCTTGATCGATCGTCGTTGTGATCCCTTTTAGCACTTGATTGCTGCCAAAGGTTTTGTGTAAATCTTGAATATCTAACATCATAGCTTGTCTTCTCCTTTTAACGACGATAGCCTTTGCCTAGTTTCTTTTCCCATAAACTCAATAGTCGCGAAGTCGTAAACGTCAAGATGAAGTAAATGACCGCCGCCACATAGAAAGGCGTTAATGGTTGGAAAGAACTGGTGACAACGATCTGGGCACTGTTCATTAACTCATAGATACCGATCGTTGAAAGCAAAGAGGAATCCTTAATCAAAACGATAAATTCATTGCCTAGTGGCGGCAAAATGTTGCGTAGTGCTTGTGGCAATACGACATAACGCATCGTTTGAAAAGGCCGCAACCCTAAAGAACCCGCCGCTTCTGTTTGACCGTAATCAACGGCATTGATTCCCCCTCGGACGATCTCAGCAACATATGCCCCGGAATTTAGTGATAAGGCAATGATCCCTGGGAAGAGCCGCCCAAAATCAAGACTCAGCACGCCGATTGAGACCGTCGGCAAAGCAAACATTCCTTGCAAAAGACCAAAAGCGATCAAAATTTGCACCAGCATCGGTGTGCCGCGGATGACTTCAATATACGCATTAGCAAACCAGCGCAAAGGCGTCACTTTTGATAATTTCATTAGGGCAAAAATCACCCCTAGAATCGTTCCAAAGATCACGGTGATGATAGAGATCACGATGGTGATCACCACACCAGAAAGAAAATAAGGGTAATATATCGCTAAAAAGGATAAATCCATAATTGTGTCTACTCCGTTCTATCTATTGCGCCGCATTTTCATTGGCTAGATCTGTGTTCTTTTGTACATACTCATCGATTGTACCATCTTCAATCAATTCTTTCAAAATACTGTTTAGTTCTTCTTGTAGTTCGGTGCTCCCTTTAGGTAAAGCAATTGCATAAGAATCACCTTCAGATGCTTCTAATGCTACATCAGTGATCACGAGGTCATCATTTTGTGCAACATACGATTCAGCAACCGCACTTTCAAGGACCAAACCGTCGATCGAGCCTTGTTTCAATTCATTGACTAGATTCGGAACTTTGGCGATGGAAACCAATTGCGAATCAGCTAATTGATCTTGAACGATCATTTCTTGGATCGAGCCTTTTTGAGCGCCTACTTTTTTGCCAGACAAGCTTTCGATTGAATCAAATGCCGATTCATTGTTTTTATTAACAACTAATTTTTGTTCTGGTGTAAAATAGTTATCGGTGAAATCAAAAGTCTGTTTACGTTCGTCAGTTGCTGAGATGCCTGAAACAGCGATATCGGCTTTCCCTTGTTGCAAAGCAGTCAAAACAGCATTGAAATCAAGGTCCAAAATATTCACTTCGACACCAAGACGATCAGCGATCTCATTGACCATATCGATATCTGCGCCCACGATCGTATCTTTGCCATCGATCAAGGCATGAAATTCAAACGGGGCAAAGTCAGCAGAAGTTGCCACATTTAACACACCAGCTGCTTTGATGGCTTCCAATTGATTATCCGCCGAACCGCTGGCACTAGAACTTCCAGTACTCGATGAGCCGCCATTCCCACAAGCTCCTAAAACCAAAATCCCCGTCAATACAACAAGTGCTCCAAATAATTTTTTCATTAAAAACGCTCCTCTTCAAAACAAATATTTATGCAATATAATCTTCTTATATTCAGAATATATACATAATAGCACAGAATAATTAAATTTTAAACTAAAAACTTTATCATTTGCCCGATTTATTCAATAACACTTTCAATAAAAAAATACTAGGATATCCTTCCTCTAATTAGAGTGGATATCCTAGTATTTAAAATCGGCGAAAACGCTGATACCTTGCCTCAAGCAATTCTTCTGTTTGTAAGGTAGAAAGTTCAGCAAGTTTCGTTGAAATTGCCGCTTTCATCTGTTCCATCAATTGCTCTTTCGGTAAAAAGGCCTCTTCATTGGTTTCAGCAATCACTTTTTCAATAACGCCTAATTCATATAGTTCTTGGGCAGTGATCTTCATCAAGCCAGCAGCTTCTTTGGCACGGCTGCCATCTTTCCATAGGATCGAAGCAAAGCCTTCGGGAGATAAAATCGCATAGATCGAATGTTCCATCATCCACACTTCATCGCCTAATGCCAGTGCTAAGGCACCGCCACTGCCGCCTTCACCAATAATGATTGCCAGAATTGGCACCGTTAAATCGGACATTTCCATCAAGTTACGGGCAATTGCTTCCCCTTCCCCGCGCTCTTCCGCACCAATACCGCAAAATGCCCCTGCTGTATTGATCAATGTGACCACAGGTCGCTGAAATTTTTCGGCTTGCTTCATTAAGCGTAACGCTTTGCGATAGCCTTCCGGATGTGGCGAGCCAAAGTTTCTGCGTAAGTTTTCAGGCAGATTACGGCCTTTTTGAATACCGATCACGGTCACTGGCTTGCCATCTAAACAAGCGATCCCACCAACGACAGCTTCATCTTCGCCAAACAGACGGTCTCCATGAAACTCTTCAAACTCAGAAAAAATGCCTTCAAAGTAATCCAGTGCCGTCAAACGGTCTTTGCTGCGAGCGAGTTCAACGATTTCGTGGGCTGTTCTAGTCATTGCGATCCCATCCTTTCCGCGTATGCAAAGAAATCAAATGGTGGATTTTCTCCCGTAAGTTCGTCCGTGGAACGATTTGATCGACAAAGCCATGATCTAGCAAGAACTCTGCTTTTTGAAAATCTTCAGGTAATTCCTGACGAATGGTTTGTTCAATCACTCGTCGTCCAGCAAAACCAATCAAGGCTTGCGGTTCTGCTAGAATGATATCCCCTTCCATCGCAAAACTAGCGGTAACGCCACCGGTGGTCGGGTCCGTTAAAACCGTTAGATAAAACAAGCCAGCTTTACTGTGGCGTTTTACCGCCGCAGAGATTTTTGCCATTTGCATCAGTGACAAAATTCCTTCTTGCATCCGTGCACCACCTGAAGCGGTAAAAAGAACAACTGGTAGCTGTTTTTCGATCGCACGTTCAAACAAACGGGTAATCTTCTCCCCCACGACCGTTCCCATACTGCCCATGATGAAATTCGCATCCATGATCCCGATCGCTAACGGCAATCCTTGAACTTTGGCTTCTCCTGTGAGGACAGCCTCATGCAACCCAGTTTTTTCTTGCATTTGTGCGACTTTATCCAGGTACCCTGGGAAATCAAGGGGATCTTTTGTGGTTACATCTGTGTCCCATTCTTCAAAGCTTTTCTCATCAATCGTGATAGCGATCCGTTCCCAGGCACTGATTCGGAAATTATACCCGCAGTGAGGACAGACTTTTTCCGCCCCCATCTCCTTCGTATAAAGCGTTCGTTTGCAACTAGGACATTTCGCCCAAAGATTATCTGGGACGACTGGTTCGTTCGTTGGCAGCTGACCTCGATTAGGATTGATGCGAATGTAGTTTTTTTTCTTAAATAAAGCCACTCAACTTCCCTCCTATTGTTCAGGTGTCCAATTCGGCAAAAATTCCTCTTGTAAAAAGGCGGTAGTATAGTCTCCCGCAATCACTTTCGGGTGACTGATCAAGTCCATTTGGAATTCTGCATTCGTAATGACACCATCGGTCACTAATTCAGCTAACGCCCGCTGCATTTTCATCAATGCTTCAAAACGATTCTCACCGTGAACAATCACTTTAGCGATCATCGAATCATAATAAGGTGGGATCGTGTAGCCGGAATACATGGCACTGTCTACACGAACGCCTAGACCGCCACTTGGTAAAAACAAATTGTTGATCTTACCAGGAGAGGGTGCAAAATTGAAGGCTGGATTTTCTGCATTGATCCGACATTCGATCGCCGCGCCCGTCATCTTGATGTCTGCTTGCGTCAAGCCTAGCGGTTCACCACTAGCGACTTCAAGTTGTTTTTTGACTAGATCAATGTTTGTCACCATTTCGGTGATGGGGTGTTCCACTTGGATTCGAGTGTTCATTTCCATGAAATAAAACTCCCCAGTGTCCGCCATTAAAAACTCGATCGTGCCAGCATTACGATACCCTACCGCTTGTGCGGCACGTACCGCTGCTTCTCCTAGTTCTGCTCGCTTGCTTTCAGAAATCACCACAGAAGGGGATTCTTCCAACACTTTTTGGTTGTTGCGTTGTAGCGAGCAATCGCGTTCACCAAGGTGGATAATATTACCAAAAGAATCACCTAACACTTGCACTTCTATGTGTCGAGCAGGATAAATGATTTTTTCAATGTACATTTCATCGTTGCCAAATGCCGCTTTCGCCTCTTGCTGTGCGGAAGCAAAATGATGCGGCAATGCTTCTTTATCGGCGACTTTCCGTATCCCTTTACCGCCACCGCCGGCTGCTGCTTTGAGCATGACCGGGTAACCAATCTCTTCAGCGATCGTTAAAGCTTCTTCCACATCAGAAATCGCCCCTTTGCTTCCGGGAATGACCGGTACTTCTGCTTCGATCATCAAGCGTCTTGCATTGATCTTGTTTCCCATTGCATCGATAGTCTCACTCTTTGGCCCAATAAAGACGATATTGCATTCCTCGCACATCGCAGCAAAGCGGCTATTCTCTGAAAGAAAGCCAAATCCAGGATGGATCGCCTCAGCCTTTGTGACGATCGCAGCGCTTAGGATCTGCTGTACATTCAAATAAGAGTCGGCTGCTTTGGCAGGTCCAATACAAATCGCTTCATCGGCAAGCTCTGTATGCAACGCTTCTCTATCTGCTTCTGAATAAACGGCGACCGTTTGAATACCTAATTCGCGACAAGCGCGAATGATACGTACGGCGATTTCGCCACGGTTTGCGATCAATACTTTAGAAAACATGTCTCACCTATCCAATCATGAAAGTCAATTCTGCTTCCGCCACTTTTTTCCCATCAACATAGGCAATTCCTTTGCCGATGCCGGCTGCAGATTTCACTTTGATTATTTCTACTTCTAAGATCAAGGTATCGCCCGGTGTTACTTTTTTTCTGAATTTCGCTTTGTCTAAACCGCCAAAGTAGGCAGTTTTCCCACGAAAATCTTCCAATGATAGCAATGCCACAGCACCTGCTTGCGCCATTGCTTCCACGATCAATACTCCGGGCATCACTGGTTCATGAGGAAAATGACCTTGGAAAAATGGCTCATTGATAGTAACGTTTTTCTTCGCAACGACCCGTTTGCCTTCTTCTAACTCCTCTACCCGATCCACTAAAAGCATCGGATAACGATGAGGGATGATTTCTTTGATTTCTTGAATCGTTAATGCGCTCATTGCTTTACCCTTCTTTCACACGGAATAATGGTTGATTGTATTCAACGATTTGTTCGCTTTCAACCAAGACTTCAACTAATTCGCCATCAACGTCGCTGACGATTTCATTCATGACTTTCATCGCTTCCACGATACAAAGAATATCGCCTTTTTTCACGTGATCGCCGATTTGTTTGAAGTTGTCTTTATCAGGACTTGGTTTCAAATAAACGACACCCACTAATGGAGAGACAACTTCTTTGCCCTCTAAGGCAGGTTTTGCCGTTTCTACTGTGTCAGGTGTTGCTGAGACAGCAGGCGTTGGTGCAACAGGAGTTGGCGCAGCATTCGCTGCAGGAGCAGGCGCAGGTGCAGAGGATGCATTTTGTAGCCCACTTGTCGTATTTTTATTAAAATAAAGTTCAAAGGTCTCTTTTTTTAATTGAAGCTCAGTTAACGTCGATTGATCGAATTGGCTGAGCAGCTCTTTTACCTCATGTGTTTCCAATTACGCTTCCTCCCAACGTTTCAGCAAGATCACTGCATTATGACCGCCAAACCCAAGTGAATTACTCATGGCATAGGTCAAATCTGCTGGTTGGCTTTGATTGATAACAACGTTCAAGTCGATCTCAGGATCTTGTTCTGTCACGTTGATGGTTGGTGGAATAAATTGATGTTGTAATGCTAATAGTGAAGCAATGGCTTCGATTCCACCAGCCGCCCCAAGCAAATGACCAGTCATTGACTTTGTACTGCTGACATATGGTTTTTTATAGTCTTCCCCTAATCCGTATTGGATCGATGTCGCTTCTGCACTGTCATTGGCAGGTGTGCTTGTACCGTGGGCATTGATGTAGCCAACTTCAGCTGGGGTGATCGCCGCTTCTTGCATCGCCAATTTCATTGCTTTTCCAGCACCTGATCCATCAGGGTTTGGTGCAGTCATATGGTAGGCATCACAGTTCGCACCGTACCCCACGACTTCACCTAAAATCGTTGCCCCACGTTTTTGCGCATGCGCCAATGATTCTAAAATGAAGACACCAGCGCCTTCACCCATAACAAACCCACTACGATTTTTATCAAACGGAACGGAAGCTTTGTCAGGGTCTGATTCAGTGGTTAACGCCGTCAGAGACGCAAAACCAGCGATACCGATTTCACAGATCGTCGCTTCTGAACCACCAGCGATCATAACATCTGCATAGCCATGCTTGATGTTCCGAAAAGCTTCACCGATTGAATGGGTACCAGAAGCACAGGCGGAAACAGTCGTCGTACAAATGCCTTTCGCACCTACCCGTAACGCAATGTTGCCGGCAACCATATTTACAATCGACATCGGTACGAACATTGGTGATACTCGATTTGCTCCTTTGTCATGCATCCGAATCACTTGGTCTTGAATCGTTGGCAAGCCGCCGATCCCTGAACCAACCATCACGCCAAAACGATCCACATCAATGGTTTCTGTATCTAACTTCGCCATTTCCATCGCTTCTAACGCCGCATAAATTCCATAAATGGAAAAAAGATCCATCCGCTTCGTATCTTTTTTAACGAAGTACTTTTCTAACGGAAAATCTTTGACTTCAGCGGCAACTGAGATCCCTGTTGCTTCTGCGTCAAATTTTGTAATCGGGCCGATGCCGTTGGTCCCGTTTTGTAAACTTGCTAAAAATGTTTCTGGGTCATTTCCGATTGGAGAAGTGACGCCGTATCCTGTAACTACTACTCGATTCATCTATTCTTCCTCCTACCCTTGCATTGCCATCCCGCCGTCTACACTGATCACCTGACCAGTGATGTAGGGGCTTTTTGCTAAAAAGACTGCTGTTTGCGCAACATCCTGTGTGGATCCAAAACGCTGTAATGGAATATTAGCCAATGATTGTTCTTTGACTTTATCCGACAGCACTTCAGTCATCTCTGTTTCGATAAAACCTGGGGCGATCGCATTGCAGGTGATCCCCCGAGCGGCAGCTTCACGAGCGGCAGATTTCGTAAAACCGATCACGCCAGCTTTACTTGCCGCATAGTTGGCTTGCCCGATATTTCCGGTCAAGCCGACCACACTCGTCAAATTGATGATGCAGCCTTCTCGCAGCTTCATCATTTTTTTCAACGCGTGCTGCGTCATATTGAAGGTACCAGTCAAATTGATTTTGATCACTGAATCAAAATCTTCGGGTTTCATTCTCAACAATAATTTGTCACTCGTGATCCCGGCATTATTGACTAAAATGTGGATCGGTCCGACTGCCGCTTCTGCTTCCAAAAGCATGGCTGCCGCTTGATCAAAATCAGAAATGTCCCCATTGATCGCTACACATTTCACGCCATAGCTGGTGATGCGATCGATCAGTGACTGGGGAATTTCTTTTCGTCCATTTAAAACGATATTCGCTCCTTCTTTGGCAAAGGCTTCCGCGATGGTAAAACCGATCCCTCGCGAGCTACCAGTTACAAAGACGTTTCTATTTTGCAGATCCATAAATTCCTCCTAGTTGAATCGGGCTAGTGTATCTGCCAACGTTTGGCTATCTTCTACACGCGCAGTCTGGATTTCTTTGTCTATTTTCTTCATAAAACCGCTCAATACTTTTCCTGGTCCGATCTCGATGACTTGTTGGATGCCAAGCTGCTTCAGCGTCGCAATGCTTTCGTAAAAACGAACTGGCGATTTCACTTGCAGCGTCAACAGTTCCTTGATTTGGTCTTGCTGCATTGGCTGCGCGGTTGTATTGCTGATGATAGGTACTTGCAACTCATCAAAGGTGATTTGAGCTAATTCCTGTGCTAATTGCTGCGATGCGGGTTCCAACAACGCAGTATGGAAAGGACCACTGACATTTAAAGGAATCACCCGTTTGGTTCCAGCAGCTTTTAACAATTCCACCGCTTTATCCACTGCCGGCGCTTCACCGCCAATGACGATCTGCTGCGGCGTATTGTAATTGGCTGGTGTCACGATCCCGACTTGACTTGCTTCTTTACAGATTTCTTCAATCGTTTCAGCGGGTGTGTTCATCACAGCGACCATTTTCCCAACACCTGCTGGCGCCGCACTTGCCATATACCGACCGCGCTTTTGCACCAATGCGACTGCGGTCTGGAAATCAAGCGCACCACTAGCGACTAAGGCTGTATATTCACCTAAACTCAAGCCAGCAACAGCATCTGCTTTGATTTCTTGCGCATCCAAAAGTCGCCAAAAAGCCGTGCTTACTGTTAAAATGGCAGGCTGTGTATATTCCGTCTGGTTTAAACGTTCGTTTTCAGTAAAGCATAACTCGGCCATATCATATCCTAGAATCGTGCTGGCCTGTTCAAACGTCTCACGAACGATTGCTTCTTGGTGATAGAGCTCTTCCCCCATTTTTGGGTACTGTGCACCTTGACCGCTAAATAAAAAGGCTGTCTTCATTTTGCACTCCTTCATTACTTTGATGGTTATCGTTGGAGAACATGGATTCTTGCAGTTCGTCTATGAATCAGCAAAAACACGTTCTTAAAAAGGAAAGGCTAGGCTGTCTGCCTAGCCTTTGTTTTATGCTTGTTGTTTTTCTACATATTTAACTAGATCTTCAACGGTTGTGATACCATCTTCTGTTTCGATCTTCACATCGAATTCATCTTCGATCTCGTTAATGATTTGGAAAAGATCCAAGCTATCTGCTTCTAAATCTTCTTGGATGTTCGTGTTCAATTTGATTTCTTCTTTTTCTTTTCCTAATTCTTCTGCTACGATTTCTTGAATTTTTTCGAATACCATGTGTATATTCCTCCAATGTGTTTTTCAAATAGTAATTTTGTTTCGTGAACAAGTTATAAGGTGGCTAACATAGTTCCCCATGTCAATCCGCCGCCAAAACCTGAGAACACCACTTTTTGACCACTGCCAAGAGACAGTGTACCTCGTTTGATTTCTTCATCTAGCAATAACGGAATCGAGGCTGCCGAAGTATTGCCATAATCTTGCATATTTTGCAAAAATTTCTCACGGGGCTGCTTCAGCTTGCGAGCAACTTTGTCTAAAATACGAGAATTTGCTTGGTGAAGCAAAAAATAATCGATTGCTTCATCTTGTGTCAGATCATTGATCGAGGCGACCACATCACGCGTCGCAAAATCAAAGATTTCTCGTCCAATCATTTGCATACAAGCACTATACGCCGGAGCGTTTTGCGAAAAAGGATTCTCATTCGTGCGAAAACCAGATGTCAAGGACATGCCTCGCGTCCCATCTGCTTTTAAAGACTCTTTGAGTAAATGCTGCTCTGAAGATGCTTCCAGCAATAGTCCACCGGCACCATCTCCGAATAAAACAGCCGTCGAACGGTCGTTCCAATCCAAGACTTTTGAAAGTACTTCTCCACCGATGACCAATCCTTTTTTAGCGCCTGTTCGAATCAGTTTTTCAGCCATAGACAATGCATAAACGAAACCAGCACATGCTGCACTGATATCAAAAGCAAAGGCATTGACTGCCCCAATCGCTCCTTGGACTTGGCAAGCAACCGCCGGTGTATTGAAATCCGGTGTGATCGTCGCTACCAAGATAAAATCCAGACTTTCTGCTGAAAGCTGAGCATCTTGCAAGAGCGTTTGAGCGACGCGAATACAAAGGTCAGAAGTGTTTTCGCCAACAGCGACTCTTCTACGTTTGATTCCCGTACGAGAATGAATCCATTCATCTGAAGTATCCATCAAATTTGATAGATCATCATTTGTTACGATTTTTTCTGGAACATAACTTGCAGTCGCGGTAATTTTCCCAAACATATTCATCCATTATTCTCACTTATAATCTTGTAAAAAGTCATGCAGATTTTTCAGTGCTTTCAACAGTGCCTGTTCCTCTTCAGGAGACATCTGACTCAAGACACCTTTCACCATCTCACGATGAAAATGCTGATGAACACGATAAAGGAGTTTTCCTTTTTTCGTCAAACCTAGTTTGACGACTCGCCGATCATCTTCACTGCGAATCCGTTCTACATATTCTTTTTTCACCAAACGATTGATCGCGATGGTCAAAGTCCCAACAGTGATCGAAAGCTCTTTGGCAACTTCAGTCGTGGTCTTTTTTTTGTACATCCCGATGGCTTCGATGGTATGCATTTCGGTAATTGAAAGGTCTTTGAATTGAGATTTTTTCAATTCAGATTCTTCAATCACTAAGATGTCATTAAAGACGCTGACTAAGTAGTCATTAACTGTTTCTAAATTGGGTTCCATAACCTTCACCATCCGAATACTTTGATAATCAAATCATTTGATAGTCAAACTATATCGGAAGTTATTGAGAAATGCAAGAATTTTTTCGAACTTTTTTTATTTTTAAGCACATTTTTATTTAAGAATTGATTTTCTAAGATTCTAAAAGCTGCCAGTTGACAAAATAATCAGTTTCCGTTATAGAGAAATTTCCTTTGAATGTCAAAGTTTATCATTGCGTTGGCTCCACTCTATTTCTAATTTTTTCTTGTCAATGGCCAGCAAACGTTGCTCTCTTACGCTTCATCTGCTACTCTTTGGAGAAAGGAGAGGAACGATCGATGAATCCGAACAAAGAGTTTCTAAAAAACAAAGCAAATGCACTGCCTGAAAAGCCTGGTGTTTATCTAATGAAAGATCAGCACAACGAAGTCTTGTATGTAGGAAAAGCCAAATCATTGAAACAGCGTGTCGTTTCCTACTTCCGAAAAAACCAGCAGCATGCCAATAAGGTGCTTCGCCTTGTTTATAATGTTGTTGATTTTGAAACGATCGAAACAGATACAGAATTGGATGCACTTTTACTTGAATGTCGTTTGATCCAAGCTTTTCATCCTATCTACAACCGACAAATGAACCATTCAGCCAACTACTGCTTTGTTGACTTGACGAATCATACCTTCACGATCACTCAAACACCACAAATTGGCAGTTATGGCCCCTTTCGGCAAACAAAAAAATTGCCGATGTTGTTTCAATTATTGTCAGAAACCTTTCAATTGCCGACTGTCAACGAACTGACGCTACTGACCTTACGTAAGCAACTCCCTCAAATGGATGCGTATCCCTTGGAAGAGAAGTGGCGAGAAATCGGCTGTTTTTTTGCTGGACAAAAAACCGAGTGCTTCTCACTTTTGGATGAACGCTTAACCTATCTTATTGATCATTTATTATTTGAACAAGCAAGTTTGCTACAGGGAGAAATCCATTCGGCGCAAAGCTTTTACCAAGAAATCGTGAGGGTCAATCAGTTTATTCAAGAACCAGAAGTGATTTTTTCTATCCCCCTTGACTTAGAGGAGCCAGGATCACAGACGACTCAAATCAAATACTATCAAGTCAGCTTTGGCAAGTTGATCCAAACAAACATTCTTTCTCCCGAAGAAACATTCCAGCCACTTCCGCCAGCAAGCGCTGCGCTTCCTCTAGCCCCGAAAGATCTCGATCCATTAGGGATCATCCTCAATCACCTGTATCGCCAAGAAAAAGCAGCAGATAAATAAAAAACAGCAAGCCCCAGTAGGCTTGCTGTATAGAAATGAGAAAGCGACGACGAACGTCTCACTCATTCTTATTGGATCAAATCATAGATTTCCATGGCTACAATATCAACGTTATCAAATTGATAAGATTGACTTGATTCTGCTTCCGTTAATTCAAACGTTTCTGTCGAATTGTCATAAGTAACGGTACATTTTTCGACGCCTTCTTTTTCAAAACGACGTACTTGAACTTCATTGTCTTGCGCTTCGACCATCGCTTCTAAACGTTTGATGATAGCGACTAATTGCGAACTTTTCATTCGTAAGCCTCCTTTTTCTGTCCGTTATATTGTATCAAAACATCCTCTATCTTGCATTGATTTTTCGTATTTTTTTTGTCATTTTAAGATTTTTTTCCATCTTGCCACCAAAGTTTAATCAGCGCCTGCGTTCCGTCATTTTCGAAGCCTTTTTCAGCCAACTGATCATACAATTTTTTAGCTAAAGTGGTGCTCGGCAAATCCAATCCCATCTTCTTGGCCTCATCCAAAGCGATTCCCAAATCTTTGATGAAATGTTTGACAAAAAAGCCTGGTGAATAATCCTCTTTTAGGATACGAGGACTGTAATTCGTCATGGACCAATTGGCTGCACCACCGCCAGAAAGCGTGTCAATCACTCGTGGCAAATCAAGACCCGCTTGGTTCGCATAGACCAGCATTTCTGTCATCCCCGTCATGGTTCCGGCAATCATGATCTGATTGGCCATTTTCGTATGCTGACCCTTCCCTGCCCCTCCTTGAAGTTGAAACGTCTTTCCTAAAACTTCAAAAAGTGGTTTTACTTGTTGATAAGCTTCTTCATCGCCACCAACCATAATCGTTAGCGTGGCGTTTCTCGCACCAAGATCACCACCAGAAACTGGCGCATCAATACTCGCTGCACCTTTTTCCTTCGCTGTCTGGTAGATTCGTTCTGCCAAATCAGGTGTACTGGTGGTAAAATCCACCAATGTTTTGCCCGTCACAGTCGTTTGAAAAATCCCTTGAGGCCCATAGTAAACCTCTTCAACGTCAGATGGATAACCAACCATTGTAAAGATGATTTCACTTTCAGATGCAACTTCTGTTGGGGTGTCACACCAAATTGCTCCATTCGCAACGAGTTCATCTGTTTTTGCTTTCGTCCGATTGTAAACATTCACTGTATGTCCTGCAGCTAAGAGATGACCAACCATCGCTTGACCCATGACACCAGTACCGATAAATCCTAATTTCATGCAGATCCCTCCAAAATAAAAAAGTTCATGTCTTTAGTATACGCTAAAAACATGAACTTGCGAAAATTTTCTGTTTAATCGACCGTTCGGCGAAATGCTTTCAATTTAACTTTGAATTTTTCTAATGTTTGCTCGGTTTCTTTTTCGATGCGTTCTGTTTCATAATAAGCAACCATGTCATGGTAGAAAGACAGCATCGACTCACCGAAGCGCAATGCCGAGATCTCGTACATTTTTCTAGCAAGAACTTCGGGATCAGCAGGAATCTTTTGTTCATAATAATCAATAAATGCTTTTGCGAAATCCCGATCACTCTCATAGGTGACGCCTAACGATGGATCATCGATCAAGGTGTTTAAGTAATCATTGCCTTCAACGACTAATGGGGTCCCAGCAGCCATTGCTTCCGTGTATGTCAGTCCTTGTGTTTCTGAAGTGGAGGCACTGACGAAGTAATCGGCAGCGTGGTAATAGATCGCCACTTTATCATTCGCCACTTCGCCGACAAATTGAACATGGTCAGTTAGCGCCATATCCACCACTTTTTCTTCTAATTTTTCTTTATGCGGACCTTTCCCAACGATCACTAATTGCGCATCAGGAATCTTGGTTAGAATTTCCGGCATCCCATCGATGATCGCTTGGATATTCTTTTCATAAGAAATACGACTGAGGGAAAGCAGCATGGGTTGATTCTCAGTGATGCCCAATTTCTCCCGCAATTCTTTTTTCATGTCAGTTGTAATGTCCGGTCGACGAAACTTCTCAACTTCGATCCCCGTGGGGATGATCCGCATTGGTGAAACCACACCATACCCTCTCAGCGTATCGATGACTCGTTCACTAGGACAAACAACACCTGTCGAGTGGTTGGCAAAGAGCCGTGAAAGATATTTCACGTGAGATGGCCGCAAGACCTTTCCGTTGGCGATGTAGTGCAAGTAGTCTTCATACATCGTATGGTAGGTATGGATCACAGGAATCTGCAATTTGCGCCCCACCATTTTCCCCAACATCCCAGAGCCAAACTCGGTATGGGTATGGATCAATTCCAACTCTAATTCTTTGGCGATCAAATAGGCATACAACATGCCGCGCACTACGATTCGCCGGTCTTTGAAGGACACAAACGGGACACTTGGCATGCGAATGATATCTTCTTCATCCAGATCAGCATTTGGATCGGTCGTAGTAAAGATATAGACTTTATGGCCTTTTTTCTCAAGCTCTTCTTTCAATGTCTTGATCGATGTCGCCACACCACTTACCTGGGGGAAGTAGGTGTCTGTAAAAAATCCGATTTTCAAAACGGTCCCTCCAAACTTTCCATTAGTTTCTTCATTCCGTATTCATCACTTTTGTATAAACTTCTTTTAGTTCATATCCGATTTCATCAATACTTTTTTGCTTGGCCGTTTCATAGCCGGCTTCACTCAACTGTGGCAATGTGCCTTCCACGATTCCTTTGATTTTCTCAATAAATCCTTGATTGTTTTTTTCCATGTATGCATTGTGCCCATTGCTTAGCCAACCTTTATAAACAGGAATATCCCGAACAAGCACATTTTGGTGGCTGGCTAACGCCTCAAGGACCACTATTCCTTCTGTTTCTTCATAGGATGGAAAGAAGAACAGATCAGCCGCTGAATATGCCCCTTCGATGATGTCTCCTTTGATATAGCCGGGAAATAGCACGTTTTCTGGATGGTCTTCATTCACAAGGTCGCGGATCTGTTTAGGAATCGTCATCATTGGTGTATGACCAAACCAGATAAACGTATACTCAGGCAATTGTCTGGCTATCTCTACAAAATCAAGAATGCCTTTTCGTTCAAAAAACAAACCGACCGATATAATCACTTTTTGATCTGGTAATAGATTGAAATACTCACGAAAGGCTTTTTCTTTCTCTTGATCAGGCTGATATTTGTCAAGATCGATCCCGTTTGAGATTGCTTCGATCGGCACTTGGATACCATACCCTTCCAAAAGTTCTTTCGAATAAGGGGTCGGGGTGATCAATTGATCGGCTCTGGAATAAAGATTGATCAAATATTTTTTATATAATGGCGAAAGCTGATTTGAACCGATAAATGAATTCCGAAAATCCTCTTCTGTAGAATGGGCATGGTAAATCACTTTTTTCCCTTGTCTTTTGGCTTTGTTGACCATATGCATACTATTGATTCCATACGTGTTGATGTGAAGAATGTCATAATCCTCATCATTTTTATCAAGAGTAAAAGGAATCCCGACAGATGTCAGCGCTCGTTGCTGATGAGCCAATGCGCGACCGATACCTGATTTAGCTAATAATTTTTCTCCTTCAAAATAAAGAAGTACTTTCAAAGATGATTCCTCCTTGGAAATGCTTATATCTGATATTAGTATACCATAGGCGATCGCTGACATACTCCTACCATGGTCCTAGATTTTGTTCCCCATTTAACCATGATACGGGAAAAACTCAGGGAATCATAGCTTAATTCCAAGATATGACAAAACTGTTCGTTTTCTGAAAAAAGTAGTAAGTTGTTGCAAGTCAAATCAAACAAAATGTCTTCTTAAAACAAAAAAGGCAACAAGCAAAAATTGCTTGTTGCCTAGAAATGATTAGTTTACATACTGTTCGATTAACTCTACAACTTCTTCCATTGTATCGCAATCTTCTAAAGCACGTTTTGCTAATTCTTGCATGTCAGTCGTTGACAAGCGTTTCATTAAGCTACGTGTTTTCAGAACAGATGTTGCACTCATTGAGAACTCATCTAAGCCCATACCTACAAGAAGTGGCACAGCAGTTTGATCGCCGGCCATTTCTCCACACATACCAGCCCATTTTCCTTCAGCATGCGCTGAGTCGATCACGTTTTTGATTAAACGTAATATTGATGGGTTGTATGGTTGGTACAAGTAAGACACGCGCTCATTCATGCGGTCTGCAGCCATTGTGTATTGGATCAAGTCATTGGTACCAATACTGAAGAAGTCAACTTCCTTGGCGAACTTGTCTGCTAAGACAGCTGCTGCTGGAATTTCGATCATGATTCCGACTTGGATCTCGTTAGAAATCTCAACGCCTTCGTCAATCAATTTTTGACGCTCTTCTTCATACATTTTCTTCGCTGTACGGAACTCTTTCAATGTTGCCACCATTGGGAACATGATACGCAAGTTGCCGTGAGCAGAAGCACGTAACAACGCACGAAGTTGGGTACGGAACATGTCGTCCCCAAGTTCAGATAAGCTGATACGCAATGCACGATAGCCTAAGAAAGGATTCATTTCGTGAGGCAATTTTAGGTAAGGAAGTTCTTTATCGCCACCGATATCCATTGTACGGACAACCACTGGTTTGCCAGCCATTCCTTCTAAAACTGCTTTGTATGCTTTGTATTGGTCTTCTTCTGTTGGGAAATCAGGAGAATCCATGTACAAGAATTCAGTCCGGTATAAACCGACTGCTTCTGCACCATTGTTGTGGACACCTTCTAAATCTTTTGGCGTTCCAATGTTTGCAGCCAATTCAAAGTGCTTGCCATCAGCCGTAACTGTTTCAGCATCTTTCAATTTTTCCCATTCTGCTTTTTGTTCTGCGTAGGCTTTCCCAGCTTCAACAAATTCAGCTGCTTGGTCATCTGTCGGGTTGACGATAACGTCACCGATAATGCCGTTAACAGCTAAGATGTCGCCCGCTTTCACTTTTGCAGTGATCTCCATCGTTCCAACGATTGCTGGGATTTCAAGAGAACGTGCCATGATTGCGGAATGAGAAGTACGTCCACCGATATCTGTTACAAAAGCTTTTACAAAGTTGCGGTCTAATTGTGCAGTATCACTTGGTGTCAAGTCATGCGCAACAACGACTACTTCTTCGTTGATCATTGAAGGATTAGGCAAAGTCACATTCAACAAATGCGCCAAGATACGTTTCGCAACATCTTTGATGTCAGCTGCCCGTTCTTGCATGTAAGCATTGTCATCCATTGCTTCAAACATACCAATATACATGTCAGTAACTTCTTTCAACGCAGCTTCTGCATTGACTTTGTTATCTGTCACGTTTTGTTTGATTTGACCGATCATCTCAGGATCTGAAAGAACCATTAAATGAGCATCAAATACTTGTGCTTCTGCTTCACCTAAAGTTTGTGCTGCTTTGTCACGGATTTGTTGTAATTCCGCTGTTGACTTCGCTAGCGCATCATCTAAGCGTGCTTCCTCTGCTGCAGTATCTTCAACTGATACTTTTGAAAAAGATAAATCAGGTTGTACTAACAGGTAGGCTTTCGCAACGGCTACACCATCACTAGCAGCAATTCCTTTTAGCATCTCAACCATTATTCAGACAAACCTTCTTTTTTCATTGTTTCTACGATTGCAGCGATTGCATCTGCTTCGTCAGCACCTTCAGCAGTGATAGTAACATCAGAACCTTGGCCAACACCTAATGACATTACGCCCATGATTGATTTAAGGTTTACTGATTTACCTTTGTACTCTAAGTTGATATCAGAGTTAAATTTGCTTGCTGTTTGAACCAATAATGTAGCTGGACGTGCGTGAATCCCTGTCTCAGCAACTACGTGAAAATCTTTCTTTTCCATATTGATCAATCTCCTTTATGATACGTTTTTTTGTGTGAAGGCAAAATTTCCATGCATGCAATGACACCCGAAAAAAATCGCCCTTTCAACTGTTAAGATTACCATTTTTTTCATCGATAGACAACCGTTTTCTCTTAAATAAACGATTGAAATAAATGTCCTATTTATTTTCTTGTACATAACGGTAGATGATCTTCCCGTTTAACCCCGCTTCTCCGACAAAAGAAGACCGATCTTCCAGCTGGAGCCAGACATCTCTAAATGCCAGAAATTCCGGCTGTTGAACAATCAATTCTTTGATCTCTCCATTGCGTAAACGCACTACTTCTACAGCAAAATCTCTGTTCTCCATCGTCCATTCTCACCTCTTTCTTTCTATTATAATTGAATTGATTTCTATTTAAAAGACGCTTTTGTAGATGAAAGAGCAGCGAGAACTTTTCAGAGTAAAATTCTTGCAGTCTGACAAAAAGTTAGTATAATAGAATTATGGTCAGTAAAGGTCAATAATACATTGCCTCGAAGGTGACCGTTTCTTTGCCCACAGCCCCTTTTCTTTTACAAGCGATCAAAAGCGCCGTAAAATAGGGTTGTTGGAACAAATATGAAAGGTCGTGAATCTATGCTTTGTCAAAATTGCGGCAAAAATGAAGCTTCAATTCATTTATATGCCAATGTCAATGGTCAAAGAAAACAACTCGATTATTGTCAAAGTTGTTACCAAAAATTAAAAGCTCAATCTGGGAATGCTGCAGCTGCAATGGCGCAAGATCCTTTTGGATTTGGCAATCTTGATGATCTATTCCGTCAAATGTCTCGTCAAATGCAGCAAGGAAATACCCCTTATGAACAAACTCCACCGACACAAACCGGCGGTAACGGTTTTGTCGGCGGTCAGCCTCCACGCAATAACCAAGCACCTGCAGGTCTGTTAGGAGAATACGGCATCAATATTACCCAAATGGCTCGTGATGGCGAAGTCGATCCAGTCGTTGGTCGTGATTCAGAGATCAAACGAGTGATCGAGATCCTTAATCGCCGAACCAAAAATAACCCTGTTCTTATTGGTGAACCCGGAGTTGGGAAAACTGCCGTCGTTGAAGGGTTAGCCCAAAAAATCGTTGATGGCGATGTGCCACAAAAACTGATGGACAAAGAAGTCATTCGCCTAGACGTTGCCTCTCTTGTGCAAGGTACAGGTATTCGTGGCCAATTTGAAGAACGCATCCAAAAATTGATTGAAGAAATCAAGCAAGCAGAAAACGTGATTTTGTTTATTGATGAAGTCCATGAAATCGTTGGCGCTGGTGCAGCTGGCGACGGAAATATGGATGCTGGAAACATCTTAAAACCAGCGCTTGCCCGTGGAGAACTACAAATGGTCGGAGCAACGACGTTAAATGAATACCGCATTATCGAAAAAGATGCTGCTTTAGAACGCCGTTTGCAACCAGTGCGTGTGGATGAACCTTCTGTTGAAGAAACCATTCGTATTTTAAAAGGCCTGCAACCACGCTATGAAGATTATCATCATGTGAAATACACGGATGAAGCGATCGCAGCTGCCGCTACCCTTTCTAACCGTTACATCCAAGACCGATTCTTGCCTGATAAAGCGATCGATCTGCTAGATGAAACAGGTTCGAAGAAAAACTTGACGATCCAAATCGTTGATCCAAAAACGATCGAAAAGAAATTGCAAGAAGCAGAAGAACAAAAGCAAGCAGCCTCTCGAGAAGAAGATTTTGAAAAAGCTGCTTACTATCGCGATCAAATCAACAAACTGCAAAAAATGAAAGAACGTCAAATCAGCGAAGAAGAAACGCCAGTCATTACTGAAAAAGACATGGAACAAATCGTTGAAGAACGGACGAATATTCCAGTTGGCGAATTGAAAGAAAAAGAACAAACCCAATTAAAAAATCTCGCGGATGACTTGAAAGCAAAAGTTATCGGACAAGATGAAGCGATCGACAAAGTAGCCAAAGCGATCCGCAGAAATCGGGTCGGTTTAGGCAAACAAAATCGTCCAATCGGCTCTTTCCTTTTCGTCGGTCCAACCGGTGTCGGGAAAACGGAATTAGCCAAACAATTAGCTTATGAAATGTTTGGCTCCGAAGAAGCAATGATTCGTTTCGACATGTCAGAATACATGGAAAAACACAGTGTATCAAAATTGATCGGCTCTCCTCCTGGCTATGTTGGCTATGAAGAAGCAGGTCAATTGACTGAAAAAGTTCGTCGGAATCCTTACAGCTTGATTCTATTGGATGAAGTGGAAAAAGCCCATCCTGATGTATTGCATATGTTCTTGCAAATTCTCGATGATGGTCGTTTGACGGATGCCCAAGGACGTACGGTCAGCTTTAAAGATACCCTGATCATCATGACAAGTAATGCCGGAACCGGCAAAGTTGAAGCCAACGTTGGCTTTGGTGCCGCACGTGAAGGCATCACTCGTTCCGTGTTAAATCAATTGAACAATTACTTTACGCCAGAATTTCTCAACCGCTTTGACGGGATCATCGAATTCAAGGCACTAAGCAAGGAAAACTTGTTATCGATCGTGTCCCTTATGCTGCATGATGTCAATCAAACCCTTAGTCATCAAAAACTGCATATCGATGTTCCGCAAGACGTGCAAGAAAAATTGGTGGATCTTGGTTACAGTGCAACGATGGGTGCTCGCCCGCTGCGTAGAACGATCCAAGATCAAATCGAAGATGGGATTGCAGAATTCTATTTGGAGCATCCGCAAGTGCGTCAGTTAAAAGCCCAATTGGAAGATTCAGATAAGATCATTGTAACTTCCGCTGAATCCCCTGCACCTTCTTCAGAAGCCGACACGACTGAAGAATAATCTTCGGAAACTAACGATTGACAAGCTTTAAAAACGTGTCTTGAACCGTTTCCTTTGCCAGACAACCATGTTTTGCCAAAAAATTGGGTAATTCCGAGTTGTCTGGCTTTTCTTTTGAAAAAAAACGCCCTATAATGTTATTAATAAATACATAGAATGTGAGGTGAGTCTGGTGAAATTAATCAATGTTACGAACAGCCATTCTCGACTAGTATTGAATCAACTTGAAAATACCGACGCAGAACTTGTAAAGGTTTACACAGCCGGAGATACGACCGTGATCTTTACCTCAGCGCCGAACCACAATGAAATTCTGCTGATCAATAAAAAACGAAATATTCGCCCGACAGAAGTAGAAGAAATCAAAAATTACTTTCTAAAAAAATTACCTGATGGCTCGTATGATCCTTCAACCATCTCTGTGATCCAAATGCCTGAAGTGGTTGAAATCTCCATCAAAAAATCCTTATCCTCATCCCATTAGTTTAGCCTAATTACGTCTTAAAAAAATATCTATAAAAGATGACTGTCGCAGCCTTCTTTTATAGATATCTTTTTTGTTTGAATGTAACCAAGAATTTACTTAGCCTTTTAATCAAAACTGTACTCTTTCCGCTAATACTAGCTGATTTTTTCTATCGTATCTGATCGAATTCGTCCTTCAATAATCTTGCTATTGATAAACTCCCCTAATCTTTTCCATGTCTCAATATTATGGATATCTTCAAGAAAGAAAAAATACTGATTTTCTTTCGACTCAACGAACCGATCAGAAATAACAAGATCTGCATCTGCAAAATTTCCTACCATGGTAACTGTCTCTGGTTTGTATACACCTGTTATATAATTTTTCACTAACACGGCATAGTTGGCATGGTACGTAATATGGATCATTACATGCAAGGGTTTTGCCATGACATGTACAACATAAGAATAGAGCAGCTCAGTTAACTGGGTACTAAATATATCTAAATCTCGCTCTGATATACTTTCTTTGTAAACAGATTTTAACATCTCTTTTATGGTTAAAAATTTATCATTCATCAGTAATTTTTTGTCTTCAAGATAAAAGAAAGAGCTTAAGCTTAGTTTATCTGTGATTAAAGAGCGATAGACCAGCTGGAAGACAAACGTGCGATGAAGATTATCAGGAATGCTATAACTTTCTTCCATTTTTTCTAATGCTTCAACCGCTCTATCCACGATAGGATTTTTTGTTAGTCTCATTAACCCTTCCCCTAAACGCTCACAAATCTCAGGAGTTAAGTATTCTGGGAAGAAATATACAGCAAAGAGATAGTAAAGAAATTTTTCTGATTGAAAAGCAGCATCATTTATTTTTTTATTTAAAGGATAAAACGCTTGGGAAAAGCTTAAATGAAGCTCTTCGTACAAGCACAAACCAATAGACATCTCTTGATCTGAGATCACATCGGTATAGTGGCTCATCTTGTGCGCATCTAAAAAAATTCTAGTTATTCTAGAAAGTTTGTCCCGTTGAATCTTAGTAGGACTCTTTTCGTTTCTATAAAGATAATTGTTGTCTTCTGCAAATGTCGTAGAATGGCTATTCAAGATATATGAAAGCATTCTGATTTGACTCTCCCTTCCTTCCACAATCAAATAATTCATTCTCTTACTGATCTGACACTCTATCCCCATAGATCGTATGATATCGTTTGCCCTATTGACTAATTTATAACAATAAGACTGACTATAATTAAAATGAGTGGATAGTTTGATCATCCCCACTTTTCGATGCCTAAGAAAGTAAATCAAGACTTGGAAAACGGCACTTTGCTTAATATACGTTATTTTCAAATTTGAATACAGCGAAGGATAAGTTCCTGATGCTTTCAACGTGGATATCCGAAATAATCGATTTTCGAATCTGATCAGTGCGTCTGTCGTGCTTGTGTTTTCTATGTAATCTTCGTTTATCTGCATGATTAATGATTTCACATTGCGGTTCGTAAGTGAATGCTTACAAGCTAATTCATCGATTGATGCTTCCGTCCTTGAAATAATATCCTCTAATAAATTCAATTTTTGTTCTTGCCGCTCCGTTAGAAACAACTTCCATAAATCCATGGTAATCTCCTTCTTAACGATAGTTACTTCTGTGATGTTAGTTAACTCATAGTTAACAAGAAAACATATAACATTAGTTATTAATAAAAAAGAATATCTCTTTTATGCTAAAATCTGCTGCTTTTTAATAATAAAAAGCAAAAAGAAATGATCCTGCCGTTCATAAAAAACTACTGCAAGGATCATCAATTACTCAAAGGACCAATGAAGCCAACCGATTTGTAAAGTCCTTTAACGATTTACCACCGAACCTTTTCCCTGATCAAAGTGAAAAAAACTATAGAAAATAAGCAAGTACAAAATAAAAACAGCTTTTTTCGAGACAGACCTGTGGGAGGGCAAAATGTGCGGCCGCCCAACTGTCTGTCAAAGGATTAAGAAAGATTTTACGCAACAAGAAAAGTCTAGGAGTAACGATCTCCCCTAAACTTCTCTTATTTTTTTAGCAATTTTACAAGCGTCAAAATAAGCAAAACGGAAACGAGTAATAAGGCGATGACCAACCAAAGATTGGCTTTTGATTGAACAGTAATTGTATTGCTAGAATCAGCAGCCTCCTCAATAAACTGGTCGACCTCTTCCTTTGTATAATGAAAATACGTTGTCGTTTCGTCGTTGCCATCTGATCGTATAAATTGATACTCCCCAGACATCAATTTGGCCCCATCCAACAATGGGACATTAAAGAGCGTTTTTATATAGGGTGAAAGAACAATCTGTTCCGACGCTATCTTCCCTTCAGCGATAATCTCCTGATTGGGATTGATCACACGATAGGTGCCACCCTCAGCATAGGTCACAAGCGGATCATTATTATATAGATAATAAGAAAGAGTCGTTGTGTCTCCAGTAATCGTAAATTCAAAATCCCCGATAGTCTGTTTTGTTCCTTTAGCCAGTTCATTCAGTTTTAGGCGAACGACGATTACTTTCTGATAGATTTGCTGAATATCTACAGAATCTTTATTTTCTTGTATACCGATTACCTGAGAAAAATTGATCCCACCTAATACTTCCCCATGAATCCTTTTATTTACATTAATGATGATTTGAACATCTCGACTTTGCTTTGCATCTAATTGCAAAAAACCATCAACGAAATTCCCATCTTGCGGTTGGATTTTTACATAATTCTTTAAATCATAATCTTGGTTCAGTAAATTTTCTGTTTCCGCTACATAAGTCATCGAATTCCTCGTAGAAACAGCGATACTTGGAAAAACCGAGACTTCAATGGCATAGTTTTCAAGATTGGTAACAGTTGCCGTATAGCGATATTCCTGATTCAATTGAGGTGCAAATTGAATATCCTTTACCTGACTTGTCTCATCATCAGCTTGGATCGAAACATTAAATGAAGAGCTGATCTGTTCTTCCGCTGCTACACTTTCAGTGTAAAAGAACATTCCTAAGAACAGGCAAAAAAAGACCACCTTAAAAAAACCGTATTTCTTCTCGCAGTCAGAACTAGACATGAAATTAAGGTGTAACGTCCGTAGCTTCTGATGCAGTCAAAGTGATTAGATAATCTGCTTTTTTGGTACTGTCAAATGTTGCTGGATCGATCGTATAGTCAAAAGTACCTGTTTGAGTTGCTTCGTATCCTTGCTCTGCTTCCACACTGAATACTTCACTTGTAGCAACGGTTAGACCAGGTGCAATTGTTTCTCCCGGCACTTGTGCTGTGATCACCACTTTTTTTGCACCAAAGGATTTATTCGCTAATGTTCCCGATAGTGAGAAAGTACCTGATAGCGGATCTGCTTTTGCATCCGTAAAACTAATCTCTGCAAAGTCAACCGTTTTTGTTTCAGCAGGTGTTTCTAACGTAAATGTTGCTGTTCCTTCGTTAACAGTTACAGCAACTTCCTCTGCTGCTACAGGTACGGACACACCAATAGAGAGAGCAAATAAGAACGCTGTTGCTAAGATAACCTTTTTCATTGATTTCATTCCTCCTTATATATTTTTTTGTAAGAATCGAGCTTACAAAAAAACTATACACTATTTTTTTTGGCAAACTTCTCTTCTTTTTGCAATTTTTTTCACCAAAAGAATAAAGGATTTTTTAATCTTATCTCGCGAAATTTTCATTTTCCTCCATCAAAACTGGTGGCAGTTAACGAAAATAAATAGACATGAAAAGTGAAATTTTTTCAGATAACAGTCGTAACGCTTATTACTTTGACCCACTCTTTCTAGCAAATAAGGAAAAGTCAAGCCACTATTTGTTTATTCCGGCATGAAGGAAGTATCAGTCGTTTCCATTTCTTCCATTAGAGAAGAACTTTCATTACTCTGCAAGAGACTCTCTGTGGAAAAGGTTGCCTCTGTTGAAGAGGTACTTGTCGTAGCTGATTCCCCTACACTCTCATCACTCTCGACGATGGATGCATGGTCTTCTTGCTTGTTACTTGACGGCAAAAGTGAAGACGGCAAATTTTGATTCGTCGCTGCAGAAGAGATTTCCGTGATAGTAAAAATTACTTTATAGTTACCTTGATCTGCCGTCAGAAATTTTTTAGGATCTAATGTAACATAAAAATGGTGGTCATCCATCGTTTCTGTTGCCACCATTTCTGCCGCATTTTCAAAAGCAGCGCTCAAACCACTGCCATTTGAAGAGATCTCCAAGTGATAAGCCGTTGTCACATCACTGGCAGAACTTTCAACTTTTAGACTACCTTCATAACTCAGTAATTCATTGCTAAAATCAATCTCCTGAAAATCAAAAATGATTGGTTCTTCCACCGTTAGTGAAAAACTCGCTTCTGCAGCAAAAATTCGTTCCGTATACAATAAAGAAAAACACGAAACCATTAAAAGACAGCTTGCTTTAATCCGTTTCATCATTCTAGTTCTCCTTGAGTAAAAATACCTACTGTTTTAAGGCAAGACACGATTCACTATTACCAAACAAATGACATCCTTCCCTTTCTTGCGGTATCCCTCCGCTTAGAAAGGTGGTCTCTACTCGACAAAGGTAAAAAAACTGATCGTAAAGAGAGGGAGATCTTTTGTTCATCATATTCCCTTACGCATGTTCTCTTCAGTCAATTATCGTCAATAATTCCTTCAACAGTCATTCATCCAGTCAAAAAATAGTTATTGATTTTGGTCTTGTGAATCCTTCTCCGCTTAAATCATAGCATAAATGGAAAACCCTCAATTCTCCTCAAAACACCGATATTTACAGTCTAGGGAGAATTGATTTCCTCAATGATGCAAAATGACGCAACAGTTTATTTGTTTTAAGTCAGAGCTATTCTTCTATATAGCCAAAGGAACTTTCACTTTTATGGTTTCACCACCCAAGCCTCATCATAGTAATCGATCGTAAATTCAGTATTTGGAAATTCAGTCTTCACAAATTGCTTTATTGCCGCCAACTCTGTTTCAACATTTGTAATCAAAGTGATATATTCTACCTTGTTTGTGTCCTTCAACTCGACTATGTATTGTTCTGCATCTGTCCAATGGGCATCAATAAATGTGAAAGCTACCTCTTCAGAGGCATGTTTAAACCCATCCATTATCAAAACGTTAGAGGAATCAACGATTTTCAACGTGTCTTTCAGGATATTCAATGAATCAACGATATATTTTTCTACTTGATCTAGGCCAAAGTTTATCGGAAACACGCAATTTCGATAGAAATGATCGTATCTTTCGTTAGCAAAACGTATGGAATACATTCTTTCACTTAAGCGTATATTTTCTATTATTTCCATCATCTTCAAATCACCTTCAGGTTTATTTATTACAAATAAAATTGCTATAGTTAAAATACCGCAATTCCGACTATTTTATTTATCTTTTTTTGTCAAAAATTTGCACATTATTTAGCAATTTTTTTTAATGCGGTCTCAAGCAACTCAAAGTAAGCGGTTCTTTCTCAAACGAGAAAAGCACCTGAGGCTAATTTCCATTTCGTTTTTTAGCACTCATCTGCCAGCAACCCAAAACAAATTTTGAATCGACTCAAAAAAAGAGAGCGCCAGCTGCGCTCTGCTTTATGTATATTTCGCCAAGATCGCTGATTGGATCATGGCATTCAAATTATCCCAATCTCTTGTATTATGAACATTGCCAAAAAATGCAAATTTTTGTGATGCATTATGGATCAGCACACCATCTGAAACCAAAATATCAGAGTCAGCTAGATTGGCATTAAACTTGATAACTTTCTCATTATAGATTTTCAATAGCGTATTTTTGATAACAGGGATATATTCCGGATGATTCAAAAGAGAGATACCAATAGTGATTTGATCTTCTTTTTGGATAGGGAGGTAGGAAGTAACGATTTGGGAAAGCTTACGAATAAAAAGCGGCTCTCTTTCGATCCATCCCCGATGATTATTAAGGACCCGATCTATGATAACCTCCACTTCAACCAGTCGATCATTTGTATAATCAATCTCCCCGATTGACAAAAAATTATCTAGATACAGATGGATATAGCCCCAAGTATTGATCACTACTTCATAGATAAAAACTGATGAAGCCTGCTTTGTTAGAGCATATTTCTTTGAAAGTTGTTCAAGAATCTGAGAAGCAAAATCCACATAATCATTGTTTTCAAGCATGAGGAATTTTTCCCCGATCACCTTTTTTTCAGACTCTCTCACTGTTTCTGGGATGAAAAGCACCCGCCAAAAATAATAGTAGACAAGTTCTTTTTCCACATCAGATTGATTGCGAATAGGAAAAAGATTTGCCAGCTGTTGATCATTTTCTTTCTTTAAACAATGATAAAGCGCTAATGTTGACGCATCAACTCCAGGAACAATATTCCCTCGAAGAATGGCATTTTCAATAATAGAAAAAACGATCGCATGCTTGACCTTTGTCGTACGCAACGTCTCATAATCTTTGGCGATCCACTCCACACTAGAACGGATGGGATGTTCTGTATAAACATTACAGGCCATGACTTCGACGAGATAATGATACATGCGAATACATGATTCTTCCCCTGTTAATTGAATCGAATCACTGCTATTACTGATTTTTATCGGTACATTTTGGACCGCGAACATTTTTTTTAAATAACTAAGCAGTTTATAACAATATGAAACACTAAAAATCAGCTCTTCTGAAATATCCACCATTCGTGTTTTTCGTTTTCTTAATAAATAGATGAGGAGTTTGTAATAGGGAGATTCCAAAAAATACTTTTTTTTGAGGTTTACAAAAATATACAGACTTTGTTCTTGATTTAAATCATCAGACAGATGAAGTGTTCTTTTTTCAAGAAAAAAAAAGGAGTCCTCCAGCGTTGAAATACCGGCTAGATCATCATCGATCTCAGTTAAGAGGATTTTCACCTGATAAAGTGACTTACTGAGGGATTCTCCAATCGCATCTAAAGAAAGTTGTTTTTCAACAACGAGATTTCTTACAATTGTTAGTTTATCAACTTGTTTCTTAGTTAAGTAAAACCTATACAATTTTTCTATATAATCCAATTTTTCAACCGCCTTAATAAAAAATATCCCAGCTTCCAATTATATTAAAAAAACTTTAAGTAACTGCCAAATCATTCACAAAACGGTCATTTTTAATCATTTCTTCAACTTTAACTCATTTTAAGATTTTTCTCTTAATCTGAAAAGTATTCTGACTGAGAGTAGTATTCACTGTTATGATACCCATTTTGATATTGTAGCTCTGACTTGATCGATCTGCTTTTGGTATCAATAATGAATCTACATACGAAGCTTGTTCTTCAAACTCCGCAAATATGTGAAGAAAAAAAGCCTTTCTACACTTTCTGCTACTTACTGATTCACAAAAAAAAAACGCTTGATCCAGCAGCGCATCATTTATAGGAAAACTAAGCTTGCTCACTAAGATCCTTTCTACTGGCTAGGAGTGTCAGTCATAAGAAGCGGAAAATCAGCAGTCACATTGATGGTTCACTTTGTTCATGGAATCAAAGTTCTTCCGTCCATTGTAAAAAAAAGTAAGCTGGCTTCTGCAGGAGTAGTGGATTTGTAGCCTCTCGCCTATTCGATTGTCAAATGGCTCTCCTAGGGGATTGAGAAAGCTTGCTATTAATGTCTCGAGAAATTGATTGCTAGCTTTGTCGTTCTATCCACTTGCCGAAGACAAACTAAAGCAACTCCCTTTTACTAAGGCGTAAAAAAGCGTGGTAAAATGTCAGAATATTCAAACATAATTTCCGATAGAAAAAGATGAACTTCTAGAAAGAAGGATCAAGTTCCTTTTAGAGTACTGCGTTCTCGTTTTATCCAGCAATCTTTGTATTCATAGATATTCAAAATGACCAAGTCATCCGTCAATTCATTAAATGCGTCAATCAATTCTTTATCCCCCGCATCAACATTTCCCACTACCTTAAAGTCAGAATAGTTGCCCGATTTGTCTACACATTCGATCACATAACAAATAACATCTCCCCAAAAATGCTCTAGTCGATGGTGACAACCGGCTTGATCTAAGCGTGCATGTTCCGCGATACAAAACACGTGATGGATCGTGTGGGTAAGGATGTTGATCTCCCCTAAAGAATCTTCCAAATACGCTAGTGTTTCAGCGATATCTGCTTTTTGATCAACAATTAGATTTCGTTCTAAAATCGAATTTACTTTATTACTGAAAAAACGAACGCTTATCATCAAAGCCTTTTGCTGTTCAATATTTTTTTCTTTAGACTGCAGCATATTTTCACACTCCTAAAAAGAACTTTAATCCTCTTTAATAAGCATATAGCATCTTCTTTTTTTATTTTATCGTCTTTTGATGAAAAAAACTAAAAAAAAAATAATCATTTATTATAATAAGAAGAATTTGCCAGTTACAGAAAAAAATGAGTGTTGAATTTTTTAAACGAAGCTCTACCCTGAAAGTCAATGGCTACCCCAAGAGTTTGCTAATTCCCTTCACGATCCATCCTGATAAAATAGGAGGCATCCTGTTTTGAATTGACAGTTCTCATGAATTGCACTTTCAAACAATGGGGTACTATTGACCTTTCGTTTATATCCAGAAACCCTAACTCTGTTAGCTTTCTTCACCAGACCCTGCTGGTCATTCCTAAAAATGATTCCGCTGAAATCCCTCTTTTCTTTGTAAGAATTTCATATCGCTAGCACTCCTTCAACCGTCATCACAATAAACATAATTTTACCTATACTTTTTGGGACTGTTCAATCATAAATGATTTCTCAGCCCCATTTTGATATGAAATAAAAAAGCCGATCTTTCTCAAATAAAACCTTAACCTGACACAAGAAAACAACAGAGAAAGTGAAATACTCTACGAGGTCATTCTACCAAGAAATCCCCACGATTAACAGATAAAAACGCATATTCTATAATTTATTCCAATAATTTTGACAATATTCGCCGATATCTTTATTCTATGTCAATTTTTGTATTACTTAAAAAGATTCCTGAGAATGCAGGAAAAAGCAATCATACGGACAGTTGTAGAGAATAAAAGCGATCACTTAAATTAAGCCCTCAGAAAACTTGTTCTGTATTTCAGTGAATCTTGGATTCTTAAGAGACTAAATCAAAGGGTTGAAGTCAAGTCATTTGTTGACTTCTGCACTTCACCTACCCTACCTGAAAAACCTCCACAAAATAGTGGCTGATGTTTACGCTGGGCATACTACTCTGCTTATGAACGAAACCGACCTAGATAAAGAAAATGGCCTATGATCTTCCTAGAGAAACGCCATTGCCAACAAACGAAGAGGATTGTGTTACTACAATTTTGACCGACAAATCACAGAATAGCATCGGGAAAAGTGCTTTTTTAGCAACAGATCATGCATCACAAAATGGAGAGATGCCCTGGATGCCACCAATTTGAAGCAATGGTTTCATTTGTTGTTCGTCTAATAGGCTATTTTTGCTTTACTCCTTCGTTTTAGTTATACAGGAACTTCCATAGGAAAAACAACCTATCCCTCCTTCAAAAATCCCCAGCAAAACAAACAACCATACTTTTTATCAATTTTCTACACTATTTATCGATAATTTGCAAGAATAAAGATAATATTCAAGATAATTTCCCTTTATACTTTTTATATTCAGAAAAACATCTGAAAATCTAGAACGAGGTTTAAAAATGAAAAAAACTTTCTTAAGTATCACTCTCGGAGCCGCAATCTTACTAACGGGAGGAGTCAATGCGACCGCCTTAAGCGTCAGCAATCCTAATAGCGAACCCCTCAAAGTTACCATCTTAGATGGAAATTCTGCTTTCGCTTTTCACAACGAAATGCGTTTAACGAATGGGGGAAGGTTTACTATCGGAGATGCCTTTTTCGAAAACAGCCCCCTTTCTGCGCGAGGAGGAATTTCAAATGTGGGCGGCGCACTATTTAATTACACTCGCTCACCCATTGAGGTAATCGTTGAAGTCAAAGCCCCTGAACAAAGTGGCATCCAAATCACTGATAACCCTACAGTGACGATCAAAGCCGAGGCTATTTCTCGTGGAGAAAACACGATCAACTCCACTTATTCCGTTAGCCGTGAGACTGCTTTCTTAACAGAGCCACCAATAATTACTGTTACAGCCAGACTTTCAGGGGAAAGTGAAAACTTTTCTTGTGTATCACTATAAGCAAAAAAGATAGCCAATTTTTGTACACAATCGAACCATCCGAATCTTTTCTATAAAACGACAGAGACTTATTTATCAAGTCTCTATCGTTTTCATTTTATAAACAAAAACCGACGCAGTAGTTTGCAGATCGTTGCTGCCAGCTTCAAATGAACGAATGATAATCGCAATAATAAATTTTAACCACAATAAAATATTCCAGCGTATATATTTTATATATTTTCAAAAAAAATAGCACTAAATCGGATAATCGCTACCCTAAATTGCATATTATAATTCATTTAAGCAGTGCAACAACTGCAATAATTAAAGTGAGGTTTTGAATATGAAAAAAATTGTTCTAGGCAGTACTCTCATTGCATCTTTGTTGTTAGCCGGAGGAGTCAACGCGTATGCTGTGACAGATGTCCCTGACCCGATAACGATTCCGATTGAACTCGAATATGGAGATGCATCTTTCGTGTTTAATGATATCTCTTTGACAGCACCAGTTATTAGTGAAAGTATATTTGAAGGACCTGTTGAAGGGACTATTTCAAATGTAGGTGGTACTTTGACCAATTTAACTGCTTCTACAGCAATCGTTAATTTTGCTGTTAACGCGCCTGATGACTTTGATGGAATCGTTGTCGACGCCAATAATCTTGAATCTTTGACTGCTGACCCTGTTGATATTGAATCCCTAGGAACAGACATAACATTTACAATCGATCAAACATTTGCACAAGCTTTTGCTGCATTAGCAGAAGATGCAGACGCTCCTGTGATCACTGTAACTGCACAAGATGGTACCGATCCTGGTCAAACTCCATCACTATAATTTTCAAAAGGAAAAAAAATCATGAATCATACATTCAAACACAGAAATTCTTTTCTAAGGATTTCTGTGTTGCTTCTCTTTATAGCATTCATTAGCAATGCAAGCATCCGTCGCGTAAATGCCGATGAAACTGCAAATTCATTAAAACTTACACTTAGTGAAACGGAGTACAAAACTTCTGATAATACCTTGAGTATTTCTCCTGAGATGGAGACGGCGTATATTGTTGAAATTACACTAGAAAATGTTGGATCCGGTGATTCATCCATTGTCGTCACACCTTACACCTCTACTGCTCTCTCACGAGAATCAGCTATTATCTATAGCGATGACTTAAACTTACTGCTAGATGACAAGTATAACTTTTCCAATTATGCATCAATCGAATCAGAGGCATTAGATGACGATAATCAAATTGAGATCCCTCCGAATGAACCCGTTCTGGTGACCGTTACGATTACTCTTCCAGAGGAGCCTGCACGTGAAGGAACCGTGATGGGGGCAATCAATTTTAGTCAGATCATGGGTCTTGAAACAGCAGAAGATTCAATCGGTATTAAATCTGTGTACGAATCACTTATTTTTATCAACTTACTTTTTAGTGAAGTGGAAGAGCTCAAAGACGTCGTTTATGAAGATTTCTCCTTTGTTGCGCTTCAAGATACGGTAAACCTCCAATTTTACGCCCTCAACTATAATCCTATTTTAGGCAACTTGAACAATGCACTCTACGAACTAATAAACCCAAATGGAGAAATAATTGCCTCTGGGGAGTTAGCAGATTCCGTTCTTTTAACGCCGTTAACCAAATCAAGAATGCAGATTCCTTTAATAGACAATAGTGAACTTATTGAAGGCGAATACCGGTTGACAATAGAAACAAGTAGAAAAGCAATCACCACTCTTTTTTCTTATGAGAAAGAAGACCTGGATGACTTCAAAAAAGAAAGCATTCCCACAAATACTGTCACTATTCAGTCAGACAATCAATTGTTTATCTGGATCATCCTAATTCTCTTAGCAGCACTTACAGTGGCAGTCATATATATAGTAAGATCAAAAAGAAAAAGAGAGGGCTAGCTCCTCTCTTTTGTGCTGTTTCTGCTTATTCCACTGCTCATCAATCATTGATAGCTTCCTTTTTAAAGTAATGTTGCGTATCTCCTCGCCGAAGTGGGACAAGAAAAACCGCTCATATCAAATAAGCGGTTTTTCCTGATATATGCCTAAATATTTTTTCTTCAATGATCATTTCTTTTGAAAAAAAGGTTGCTGTCTCGTACTGGCTTTTCTCCCCTATAAAAAACTCAGCACTAGCCTCATCCTCGACATCACTGATCGAATCTTCTAGTTTGGTAGAATCATTATCAAGGGAGTCTTCTTCCAAGTTTGCTTGCTCGTCGTAATTAGATTCTGCTTCTTCCTTTTGGCTCTCGGATTCATCTTCGATGCCATTGTCTTCTTGCTTTTCATCGTCTTGGTCTTCATCTGTCAAGTTTTCATCCGGTATCTCTTCTTTTTCCTCATCCGTCTGATTCATTTTTATCTCTTTCGTAAAGGTCTCTGAATCATCAATTGCTGTAAAAGTGACTGATAGGTAGTACTCAGAGTTGGAATCAAGATATTCCTTTATGTTCAATGTTGCAGCTATGTTAAGAATCATTGATGCTTCATCAGCATCCTCAATCTGAATGATCATCTCTTCCGAACCGTTCACGCTGTTTAGTTCTGCTGAAAATGCTTCTCCAACAGCAGTGATTGTAACGCCAAAAGCACCCTCACTGCCGTTGCTATCGACAGTCAGCTGAAGATCTTGTGTGGTTCTTAACAAATAATAGTGTTCATCCTTAAAGTCAATCGTGTTTAAATCAAAAATCAAAGTTTCGGAAACGTCATCAGCCATAGCCTCTAGTGTTGGAAATAAAATCATCACCGAAAAAATGAATAACAAACTTTTTAGCACTACCTGGTCCCCTTTCTTCTTTCAGAAATCACTTGTATTTAACAAATAATCATTCGCTTTAGCAAAATCGATCTATAGATAACTAGTACCAAATCCTGCTCAGATATCTTCACTTATCTTCATTAGTAGCATCTGACAAAAAGAAGATGTCCCTCAATCAATGAATTAAATGCCCACTAACACTGGCCGTCTCTTTTCTGCTTTTCCTCTACTTTCAAACAAGAAGAAAATTTCCTGAATCATCAAATGTTGCCTAGACTATTTTTCTATTCATTTCAAATGCAATTCCTTGCTGTCATCTTAAATACTACGCTCTTTTCCCAACTCATTTTTATCTTCTTTTAAAAGAATGTTTATGAATTAGGATAATTTTTTCAGAAAATTCTTCAATCAGTGAATCATTCACGACTAATCCCACATTTCATTCTGCATCAAAAGCACCCTGGCAGCACAAAAAAGCCCCTTCTTATCCATTTTGATAAGAAAGGACCTTTTACGATCGTTCACCTAAAAAAGATTCACGCTACCCACAAAGTTGCGCATACCTAAACAGTCTAGCGGGAAACGGCTCTTACATCAAGCTCTTCAATTCGACATCTGGGTACTTGTCAGCGAACCAACGCATTGCAAATTGATTTTCAAATAAGAACAATGGTTGATCGAAACGATCTTTCGCTAAAATATTACGGCTTGAGCTCATGCGCTCATCTAAGTCTTTCGGATCGATCCAGCGAGCGATCTTGTGGCCCATTGGGGTCATAATAACTTCTGCATTGTACTCATTCATCATGCGGTATTGGAAAACTTCAAATTGCAGCTGCCCGACAGCACCAATGATATACTCATCACTAAGATACGTCTTGTACAACTGGATGGCTCCTTCTTGAACCAACTGATAGATTCCTTTGTGGAATGATTTTTGCTTCATCACATTTTTTGCAGTGACTTTCATAAAGAGTTCCGGAGTAAACGATGGTAGCTCTTCGTAAGCAACTTTGAGTTTTCCTTCATAAATCGTATCACCGATTTGATAATTTCCCGTATCATAAACCCCGATGATATCTCCAGCGACTGCTTCTTCAATATTTTCTCGGGTATCTGCCATAAATTGTGTCACATTGCTGAGTTTCATTTTTTTACCGGTACGCTCTAGTGTCACGTCCATGCCTCGTTCAAAGGTTCCTGAACAAATACGGACAAAGGCGATCCGATCACGATGGGCAGGATTCATATTTGCTTGGATCTTGAACACAAACCCGGACATTTCTGGTTCATAAGGACTGACTTCATCACCGGCCAAAGTTTTGTGACCATAAGGTGCTGGTGCAAAGGACAAGAATGTTTCCAAAAAGGTCTGTACACCGAAATTCGTAAGGGCAGAACCAAAGAACACGGGTGTTTGATCGCCACGAGCGATTTTTTCTGTGTCAAAGGCATCGCCAGCTTCTTGCAGCAATTCCACTTCTTCTAAAACTTGTTGGAACAGCCCATCTTCGGCAAATGGATGGTCTGCAGGAAATTGTCCATTTTCATCTAGGGCAACTAAACGTTCCCCACCGTGATTGTCTGGACGGTAAAATTCGACCCGTTGGTTATGGATATCATACAGCCCTTCTAAGCCTTTCCCCATGCCGATCGGCCAATTCATTGGAAATGATTCGATCTCTAAAAGATCTTCTAGCTCTTCTAGTAATTCTAATGGTTCACGGCCATCACGGTCGAGTTTATTGATGAAGGTAAAAATTGGAATGCCGCGTTTTTTAACCACTTGGAAAAGTTTTTTCGTTTGCGCTTCGATCCCTTTTGCGCTATCGATCACCATAACCGCACTGTCCACCGCCATCAAGGTACGGTAGGTATCTTCAGAAAAGTCCTCATGCCCAGGAGTATCTAAAATATTGACCCGTTTGCCTTGGTAATCAAACTGCATAACGGAACTGGTAACGGAGATCCCCCGTTGTTTTTCAATTTCCATCCAGTCGGACTTTGCGAAATTGCCAGTCTTTTTTCCTTTGACCGTACCGGCTTGGCGAATCGCGCCACCGAATAGTAATAATTGTTCTGTAATGGTTGTTTTCCCCGCATCCGGGTGGGAAATAATCGCAAAGGTACGGCGACTATCGACTTGTTGTTTTAATTTTGGATTATCCATTGATTTTATTGCTCCATTTCTTGTATTTACAATGCGAACAGTGTCCATCTAAGACTGTCGCTAGTTTTCTGACCAAATCAGTATATCATGGATAAGGGTGATAAAAAAGCAAAAAAAGACAAGAACCCCCTTTGACTGGTCTCTTTTGAAGAGTCAGGCAAAGGGCGTTCCTTCCATTTGATGGAAACAAATTAAAATGCTGGCAATAACGTATCACTATGCTCGTTTTCTAAAAACTCACGAACTTTATCGCTAGTCATGGCACGACGCAATACAGCGATTTTTTCAGCATCTTGATTGTCTTCTCGAGCAACCAATGAGATAGCAAAGCGATCATCGATGGTCTTTTCTAAGAAAAGGGCATCTGCTGGTTTCAAACCGATTTTCGCAATATAGGTTGGGTAATTGTATACCAAAGATACATTTGGCTCATCATAGGCTTCCGCAAGATTCAGTAGATCGACAGATAACCATTCAAAGTTTTTCGGATTTTCGGTAACGTCTTTAAGTGTTCCATTGACACCAACGCCATCTTTGAGAGTGATCAACCCTTCTTCTGCTAAAATCGCTAACGCTCGACCTTCATTGGACACATCATTCGGCAATGCGACTTTCGTTCCCTCTGGAATATCATTGATATCCGTATACTCTTTGGAATAAAAGCCGACTTTTGCGTTGTAGATTTTATCTAATGCCACTAGGTTTGCATCTTTTTCTTCATTATACATTTGCATATATGGTTCATGTTGCGCAAAGTTGGCATCGACCTCGTCATTATTCAGCAACTCGTTGTACTGGATATTGTCATTGACTTGAACCAATTGGATCTCCCAACCATCTTCGACCGCTTCAGCAGCAACTTTTACGACATCGGTCATTGGTGTCGTTTGTGAAGCGACTTTGATGATTTTCTCTTCGCTCGCCTCATCAGAGCTGGAACCGCAAGCCCCCAATACACCTAATGCCAATACACTCAATCCTAAAACAAATCCTTTTTTCACTTTCATTCCTCCTATTTTCGTTTATCAAGTTTTCTTGCTGCTTGATTGCCAATCCCTTGCAGGATAAAGACCAAAAGAATCATCATGATAATTGCAAAATACATGACGCCATATTCATAGCGTTGATAGCCATAGCGGATCGCAAAATCGCCGATCCCGCCGCCGCCAACGATCCCCATCACCGTCGAATAAGAAACCATGCTGACTGCTGTCGTCGTCAAGGATAAAATCAAGCCACTTCTGGCTTCTACTAGTAAAAATGACCAAACATACTGCCATTGACTGACGCCCAAGGATTTTGCCAAGTAAGAAACTTCTTCTGGGACATCCAGTAGTACTTGCTCCGTCAAGCGAGCAAAAATACTCATAGCAACGATGCTCAAAGGAAAACTGGCGGGGATCGGTCCAAATGAGCTACCTAAAAGCATCCGCGTCAACGGGATCAAGGCTACGACAAATAATAGAAATGGAAACGAGCGAATGATCGTCACGATTAAATTCAGACACTCATAAAGAAATGAGATTTTTTTCCCATGACTGCGGCTAAGAAAAAGCCAGACACCTAGCGGCAGGCCTAAGGCAACGGCTGCAAGCATCGAAATGCCCATCATGATCGCTGTTTCTTTCAATGATTCCAGCAATTCAGGCAGATAATACAAAATACTCTCACTGATCGTCATGCAGCAAACTCCTCTCCACTTTGTTCACATAAGAGCTTTCAATGCGGACAATTGGCTGTGGCTGATTGGCAAATTCCGCCGCAAAGACGGCATCTTCCAATACAAACACACGTTGACAAATTTGTCGGACGGCCGATAGCTCATGACTGACAAAAACGACTGCTGGCTGGAACGTCTGTTGAACTTTTTGCAGCAAAGCAAGTACATCCGCTTTGGTATCTTCATCCAGCGCACTGGTGGGTTCGTCACACAATAAAATTTTCGGCTCACGGATCAATGCTCGTGCAATAGCCACTCGTTGTTTCTCCCCACCGCTCAACTTGGCTGGGTAGATGTGGACTTTGTCTTCCATCCCAACAAACGAAAGCATCTCCAACACCTTCTTCGATGATTTCCCCATTAATTTCAAAGGCAAATAGACGTTTTCAAAAACGGTTCGATTGTGTAACAGATTGTAATTTTGAAAAATCATGCCGATTTCTTGTTGCGCATGTAGCAGCTGCTTTTTGTTCGATGCATCGATTTTTTTGCCATCAAAAAGTAATTCCCCGCTGTCTGGGGTTTCAATCAAGTTTAAAAGCCGAAGCAACGTCGATTTTCCTGAGCCGCTTTTGCCGACGACCCCAACGATTTCCCCTGCCTGAACCGAAAAAGACAAACCATCGAGAACCTTTCGATCATAACGCTTTGTGAGATTGATCGCTTCTAACATCTTTTTCCTCCTAATCAAACAGCAATGCTAAAAATTCAGAAGTGGTCATCTGATGGATAAATTGCTCGATGGCGATTTCCTCTAGCAAGCGGCTGATGGTACTTTGTTCAAAATCAACCCCTTGCAACATTGCTTCTAGTTCACTGATCTCTTTTTGCCCAAAAAAGTCACCCGTAATTTGGAGTGCTGCGATCTTGCCTTTGTTCACAGTAAAATCGACTTCAACGATCCCTACTTGTTCAAACCGCTTTCTTTTTTGCCATTCAAATGCTGGGGCTTCATTGAAAATCCACTCATTATTCGCATACCGCTCTTCAAACAACGTTTGGATCGCTTGTCGATCGGTTTCCGTCAAGACGATCTCTTGATCACTGATTTCATCGATGGTGGCTACTTCGTAGATATGGCAAAGGAGTGTATCTCGAAATTCCTTGGTATCCATTGATTGGTATTGCTCTGCCAAATAAGGTTTGATATTCGTCACACTTTTCCGCACGGATTTCGTTGCTTTAGAAGCAATTTTTTCTTGGGCAACGTGTAGAACGTTCGTCAATTCTTCCAGGTTCACATCATACATCAATGTGCCATGAGAATACGTCCGGCCTTTTTTTGTATACATCGCATTGCCAGAAAACTTTTTCCCATCAATGAACAAATCATTGCGACCGTGTACTTCAATATCCTTGGCTCCCATTGCTGCTAACCCCTTCATGATAGGTTGCGTCGCACTTTGATAATCGCCAAAACTTGTGGCATCTTTTTTAGTGACAAAACTAAAACTCATGTTGCCTAGATCGTCATAAACCGCTCCACCACCAGATGTCCTGCGAGTCAAAACGATATTACGGCTTCGCAAATACTCAAAATCGATCTCTTGATACGCATTTTGATTTCTACCGATTATAACACATGGTTTTTGTATGTATAACAGAAGACAAGGTTCTGAAACATCTATGTTATCCATCAAGTACTCTTCAGTTGCCAAATTGTAACGAATATCTTCACTAAGCATACGGTAAAATTTCATTATAAGCCCCTCGTTCTCATTAGATTTCTATGGACATTCTCGCTTTTCTTTCGAAAAAATGCAATCAAAGTGCTTGATGATAAGATACACATGTTTTTTTATCTGTTTTTAAACTGTATTATTGATTAGATTTATCGTAACCGTTTCTTACAAACAAATCAAGGGGAATAAGTAAAAAAGGGACAAAAAAGACCAAAGCAAATGCCTTGGTCTTCCTCATTTCATTTATACGGAGCTTTAACGGCGCGGCTCATCTTCCTCAAAATCTTTGCGGAAATAGCGCCGCTCTTCCTCTGGTTCCACTTCGCCGTCTTCAGGGTCGTGGAAGATCACCCGAATCTTCAAGACCCGTGAGCCTTCCATTTCTTCGGAGATCAGCTTCACATTGTCCACTTCAAATGATAGTTTTTCTCCTTCATCAGGGATCAATCCTAAAGCAGTGATCAAATATCCCGCCATCGTATCCACATCACTCATATGCAAGCTCATGTTGAAGGCTTCATTAAAATCATCGATCAACATGCGGCCTTGAATGACATATTCTTTATCAGAGATTTTCTCATAAAGCTCTTCGACTTCATCTGATTCATCATCGATCTCGCCAACGATTTCTTCTAGCAAGTCTTCTAGTGTAACCAACCCAACGACGCCGCCATATTCATCAAGCAAAATCGCCATTTGGTTTTGGGTTTTCTTTAATTCATAAAGCAAATCATCGATAAAGACCGTTTCTGGCACAAACAATGGTTCTTGTAGAATTTGTTTGATGTCCATCGTATCAAAGCCGTATTTGTACGCACACTTCAAAAGATTTTTGGTATGTAGAATCCCTACGACTTTGTCTTTATCTTCATTATATACAGGAATACGAGAATAATTTTCTGCTAAAATTTCAGTCAAAATTTCTTCTACTGAGTCATTGATGTCCACCATAAAGGCTGAGGTTCTAGGAACCATGACTTCCCGGGCGACTTTCGTGTCTAATGAAAAGATCCCTTGCAGCATCTCTAATTCATCTTCTTCAAAGACCCCTTCTGTTTCCAACATATACCGCATTTCATCACGGGTCATCTTCGTGTCTTCATCGTCAAATTCCATTGGAGTGATGCGCGCCAATAAACTTGTCGAAGCAGATAAGAACCAGACGAAAGGTTTGGCAATAATCCCGATCGTTCGAATGACACCAGAAGTGAACTGGGCAACTTCTTCTGATTTGTTCATGGCGATCCGTTTTGGATACAACTCACCGAAAACGATCGACACATACGTCAAGATCGCTAAAACGATAATGTTCGCTAAGCTTTTAGCTGCTGTTCCCCCACCTAATAAAGGTGCCAAACGGGTCGACAAGGTATCTGCCAGAGATGCCCCAGATAAAATATTCACCAAGGTAATCCCAACTTGGATCGTTGACAAGAAATTTGTTGGATTATCAATGATTTTCAATAATTTTTGTGATTTGACATTTCCTTCTTCCGCTTTTTGCTCGACACGGTTTTTGTTGACTGAGACGACTGCGATCTCAGAGGCCGCTAGAAAAGCGTTGATCAATGTCAAAACGATCAATAATAAAATTTGCGCTAGAAGCGACTGACTCTCGGGGTCAGCATTCATAATAGCATTCTCTCCTTATTTTTTCATTTTCTAAAAAAAATCGTGGGCTTAGCCCACGATAAAATCCTATCACAAAGTTTTTTTCTTTGCAATAAAAAACACCAGTCATTGATTATTCAATCAACCGTTCCTGATTTTTCTTAATTTTGTCATCTTTGATTAGGCGAACAATAAAGACGACAATCGTTCGGCAAATCGCATAAAATGGCACACCTAAGAAAATTCCTAATAAGCCAGCTAGATTACCAGCAACTAATAAGACCAAAATGATCGTTAACGGATGGATCGCCAATGATTTGCCGATCACATTCGGGTAAATAACATTTCCGTCTAATTGTTGGACGATCAGAACCACGATACAGCATAGTAGCGCTCGGAAAGGTTCATCAAAGACCGTCACTAATACCGCCGGAATCAAGCCAAGATAAGGACCTAAATATGGGATCAAGTTCGTAACCCCTGCGATCACACCGAATAAAAAGGCATAATTGACGCCAATCATCCAGTAACCGATGAAGGTGAAGGTACCAACAAAGATACATTCGATCGCTTGCCCACTGATGTAGTTGGACAATGTTTTGTTTAGGTCGCCCAGCAAGCCAACGATCTGCTCTCGTCTTCTTTCTGGAAAGACAGTTTTCAGATTAGGAACCAGCTTTTCCCCATCCTTCAGCATGTAAAACAAGATAAAAGGTACGGTCACGATGATCATTGTTGCGGAAGCGATCGTACTGACGATCGATCCTAAACTGGTGGATAATCCACTAAGAAACTGCTGTAGCAATGAGCCGTAAGAAAGATTTAGGTTTTCTAATTGCTGGGCGATATCGATTTGTTTGAAGAATGGATCATCTGCGATTCTTGAGATCCAGCTCTCCATATTCTTGGCAAATGTTGGAATATTTTCTGCCAATGATGAAATCTGACTCACCAAATTAGGAATAACACTGACGAAAATCAAGATGATGGCTGCTACTAATAACAACAGAACGAGTATGACAGCGAACAGCCGTTTTATTTTGGTGGTCTTCATCAAAAATAAGACGATTGGATTTAGCAGATAATAGAGAAAGCCAGCAATCAATACTGGTGCAAATAAAGTAGAAAAAAACGTGCCGATCGGTGCAAATAGAAAATTGACTTTACTTAACACAAATACAAGTGTCACTAAAACCAATGCTTCCAAAGACCAAAAGAACAGTTTTGATTGTTTAAATTTGTCGAACAAAAGATTCCCTCCCTTTTTTATAACATTATAGATGATTTTGAAAAAAAAAGCTTGCGACTTTAGCCGCAAACAAAAGAAATTTGTAAAAAAAGTGGTATACTATTAAAAATAACGGAGAAATATTAGCTGAGGTGAGTTTTTTATGCATATCGCACAAACAAAAGATACGCTAAGTGACATTTATCTGGCGTCATTGAAAATACGAAATCAAGTGTTCGTGAAAGAGCAAGGTGTTCCATTAGCACTGGAAGTAGATGAAAATGAAGCATTGGCAGTCCACTTCGTCTTATATGACGATGATAATGAAGCAGTCGCAACCTTGCGTTTCTTACCTATCTCTGATCATGAAGTGAAGTTGCAGCGAATGGCAGTCCCCGCTGCTCATCGTGGTTCAGGTTACGGCAGACAACTGATCGAAGGTGCGGAAGCCTTCATTCAAAAACAAGGAGTCAAAAAGGTCACTTTAGGCGCTCAATTAACCGCCAAAGAGTTTTACTTGAAGTTAGGCTATCAGCCTGAAGGCGATGTCTTTTTAGACGCGGATATGCCCCATATCAAAATGAGCAAAACCTTTAACGAGAAGTGATTCCTTAAAACAGCGACCATAAAACAGACCCTTCCTCTGTTTTGTGGTCGCTGTTTTTTTATTCCTCTGCTTCCACGATCTCTTTAATCGCTGCCAGCAACGCTTGCGCCACCTTTTGATCATAGCCGTCACTCGTGATCACTGACAGATCGGTGTCACTGTTCAAATAGCCTAACTCCAATAAAACTGCTGGAATATATTGTTCTCGCAAAACATAATAGTTACCAAAACGGGTACCGTTGGAACTTAATGCCACCGAGGAACTCAAATTGGCAGTGATCGTTTCTGCCATCTCTTTTGCCCCAGTATAGTAATAGTATGTTGTCAGTCCTTGATTGCTGTTTGGTATTTCTGAATTATCGTAATGAATGCTGATAAATAGATCTGGTTCTTCTGAAAGCGAAGCAGCGGTAATATCTGACAGCGAGAGATAACGATCTTCGGTGCGTGTATAACTGACTTGAATACCTGCTTTGGTCAGTGCTTCGCCGATCGCTTGGACCGTTGCTAACGTCAAATCTTTTTCCATGATCGTTTGATCCGTCGAAAGTGCCCCAGAATCTTCGCCGCCGTGACCTGCATCAAGGACGACTTTGAAGTTCGATAAATCTTTTGGTACTGCCGAAAGCGCGACTTCTTGAATCGATGCTGATTGCTTTCCAATGTAACCTGTTACCCCACCATCCGTTTGAATTTCAACCATCTCTTCTGTTTGACTGATGAAGGTTGCCCAACTTCCTCGATGGATTTTCCCGATGACGGTCTCTTGACTTGTTGTCTGATAGATCGATACATAATCGTTCTCACTTTCAACCGCTGCATCGTATTCTGAGGGATCTACATAAATTTGGACCATACTGACAGTCTGAGCGGTCTCTTCTGTTTGAGCGTTAGGCTCAGTTTGAGAAGTACTTTCTTGACTCTCCTCACGAGCGGATTGGTCATTTCTCAACACAGCAAACCCCGCTGCAAAAAGCAGAATCATGGTGGTCCCGATAACAAGCTTCCCTTTTTTCTTCATGTGCTTCCCCCACTTATTTTCTTAGTCTCTTTATCATGGGACTATCAGCTTAAACGGAACTTAAAGCCTGCTGATGGAAGCATTCCTTTAGAGACACAAAAAAACTCCAACCAATTTGGTTGAAGTTTCTTGGGAAAAATGAGCGATCCGACCCATTTTACTTATTTTTGAGACAACTGCTTGTAGCGATCATACCAAATGTCCACATACCCTTGCGAAAAGGGTCCTTTGCCATTATTGATCCAATCTACTAAAATTTTGACATTTTCTTTCAAGATAAAATCGATGTCTTGCGGATATTGCATAATCTTACTGTGCAATTCATACTCATCCACATCTAGTAAACGTTTCTCGCCATCAGGAAATACTTTGATATCAAGGTCATAATCGATATATTTCAATGCCTCTTCATCAAGTAAATACGGTGAAGCAAGATTACAATAATAGGAAACCCCCTTCTCTCGAATCATTGCAATAACATTAAACCAGTATTTTTTATGAAAATATACAATTGCTGGTTCACGGGTAACCCAGCGTCTTCCATCTGATTCGGTCACTAGTGTATGATCGTTGACCCCTATCACTGAGAATTCACTGGTCTTTAAGACCATCGTATCCCGCCACGTTCGATGCAAATTGCCGTCATGTTTGTAGCTTTGAATGCTGACAAACTCTCCTTCTTTTGGAACTCGCATAGCAACCCTTCCCTCAGCAAGAAAACTTGCGTTTTGTTTGGGTGTTCATTACACCGACATCGTTAATATTATAGCAATAAAAGAAAGCTTTGCCTAGAAATCTTTATCGAGTTTCTGATATTTCTTTAATTGCTCGACTAATTTCTGCTGAGGTTTTGGAAAAACATAGTTTTGAAAGGACTCTTTGGCAGCCCATTGGCTGTCTTGTAACGTGAGCTCTCCCCGTTTTCTGCCGTAAAATAAAAGGACATGCCATTTCAAATGACTAAAGATATGCGTGATCTCGCCAAAATGTCGTTTTTGCCAAACGACAGGCAGATCAGGAAAAATCTCGAGTGCATCATCTTCGGCAATCAAATCTAACTGCAACTGCTCCTCTTTTGCCCATGTCCGCTGCAAAGCCTCATATTGTTCTTTCGTTACTTCTACCAACGGGAAATGCCACATAGAGGCCAATAAGCCTGTTTCAGGTCGCTGCACAAGTAGAAACGAGCCTTGATCTTCGATGGCGCCTGCGATGTAGTAGACATCCTTGGGCTTGGCTTTTTTCGATTTCACTGGAAAGTCTGTTTGTCGATTCTCTGCATAAGCAAGACAGTACTGGCTGATGGGACACTCTTCACATTTCGGTGTGGTGGGTGTACAGATTCGTGAGCCAAGATCCATCAAGGCTTGATTAAACTCACCGGGTTCATCGGGGGAAATGATCGTTCTCATCGCCTCGTCGAATGGTCTTCGGCTGCTAGCTTTCGCAATATCTGCTTCGATACAAAATAACCGACTGACGACCCGCATCACATTTCCATCGATCGCCGGTTCTGGTAAGCCAAAAGCAATACTGCCGATAGCACCAGCTGTATAGGGACCAATTCCTTTTAGTGAACGAATCTCCTCAATTGAATTGGGCATTTTCCCGTCGAATTCTACCACGATTTGCTGGGCAGCCGCCTTCAGATTGCGGGCACGAGAGTAATAACCTAGACCTTCCCAAACCTTTAACAGCTTTTGTTCTTCAGCTTCAGCCAAGTCTTGGATCGTTGGGAATTGCTCCATAAAACGGTAAAAATAGCCAATCACTGTTTCCACTCGTGTTTGTTGAAGCATGATCTCTGAGATCCAGATTGCATACGGATCGTTGGTCGCCCGCCAAGGAAGATTGCGTTTTTCTTTATGATACCAAGTTAAAAATGTTTCTTGGAACGTCTCGATTTTTTCTTCATCCCAAGTTTCCCATTGCTTACTCATCCATTACTTCCTCATCTAAGAATCGTTGTATATCATCGATGGCAAACCCTTTTTGATAAAGGCCTTGTTTGATTTTCATTTTTCGTTTCATCAAGGGCAAACGTTGATGCCGCCGCATAAGGCGAGCACCTTCCCTTTGGAGCGCTTCATTTTCTTGGTCTTCATCTTTTTCCATCGGTAATTCATCCAAAATCATTTGAATGACTCCTTGATGAAAACCTTTTTGCATCAAATGCATTTTTATCTTTTGGATCATTTCTTTATGGCTTTTATTGTGAAAACGACGCATCGCTTTTTCAGCCGTATGATAACCGACTTCAAACTGCATTTCCTCGGTATACAAAGGCAGTACTTCTTGAATCACGGGATCTTTCAAGCCTTTTTTTCTCAATTGCTGGCTGATGACCACGGGTCCTTTATCACTCATACGGACTTGGGTGCGAATGTAGCTCTCTCCATAGTTTTTGTCATCGATCAAATTCAGCTCTTTTAGACGTTCAACAACTAAGTCTCGGTCTTGTTTTTCGATTTCTTTGTCTTTCAAATAGGTACGGACTTCCATTTCAGAACGCAGCTGATAGCTGATATAGTTCATGGCTTGCTGCAATCCTAAATCAAATCCTGCACTTTTTTTGATTTCTTTTAATTCTTCTTCACTCAGTTCCTTGCCTTTTAATAGCCGAAAACGGACCAAAAGATCTTCTGAGACCCGCAGCGTTTCACCTTCTGATGTCGCCACTTCATAAAAGGGTCCTTTTCCTTTATTGATACGAATAATTGTATTCATCTTCTTCACCTCGCGAACGTACATTCTATTTTACCACAACTACAATGAAATTCCTTCTAATCAAGCTGAAAAAATGTGGTAAAATGAACTGACTATTTTATTTAAGGAGTTCACATGGCAAATACACAAGTCCAGCTTGGACAAAAACTACAACTAACGATCAAACGCTTAGGGATCAACGGAGAAGGCATCGGTTATTACAAAAAGCTAATTATCTTTGTTCCCCGTGTTCTACCGGGGGAACAGGTCATTGCCGAAGTCACCAAAGCCTCTCCCCGCTTTGCTGAAGCCAAGATGACCAAAATCGTCAAGCCCAGCAGCGATCGCATCCAACCACCGTGCAAGTTTTATGACCGATGCGGCGGCTGCCAATTGCAGCATTTAGTCTACGATAAACAATTAGATTTCAAAAAAGACCTCTTGAAACAAGCACTTGAAAAATTTAAGCCAAATGGCTACCAACAGTTTGAACTAAGGGATACTTTAGGCATGGATGTTCCTTGGCATTACCGCAACAAAGCGCAATTTCAATTGCGTTACAACAGTCAAACCAAACGTATCGAAGCAGGTTTATACGAAATGGAGTCCCATCGCTTAGTCGCCATTGATGATTGCCTCGTACAAGAACAAGATACGCAAAAAGTGATCAACGGCATCGTCCAGTTGTTGAATAAATACCAGATCCCCATTTACGATGAACGCAAAAACAGCGGTATTCTACGGACATTGATGGTTCGGATCGGGATCGCGACTGGTGAAGTCCAAGTCGTGTTCATTACCAATTCTGTCAAACTGCCGCAAAAAAATGCGCTGATTCGCGAAATCAATCAGCGCTTGCCGCAAGTCGTTTCCATCATGCAAAATGTGCAAAACAAAAAAACATCAGTAGTCATGGGAGAGGAAACGATTCATCTTTGGGGCAAAGAAGCAATCGAAGAACGGTTGAATGAACTGACCTTCGACTTGTCCGCCCGCGCATTCTTCCAGCTGAATCCGCAGCAAACCAGCGTCTTGTATCAAGAAGGGTTAAAAGCCCTTGATTTGAGCAAAAATGAAACAGTCGTTGATGCCTATTGCGGTGTGGGAACGATTGGGTTGAGCGTGGCTCCATATGCCAAAGAAGTCCGCGGCATGGACATTATTCCTCAAGCAATTGAAAATGCCCAAGAAAATGCACGCCGTATTGGTGCCCAAAATACCCATTATGAAACGGGGACTGCTGAGGAGCTCTTACCAAAATGGTTCAATGAAGGCTTCAGACCTGATAGCATCATTGTTGATCCGCCAAGGACAGGCTTGGATGAACGATTATTGAAAGCTTTGCTGAAACAGCCACCGAAGAAGATGGTCTATATATCTTGTAATGTTTCTACTTTAGCAAGAGACTTAGTCCAACTAGCCAAAGTGTTTCACGTAGAATATCTGCAATCAGTAGATATGTTTCCACAAACCGCCCGCTGTGAAGTGGTAGTAAAATTGACCCGCAAATAGACATTCGCCTGACAAATCATCTTATGATCTGTCAGGCTGTTTTATTGCACCTATCGTTTCTCTGTATAATGACTATCTATGTATCAATAGAAGCATCATCAAATCCTCAATCATAAAAGCTAAACAATCATTGGATTCCCTGAAAAGAAATGGTAAATAAATTTTTTGGTTATTAACAATATATTGTCACTAGAATACAACTTTGAATACAAGCAAATCGAGAAACATAGAAAAAAGCCAGAACTGATTCTTTCAGTTCCAGCTTTTTTATTTAGAAACCTGCAACTGCAAGCTTCCTTTTTATTTCGTAATCAAAGCATCTAAACTAGCAACCGCCAGACTCATCTTCGCGATCTTATCCAACAAGGCAAAACGATTGCGGCGAATATTTTCATCTTCCACCATGACCATTGTTTGATCAAAATAAGCTTCGATCAATGGGCGCAGTGCTACTAAGCTTTGGTAGTTTTCTTCCATCGTTTGTTGTGGGAACTTGTCCTCTACTGTTAAGACCGCTTCATACAAGGCAGTTTCAGAGTCGTTTTCAAACAAAGCAGGATCAATGGCTACTTGTTCCAATTCGGCTTTTTTCGCTAAATTGATGACTCGAGTCAAGGCTTCCATTGATGGTTTGAAGTCGGTGTCTTGCAGATGTTCTCTTAACATTTGAGCCGTTTCAAATAACGTACTGATATCTGCTTGACGAGCGCCTAAAACAGCTTCAATAACATCATGACGCGTATTTTTGCTGAGTAAGAATTGACGCAGACGGCCTTTCACAAAATCAGTCACTTGTTCTTGACCTGCGGCAAGTTGAATCCCAAAAACTTCCGGTTGGGCATTAATGGCTTCGCGAATCTCTTCTTGTAACTGAGCAAATGGGAAATACCAGCGTTTTTCAGCTAGGATGCGGATAATTCCGTAAGTTTGCCGGCGGAGTGCGTAAGGATCGTTTGAACCGCTTGGAACCATATCAACGGCAAAGAACGCAAGCAAGCTGTCTAATTTATCCGCAATCGCTAAAACAGCCCCGATTTTCGATTGCGGCAGTTCACCTTCTGCTGAGATCGGCATGTAGTGTTCACGAATCGCTTGGGCAACTGCTGGTTTCTCTCCTTGGATCAGGGCATATTTTTCCCCCATGATTCCTTGCAATTCAGGGAATTCTCCCACCATATTGGTCACTAAATCAAATTTATAGATTTGAGCTGCCCGTTGAAGGTCGGTCAGTTCTTCTTCTGTTAAACCAACCGTCTTCCCGATGATTTGTGCAGCTAATCCAACACGCTGCATTTTTTCATACAAACTGCCGATTTTTTCGTGGAAGGTGACTTGCTTAAGCTTTTCCACGCAATGGTCGATGGTCAGCTTTTTGTCTTCATTGTAGAAAAACTCAGCATCTTCTAAACGGGCGGTCAGTACTTTTTGGTTTCCTTTGATAACATTGTCGATTTTCACAGCATCCCCGTTGCGGGCAGAGATGAAATGCGGCAGCAATTCTCCGTCAAGGGTGCGGACATCGAAGTAGCGTTGATGTTCTTTCATAGAAGTAACTAACACTTCTTCAGGGACAGAAAGATATTTTTCTTCAAAGTCCCCTACAAACGCTGTTGGGTATTCAACCAGATTTGTCACTTCTTCTAGTAAGTCTTCATCTAAATCGATCCGCCAGTTGTTTTCTTGAGCGATTTCGTTGATTTGTGCAGTGATCATTTGTTGACGTTCACTTGGATCAGCAATGACAAACTGATGCTTCATTTTTTCCAAATACTCGTCCGCATGATCAAACGTGACTGCCTCACCTAAGAAACGATGACCTTTTGACTCGCGACCGGTAGCAATATCAAGGATTTGGAAAGGAATGACTTGCTCACCAAAGAGTGCAACGATCCAATGAATGGGTCGGATGTATTCAAAATCATAATCTGCCCAGTGCATCGTTACTGGGAACGTCAAACTTGTGATTACTTCCTGCAATCCTTTCAATACCTCAACGGTTGCTTGACCTTGGGTATGTTTCGTTACATAGACATACTCAACCCCTTTTAATTCACGGAAGGTGATGTCATCGGTTGTCAATCCTTGTCCCCGAACAAATCCTTGAGCTGCTTTCGACCAGTTGCCAGCTTCGTCTAAGGCGATTTTTTTCGCTGGTCCTTTGACGTCTTCTTGTGTATCGGCTTGTTTTTCAGGAATACCGGTGACATAGACAGCCAAGCGGCGAGGTGTTGAATAGGCTTCGATCGTTGTATAAGGCAATGCATGAGCATCTAAGAAAGCTGCCGTTTTTTCTTGTAATTGTTTCATACTTGGGGTTACGACATGCGCAGGTAATTCCTCTAAGCCGATTTCTAATAATAGGTTTTGTGCCATCTTATTTTCCCTCCTCAATCAGTTTTTGCGCCACTTCTGGATCAAGCAATGGATAACCGAGGTTTTCCCGTTCTGCTACAAATAGTTTTGCTACTTGACGCGCCATGTTACGGATACGTGCGAGGTACCCAGCACGTTCAGTGACGGAGACTGCGCCACGTGCATCCAACAAATTGAAGGTATGGCTGCATTTTAAGATATAGTCGTAAGCTGGATGAACTAAGCGTTCATCGATACAACGTTTTGCTTCTTGTTCAAAACGATCGAAGTTCCCTAAAAGCAAGTCTTGGTCACTGACTTCAAAGGAGTATTTTGAATGTTCATACTCAGGTTGGCGGAAAATCTCACCATATTTGACACCTGCAGACCATTCAAGATCGTAGACACTTTCAACTTCTTGAATATAAGATGCTAGACGTTCTAAGCCGTAAGTGATCTCTGATGTCACTGGCTTACATGCTAAGCCGCCAACTTGTTGGAAGTACGTAAACTGAGTGATCTCCATCCCATCTAACCAAACTTCCCAACCAAGACCTGCACAACCCATTGAGGGATTTTCCCAGTTATCTTCGACAAAACGAATATCATGTTCTAATGGATCGATCCCTAAAAGACGCAGGCTTTCTAAATAAAGCTCTTGGATATTTTCAGGAGAAGGCTTCATCACGACTTGGAACTGGTGGTGCTGATACAAACGATTTGGGTTTTCCCCGTAGCGGCCATCAGCTGGACGGCGAGAAGGTTCTACGTAAGCGGCGTTCCATGGTTCTGGACCGATTGCACGTAAAAATGTATATGGGCTCATGGTTCCAGCCCCTTTTTCTGTATCATAGGCCTGCATCAGCATACAGCCGTTTTCGGACCAGAATTTTTGCAGGGTCAAAATCATCTCTTGCACAGTTAGTTTACTCATCTTTTTCTTCCTTTCTTATAACGCATTGACGACAGGATAAAATTCGACAACTGATCCGGGGATCAATTTCACTTCGACCACGACATCTGCTTCTAAAACATCAGATAAGTCGTAAAGCATTTGGTCTGGACTCGTTGTAAATTCATGGATAAGCTGTTCATCCTTTAAAAGGCGAACCTGCAGCGGAATACTTGCTAATACTTTGAGCTTTTTTTCGGTAAACGCACTTGCTGGAATCGTCATATCAAATAACATAAAAAACCCTCCTTTGTTTTTGGCTATTCTTGGTGTGAAACATAAAAAAGTCCCTATATCTATACGGAGTGTATAGATATAGGGACGATACATTCGCGGTTCCACCCTACTTCCGACAAGTCGGCAGCTTCATTGATCATGCTCACGGACGCCTGCGAAATAAGGTTCCAACTTGGCTTTCACTCTCCCAAATTCGCTTCATGGAATGGTCTTCTTTCTTTCTTCCGGTCATAGCACGGATTCGATTACCCTTATGATAGTAGTTGAAGCTAGGGTTTGTCAATGACTAATTTGAACTTTTATGCTTCTGGGCCTAAATCCGCATGATCATGAAAGACGATCTCATCAGCGATTTTCCCATCACTTTCAAAAACGATGATCTCGTTTATTCCAGTTTTCAAAAACGGTGCCGGGACGTACAAGCGTTGCTGCGGTCCTTTTTTCCAGAAACGGCCGATCATATGACCATTGACTTGGACAAACCCTTTACCCCAGCCTGGCAATTCGATAAAGGTATCTGCACATTCATCAAAAACACATTCGAAACGTGAGAAACTTGGTTGTCCTTTTTGCCATTTTCCTTGGAAATCAATGGCATGCAAATTATCCATCGGTAAAGGATAGATTTCCCAGTTGCTTTGGAATGCGCCATTGATGATCACACCGTCTTTGATGCCTTTGTGCTGATGGTTCATTTTTACGGAATAATTGACCCGCCCCATATTCTCCACCAAGATCCCCAACTCGTTTTCTGATTCTGATAAATCGAAACTGTAGGTTTGACCGATTTCTTGATCATAATCGATGCGCAAAAGTTCCTGGTTGATAAATGTATGGGCACGATCCATCGTATTGATCAGACGGTAGTCGGCAATCTTCCGAGCAGACCCAATCAGTGAGCGATAATAGATATAACCTGTCGCTTGATTGCAGGCTTCCATCGATAAGGGGTAATTACTAATGATCGGTTGACTGATCGTGTCGATCGTCGAAAACAAGGAGACTCGTTCTTTCACTGAGAATGTTCCATAAGCTTTTCGCTCAATTTCCATACTCAAGGGAAACTCAGGAATTTCCGTATAGTCAGCAATCACCTTTTTGAAGGCTTGGTATTTGGCAGTAGGTTCTCCCCATTCTGTCAGTAAGGCATCGTAATCATAGCTAGTGACATCCGGCGCTAAGCGTTCATAATAGTTTGACCCGTTCATAAAGCCAAAATTGGTCCCACCATGAAACATATAGATATTGACAGAACCCAGTGCTAAACAATCCTGTAATTCCTTTACTGCATCTTCTGTGGAGGTCGTATGATGCTGGTCGTCACCCCAGGCATCAAACCAGCCGATCCAAAATTCCATGACCATCAGTGGCCGTTTTTCTCCGTGAAATCTTCGAAGTTTTTCAAAGTTTTCCTTGATGTTGGAGCCGCAGTTGATCGTAGGCAAAGCCAAGTCTTTGATACTGCCGTTTTCTAGCATATCGTGCCAAGGTCCGTCAGATGTCACTAACGGCGTTTCTACACCATGCTGCCGCATCGCAGCCACCATTTTTCGCAAATACTCTTTGTCATTGGCGTAGCTGCCGTATTCATTTTCTACTTGCATCATTAAAATCGGACCACCTTGGGTGATCTGCAGATCCCGCACTTGTGGAAACAAATGGGCGAAATAACGAGTGATTTTTTCCATAAATGGTGGATAATCAAACCGAAGCTTCATCATAGGATCTTGCAATAGCCAATAAGGCAGCCCACCAAATTCCCACTCCGCACAAATATAAGGTGCTGGTCGCAAAATGACATAAAGCCCTACTTCTTGTGCCGTTTGGATAAATCGCCGCAAATCAAGGATCCCCTCAAACTGATAGACACCTTCTTGTGCTTCATGGAGATTCCAAGGAACATAGGTTTCCACGGTATTACAGCCCATCAAGCGTAGCTTCTCTAAACGATCTTGCCAATATTCAGGAACGACACGAAAATAGTGGATCGCTCCAGAGATCACTTTAAAAGGCTTGTTGTCTAAATAAAAGTCATCTTCAATAGCAAAAGTTCGCATCAGTTACGCTCCTCTTTGACGATATAGGTGGTGTACTGTGCCAGTTTCGTTTCTGAAGAAAGAACCTCACCCGTCAGGAGATCCGTTTCTCCGACGAAAATTTCCGGTAAAGGCTGTGCTTCTTCGTTGAAATTGATGATAACGAAGAATTTCGCCTCTGCATTTTCACGACAGGCAACTTCCAGTTTTGTTGCCTCCTTGATCACTGGGTTAATATCGGTTTCTTCGACGATCGTTTTGAAAAGCTGATCTTGCAGCTGATCTTCCAACTGGCCACCAAAGTAATAGACAGTTCCTTCAACAAACGTATTTTTCGTCACTGCCGGCATTCCTGCATAAAAATTGCTTGTATAATGCGCTAGTGCTTCGGCGGTTTCTAAATGGATCAAATCGCTGACTAAATTACTGGTTCCTGTCAGTTCTTCATTGACTAAGGAAACCCCGTTTGATTGTTCTGGGGCTAATGCATCGATTTCTTCCACCCAGATGCCAGCTAACTCCCGCAATGGCCCAGGATAGCCCCCTAAGTGAACATTGTCAGATTGATCAACGATACCGCTCATATACGTGGTAAGTAAAGAACCACCTTTCTTAACGTAATCAGTGAGCCGCTCTTGCATCCCTTCTTTGATCATGTAAAGAACCGGAGCTGCAACTAGCTTGTATTTTGATAAGTCAGCATCCACGGGAACCAAATCGACGGCAATATTTTGTTCATAAAAATACCGATAGTAGCGATGGATCTGTTCTACATACTTCAGGTCGACTGTCGGACCGCTGGTGTATTCTAATGCCCAGTAATTGTCCCAATCAAAAATCAAAGCAACTTGTGCTTGAGATTGCGTCCCAATGATGTCTGAAAGCTGCGCTAATTCCGCCCCAAGAGCGGCTGTTTCTCGAAAAACTCGCGTGTCTTCATGACCGACATGTTCGATGACCGCGCCATGGAATTTCTCACAAGCGCCAACGGAACGTCGTAATTGAAAGTATTGGATCGTATCCGCCCCATGCGCGATGGTTTGGTAACTTTGTGCCCGCATTTGTCCCGGTTTTTTCAACGAGTTATAAGGTTGCCAGTTTTGTTGCGAAGGTGTTTGTTCCATCAACATAAAGGGCTGTTGTTTCAAGCCACGCATTAGATCATGGGTCATGGCTACTAAACTCCATGGCGTATTATACGATGGATAATTATCCCACGAAACAAGGTCCATTTCCTTTGCCCATTTGAAATAATCCAGTCCTTTAAAGGTTCCCATCAAATTCGTTGTAATCGGAGTTGTCGGATCAATTTTCCGAATAGCGTCCCGTTCCATCATATAGTTTTTTAAAAGACTATCCGAGTTGAACCGTCGGTAGTCAATAGAAATTCCTGCAAAAGCCGTCTTGTCATAGCCGATTCCTTCTGACAGCGCATTTGGCAGCACGATTTCATCCCATTCATACACAGTGTGTCCCCAAAATTCCATGTTCCAGGCTTTGTTCACTGCCTCGATCGTTTGATACTTGTCTTTTAACCAAACACGAAACGCTTTCTCACAGTTTTCGCAATAACATTCGCCGCCGTATTCATTATTGATGTGCCAACAAGTCACTTGTGGATTTTCGCCGTAACGTTCGGCTAATTTCGTTGCCAAGCGTTCTGCGTATTTTTGATAGACTAAGCTGTTAGGGCAGGCATTGTGCCGTTGCCCAAACTTATGATGGCGACCATCATAATCGGTGCGAGCCACTTCCGGATATTTCTTGAACATCCAAGCTGGCAGCGCCGCCGTCGATGTCGCTAAGACGATATCGAACCCTTCCTTGCTTAATCTGTCAATGATTTGATCCAATTCCTCAAAATCATAACAATTTTCAGAAGGCTGGATCTTTGCCCATGAAAAGACGTTGACGGTCGCACTATTGATACTCGCTTTTTTAAAGATTCGAATGTCTTCTTCCCAAATCTCTTTGGGCCATTGATTGGGGTTATAATCGCCGCCAAATAAAATTCGATCGAAAAATTTTGTCATAAGAATGAACGCTCCTTTAAAATAAAATGATTTCTACTCTCTTATTGTAAGGCTTTTCATTCTGTTGTAGTATAATACATGAAACACTATTTTATAACTTTTCGAAACATGGAGGTTGGATATGCCTATTTATTTTTATCAAACAAACCAGCAGCTGCCTTTGTCGCTTGAAAGTATCGGAAACGATTGGCCACAAGATGACGTTGTTCGTCCCGATGGCTACCCTTACTTTCATTGGCTGCAGACAGAACAAGGAGAAGGCCGCGTCACCTTTGGTCAAGAATCCTTTATCTTACGTCCCAGTGAAGGCATCTTGATTTTTCCTTTTACTCCACATCGCTACTATCCCTTGTCTGATTGGAAAACCTCCTTTGCCACATTTCAAGGACCTTTGGCAGCTGAGATCTTAAAAAAATTTACAAGTAAACCTTATCTTTTAGTTGAAGAGTCTGAAACTTTTTCCTATATGACTTGGATCAAACAACGCATTAAAGAAGACCCAAAAATCAGTTGGGATCCGTTACAGGCTTCTAGCGAGTGTTATCGTTTTTTGCTGGCGATCATGCAAGAGAACTCGGGGAATCCAACCGAAAAACACCCCTTGTTTCAACAATATCTGATCCCTGTAATACAAGAAATCGAAACCAATTACGATCAGGCGATCACGATCAGAGACTTGGCTGGTTTAGTCTATGTTTCGCCCCAATATCTCTCGCGGTTGTTCCAGCGTTTTCTAGGACAATCCACCGCCCAATACTTATTAAACTATCGCATGGCCCGCGCCAAAGAACTTTTGGTGGCACAGCCGGATCTGCCCATTCAGCAAGCCGCCTTCGCCGTGGGTTTTCAAGATGCGAGTCACTTTACCGCATTGTTCAAAAAAAGAGTCGGCTTAACTCCATTGAAGTTTCGCCAACTCTATCATTGATTTTTCGGTTTTAAGACGTCTTGCCATTGCCCCATCTGATCGATAAACTTCTTGCTTTTCAAATGGATGCCGACATATTCATCATACAATAGATCGATCACTTGTCGAATCGCTGCTTTCGTTTCTGACTTTAATTTGATCGAAGCAATCTGCTCATAGGATATTTGCGAAAACAAGCGAATAAAATGGATCGCACGAGAATCCGCATGATAGCGACGTTCGTCCATCCCCCAGTGCTGTTCACATAAAATACCGCTATATTTTGAGGAATAGTCAAACCGACCGTCGGTTTTTCCGCAGATGGCACAGTGCGTCCAATTTGGAGTGATCCCGAAACGGTGTAAAATCTGAATCTCAAAAATATTGGTGATGATCTCTGCATCGTTTCCTTGATCCATCAATTGTAACGCCTCGTGTAAAAATTGGTAAAGATGTGGATCATAGACCCGATCATCGATGGCAGAATCAGCCAGATTCAACAGATAAGTCGCATAGCCAGCGATAAAAATATCACTTTGAATCGTACGAAACGAATGGATGTCTTTGGCATTGTTTAAAAAGGACAAGCCTTCCGCTTTGATGGTTCCCATGTAAGTCGCTTCAGTATAGGAGAGCAACGCTGGTGTCAAGGGGTTGTTTTTTCGATGAGCCCCTTTGACATAAAACATTTGCTTCCCAGCTGACTCCGTAAAGATTTTGACTAACTTGTCCTTTTCTTTATGGTCTTTTGAAAAAAGTAAGATTCCTTTTGTTTCAACAAGATTCATCGTCGCACCCCATTTCTTTAAAAAAACTGATCCAGTTAACTAACTGCATCAGTTTTCCCTTTTTAAAGCAGACCATGATTGATCTAAATTTCCTTAATACTCATCTTTGCGATAGCCGTAGTCTGTTAAGAAGGTTTGCTTGTCGCGCCAATCTTTTTGAACTTTCACCCATAGTTCCAAAAAGACTTTGTCATCTAACAAGTGTTCAATGTCTAAACGAGCTTTCGTCCCGATTTGTTTCAGCATTTTTCCGCCTTTACCGATGATAATGCCTTTTTGACTGTCACGTTCGACAATGATCGTCGCTTGAATATGCACCTTATCATTATGGTCCCGTTTCATGGAGTCAACAACAACCGCTACCGAGTGAGGCACTTCATCTCTGGTCAGTAACAAAACTTTTTCCCGTACCAATTCGGAAACGATAAAGTATTCTGGATGGTCCGTGATTTGATCCTCTGGGAAGTACTGAGGCCCTTCAGGCATTTCATCGATCAGTAGTTTCATTAACGTTTCGAAATTATTGCCTTCCGTTGCGGAAATCGGTACGATCTCAGCAAAGTCCATTTGTGAAGAGTAATCTTCAATAATTGCCAATAAGGCATCTGGATGGACTTTATCTATTTTATTGATCACTAGGAAAACCGGCGTCTGGCTTTGACGCAACCGTTCGATGATAAAATCATCACCCTTGCCGCGCTTTTGATCGGCACTGATCATAAATAGTGTCACGTCAACTTCACGAAGTGCACTATAGGCGGTTTCCACCATAAAATCGCCTAGACGGTGTTTGGGTTTATGGATCCCTGGTGTATCGATAAAGATCAGCTGTGCGTCATCTGTCGTATAGACCCCTTGAATTTTATTACGAGTCGTTTGCGCCTTGTCACTCATGATCGCGATTTTTTGTCCTACGACTCGATTTAGTAGTGTTGATTTTCCAACATTTGGCCGCCCGACGATCGCAACGAAGCCTGATTTGTGTGTTGTCATTGTTGTTCCCCTTTATCTTGTGGTTTTGGTGCATCTTTAGAAGAGCTGTAGCAATTTTGGCAAGAAGATGATCGCGGCGACCACTAATGCAAACACAGCGGTCATCAGCACAGCACCAGCTGCCATATCTTTGATTTTTTTTCCGATAGGATGGAAATGAAAGTCCGTAAACATGTCAACGACATTCTCAAAGACTGTATTGATGATCTCCACGATCCACACTAAGAAAACAGCTAACAGCAGCCAAAGCCATTCCATTTGATTCAAACGGAAAACAAAGCCTGCAATGATCGCAACGATACCTAACGCAACATGTTTACGCATATTACGCTCCTCTTTAAAGACGGTTTTTATACCGGTGAAAGCAAATTCGATTGACGAGATAAACTGTTTGTTTTTCCCAATATTCTTATCTTTTGAGTCCATAGGCATCCAGTATTTCCTTTTGCAATCCAAACATTTCCTTTTCATCTTCTGGTGTCATATGATCATAGCCGTTGATATGCAAGAAACCATGCAGCGCCAAGAAACCAAGTTCCCGATCATAAGTATGCCCATATTCAGCAGCTTGTTCCTTTGCCCGTTCAATGGAGATCATAATGTCTCCTAGATCACGAGGCATCTCTTCAAGGGCTTCATCAAAAATGATCGGCATCTCCTCTGGCGTTTCTTCTTCGAAGGCAAAACTGATGACATCTGTCGGCATATCTTTGCCGCGATACTCCCGATTGATTTCTTGGATGGCTGCATTGTCCATAAACGTGACCGACATCTCTGTATCCTCTGGAAGGTCTAAATGTCCTGCAGCAAATTGTAGAAGGCCTTCGATCTCTTTGATCTTGGTTTCCCCTACTGAATTTGTCTCATCTAAAAAGGTAATCTCCATTAGCGCTCTCTTCTTTCTTGTTCTTCTTTCATTTTCTCTGCTTCCGATTTCATCTTTGGGTATTTGATCCGTGAATGGAAGGTGCTGCAAAGTCCATTGACCAGTGATTTTTCAATCATTCGGATTTCTTTCAACGTTAGTCCCGTTTCATCTAATTGACCGTCTAAGATCCGATCATTGATGAGATTCGCAACAAATTCTTGAATCTTTTGATTGGTCGGATTTTCCATCGCTCGAACCGCTGCTTCACAGCTATCAGCGATACTCACGACACCCGCTTCTCGTGTTTGCGGTTTTGGCCCAGGATAACGGAAATCTTCTTCCGTCACCTCGGGATTACGCTCTTGAGCTTTGACATAGAAATAACGCATCAGAGTTGTGCCATGGTGTTGACGGCAAATATCGATCACCATCCGCGGCATTTTGGCTTCTTCGAGAATTTCCGCTCCATCAATCACGTGACCGAAGATGATTTGTTTGCTGTCTTCAGGTAGCAAGAAATTATGTGGATTCTCAGCACCTGCAGGTAAATTTTCGACGAAGAAATTGGCATGTTTGACTTTACCAATGTCATGGTAGTAACAAGCCACGCGGGTCAGTAAGCTTTGCCCACCTATCTCAGCTACAGCATTGGCACTAAGATTGGCAACCATCATACTGTGATGATAGGTCCCTGGTGCTTCTTCCAACAACTGTTTCAACAACGGATGGTTCGGATTACTCAATTCATTCAACACGATCATACTTTCGTCCGTTACCAATAGTTCGATATACGGATGCAGCCCCATTGTCAGCAAATAGCTTAAGAGCGAGCCGGCCAATCCACAGACGAGTGTTGTCCATGTGTTGCCGCGGGCCAAATCCATTCCTTGGAAAATGACCAGCATGATGCTTAAGAGTAATGGGAAAACGATCACCCACATGACTGCGATTTTCCCTTGACTGGCAATACGTGCTCGTTTGATCATCGTCCCCATTAAACCAGAGAAAAGGTAGGTCACTAAAACAGTCGTCAACAAGTTGGTCCCACTGGAATCAAAGTAAATGAAGAGTGCACTGACCACTTGGAAAATCGCGGATAATATTCCTAAACGTCTGCTGGAGAAAATGCTCAGAATCAGCGGTGTAAAGGCTGCTGGGAAAAAGAGCGGGATAAAGGTCACTAATTCTGATTGGAACAGTTGGAAGAATTTCATGATCAAAATACTGAATGCCATCGCCAAAATATAAAAAGTGACGGCGTTCATACGTTTTTCAACGTCTTTTGTCTGTCTTGTATAATAAAACAGCATCAGCATTTGTAAGCATATCGCTAAAACTAAAGCGATCAATGGAAAAACTGAGAAGGTTTGATTGGTCATTCCTAAAAGCTGTAATTTTTCCAATGCGTTGGCATCGATCTGTGAGCCTTCACGAACAATGATTTCTCCTTGATAGATCATTACCGGTGGAACAGCGTCCATGGCGGTTTGTCTCGCTTCTTCCGTCCGCTTTTCATTGGGAATATCATTGACGACGATTCCTTGATTGACAATAAAACGCAATACTGATGCCATGTCTGAAGTAACATCTAGAAATTGGATCTTGTCTTCTGCCTCCGAGCGGAAAGTGCTGAGTTCTGTTTGGCGGATCTGCTTAGCCATTTGCTCGTCCACTAGCTGTAAGGCATAGGTTCGTACCGTATTCAATTCATCGCTACTTAAAGAAAATAACGTCGACAAAAAATTATTCGTCAATGACTGATAAAAATCAAGTTCATCATCACTCATTTTTTCAAACTCTTTTTTTAAGGCTGCGATGTATTCATCCGTACTCGGTTTAGGGATATTTTCATCCTCATCAGCCTCAGCAACTTCTTTAGCGTGGGCATCATCTACCGACTTTTTGACTGAATCAATTAAGTCAAATAAATGGTCGATGCGATCGTGCTGTGTCTGCGCCAGTGTGTCTTGATAAGTATACTCTGGTGGAACCGCTTCTGCTGCTAATTTGCGCTTTTGTTCTGTCGCAGCGGTATTTTCAATCGTTTTATTGGCACGGATGTTTTCTTCCGCCACCTGACCTTCGCTATAATCGACATTGTTCTGTTTGACGCTGGTGTACATGATACCAATCGAAAAAAGAAAGAATAGAAACATTAAAACTGGTAAATAGAACTTCCCAAGTCTTTCTCTAAATTTCCGTAGTGGTTGAATGATCATAGTTCTCCTCCTAAAAGACGATCAGCGCTTGTCTTTAAGATCTGCTTCTTCATAAGCTCGAATGATTTCGGCCACAACTGGGTGCCGTACCACATCTCCTGCTTCAAAATTAGCAAAAGCAATTTTGGGGATCTCTTGCAACGTTCGCTCCGCATGGATCAAACCGCTTAAAGTTCCCTTTGGCAAGTCGATCTGACTCGTATCGCCATTGACGATCATTTTGGAGTTGAATCCTAAACGTGTCAGAAACATTTTCATTTGAGCGATCGTCGTGTTTTGAGCTTCATCTAAAATTACAAAGGCATCTTCTAACGTGCGCCCTCGCATATATGCTAATGGAGCGATCTCTATGACGCCACGTTCCATTAAACGATTCGTATGATCCATCCCGAAAATTTGATACAACGCATCATAAACGGGTCGTAAGTAAGGATCGACTTTTTCTTTCAAGTCTCCCGGTAGGAAACCAAGGTTTTCTCCTGCTTCCACAGCGGGCCGTGTCAAAATAATCTTTTGCACTTGGCCTTTCTTTAAAGCAGCGATCGCCATGACAACGGCTAAAAAGGTTTTTCCTGTTCCAGCTGGTCCGACACCAAAGACCACATCATGTTTGCGAACAGCTTCGATATATTTCTTTTGACCGGCATTTTTCGCCCGAATCGGTTTACCATTACGGTCCTTGATGATTTCTTCCTCATACATATCTTTGAAATAATCAAGACTGCCTTTGTTTACCATATTCAATGCTGTGATCACATCAGGGGTACTGATATTGATACCTCGTTTGATCAACTCTTGCAACGCTCGAATCACAGATTGTGCTTTTTCTGCTGCATCCGCTTCGCCGACGATTTGGATTAGCTCACCACGAGTGTGAATGACCGTCCCTGTCGAGTCTTCAATAATTTTAATGTTTTTATCGTGAGCACCTAATAGCAAACGAACATCATCGTTTTCACTAAGTGTTATCTCGATCGTCATAGTTTTGTCTGTCAAATATGTTACAGCTCCTTTTTTGGCGTTCTTATTAATAATAACATAAGATGGAAAAAAGAAAAATTACTTATAAAGCCCAAAGGTAGTTTCCTTTTGTCCTTATGCTTTTTTTAAGTTTTCGAAATCAGAAAAAAGCCGCAAGCATGTCATCCATACTTGCGGCGTGAGCTTACATTTGATCCAATAATTCTTTAACGATTGCATTGACTTGATTGCCGTCTGCTTTGCCTTTGACTTGCGGCATTACAGCACCCATCACTTTTCCAAATTCTTTGGAAGAAGAAGCACCAGTCTTTTCAATCGCTCCAGCAACGATTTGGCGGATTTCCGCTTCATCAAGTTGCGCTGGTAAATATTTTTCAACAACTGCAATTTCAACTTTGACTTTCTCGGCTAGATCTTTTCGGTCAGCTTTCTCAAACTCATTTAAAGAGTCCCGACGTTGCTTCATCTCACGAGATAAAACAGTCAACTCTTCTTCTTCATTCAAGTCAGTACCTTTTTTGATCTGCTCATTTTGAATTGATGCTTTCAACATGCGGATCACCTGCAAGGTTTCCTTGTCTTTGGCTTTCATCGCTGTCTTCATGTCATCATTCAGTGTACTTAGTAGTGTCACACTACCAGCTCCAATTCTCAAAACAGTAGAAAATTAGAATTTTTTGCGTTTTCTAGCTGCTTCAGATTTTTTCTTACGCTTTACGCTAGGTTTTTCGTAAAATTCACGTTTACGAGATTCCTGTAAAGTACCCGCTTTTGACACGGAACGTTTGAAGCGACGAAGAGCATCGTCAAGTGATTCGTTTTTGCGAACGACTGTTTTTGACATGTAAATTCCCTCCCTCCGAGCTTAAAAAGTAACCGTAGTTGTTATTGAAATAAAATCCCAAAAAACACGACTGTCCTTTAAAAATTATAGCTAACCCCTGAAAAAGTGTCAAGGCATTCTGGTAAAAAAGTCTTCGATACTGTCAAGTTTGTTTGGGTTTTCATTGACATTCTTCACAACGCCCCAGAATCTCGAAGCGATGACCCTCGATCAAACAACCAGGAAGCTGTTCTTGAAAGAAGTCCATTGGACAAATATGCAGTTCTTTTGTTTTGCCGCAGACTGTACAAATGAAATGATGGTGGTGATGGTCCTCTAATTCTGCACAGCAGTTATAGCGAAACTTCATCTCACCGTTCAGCTCTGTTTCTTCTAAAATACCGATTTCAGAAAAATCGTGCAAATTCCGGTAGATCGTATCATAACTCAAACCAGGATACTTTTCCGACATGTATTCATGAATTTCTTTTGCTGGTAAATAGCGATTGCGTTTCACTAAATAAGTGATGATCGCTTCTCTTTTTTTGGTGTATTTAAAGCCATTTTCTTTCAATGTAGTCATGGCATGCTCAATAAGTGTTTGATTTTTCATCGTAGGCCCTCCTGATAAATCAAAATCATTCCGATTCTATCGATCTTAAGTATGGTATAATGAAATCAATAAAAAAGCAAGAGAGGATTTTTCTTATGAAGCCAACTGAACCTGAACAACCAGACTTGCAAGAAAAATTGCAAACCAGTGCCGCAGTGACGATGTTCGTATTGTCTGATTCTGCCGGCGAAACGGCATCGAAGCTTGCACAAGCGACAATGGCCCAATACCCCAGCGTCGAATTCAACCTTTTCAGACGCACGTTTATCCATACGAAAGAGCACTTGATCAAAGCATTATCAGATGCAAAAAAACACAATGCCATTATTCTTCATACCTTGATCAAAGAAGAACTTGTGGATTTGACGAATCATTTTTGTGAAGAAGCGGATCTCTATCATTTTGATGTACTGACACCGCCTGTGAGTGAAGTTGAACGCCGCACTGGGGTGGCACCGTCACGAGAACCCGGCGCTTTGCATCACTTGAATGAAAATTATTTCAAACGCATCAAAGCCATGGAGTTTGCTGTGATGTATGATGACGGGAAAGACCCCCGTGGCTTTTTAGAGGCGGATGTCGTTTTATTGGGTGTTTCTCGGACCTCAAAAACGCCTTTGAGTCTATTTTTAGCGAACAAAAACTTAAAAGTCGCTAATTTGCCTTTGGTTCCGCAAGCCCACATCCCGAAACAGCTCTGGGAAATCGATCCGAAAAAAATCGTTGGGTTAACAAACGATCCGAATGTATTAAACAGTATCCGCAAAGAACGGATGCGCTCCTACGGCTTGAACCCCGATTCTGCGTATTCCGATATCGAAAAAATCAAAGCGGAGCTGACGTTTGCCAATGATCTTTATGAGAAATTAGGTTGTGTCGTGATCAATGTCGCTTCTCTTTCCATCGAAGAAACCGCCTCGATGATTTTAAATGCATTAAACTTAGAAGATCATAGCTATTACACCTCAGAGACGAAAGATTAACCACTATTAAGCAATAAAAAACGATGAGCGGACTGAGTCTGCTCATCGTTTTTGGTATATTTTTCATTTTAAAGCTCTTTAGAAAACTTGTAGCCCTTCACGATCGATTTGCAATTGTTCGATATACGCATTACTTTCCAGCGCATGCAAAAGTTTTGAGATACGTTCTGCCTTGTCTTCTGGGACGATTGCTAAGACAGTGGGACCTGCGCCACTCAAGAAACAGCCATAACCGCCTTCTTCTTCACAAATCTGGCGAATGGTCGACAAGTGTGGAACAAGTTTCTCACGATAGGCTTCATGAAAACGATCTTGCTGCATCAATTTCCCTGCAAGAGGCAGATTGCCATTGATGACTGCTGCGATCATAACATTGGCGATCGCACTGGCTTCGACTGCTTGCTCGTGAGAAAGTGTCTGGGGCAAGACTTGGCGACTTGCTTCCGTCAACAACTCATCGTGAGGAATATAGGCGATGATCTCACATTCAGGAAAATGATGTTTGACTAAATACGTATGCTTGTGCTGATGATCATAGGCAGCAATCGCAAAATCTCCATAGATCGCTGGTCCGACGTTGTCAGGATGCCCTTCAATGGCGGTTGCGATCTCAAGTTTTTGTGCTGCACTCAGATTCATATGCGCCATGCGGTTGGCTAGTTCAATCCCAGCAACAATAACAGAAGAACTGCTGCCTAAGCCTCGTGCCAATGGAATATCTGAGCTCATACGAATCTTCAATGGTTTCATGTCTGGTGCTAATTTCAAAGCCACACGCAAAAGTAAATTGGTTTCATCGGTTGGAATCTCTGAGCCTAACTCATGGATAATTTCCCATGTATCGTTTTCTTTTAAAACTTCGATGAACAAATACTTTGACAGGGCAATCCCGCAGGAATCAAAACCAGGCCCTAAATTCGCACTGGTTGCAGGAACGCGGATCTTCATAGATTGGCAACTCCTTCACGAAGATGCTGACGCATTTCTTCTAAATCACTCATTTTATTGATGGTTACTTCGGTTGCTTTAATTGCTGTATCCGGATCTTTCAGACCATTTCCAGTAAAGACGGCAACGACAGTCTCACCTGGTTTGATTTTCCCTGCTTTCACGTGCTGGATAACGCCGGCAAGTGATGCGGCTGAGCCTGGTTCAATAAATACACCATCTTGCGAAGCAATTTTACGATAAGCATTCAAAATTTCCTCATCGGTTACTGCATCGATGTGTCCATTTGATTCATCACGAGCGGCTTCTGCCAACTGCCAGCTGGCCGGATTGCCGATCCGAATCGCTGTAGCGATCGTTTCTGGTTGTTCGATGACTTCACCACGGACGATGGCAGCAGCACCTTCAGCTTCAAACCCATGCATTCTTGGCAACGTGGTGCCTTTTTTCTCATGCCATTCTTTGAACCCTTTCCAATATGCCGAGATATTTCCTGCATTACCGACAGGAATCGCAAGAACATCTGGCGCTTGTCCTAATTGTTCGCATACTTCAAAGGCCGCTGTTTTTTGTCCTTCTAAACGATAAGGATTGACTGAGTTTACTAGCGCCACGGCTTCCGTTTCTGCAATATCCCGGACCGCTTTTAACGCTTCATCAAAGTTTCCTGGAATCGAAATGATATCGGCTCCATAAACGATTGCTTGCGCCAATTTTCCCATAGCGATCTTGCCATCTGGAATGACAACGTAGGCTTTGATCCCCGCTCTGGTGGCATAAGCTGCTGCTGCCGCACTAGTATTTCCTGTCGAGGCACAGACGATTGCTTTAGCGCCTTCTTCCACCGCTTTTGCCACCGCCATCACCATCCCGCGGTCTTTAAATGAGCCTGTTGGATTCAGCCCTTCGTATTTTCCATACAATTGGATCCCTAATTCCTTGGAAAGGCTTGGTAAGGGAATCAACGGCGTGTTACCTTCTGCCAGTGACAATGCTGGGGTATTTTCGTTGACTGGCAGATATTCCTTGTATTGATGCAATAATCCTTGATACATGTTTATTCCTCCATCACTTTCAATATTTGTATGTCTTGTGCATCGGTATAAGTTGCGAGTTTTTCTGTTAGCTCTTTTTCGCTCATTGGATTGGTGATTCCAGCGATTCGTTGGTCTGCTTCGTTGAACACCGTTTGCTCAAACGCAAACCATTCTGGAAGAGCGTTCCCTTTGATCTCTTGACTTGAAAACGACACATAATGTCGGCTGGGAACTTCTCGGACAGTAGCTAATGCTGTTTCTTTTTCAAAGGTTAGAAATGGTTCCACGATCCCATAGCTTTTATTTTTTGCTAGCACGGTTAAATCCGCAACCACGCTGGTGGCCGTCGGTCGCGATCCTGCTCCTGGTCCATAAACCATTGATTGATCAATGCCTTCGCTCTCGATAAAAATACCATTAAACTCGTTTTGGATCGTCGCCAACGCATGGTTTTTCGGTACTAATACAGGTCCGACTGACACAGTAAGGGAACCGTCAACTGTCTTTTGAGCTGCGCCGATCAACTTCACTTCATAACCAAAGGTTTGCGCCTGCTTAATATCTGCCACAGCTAATCCGCGGATGCCTTTTGTTGCAACATCATCAATGCTGATCGTTTTCCCAAAGGCAAATTTCGTCAAAATCACCATTTTGTAAGCAGCATCAATGCCATCGACATCATTGGTAGGATCTGATTCCGCAAAGCCTTTCGCTTGAGCTTGCGACAAAGCATCTTCATAGGTCAGGCCATCTTCCGTCATTTTCGTCAACATGTAATTGGTCGTCCCATTGACGATACCAAAAATTCCTGTAATGGTATCAGGTAGATAGTGGGTGCTCAATGTGCGCAAAATCGGAATGCCGCCACCTACACTGGCTTCATAATAAAGAGAAACACCGGCTTTTTCAGCAATTGCCAGCAGTTCAGGTCCATGGGTGGCAATCAAATCTTTATTTGCCGTCACAACATGCTTTTTATTTTCTAAAGCAGCTGAAATAAACGCTTTTGCCGGATCGATCTTCCCGATCAATTCCACAATTACGTCGATGGTCTCATCTTCAAACAACTCATTTGCCTCATTCGTCAAAGCAAACCCATACTTAGCTGCTAACGCAGACTTATCCTCATAAGGCGAAGCTAGTGCTTTCGTGATTTGCACATTGACTCCTGTCCGTGCCAGAATGGCTTCTTTTTGTTCCGCCAGCACTTGACAGACTCCACTGCCGACAACACCCATTCCTAATAATCCAATGTTTAATCGCTTACCCATAATGCCCCCTAACTGAAAACGTTATTAAAAACCGTTCATCTAATTTTAATATTTCCACTAGCATACCAAAAACAATAAGAAAAAACTAGGACTTTTGAGAAATTCTCGCCCTAGTTTTAACGGTGATGGATATGTTCAAATGTTTTTTGCAAAATATCCACAACATGTTTGTCATCGAGACTATAAAGAATCGTTTTTCCTTGTCTCTCTGACTTTACGATCCGATTATCTTTCAAAAGTTTCAACTGATGAGAAACTGCTGATTGTTCCATATGTACTTGTTCCGCAATCGAAGTGACGTTGCGTTCACCTTCTTGAAGGGACAACAAAATTTTTAGTCTGGTGGGATCACTAAGCATCTTAAAAATCTGTGTTACTTGCTGAATTTCCTCTAATTTCGGCGTAGTCATCGCGCCACATCCTCTCTTATTTCCTTTTGCATTTTAGCCCTTGGTTGACGGCTTGTCAATCCACCTTTGATGAGCAAGGGAAAGAAAATAGATAAAAGACACGAATAGATCCAAGTGTCAGAAAATTTCTTCTCGAAGCTTCGATTCCTCAACAGTGGGGTGCTGAGGAATCGAAGCTTCGTTTCTACCACTCGGATCATTCAGTCAGTTGCAATTTCTTGGTATTGGAGACATCAGGTAGTTTTATTCCCCAGTGATCTCTTCGATGGCTACTTGCAGATCAGCAATTTTTTGTTCTGCCTCTTCTGCCGATTCGCCTTTCACACCAATATAAAACTTGATTTTCGGTTCAGTTCCAGAAGGACGCACAGCAATCCAGCTTTCATCTTCTAATGTGTATTTCAAAACATCAGAAGGCGGTGTCGTCATTTTTTGCAGGTGTCCATCTAAGCCCACACGAGTCAACAGTTTAAAGTCTTCTGTTTGAACGACAGGAGTTCCTGCGAAAACAGAAGGAGCTTTTTCACGGAAAGTCTTCATCAAGGCAGCAATCTTAGTTGCCCCCTCCATACCGCTCATCGTTACTGAAATGGTTTTTTCTGCGTAATAACCATATTCTTCAAAAATATCTTGCAGACCATCATAAAGGGTTTTGTCTGATTGTTTGTAAAAAGCCGCCACTTCTGCTAATAAAACGAGCGCTTGGATCGCGTCCTTGTCCCGTACAAATGGTTTCACTAAGTAACCATAACTTTCTTCAAAACCAAACATAAAGGTTTGCGAATGATCTTTTTCAAATTGTTGGATTTTTTCGGCGATGAACTTAAAGCCGGTCAAAACATTGATCATATCCACATTGTAAGATTTGGCGATCGCTGTTGGCAATTCACTAGAAACGATCGATTTTAAGACTGCTGCATTTTCAGGCAAGGTTCCTGCTGTTTTATGAGCTTCTAGAATATAACGGATCATCAATGCGCCTAATTGGTTTCCAGTCAACACTTGGTAGTTGCCATCTGGCATTCTTACTGCAGCCCCCAAGCGATCGGCATCTGGGTCCGTGGCGATCAATAAGTCCGCTCCTTCTTTTTCTCCTAAAGCAATCGCATATTCAAAGGCAGAGTGCTCTTCTGGATTCGGTGATTTTACTGTACTGAAATTTGGATCAGCAACCGCTTGAGAAGGTTCAATAATGAATTGTTGGAAACCAGCTTGTTTCAACGCTTTCTCTCCAAGCATCCGCCCTGTTCCGTGAAGTGGTGTATAGACAAGTTTCAAATCTTTGCCCACCGTATCGATCAATTCTTGATCGATCGTGACTTCTTTGATCTCTTTCAGATAGGCAGTGTCGATCTCTTCGCCAATAATAGAGATCAAGCCGCTGTTTTTGGCTTCTTCTTCACTTAATACAGGGATCTCCAATGGATTTTCAATTTCCCGAACGAATTTGGTCAATGCATCCGCATCTGCAGGTGGCATTTGTCCACCATCTTCCCCATATACTTTGTAGCCATTGTATTCGGCTGGATTGTGAGAAGCAGTGATCATGATTCCAGTAAAGGTTTTTAAGTAACGCACAGCAAAAGATAATTCTGGCGTCGGACGTAAGCTTTCAAAGACGAAGGCTGGAATATCATGTTTTGCCAATGTTTTCGCTGCTTCCATCGCAAACTCAGGTGAAAAATGACGGGAATCATAGGCGATCGCTACCCCACGACGTCTTGTTTCAGGATCTTGTGTATCCATAAAGCGAGCCAATCCTTCGGTTGCTTGACGAATCGTATAAATGTTCATCCGGTTGATCCCAGGCCCTAAAATCCCTCGCATACCGGCAGTCCCAAATTCCAAAGGCATATAAAAAGCGTCTTCTAGCATCGCAGGATCTGCTTCTAATGCGGTCAATTGTTCTTTTAGTTGTGGATCTAAGTGTTCACTGTTTTTCCATTGATTAAATGTTTGTTCCCATGCCATAAAATAACCTCTCCTTTTTCCGTTAAAATGCTCTAAAATTAGTATAACACTACTTACAGATTTCTCAAAGAATAACCAAACGAAAAATAAAAACAGCTGCTATCAAAAGTGATTGACACTTTAAAAATAACAGCTGATTCCATTAGGTTATTTCGTTAATTGAGCATCTTTTTGTGTTTCAATAAAATCAAACACTTGTTGACCAGCAATACTGCCATCGCCGACTGCCGTCGTGATTTGACGCAAGCCTTTTTCACGAACATCGCCAACCGCGTAAACACCAGGAATTGAAGTTTCCATCTGATCATTGGTTAAGATCCAGCCAGCATCATTCGTGATACCGCTGGCTTTGAATGGCTCTGTCAACGGATCTAAACCAACATAGATAAAGACACCGCCAGCAGCTTCTTCTGTCACTTCATCCGTTTTTAAGTTTCTAATTTGCACGCCAGTTACGACCATCTCATTGCCTTTGATTTCTTCCACAACAGAATCCCAAATAAAAGAGATTTTCTCGTTGGCAAATGCGCGGTCTTGGATGATTTTTTGTGCTCGTAATTCGTCACGACGGTGAACGATCGTTACTTCAGAAGCAAATTGTGTTAAGTAGATAGCTTCTTCGACTGCCGAGTCGCCTCCACCAACAACAATCAAGCGTTTGTTACGGAAAAAGGCACCGTCACAAACCGCACAGTATGAAACACCGCGTCCAGCAAATTCTTCTTCGCCTTTGACGCCTAACTTTCTATGTACACACCCTGTGGCAATAATGACTGTTTTTCCTTGATAAGTTTTGTCTTCGGTCACAACTTCTTTAAACTCACCTTGGTCAGTGATGTTTTGAACGATTCCATAAGCATTTTCAACACCAAATTTTATGGCACCTTCATACATCTTGAATGCTAGTTCAGGGCCTAAGATTGACTCGTATCCTGGGTAGTTTTCAACTTCAGCCGTATTATTCATTTGACCGCCAGGTGCACCTCGTTCAATCATTAGTACTGATAAATTCGATCTTGACGCATAAAGCGCTGCTGTCATCCCCGCAGGGCCTGCGCCGATGATAATTACATCATACATATATTTCCCTCCAATTTGGACTACCCATACTTTACTTTCAAAAGCAAATTCTTTCAACTCATCTGCTTACAAAAAATAATAAGATATTCCTGCTTTTACTTTTGAAAATTACATTGACTTTCTTTTCAATTTTTGTAAAATTTTCACGATACGTCTATTATATAGAAAATAAGGAGTCCTTACAATTGAATAAGAAAAAACTTTTAGGAAAATCAGATCGCGAACTGCTTTTCCTCAGCTGGCCGATTTTTGTTGAGTTATTTTTGCGGGTCGTTATTGGGAATATCAACGTTTGGATGATTTCTCATTACTCCGAGCCAGCAGTAGCGGCAGTCAGTGCCGCCAATCAACTGTTAAATTTAACGGTCTTTATTTACGGTTTCATAACCGTGGGTACTCAGATCATTATCGCCCAATTAATTGGTGCAAAAAAACGGGACCAGATCCCGAAAGTCATCAATACCGCTCTTTTTGGCTCATTATTCATTGGAATTTTAATCAGCTTAATGTTCCTTTTTGGCTCAACCTATCTCTTGCGTTTCATGGGACTGGATGCTGAATTAGTTGCCCTCGGGCATGGGTACTTACAAGTATATGGCGGAAGTCTGTTCCTTTCCTCGATCACGGCGGTCATAATTGCTGTCATGCGTAGCCACAGTTTCACAAAACCTGCGTTATTGGTACCGATGTTTGCTAGTATTCTAGCCGTGATTGGGAATTATTTTGTCTTATACAGCCCCTTCGGATTGCCGAATTTCGGTGTGACTGGATTGGCATTTTCTAGCGTCTTTGGTAATTCGATCGGTTTAGTAATTGCCGCAGTACTACTGAAGAAGCACGTGAATTTTTCTGTTTTGTCTGCCCGTTTTTCGAACGTCTCTTGGGGTGTGATGAAAAACATTTTGACTTACGGATTGCCTTCTTCTGGCGAATCTCTTTCCTATCAAGGTGCGCAAGTCGTGGTGACGATGATTGTGGCTCAACTTGGTGCAAGTGTCTTGATTGCAAAATCTTACGTAACAGCTATCACCCAATTTGTTTATTTGATTGCCTCCGCATTGAGTCAAGGGAATCAAATCATGATTGGCCGCAATGTCGGTGCTGGAGAATTCGATCGCGCGCATCAGCGAGGCATGCGCACGATGGTGATCGGGATCATTGCCTCAGTGACGATCTGTCTATTGACTTACTTGTTTATTGAGCCAATCATGGGAATCTTTACCTCCAACGCGGAAGTGATCGAGATTGCTAAAGGTGTCTTTTTGGTAGAGATCGTCTTAGAAACAGCTCGTGCAGTCAATATGATCCTTGTGGGTTCCTTGAATGCAAGTGGCGACGTGAAGTTCCCATTGATCTGCAGTCTGGTTGTTCTATGGGTCATCAGCTTACCGTTTTCTTACTCATTGGCCATCGTCTTTAAATTCGGTTTGATCGGCGTTTGGATCGCTTATGCCATTGACGAAGCACTCCGCAGTATCTTAATGATCTATCGCTGGCATTCTGGTGTCTGGAAAACCAAAGCTGTCGTTCATCCCCAAGAAGCCGAACCAGAAGTCTTACCGGAAGCATAATTAAAGTCCAGCGGTCTCGGTGACTGCTGGACTTTTTTGTTTTCCATAAAAAATAAGATACGCCAAGAAGTTTGCTTGGTTTTTTTGAAGACTTTGCTCTATACTTGTCTCAGAAGCTATCGACTATGATTTACATTAAAAGGAGCGTTTGCTATGTCAATCTATGACTACCAAGCAACATTAGAAAACGGCGAAACCTATTCGCTAGCAAAATACGAAGGTCAACCGCTAGTGATTGTCAATACAGCTACGAAGTGCGGTTTGAGTCCGCAGTTCAAAGAATTACAAGGTCTTTATGAAACCTATAAAGACCAAGGGTTGGTCGTTTTAGGATTTCCTTCTGACCAGTTCAAACAAGAAGTCGGTTCAGCCGAAGAAGCCGCAGCCGCTTGCCGAACCACCTATGGTGTTGATTTTCCGATGCACAAGTTAACGGTGATCAATGGCAAAGACGCGGATCCCTTGTTTCGCTATTTGGAAGAAGAAGCACCGGGCACGCTAGGCAAAGCCATTAAATGGAATTTCACGAAATTTTTAGTGGATCGCCAAGGCAGAGTCGTTGAGCGTTTTGCTCCACAAACCAATCCTCAAAAAATGATTCCTGAAATTGAAAAAGTTCTTTAAAAAATTGATAAAGGCGACCTTAAGGGCAAAATATGTGATCCTTAAGGTCGCCGTTTTGTAATTGCTGCAACGCAAACATTTTACAACACTCTCATTGTTGGTTATCAAAAATATTTGAGCCTCCATTTCTTCTTAAAGAAGCCATTCGTTACAAAAGTTTTTAAAAAGACTTAAAAAAACTGCCGTTGATCTCCTTAGATTTCTCTAAGAGATCAACGGCAGCTTCTTTTGATTAGTTATTCGACAAATCTTCACCGTTTGAAGCAATCACTTGTTTGTACCAATCAAATGATTTTTTCTTTGTTCGTTTCAAGGTGCCGTTTCCTTCATTGTCACGATCCACATAAATGAAACCATAGCGTTTTTTCATTTCACCGGTTCCAGCTGAAACTAAATCGATACAACCCCATGTGGTGTAGCCCAATAAATCGACACCATCTTGTTCAACCGCATCTTTCATTGCTTGAATATGCTCTGCCAAATATTGGATTCGATAGTCATCTTCCACATAACCATCTACATCCGGTGTATCGACAGCTCCTAAGCCGTTTTCAACGATGAACAATGGTTTTTGGTAGCGATCATAAATGTCATTCATCGTGATCCGCAAACCAAGTGGATCAATTTGCCACCCCCACTCACTTGCTTCCAAGTATGGGTTTTTCACAGAGGCAAAAATATTGCCAGCAGTTTGTTCTAACAATTCAGCGTCCGTTGTTGATACGCGGGAAGAATAGTAAGAGAAAGAAATAAAGTCAACGGTATGAGCTTTCAACAGCTCAAGGTCGCCTTCTTCCATTTTGATTTCGATCCCATTGCGTTCCATTTCTTTCAGCGCATATTGTGGATATTCCCCACGTGATTGAACATCAATAAAGAAATAGTTTTCGCGATCTGCTTTGCGTGACTCCCAGACATCTTCTGGTTTGCTTGTATATGGATAGTATGCGCCAGCAGCTAACATACAACCTACTTTGTTCTCAGGATCGACTTCATGAGCGATTTTCGTTGCGATCGCAGAGGCCAACAGCTCATGGTGAGCCGCTTGGTATTTCACTTGCTCAACGTTATCGCCTTCTTCAAAGTACAAACCAGCTCCCATAAATGGCGCATGGAGAATCATGTTGATTTCGTTAAAGGTCAACCAGTATTTTACTAATCCTTTGTAGCGGTTGAAAATCACGTTACACAAGTTTTCATAGAATCCGACTAATTCACGGGAACGCCATGCCCCGTATTTTTCAACTAAATGCATTGGACAATCAAAGTGAGTGATCGTTACTAACGGTTCGATCCCATATTTGTGGCATTCTTTGAAAAGATCTTCATAGAATTTCAAGCCGTCTTCATTTGGTTCTGTTTCATCTCCTTTAGGGAAAATCCGACTCCAAGCGATCGACAAGCGGTAGGTTTTAAAGCCCATTTCGCCAAATAATGCGATGTCTTCTTTGTAGCGATGATACATATCGATCGCTTCTTTTGCTGGGTAGAAATGTTCGTCATCAAAATCAAACATTTTCATTTGACCAGTAATCACTGGAAAACGATCTTTGCCGATCGGTACCACGTCTACGTTTGCTAAGCCGCGTCCGCCTTCTTGGTAGCCTCCTTCACATTGATTGGCAGCTGTTGCGCCGCCCCATAAAAAGTCTTTTCTAAATGCCATGTTTCTTTCCTACTTTCTCTTTATTTAACTAGTTCGCGATCAAGTTCGCGGGCTACTTCATCTTGTACTTCGACGCCTTCTTTTTCAAGACGTGCGATTGTTTCCTTAAATTTCGGCAAGTGATCTTTGTGGGCAATAAACAGTTCGTCCATGACACGTTTTGCCGTATCCCCTGATGGAACCAGTGGGTTGATGGTGAATGCTTGTAATGCGATATTGTAATCCCCAGTCACAGCGGCTTCGATCGTCAATAATTCCATTGCTTTCATTACCTGTAACCAACCTTTTTCAGCTGTCGGTAACTCACCAAAGGCAACATTTCTCGCGCCTTGTCCACCAACGTAAGCGGTCACTTCAACTACGCAATCGGCAGGTAGATCAGGAACGGCGCCTTCATTTTTGGTTGAAACGACGATTTGGGTATTTTTATTAGCATAAATGGAAGCAATCGTTTCACACGCTGCATCTGAGTAGTAAGCACCACCACGTTTTTGCAGCTGTTCAGGTTTATGATCCAATTCAGGATCTTTGTACAACTCAAACAATTCGGCTTCGGTTTGTTTTACTTGCTGTGCGCGTGTACCGACAGTCTTGTACTCTTCAATCGCATGATTCAACATTTCTTCTTGACGATAGTAATAACGGTGATACCCGCAAGGAATCATCTTCATTTGTTCCAGCTGTTCTTTGTAAAATGGTACATCAAAGATATTCTTCGGTAAGCCATTGTCTTCTTCATACATTTTATCAATAATGTCCATCGTTACATCGTTGCCGTGTGAATCAGCAACTTTGTGCCAGTGGAAGTGGTTCAATCCTGCAAATTTGTAAATCAATTCATCCGGTTCTTTGCCAATTAAGGCTGGCTCAATCATGGTTGCCATGACTGGCACATTACACAACCCGATGACTTTGTCCCATTTTCCGTAACGCACGATTGCTTCAGTTACCATGCCGCTTGGATTCGCAAAATTGATCAACCAAGCATCCGGACATAAACGTTTCATGTCTTCAACAATTTCAAGAATGATCGGTACCGTACGGAACGCTTTGAACATTCCCCCAGGGCCATTGGTTTCTTGACCAATCATGCCGTAATAGGCAGGAATTCGTTCATCTTTGATGCGGGCATTCAGCAACCCTACTCGGAATTGAGTCGTAACGAAATCGGCATCCTTTAACGCTTCTTCTCGATCCAACGTCATGTGGATTTTTACATCATAAGGCGTGGCGTCCCACATTCGTTGTGCCATCGCACCTACGATTTCTAATTTCTCTTTTCCTTCTTCGATATCTACTAGCCAAATTTCACGAATCGGCAATTCTTCATAGCGTTTGATAAAGCCTTCCATTAACTCCGGGGTATAGCTGCTGCCGCCACCAATGGTTGCAATTTTAATTCCTTTTGTCATTGTATTGCTCCTTTGCTATTTTATTTACATTCTTATTATCATTCATAAAAACATTTGATTCAATGTAAATAGCTTATTTAGAAAAAGCGTTTGCAAATCTCGCTTCTTCTTGCTGGTGTTTTGTAAAAAAGATTTACAAAGAGCATAAAATAAGGAATAATTAGGATGTAAACGATTCGCTAATTACTTAATAAAGAAGAATTTCTGTAAAAAACATTTACAAATAATCATAAAAAAATGTAAAAAGGAGCATACATACCATGTTGCTACAAGAAAAAATGCGCCAAATCAAACTAGCACCCGCGGAACGATCGTTAATCGATTATTTATTAGCCAACCCGACTGCGATGGCGGATCAAACCATCAAGGAATTGTCAGAAAAAACCTACGTTCATCCTTCTACTTTTATTCGGATCGCCAAAAAATTAGGCTTCAATGGTTGGCTCGATTTAAAAACGGCCTTTGTGGAAGAGCAAACTTATATGAGCAGCCATTTTACCGATGTGGATGCGAACTTTCCCTTTTCCTCCCATGACGGCATTATGACCATCGCCAAAAAGTTGGCAAAGCTTGAACAAACAACGATTGAAGATACACTTTCCTTGATCCATCATGATGAATTACAAAAGGCGAAACAATCGTTGCTCAATGCCAACCATATCAAGATCTTCGCCAGTAATGCCAATACATTGATTTCTCAAGACTTTGTTTTGAAGATGCGACGTTTAGGAAAAAACATCCACGTCTGCGATACCTTCGGCGAAAGTGCCTATGAGGCTTCCAACTGTACCTCCGATACGACTGCCATTTTGATCTCTTATACTGGCGAAAATAAAATGGTCAAAGAAATTGGGAAGATCCTTGCCGAACGGCAGGTTTCCATCATTGGCATGACGAGTATCGGGGAGAACTCCTTGGCAAAATTAAGTAATTGTGTTTTGAATATCACGACAAGAGAAAGGCTCTACTCAAAGATCGCCAACTTTACGATCAATACATCGGTTTGCTACTTGCTGGATTTGTTGTATGCAATTGTCTTTTCGGAACATTATGAGAAAAATCTGCAGCATTTGATCGATATTGGGATGGCTTACGACAAGCGCCCTACATCATCAACAATTATTGCTGAACCAACCTACGATAAAAATCTTCATTATAAAGACTCACTGTTTCCCAATTAAACAGCTGCCAAAAAGCGATCGCTTCACATGGGCGATCGCTTTTATACTTACTTAGCTCTTGTTAATAAAGTTTTGGCTAAACTAAAGCCGTGATCAAATCATCGGAACAGCCAACTTCTCGTTTGTCAGACTCGATGATATCCAAATAATCGGCGGAGTTGGTAACTAATACTGGCGTCTCAATATTGAATCCAGCTTTGATCAACGCATCTTTATCAAAGCTGATCAGTTTTTGCCCACGAGTGACTTTATCTCCTTGCTTCACATGCGCTTCAAAGAATTCGCCATTTAACTGAACCGTATCCAAACCAATATGAATCAATAGCTCTAAACCGTTATCAGAAATCAAGCCAATGGCATGTTTCGTTGGGAACAAGGTCATTACTGTGCCATCAAAAGGAGCCACAACTTCACCTTTTGAAGGGTGGATCAAGATGCCTTTCCCTAGCACTCCTTGAGCAAAGGCTTCATCTTTTGCGCTGCTTAATGGTGCGATGGTTCCTTCCACTGGAGAAGTGATTACTTCTTTCCGAACGGTCATAGCTGGTTGTCCTTCTGCGATCTCTTCTTCCACTGCATCATCTTTCCAGAAAGCCATCGTCAAACCAAAGCCAATCGCTGCAGCGATCAAGATTCCGAAGACAGAGAACCACATGCCACTAGCGTCGCCTTCTGGAGTGATATAGTTGAAAATGCCAAAGACCCCTAACCCACCAGAGGTGTAGCTCGTTGTACCATTAATCATCAAGAAGGCACCTGCGACCGCACCACCAATCATTGAAAAGAAGAACGGCATTTTTTTCGGTAACGTGATCCCATAAATTGCTGGTTCTGTTACACCAAAAAGTCCTGAAATAATGGCTGGCGGACATAGAGCTTTTAGTTTCTTATCTTTCAGTTTAAAGTACATCGCCATCACAACTGCTGTTTGAGCAAAGCTGGCGCCAAATGATGCTACTAAAATCTGACTGTATCCTAGTTGTGTCACTTGCATAATGTGTAGCGGAACAACTGACCAATGCAAGCCGAAAATAACCAAGACTTGCCAGAAGAAGCCTAATAACAAACCATAAATCGCTGGAGAGAAGTCCATCAACGCTTCAAATCCTGAGCTCAAAAGATCCGTCAACATACTGATCACAGGTCCAATCACCAAAAAACCAATTGGCAATGCAATCAATAAAACCAAGAAAGGCACTAAGAACGTTTGGACAACAGACGGAATGATTTTTTTCGCAAATTTTTGAACTTGCGCAGCAAAGGCAATGATAAAGATGACCGGCACCACACTGCTAGTATACGTTGCGCCAACCCACGGAATTCCTAAAAACGTTTCGTACGCAGGCAAGCCTAACAAGCTATACGGTGCAGCAGCTCCCTCGCCAGCTCCGGCAACAAACGCTGCTTGCAAGGCTGATCCTTGAATTGTTGGGTAACAAAGCGCTGACCCGATCACGATTCCTACCATTGGATTTAAGCGAAACTTTTTCGCTGACGTATACCCTAAAATCACCGGCATAAACATGAAGATCGAATCGCCGATCGCATTGAACATCACATAGGTACCAGTCGTTGTTGTATAATCGATCAAGCCTGTTGTACCAATAAAAAGTAACAGTGCATTTAGACCTTTGATCATCCCTGCCGCACACAAAGCCCCTAAGAAGGGTTGGAAGCAGCCGCTCAAAATATCGATCAAACGATCAAACAAGTTGCCACCTGAAGCTGTTTCTTCAGCATCACCACTGATTCCTGCAACATCGATCACTTCTGCATAGACATCTGGCACATGGTTTCCGATAACCACCTGGTATTGACCGCCACTCTTCATGACCGTCACGACACCATCCATGTTCTTTAAGACTTCATCATTTGCGATGCCTTCATCCTTTAATTTGAAACGTAGGCGTGTGATACAATGTGTCAAGCTATTGATGTTCTCTTTCCCACCGACATTTGCGACGATTTTTTCTGCTAATTCACGGTATTTTCCCATTTTTGATTCCTCCAATTTTTTTGTATTGAAGGTTTAGCCAACTGAATGTCACTATCCAAAATGTTTTCTTTTTTTGATTTCTTGCTGCATGATCCGATGTCTTGAAGCTGACGTTTAGTAAGAATCATTGCGAAGAAATTCTTCTTTTTCGACATCTTCTGATGAATCAAGAAATCCTTCTCCTTTCTTGTTTTTTTTCAATCAACGATTTTTTTGCACAAGTCTGGCAATATGAATCGTTAAATACAAGCTTTCGTCACTGGACATTTGATACTGATACTGATTTTCTAATAGTTCAGCGATTTTTTGTACGCATTGATACGCATTTCGGTATTTCACTTTGACCATAGCCAAAAGATCTTCATCGGTTTCATCCGCATGAGGGGTATGGTTTTGCATTCTTGAGACAAAAAACTTCAGATGCGTGGTGAAGCGATAAAAATAAACGGATTCTTCATCAAAGGTTGTTTTAAAAAAATATTTAACAATGTTAATGATGTCTTGCATCGTTTGGGTTAGTTCAGCAATATTGCCTTGGTCGCCATTCTCGGTTTGCGCATTGACCAGATGCAGAGCAATAAAGCCAGCTTCGTCATCTGGCAGCTGAATCCCGTAATGTTCTTTGATTTTTTCTACTGTTTTGCAGCCTATTTGGTACTCATCGGGGAAAAAACGCTTGATATCCCACAATAAGACATTTTTGACCGTCATTCCTTTTTTTGATCGTTCAATGGCACAGTGCATGTGATCCGTCAATGAGATGTAAATGGAATCATTGATTGGGGAAGACAATTCTCGCCGAGCATACTCAATGATCTCATTGGATAATTCAAGATATTCCAGTGGTAAGTCAGCAAGCAGCTCTTGAAATTGAGATAAGATCGTCTGATTTTCTAAGCGATACACTTTATCGATCGCTTCTGAAGAAATGTCATCCCCCACTTTTTTCTTAAAGGCAATCCCCCGCCCCATAACAATAATCTCGTTTTGACTTTGATCGGTAGTGATCACAACATTATTGTTTAACACTTTACTGATTTTCATGTCCTACCCCCACTTACTTTATCATTGCGGATATGGTTCATTGCTTATCTTTATTGCTGAGCCAACAGTCAACACAGAAAAAACCTCATGAAAGCAGCGCAAATACCGCAGCTTCATCAGGTTTAGCTTGTTAAAAATCAACAATCACTATCCATTAGAACCAGTTTTATTATCTTTATCATAGCAAAGGTAGAAAGCGCTGTCAATCGTTGTTCGTTATTTTTACCGACACCTAATACGAATCTATTGATCGTTTCTTAAAAACACCAGCGATCAATTTCTATTCGTTCTTATCTTAGATAAAGATCTTAGATAAAGACAAAACCCTTAGCGAAAGAAAAAAACCGCTCCCCAAAGATTTGACTGTTCAGTCTAATAATGGGGAGTCGGCTATGGTATCATTTGCTTCTTGTTTTTACAAAAAAACCTAATCATCTTGTTTACGATAATTTTTTTTGATGTAGGGCTGATTTTCTTGGTTCATACGGATAACGATTTTGTCAAAACTATTGTCACTCACTTGTGTCGAACCACTCATTTTGATTTTTGGCTGTACTTCGATCACCTTTGGTTTATACTGCATTTTCCCTTTTGAGATCCGCTTGACTAAAAGTTCAGCAGCTTGTGAACCAATCTCATACGACGGTTTTTCAATCACAGACATTTCATGATGATAAAGTTTGTTCCAGCCTAAATCATCATAGCCCCCAATCGCAACATCTTCTGGAATCCGTAAGCCCAAGCTATAGATCACATGGATCAACGCAAACATCAACTCACTGTTTTCAGCTAATATTGCTAAACGATAGCCTTGATTTTTTTTCAACAATTCGTTTAGTGATTCCTTACACGCGTCAAATACCGCTTGTGTTTCTTCGATCTCAAATGCTAGTTGTTCAGGATTTCTGACTGCGATTTTAGAACTTTCCAGAAAAAGAGCAAGCTTTTTCTTCCGACTAGGCGTTATGAGCGGTGGTGTAAAGTAAGCGACTCGATCAAAGCCTTCTGAATAAATACGTTGAATCATCTCGGCCGTCGCTTTTTCATTATCAACGATGACTGTATCAATCATCAATTCTTCGATCGTGCAATCAGCCAGCACGATCTTGACCTTTTGCTCAGTCAAGCTTTTCACGAATGCTTCGTCCTGATTCGACGACAGAATCAGCCCTTCCACTTGACGGTCGATCAACGCTTGAATTTGATCCTGCTGAGAAATATTTTTGTGATCGGTTTCAACAAGAATCACCTGAAAAGATTTTCGTATACAATAATCATTGACACCTCGAACTAAAGCTGCTACTTCCGGGATCATGATATTGCTGACAACGATGCCGATCAATCCCGTTTTATTGTTTTTCAACCCCTGTGCTAGCGCATTTGGACGGTAATCAAGCTCTTCGATCACTTCTTCGATGCGCTTTTTTGTCTCTGCTGACATAAATTCATATTTGCCATTCAAATATCTAGAAACGGTGGTTTTTGAAACATTTGCTTTTTCTGACACCATCTTAATGGTGATTTTCTCATTTGCCATTCAATCCACGCCTTGCTTTTTGCTGTTGGTCAATTATATCATGGAACCCTTGAAAAATGAACAAGGACTGATTTCGTTCGACACGGACTGTCCTGACGGGTCGTAAAGAAGCCGCTAAGTGAGCGCTTTTCACAGAACTAGCCCATTGCTTCAATGTGGCGCATTTCTTGCTGCACGACTTCATATATACTTTTTGAAAAGTCGACTTCCAACGGATAAGAAAGCAAAATATCTAACATTTGAGGCACAAAGTCTGTCTCACACAGTTCTTTTGCAAAGGCCATCGCCGCAATTTCCGAAGCACAACCAACCGTTGACCGATGCTCGTAGGAAAAAAAGCGCCACAGTTGAATCGTTTTGGTGACATGGTACATCGTTGCCCCATGTTGCTCTTCTAAATAGTGAAAAATTTCATGGGCGATCAAGACTCCTCGGATAACTTCTGGTTTAGGCAATATTTGCGAAGATTGAGTCAGATCGGTGTAGGCAACAATGGGTTCAGTGATCAATTCAATGGAGCGCTCCATGATAAACTGCGCAAAGACCATACGAAACTTCGTCGGTTTTCCAGATCTTTCCGTAATCGATAAACCAAGCTTATTCGCCAAGTACCAGGCACGATCTGCCTTTTCCTGTTTTTTCAAATCAAACTGGTCGAGCATTTTTTGCGCCCATGTTCTACCACATAAGATGGCTTCTTCAATGATTTCGTTTTTTTCCTCTTCACTCACTTTATTACGCAGCATCTCGCGGGTAAACTCAAATACTCCCCAACTGAATTCGTTGATGGGCATGAGCTGTTCATACCACGTTTCTAACAATGCCAGATCAACCGTATGTTGCTGTTTCAAGAAAAACCTCTGCTTGATCATAGGGAATTCGCCGCCAGAACCATCACTTCTTCATTTGGATCTAAAGTCGACATTTCGATATCGATCAACAACATCAATGCCTCCAAATCGTTTACTGAAAAATCCATCACCCGAGGTCCGGCACAAATATAGAAATCTGGACGCAAAATCACTTCTGTCTGATAGATTGCCAAATCATCCCACAGTTGCTCAACTGCTTGCACATAATTCTCCGCGGTGGTTTTGATGACTTTCCCTGAAGCTCGTTGTACTTTAATAAAGCCTTTTTTATCAAGGATTCGAATTGCCGGATTGTCTCCTGTAGAAACACGGGTTCCAAACACATAAAAATGCGAGCTTTTCTCTAAAAGATCAATTTCGTTGGTAGGTAGCCCCAAATCGCCTGCTGCTAATTCTTGGGATTCCTCAACGGTTGCCTCTGCTAAAAGATCCGTCGTCTTGACTTCGGTGGAACCAGTCGCAATGGCTGTGACTTTAGACGTTTGAGGATCGATTTCGATAAAGACTTCCACACTTTCTGGCGTAGCCCCACTCTCAATGGCTTTGTTGATAGCTTCTGTTTTGATTGATCGCAAGTCTTCTTTCGAAGGGGAAGGAATAATCCGTTCAACGACATCTCGCACCATCGCTAGGGCGACACCAATTGAGGAAATCACCTCAGCATTCTCCGGAATCGAATATTTTACGCCCATTTTTTCTGACAAGTAGATAATTAATGACGAAGCGCCGCCACCAACTCCTACTAATGAAATTTGGCTTTTTTCCAATTTGTATTTTTCTGCTAAAGCCAAAATGACTGGCTCTAATTTTGCGTAAGAACGCTCCATGATTTGAGTCGCGATATCTTCGATCGTCGTGCCACAATATTCCGCTAATACGCCCATCGCTTTTCGAGCTGCTTCGATATTCCCATAAGAAAAATGTTCCGGTTTGATCAAGCCCAACACGTTAGCTGCACATGAGTTGGTGATGGTTACCCGTTCACCATTATCAAATTTGATTGCAACATAATCTGCGGGATCGCCTTCTTTCGGACTAAAGAATTCAACCTCTCCTCCTGTCCAATTGGTTGGATCAGAGTAGACAGCGTAGTCAAAACCGGCAATATGTGCAGAACGAGGCCCTACATCTACCACTCCATTAGCAGTTGCACGAATCATGGAACCCCCTGCACAGCCCGTGATACGAACGTCCAAACTGGAAATGTATGTTTCATGTCCACCAACGACAGAATAGTCGATCGCTGGCCGTCCGTTTTTAATGACACCGATATTGGTGGTTGTACCGCCTACTTCAAAATACACGCCATTTGATGCTCGTAAATACATCAGTGAGCCCATTACTGATGCTGCTGGACCCGAGAGCATAGTCAGAACTGGTCGCTTTTTCATCTCAGCAATCTCCATAACCCCACCATCGCCGCGCATGATCATCAAGGGTACATCTACTCCTGACTCCTTCACAGAGACTTCCGTTGAATTTGCGACAGATAACATTTTAGGTAAAATGCTTGCATTGATAGTAGCAGTTCGTGTTCTTCTGGTCAATCCGTAAAGTTTCGTGATATCCGAAGCAACGGTACATGGAATTCCTTTTTCTGTACAAACTTCCATCACTAGATTTTCAGCATCATTATTATCTACTCCAAAAGCCATACTAGCGACGATCACTTCTGATCCTTGCCTCACTAGATCATCGATCATCTCTTCCACACTCGCTTTATTCATTCCTTTGAGTTTTGAGAAGGCATTGATGATCTTAATGGATCGCTGATTCCCTAGGACGATATCGGCAATTTTTAATTGACGCTTTGCCAGAAACCCTTCGAAACCACCACGAGCCATACCGAAAACACCAATGTCAGCCACATCCCCTTCAATCAAAGCGTTCGTGGCTTGGGTGGTTGAATGAGCAACAAAAATCACACTTTTTGGGTCAATATCATTTTCTTTCATACAATTTTGAAAACTCTCGACAACGCCAGCAGCTACCCCCCGTTCATGATCATGGGTGGTCTTCACGCTGGATTTTCCTATGATCTCGTGAGTCAGATTATCGATAGCGACAGCTTTTGTATGGGTACCACCTACATCGATCCCCATTCTAACTTTTCTTAATTCACTCATTTCCACTTTCCTCCTACATCCATAGTTGCATGATTTATTGATTAGCTATGTTCTTTCGTCGACTAGTTATTCAATCCGAACAAAATGAGCGCAATGATACACAGGATCGCACTAGAAAGCCACCCAGCTGGTATCGAAAACTTCATGAAATCTTTCGAACCCACTTTATGATGTCCTAGCCCCCATGCTACCCATGACTGAGTAATATCCAAATGCTGAGGAGCGATCGTGACCACAGCGAAAAGTGGAAAAATGAATGCCAGATCCCAATTTGTGGCAGCTAAGATCACTGCCGCTACTGCTCCTCCTGATCCGACTAAGTTCAAAGGACCACGGAAGAAACCGAGGGGTGCTAAGATGGCAAATAAGATCGCAAGAGCCACGGTATTATGAGGAACTAGACCGCCAACGATTGGTTCAAAGAAAGGAACCGCTAGACTTGCAGCTGAATTAAACATAGCCAGCACTAATAAGAAACCTACCAGGGGCGCAACATCGACAGCGCCATCTGCAAATTGTTTAGCTAACATGCGGCAAATATTCACAAAACCACCTTTTAATTTTCCGCAAGTCAGTAAGGCGTACAAAGCTGCTAGAATAAATGCAGGAATAATAGGAAACTCAGCAAACACTACGAGTAAGACTGGTGCGATCACAGCAACCCAAGAATACCAAGGAGCATCGCCTGAAGTTGCACCAGGTGTGGAAGCCCACGCTTTGACTTTTGATGATTTCGCACGACTTAAAGCAATATTGGCAAAAACCAATGTCACAATTAAGGAAACGACTAGTGCGATCATGCCGAATGTGAAATAGTCGGAAAACCCATATTCCATCATAGATTGACTTCCTTCAGGTTGTAATGCTGCTAAAATACCTTGGTATTGCACAAAATTTGTTACATTGGCAAAAATTCCCGCCATGATGGAACCCATAAAAGCGAATAAAGCGATCGCTGTTGGAATACCCAACGCTTGCAAAATCGGCATAACGATCACTGCGATAGAGATTACAGGACCAATGCCTGTCATGGAAGTGAAACATAAGGCAGTAACAGTACATAAAAGGGTCATGGTGATCCGTGGTTTATCTCCACCAAGCTCAACAACCTTTCGAATAAGCGTTGCAGCGATCCCTGTATCCATCAAAATCCGACCAAAGAAGGAACCGAAGAAAATATTGACCAGAATCGAACTAGCAAAACCGGCGGGTCCTGTTTGATAAATGTTCGTGATCGTATCGACAAAGTTCAAAGCTGTTAAATCCGGACTCAACGCATTGCCAATAAAAGCTAAAACGGTCCAAAGTGTTGCCATAACGAAGAAACCCACCATCAGGTTGAACCCTTTGACGCAGTACCAAACCATTCCTAAGAAAGAAACGATCATTAAAATACCAATTATAATTTCTACCATAAATTTTCCCTCATCTTTCCATTTGAACTATTTTTTTGTTCATACATCGTGCTGCAAGTTTCTACGTTTGCTACTTCCCCTATTCTCGCTGAATGCGACCTTTGTCATGAAAAAAACGGCTAGACTTGTGACCATTTCCCACGTTTTCTTTCCTCCTCTTTTTTTGTTAACCGTTTTAGTTAACCGGTTAACAAAGATTTTAAAAAAATAAAACAACGAATGATTTCTCGTGTTTATCCACTCCACTATCTTTGAGCTCTCAATACATTCCTATTCGCCCCCTTTCTCAATGGGGCTACCATTATTCCAATCACCCTCCACAATCCTCTCTTGTCGGTTGGGCTTTTCGTAAAAGATAGGCTCAGGATGCTTGCCTTTTGCTTAGATCAGCTTCCCTCCTATTTATCCTCTATGATTTGATCCTCCTATTTGCGCAACATTTCACATGAAGCTCCTTTGCCACTCGCTTGACCACGCGTAATTCCTAGTCTAAACCGAAAGGAATCGCGACCGTTTGATCTGTTTGTATGTCTAGGAGCTAGTTGCTTTAATGTCTACATAATAGCAAAGGGTGAAAACGCTGTCAATCACAAATAGAAATTTTTCCCTTCATTTGTTCAATTTATACAAAATAGACCTTAAAATACCTAGGTGGTATTTTAAGGTCTATTGGTCGTTTAAACTTCACTTGCCTGCAAAAGATACATATCGGCATACAACCCTTTTTGAGCCAAAAGTTCATCGTGGGTGCCTCGTTCGACGATCGAGCCTTTATCAAGCACCAAAATCAACTCGGCATCGCGGATGGTAGACAACCGATGGGCGATCGCGATCGTGGTTCGCCCTTGACGCATATTGGCCAATCCTTCTTGGATCAGTCCTTCTGTTTCAGTATCAATATTGGCAGTTGCCTCATCCAAGACCAGAACTTTCGGATCGGTCACCATCGTGCGAGCAAAGGAGATCAATTGTCGCTGACCGCTTGAATAACTGGCACCCCGTTCAATCACTTTGGCGTGGTATTTACCAGGTAGTTTTTGAATGAAAGCATCTGCTTGAACAAATTTTGCTGCTTTTTCAATCTGTTCCTCATCAATGTCCTGATTTAATAAGCGGATATTATCAGCGATGTCCCCATAAAACATGAAGGCATCTTGCAATACGAGTCCAACTTTTTTCCGAAGCTCTTCCATCGTAAAGTCGCGGATATCTTGATCATCGATCAAAATTTGTCCTTCCCCGAATTCATAAAAACGCATCAGCACATTGATGATCGAGCTCTTGCCACTTCCTGTGTGACCGACTAAAGCCACGGTCTCACCCGGATAGGCGATGAAAGAAATATGATTCAATACGTTGTTTTTTCCATCATAGGAAAAACTGACATCACGAAATTCGATTTTTCCTTTGGTGATGGTTTGACTGGCATCGGGGTTTTGCTGCGGCGTATATTCTTCATTATCCATAATCTTCAAAATACGGCTGCCGGCTACCATCCCATCAGTAAAGACGCTGAGAAAATCCATCATCTGTGTCATGGGATTAAAAAATCCTTGAATATAGGTCGTAAAGGCGAAAATCAACCCGACTTCAATGGGCGATTCTAAAGCATCAAACCCAAAGACCGTCAATGACAAGGCGATCGCTAAGGCATACAACAAACTAATGATTGGTGATAATAGCAGCGCATTCGTGCGGATCATGGCGTATCTAGTTTTCAAATAATCATCGTTGGTCGCTTCGAATTCTTCATTCAGCCGCGCCTCTTGGCGGAATTGTTGAATGATCTGCATACCAGAAATCGATTCATTCAATTTCGTATTCAGCTGACTCAGTTTTTCCCGCATTTGACGATAGATACGAGAGCTGAATTTTTGATAATACCAGATGACTACCATTAGGATTGGCAGAAAAATCAAGTTTAATAAGGCGATTTTGACGTTGATGCGGAACATGGCGGCAAAAGAAGAAACCACCGCAAAAATTCCTGTCAATACCATCAAGAAGACATACCAAAATTCATACAATGTTTCTGTGTCGTTGCTGACCCGTGAAACGATTGACCCTGCTGGTGTCTGATCGAAATAACGCATCCCAAGACTATGCAATTTTTCAAATAATTTTGCTCGAATATATTGATAGGTTTTTAAAGAACCCATCGAATAAAGGAACCATTGGAAAAACCAAATCACAGCTTTTACCAAAACCCCAAAGAAATACAGCGCAGCAAAGAAATAAATGACTTGCTGGGTCGCCGTTTGATTGGTCAAATAATTATCTATAAAGGTTTGAATGATCAAAGGCAACAAGATATTGACGATCGATAGCACAAAAGCAAAAAAGATCGCTGCATAGAAGGTTTTTCGAAATGGCTTGGCAAAAAGGAACATTCGTTTGATGATGTTTTTTTGCTCTTTAAAGGGAATCGATTTGCTCCATTCTGATTCTTGCATTAGGCTTCACTCCCTTCGATTTTGGCTTCTAATTGCTGTTTGTCCCACATTTTTTTATACCAGCCATTTACAGCCAATAATTGTTCATGGGTCCCGCGTTCACTGATTTTCCCATTGTCGATCACCAGAATTTCTTCTGCGTGCTTGACACTGCTTAGGCGGTGAGCAGCAATGATTGTCGTTTTATTCTGACGGAAGGTCCGTAACTGTTGTAAAATAGCTTCTTCCGTTTTGGCATCTACTGCTGAAAGGGCGTCATCTAAAATCAATAATTCTGGATCAGTGATCAAGGCACGCGCAATGGATAACCGCTGTTTTTGTCCGCCGGAAAGAGAAACACCACGTTCCCCCACCATCGTTTCGTATCCATCAGGAAACTGACTAATATCCTCATGGATCACTGCTAATCCAGCAGCCGCTTCCACTTCTGCTTGAGAAGCTCGTGGTTGCGCAAAGCGGATATTGTCTCGAATCGTCATGGAAAACAAGAAATGATCTTGCGGAACATAGCCAATCGAACCCAAAAGAGCATTCAAGGAGTATTGCTTGCTATCGATGCCCCCGAAGTTGATCGCCCCGTCAAATGAATCATACTCTCGCAACAAGAGCTTCATCAAAGAGGTTTTTCCAGCACCGGTTTTCCCGACGACACCAAGTGTTTGCCCGGCAGGCAAAGTAAAGTGGATGTCTTGCAGGGCAAAATCATCTCCTTGATAGTGAAACTCATTGATTTGAACGTTCACCGTTCCTTGGGCTGGGGCATCGACCGCATCTTTGGCTTCAATGATATGGGTCTTGGCCGCCAACAATTCGGCAACCCGATCATAACTAGCATTGCCTCGTTCCAGCACATTAAACAGACGTCCGATGGCAAACATCGGCCAAACTAACATACCGATATAACTGATGAAGGATACCAATTGACCGATCGAGATGGTACCGTCCATAACATAATTGCCGCCAACGATGATCGTCAGCACATAGGAGATTCCGATGATGATCGTAATAAACGGATCAAACAAGGCATCCAGAAAATTGACTTTGCGGTTTTTGATGATGGCATGGTCGATTTTGGTTTGAAAATCAGCGATGTCCTCTTTTTCCTGTCCAAAGGTTTTGATGACTTTCATCCCAGTAATACTTTCTTGGGCTTTGTCGTTGATGGAAGAAAAGGCTTCTTGCGAGTCACGAAACGCATCATGCAATTTGCTACCAAGAACCCGTGCCATGACTGCTAAGAAAGGCAGCGGCAATAGAGCAATGATCGTTAACCGCCAGTCGATAAAGAGAACCATCGCAATGATGGTTGCCCCTCCCGAGATGAAGGAATCGGCAAAGGTTAAGATCCCCGCCCCTGCCACATTTTGGATGGCATTCAAGTCATTGGTGGCATGGGCCATCAAATCACCTGTCCGATGCTTTTGATAAAACAACTGATCCATCCTTGTAAAATGTGCAAATAGCTGTCTGCGTAACGTTTTTTCTAGCCGAGCAGCACTGCCCCAGATATGCGTCCGCCAGACGAAACGGAACACGTATTGAGCGATAGCTGAAGCAATCAAGATCATGACCCAAAAAAAGATCGTCTGCATCGAGATCTCTTTTTCCGCAATCTCATCGATGATGATCCCAATAACTTTTGGGGGTGCCAACTGTACCAAGGCGACTAGGACTAAAGAGCCTACGCCTAACAAATAATGTTTCTTTTCTTGTTTAAAAAACCAACCTAACTTCCTAAATATTGACATAACACTCTCCATTTCTTTGTGACCTGTTGCCTAAATTTTGCGATTTTTCCGAATATTTATTAGATTCAGATTCGATTGCTACCCCGCTATTCGCAGAACGTAAATAGCAAAAGCAGCATGCGGCCATTTTTTTATTAGTTTCTACATTTTGCCGCAATAAAAAGCGAGCTGATAAAATCAGCCCGCTTCTTAGAAAAAAACCTACTTTTGGTTTTTCATTTGCTGCATCATCTGACGAATCTTTTTCTCAGAAGGTTTTTGACCCATTGACATCATCATCGAGCGAAGCATATCCTCATTAACGGGAGGATTTTTCTTTAGATAATCTTGCATATATTTTCGCGCCAAAAAGAAGCCGCCGACAGCGCCTAGTAATGCTGCAACAACAGCGATCACGATTACGATTCCTACACTAACCATTCGAAAACTCTCCTTTCTCTTGTACTCTCAATGAATCATTTTACTAGAAAAAAACACAAAAAGAAAGAGTGAAAGCTGGATTTATCCAAAAACTTTCACTCGTTTCCTCAACTTAATGCGACATCTCTTTTGTTGAATAACCAATTTGTTAAAAGGTAGATTAAAACACTATAAACAAGGATCCCGATCGCCATTTGCCAATAGCCCAATCCCGGATCAAAGGCAGTCATCTGCATGTCAGAACTATTTAATAAACTCGGTATCTGCTCTTTGATATTCATAAAATTAAATGGATTCCACTTCAGCCATGAGTATTTTTCTTGCGCAAAAAGCATGATCGAGTTGATGATGCTGCTTCCGAACAACATACCCAAGCCTAAGCCTACCGCCAGGCTTTGAGAGCGAATGACGGCTGAGATAAAGATGGTCAATGCAATATAAAAGACAATCAATAGCAAGTTGGTTCCCGCAAAAACAAGGGCAACAAGAATCGCCGCTAGCCCGTTGTAGCCAGTAGCAGCAAAAGGTGATTCAGCTGCTAAAAATAAATTGGCGGCTGCTAAACTACTGATTAGTAAAACAGCAGTCCCTAAAAGCGCAAATAAAAACGTGTTGATGGCTTTTGCTGCTAAGATTTGGCTTCTGGAAAAAGGCCGAATTAATAAGAACTTGATCGTTCCACGACTGAACTCTTCCGCCACTGAAGAAGCTGCCACAATCACTACAAATAAGTTTAAGAACGAAGTCATGTCGCTCAAAGAAGCAAACAAATCATTGGCACCAATTTCTGGACTACCTAAGCGAACCACATAGGTCAACCCAAAAGTCATTAAAACCAATAAAAGCAGCATGATCCAAGTAGAACGTTTTTTGGTTAATTTGATCCATTCATTTTTAATCAATGTCAGCATGCTTACAAACCTCCTTCTTCGGTCCAAGCCAAGAATGTATCTTCTAGAGAAGATTGCTTTGTCCGCAGTTCTTTTAAGCCGATACCCGCCGTAACGATCGCTGCAGCGATTGCCGAACGCTGATCTGTTGCTAGAGTGACTTGCAATTCGTCTTCTACGTGCAAGACCTCGACGTCAAAGGAAGCTTTTAACAGTGCTTCTGTTTGCGCATTATCATCTGTTTTAATAATCAGTACATTTTTCTCTGCTTTCAACTCTGCCATTGCTACTTGATGAGTGACTTTTCCTTTTTGCACCACGATCAAATGATCGGCAATTTGTTCGATATCGCTTAATTGATGACTGGAAACTAAGACAGAAACTCCTTTTTCTCTCAAAGAAAGAATCATTTCTCGAAACTCCCGCATGCCTTTAGGATCCAGACCATTCATCGGCTCATCTAAAACTAATAAGTCTGGTTGATGGACCAATGCCTGGGCAACACCTAAACGCTGACGCATCCCTAATGAATAGGTTTTGACTTTTTGATGGATATGTCCTTCTAAATGTACCTGACGAATAAGTGCTTCTAATTCTGCTGTCGTACTTTTTTTCTTCGCCATGCGCTGATACTGCATCAAATTTTCATATCCGGTCATGTAATTATAAAACTCAGGATTCTCAACGATCGCTCCGACTGAGGCAATCGCTGTTTTAAACGAAGAATCCAATAAATTTCCCATAATTGCAATCGATCCTGTATTGTGCTTCATCAAGCCAACGATCATCCGGATGATCGTCGTCTTCCCAGCCCCATTAGGCCCTAATAAACCAACGACTTGTCCTTGGTCCACCACAAAGGAAACATCATCAATGATTCGTTTGGTTCCAATCAATTTGGAAACATTTTGCAGTGCTAATACTTCTGTCAAAGTTACCCCTTCTTCCTAACACCATTTCTGCAACGATTTTAAATAAAAAACGTTATGATAATATGTATACCATGCCATCTCTGTAAAAAAAAGTCAAGAAGCGAAAAAGGAACATCGATGCTCCTGTTTTTGCTTCTTGTCCTCTTCGTTTATCACTGTCACTTTTCAGGTTTGACCTATTGCTACTGGTCAAAAGCTTGGCAAAATTATAAGTTCTATCTGATCGATCTTATAGCGGAATCACTCCGTTTGGGTGAATGCCAGCTGGGCAAACGCTGCCTTGTTCTTGGCACTTCTGATCTGTTTGATCACTTGCTTGAGCTGTTTCCACTCCTTTGCGCTTGGGTGACCATTCCAATAAAAGAGGTACGGCTGTTCTTCCTCAGGAAATTCCTGATGGATCGGATAATCGCTGATCACCAAATCTGGCTTTTGAGACAGCGAATAATGGGCCATCGCTCGATGCGTGGCGTTCATCAAGCGGTTCTTGATCCAAAGCTCTTGCGTTTTTCCGTATTTCGAATGGATCGAGAACGTGACCGGCTGTTCATATTTTATAAAAATAACTCTCAGTAACATACAGTATTGGAAAATCAAGCGATCATTCATTTGCAGTAATCTACGCAACTCTGGTAAAGAAACAGTCGCTTCAAAAAAAAACGTTTCATGGTTGGATAAAGCACCGGAAAAGCTGCTTGCAGCTCTTGCTCGTCGGTTGTTTTGCCAAAACTATCGCTTTTTTGTCGCGTACCAAAACAGCCAGAGGCGGAATGGATCATTACCAGATTAACCAGTAAATAGTTTTTTTCGGCTTCTGTAAACGTCAACCGAAAATACACAGCTAGTTTTTCAACGAGCTGCGCTTCTTGCTGGTACTGTGGTTGAGTCAGCCACGAGATGTTAGCAGCATCGAGATCCTCCTCAAGATAGGTGTTCATTACGCCAAACATATAATACAAGAAACTGCGTTCATCCTCCGAAATATCAGAAAACGACAGATGATTCCTGTTAAACAATGGTTTCAAAAAGACCTGATCAAACTGATTTTTTTCAATTAATGGGTGCTCAAACGTAAGTACTTCTTTTGGTAAAAATAAAAGCGGATGCTTTTGGTGGATTCTTTGCACGGAGATAGCGAATAGATGAAGAAATTTCTCGATATCGATTTTTCTCATATAAGAAGCATGGGTTTCAAACAGCGCTACAGCCTGCTCTTTCTCCTTGAGCGATGCCAAGACTCGTGAGTCCTTCTCGTCAAAAATTTGCCAATAGGTAAGATGATAAAAATAGCGGATCGCATATTCAGCACCTGCCAAAGGATCACCTTTTTTTAAACTATAGGACAAATGATAGTTCGCCAAAACATGATTTAACTCCTGCAATTTTCGTTGAATCGTGCGGGGACTGCTAAAGGTTTTTTGACTGAGTTGTTCAAGGGAATGATAGTCCCCCTGAAAGAGTGCATCCAGCAAGATAAATCCAACGGTTCCCCGCAACAATACACTATAGGCTTGACTCAATAGGAATCGTGGAGAAAAAGCAATGGACACTTCTTTCTCCAAGCGATCATAGGTCAAAGTAAACTGAGGATAGCGTGCACGAAACACCTCTACTTGCTGAACGATCGACTGCATTTTGTTGGTTTTCCAATCGAAAACACCTGAGAGCTCTTTCATTGTATAATCTTTCTTGTTCGTTTCGTAACAATGACTTAGAAACGCATAAATTTGTTTTTCTGTCGTATCCAAAAGTGCCTGTAACATGAAATTTCCCTCGCTTTAATAATCAGCAAACGCTGTTTTTACCCTAAATTTGTCATCTTACAAAATTGTAAGCTGTCAGTGTTTGGTGATCGTACCACCGTGCGCTCTTTTCTGTCAAATCACTTTTAACAAATTTTCCTTTCGTTATCTGTGTATTTTCATAAAAAAAGTCTGACGCCTCAATACGATCGTCAGACATTTTGTTAAAACAGTAAAACAAAACGTGATTGTGCTTTCTGGGGAAGAAAATTCCAATCGTGGGTTATCAAGTCTCTCATTTTCCTTGGCTTTTTTCTTTACTGCCTCTCATCAGAAAATAACTTTCGATTCAGCCAGTAAAGGAAGACGGCAAGGATAACCACGCCTAGACCAAAGAGGATATAGCGAATACTCGTATTTTTGCTGCCGGTTTTCGGTAGTACATCTGCATTGACCTCCTTAGCACTGCTTGTCTTCGTACGTTGTTCCTGTTTCACTGAAGACGATGCTTTAGCGAGTTGTTTACCTGTGGAATCATTGGAGGAAACACTCCGCTCGCTTGACTGACTTTGATTAGGCGCTAGGTTGTTTGGTTTCGTTTCTGAATCTGAAAGATCCTCAGATGCAGCTTCACTAACGGTCGTTGTTCCTGTTGTTGCGGTGGTTTCTCGACTCCTAGTTATCTGACTTGATTCGCTCTCACTGACTGGTTGAGTGTTCAAACTTTCTGACTCACTTGAATTGTGACTACTTTCTATACTTTGAGAATCCTGACTTGTGTTTTCCGTAGTAGAAGTCCTTGGATCCGTGGATTGAGAGTCGCTAAATTTCGGTTCGATACTACTAAAAGAAGAGCCCGTTTCTTCAGTCACCTTAGAGCTTGCGCTTATCTCAGAGTTCGTGGTCTTGCTAGAGCTCGGGGGCGTTATTAGTTGCCATTGACTGGGCTTCAAGTTCTCAGTTATCGTTGTTTCACCATCATATATGACAACTAAATCAACTTTATCCATACTTTTTATCTCATCAATAACCATCTCAGCATGAATTCTTAAGTAGTTTTCAACACCTGAAAACCAATCGACATTCGTTAAAACTGTTTCGCCGATCACTTTTTCGCTGTGACCGTTCCCATCCCAACCATAAGTTAGTAGGACACGAACCTTTTGTGAAGTCAGTGTTTTGTTCGGACGCACCGGAACCGTGATCAGTTTCAAGGTTTCGTCATAGATCACTCGGTTGGTTTGAACAGAAAACGATAAATTCCCTCCGGCTCGTTCTTTTGCTGAAGTATGATCGAAACCAAACACCAGCAGCAATAATCCCGCTAACAGCAAAATCAACACGATTCCAACCAGTTTTCTCATTTCCTCACTTCCTAAATGAATATTTCAAGATAACTTGATAAGGAAATTATAATAAATTCTCAGAGAAAACATGCGCCGAAAAAAAAAGGAAAGTGGCCATAAAATGGCATCTTCCCTTTAAATAAGTCTTTATTAATTTTTCTTCCTAGTAATAATACAGCCTCCAAAATTTCAGTTTCTATCTACCTGATAAATTTTCTCCAACTTAACTTCAACGCGCATCCTACTAAAAACATTCCTATTGCAATCCATAAATGATTAGACGCTTCATTCGTTTGAGGAAACTGCTGTTTTTCTGATTGATTATGCAAATGATTTGATTGGGATACCTGCATGTTCCCAGGGGTTGAACTTTGATGTGTCATCGCCCCATTATTACTAGAACTACTCCCGTTATTTGATTCTGAACTACTAATCATACTGCTTCCACTACTTGGTTCTGTGCTACTTGTGCTGCTTTCGCTACTTGGTTCTGTACTACTGCTAGTACTACTTTCACCACTTGGTTCCGTGCTACTACTTGTACTGCTTTCACTACTTGGTTCCGTGCTATTGCTGGTGCTGCTTTCGCTACTTGGTTCCGTGCTACTACTTGTACTGCTTTCGCTATTTGGTTCGGTTGTACTACTGGTGCTGCTTTCGCTACTTGGTTCCGTGCTGCTGGATTCTCCTGGTTCACCGGTTCCACCACCACCGCCACCATAGCGTGGTGTATAGCCAGTAATACTGCTTGTTCTTGGCACATCATTGACCACGGCATCGAGGATGCTCTGATTGGTATATTGTTCCAATGAACCATCAGTTTCTGTTTTGTAGGTAATGTAGATCCGTTCCTCCGTATCCCGCAAAGGAATTTCAAAGGAGCCATCACTATTTAAAACGATCGGTACTTCATCAACATATGTTGGGTTGGAAACGCTGGGTCCATAGACCACTCGAGCAGTCATACTGACGAGTGTTTGATGGGGACCTAAAATATCAATAAACGTTCCATCTTTGATCGTCACTTGGTTTGTATCAAACGAGTTGATGTACACACGCCAATCAATAATCCGTTTGGGTTCTTGCGTACCTAAATACAGTCCTTGTTTGGTGAGTAAGGCACCTTCCCCTGTATCATCCACTGCTTGAATAAAAATAGGCACCGATTGCGTTCCATTTACTGTTTCGAAGTTAATGTTGTTGATTTGGTTCTCTGTCACTTCATCGCTGAACTTTGTCCAAAAATAAAAGTCCCCATGTACATTGGTATTTTTTTCGACAAATTCCGTGAAAACAAAGGTCAGCTGATTGCCAACTTGGGTAACATTGACCACTAAGTTGTTATTTTCATCGTATAAAGCATACGTATTATTGACGCCTTCAATCTCAACTGGCAAGGTGACTGTTGCTTTGTCACCGGCTTTTAAGTCACCCAAATTTTCTAAACTCCACCTCATATCTATTTTAAACGAGTCATCTTTTTCGATACTTGTAATGACTTCATTGTGGCTATTGACGATCGACACATTTGTGATCAGCTTGGCTCCCACATCGGTTTCTCCATAAACAATCCGTATACCGGCAAAAACAGGAAGTAACAGTAGCAAGACAGCAAATGCTTTTCCTAGTCGTTTGATCATTGGTTTCCTCCTTAAGTGAGCGCTTAGCTAAACCTACCGATCACAGCAGTCACTGTGCTCGACATGAATATTGTACTTAACAATTGTCTTTTCGTTTCACGTTGAGAAAATAGACTTCCAGTTGCCACATTCTAGCAGCGAATCGGCGACTGCTTGATAGAATAAGTGTTAACTAATTTTATCTGCATATTAGTGATTTACACAATTAAAACGCTTCATTGCCAAAGGAAAATAACATTGCAGCAAATAAAAAGCCAAATCCCAATCCGTGTTGACTGAAAGGGATTTGACTTAAAAATCAAACTACTCTGTAGGATCGGCGATCCTATCAATTTGCTGGAAGTATCGATATTGACAAATCAAGTAAAAAACGATTTGAAAAATCAAAAAGAGACTAGCGATCACACTGTAGTATTGCCAAACAGGCAATTCTACTAAGATACGCAAAGCGGTCATCGCTACCGCGAAATGGATCATTGCCACGACTGTTGGCAAGAAGTACATCACTTGCAGCTGGCGTCTCAGAACGTTGTGCCGCTCCTTCGGAGACACACCTAAGATATGCAAGGAACGATGGTACGCCCCATCTTTATCTAAATCTGCAAATAAACGGAAATAGATAATTGAAGCGGAGAAAATAAAGAAAACCGAACCCAGTAATACCGTGATCATTAAAATGATGCCATTTCCCTGACGATTTTCTTGGAAAACTTGGTATTTCGAGGTATAAGACGTACGCATCGGAATGTCTTTTGCCGCTTCTGACCACTCTTCATCCGTATAGTCTCCTTTGGCTTCAAACTCCTGACTGAGCTCTTCGTATTGCTGATCGATCAAGGCATTTTCTTTATCTAAATTCCCATTGAAATCAGATACCAATTCAGGTGTTTCAGCCCATTCTGGATAGTCTAACCAAATAAAACCAGATTCCATATCATCGTTAGAGTTTTGTAAGAGAGCTTGCCACTCCTCAAAGGTCTTATCTGTCACAACTGACAGTCCAAAGAAATCCAGAGAAAGCATTGAGGGGCTGTGGACAATCGTAATATCCTTTTTTATACCGGTTTCTGAACCCAATTCAAGTGGGTAGATACTTGTGCGTTCGTTCTCAGGGACTTCTAGGAGCTGTTTTCGGCGTGAATAATTAGCACTAAGTGTCATTATTTGATTATCTGCAACGGAATCAGCTTCCTCACCGATTTGTTTCATCATTTTCTGATAGTCGCTTTCTCGCATAATTGAAAAGCCATTCGTCGTATAAAATGAATCATTCATAACTGCAGATTCATCAAGATTCGCATAGGCCCATAGTAAGGAAACACTATCCGTTACAGGTGCATACCCTTTTTCTTCTATGGCAGTTTTAATTTCATTCATTTTCCTCTCAGAATGATCGAGGTCTTCTGGCCCAGACCACGGAAATACATAGGCTACACTAATTCCTTGGATCGAAGAAAAAGAAGAACTGCCAATCGCCAGCATCACGGAAATCCCAACGAATGCCACGGAGGTACTAATAGCAATCAGACTATACATCGCCGCATTGTCTCGCATGCGAAAAATCCATTCGCTGATAGTCAGCATCCGAGTCCCTCGTAAGAAGGTCGGGCGTTTCTTTAATCGTTTCAATAGAAATACGCTGAACTGATGGAATGACAAAATCGTGCCCGCAACAGTCAACAAGACTCCTAGCATAAGCGGCAGCATCGAGTACGTTTGGTAGCTAAAATAAAAGACCGATCCATAGCCAATTAGTAACAGCACAATTCCTGAAAAAGCCAATGCCCAATGGCTTTTTGGTTCAGGACGTGGCTTTTCATTTTCCTTGATCAATGAGATGATCTGTTCTCCTTGCAAGGCGCGGGTACTGAAAAAGGAGATCAAGAGAAAAATAAAGACATAGATCCCAAAGGTCAATCCTAAACCTTCCATAGGAACCATAAATTTCAGTCCTTCTGTTAGATACATGACATTTTGCGCAATCAGCAGCAATAATTTCGTCAATAAAATCCCTAACCCAATACCGGTCACTGTGGCACAGGTTCCTAAAAGGGCATTTTCGACAAACAAAATCTTTCGCAGATCTTTTTCTTCGATCCCCAAAATCAAGTAGATTGCCAGATCACGTTTGCGTCGTTTTAAAAAGACCACAAATGTATACCATAAAAACAACAGCGACAGTAAAGCGATCACCACAAGTGCGACGGATAGACCGACCTTCGCCAATTCTGAAAGTGTGCCGCTATTGGACAAATTTTCTTCCAATTGCGGATGAAAGAGCAAAAGACTAAAGATATAAAACACCATCGCCGCAAAGGCGCTACTGACGAAGTAGGCCGCATAGGTTCGAAAATTCCCCCGCAGATTACGAATGATCAACTGTCTGAAATTCATGACGGCGACCTCCTAAATGTGCTAGGACTTCAAGAATTTTTTGATAAAATTGCTGTTGATCAGCCCCGCGATAGACTTCGTTATACAGCTTTCCGTCTTTGATAAAAACGACCCGATCAGAAAAGCTGGCGGAATAAGGATCATGGGTGACCATCATGGTGGTCACCTTGCGCTGCTTGTTCATCTGACTTAGTATTTCCATGACATCTCGTGCTGCCTTTGAATCAAGATTACCTGTCGGTTCATCTGCTAAAAGCAATTCCGGCTGATGGACCAAAGCTCTAGCGATCGCAACCCGCTGCTGCTCCCCACCGGAAAGCTGATAGATGCGTTTATCTTTTTTCTCATAGATCCCAAGTTCACGTAATAGCTGTTCCGAACGTTCTTTCATCTCAGGAACCGGCACCCGATCCAATGTCAGTGGTAAAATAACATTCTCAAGCACACTCAATGGTGAAAGTAAATTGTAGTTTTGAAAAACAAAGCCCAGTTGCCGACGACGAAACTCTGCGAGTTTTTGCTTAGATAATTCCAGCGGCTGCTCTCCTTTGATGATCACTGAACCTGCAGTCGGTTTATCCAATGTTGCTACCAAATTCAACATAGTAGTCTTTCCACTGCCAGAAGGACCCATTATGCTGATAAATTCTCCTTCTGGCACTTTGAGATCGATTTGTTGTAACACCTCAACAGAAACTTCTCCCGCATAGGTTTTTGTTATATTTTTCAATTCTAGTAAAGCCATCATCTTCACTCCTTTGCTACCAGTTTAGCAGGTGGTAGCGCAATCAGTTATCGATTTCGTGATAGAAAGCTTACAAAATTGTAAGAAAGCCTTTACGTCCGAAACGTTAATGTAACCGTCGTGCCTAGATTCTCCTTAGAGACCAAAGCGATATCGATATCCAATTGCTTGCTGATCGTTTCGACTAAGTAAAGTCCTATTCCAGTTGCCTCGCCTGTTTGCCGACCATTCTGACCTGTATAAAAGGGGCGAAAAACCCTTGGCAGATCCGCTTCCGCAATCCCACAACCTTCATCGGAGATCGTCAAACTTCTAGAAAACGGATCAATTTCAAAACAGACTTTGCTCTCTGGCTTTGAGTACTTAATGGCGTTGCTGATGAGTTGAAACAGCAAGATCCCTAGCCATTTTTTGTCTGTTGTGACCGTGATATCCGCATCACTCAACAGTTTCGGATAGACTTCGCTGCGAATAAAATTCCGCTTCTGTTCACCAATCCCGTGCTTGACCACTTCCAGCAGGGAGACGGACTCAATAACAAAGTCCTCCGTGAAATCTTCCAATCGCACAAAGTTCAAGGCGGTCGCCAAGCCGCTCTTCAAGCGATCTGTCTCAGCCAAAAGATCGTAGCTGTCGACTTCCTCACTTTCAGCCATTAGCGCCAAGACCGAGACAGGTGTTTTCATTTGGTGAACCCATATATTCATAAAACGGATGTGGTTTTGATGATGCTGATTCAGTTCGGTGAGTTTCTCTTGCATTTGCTGTTCTCTTGCATCGAACTGCTTACGCCATTTCTTGGAAAGAGAGCCATTGCTGCCGCGAACAGCTTTTCCACTCTTGAGATAGTGATAAAAAGCGGCATTGGATAGATACTCCGCCAAAGAAACAAACAAAAGCAACAAGCAAAATAGTAACAGACCATACCCAATGACTAAATAATTTCGATACCCATCGAGCCAAATCACTAAGACGAACAGTGAAATAGCGAGAATGGTGATCAAAATTCTCGCTATATGAAGCTTGACGTATTCTCTCATTGTTCGGTACCTACTACCGATAAGGCGTAACCCTTGCCGCGAATCGTTTGGATTGGATCATTGATGCCCATTGCCGCCAATTTTTTTCGCAAACGGCCAACATTGACAGAAAGTGTATTGTCATCAACGAAACGCTCATCATCCCATAATAGATTTAAGATCCGTTCTCGTTTGACCATCTCTGGGTGTGCTGACATTAAAAGAGTCAATAATTCTCCTTCTCGAACAGTCAGCCATTGACTGGCTTCACGATAGACCATCTTCAACGCTTCCGGATAATAGGTCAATTCGCCAGCTTTCAAGCTTCGCGCACGATCCGACTGCGCATAATCCCCATAAACTCTGCGAATATGGCTCTTCACTTTAGCTAGCAGCAAGTCATAAGAAAAAGGCTTGACCAGATAATCATCGGCCCCGTATTCTAAAGCCATCACTTGATCCATGTTGCCATCGCGCGCCGAGATAAACAGAATCGGAACCAGCGAACGTTCTCTGATTTTTTGACACCAATAGAACCCGTCATAATAAGGCAGATTGACATCTAATAAAACCAAATCTGGTTGAATCGACAAGAATTCATCTAAAACAGCAGCGAAATTTTCTGGAACAAAGGTTTGATAGGCATAGCGGGATAATTGATTTTCCATCATTTTGACTAATGATTTGTCATCCTCGACCACAAATATTTTCATAGAATCCCTCCTGTTTCTCTAAAGTTTACCAAAACCTCGTGAAAAATACTGCAATATCCCAGCTTTTTTTAAAAAAATACACTTATTTATTGTAAGCAAAAATATTTTATAGTATACTACACTTTGTGATTAAAACTTACTTAAAGTAAAGGTGGAAAAAAATGAAAAATATTTTAGTTGTTAAAGCCAATAACCGTCCTGATGGAGTATCTGCAAAAATGTTTGATACCTTCGTTGAAAATCTTGATACCAACAATGTGGACGTTGTAACCTTTGATGTGTACGCACAACCAATGCCTTATATCGGTCAAACGTTATTTGAAGCATTTGGCAAACTTTCACAAGAACAAGAATTAAACCAAGAAGAACAAGAATTGATGACTGTCCGTCAAGACGTGATGAACAAATTCGCAGCAGCAGATACCATCGTTTTCGCTTTCCCAATGTGGAACTTAACGATCCCAGCTGCCTTGCACACCTTTATCGACTACATCTTCCAAGCAGGCTTTACTTTCTCTTATAACGAAGATGGTTCAATGAACCAATTGTTGAAAGACAAAGAAATCGTTCTATTGAATGCCCGTGGTGGTGTATACTCAGGCGAAATGAGCGCAATGGAAAACGCTGTAACCTTTATGGAAAAAGTTTTCGGTGGTATGTTCGGCATGAACATCACAGAAGAAGTAATCATCGAAGGCCACAATGCAGATCCTTCTAAAACAGCAGAAATCATTGCTGAAGGTTTAGAACGCGTAGCAGCAGCTGCGAAAAAATTCTAATCATTGCTATCGATCAACTCCTCAACAAAGCGCTATTGCTGGTTGAGGAGTTTTTTTATCCAAAAACGTAGCTCGTTTATTGGATTGATAATACAAAGATGCCCCTTCAAACACAGCGGTCTAAGGGGCTAAGTCTCTTTTTATTTTGATGATTTCCAATCATAAGGCAACAGCTCTGCTATCGTCATGATTTTTTCTGCTGCAATCATCACTTGCGTGTTCTGATTGGCAGGATCTAGCTGGCTGATGAATTCACGGCAACGGCCACAAGGTGGGATCGGCTCACCTGCTGAATTGATTGCAACCATCTGTAACACCCGCTGCTGCCCATCGGTGATCATTTGCGCAGCCGCAGCCTGTTCGGCGCAAAAGCCCATGGAACAGCTGGTATCGATACAGATCCCCGTATAGATCTGTCCATCTGCAGTAGCTAGAGCTGCTGCGACACTCCCTGCTTCTGCAAATTGAGAGAGCTGTCTGAATCCCAGTTTTTGTTTCGCGGCATTGATCAGCAACTGAAAGTCCATTTTCTTCCTCCCACAACAAGATAGTTCCTATTAAATGAACCGTTTAAGCACCCGCCATGATTTTCGTCAATAGCTCAGGATCAAAGGTCTTTTCCCGCAGCATCGCAATTTCATAACCATAAGGGGCTTTTTTGTTCTTTTTGTCTTCTCCGACATACGGTGTTTCCAATATTTTCGGCAACGCTGTTAATTGCTCATGATGAACGATCTTATTCAACGCTTCAAAACCGATCGTCCCAAAACCAATATTGGCATGTCGGTCTTTATGACTGCCTTGCGGATTTTTAGAATCGTTGACATGGATGACTTTCAATCGATCCAAACCGATAATTTTGTCAAACGCGTTTAAGACGCCGTCAAAGTCTTCTTTGACATTATAGCCGGCATCATTCGTGTGACAAGTATCTAGTGTAACGGATAATTTTTCATTTAAAGTAACGCCATCGATAATTGCTGCCAATTCTTCAAAGCTGCGACCAATCTCGGTGCCTTTACCTGCCATTGTTTCTAATGCGATCTGGGCAGTTTGATTTTTTTCAAGGACCTCGTTCAAGCCTTTAATGATCTGCTTGATCCCAGCTTCGGGTCCTGCACCGACATGGGCACCGGGATGCAACGTGATTTGAGTCGCACCTAAAGCTTGCGCTCTTTGGATTTCCTCTTGTAAAAATGAAACGGCAAAGCCAAAGTTTTCAGGCTTAATGGTATTGCCTAAATTAATAATGTAAGGAGCATGGACGACGATATTTGAAATTCCTTTTTCCGTCATAAAATCTTGTCCGGCTGCGATCTGCATCTCTTCGATCGGTTTGCGCCGCGTGTTTTGCGGAGCTCCGGTATAAATCATAAACGTAGTAGCTTGATAGCTAGCCGCCTCTTCTGCTGCTCCTAAAAGCATTTTTTTGCCGCTCATTGAAACGTGTGAACCAATCAACATTTTTCTTTTCCTCCTAAATCTAGTCTTCTCTATTATCGATAAAAGCGCCTTGTAAAGCGATTATTTTGCTCATTGCCGTATTTTTTTATCAAGCGAGTCCAAATAACATCAGGACACCCGTCATTAGCGGCATACTTATCAAAAAGCTAATAGAAGAAACGAACCCTACTGCTTCTTCCTCCATCCCAGCAATCACGGAATTAATGACACCGAACAAGGGAATCGGAGCAAACACTAACAAACAAAGAACTGGCTTTAATAAAACTGGGATTGGTAAAACATAGAAAGCCGCAAATAGCACGAAGGCCAGTCCGTAGCGCAAGCTTAAAATTTTGATTACCGTTGGCGTAGTCTGCTTCGGTAAGCGGAAATCCAAAAATAAGCCAATCATAAACATGGACAAAAACGTATTTGCGATCCCGATTGGTTGGACAAGCGCCAATGCCGCCTCAGGGATCCTCCAATCCGCACTGCGGATAATCAGCATCACTAGATAAATGGTAAATGTTGGCGAGCGCAGGAGATTCAAAAAGATTTTCCCTGGTTCAAATGTCGTCCGCTTTCCAATCAAGAATTCGATGAAAATCGTCGTTCCCCCTGCCAACATGATACTGTTCCCCATATCAAACAGCGAAATCAGCGGAATCCCTAAAGGATAAAAGCTTTGGGCAAAAGGAATCGCAAAATTGCCGATATTAAAACCTGACCCGCAGTACATCGCAAACTGCTGCAAGGTACTTGATTCGTTTTTGGTCAAGAAAAATGCGAAGAGGATTTGGACGATCGTAATGATCAACGCGATCACAATCAAACTAAGGGCACTGACTTTTACTTGCATTGTAGCTAAATTCAATATGATTGCTGCCGGTAACGTTACATTCAAAATAATTTTGGATAAGATCGAGCCATCGGCTTTCGAAAGGACTTTCAGTTGCTTAAGAAAATATCCTAAGAAAATCATGGCAAATAAGCCGGCGGCATTCAACACTATGTTTCCCATTCCAACAAAAACCCTTCCTCTACAAAAATTTGAAAAAAGCGAACCAACAGGGCGGTTCGCTTTTTGCGATTAAAATGTTAGTAAGAAATATTTTTTCTTGCCACGACGAATCACGACGTATTTCCCACCGATCCGATCACTTGCTTGGATCTCGTACGTTAGGTCTTGGACGCGTTCCCCATTGATGTAGATCGCCCCATTTTGTACGTCTTCTCTTGCTTGACGTTTTGATGGTTCGATTTTAGCAGTTGTCAATACTTCAACGATGTTCAAAGAATCATCAGTTGTTACCTGGTGGCTAGGAACCCCTTTAAAGCCTTGTTCGATCTCTTCAGCGTTCAACTCTTTGATGTTGCCACTGAATAAACTTGCTGAGATGCGTACAGCTTGTTCATAAGCCTCTGCCCCATGAACCAATGTAGTGACTTCTTTTGCCAAAGCTTTTTGCGCTGCTCGAGATTCTGGTGCAGCGTTAAATTCTGCTTCGATTGCAGCGATCTCTTCTAATGATAAGAAGGTGAAATATTTCAAGAATTTAACTGCATCACGATCATCGGTATTGATCCAGAATTGGTAGAACTCGTAAGGTGTCGTTTTCTTGGCATCCAGCCAAACGGCATTGCCTTCTGTTTTCCCAAATTTGGTTCCGTCTGCTTTTGTGATCAATGGCATAGTCAACCCAAACCCTTGGACTTCCCGTTCACGACGCAATAATTCGATTCCAGAGGTGATATTCCCCCATTGATCGCTACCGCCTAATTGCAACAAGCAACCGTGGTTGTCGTAAAGGTTCAAAAAGTCATAGGCTTGTAAAAGCTGGTATGCAAATTCGGTGTAGGAAATTCCTGTTTCGATCCGACGTTTGACACTTTCTTTGCTCATCATGTAGTTGATGGTAAAGTTTTTCCCAGTGTCCCGTAAGAAATCGATCAGTTTCAATTCCCCTAACCATTCATAGTTATTGGCAATGATGGCAGGATTTTCTTGGTCATCAAAATCAATAAAGCGAGATAATTGGCTCTTGATACTTTGTGACCATTCCAAAACGGTATCTAATGTGTTTAATTGACGTTCTTGATCTTTAAAGGATGGGTCACCGATCATTCCTGTACCGCCACCAACTAATGCGATCGGCACATGTCCGTTTTGTTGGAAACGGCGCAACATCAAAATAGGCAATAAATGACCAATATGCAGGCTATCTGCGGTAGGATCAAAGCCGATATATAGTTTCACAGACTCTTCATTTAATTGTTTGGTCAAGGCTGCTTCGTCTGTGGTCTGATGAACTAACCCGCGTTGCTTTAGTTCTTCAAAAAAGTCTGTACTCATTCTTTCTCCTCCTAATAATTGCTTCATTGTTCATCTTAACTGAAAAAGAGGGCAATGAAAAGTCTTTCTCTCAAAGTCCTTTACCAAAAAAGAAACTTTTAGGCAAATCCTTTCGTTTTCCTTTGTTTTCACTGATCAGATCCAACCGTGAAAAGGAATTTCCTGATCCTCTTCTTGAGATAACGGATAGGGTGCTACCCAAGCGTCTTGTTTTTTGCTATAATTACACGGAATCTATTCTAATTTATTGAGGTGACTCTTTTTGTCCCAGAAAACGAAAAAACAAAAGAATACAGAAAACAAAAATAGAGGCTGGTTCTATTTCAATATCAGTCTAAGGGTTTTACATGCCTTATTCTTAGTCGCTATTTCTTTGCTGGTGCTTGGCGGCTCTTTAGCCTTAGGGATCGGTGCCGGCTACTTTGCTTTTCTTGTGGAAGATACCGCAGCTCCTTCTAAAGAAGAGTTGCAGAAAGAACTGACCGACATCACAGAGACTTCTCAACTCGCGTACTCAGATGGCAGTAAAATCGCAACGATTCGCTCAGATCTGATGCGAACGTCGGTTAATTCTGATCAAATTTCGGACTACTTGAAAAAAGCAATCATCGCAACCGAAGACGAATATTTTAATATTCACAATGGCGTCGTACCAAAAGCGGTCGTGCGAGCATTATTATCTGAAGCGACAGGTTTTGGCGGCAGCGGGGGTTCCACTTTGACCCAACAGCTGGTAAAGCAACAAATCCTTTCCAGTGAAACGACCTTCAAACGCAAAGCCAACGAGATCTTATTAGCCATGGAAGTAGAGAAGTTTTTTGATAAAGACGAGATCGTCACTATGTATCTAAACATCTCTCCTTTTGGTCGGAACAATAAAGGGCAAAATATCGCAGGTGTGCAAGAAGCGGCGCAAGGAATTTTCGGCGTTAATGCAGCTGACCTAACTTTACCACAAGCAGCCTTCATTGCAGGACTGCCACAAAGTCCAATCGTCTACAGCCCTTATACAAATACGGGTGAGATCAAGGAGAACCTGACTGCGGGCTTAGAACGGAAAGACTTTGTCCTCTTCAGTATGTATCGCAACCACGATATTACGAAAGAAGAATACGAAGAAGCACTTAACTATGACTTAAAACAAGACTTCAAAAAGCAAGAAGCTATCGAACAAACGGATCAAAGCTTCCTCTATTATACTGTTTTAAATGAAGCAAAAGATATTATTGCCAAACAACTGGCAGATGAAGATGATGTCAGTGATGAAGAATATGCCAAAGACGAAACCTATCAAAAATACTTCGAATTGGCGCAACAAAAACTCGTTAATGGTGGCTATACCGTCACATCAACGATCGATAAAGACATTTATAATGCGATGCAAGATGCCGTTGATAAATACGGCTCTATGTTAGACAATTGGGGCGACGCCACCATCGAAGTCGGCAATGTTATGATGGATAATGCCACTGGGAAAGTCTTAGGCTTTATTGGTGGTCGTAACTATGCTGAAAATCAATTCAATCATGCCTTTGATGCCAAACGTCAAGCAGGATCAAGTATCAAACCAATGCTGGTTTATGGTCCGGCCATCGAAAGTGGTTTGATGGGCTCAGAATCGATGGTTTCTGACTATGCCGCAAAATGGCGGACGGGAGAAAACGCTGGTGAGTCAATCGTCAATGCCACAAACCGCGGAACCAATACCTTCATGTCGATTCGCGAATCACTAGAAGTTTCCAGTAATATCGCAGCGACAAATATTTTCCAAGATCTTTGGGAAAAAGAAGGCGATCATTTTTACGCCTACACAAATTATTTAAGCAAAATGGGCTATCCGGAAGATAATAGCTGGGCATATGAATCAGCGCCATTAGGGGTTACGGATGTCACAGTGTTGAATCAAACGAATGGCTTCCAAACATTTGCTAATAATGGTGTCTATCAGCAAGGCTACATCATCGAATCCATCAAAGATAATGAAGGCGAAGTGCTTTATCAGCATGAAGCCAAACCAGTACAGGTCTTTTCTGAAGCGACGGCTTCTATCATGACCGACATGATGCGCAGTGTCATCGATGAGCAAAAAACCAGTACCTTCAAAACAGTTATCAGTGGATTAGATTGGAATCTCGGGAATGCCGATTGGGTCGGTAAAACTGGTTCCACCAATAACTGGTCAGACTCTTGGCTAGTCGTTTCCACCCCATCGATCACTATCAGCAGCTGGTCAGGACGGGATGACAACAAAGCTACTGATAGTGCTGCAGGAACTCGGACAGCCAATTACATGGCTTACTTAATCAATCGGATCTATCAAACAAATCAAGAAGTTTTTGGTGTGGATCAGAAGTTTGAGCTTTCAAATGACGTGAAAAAAGTCAAAGTTTCCAAATTTACAGGGACCCAACCAGGAGGCACCGTGCGGGTCGATAATCGAACCTACACGAATCCAAGCGATACCGTCAACTCATATTGGGCCACTGGCGGACCGGATACGGTCGACTTTAAGTTTGGGATCGGCGGTTCGGACGCTAATTACGCTGACTATTGGAAAAAAGCATCGTCTAGCCGTTCAACCAATCGCTCTTCAAATACATCGTCTAATAATACTTCAAACAATGCCACGCCTACAGCAAATGATGATGATGACGATGAACAAGACAATGACCAAGCAAATACAACGAATAATGATGACTGATCAGCCTTGTGCTGATCAGTTTTTTTATGCAAAAAAAGTGTGGGTAAAAAATCCGTAGATTTTCTACCCACACGAACGATCGTAAAAGTAAAAAGCGGAACAACGTAGTGTTGTTCCACTTGTAAAGGTTCCGTGAATCGCTGCTTATTTCGTAGAGCTTTTTTCTGAAATACCGTAAGGCAAGACGATCGTTTTTTGTTCTACATCTTCTTTGTTCATCATTTTTGTCAATAGACGCATCGCAACGGCACCCATATCATACAATGGTTGCGTCACGCTTGATAAGCGTGGACGAGCGGCTTCAGCCAATAATGAATTGTTGCTGGTGATGATCTCGAAATCTTCAGGAACTTTAACACCTTTGTCTAACAAACCATCTAAGACGCCGATGGCTAACTCATCGTCTGTGACATAAGCTGCTGTTGCACCACTGTTGATGATGCGATCAACTAAGGCTAAGCCTTCTTTAAAGCTGTATGGTGATTCAAAGATCAACCCTTCAGAATAGTCAAGGTTGTTTTCTTTCAAGGCTTCTTTGTAGCCTTTCAAGCGGTTTTGGCCATTGATTGGATCGATCAAAGCACCGCTAACAAAAGCGATTTTTTGATTGTTTTTCGCCAATAATGAAACAGCATCTTTGGCAGCTGCTGTGTAATCGATATTGACACTTCCTACTTGTTCATCAGGATCGATCGAACCAGCTAAAACGACTGGTGTTTTTGAGCGAGAGAATTCCCCGCGAATTTCATCCGTGATGCGATGACCCATGAAGATAACGCCGTCCACTTGTTTCGCTAACAAGTTGTTCAATACGTTGACTTCTTTCATTGTATCGCCATCAGAGTTGGCTAAGATGATATTGTATTTATACATGGTCGCTACATCATCGATCCCACGAGCAAGTGATGAAAAGAACATATTGCTGACATCAGGAATGATGACACCAACAGTCGTGGTCTTTTTACTTGCTAACCCTCGAGCAACTGCGTTTGGACGATAATCCAAGCGGTCGATCACTTCCAGCACTTTCTTACGAGTTGCTGGTTTTACATTTGGATTTCCGTTGACTACCCGTGAAACAGTTGCCATCGATACATTCGCTTCCCGTGCAACATCATAAATCGTAATTGTTTGTTTTTCCATGATATATCTCCCTTATTCTATTTTCAGAAAATCTTATTTACATTTCTTTGTTAGAATAGCAAATTTTTTCCGGATTTGCAACCGTTTTAATTTTGTTTTCATGAAAACTTAGCAATTTCCTACTTTCCCCGCCCCTATTCTCTTCCAAAGCATGATAAAATAGAAAAAGAATACATGAAAGAAGGTTTTTTCAAATGAATGAGAAAAAAATCAATGAGTTAAATGGCTGGTTGAAAACCAATGGCGCCGATGTTGCTTATATTTCTAATCCAGCAACCATCGCTTATTTTTCCGGTTTTAAAAGTGAGCCTCATGAGCGGGTCCTTGCTCTGTTTGTCGCTCCTGGAAAAGATCCCTTTCTTTTTACACCAGCTCTGGAAGTAGAAGAAGCAAAAAATAGCGGTTGGCCCTTTGACATTATCGGCTATCTCGATAGTGAAGACCCTTGGGCGAAAATCTGTCAGGAATTGACCTCTCGTTACCAAGTCTCTTCCTTGGCGTTAGAAAAGAATGATCTTTCCGTCGAGCGTTATGAAGCATTGAAACGATTTTTGCCACAGACCGATTTTTCTTTAGATGTGACTCCGGTCATTCAAAAAATGCAGTTAACCAAAACGGCGGCTGAGATCGACACCTTGCTAGAAGCTGGCAACTGGGCAGATGTTGCTTTTGAGATTGGGTTTGCTGCCATCAAAGAAGGCGTCAGCGAAATGGCAATCGTGGCAGAAATTGAGTACGAGTTGAAAAAACGTGGGGTTTCCCATATGTCCTTCGATACGACCGTATTAGCTGGTGCCAATGCAGCAAGTCCTCATGGCTTACCTGGTGAGCGCAAAGTGACTGCCAATGAACTTGTCTTGTTTGACCTTGGGGTCGTTTGGAAAGGATATTGCAGTGATGCAACCAGAACGGTTGCCTATAAAGAACCGACTGCATTACAAAGAAAAATTTATGACATCGTTCTTGAAGCAGAACTAGCAGCGCAAGCAGCGGTCAAACCTGGGATCACCGCTGGAGAATTAGACAAGATTGCTCGTGATGTGATTACTGGCTATGGCTACGGCGACTACTTCAACCATCGTCTAGGTCACGGCATCGGGACCACGGTTCATGAGTTCCCCTCTTTGATCACTGGCAATGATTTAGTGATCGAAGAAGGTATGTGCTTCTCTATCGAACCGGGCATTTATTTACCAGATCAGGTCGGTGTCCGCATTGAAGACTGTGTGTATGTCACTGCAGATGGCTGTGTACCTTTTACCAAGACAGCAAAAGAATTATTGATCTTATCTTGATTTTCCTAATGAAACGGCGCAACATGTTGGCATTACATGAAAAGGAGTGTTCTTATGAGTAAAAAAGTGTTGGTTTTAGGCGGCACGCGTTTTTTCGGTAAATATTTGGTCCAATCACTAATTGATCAAGGATTGGACGTGACGATCGCTACCCGAGGGAACACGAAAGATTACTTTTGCGATCAAGTCAACAGACTTATCTTCGATCGCACCGACGAAGAAAGTATCAAAACGGCATTAACAAAAGAAACCTATGATGTCATTTACGACAATATTGCTTATACTTCCAACGACATTGAGATCCTACTGCGTCATGTCACACCGAAACGCTACATCGTTACTAGCTCAATGTCTGCGTACCATGAATTACACTTCGATTTGAATGAAGCAGATTTTGACCCAGCTGAAGAACCCTTCAGATTGGTCAGCTCTGAGGAAGTCAATTATGCTGAAGGCAAGCGAACCGTGGAAGAAATTCTGACCCAAAAATACAGTCAGATCCCGTCCGTTTTTGTCCGCTTTCCTTATGTGATTGGTGCAGATGATTACACAAAACGATTTACCTTTTACATTGACCATCTGATAAAGCAAAAGCCAATGGCTGTCGATAATCTAACGCATCAAATGGGCTTTGTGGATGCCCAAGAAGCTGGTAAATTTTTAGCGTTTCTAGGTACTAGCTCATTCACCGGACCCATCAATGGTGCGTCAAAAGGTACGATCTCTTTAGAAGAAGTACTGCAATACGTATCGAAAAAAACCGGTCTTTCCCCGCTCTTTTCAGAAACAGGCGATCAAGGCCCTTACAATGGTACACCTGCTTATTCGATCAATGTGGCGCTCGCTGAGGAAATTGGTTTTTCATTCAGTCAACTGCAGGATTGGATCTACCAACTTTGCGATTGGGAAATCGCCCAAGCATCAAACGAATAACTACTGAAATCACAAAAAAACGTTCGCCGATTTAACTGGCGAACGTTTTTATCTTTTAAAGCAATCAAGTTTTATCCTTACTTATGCTTCTGGGTTGTTTTTTTCTAATGTGTCTTTTAATTCTTCTTTCGCATCTTCCAAGTCAGCTTTGGCTTCTTTTGTTTCTGCTTTCGCTGTTTTTTTGGCATCACCTGCTGCTTTTCCAGCTTCTTTTTTCAAATCAGCTGCTGCTGCTTGACCATCTTTTTTGGCTTCTTCGACAACAGGTTTCGCTTCTTCTGCCCCTTCTTTGACAGTTTGTTTCATATCTGCTGCAGAAGATTTTGCATCAATGATGATATCTTGGACTGTATCATCTGCATCTTCTTTGGCATCTTTGGCTGTTTCTTTTACATCGCTCGCCGATTTTTTGAAGCGTTCTGATAGATCCCCTGCTTGTTTCTTTAATTCTTCAATAGTTTCTTCTGAAGAACCAGCTGCTGTTTCTTTTAAGTCATCAACTTTCGCTGTTAAAGAACCGGTAAAATCAGATGCTTGCTCGCTTAATTTTGCTGCTTTATCTTTAGCAATATCAACAAGATCCGTACTTCTTTCTTTGGCTAAATCACCGTAATCAGATGCTTTATCTAATAAATCGTCTGCTTGTTTTGCTAATTTATTTCTTAATGTTTTACCAGATTCTGGCGCCAACAAAAGTGCTGCTGCTGCTGCCGCTGTTCCTCCGATGATTGCTCCTAATAAAAATCCGCCTTTTTTACTCATTGAAAGTCCTCCTTTTATTTTTGGTTATTTTTGTCTTTGAAAAATTTCATGGCTGTTTGACCGACTTTTCCAGCTACCGTTGCTTTGGCAGTCGTCCGGCCAAGACTACCCACACGCGTAATTAAATTTTTTCCAGAAACATTTAATTCTGAAACACTGGTACTTAGATCTGCGACTGCTGTGAACAAAGGATCGATGGTTGCGACTTTTCCGTTCACATCTTGTAAAAGCTCATTCGTTTTTACCAATAGACCTTCAACCTCTTTTGAAAGAATATCAACATCTTTGGTAATGACACGGATGGTTGTGTTTGCCTCTTCAACCGTTTTGTCGACTTTGGTCATTGTCTTGCTGACTTGCATCAACAAACGAACGACGAAAATAACCAGTACGACAAATGCGATCGCAGCAATTAATGCAGCTAGTTCTCCTCCTGACATAGAATGGCTCCTTTCCCCATTTACTTATATTAAGAATAGCATTTCACTGCACTTTCTACAAATAAAAGACTGCATTTTTAAGAAAATTATCCGCTTTCAACAGGAAATAATAAAAAAACAAAGCAATTTCATCAGAAATTGCCTTGTTTAGGAGTTTGTGTTATTTTTTTGACGCGTTCGGTGCTTCTTTGACTTCTTTTTGAGCCGGAGCTAGTTCTTTTCCTAACTCGATCAAATACTCTTTCAAGTTGTCTTTGACTTCAGGGTGCACTAAACCATATTCAATACTTGTTTTTAAGAAACCGAATTTGTCTCCTACATCGTAACGTTTGCCGGTAAATTGATGGGCAAAGACGCGTTGGGTTTTGTTTAATGTGTCGATGGCATCCGTCAATTGGATCTCGCCGCCAGCACCTGGTTCTTGATTGGCTAAAATATCAAAAATTTCAGGGGTCAGCAAGTAGCGGCCAATAATCGCTAAATCACTTGGCGCATTTTCTGGCGCTGGTTTTTCAACAAAGTTTTTGACATTGAACAAGCCTTTTTCAACTTCCATACCAGGATCAATGATTCCGTATTTTGATGTATCTTCATGAGGAACATCCATGACAGCGATCGTTGATGCATGCGTTTTTTCATAATTATCGATCAGCTGTTTGGTCAATGGTACTTGATCTTCCATCAAGTCATCACCTAGCATGACTACAAATGGTTCGTTGCCAACAAACGCACGGGCTTGTAAAACCGCATGACCTAGTCCTTTCGGATGGGACTGACGAATGAAATGAAGATTTACGTCCGTTGTTTCTTCCACTAATTTTAAAAGCTCTGTCTTGCCTTTTTCTTTTAGATTCATCTCTAATTCTAAATTGGCATCGAAATGGTCTTCGATCGGACGCTTTGCTTTCCCTGTTACGATCAAAATATCTTCGATTCCTGATTGTAAAGCTTCTTCCACGATAAACTGGATCGTTGGTTTGTCAACGATCGGCAACATTTCCTTTGCCATTGCCTTTGTAGCTGGTAAAAATCGGGTACCTAGACCGGCTGCTGGGATAACTGCTTTTTTGACATTCATGTGACTCGCTCCTTTAATCATAATGATTGATCTACCGTAAATTCGTTTTCTTCTTTGCCGTCTCGCAGCATAATATCTTTCGCTGCTTGCTTGATGTCTTTGCCTTCATACAAGACCGAATAAATCGTTTCTGTGATTGGCATTTCCACCGACAAAGCTTCTGCTAATTCGCGGGCAGCTTTAGTGGTTGAAACTCCTTCAACGATCATGCCCATATTGTCTAACACTTCATCTAAGCTATGGCCTTTTCCTAATAGGTTTCCGGCACGCCAATTCCGCGAATGGACACTGGTACACGTAACGATCAAATCGCCAACCCCACTCAATCCGATAAAGGTTAAAGGATTGGCACCCATTGCCACACCAAGACGACTGATTTCTGCTAACCCCCGGGTCATGATCGCAGCCTTCGCATCATCCCCAAAGCCCAGTCCAGCAATCGCACCGGCACCAATAGCGATGATGTTTTTCAAAGCGGCACCAGTTTCGACACCGATCACATCGTTATTGGTATAGATTCTAAAGTAATCATTCATAAACAGCTCTTGTACATATTTAGCAGCCGTTTCATTTTCTGAAGCTGCCGTGATCGTGGTGATATCATGGACAGCGACTTCTTCAGCATGTGATGGTCCTGACAGGACAACGATTTCTTGGCGTTTATCAGCTGGGATCTCTTCAGCAAGTACTTCTGAGATTCGTTTATGGCTGCCTTGTTCTAATCCTTTTGAGGCATGGATGATAACTGGTTTGCCGGTTGTCTTTTCAGCGAACTCTTGTGCCACGGCACGAATCGCTTTGGTTGGTACCACAAACAAGACAGCATCTGCTCCTTGGATCGCCTCTTCTAGATTTTTGCAGCCTAAGATATTTTCAGGTAATTTCAAATCAGGCAAATAATGCCGATTGGTATGATACGTATTGATTTCATCGATTTGGGCGGGATTGTTCCCCCAAATAGTCACTTCATGTCCATTTTCGGACAAGACTTGTGCCAAAGCAGTCCCCCATGATCCGGGACCTAATACGGCGATTTTCTGTTTCACTATGGAAACCTCCTCTATCCTTTTCGCAAATTCATGCACTTTATCATTTTACCATAATTTCAATAAAATAACTGTTTAGATAATCGTTTGGTTTTTGCCAAAGCTACGGTTGTAGTCTTTTAAGGTTTGGTTTTTCCGGCGCCAGATCAATAGTCCGATCGCTCCGAAGAATAATAAAGCGGAAAGTGCTTGTGACACACGGATATCCCCAAATAAGTATAAACTATCGGTGCGCATTCCTTCAATAAAGAAGCGTCCGAATCCATACCAAATCAAGTAGCTTAAGAAGACTTCGCCTTCTTTTAATAACCCAGTTTTCTTACGCAAGAAGATCAAAACGATAAATCCAATCACGTTCCAAACCGATTCATAAAGAAAGGTCGGCTGCCGATACGCTTCATCGATATACATATTATCGATAATAAATTTCGGTATATACAAACTTTCTAAGAAGGAGCGGCTGACTTCAGCTCCAAATGCTTCATGGTTCATAAAGTTGCCCCATCGCCCGATCCCTTGTGCCAATAAGACACTTGGTGCAGCGATGTCTAAGAAGGTCCAGGGAGAAATAAAATTTCGTTGGCAGAAAAAGTACAGCCAGATCCCCCCGGCGATCAGAGCGCCGTAGATGGCGATCCCACCAGAGCGAATATTGAAAATTTGACTTGGGTCATCAATGTAGTATTGCAAGTCAAATAGAATATAATAAAGCCGCGCACCAATGATCGATACTGGCAATCCAATCAACATAAAATCGGTCACATCATCTGGCTTGAGCCCGACACGAACCGCTTCTCTCGTACTTAACCACATAGCAATGATCACACCTGATACGATAATGATCGCATACCAATAAATCGGCAAACCAAATAGTTCAAATGCGACTCGATTTACTAAACCTAACATCTATCTTATCCTCTCTAGTTTCCAGAATTTTCTTCGATCAATTGCGTCAATCGATTTTCAAAGGTCTTCGTTGCATCGTAGCCCATCGTTTTCGCCCGGAAATTCATGGCAGCAACTTCGATAATAATCGCAACATTTCGACCCGTTTTTACCGGGATTTTGATTTGTGGTACATCGACGCCACCAATTTCAACCGTCGTATCATCGGTTCCTAGTCGATCATACTTTTTGTCTTTCGCCCAAGCTTCTAAATACACCGCTACTTGAACCTGCATATACCCTCGTACGGCACTGGCCCCAAAAAGATTCATGACATCGATGATCCCGATTCCGCGGATCTCGATCAAGTGCTGCAAGATTTTCGGCGGTTCCCCTACCAAAGTCAATTCATCTTGCTTATACACGTCCACCCGATCGTCAGCGATCAACCGATGCCCACGTTTGATCAACTCTAATGCTGTTTCGCTTTTCCCAATTCCGCTATCGCCTTGGATCAAAACGCCCAAACCATAGACATCCACTAATACTCCATGGACACTGGTTCTTGTTGCTAAACGCCCATCGAGAAAACTAGACAGCTCTCCTTGCAGACGTGATGTTGAGATGGGCGAACGTAGAATCGTGATCTCCTGTTCTTTGCAAGCTTGAATCATTTCCGCTGGTACTTCCAAGCCGCGAGAAACGATAAATCCCGGTGTATCATCGGCACACATTTTGCGCATCACCATCAAGCGTTCTTCTGGCATCATTCGTTCCGCAAAGGTGATCTCTTTGCTGCCGAATAATTGCAGACGATCATGGGAATAGTAATTAAAATAACCCGTCAATTCCAAACCAGGTCGGGAAATATCGCCGGTAATGATTTCTCTTTCTAAACTGTTTTCAGTTCCTTCAACTATCTCTAAATTTAAAGCCTCCGCCAGCTCGCTGACTTTGACGGTTTCTGCCATAGGTTTTCCCTCTTTTCTCAATGATTCTTGTCGCTGCTTCTTGTAAACGACACTCTGGTTCTATTTTATCATTCTATCAGTAAAGTTACTACCTTCGCCAATAGAAGTCCTCATTCTTTTTCGTTTGTGTTATTATTTTACTAAGGAGGGATTTTTAATGAAATTTTCAGCATACACGTATCAACGCCCTGATTTTCCAGTCTATCAAGAAACATTCAAAAAAGCATTGGCAAACCTTCAGTCAGCCGATACCTTCTCGGAGGCGAAGCAAGCCCTTGATGCTTTGAACGAACTAAGAGGAACGATCGATACTGCAATGAACTTGGCTTCGATCCGCTATTCGATCGATACCAACGATGCCTTTTATGAAGCAGAAGACACTTTTTGGAATGAATACCAGCCTCATTTTGAAGCTCTGGATTTTCAATTCTATCAAGCACTCCTGGCGTCACCAGTCTTAGATGAATTAAAAGCCGAATATCCAGAAACACTTTTCTTGTTTGCCGAAAGCCGCGTGAAGCTTTTTGATGATGCCTTGATCGAATTGTTTCAAAAAGAAAACCAATTGGCTTCCGATTACAGCAAATTGGTCGCTTCTGCCCAAATCGACTTCCAAGGAGAAACCTATACCCTCGCACAACTGCGACCATTTACCGAAAATAAAGATCGCAGCGTTCGAAAAGAAGCGTTTGAAAAACAAACGGCTTTCTTCACGGAAAATGAAGACCGTTTTGATCAAATTTATGACGAGATGGTCAAGGTTCGTACCGAGATCGCCCGCAAGCTCGGCTTTGAAAATTATGTTGCCTTTGCGGATACCCAAATGAATCGTTGGGATTATGATCGTTCAATGATCGAGACCTATCGTCGGGAAATTTTGGAAAAAGTCGTCCCAATCACCCAAAAACTGTACCAAAGACAGGCACAGCGTAATCAATTGACTCAGGCAACCTTTACCGACCTGCCGCTTGTTTATCCTAGTGGCAACGCAGAGCCTAAAGGAACTCCTGAAGAACTAGTGGAAAAAGCCCGTGTGATGTATCAGGAACTATCCCCTGAAACTGGCGAATTTTTTGATTTTATGGTCGAGCATGACCTACTTGATCTACTAAGTAAAAAAGGCAAACAATCTGGCGGCTACTGTACGTTTATCCAAGACTATCAATCGCCATTTATCTTTGCCAACTTTAACGGCACTTCGGGTGATGTCGATGTTTTGACTCACGAAGCTGGCCACGCCTTTCAAGCCTTTCGTTCTCGTTGGATCAAAGAACCGGAAATTCTCTTTCCCAATTATGAATCTTGCGAGATCCATTCAATGTCGATGGAGTTTATCGCTTGGCCATGGATGGACGCCTTTTTCGAAGAAGAAACAGAAAAATATAAATTTGCGCATCTTGCTAGTAGCCTGCAATTTCTGCCTTATGGCGTTTTAGTGGATCACTTCCAACAAGACGTTTATGAGCATCCTGAGTGGTCACCAGCACAGCGCAAAGCCCGTTGGCGGGAATTAGAGCGCCAATATTGCCCAGAACGGGATTATTCAGAATATCCAGACCTTGATCGTGGCTTGTATTGGTTTAGACAAGGACATATTTTTGAATCACCTTTCTATTATATCGATTATACATTGGCGCAAGTGTGTGCGTTCCAATTTTGGTATCGATTCATCGTGGCAAAAGACGAAACCGCTTGGCAAGATTATTTGGCCATCTGCGAAGTCGGCGGCACGAAAACATTCCTTGAGATCCTGGCTCTTGCTCATTTGCGTTCACCTTTTGAAAAAGGAGCGCTTGATGAAACGTTACAGGCAGTAGATACGTACCTGGCAGCCATCAAAGAAGAACAGTTAAACTAAAAAAAGACGTTTCCGTTTCTCCACTAGCTTCTTAGTTAGTGGAGAAAACGTGAAACGTCTTTTTAACGTGAATATTTTTCGATATGGTGTTCGGTCACGATCATATTGATTACTGACATGATCAACGCCACTAAGAGCGCAGCCCCAAACGAGGAGAAGCCGAAGTTGGCTGACCCAACAAAATACGAAGTCAAATTCAGCATGAGCGCATTGATCACAAAAGTGAAGAAACCAAGCGTCAGTAAAGTCAATGGAAATGAAATGACGATCAGAATTGGTTTAATCAAAGCATTCAGGATCGACAGCACGAAACTGGCGATCACTGCAGTCATAATGCTTTGAACGTGGATCATATTTGGTAATAGAACCGCCAATGTGACAAACGTCAGGGTATTCATGATAAGCCGTTGAAAATAAGACACTAGAAGTCACTCCAGTCCTCATCCTCCACCTTTTCCGCTTCTTTACGGGGACGATTTGCTTCATTGTATTTGTTTTGTTTGTAGTAGTGATTGTCGTGGCCATATCCTGAGGTGCTCTTGCGTCCTGAAGGAATCAAGACCGCCATGATGATATATAAAGTGATTCCAGGAAACGCAGCAGTCACTAAAGATAGAAAGACATAGATCACGCGAACGATGGTTGGATCAATTCGCAAGTATTCTGCCAGCCCCCCTAGAGTACCTGTAATGACAACGTTGTTGGCTGATTTTGTTAATTTTTTGTTCATTTATCTACACCTTCCTTCTTTTCTTTAATGAGTGTAAACCCAGCGATTCTTATTTATCTGTATCTTTGATAAAGACATTTCCTGTTGTTGTGGATAGATCGATTTGAGCGACTTTATCGGCAACCCGACGGAATTGCAATAGTTGGTTTAGGCGTTCTTTTTTCTCACGCACAACTTCCATCTCGCTTAAACGATTGTTGATGCTACCTAAACTTGTTTTAGCGATCCCTTCAAAACCGATTCCTGTCGGTAATGCTACTTTGACATTCCCATTTACAGAACTGGCGTTTAATTTTTGGACCGTTTCTTCTTTATAGGTCACACGGATATTACCGTTAACTAAAGAAATGCCGGTATTTTGTGGCGTTGCTGTCAACGTAACGTCGCCGTTCACCGTTTCGATGATGGCATCTAAAATCTCACCCTCTTGAACAGTGATCGTTCCATTCACGCCTTCAATCTCTAACATCGATGCATTTACTTTGCGGAAATCGATATTGCCGTTTGTTGATTTTGTATAGACATCTTTTGCATCTAATTCATTGAATGTAACATTGCCGTTCAATAGTTTTACTGCCACATGATCATAGGTGCGTTTTGGCAAGTAGAAAACGAGATCGGCACGAATGCGTTTGTTGGGAATTTGGAAAGAGATGCGTTCATCATCAACATTGATTTGGCTTCTTGCTTCAAAAGCATCGAAAGGCTCCGCCGCATCCATTTTACCATATAGTTTGATTTTGGCATCTACTTTTACACCTGGTTCATCCCATAATTGGAAGGAAACATTGCCGTTTGCTAATTTCACATCGATCAATGTCGCTGCCGTTTCGTCATAGCTGAATGTGTGCTCAAATTTTGTCGCTGCAACACCGGGAACTTTTAAGTTGATGTCTTTCCATTCCATGTTGTCATTGACTGACTCTGTCACTGCCCGAACCGTTTTCTTCAAGAAATGTCCGAAGTGTGTGCTGGCATCGACCATTTTTTCACTTACTTGATTGATAGTATCGGTCGCTTGTTCTTTCCAATCTTCTGGAATATCTAATTTTTGAGAGATTTTCTCTTTCGTTTGAGACCATTGGTCTTTACGAATATTTTTTAGTTTAGCTTCCAATTCTGCTTTTTCTTCGGTTAAACCATCTAAGGTTTCTTCTAAGCCAGTGATGGTCGCTTCTGTTTCATGACGTGTTGCCAATTCATCTTCTGACAATTGATCCAATTCTTCTTTGGTGTTCAATTGCATCAGTGTTTCTTGTGCTTCTTTTAATTCTTCTTTGACACCAAGAATTTCAGCATTGATTTCGTCCAACTCAGCAGATGCTTGGTTGGCTTCTGTTGCTAAGCCATCGAGAATCTTTTCAAGATTTTCTTTGTCTTGTGCTTCGTTTTGACGAAGCTTTTCTTCGCCGTCAAACGTGAACATCTCATCGTTATTTTCAGTATCATCAAATGGGCTTGTCGCATTCTTATCCGCGGTTACCTCAGCAGCAGCTTTGTTAATTTGTTTTTCGTCTTTGGCTTTTGCCATACCTTCTAGTAAATCTAAGGCTTCTTCTGTAGAAAGCACACCTTTTTTTACTAGATCCAATATACGTTCTCTTTCGTTCATGGAAATTGCCTCCTTCAGCAAATGTGTGATTGCAAGTTTAGCTTACGAACCTATTATGCCTTGTTTTTGCGAACGTGTCATAGGTCTTAAGTACCAAGTTTTTCTCAATCTGCAGATTGGCAAGCAGAACCGGCACTTTTTCTTGATTACTTTAGGCACAAAACGATCTTCCTTATCTTAACAATATCACGAAAAACCATTGGAAACAAAAGTTTCAGCTAGTAACAACTCTGAGGAATAAAACTGCTACTGTGAAGGATTTTCGAGGTCATTCACAACCGTTTTTTCCGCTGTTGGCCGCTACTCAATCAATAATCGACTTTTCAATGCATGGAAGGTCAAAAGCATGCTTACTTCTGTAACTCTTAGTAAAAAACTAACGATCCTTTTCAATGAATCATAATTATCCGTAGCATTTGCTTCACATCAAAAAGACCGCCGAGAGAAGTTGTTTCCCGAAGGTCAACTTCTTTCGTCGGTCTGTCCCATCTCTAATAAAAGAGATAAGTGATCAAGAATCTAAGCTGGTTTCTTAAATCATTTCCGTACGGTTGGTATTCAATTCACTGATTTTCCCAGTAGCAAGATACACGATCCATTCACAAATATTTGTTACGTAGTCACCGATACGTTCTAGGTACTGAGCAACAGATAAATAGTCGGTTCCACTAACAACGGTTTCCGGATTTTCTTTCATACTCTCGATCGTTTTGTAATAGATATCTTTGTAATACTCATTGACCCGATCATCCATTTGGGCGATCATACGGGCATCTTCTTGGTCGGTTTTTACATAGGCAACTAAAACATTATCGACCATTTTCTTGACATAATCCGACATATCAGAAATTTCTTTTTCGATTTCGGCGATCCGTGTTTCACCTTTGACCCGAATCGTTGACTTCGCGATTGATACTGCATGGTCTCCCATTCGTTCCAAGTCAGAGCTGGCTTTCATTACAGTAATGATCATTCGTAGATCGGTGGTTACTGGTTGTTGCAAAGCAATCATTTCAAAGCTCTTTTTCTCCAAACGAACTTCCATATTGTTGATCGCCAAATCATTTTCGATCACTTCTTGAGCAATTGCTTTATCATGTCTAACATATGCTCGTACGGATTTGTGGATCGCACTGCTGACTAGCATACCCATCTCATAAAATTGATTGTGTAGATTTAATAATTCTTCTTCAAACTGTGTACGCAACATCCCTTTTCCTCCTAACCAAATCTTCCTGAGATATAATCTTCTGTTTCTTTTTTGCTTGGACTTAGGAACACTTTTTTCGTGTCATTGAACTCGATCAAGTTGCCGTCCAAAAAGAACGCGGTTTTATCTGAGATTCTTGAAGCTTGTGACATGTTGTGAGTCACGATGATCATGGTATAGCGTTCTTTCAGTGCCAAAAGGGTATTCTCGATTTTCCCAGATGAAATTGGGTCTAACGCACTGGTTGGTTCATCCAGCAAAATGATTTCTGGATCGACAGCCAATACCCGAGCGATACATACCCGCTGCTGTTGTCCGCCGGATAAAGATAGCGCACTTTGGTGAAGTTTATCTTTGACATCTTCCCAGACAGACGCTGCTTTCAGGCTTTCTTCCACTGTTTTATCAAGAATCGCTTTGTCGGTGACTCCTTTTAATTTTAACCCATAAATCACATTTTCGTAAATTGAAAAGGGAAATGGATTCGGTTGTTGAAAAACCATCCCGATTTCTTTACGCAAATCAACGATGTCTTGCTTCGGACTATAAATGTCTTTCCCTTTATAGACAACACTTCCTGTAATTGTCACACCAGGGATCAAATCATTCATTCGATTAAGAGAACGCAAGTAGGTCGATTTCCCACAACCTGAAGGTCCGATCATCGCAGTGATCTCGCCTTGTTTTATGGAAAGGTCGATTCCTTTTAATGCTTCTTTTTTTCCGTAGTATAAATGCAGATCTTTCGATGTAATAATTTCTTCTGCCATTGTTTTGCCTCCGTTTACTGATCGAATCGGCTCAGCCAAAATGACCGGATACGTAATCTTCTGTTGCTTTAATTTTTGGACGAGTAAATATCTTACGGGTCTCATCGTACTCGATCGCATTTCCTAAGTAGAAAAAGGCAGTATAATCGCTGATCCGAGCAGCTTGCTGCATGTTGTGGGTCACGATGATGATTGAATAGTCGTTTTTCAAGTTGATGAGGGTTTCTTCCACTGTCCCTGTTGAAATTGGATCAAGGGCGCTGGCCGGTTCATCCAGAAGCAAGATATCTGGTTTCATTGCAATTGCTCGAGCGATACACAGACGTTGCTGCTGTCCACCAGATAATGCCAAAGCACTTTTGTCTAAACTGTCTTTTACTTGCTCCCAAAGAGCCGCTTGTTTCAAGCTGGTTTCGACTGCTTCATCCAATTTCTTTTTGTTTCTTTCTCCATGACGACGTAAAGCAAAGGCAATATTGTCATAGATCGATTTACTGAAAGGATTTGGTCGTTGGAAAACCATGCCGATCCGCTTGCGCATTTCGAAGACATCGACTTCTTTTGTGTTGACGTCGACTCCTTTATACATGATGTTTCCTGTGACTCTCGTGTTTGCGATCCCGTCATTCATTCGATTCAAAGAACGCAGATACGTTGATTTTCCGCAACCGGAAGGTCCGATCAATGCGGTGATTTTATTTTTTTCAAATTGTAGATCAATGCCTTTGATGGCTTCATTTGATCCATACCATACATGCAAATCAGTGGTATAAAGCGCCACATCTTCTGGTTTATCGAAGGTAATGATATTTCGATCGTCCCAATTGTAATCGTTCATACTGTCATTCTCCTTATGCTGACGTCATTTTCTTGTACAACCGTTTGCCAGCTGCACGGGCGCCAAAGTTAAATAGCAAGACGGCAATGATCAATACCGCCGAAGCCCCGGCTGAAACTTGCGCGCCATCAGGCATCGTACCTTCTGTATTGATTTTCCAAATATGGACTGCTAGCGTCTCCGCTTGTCGGAAAAGACCGATCGGGCTGGAAACACTCAATGGATTCCAGTTTGTAAAATCAAGGGCCGGTGCACTTTGTCCTGCAGTGTAGATCAGCGCTGCCGCTTCACCAAAAATCCGACCAGAACTTAGAATGACCCCAGTCAAAATCCCTGGTGTTGCTTCTGGAACAATAATGCGTGTGACAGTTTCCCAACGGGATAAGCCTAAAGACAAGCCCGCTTCACGCTGCGTGTAATGAATCGCTTGTAGAGATTCTTCCACATTTCTCGTCAATAGTGGCAAATTAAAGAAAGTCAATGCCAAAGCACCTGAAATGATCGAAAAGCCATAACCAAACTGGATAACGAAGACTAAGAAACCAAAGAGACCGACAACCACAGAAGGCAGTGAACTCAAGATTTCGATTGATGTCCGAATGATATCCGTCAACCAGTTTTTCTTTGCATATTCGGATAAGTAGATCCCCGCTCCTAAAGAAATAGGGAAGCTAATGATCATTGTTACTAAAAGCAAGTAAAGGGAATTGAACAATTGGATGCCGATCCCGCCACCTTCTTGGTACGCTTTTGAAGAAGAAGTCAGAAACTCCCAATTGATATGGGGAACCCCCCGAACCAAAATGTACAGTAATAAGGAAGCCAAAATCAATACAATGATGCCAGCAACGGCATACAAGACGCCGGTAGCAATTTTATCTGAACGTTTCGCATTCATTATTTCAAGGCTCCTTTCTTCCCAATAAAGCGAATCACAATGTTAAACAGTAAGGACATCAATAACAAGATCAAGGCTAATGACCACAAGACATTATTTTGGACTGTCCCCATGATCGTATTTCCGATACCCATCGTTAGGATAGAAGTCAATGTTGAAGCTGGTGTCACTAAGCTAGTTGGCATCAATGCCGCATTACCGATAACCATTTGGATTGCCAATGCTTCCCCAAACGCCCGCGCCATTCCAAAAACAACCGCTGTTAAAATACCAGGAACAGCTGCTCGTAAAACCACTTTGTAAATCGTTTGCCAGCGCGTTGCACCTAAAGCTAACGAAGCTTCACGATAATGCCGTGGAACTGCCCGCAAAGCGTCGACCGTCATCGTAGTCACTGTCGGTAAGATCATGATAAACAGGACAAACGTCCCTGCCAAGATTCCAAAACCAGTACCGCCAAAAACGGAGCGGACTGCTGGTACAACGACAGACAAACCGATGAAACCATAAACAACTGAAGGGATACCGACTAAAAGTTCGATGACCGGCTGCAAGATCTTCTCTCCATTACGAGGTGAGATTTCTACCATAAAGACGGCTGCACCAATGGCAAAAGGTGTTGCAACGATTGCTGATAGGAACGTTACGAAGAACGAGCCAAGAATCATCGGTAAAGCACCAACTAAAGGTTGGCCATCAGGACCAACAGCACTTGGATTCCATTGGGTACCAAACAAAAAGTCAAACACATTGACTTTGTCTACAAAGAATGTCGCTAATCCTCGGCTAGCAACGAAATAAAAAATGGAGATCACAACCAATACAATCAACGCGATACATAGAAAGCTGACCAGCTTTCCTCTTTGCTCCATTCTTGCGCGCTTAGATTTTTTTGTTAACACTTCTTTTACATTTTCCACGAGGGTTCCTCCTCAAAAATCAAACTAAACTCATAACCATTAGTTTATCGGTTCAACATCAATTTCTGTTAAAGCTTGTGTAAATTTTGTGTAAAGATTATTCGACAATGTTGCCTTCCCAGTCTCTTTCCACCTGCATGATCGAGATTGGAATATAGCCTAGATCGCCAACGATATGCTCTTGGACTTCGTCAGAAAGCATATATTCTAAAAACTCTGCAGTTAATCCGGTTGGTTCTCCTTTTGTATACATATGCTCATACGCCCAAACTTTCCAATCATTCGTCGTCACATTTTCAATCGTAGGTTCAACGCCATCAATTGAAAGGACATTGACTTCATCAGTCACATAAGAAAATGCAACGTAGCTAATAGCCCCTGGTGTATCAGAAACAATCGAGCGTACCATCCCACTAGAATCTTGCTCTTGAGAAGGAATAGCGGTTTCGCCATCCATGATCCATTTTTCAAACGTGCTTCTCGTACCACTACCGGTCGCCCGGTTCAATAAAACAATGGGTAGATCATTGCCACCGACTTCGCTCCAATTGGTGATCTTTCCTAGGAAGATATTTTTTAAATCTTCTGTAGAAATATCTGTGATCCCGACCCCTTTGTTAACGATCGGTGTGATACCCACCGTTGCGACCCGGTGGTCAACGAGGGCATCCGCATCGATTCCCGGCTTTTCTTCTGCAAACAAATCAGAATTCCCGATATCGACTGCGCCTGCTTGGACTTGACTTAATCCGGTTCCGCTTCCGCCCCCCTGGACATTAATGAACCGTCCCGGATTTGAATTTTGAAATTCTTCCGCAACTGTTTCTACGAGTGGCTGCAAGGCAGAAGACCCGACTGCTGTGATCGATTCTCCTCGATCTGCCCAGCTTGCACATCCTGAGAGTAAAATAACCAATCCGATGATAGGACTTAGAAGTTTTAATTTTTTCATCATAACGCTCCTTGTACTTTCGAAAGTCATTGATTGTAAAAATCAATTATTTTCATTTTACCATTAGTTGAAATCAATGAAAATTATTATTTGCTTTTTTTTCTGGGACTACGATTGTCCGTTTATTTAAAACGCTTTTTTTCTTTTACAAAATAACTGTTTTGTAAATAAAATGACAGGATTTCTTAATTAAATTACGTGCATCATGAACGTGTACTATGCTATACTGTGAGAGGAAACGTATTTTAAAAGAACATAATTATTAATCTTGCTTCCCCAATCAAGTACAATATGTTGTTATGTTCAGCGTTTTCACGATTTCATCAACATTTCCCCAAAATGTCTGTTGAATCGAAACGGCAGAAAGAAGCATTTCTATGCATCTTCTGCCGTCTTTTTTACTCTAATTCACTTAACCATGATGCCATCTGCTCAATGATGGCTTTTTGCTGTGCTTCATTTGATAAATCAGCAGCTGCTTCTCCTTTTTGTAACCCATAAGTACCAAAGCCAGCATGATTGCCGCCTTCAATTGTTTCGAAGATGGTCGAATCTGGTAGGAAGCTGCGGGCGGCTTGCCAATTTTCTTGATTTACTACTTGATCTTGACTACCTGATAGTGACAACACAGAAATCGATTGATCAGCTAACGAACCTTTTTCATCGGGATAACTTGCAAAGAAAAAGACCCCTTTTAAATCCTTGTCATTTGCAGCCAACTGATTCGCTGCAAAACGGCTTGCCATGACGCCACCTAATGAATGACCACCTATCACATAGGAGTCATGGGGAATTTCTTTCAAAACGGCTTCTGCACGATTGCCTGCTAAAACAGCCATGTTAAAGGGCATTTTAACGATCGCGACAGGATAGCCTTTTTCCGCTAAACCTGCTGCCCATACACTATAGCTTTCCGCATCGACAAGCGCACCAGGATAGAAAATAACCAATGGCTTTTCTTCATCTCCAGCAAAATAAAGGACATTTCCCTCATCATCTGCCTCTTTCGCAGCTGTAACTGCAGCATCCACTGCGGGGTAATGGAGTTGTTGCCAACCGACCCAACCGGCAATAGTTAAAATAACAACGGTGATCAATACACCGATCAAAACTTTTGTTCTTTTTCTCATCATATCCTCCTGCAAAAAAGAAGATCAGGAAAGGATGACAGACGAAACTTACGGGTCCATCATCTCCTGACTCTTTTTACGAATGTTTCCCAATTTTTATCGGTGTGCCAGTGCCAATAGTTCTCGTGCATGTTCGATCGTTAAATCGGTGATTTCTGCACCTGAGAGCATACGGGCAATCTCTGCCACTCGTTCTTCTTTAGATAGTTTACGGACATGGGTTTCCGTCCGTCCTTCTTGAATTGCTTTTTCAATAAAATATTGATTATCCGCTACAGCAGCTACTTGCGGCAAGTGAGTGATACACAAAACTTGCGAATTGGCTGCGATCTTGGCGATTTTTTCGGCGATCGCCTGAGCTACTCGGCCACTAACCCCAGTATCCACTTCATCAAAGACAATGCTGGTGATTCCTTGTTTCCGAGAGAAAATTGATTTGAGAGCCAGTAAGATCCGTGAAAGTTCTCCCCCAGAAGCAACCCGCACTAACGGCTTCATGCCTTCACCGGGGTTGGTGGTCAGATAAAACTCCACAGTATCAAAGCCGCTGCTACTCAATTGTTTTGAGCCAGGTGCGAACCGTACTTCAAACTGCGCGTGTTCCATATACAGCTCTTTTAACTCTTGAACGATTTCTTTTTCTAAACGATGAGCCAATTCACGACGTTTGACGTGCAAGGCTTCCGCCAGCTGCCAAACTGCTTCAGCTTTTTGGGCAAGCTCTTCTTCTAATTGCTCCAACTGACCTTCCGTATAGGCTGATTCGCTGATTTCTTTACTGATCTCATCATAATAAGCTAGGATCACAGGAATCGACTCCCCATATTTGCGCTTCAATTGACGAATCGTTTCCAGCCGTGAAATGACTTCTTCCAGTCGGCCTTCATCTAATTCAAGGTTGTCGACTTGTCGCGAAATATCGGTGGCTGCATCTTGCAACAAGTAATACGCGCTTTGGATCGCTTCACTGATTTTTTCATACGCAGGATCAAGATGGGCGATCGACTGGATCTCTGACAATGCCACACTGACCCCATCTAAACTATTGACTTCCTCAGCTGATAGAGCACCATAGCTTTGTCCCAAGGCATCCACGATTTTTTGATAGTTCGTGAGTTTTTCCCGTTCGTCGATCAGCAGTTCTTCTTCGTTTTCCATCAATTCGGCTTGGGCGATCTCTTCTTGTTGAAAACGCAGCATGTCCATTCGCTGCACATAGAGCTGTTCATTTTCTTGAATGGTTCGGACATGTTTTTCTAAGGAGCGATAGCTTTGATAGGCTTGACGGTAATCCGCAAGTTCCGCTTTAAAGCTATCATCCCCAAATCCATCCATCAATGCCAAATGTTTTTCCGGTTGCAGCAGCTCTTGATGCTCATTTTGTCCTTGGATATCGACTAAGAATAAACCGATTTGACGCAAAACCGACAAGGTAACGGTTCGACCATTGACACGACAAATATTTTTCCCCGATTGAGAGATATCTCGTTGTACGATCAAAACTTCTTCTTCATCAATACCTAAATCTGCGGTCAACTCTTTGAACTCCTGCTGATTCGGCCATTCGAAGATCCCTTCTAAACGACATTTCTCTGCTCCTTGACGCAAATAGTCGCTGGAACCTCTACCGCCTGCTAGCAAACCCATCGCATCGATAATAATTGATTTCCCGGCACCTGTCTCACCTGTCAGTGCCGTCATTCCCTCATGGAAAGATAAGTGCAAGTTGGAAATAATCGCAAAATTTTGGATCGACAATTCTAAAAGCATCCCTTGCCTCCTCTTCTAAACGTAACGTTGGAAATCCCTGAATAGGTTCTCAGTATCTGCTTCTGTTCTAGTGATCATCAAGACGTTGTCATCATCGTTTAACGTGCCAAATAATTCCTTGGCATAACGTTTATCGATTAAATTCGCCAAAGCCGAGGCATTGCCGGGCAGTGTGCGCAGGATCACAAATTTGTCCATTCGATCGACAGAAACAAACGCCGTTTTTAGGATTTTATCTAGTTTACCACTCACGTCTTCCGTTGTCTCTTGTGGAATACTATAGCGATAGCCGCCTTTTTGGGAAGGAACTTTCACTAACTTCAATTCCTTGATATCCCTTGATATGGTTGCTTGTGTGACTGAGACGCCGCGATCTTTTAACAACTCGACAAAATCTTCTTGTTTCTGAATATCTTGTTCACTTAACAATCGTGTAATCAAGCGATGCCGTTCTTTTTTTCTCATCTCTTGTTCCTCCTGAATGAATTCCTACTAATTTTATCCTATTTTGCGCAAGAAAGAAAGAGAGCCGACAAGTAAAATGTCCACTCTCTTCCATTCTTTATTTTGGTTGATGAAAGGTCTCATGTGCTGATGCAACAACTTTCGGGATATCGATCCCTGCTGCGGTACCTTCTTGTAGGCTTTTCTTTAAATGTACGATAAACTCGATATTCCCTTCGCCGCCAGTGATGGGTGAAAAACTTAGATTTAATACATCAAATTTTGTTTCTTGCGCAAAGGTGAGTACTTCCTCCAACACTCGTTCATGGGTTTTGGGATCACGTACGATCCCGTTTTTCCCCACCGCTTCTTTACCTGCTTCAAACTGGGGCTTGATCAGCGCCATCACTTCGCCGCCCGCTACCAAAATATCATACAGCGGGGGTAAAATCAGTTTAAGTGAAATAAAAGAAACATCGATCGTAGCGGCTTCAGGAAGACCGTCTAAGAAATCAGTGGGTTTTGCATAACGAAAGTTGACCCGTTCCATTACGATCACTCGCTCATCTTGCCGCAGCTTCCAGGCTAACTGATTGTAACCGACATCTAGTGCATAGCTTTTTTTGGCACCATTTTGCAACGCTGCATCGGTAAAGCCGCCGGTGGAAGCGCCGATATCTAACATGATTTTATCGGTTACCTCAAAATCAAAGACTTTGAGCGCTTTTTCTAACTTGAGACCACCACGAGAAACATACGGCAGCTTCTTGCCTTTGATCTGTAACAGTGTATCTGCAGCAATTTTTTCTCCCGGTTTATCAAGTCGTTCATTATTTTTTTCTTTGTAAACCAATCCAGCCATCACTCCTCGTTTGGCTTGCTCGCGAGTCTCAAACAGGCCTTGCTGGACAGCTAAAACATCTACTCGTTCTTTCTTCATGCGTTCCCTCGAATCTCAAATCTTTCCACAAATGCCAATAAAACATCCGGTGTAAATTGACCGTATTGACTTAATTGCGCCAGAATTTCTTTAGCCTTGGATAATTCCTCTGTCAACGCTTGCTGCGCCCCTGCTAAGCCAAGCAAAGCAGGATAGGTACTTTTCGCCAACTCGTCATCTCGACGGACAACTTTTCCTAGCTCTTCGGTCGTGCTAGTAGCATCCAACAGATCATCGCGAATTTGAAAGGCTAACCCAATATGCTGGGCAAAGCGATCCAATTCTTGCAGAACTTCTTCCGTCTGGTCGGCTAAGACACCACCGGCAATCACCGCAAAGCGAATCAATTCGCCGGTTTTCCGTTCGTGAACAAACATCAGTTCCTCAAGACTAAGGGCTTGGTTTTCTCCTTGAATATCAGCTGCTTGGCCGGCGACCATGCCTTGTGTTCCCGCCGCTTTGCTTAACTGCTGTAGCAATAAGACTTTTTGATTGGCTTCGATTTCCGCCATAGCGACTAATTGAAACGCAGCTGTCAAAAGACCATCTCCAGCTAAAATCGCTAAAGCTTCACCAAAAACCTTATGGTTGGTGGGTTTGCCTCGGCGCAGATCATCGTTGTCCATAGCAGGCAGATCGTCATGGATCAGCGAATAGGTATGCACCATTTCTAAGGCTGCCGCACACTGGTACACCGCGGTATTGATAGGTTTGTGAAAAGCGGCGACTGTTGCAGCCAATAAAAGCGGACGAATGCGTTTGCCGCCGGCTTGGATCGAATACTGCATGCTTTCAAACAATCGTTGATCAGAGGTGTGTTCTTTGACAAAGCGTTCCATGACTTCTTCAATCAAAGAGGCGTGCGCTTTTGTGAATTCGGTTAAGGCACTCATTGGTTTTCCTCTTCAAAAGGCACTTCTTCGTTGGATTCAGTCATCATTTTTGTTAGGGACTTTTCCGCTTTACTCAAAGTATCCTTGCATTGCTTGCTCAAAACCATGCCTTTTTGAAAAGCATCTAACGCTTCTTCCAATGGAACATCGCCTTGTTCCAAACGGGTTACGATTTGTTCTAATTCTTGTAATGATTCTTCAAATGTTGGATTTGCCATGATTAACTCCTTCTGTACTAATAACTTCGACAAGTGCTTGGCCATCTTGGTAATGGATCGTCAGCTGGTCTTCTGGCTCGATTACATCAATCGATTTGATCACCTGCTCATTTTTCGTGGTATAGCTGTAGCCCCGACCCATAATTTTTAGTGGGCTGAGCAAATCAAGAGATTGGACTGCATTTGCAAATTGATTTTCTTTTGCTGCATAGATATCTTTCATGGCTTTGGTTAAGCGTTGGGAAAGATAACTGACCTCTTGATTGCTGGCTTGTAATCGCGCTTTTGGTTGTTGTTGGGCCAACCGTGAAATCAATTGCTGTGCCTGGCGATCCTTGTCATAAAGCAAGGTTTGCAAGCCTTGCTGCATCCGCTGCTGCAACTGATCGAGTTTGATGGACTGTGCCTCATACAAGCGCTCTGGTTGTCGAAAAACATACGATCCAATCACTCGCTGATAGCGTTCTTGTTTGTACTGGATCTGGTGCATAAATGCTTGCTCTAATCGGGCTTGTCTTTCTTCGATCCGCAAAATCTCCTCCGACAGCACTGGCACCGCTAATTCGGCAGCGGCGGTCGGAGTTGCCGCCCGTACATCCGCCACTAAATCGGCAATCGTCGTATCGGTTTCATGCCCCACTGAAGAAATAATGGGGGTTTTTGCATCAAAAATGGCTCTTGCCACTCGTTCTTCATTGAAAGGCCAGAGGTCCTCGATCGATCCACCCCCACGTCCGATGATCATAGTATCAAAGGTCCCATCGGCTTCGACTCGTTGGATATTTTTCACCACATCATCCGCAGCTTTATTGCCTTGTACCACGGTTGGATACAAAACGATCTGAGCAATGGGGTAACGCCGCTGGGTCGTCGTGATGATATCTCTGATCACCGCCCCACTAGGACTGGTCAAAACTGCGATGCGTTTCGGGTATTTCGGCAAGGACTGCTTCGGTGCAGAAAATAAACCTTCTGCTGCCAATTTCTGCTTTAATTGTTCATAGGCTTGATAAAGAGCGCCGACACCGTCTGGTTCCATATGATCGATCACCATCTGGTAATTTCCGCTTGCCTCATACAGAGTGATACGCCCAACCGCCATGACTTTCATGCCCTCTTCTGGTTGAAAGCGCAACTTGTCAAAAGCGCCTTTGAACATGACGGTCGAAATTTTTGCACCATCATCCTTCAAACTAAAGTATTGGTGATTGGGGCGACGACGAAAATTGGAGATCTCCCCCGTCAAATAAACCCGCTCTAGATACGGATCGACGTCAAACTTACGCTTGATATATTTTGTTAATGCGGTCACCGTTAAATATTCTTGCGCCATTTAGTTTTTCATTGTCTCCTTTGCTGCCTCGATCGTTTGGGCCATCAACATCGTGATCGTCATTGGTCCTACACCTCTAGGTACTGGGGTGATATAGCTAGCGATCGGTTCAACTTCATCAAATTTCACATCGCCGATCAACTTGCCATTGGCATCCCGATTCATTCCTACATCGATCACCACAGCCCCTTCTTTTACGAAGTCTTTTGTGACAAAATGACCGCGGCCGATCGCCACGACTAAAATGTCCGCTTGCTTCGCTAACTCAGGCAGGTTTTTGGTTTTTGAATGAGCGATTGTCACAGTGGCATTTGCCCCTAAGAGCAAGTGCGCCATTGGTTTTCCGACAATGTTGCTGCGACCGATCACTAAGGCATTTTTCCCTTCCAATTCGATCCCATACGCAGCAAACATTTTCATGATGCCATAAGGGGTACAAGGAATTCGGTCAGGTACACCGGCAAATAATTTTCCTAAATTGATTGGATGAAAGCCGTCGACATCTTTTTCTGGTTTGATGGCTAACAGTACTTTTTCTTCATTGATATGTTTTGGCAAAGGAAGTTGAACCAAAATGCCATGAAAGGCGTCATCGTTATTGAACTGTTCGATTTCTGCTAATAATTCTGCCTCGGTAATGGATTCAGGATAGCGGGCAACACGGGAATTGATGCCGATTTTCGCCGCAGCTAGTTCTTTATTTTTCACATAAGTCTGACTTGCTTTGTCTTCTCCAACAAGCAAAACAACTAATCCCGGTGTCACACCTTGCTCCTTTAGTGATGCTGTCTCTGAAAGAAACGCTGCTTGCATTTTTTCAGCCAATTCTTTTCCATTGATCAATGTACCCATTCTGACAACTCCTCCAACCTGATTATACTGACTTAGTTTGTAAAAAGAAACGCACCAATCGTTTGTCGATCTGCTTCTTCATGTGTTCTATCATAGCATTTTCTGAAAAGAAAAACACCGTCTAACGCTCCCTTTTTTCGGAAAATACGAGGGTAAACCGACAAAGTATGTGCGAAAAAACCGAACGATCAAGCAAGACCGTCAAAACAAGGCGGTTGCTCATAAATCGTTCGGTTTCTGACTCGATCGAAAAAAAGCTGTGCTCTTTTGATCGATATGGTTAGGGCTGAAAATTACTCACTTACTTGGTTGTTTTTTGTTTCTAGCTCTTGATTGACTGTCGATAAAATACCGTTGACAAACTTTCTTGACTGATCGTCACTAAAGGTTTTCGCTAATTCGATCGCTTCATTCAATGCCACACGATTCGGCACATTATCCACATAGATCATTTCATACAAAGCGATTCGTAAAATCGTCACGTCCATTTTTGATAAACGCTGGATTTTCCAACCGGCTTTTAAATGACTTTGAATGACTTCATCCAAAGCTTCTTTGTAATGACAAACACCTGCCACTAATTGATCTAAATAAACAGGCACAAAATGCTCTTGTTCTTCATCAATCAATTCATGGTGTTCCAACTCGATGGCATGCATGATGGCATCTTGTTTCGTTAAATCTTTATTAAAGTCTAGTGGAAATAAAGCTTGTAACGCCATTTTCCGTATTTCATGCCGTGATAATTCTTTACTCATTTTCTTCCTCGTCGTTTCCAAATAATTCTTCGATGTCTGGTAAATCTACTTTTTCTGGCACGACTGCCACAACATGAACATTTACTTCAGCCAGTTGCACATCTGTCATAAATAAGACTTGCTGTTTGACCCGTTCTTGGATCTCCATTGCCACTTTAGGCACTGACATCCCATAAGTGATATAGCAGTAGATATCCACTTTGATCCCTGTTTCATCGATCGTTAAGTAGACCCCTTTGCCATGAGCTGCGCGACCTAATAATTCAGTGACACTGTTTGCCAGTGTTCCTCGCATCCCATAGACACCTTCAACTTTAGAAGCAGCGATCCCAATAATGATCTCGATCACTTCTGGCGCGATGACGATCTCGCCTAATTCAGGACTTGCATTTAATACAAGGTTTTTATCTTCATTCATACGTTTTTGCCTCCATTCTAAACAGCTGTACCGTATTGTTTGTAAAAAAATCGCTCGTTTTTTCCGTTTGAAGCAAACCAACGCTTGATTCAATCAATAACATCCATGGCACAGTGTTTCTTCTCGCTCTAAGTTTATCATTTTCTGCACTGAGAATCTATAATAACCCACTATTCTCAATGAATTTTCTGAAAACAAGGTCGATGAATCAGAGAATGATCAATTCTTTCGGTGAATGTGTCAACACTTTATTGCCCGTTTCGGTGATCAAAAGATCATCTTCGATACGAACGCCGCCAATTCCTGGAAGATAGATTCCTGGTTCATCTGTAATAATGTTTCCGACAACAAATGCTTTATCAGCGCGGAAAGATACATTTGGTCCTTCGTGGATCTCTAAACCAATCCCATGACCTGTTGAATGACCAAAGGCATCTCCGTAGCCAAAGGAAGCAATGTGATCCCGGGCGATCGCATCTAGTTCAATCCCGGTCATTCCAGGTTTTGCTGCTGCCAAGACTTTTTCTTGTGCTTCAAGTACGATTTGATAGATTTCCTTCAATTTATCGCCAGGATCGCCTACTGCAAAGGTTCTAGTCATATCAGACACATAGCCTTGATAGTAACAGCCAAAGTCTAACGTGATCAGATCACCTTGTTCGATCACTTTTTCACTGGCAACTCCATGGGGCATTGCTGAACGCAGACCACTAGCCACGATCGTTTCAAAAGATACACTTGTGGCACCTAATGAACGCATAAAGAAATCTAACTGATTCGCCACTTCGATTTCCGTCATTCCTGGGCGGATCATTTTCAAAATATGTTCAAATCCTTGATCGGCGATATGGCAGGCTTGTTGGATCAATGCGATCTCTTCCTCATCTTTGACTTCCCGCAAAGCCTCGATCATCCCCGATACAGGGGCTAGTGATGATTCCTCGATCAAGTCTTCTAAGACGGAGTATTCAGCAAAGCTGACGAAACTTTCTTCAAATGCTAAGACATTGATTTCTTCATTCTGGCAGATGGTTGCAACTTCTTCAAAAATCGGCCCGCTATTTTTTACGATCTCAAATCCTTGGGCTTGAGCAGCTGCTTGTTCTGTATAACGAAAATCTGTTACAAAAAAGGCTTTGTCTAACGTAATGACTGCTAAACCAGTTGTACCAGTAAAGTTTGTCAAGTAACGCAAATTGTATGGGCTGGTGATCAAGAACCCATCAATCGAATCTTTTCTCATTGCTTCGCGTAATTTTTCGACTCTTAACATGTATCGTTCCCTACTTTCTTTTTCTATACGATAGTATTATAACAAACTTCCAGAAAAAGCGGAAAGTAAGCGAAAAGTTTTCTAAAAAATCAAACAATACGAATGAAAAGAATGGTATTTTAAAAAGACTCTAGTTTACTCTCTCGTTATTCTCTTCTAGATAGCTTCAATGCACAAAAAAAGCAACCCAGTCGATGGATTGCTTCTTTGATAATTATCTTTTCCGTCCCAAAAAGAACGATACGACAGCCACGAAAATGACTGCGCCAATGATTGCCGGCACGATTGCCATTCCTGCCACTTGTGGTCCCCAAGTGCCGAATAAGCCTTGTCCGATTGATGCGCCCACAAGTCCTGCGACGATATCAAAAATGCAACCGCGTTTTTCTCCTGCGATAGCACCGCCGATCGACCCGATGACCGCTCCCACGATCAATGTCCATAAAAAGTGCATAATAACCCCTCCTAAACTTTCTTATAAAAAGGGTAACACATTGAGAATCAATTGGAAAAACATATGCTCTCTTGTTATTTTCTACGGGTAATTGCCCGTTTCAAGATATCGAAAAAGCCAAGAGAATGGACCATATGATCTGGGTCAACGTATTCTCGAATTGCCCGCAGAACTTTTTTTGGTTCTTTCGATGAGAAGGTATACGTCCCATTCTTTTTGGTCCGAATCGCATAACGTGGGATCCAACGTCCTTTGAACAAGACCGAAGCGATCACATAGTCGACGTCTTCCCAAGGAATTTGAATAAACTTGCGTTTGTCACGATCATTGTAAAACTCAAAGGCATTATCGCCGATCATGATTTTGCCGTATTCATTGATACCTAAAAAAGACGTAGCATCGATCGTCAAATCAACTTTTGTATTAAGGGATTGTACCATTTGCGCTTACTCCATTCTATATCGTCTTATTGTTACCTATTATACGTGTTTGCGGCATATTTGGCGAATAAATAAAAAGATGCTTGGGTTTCCCCAAGCACCTATCATTGAAAAGATTATAACAATCCGATCAAGTGTCCACCGATACCGACTAAGAATAGACCGATAATAATGACGATTGGAGAAACTTTTTTCTTCAATAACCACATACATAACAAAGTAAGCAATAGTGCAGCTAAACCAGGAATCAATTGATCCAAGTTGTTTTGCAATGTTGTTACTTTTGTATCAGTCAATGCACGGCCTTCAGCTACTTGTTGGAAGGCTTGTTGCAAACCAGCTGAACCGGAAGGCAAGTTTGCCCAGTCGACATAGGCACCTTCATCAAGCGGTACGCTTGAGACAACTGGTGCAAAGGAAATCGATACCCAACGTTGAACAAGTGACCCTAATACAAACATCCCTAAAATAGAAGCACCTTTTGTTACATCTTGTAGCAAACCACCTGAAAGGTCATCTGTGATTTTAGAACCAGCACGGTAGCCGAATTCTTGTGTGTACCACATAAATGCCCAACGGATGATGTTCCAAGCAACAAAGAAGATGATTGGGCCTAAGATGTTTCCGCCTAAAGCAAGAGAAGCACCTAATGCACCTAACATCGGACGGACAGTAAACCAGAACACAGGGTCACCGACACCGGCTAAAGGACCCATCATCCCAACTTTTACCCCTTGGATCGCTACGTCATCGACAGGCGCGCCATTGGCACGTTCTTCTTCTAACGCTAGTGTTACCCCTAAGATTGGTGATGCGATATATGGGTGAGTATTAAAGAATTCTAAGTGACGCTTCAAAGCAGCGGCACGGTCTTCTTTTGTTTTGTATAATTTTTTGATTGCTGGAATCATTGAGAATGCCCAACCACCATTTTGCATACGTTCATAGTTCCATGAACCTTGAATGAAGGTAGAGCGCCATGCTACGGCTAAACGATCTTTTTTATTTAATTGAATTTTTTCTGCCATTTTTTTCTCCTCCTTCGATTCTAATAGTCATTCAAGATATCGCCTAGAGGGTCGCCAGTGTTGCTGCCGCCGCCTCCATTTGATGATCCACCCATTTTAGTTAGGTTCAAGTAGATCAATGCGATTGCTACTGCCAAAGCACCGATAGCGATCAATGTCAATTGAGAGATAGCTGCGATAACGAAACCGATAATAAAGAATGGCCATACTTCGCGAGTTGCCATCATGTTGATAACCATTGCATAACCAACGGCAACAACCATACCACCACCGATAGCCATACCATCCGTCAACCATGCAGGCATTGATTCTAAGAAGTTTTGAACAGTTGCAGCAGGGATTGCCAACAATGCAGCTGCAGGAATCGCAATACGAATCCCTTGCATACATACAGCGATCACGTGCCACATTTCAATTTTACGAATGTTGCCTTCTTCAGCAGCCGCATCCATAAAGTGAACGATTGGCACAGCCAATGTACGAACGATCATTGTCAAGAACAAACCAGCAACAGCTAGAGGGATCGCAACGGCAATCGCTGTATCAACACCAGCTGTTCCTTGTCCACCTAAAACTAAAATAATTGCAGATGCAACAGACGCCAATGCAGCATCAGGTGCAACAGCGGCACCGATGTTTGCCCATCCAAGTGCGATCATTTGTAATGATCCGCCCAAAATGATACATGCTTCCAAATTACCGGTCACTAAACCGATCAAAGTACACGCGATTAGCGGTTGATGGAATTGGAATTCATCCAAGATCCCTTCCATACCAGCTAAAAAGGCAACGAGTACTACTAATACCATAGATATAATAGTCATGATAGACCTCCTATTTAGTTGAATACGTTTCTATTTATTTGCCAATTCATTTTTGGCTTTGCGTAAGATTTCGTCCATGTTGTCTCGAGAGTCATTTGGTACTTTACGCACATCGAATTTGATGCCGCGTTCTTTTAGATCTTCAAATGTATTCACATCATCTGTACCCATCGACAATACTTTACTTACAACAACTTTCCCAACAGAGTGAGCCATTGAACCAACGTTCACTTCAGTGATGTCAACGCCACCTTCAACAGCGCGTAATACATCTTGTGGGTTTTCAAATAAAAGTAAAGCTTTCGTATTCCCGAAACGAGGGTCTTTAGAAACTTCAATCATTTTGTCCACTGGAATGACGTTCGCTTTTACTCCTGGAGGAGCTGCTTGTTCGATCAGTTTTTTACGCAAGTCATCTTTTGCCACCGCGTCAGAAACAACGATGATCCGAGATGGATTGACTGATTTTGTCCAAGCTGTTGCGACTTGACCATGCAACAAACGTGAATCGACACGTGCAAGTACGATTTTGATTTTGCCATCGCCTAGAACAGTTCCCGGAGGAAGTGATCCTTTAGGTTGATCGTCTTGCACTGCTTTTGGTGCTGCCGCTTCTTCTGGTTCAAGCTCTTCTGGTTTGACCTTGACCCCTTCTTTAGCTGTTTCAACGATATGCGCAGCGATTTCATGCGCTGTATTCATTGAAAAACGTGAAGCATAGGCTTCGATCACCATTGGTAAATTCATACCAGCAACGATTGCCCATTTGTCTTTGTGATCTTCAAACAAGCTGTTCGCTTGGTTGAAAGGAGTACCACCCCAAAGATCAACTAAGAATAATACTTCTTCTTGATCGTCAAATGTAGCAATTGCTTCTTGCATTTTTGCCTTGATGTCATCTGGACCTTCACTTGGCATCAATGTAACAGCTTTAACATTTTCTTGTTCGCCGAAGATCATTGAACCAGATTGCAAAATGCCGTTAGCAAATTCTCCATGACTTGCTAGGATAATTCCTACCATCTTTTTACCTCCTATATCAAAATTGAAAAATGTGACACGAATACGAAAGAAAAAACAACATCGAAAAAATTAAGGGTGACTACCTTCTTTTTCCAAAATATCCTTCAAAAAGATTTTACGATCAGCTGGAACTTTGCGTATCTCCACTTCAATGCCTTGGTTTTGCAAGTAAAGCAATGAAGCAAGATCTTGATCATTGACTGACACGAAATTAGTGATCATCCGTTTTCCCATTGAAAAGCTCATGCCGCCGATATTGACGGAACGAATGTCAATGCCTCCTTTGACCAGAGTCACTACATCTTGAGGGTTGGTAAATAATAACATGACTTTTTGCGTATTAAATAATGTGTTATGCGCCACCTCAAGCATTTTTGCTACTGTCACCACATTGGATTTGATTCCTGGTGGAGCAGCTTCTTTCAAGAGAAACTTCCGTAATTGGTCATTTGCGACCTCATCACTGACCACGATGATTCGATTGATACCAGTCATTTTCGACCAAGCTGTGGCGACCTGACCATGAATCAACCGATCGTCGATTCGGGCAAGACGTATATCCATTCCCATTGTGCAAGCCTCCTACATCCATCGATCCGCTTTTCATATTGAGGATCTGTTCTTTTTTCAATCACCTCCTGTATCCACTTATATAGAAGCAAGAAGCGTGCCAAGTTTTTACGATACACTATTCTTGAAAAAACCTTAAGAATCAGCATTTGAATAATACACTAAAAAAGATACACTAAAAAATACTGTATCTTTTTTAGTGTATCTGTATTATTTTTCATGATTATTGGTATTGCTCTTTTTCCCGATGGTTCTTTACGAGTTCCATCAAGTAATACTCTTCCGCATCAGGAATCTCAATATTCATCAAACGACTAAACGACTGGACATGGACATGAAGCAGTGCGTAAAGTGGGTCCGAACGCATCGCCTCTAGCTCATTCTCCCCAACTGTCAATGGCTGCCGCAAAATGATTCGTTCCAGCATACCTGCACTATGCATGACAAAGTTGATCAAAAAGCCTTGCTGCGCTTGCACTAATTCAAGATCACGAATGATCTCCTGGCTGAACTTCCATAAAGGATCGACCACTTTTTTCGGATTGATATACGTAAAGTTTTCTTCTAGATACTGGACGCAGATTGCTTTCGCCTGTTGGTCATCCAGCTGAACTTCATCTTCAAAACTCAAATCGTTCTCTAATAGGATATCATCTAACAAAAGATCGACATCTTGGTCAATAAAACGTTCCAGCGAAATAAATGGCGCATCTATATGGGGATCGATGATCCCCGTTGCAGCAATCAACCGATAACGCTGTTGAATCTGTTCCAAATCCGTTCTTAGATCCGCCACCGATAAGGTCACCACTTCAACATTTTGGTTTTGCCGTTTTGACAGTGAACTTTGGATCAATTCTTTGATACGCTGCGCCGTTCCTTTTCCTGAAGCACAGACCGCTAAGATCGCTTTAGGGTGATGGTTTTGTGTCACTGGTTCTTCCACAGTGACCGCTCCATATCCACGGAACTTCCGTAATGAATCATAGAGCTGATCGAGGTCCGTGCCGATCACTGACGCTTTACGGACCGTCTCCAACACGATGGAGGTGGTCACCATGTCGACTGTCCGCACAGCCACGCCTGTTTCCCGCTGGATCTCATTATTAAAGGTTGCTAAAGACCCCATATCGACTAACAGGATCACTCCGCTACCGTCATTGACAGCCCGCACACTATCCACGATTTTTTTCAACGCCACAGCTGGTGGCATATCTAATGGCATGTCCACCGCGGTAACTTGATCGACTTCCAGCAATTGTTTGACCACTTGTACCATGCTACTGGCTGTGCTGTTGCCGTGGGCTGCAACGACGACGCCGATTTTCCCAGAGGAATGAGAGGTTCTAAGAGAAACCAGAAGAACCGCTAAATAATAAGATTCGCTCTCCGGAATCGCCACTTGGAAACTATCACCAATAAAATCGCGGACTTCTTTGGCGACTTCAAACTCTTGCGGATAGTCAGCTACCATCTGACGAATATTGTCATTGGTTTGTCGTTCTTCTCCTAGATGGATTTTTTTCAAAAATGAGCTGATGTGTAAGCTCATGGCATAGATGAAGTTTTGCTGAAAATCGTAATTTAAGCGTTGTCGAACCATCTCATAGATTTGATTTGTTACACTGATCACTTTCTGGTCGACAAATTCACTTAATTTATTGACCGAGTTAAAGGAAAACCCGTGATCTTTATAAAAAGACTTTAAGTGAACATTAATATCTGTTGAGATAAAATGATTGATCGCCTCTTGGTCTAACCCATCTGCTTTTAGCAAAGCAGCCTTGTCGCCGATAATATCGTAAAGATTATAAGGCAATTCATAGGAATCTGATTGGATATTGTTTAAGTTTTGATTCGGCTGAACACTAATTTTCGGTTCAAGGATCTTTGAAAGCTCTGCCAGCTCATTGCGACGATTTCCCAAGACGATCAACCCTGAACGGATCCCTTCTGGAAGATCCAATAAATCGATTTCAATTTCATCCTGCTGCATATGGTTTAGAAATCCACGAGCACAAACAAGTTGCACGTTCGACTTCAATTGCCCGATATTCCCAAAACTAACACTGCCGATCAGTGCTTTGACCACATCTTCTGTCAAGGTGATCGTCCGTTGGATGCGGGTCGCCTCTTGCCCAACTAATACCCGAACAAGGTCGACTTTTTCTGACGCCGGTCGTTTTTCAAAAAAAGGCAGTTGAATATTGATGGGAATCCGCCGGGTGAAGGTATCTAAGAGTGTTGAGTTGGGGTCTTCCGTAGTCGCTCCAACGATTCGGACATTCGCTTGATGGTTTTTGCCTGTCTCTCCTAGACGACTGAAGGTTCCATGATCCATAAAGTAAAAGATCATTTCCTGACCTTCTGGTGGTAAGCGATGGATCTCATCGAGAAATAGCATACTTTCATCTGCTTGATCGATAATACCGATTTTCTCTTGATCGGCACCCGTAAATGCGCCTCGCACATAACCAAACAAATGACTCATCAAAAGTTCCGGATTATTCGCATAGTCCGCACAGTTAAAGACAATCAATTCTTTGTCCTCGGCAATCACCTGATTGCTTTTGGCAAACTGAAACATCGCATGGGCAAAGTAGGTTTTCCCAGAACCTGTAGGACCTGTAATCAAGCAGTTTAGCCCCTTTGGCGGATACAAAATCGCTGCTTTGGCTTGCTCAACGGCGTTTTTCATACTGCCATTGGCACCAATGATTGTCGCAAAAATATCCCGGTCAGAAGGTTTTCCTTGTACTCGCTGAGGGAAAGCTTTTTCCCTTTGGGGACGATTTTCTTTATAGCTTGGGACATACTTTTCCGAACTGCTTGCGTCAATACCTGCTGCCCAATAGCGCACAGGACGTGAATCACTTTTTTCAACGCGTCCTTCTTTGACAAGCTGATTTAAATCTTTACTGGCATTACTGCGCTGAATGGCTAAGTGATCGGCAACCTCCGAAGTAGACAACCCCTTTTTCTCCCCTAAGCCGCTCCGCGTGTTTTCAAGGATATATTGATAGATACGTTCGATTCGCTTGCCCAACAGCTTCGCCTCCTTGTTTTTCCACTTGAATACTTTACTCATTTTTCTATAAAAAAGCAACTTTTTTCCACATAGAAAAAACAAAATGCTTTGCATTTAGTAGCAATAGAAAAAATTTCCACCTGTTACTTTCAGCATAAAGCATTTTGCCAAAAAAAGATATTCAAAAGTCAGGATGCGTTAGGCTTTTTCATTAGGAATGAACGCTGGCACCTGGTCTGGAAATCGTTGTAGTTCTTTTTGCATCCATATCACATCGTGCCATTGATTGAACTTATAGCCGACATGCGCAAAATCAGCAACTTTCCGATACCCAAGTTTCTCATGAAAAGCCTCGCTTTGTTGATTGCCTCCTGTAATACACGCAGTCAGATTGACCACGTTTTGCGCTTTTAATTTTCCCTCAAGCGCTTGGTAAAGAGCGGTACCGAGCCCTTTTGCTTTGGCATCTGGGGCTAAATAAACGGTTACTTCAACGGTCCAATCATAGGCTGCTCGTTCTTTATAGGCTGATGCATAGGCATAACCGACGATTTCACCAGCCTCTTCTGCAACGAGATACGGGTAGCGTTTCAAGGTCTTGGCGATGCGTTCCGCGAATTCTTGAACCGTGGGCACCTCCGTTTCAAAGGTAATCGGTGTATTATCTACATAATAAGCATAGATTGCTGTCAAGGCTTGGGCATCTGCAATCGTAGCAGAACGTATCGTCATAGAATCCCTTCTTTCAATAAATTTTTTCCAGTATACTCTTTCTAAAGAAAAAAAACAATCCGCTTTTGACGGATCATTTCCTAGTTATTGATGATTTAGCGGGCTTTTTCAGCGCCGCAATACACGGTGAGATGTTGTGGCAGCACCTGTACTGTGATTGGTAACTCAGGTCCTGGATCGCCATCGACATTCGTTTCGATCGTTGCCCCATCCTCCAAACGAATCGCAGCTTTATCAAAGGTTTGATAACCAAGAACATCATTTGATTCCGTAACTCCTTTGAGAAGCTCAGGCACACCTTTGACAGTTTCCCAAAGATTCGTATCCTTCAAGTAGATCAGATGCAATTTTCCGTCATCGGTACTCGCTTTAGGTAAAAGAGATTCAAAACCGCCAATCGTATTCGATGACCCAACGATCATCGTACTACTTTCCACAGCGATCGTCGTTTTTTCGCCATTATTTTCGGCGATCACTTCAAACTGATGACTTTCATTTTTCCGCACTTCCCGTAGACCAGAAACAAAATAGGCCATTTTTCCCAGCTTGGTTTTTTCTTCAACTTCCACATTGTTGATCGCTGCCGGAATCATACCGATCGCCACCACATTGGTAAAATAAGCTTGATTGACCTGCCCAATATCGATTTTGCGGGTGTGATCCACTGCAAATGATTCGATGGCTTCCTTGGGATCTAGTGGAATCGCTAATGCTCTGGCTAAATCATTTACTGTTCCCAGCGGGAAGAAACCGAAATTTGGTCGTTTGTCATGAGGGGCTAAGCCATTGACCGCTTCATTGACGGTACCATCACCGCCCATTGCGAAGACACTGTCAAATTCTGCTGCCGCTTCAGAGGCAAAACGCGTGGCATCTCCTTCTTTTTCGGTATGTTTGACTACGACTTCCGCAAAGCTTTCCCGCAACTTGTCTGCTGCCATTTCCTCAAATTCTTTCGCTTGCTCACCACCAGAACTTGGATTGACAATCAATAATGCTTTCATAAAACAGCCTCCTTGTTTAGGTTCATTTTCTATAAATCCAGTATAACAAGTTTCACAAAAACTGTCTTAAACAACCTCCACTCCTCCGCTGCAAAAAAACACAGCCTATTTAGACTGTGTTTTTTCGAGTACGCACTTCATTTTATTAAACCAATCGTTTACGCAAGCGCCCAGAAATAAAATCAATGATCGTGACCGTCACAACGATCCCCAATAAAATGATCCCCACGCGGCTCCATGAACGTGCATTGATAGCAAAGATCATCGGTGTACCGATCCCGCCTGCTCCTACGATCCCTAAGATCGAAGCCGAACGGACAGCCAGTTCAAATCGATACAAGGTAAAAGATAGAAATTCTGGGATCAGTTGTGGCAATGTCGCAAAGCCTAATACATCCCAGCGACTTCCTCCCGCACTAATGACGGATTCCGAGGGACCATGGTCCATGTTTTCGATCGCTTCACTGTAAAGCTTTGCCAGCATCCCAATGGAATGGACACTGACCGCCAAGACGCCAGCAAAGGAGCCCGGACCTACCGTTTTGATAAACATAATGGCTAAGACGATTTCTGGAAACGTTCGAATCGCCGTCAGCACGATTTTCCCAAATCCCGATAACCAGCGAGGGCTGTTTTTGCTGCGCGCCGCCCAAAAGGCAAAAGGAATACTTAATAGTGAGGATAAAAACGTACCCACAAAGGCGATCGCAACGGTTTCAATCATCAAGCTGATCAAATCTTCGCCATCACCGGTATAAACATAGCCCCAATCAGGATGGATCAGCCCATAAAAGATCGAGCCGACAATTTGACCGACATTTTCTTTGACGCCGGCAAAAGGTACACCAGCGAAAGCCCAAATATAAAGGAAGATAACGACTACTGCGATCAGCCAATTCCGTATTTTTTTCTTTTTCGGTTCTGCTGGCAACATCATAACAATCGCTCCCTTAATCTATTACTGATGGTATCAATCACCAAAACAACTGCAAAAATCACTAAGACGATAATCGACGTCTGGTCATATCGAAACTGGCTTAAAGATCGTTGTAAGAAAACACCGATTCCGCCTGCGCCGATATACCCAAGAATCGTCGATGCCCGCACATTGATCTCAAAGGCATAAAGCAAGTAACTGAGAAAATGGCTCATGACTTGCGGTACGACTGCATAGCGGATGATATCAAACTTCGATCCTCCAGAAGCCGTGATCGCTTCGATTGGACCCTCATCAATCGTTTCAATCGACTCATAAAACAATTTGGTGATCATCCCAAAAGAAAACACAGAGATGGAGATCACCCCGGCTACGGGACCGATTCCGACAATGGCAACAAATAAAGCCGCCAGCATCAAATCAGGTACTGTCCGAATGATATTTAAAACAAAACGGAAACAACCGCTGATCCAATGATTCGTCATGATATTTCGTGCTGCTAAAAGTGAAAACGGAAAGGCCGCCAGTGCACCAAAGGTTGTACCGATGATCGCCATTTGGATCGTTTGCAAAATCGGATCAACAATGATTTTGGCATATGCCCAATCAGGATGAGCCATCTTTTGTAAAATGACATTCATTTGACTGCTGTTGCTAAAGAACCGTGCCAAATCAACGCCAGAAATAGAGCCGCTAACGAACAATACCACTAAAAAAATGACGAGCCACAGAACATTTTTCCATAGTCCGCTGCGTTTCGGCAACGTATTTGTCGTCATTGTCCTGCCCCTTCCTGCTCTTCCATGATCTCGCTACCATAAATCTGTTTCAATCGCTGATCGGTCGCTTCACTGACAGGGCCATCAAAAACCAAGCCCCCATCTCGTAACCCGATGATCCGTGTGCCGTATTCTCTTGCCAATTGGACAGAATGTAAATTGACTACGATAGTGATACCCAGATCTTGATTGATCCGTTTTAAGTCATTCATGACTTTTTCAGTGGTTAATGGATCTAATGATGCAACCGGTTCATCCGCTAAAATAATTTTTGGCTCTTGCGTCAACGCACGGGCAATCGAAACCCGCTGCTGCTGACCGCCAGACAATTCATTGGCTCGGGTATAGACTTTTTCTGCTAAATTGACCCGCTGCAGTGATTGATACGCCAACTCTTTGTCTGCTTGCGGAAACAGACCCAGCAGCATTTTGATCGTGGGATGATAAGCCACCCGCCCCGTTAAGACGTTTCGCAAGACACTCGAACGTTTCACCAAATTGAAGCTTTGGAAAATCATGCCAATGTCTCGACGAATCAAGCGTAGCTCTCTTCCTTTTGCTTTTGTGATCGACTTGTTATCGATTAAAATTTCGCCACTTGTGATCTCGTGCAGTCGATTGATGGAGCGCAACATCGTTGATTTGCCTGCACCGGATAAACCCACGACGATGACAAATTCTCCTTTTTTGATATCGATGTTCAAATCCTTCAACCCCAACACCCCATTGGGGTATTGCTTGGTCACATTTTGAAATGAAATAATCGTTTCGTTCTCTAGAGCCATGATTCTCCTACTTTCTTTCCATTAGATAAAAATTGCTGTCCATTCGAAAAGGGTACCTCAAGTACCGGTACCCTCCCGATCTATTCATCTATTATTGTCCGACTTGTTCCGCATACTCTCTTACAATGTCGAAATTGCTGTCTTGTGAAACAACGTATCCTTCATGCGAGTAAATATCAGAGATGATTTGTTTTCCTTCTTCATCTTTTCCGATCGCGATAAAGGCATCTTGGATTTTTTTGTCCCACTCTTCACTCATATCGCTGCGAACACTGATCGTATCGTTCGGGATCGGTTCGGTAAAGTACATTGGCTCTACCTCATCCATAATTTCAGGGTAATCATTTTTGACCGTGTTACGGGCATCTTCAAAAACGAAGGCCGCGTCAACGTCGCCATTCAAGACAGATAAGACCGCTTGGTCATGGCCTTTGACTTGAACAGTCGTCACATCCGTATTGATATCGATGCCTGCTTTTTTCATTTCTGCTACTGGCCAAACATAACCGGCAGAAGAAGTAACATCTTGCGTGGCAATCGTTTTGCCTTTTAAATCTTCCAACTCTTTGATGTCACTGCCGCTTTTTACGACGATCATTGAACGATAGCTATCAACCAATTCATCCGTTGATTCGCCACCAGGCTGCTTGATGCCATAACGCTGCGCTTGCAACAGTACCTTAACATTGCTTTGTTCATTTGCTAAAACGTAGGCATTCGGTGGTAAAAAGCCGACATCTACTTGTTTCGAAGCCATTGCTTCAACGATTGTATTGTAGTCAGTGGAAACACTCACTGTGACTGGAATCCCCAATTCATCACTTAATAATTGCTCAAGTGGTTTTGCTTTTGCTTCTAATGTTTCTGCTGCTTGTGATGGGACAAATTGAACGGTCAACTTTTCTGGTACATATCCTGCTTCCTCAGCCGCCGAGTCAGTGCTTGTTCCACCTGAGCCACATGCCGCCAGCGTAACTGCCGCCACCAAACCTAAACCAAACATTGCCGTTTTCTTCCAAACTTTCATCACTTTTTCTCCTTTTCATTAAAAAAATCGAACTCATGGAATTCCGAACTTTCCTTTTTGATTATAAAAAACCAACGAATTAAAAACAATCTTTTTCGAATTACGAACGTTTTCTTTTTTGATAATGTTCGTGTTTTGACAGAAATCATTCGTGAGCACATTCTCAATAATTAACGTTTTTCGAAAGTTTCTTTCCATTTGTTCTACTTCCTCAGAGTATCAAATGAATATAAGGTTTATGTTATCAACGTGTAAAGATTCCGTTAATCGCAAAAGGAACTTTGTGAAGAACAAAGCATGGATATACTTGCAATTCTTGCCCTAAGTGCACAAAATTTCTTAAAACGTCTAACCAGAAGATGACCGCACACTTTTTTTAACGAAACAACACAAAAAAAACAGAGGATTCCCTTAAGAACCTCTGCTTTTGACCTCATTCTCTTACTGTAAAAAGAGTCATTTACCCTTGATCCGTTGGCAGCTGCAACAAGAGTACATGCTCGTTCTCAATCATTTCACCCGTCAAAACAAAGCCATTGCGTTCGTAAAGCTTCGTTGCGATCTCGTTGCCATCCACAGCGGAGATCCTTAATTCTTGCGCTTGGATATGGGTTTTGAACCAATCTAACCCAGCAAGAAACGCCTGAGTGCCTAACCCTTGATTTTGGAATTTTTCTGCGATCATAAACCGCTCGATCCACCACGAAGCTTTTGGATAATCCTCATCCGCCTCGTAAAAACTAAATAGGATAAAGCCGACCATTTCCTCACCATTGTATAGGGCAAATGCCTGACGAGGTTCCTCATAGATCGCCTCTAACATTGAGTACCAATTGGGCGCAACAAAGTCTTCTTGCTCCTTCGTTGTCTTCAAATTCATACACGCACGATAGTTTTCCTTCGTGATTTCTTTTAATTGAATCATTGCTTCGCTCCTTTTAAAAGTCATTAATATTGACTATTTTGTTAAAACGGTTTCATTGATGTATAAAAAAACACCCAGGTTACTTTTACGTAATCTGGATGTCATTTTCTTATGCTTCTTGCGCTACTGGATAAACAGATACTTGTTTTTTGTCGCGGCCTTTACGTTCGAAACGAACAACGCCGTCAACTTTTGCAAACAATGTATCATCTCCACCGATACCTACGTTTACCCCTGGGTAAATTTTAGTACCGCGTTGGCGATAAAGGATTGATCCGCCTGAAACGGTTTGACCGTCAGCACGTTTCGCACCTAAACGTTTTGATTGAGAGTCACGTCCGTTAGAAGTAGAACCCCCACCCTTTTTGTGAGCGAAGAATTGCAAATTCATTTTCATCAACATGAGATGCACCTCCTAGTTTTCTTTAGTAGTTTTGATTTGGATATAATCGTTGTACTCTTCTTGAACTGATTGCAAGCCGATCAACAAATTCTCTAAAAGAATTTGTGCGATATTCGACTGCTCTTGGGTCAAACGAGAAGGCAGTGTGACTAATAAGTACCCACCATTTTCGTTATCTGCTTCAACTTTTGGCGCAACGCCAGCCAAAGCATCGATCCCATTGACTGCACTGATCGCTAAAGCGGATGCTGCAGCACAGACGATGTCTTTGCCGTATTCTCCTGCTTGTGCGTGTCCAGCCAGTTCAAAAGAAACAATCCGACCAGAGTCATTTCGTTTGAATGTCCCTTTGATCATATTCGTTACCCTGCTTTTCGTAAGAATTAAGCGTTGATCGCGTCAATAACAACTTTTGTGTAAGGTTGACGGTGACCTTGTTTACGGTGTGAATGTTTTTTAGGTTTGTATTTGAAAGTTACGACTTTCTTTTGTTTGCCGTGTTTTTCAACAGTCCCTTCAACAGTTGCTCCTGCAACGATTGGGGCACCTACTTTTGTTGATTCGCCACCTACTAAGATAACTTCATCAAAAGTAACCTTTTGTCCAGCTTCAACGTCTAATTTTTCAACGTAGATTGCTTGACCCACTTCAACTTTTACTTGTTTCCCACCAGTTTTGATAATTGCGTACATGCTCTACAGCACCTCCTTATAATATACTTAGACTCGCCATCCCAAGTGACTTTCGTACTTACTACTTGTTCTGTGCGGTTGTAGCTGTGGAGTCCACAATTACAACAGATTAACTTTATCAAAATGTTTTCCTAAAGTCAATCACTAATTAGGGAAAAGACAGAATTCTTTTGCTACTAGTCATTTCCTTTTGTGCATTTTTTATTTTCTATTACTATAGAAGAAAGAGAACAAGTGAAACAGAATTGGAGGAGTTTTCATGCAATACCCCAAAGAATTAGCCACTGCCGTTCAACAGGCGTCCCGCAGTTATCCATTGGAAGGATTTGTTCCCGGTCAAGGACCGCTGCAGCCAAAACTGATGATCGTTGGTGAAGCCCCTGGTCGAACCGAAATCGAGAATTTTATTCCTTTTAGCGGACAAGCAGGAAAAGAATTGATGAAATCGTTGACTTTAGCCGGTTTGACCCGTGAGGATGTCTACATCACTAGCGCTGTCCGCAGCCGCCCATATTCCGTCAAAGAACGGATCAACAAGCGCAGCGGTGCCCATGAGATCGTCCATCCCAATCGGACACCTACAAAAAAAGAAGTCTTGCTACACGCACCGCTGCTTGACTACGAGTTGTCCGTTGTAGATCCGCCCGTCATTGCAACTGTTGGCAATATCGGACTGCAGCGATTATTAGGCAACGCCTATTATATCAAAGACCATCATGGCGAAGTGATCCGTTCCAAAATACAAGAAAGCAATCCAACAAAAGATGGCTATCAATGGTCGGAAAAAGAATATTTGATCGTGCCGATGTATCATCCCGCTGCGATCTTTTACAATCGAACGTTGACTCCGCAAATCGAAGCCGATTGGCGAGGGTTAAGAAACATTCTCTCACAAATAACAGCCGACGAATAACGACCAGTCCCCTAGACCTATTGCCAATACGCTGGAATCGTCTGCTCATAGGCGGTGATTTTCGCCTCTTCCTGCAAGGTGATACTGATTTCATCGAGACCGTGGATCAATTTGTGTTTCCAAGTAGCATCGATTGCAAAGAAATGCTCCTCCCCGGCAACGGTCACACATTGCCTCGGCAAGTCGATGCTGATTTTTTCTAAAGCAGGTAGCGAAGCGATCCTTTGGCGAACAGTCAATGGCAGCTCGATCGGCAGCAGCCCATTTTTGGTGGCATTCATATAGAAAATATCACCGAAGCTACCAGCAATCACGGCTTTGAAGCCGTAATCCAACAGCGCCCAAGCCGCATGCTCTCGAGAAGAGCCAGAACCAAAATTATCACCAGTGATGAGGATTTGAGCGGTCTGATATGCTGGATCATTCAAGATAAATGCTGGATTAGGCTTGCGTTGCGGTAAATAGCGCCAATCGTCAAATAAAAATTCGCCAAACCCCGTTTTTTCGACGCGCTTCAAATAATTTTTCGGTAGGATTTGATCGGTATCAATATTGTCATTCATCAAAGGCAGCGTCATACCTTCAAATTGCGTAAAAGCTTCCATTAACCAACACCTCCAACCACTTCTCGTACATCGACAAAACGACCATGAATCGCAGCTGCTGCTGCCATCGCTGGACTACAGAGGTGCGTCCGCGCGTTTTTCCCTTGCCGTCCAACAAAATTCCGATTTGACGTGGAGGCACAGTGGACGCCTTCTGGTACTTTATCAGGATTCATTCCTAAGCACATGGAACAGCCAGGCTCTCGCCATTCAAAACCAGCCTCGATAAAGACTTTGTCTAAACCGATCGCTTCCGCTGCTTTACGGACAGGGCGTGAACCAGGAACGATAATACCCGTGACCCCTTCTTTGATGGTTTGACCTTTCAAAATCGCCGCTGCCTCTTGCAGATCAGACAACCGACCATTAGTACACGATCCAATAAAAATGTATTCAATGGGGATATCAGCAGCTGTCTGTCCAGGTTGCAGCGCCATATATTCATAGGCTTGCTGATCATTGTGATCCCGCACTTCAGGAAACGCTTCGCTGACTGGTACCCCCATTTCTGGATTGGTTCCCCAAGTGATGTAAGGTTCTAAGGTTGCTGCGTCTAAGGTGATCAGGGCATCATAATTGGCATCTTCATCGGTATAAAGGGTTTGCCAATCAGCTACCGCACTGGCAAACGCTTGTGGCGCAAAGCGTCGATCCTTCACATAAGCAAAGGTCGTTTCATCAGGTGCGATCAAGCCCATTTTCGCCCCACCTTCGATCGACATATTGCAAATGGTCATGCGTTCTTCCATCGTCAGGCTACGGATCGTTTCGCCAAAGAATTCTACGGCATAGCCGCCACCAAAATCAGTGCCATGGGTCGCAATCAATGCCAAAATAATATCTTTGGCGTACACCCCCGGCTGTAGCTGACCGGTGATCTCAACGCCCATCCGTTTCGGTTTCCTCTGCCAGATGGCTTGCGTCGCAAAGACATGCTCCACTTCACTCGTGCCGATCCCAAACGCGATCGCGCCGAAAGCGCCATGGGTGGCAGTATGGGAATCACCGCAAACGATCGTTTTTCCTGGTTGCGTCAAGCCTACTTCTGGGCCAACCATATGGACGATTCCTTGGTTGGCAGAGCCATTGTCACACAATTCGATCCCAAAATCATGACAGTTTTTACGTAACGTATCCATTTGCTTTTTTGCAACCAGATCGGTGATAGTAAAAATATCTTTGGTAGGCACATTATGATCCATCGTTGCGAAGGTTTTTTCGGGACAACGGACTGTCCGTCCCGCTTGCCGTAACCCTTCAAAGGCTTGCGGTGTCGTCACCTCATGGATCATATGCAGATCGACGTAAAGCAGCTGCGCCTGCCCTTCTTCTCCTGTGATGACATGCCGATCCCATAGTTTATCAAACAGCGTTTTCCCCATAATTGCTCACTCCTAACTGTGCAATAACCGCTTCTGTAAAGGCAGTTGTCGTTGCCGTACCACCTAAATCACGGGTCAAGATCCCCGCATTCATTACCTCGTAACAAGCACTTTCGATGGTATCCGCCAGCTCTTCCTCTTGAAAGGACTCTCTTAGCATCATGACGACAGACAAAATCATGGAAACCGGATTGGCGCAATTTTGCCCAGCAATATCAGGTGCAGAGCCATGAATCGGTTCATATAAAGAAACCCCTTCTGCCCCATGACTTGCGCTTGGCAGCACCCCTAATGACCCTGGCAAAACCGAGGCTTCATCACTTAAAATGTCGCCAAAGAGATTTTCTGTCACGATTACATCAAAGTCTTTAGGATTTTGGATGATTTTCATAGCGGCGGAATCAACATATTGATGAGTCAACTGACAATCTGGGAATTCCTGTGCCGTTTCTTCCGCTAATCGGCGCCAAAGTCGGCTAGTCGCCAACACATTTGCTTTATCGACAGAGAGAACCCGCTTCTTCCGCGTGCGGGCGATCTCAAAGGCTTTACGCAAAATCCGTCGAATCTCTGCTTGATGATAATGATTGATGTCATAGGCTTCTTCAGGTTTTTCTGCTTTTTCGCCAAAATAGATACCGCCAGTCAACTCACGAATGATGACAAAATCTGTCCCCCGAAGGATCGCTTCTTTTATGGGAGACAAGGCAATCACCGCATCAACAACTTTGATGGGTCGAATATTGGCGTATAGCCCTAACGCTTGACGCAAATTCAAAAGTCCTTTCTCGGGTGTTATCGGTGCGTTTTCCCAAATTGGATCACCAATGGCTCCTAAGAGGATCGCATCCGCCTGCTGGCAAGCTTGTAGTGTTTCTTGCGGCAATGGCTCTCCAGTAAGTGCCAGCGCCGCACCACCAAATGGTCGCTGGTCAAAATGAAAGCACTGGAGATGGTCAGGACAAGCCGCTTTCAATACCGCAAGGGCACTGTCCATAATTTCTGGTCCAATGCCATCTCCTGCTAAAACAACGATCTTTTTCAAACAAGGACACCTCGTTTCTTCAATGCAGCGCTGGCCTGCACATAGGCTTTGGCTGATGCCTGCAAGACATCAAAGTCTAAGCCGATCCCGCTGATTTTTTCATTGGTATCCTGACATTCAATGACCACGTGCACTTCGGCTTGCGCATCTTCCCCACTAGTCAAGGCAGTGATCTCATAATTCAACAGCTTCGGCTGCTGCTGGAAAATCTGATCGATCGAGTTGTAGATTGCTTGGATACTGCCGGCACCGATAGCTGATGCCACTTGTTTTTCCTCATCTTTGATGATAGAAACCACCGCTCCTTGATGGCCATTGGACACATATTGTAGCTGAACGGCGTCCAACTCACAGCCGCCTTCTTGACTGCGGCCTTGATCAGCCACCAAAGCCAGCAAATCTTGTTCGGTCACTTGTTTCTTTTTATCTGCTAACTCTTTGAAACGTTTAAACAACTCGTTGGTTTCTTCTTGGTCAAACTGGTACCCCAGTTGCTGCATTTTATCGACGAAGGCATGGCGGCCAGAAAGTTTGCCTAAAGGCAACGAGTTGGTTTCTACCCCCACCAACTGTGGGGTAATGATTTCGTAGGTCTCAGGATTTTTCAAGACGCCATCTTGATGAATCCCAGATTCATGGGCATAGGCATTGCCGCCGACGATCGCTTTGTTTTTCGGTACCGTGATTCCTGACAAACGCGCTACCAAATCGCTGGTGCGTTTCGTTTCATTTAATTTGATGTTGGAGGTAGCCTGATAGAAATCATTGCGAATATGCAACGCCAAGGCCACTTCTTCTAATGCGGTATTGCCCGCTCGCTCTCCAATCCCGTTGATCGTTCCTTCCACCCGATCAGCACCATTTTCGATTGCTGCCAGCGCATTAGCTGTCGCCATTCCCAAGTCATCATGACAATGGGAAGAAAAAATGATCGGCTGCTCGCTTTTGATATTGGCAATCAAATAGGCAAAAAGTGCACCATATTCTGTAGGATTGGTAAACCCTACTGTATCGGGCACATTGATGATCGTCGCTCCGGCATCAATCGCTGTTTGAACCGCCTCAAGTAAGAAAGCCTTATCGGTGCGGGTGGCATCTTCTGGCGAAAATTGAACTTTTTCAAAGCGTTCACGGGCATAAGCCACATGTTCTTTGATGGAAGCGAGTACTTCTACTTTCGTCATATTCAGCTTGTACTGGCGATGCACCTCACTCGTTGCTAGAAAGACATGGATCTGGGGATCGATGGCTTGATGAAGAGCTTCATAGGCACGATCAATGTCTTTTTTCTGACAACGGGCAAGTCCTGCAACGGTCATTTTCGTCACCGCCCCAGCAATCGCTTGGACTGCTTGAAAGTCTCCTTCTGATGCAATCGGAAAGCCTGCTTCGATCGTATCGATCCCCCATTTTTCTAATTGCAGCGCCAGTTGAACCTTCTCTTTTGTATTGAAGTTGACGCCCGGGGTCTGTTCACCGTCTCTCAATGTCGTATCAAAAAACTGGATTTTTCTCATCACTAGTTCCTCCTAAGCTTTTGTAGATGCACGATTGGCTCGATATCATTCAAACACCATTGAAAAAATGGTATAAAAAAAGCACTCCATAAAGGGTTTCCTTCATGCAATGCGAATAGGACTCTTCAAATGATGCCTTAAAAAGGCGGGTCATAGAAAAAGAGTCCTTACGATAATAATAATAAAAATGCTGCTGTTTGTTTCAATCGTTTATCCATCGTCGTCACCTATCACTTTTTTTATCTTGTTATGAAGATACCAAACAGCAGGTTCCTCTGTCAACACTTTTCCCTGAATTTTCTGAATATTTCGATAAAAAGTTCGTTTTCACCCAGATGATGGGTTGCTTTTCTTCCTTGATGAAAATTTAAGCAGAACCTGACGAGATCTTCACAGGATTTTAACCAAAACTCCACATAGCACCGTTATGATAGAAATATCCCAAAAATATTTTTTCACCCCTTTATCCTGCCAGTCGTATGACTGGTTTTTTTGTTGTTCCCAAAGACTCGAAAAGATTGAACTTAAGGTAAGTTATTCGTATAATAAGGGGCAACGATAAATTAGGAGGATGAAGATGCGCAACGAAATGATGCATCGTCCAGTAGTCAAACCAGAACTAGTGGCGTTTATGCGTGAAAAACAAAAACAATTACCCGGCGAACTTGGTGAAATCGAGCAAGCCGCTCATGAAAAAGAAGTGCCAATCATCCCACATGAAACTGTGGTATTTTTGCAGTTTTTATTGGGACAGCTTCAGCCAAAAGAAATCCTTGAGATCGGCACAGCGATCGGTTTTTCTTCAAGCTTGATGGCACAATGTGTGAAAGAGGGGCATGTCACAACGATCGATCGCTTTGACGTCATGATCCGCAGAGCCAAAGAAACCTATGCTCGCTTAGGAAATGAAGACAAAATCACGCTCTTAGAAGGACAAGCGGCAGACGTCCTGCCTACATTGAGTGGCCCTTATGATTTTATCTTCATGGACAGCGCCAAATCGAAATACATTGAATTTTTACCAGAATGTCTGCGTCTATTACGTAAAGGCGGTGTGCTGATGGTGGATGACGTGTTTCAAGCTGGAACGATTCTACAACCCATCGAAGAAATCCCGCGCAACCAGCGAGCGATCCATCGTAAATTGAATCTTTTCTTGGATACCGTGATGAACCATCCTCAGTTGACCTCCACCCTCGTCCCTTTAGGAGATGGCGTGATTCTCATTACGAAAGAAGCCGATAGCGTAATACTTGAGGAACCTGAGAAAGGTTGAGGGCAGCTGCGCTTCCTTTTTCCAAAGAAAAAATAAGAAAAGGGCGAAAAGCGATTGACATTGCTGCGCCCTTTTTCTATAATGTTATTTGTTGCTGATTGATTTCAACAGCTTAGGCGAAGTGAGCATTCGCTGAAAATTATTTGTTCCAGTAGCTCAGCCGGATAGAGCATTCGCCTTCTAAGCGAACGGTCGGGGGTTCGAATCCCTCCTGGAACGTTATTTAACCGTCGAGAACCCTTGTTCTTGGCGGTTTTTGTTTGTTCTTGTGCCAAATGTGTGCCAAATTGATTTAGATTTTTTGCCATAGCAATATTGAAAGTTTACAATCAAAGTTAAACTTTTTCCGCCTCGCAGTAAGGTTATCATTTTTTTATGCAGCAATGATTTTAGCATAACCTCAACGCTTTTTACCAAACGATTTAAGTAAATGAGAAAGCAACAAAGATGCTGCGTTCTCATTTGCTTTTTTATATCTAAAATATTCACTGGTACCTATAAGATAATCGTTGACGAGAAAGGTTGGAATGCTCAAAGAAACGTTTTTGCTATAGTATGCTTAAATACCGCACTCTTTGAACACCCATGTTTTTTCATTTCATCGGCTCTTCATGATTAATCGCTTACCCAATCCCTTTCTTATCCTCCCCCTACAAAAATTATGCTATGCTTGACAAGAATAAAGAAAGCAGGTGTCCTATGGAGATAACGGTACATATCGCAAGCGGGTTTAGTAAAAACCAAACGGGTGGCAACAAGGCTGGAGTCGTTCTGCTGGAACAGCCCCTTACGCCACAACAAAAGTTAGCCGTCGCAAAAGAGTTAGGCTTTTCAGAAACAGCTTTTTTATCGAAAGCCCCGCAGGCCGATTTCCGATTTGACTATTTTACGCCAAAAGAAGAAGTTGACTTATGCGGACATGCAACAATTGCTTCCTTTGCCCTATTATCGTATCTAAACAAACTTTCCAAGCAACAGTATCGCATCGACACCAACGCCGGACGTTTGTCGATCACCATCAAAGACGGTGTTGTTTTCATGGAACAGAACAAACCGCTGTTTTCAGATGTGCTTTCACTAGAACAATTAGCTGACTGTTTCGATACCAATGCTATCAATGATCAAATTCCTATTCAAATCGTTTCGACTGGATTAAAGGATATCCTTGTTCCAATCAAAACAACGGCGCAGTTACAGCAAGTTGTACCTGATTTTGAGGAAATAAAAAAAGTAAGTGCGCTTCAACAAGTAGTTGGCATGCACTTATATGCAATGGAAAAAGAACGAATCGTTTGCCGTAACTTTGCCCCATTGTTTGACATCAACGAAGAATCTGCCACAGGAACTTCCAATGCCGCTTTGGCTTGCTTCTTGTATCAAAAGTGTGCTCTCGAAAAAGAAGTGTATCGCTTTGAGCAAGGCAGCAATTTAGGTGAACCTTCTGAAATCTTTGTCAAACTAGCTACGTCCTCGCGAAAGGAAATCCAACGTGTTTACGTTGGGGGCAGAGGGCATTATTGCGAGACAGTCACCATCGACACGGATACACTAGCATAATCATGGTAATTTGGGCTGATCTTCCATCAGCCTTTTTTTTCTCTTCACAGATCGCGTTCTTTTTTCCATAGCAGCCCATCAATATCTCGAATACTAGTTTTCTCAAAAAAAAAGAACCCAAATCGGGTTCTTTCCTCACATTGATTTTCTATGGCTTACCAACAAGTTCTGCTAACAGCTCACTGACTTTAGGCAGTGGCTCGTTTTGAAGCGCTGCTACAATTTTTGAACCGATCACTACCCCATCGCACACTTGGGCAAAGCGCTGCACGTCTGCATGGGTCGAGACCCCGAAACCAGCTAGTACTGGAATCGGACTTTTTTCCGAAATGGCTTGCAAATGCTGATCCAGCTGTTTGTTGTATTGGCGATCTTCTCCAGTGACACCGTTCACTGTCACAGCATAAACGAATCCTTCCGCTTCTTCGATCAGTGTCTGAATTCTGTCTGGCGGACTGGTCAAGGAAACCAGTGTGATCAGCGCGAGATCCGCCGCATCAAACGTAGGCGTTACTAGCGATCGATGTTCAAATGGCAAATCTGGAATAATCACCCCTTTCACATCCGTCGTTCTTAATTCATTTACTAGCTGTTCAATCCCATAATGAAAGAATGAGTTGGCATACCCCATCAATACCAGTGGAACCTCGGAATGGATGGTTTGCAGCGCAGCAATGATCTTTTTTAAAGTGGTGCCATTGGCTAATGCCTGCATTCCAGCTGCTTGGATGACCGCTCCATCTGCGACTGGGTCTGAAAAGGGCACGCCGATTTCAATGGCGGCTGCGCCATGTGTCGTCAACAGTTCGATTTCTGCCGGCAGGCGTTCCAGTCCGTTGGCCCCCGCCATGATATAAGGGACAAACAGTGGCTTGCCTTGTTTTTGGCGCTCCTTTAGTTTCATCGTCAATGTTTTGCTGGTCATTTCGCTGCTCCTTTCCGATCTTTGATTTGTTGAACATCTTTGTCCCCTCGCCCAGACAAACAGATCACTAAGCGTTCTTCTGCTGTCATTGTTGGCGCTAACTTTAAAGCATAGGCAACGGCATGAGCACTTTCCAAAGCGGGAATAATGCCTTCGATTTGAGACAAGAGATAAAAGGCGTCAACAGCTTCTTCATCAGTGACCGCAAAATACTCCGCGCGCGCAATTTCCTTCAAATAAGAATGTTCGGGACCGACCCCTGGATAATCCAAACCAGCTGAAATCGAATAAGGTTCGATCACTTGCCCATCATCGTCTTGTAGCAGATGCATTTTGGTGCCATGCAAAATACCGATACTGCCTTTCGTTAAAGTCGCCGCATGCTCGGTAGTATCCACGCCTTTTCCAGCTGCTTCAACGCCAATCAAACGAACGGTCTGATCGTTGATAAAAGGGTAAAACATCCCCATTGCATTGCTGCCGCCGCCAACACACGCAACGACTGTCGTTGGCAGTTGCCCTTCTTTTTCTAATAGTTGCCGCCGTGTCTCACTGCCAATCACACTTTGAAAATCTCGAACGATCTCTGGAAAAGGATGCGGACCGAGTACGGAACCCATCACGTAATGAGTGTCCTCAACGGTTGCAACCCAGTAGCGCAACGCTTCATTGACAGCATCTTTCAATGTCTGATTGCCTGAAGTGACTGAAACCACTTTTGCTCCCAATAATTCCATTCGAAAGACGTTTAGTGCTTGCCGCTGAACATCTACTGCGCCCATAAAAATCGTACATTCCATACCGAACAACGCGGCCGCAGTCGCGGTGGCGACGCCATGCTGTCCAGCACCGGTCTCCGCTACCACTTTCTTTTTCCCCATCCGTTTTGCTAATAAGACTTGGCCAAGTGCATTATTGATTTTATGGGCGCCCGTATGATTCAAATCTTCTCGCTTCAGATAAATTTTGGCACCGCCTAAGTGTTGTGACAAGCGCTGTGCATGATAAAGAGGTGTTTCTCTTCCTACATACTCTTGCAAATATTCCTGTAATTCTGCTTGAAAACTTGCGTCCGCTTGTGCTTCACGGTAGACAGTTTCTAATTGCTTGACTGCATACATCAATGTCTCTGGCACAAACTGGCCGCCAAAGGAACCATAAAATCCTGCTTCTGTAGGGTATTGGATCATTTTATCTTCTCCTTTACTAAGTAAATAAATTGTTCGATTTTCCGACTGTCTTTCTTCCCCTGGTTTTCAACGCCTGAAGAAACATCGACAGCATAAGGCCTAAAAAGTTGGATCGCCTCTTCTACATTTTCCGCGTGCAAACCGCCAGCAATAAAAAATCGCTCAGACAACGGCAACGGTTTTCTCGCCACTTTTTGCCAATCAAAGGATTGACCGTTGCCGCCAGCATAAGGGTGATCTCTTACTGGAGCGTCCAATAACCCTAAATCTGCCTGGCAGCTTAGGAAATCTTGTTCTAAAGTATCTGCTTCTCCATCAAAGGCTTGGATCACAGCGATCTTTTGATGAGCAAAAACCCCCTTCTGGATGGCTGTTTGCAAAGATGGCAGAACCTTTCCATGGAGCTGAATCGCTGTCAGTTGAGCGGTTTGAATTGTCGCTTGCACTTCTTCAAAACTTGGGGAAACGAAGACTCCGACTTTCCCTATATTTTGGGGTACTTGCTCCGTTATCTTGCGGACTTGTGTCGGATCGATTCTCCGGCGGCTTTCGGCAAAAACAAAGCCAAGGTAATCTGCTCCAGCATTGATGGCAGCTTCGACATGGAAGCGTTCGGTGAGTCCGCAAATTTTCACTTTGGTCATGGTCGAATCACCTGCAAATCTGCCGCTGTTTCAGTAATTCGATTGCTTCTCATCAACGTTTCTCCAACGAGGACTCCATGATAAAACGGTGCAAGCTGCAGCACATCGGCGGCAGTTCGAATACCAGATTCACTGATGTAAATCGCCTCTGATGGCTGAGGCGCTAGAGCAACACTTACATCCAAGGAAACGTCAAAAGTTTTTAGGTCGCGATTGTTGACGCCGATGATTTTGGCACCTACTGCTTGGGCTTGTTGAAATTCTGCCGCATTATGGGTCTCAACGAGTACTTCCAATCCTAGTGCTTCGGCTTCTTGATACAGCGCGACGAAACGGGCTGGCTCCAACGCAGCCACGATCAATAAAACGATACTGGCACCCGCATTCTTGGCGCGAATCAATTGTTTTTTGTCGATAATAAAGTCTTTGCATAGTATAGGCACCGAAACGGCATTACTGACTGCTTTAAGATCTGCCAGCGAGCCTTTAAAAAACTGCTGGTCGGTCAAAACGGAAATCCCGCTGACACCTGCAGCTTCATATGCTTGCGCTTGAGCGACAGGATCGATCCCTTGGTTGATGTCTCCTTTGGAGGGTGAAGCACGCTTAATTTCAGCAATAAGGTGCATCTTCTGTGGTCGGTCCTTGACGTGCTGATAAAATGATGGGCGTTTCGCTACGACCTTTTCGGTTTCTTGTGGCATCGCGGCAACTTCTTCAACTTTTTTCTGGATGATCGTTTCTAAAAAATCCATGTTTCTCCTCCTTACAACTTTCGTAGTTATTGACTATTTGACTGACGAATCAGCATCTGCAGTTTGTCGTAGGCGGCGCCCGAAGCGATACACGCTCGTGCCATCTCAAAGCCTTCCGCTAGGGTGGCGGCTTTGCCGTTGGCGTAAAAGCCTAAGCCTGCATTTAAGACCACTGTCTCAAGATAAACGGAAGGTTGATTTTTCAACACCGCAGTTAAGATCGCGGCGTTTTGAGCGGCATCCCCGCCAACGATCGCCTTGATCGGTGCTGACGTAAAGCCATACGCTTGCGGATCCAAAGAAAAATTCGTTACCTTTCCTTCGTGATAAAAACTGATCGCCGTTTCACCTGCCAAATTAGCTTCATCCATCCCATTGCATCCATGGATCACCATTGCTCGTTGTCGACCAAGACTGCCTAACGCTTGGGCAGTGTCTGCCAAACTTTCACCAGCGTAGGTACCGATCAGTTGAGTGGTCAATGGCACAGGATTGATCAAGGGCCCGAGTAAGTTAAAAATCGTTGGTGTTGCTAATTCTTGCCGTATCTTCATCACTGCTTTCATCCCCGGATGCAACGACGGGGCGAAGAGAAAAGCGATGCGAACTGTCGCTAATAGCTCAGCGATTTTTTCTGGCGATGCTTGGATCGATACCCCCAAGCAGGCTAAGACATCGGCACTGCCTGAACGACTAGAGATACTGCGATTGCCGTGTTTTGCCATCGTGATTCCCCCGGCGGCTAAAACGAAGGCTGCCGTTGTAGAGACATTAAAACTATTGGAGTGGTCGCCGCCAGTACCGCAATTGTCCATGGCGTCTCCTCCTTCATAAGGAATGGTCACGGCATGCTCTAACATAATTTCTGCTAAAGCAGTCAATTCGGCAGCTGTGATGCCGTTGATCTTCATCGCAACTAATGCTGCCCCCAATTGACTTTCTGAAAACACCCCGCTTAAAATTCCTTGAGCAAAGTGGCGCATCTCCTGATAACTTAAATGACGGCCATTAAATAATTGCTGAGTGATTTGTTGCGGCGGCTGTTTTTTTATTGCTTGCATTTACGATTCCTCCTTTTTTCATCTTGTGTTTTTTGCTGTATTATCTGAGACGAGTCCAAGAAACTGTTCTATGAAAAATGCCCCCTCGTTTGTTCCCATTGATTCTGGATGGAATTGGAGTCCTACGATTGGTTTTTCGCGATGCTGAATCGCCATGATGATCCCTTCTGTTTCAGCCAATACCTCAAATTCCGCTGGGAGTGTCGCTGGCTCAATGACCAGCGAGTGATAGCGCATGACCGTCATATCTCCTAGATAGGTTTCGAACACGCCTTTTTTCTGATACGTAAGGCTCGATTGCTTGCCGTGCTTAATAGTTGGTGCTTGGACCACTGTGGCACCAAACGCTTCACCAATGGCTTGATGCCCTAAGCAGATACCTAAAAGCGGCTTGCTATCTTGGTAAGTTTTGATCAAAGGAACCATGAATCCTGCCTCTTCGGGCCGTCCTGGTCCTGGAGAAAAAATGATGCCATCTGCTTCTTCAGCAACAATAAAAAGCTCTGGATCGTCATTTCGCAAGACGATCGTATCCGCTGGACATTGCTGGACTAAGTTATACGTAAAGGAATCATAATTATCGACGAGTAAAATCATTGGCTGACACCTCCAATAGTGCTTTGGCTTTGTGTAATGTTTCTTGGTATTCAGATGAAGGATCAGAATCATAGACGACACCCGCCCCTGCCTGGACATAAGCGATCTCGTCTTTCAAAACCATTGTCCGAATCCCGATGGCAAAATCCGCTTGATCATTACGAGAAAAATACCCAACGGCTCCCGCATAGACCCCTCTTCGAACAGCTTCCCATTGATAGATGCGAGTCATGGCACGAATCTTTGGTGCCCCGCTGACCGTGCCTGCTGGCAGGGTTGCTTTCAAGGCATCCATTGCCGTCACACCTGCTCTGCGCTTGGCAGCCACTACCGAAACGATGTGCATGACATAGCGGTATTTCTCGATCACCATGTATAAAGGAACATGAACCGTCCCATGTTCAGCGATCCGCCCTAAATCATTGCGTCCAAGATCGATCAGCATCTGGTGCTCCGCACGCTCTTTTTCATCTGCCAACAGTTCATTTGCTAAAGCTTCGTCTTCCGCTTTGGTCGCCCCTCGTTTGCGGGTACCAGCGATGGGATTTGTGGTGATTTCGTCGCCTTGAACGCGAATCAGGCTTTCAGGTGAGCTACCGATTACTTTGAATCCTTGATCGAAATCAAGATAATAGAGGTAAGCGGAAGGATTTGTCACTCGCAGTTTGCGGTAATAGTCAAAGGGCTCTTGTTTAAATGACGCTTTCAGACGTTGCGAAGGAACAACTTGGAACATGTCTCCCGCCGTAATCCGGGCTTTCGCCTCTTGAACGATCGCTTCATAGGCTTGCTGTGTGACATTGCTGATAAAATGTAGGTTTTCGTTTGACAATACACGGGTCTCAGCGGCGACTGGTGTCCTTAACTGCTGCTTCACTGCTTGCAGTACCTGCTCCATCTCGACGGTTCCTCTTTGGCTGTAGCAATTTTCAAGAATGATCGTTAAAGTTTCCGTCTGATGGTCCAAAACGAGAAAAGTTTCGAAAAGCCAAAAGGCCATATCAGGCACCTGCAATTCATCTGCGGGCAGTTGTCCAATGTCTTCATAGCAAGCGGCGATATCATAGCCCGCATACCCGATAGCCCCACTTTGCAACGGCAGATCCGGTAAAGCGATGATTTCTTTTTTGACTACATATCGTTCCATTTCTTTTAAAGGGTCCTGGCAGGGATACTTGTTGACCGTTTTTTTCAAAAGATCCTCCACTTGAAAAACACCATCCTTAAAGGTCAGTTTCTGAACGGGATCAAAGGTAAGGATCGAATAGCGTCCGGTATCTTCTTCTCTGGGAATACTTTCCAATAAACATTTATGCGCCCCTTGAATCCGTAAAAACACTGAGACAGGTGTCAAACAATCGCTGTTGATTCGTTCCATTCGATACATAAGCTGCTCCTTTCTTTGTAAACAAAAAGCCCTCAAGCAAACGCCATAAAAACGTCTGCTTGAGGGCGAATGATCGCGGTACCACCTCAATTGAAGTTGCCCAAATAAACAACTTCATCTCTATCAACCGTCTAACAACGGTCTTCCTCTATAACGGGAGTTCCCGCATTTTCCTACTGCCAAAAAAGGGTTCAAAAAATGATCGGCTAAGGCCATTTCCTTGATTTCTTGGTATCGGACTCTCATCATCGCCGACTTTCTGTAGCCAAAAATATTCAAGTACTTCTCTTAGTTTGATTTTGTTGCTATTTTTCTCATTGATCGAGGGGCAAAAAAACAAAAAAGCCCTCACGCAAACAAACTTGTCTGCCTGAGGGCGATTACTCACGGTGCCACCTCAATTGGTTCTCTCTAGATCGTCTATCAACGATCGCTCTCTGTAACGGGAGTTCCCGGAAAAAGCCTACTGATTTCAGCCTTTCGACACAAAAGTCCATTTCTGAAGCATCCATCTGCTGATTTACACCACCATCAGCTCTCTGCAAGACGAACATCCTCATACTTCTCTTTTGTATGGTCTTAATGAGTTATTGGTAGTTATATTACGTGGCTTTTGCTGATCTGTCAACAGGAAAAGATCATTTTTTTTTGCTTTATTCCTTCTTTGTTTACTTGAGCACAACAGAACTTGACGCTTCTGATAAATGGATGAGTCGGCGTTTACTTACGATACATTCTCCCTTCTCATTAAAAAAAAACGTCGAAACATCCTCTTTCAAATTTCTACTTTTTGTTTTTTTATTTAAGTTATCACCTACAAAAAGACGGTTTTCTGTTTTACAAAAATTATTGCATTTTTATATTTTCATCACATGGTGAAAATATATTTTTGTTATTTAAAATGAAATCTCATATGATTGAACCAGATGTGAGAAAGGGTGATTAAATGTACATAGATAAATCCTATTTTTCTAACTTTATTTATAAAATGAGTTGTTTGGAATTTACTTACTCACTTATTCAATCCAATGAGAAAAAAATTTCTTTATCCAGGGAAGAACAAGTAGAAATTGAGTGGATCATTGACTCTGCTCTCCATCGAAAACTCTATGCTTCACGCAAAAAAAGTTTGTTTTCTTCTAAGATAAAATTATCGAAAGAAAGTTATTCTTTATATTTACGAATGAAGAAATACGAGCATATGATTGATCTTTAACAGTTGAGACACATGAAAAAATAGCGCTCACTCTTTGCAGACCGTTACTACACCTGATCCCCATTTTTTTGATAAATAACCTCTTCCGATGAATTGTAAATAGCAAAACTTGGCTTTTTCGTATAAAATCAATAAGAACACGAACGAGCTGTTTTACACCAAAGCAGTCAATGGGATGCTTTTGACCTTCAAGAATCGGAAAGGAAGTTTTTGTCATGGATGGGATGATGAAAAAAATCATTACGGAGAAAGATTTGTTGCGCCAGATCTTGCTCTTGGAACAGTTGGCCAATCATAAAATGATCACTGCCAAACATTTGGCAGAACTAATCAATACGACGGAACGAACGGTTTTTTCTGATATAACCTATATTCGTCAACAATTACCTGATGGTTGGCAGATCGAAGCTGCCAGTAGTGGCTTTGCTTTGACCCATGATGGCCCATTGCTGATGAGTCAGCTATGGGAAACATTTTTTCCTCAATCGATCGGAGTTTCTTTAATGAAAGTATTGCTTTTTTCTAGCGAACTCCGTACCCAAGAGATTCTTAGCCAAACAGGGACTTCCTATGAAACCCTGCGGCGGCATATCTCAAAATTAAACAAAAGTCTGACGGATTTTTCTTTGCGGATTCGCATCACAAATCGCGTGATTCGTTTTGAAGGAAGTGAGATTAATATTCGCGTCTTCTTCCATCGTCTTTTACTGCCTTATACCCATAACAATTACTTTTTTGAGGAATATACGATTCATGAGTCCCACTATTATCATTTCTTGGATCGCTTGACAAAAGCCAAGCTGCAAATTGATGTGGAACAAATCTTCGGCACCTGCTGGTTTTTTATCAATTCAATCCGTATCAAAGCCAATTGCCGCATTGATTCCTTCGAATTTAATGAAGATGATCCCCTTTATGGCCTTTTCCAACAGCCATTAAGTCAGCTCTATCAAAAAGAAGGTGTCTATTTAGAGCGCAGCGAACACTTCTTTAGCTTCTATTGCTTTTTAGAAAGTTGGAACTACAATAATGAATGGTCCGAAACAATTCAAACAACCCTTGAAACGTATCAAGCCATTTATAAAAAAACAACCTATTTTGTCGAAAAATTAGCCCGCTTGCTGCAGCTACCTCTCGCTAGTGGGACGCAACTGATTGAGAATCTGTTGCTGCTCTTGATCAAAACGCAAGAGTCTGCCAAACTCTCAGAATGGTTTGGGTTAGAATTTCACGAGATCCAGCGCCTGAATCAGCCCTATTCGTTACCGATCGAAGCAACGATCCATGACTTTTTAGAGGAGCAGACAAGCAGCCAAAGGGAGACGAGTTTCCCTTTGTGGTCTACCACCACCTTGTTGATTCAACAAGCAATTTTACAAATCAACCCTATCCGAGCAAAGGGATACTTTGTCTTTCAAGGGGAGCCGGCATGGAAAGCTTACCTTTTACAAGAATTGAATGACTTTCTCGGAGCTCGTATCCTTTTATCAGCCATCGAACCAGGTCAACTAGAAGGGCTATCGGCAATCGACGTTGATTTTGTCTTATCAAATTTTCCATTAGATAATGCTCCTGTCCCAGTCTTTTATTTATCGATGGTACCAACCAAAAATGAGCTCAATCAAGTGACTGAGCTCATTCAAACCTATTATTTAAGTTATCACTAGAATCATCAAGCTGCCTTTATTGTTTCACTGGGGCAGCTTTTTGACGTCCTTGCAACTTATTTGTAATAAATTTCTCACCTTCGACGACTGTGAAAAGAAGTGCCCCGTTGGCTGCAATACTCAACTGCTGCATCAGCGTCAAAGAACCGATCCCTAAAAGCTGGTGTCCGATAGGTGTTAGGAAAATCGCTGCCTGCAATACGATCAGTAGTGCCAGGGAGACTAAGAGTGCTTTATTGGCAAAGAGTTGGCGATTCAACGCCGGCTTTACCAGCTCACGACAGTTCAACAAGTAGACCGCTTGGGCGAAGACGATACTTTGCAGTAGCATGCTTTGCTGAAGGACCGTTCCTTCAAACTGAATCGCTAAGACGTAGGAAGGAATCATGATTAACAACGAGACGTAGAAGATACGGAACAGACTGTACCAAGATAAGATGCCTTCTTTGATTGGCCGTGGTGGTCGATTCATAACATCCGCACTCGCCTTTTCAAAACCTAGTGCGTATGAAAGCGTGATGGTTGTCACCATATTTACCCATAAAATTTGTACAGGTGTCAGTGGCAGTGGTCGGTTCAACAAGAGAGCCGCAATAACGATCAATCCTTGTGCAACGGCCGTTGGTAAGAAGAAGTTGATGGTTTTCTTCAAATTATCGTAGATCCGACGACCCACGCGGACGGCATTGGCGATCGTATGAAAATTATCGTCTGCCAAAACCATATCGGCTGCTTGCTTGGTTACTTCACTGCCTTTGATTCCCATAGCGATCCCAATGTCGGCTTTTTTCAGCGCTGGTGCATCGTTAACGCCATCGCCGGTCATTCCGACGATCTCTTCATTCGCCTGCAAAGCACTGACGATTCGTAATTTATGCTCTGGGGTCGTTCGAGCAAAGATATCTGTCTTTTGGACTGCTTGCTGCAATTCTTCCTCCGACAACAGGTCGATTTCTAGCCCTTCCAACACGTGATTCGTGTGCTTCAAGCCAATTTGCTTGCCGATGGCTTGAGCGGTCTTGCCATGGTCTCCTGTGATCATTTTGACTTGGATGCCCGCTTGCAAGCACTCTTTTACTGCTTTGATGGCACTGTCTTTCGGAGGATCAATGATGCCAGCGATCCCAACAAAGGTTAATTTCGTTAGTGCTTCGTGGGACAAGGACTCCTGTGCCGACAGCGTCAGATGCGCAAAGCCAATCAGCCGCTGCCCTTTCGCTGCTAATTTTGCACTTTCATCTAACCACCATTGCTTTTGATCTGAAGTCAGTTGGCTTTTCTCAAGCAATACTTCTGGCGCACCTTTGACAAAAATTACCGAGGCATTCGGCTCTTCTTGATTTTGATGACGGGTTGCCATGTACTTGTAAGAGGAATTAAAAGGAATCTTATCGACTGTTTTACGCAATGGTTGCTGCGCTGATTCTGCGTATTGCAACAAGGCTTTTTCGGTTGGGTTCCCAACGAGATCCGCAGCCTTTTGTTCTTCGTCCTGCTTCAAATCTTGACAATTTGCCATAATATCAAGCACCATTTCTTTATCCACGTTCGACTCAACCAAGACATCGACAACCGTCATTTCATTTTTGGTCAAGGTTCCTGTTTTATCTGAACAAATCACCGTCATGGCACCTAGTGTCTCCACTGATGGCATCGTTTTGATGATTGCTTGCTCCTCAGACATTTCCTTGACACCCATCGATAAAATCATGGTCAGCACGGCTGGCAAGCCCTCAGGAATCATTGCTACAACTAATGCAATACCTGATGAGAACAAGAGATCAAGATCAAAGCCGTAGCGGAAGGTAGTAAAGAAGATCAAGAAAATCACTAATCCGATAATTCCTTTAAAGATTTGGTGATTCAATTGCTTCATTTTTTTGATCAACGGGGTTTCTTGCGCTTTCACAGACTGAATTGCTTGATTGATCTGGCCGATTTGTGTATCGTCGCCTGTTTCAACGACGATCCCGCTGGCAGTTCCGCTTTCTACATGGGTACCAGAAAACGCCATATTCCGCTGGTCGCCAATCGTACTTTCCTGAGTAATAGCCTCGGTCATTTTTTGAACAGGCTCAGATTCGCCAGTTAAAATCGACTCTTCAATCACAAGATCATGGGTTTCGATCAAGCGCATATCTGCTGGTACGACATCTCCTGGTCCTAAAACGACTAAATCTCCATTTACTAAGGAAGAAACAGCAATTTTCTTCTTGCGGCCGTGAACATAAATCGTTGCTTCTTGCCCCATGAACTGCTTCAATCCATCCAGTGATTCTTGGGCTTTGCGCTCTTGCCAGTAGCCGACTAATCCATTGATGACGACGACCGCCATAATAATGCCGCTTTCGATATAATCACCAGAAATCCCTTTTAAGACGGCTGCGACGATCAAGACCAACATCAGTAAGTCGGTAAAGTGCTTGCCGACTTTCTTCCATGTGGGGATCTGCGCTGCCTCAGTAATTTTATTTTCACCTTGCTTTGCTAAACGCTGATTGCGTTCTTCGGAGGAAAGGCCCTGCCGTGTTGTTTGTAACGTGTGTAATAGTTCTTCTGTTGTGTTTTTGTACCAATTCATATTTTTTTCCTCCTTGTTTATTTATTTGATCTGAACATAGTATAAAACATTAAAACCATAAAATTCTGGCGATAATTTCAGCGGAGACTGAAAAAAATGAGTGCTTTTATTAAAGGGGAAGGGCGGCTTCGTCCCGTGGTTTCACAAAACCAACAGAAAACGTTTGTTGATTGTTTTTGTAGGTGGAATCAAGTAAACTAAGACACACCCAATCAATTGCTATCTGTCCCCATCATCCAAAGGTAAGATAGAAGAAAGGAGAAAATAAATGGCAATCTATACCGATTCAAAAATCGCGCAAGGACCTTTTCTTTTCATTTCTGGTCAAACGCCGTCACAAGACGGAGCCACACCTGAGGACCCGCAAGAGCAAACAGCCATCGTTTTGAAGAAAATCGAAGAGCATTTATCAGCCAATCAACTGTCTTGGTCATCAGTGGTCAAAATGACCGTCTTTTTAACGGATGCTGCCTACTTATCTGCTGTCCGTACGGCGTTTACAGCTATTTTGGCAGAAAACAAACCGGCTATGAGTCTCGTCATCGTCGCCGGATTGGTTGCACCTGAATTTAAAGTAGAGATTGAAGCACAAGCTACCATGGCTTAAGCATAGAGAAAAACACCAAAAAACTTCGTACCGGCTGCTGCCTTTTGTACGAAGTTTTTTTGGTGTCATCTTCTTATTCAGTCCCTTCTGAAACGTCTGATTCGATCTTTTTTTGCCACTGCTCCACAAAACCAGCGATCGCTTGAGCAGTCTGTTGAGCATTCACTAAGGTTCGCTTTTTCTCCATCGCTTCTGTCAACGAAATCGGACCTTGCTGGATACAAAAGACGGCAGATAAGAGTTGCGACAGTTTTCCTAGATCGTCGCTTCGAGAGCCGCAGATGGCAACGACTGGGACCTGATGTTTGTGGGCGAGCAACGCGACGCCATAGGGTACTTTTCCCCCAGCGGTTTGCCCATCGATGCGTCCTTCACCGGTGATCAACAAATCTGCGCCTTTGATTTTTTCCTCAAATCCAATCAATGAAGCGATCGTCGCAAATCCTGGAACCAATTGACCACCTGCCAAACGAACAGCACCACCAAGCCCCCCTGCCGCACCAGCACCAGGGACTTCCAGATCGGTCCCCGTGGTTTGCTTGATGTGTTCAGCCAAACGCTTTGCTTGCTGATCCAACTGCTGGATCGTTTCTTTGGATGCCCCTTTTTGCGGACCAAAAACCGGCGCAAATCCTTGTTCACCTGAATAAGGATTTGTTACATCAGCTAAGGCAAACAATTCAATTTGCTTAAGTAGAGGATTCAACCCGCTGAGTTTTAATGCATCTGTTTGCAACAATGGATTTTTTTCCATTTGCCCATTTGTTGTGATTTTTGCTCCTAACGCAAGTAAAAAGCCTACGCCCCCATCAGAAGTGCCGCTACCGCCAAGGGTCAGGTAAATTTTTTTCACTCCTTGCTTGCAAGCTGCTAAGACCATTTGGCCTAACCCAAAAGAAGAGCTATTGCGGGTGGTCTCATCACTAGGTTCCACGAGTTGCAACCCAATCACTTCTGCAGATTCAATCAGGGCAATTTTTTCTTCGTTGATTTTGCTGACCAACATACGGGCTTGCAACTTACCGCCTAATGGCGCGGTCACTGAAACCGTTTCGTAATTTCCTCCCAGCGCAGCAATGACTGCTGCCATTGATCCTTCTCCCCCGTCAGCGATGGGAATACTGCGTTTTTCCCACTGGTCTGAGAACCCGCTTAAGACCGCTTGATTTAATTCTGCGGAAGTGGCACTTCCTTTGAAGGAATCGATTGCTGCTACAACTTTCATTTTTCTACCTCTCATTTACGATCATCTCTTTCCCAAAGATTGGAATACTTTGTCTTATAATCAACTTTTAGTTAATTAAATCAACCAAAAATTAACTAGCAATCCATTGTAAGTCATCCCTTCTCCTCTTATGATAGAAGTATACCAAACAAACCTATCGGAGGTGCACCATGGACTTACCAATTGGCGAGGAAATCGCTCGGAGAAGAAAACAACGAGGTATTACCCAGCAAGAATTAGCAGTGTTTATGAATGTGTCCAAAGCATCCGTTTCGAAATGGGAAACGGGACAGTCTTATCCAGATATCACCTCGCTGCCCTTATTAGCAGCGTATTTTGATTGCAGCGTCGATGAATTATTGATTTTGGACTCGCAGCTATCCCCTAAAGAGATTCAACGGATTTACCAACTATTAAAAGACGCCTTCCAAACAAAAACATCGACGGAAGTTCTCGCTCTTGCTCAAAGTTTTACCAAACGGTATTACTCTTGTTATCCGTTCTTATTACAAATGGGGTCCTTTTACTTAAATCATTGGGATTTACTGCCAGATGTCCCTGTAGAAAGCATCCCAGAAGGACAAACTTACGAAAACGCACTAATGGAAGCGAAAAAAAACACCTATTTGAAGGAAGCAGAAACCCTTTACCAGCGGATCATTGCTCATGGTGACAATGCGTTGGCACAACAAGCGAAACAGATTGATGCTTATTGTCTGCTGATGAGAAACAAGCCCGATGAGGTCTTGGCGATCCTTGGTACGAAAACGCCGACTTTTTTACCTAGTGAACCGTTGATTGCCGCCGCATTTCAGCAAAAAAATCAGTTGCAACAAGCTGAGATCGTTACGCAAAGTGCGATTTATCAATACTTGATCCTTTTTATGAGCTTACTGACGAATTATTTGGCAATGCTCACACAAGACGAGGAGCAACTGGAAAAAACCTATGCACGTGGAATGGCACTCAGCGAGAGCTTCCATCTGGCCGAACTGCATCCTATTTCTGTGCTGAACTTTTTAGCCGCTGGAATGGTTTCTTTTGCCGCTTTAGGAAAAGAGGACTTACTAGCAGATGCATTAGAAAAGTACGTCAAAACGATAGCAACAACACCTGAAGAAATCGTTTTGAAAGGAGATGATTATTTCAACAGCATCGATGAGTGGATTAGTGAATTAGAATTAGGCAGTCAGATCCCGCGTAACTCAGGTAGTGTCAAAAAACAATTTATTGAATTAGCACAGCTGACACCCTTGTTTGAACCGTATCAAGAAAAACCCCCATTTAAAGAACTATTTCAGCGCTTGAGCAAACTAGCTGAGCAAGCATCTAATTCCCAAAGGAGTGATTCCCATGGATAGTGTTCAACTAAACATTCCAAACGATATGGCTGATTATTTGCCCATACTGATTCCCCTAATTATCTTACAACTGGTCTTAATCGTCCTGTCAGTTCGGGATATTTTAAAGCAGGAACAGTTTAAATTTGGCTCTCGCACGTTATGGCTTTTAATATCATGTTGTATTAGCCTGATTGGTCCTATCCTTTATTTTGCTTTCGGAAAAGAGGACCAACAATGAAGATGATCGAGATCAATCATTTATCCAAGCGTTTTGGGCACAAACAAGTGCTACAAGACCTAACCTTTTCGGTTCCAAAGGGCAGCGTTGTGGGTTTTGTAGGGGAAAACGGCGCTGGCAAAACAACGACCATGAAGGCGATTTTAGGATTACTCCCCATTGATGAAGGAGAAATCACCGTTTGTGGCGAACCGGTGCAATTTGGCTCAGCCAAGACGAATCGCTGGATCGGCTATCTGCCAGACGTGCCGCAATTTTACTCTTTTATGACAGCTGCAGAATATTTGACTTTCTGCGGAAAAATCCAGCCCAATCAAGAACCTTTTCAACCTCAGCGGGTAACAGAAGTCTTAGAATTGGTAGGTCTAGAAGCTTCGAAACAAAAAATCGCTGGCTTTTCTCGTGGTATGAAACAACGTCTCGGGTTAGCCCAAGCTCTGATCAATCGCCCCGCCATCTTGATCTGCGATGAACCAACATCCGCACTAGACCCTTTAGGTCGCAAAGCGTTTCTTGATGTATTGGCAAAAATCAAAGAAGAAACAACGGTTCTTTTTTCATCCCATATTCTTGCAGATGTCGAGCAGCTGTCAGATTACATTGCGATTTTGCACAAAGGCCAGATTCGGGCATTTGAAACGATGGATTGCTTAAAAAACCGTTATCGAAAAACCGCCTTTGGGATTGTCTTTGCCGACGAAGGTGAGCATGTGAAATTTGCCAATGTGTTAGCATTCCACGGCATTGCGGCAGAAAGAAAGAACAATCAATTACTGATCGACGAAACTGCTGACACGAATGTTGGAAAGCAGTTGCTGCGATTGCTCAATGAACAACAGATAGTACCTGAATCCTTTCAACGAATCGAACCAACGTTAGAGGCGATTTATTTGGAGGTGATCAAATGAAGACGTTTCTTGTTTTCTTAAAGAAAGAATTTCTCGGCGGCCTTCGCAGTAAGAAATTGTTGATTTGCTTGATCCTGTTTGCCCTGATTGGCATGCTTTCTCCCTTTACAGCGAAAATCATGCCCGATCTGATGGCCAGTATGGTGCCAGAATCAATTCAGATCACGATTGCTGATCCGACTTCGATCGATGCATGGCTTCAGTTTTACAGCAACATCGGCACGATCGGGTTACTAGTGTTTGTGATTCTTTTTACCGATACGATCTCCGCCGAAATCAGTCATGGCACCTTTATTCAACTGATCACGAAAGGCTTACCGAAAACCACGATCATCTTAGCCAAAGCTTGCTATTTATCGATCCTTTGGTCTTTGAGTTTCCTCCTAAGTGCCAGTGTCAGTGCTTTTTATACGATGATTTATTTCCATGATGACAGAGCTGTTCAAGTCCCTAGCGCTTTGGTCAGCTATTGGCTCTTCGGTTTATTAGCGATCAGCATCCTGCTGCTAGGTTCTAGCTTTGCTAAAAGTATCTATCAAGGACTGTTGTTTCTTGGTGTCTGTTATCTGATGGGTATGTTAGGCAATCTGTGGAGTCAATTAACAAATTGGAACCCTTACTCTCTTTCCAGCCAATTTCCTAACTACTTAACCGACCAAATCAAGTTAGGGGAACTGCTGCCAGCACTGTTGTTAACTTGCTTTTTGATCATCGCTTGTTTGACTGGTGCCATAGCTGTTCTAAGAAAAAGAAAATATTAAAAAACATCGGTGCAGATTTTTGCACCGATGTTTTGTTACTGCTATTTCACTCTACTTTTGCTGTCTCTTGGACTTCAACAGATTTTTTAGCCTGCATTCTTTGCTCGAGCCGCATGAAGAGTCGCATGAAGAAGGCAATCAAGTAAATTGAAAAGGCAGAAATAAGCGCTTCTTGCCAAGAAAAGATCAAAAGGTTCAGCAAGATGATGATCAAATTAGTTAAGAAAACCCCACTAGATCTGCGAATGCCATAGTATTTTTCCAAAATCAGCGGTGGGATCGTTACGCCACCGTTAGAAGCACCAATTTTATAGAGCGAAAAGATGCCGAAGCTAAAGAAGAAACTACCTAAAATCAATGAGATGGAATAAAAGCGCAGTACCATGATTTCGGGTAAAAGCGCCAGTAGAACGGGAAATGCCAAGCTACCAATAACCGTGTTGACAAAGACCTCTCGTTTCAAAAGTAAAAACGCAAGGGCCAACATCAATAAATTGATGCCCCAGACAATGATGTGCCGATTAATGGACCATCCAGTTTCAATAAGATAACCAATCGAACCAACGCCGGCAGAAGCAATGCTATGAGGTAACAGAAAAAAATTTAAAGCAATGCAAATCCACAGCACCCCAAGCAATAACGCAAGATTTTTTTTGATTAATGAGTCCATCAACGTTCTCCTTTCAATCTGGCACCTATTTTTATGTAGAAAAGCTTCTGTTTATTCTATCAAAAAAACACTAAAAGAAAGAACCAATTTTTTCATGAAAACATGAAAAAATTGATTCTGACCTTCAAGAAAGTATTCTTGGTTTTTTTCACCAGAGAAGGTGGCCTTATGCAGCACAACCATGAAATATCGCCAGAATCTCATCTGCGATCGCTTTTTGCCAGGCATTTCGCTGCGCCATGCGTTCCTTCTCTGACGGCAAATGGACAAAGGAAACAATCAATTCTGATCCCGCAATCAAATGATAGGACATCAACCGATTTTTTTGCTGCAAAAGCAGCTGATGCGTTTTAGGGGAAAGGGAAAGATCAGATGAGGTTGCCAATTGCTTTAATTCCTCTGGCTGACACAGGTTTCTTTCTGGTGCAATACTGATCAACTTTTTGACGCCTGCTAATTTCATTGCTTCGATCACCCGTAGCGTTGCCCGCGGATCGTGAATATCCGTCAGACAAACATACTGACATCCTTGAAGGGCACGAACCAGTCGACCCAAGTCCAGAAAGTCACCATCTATGATGGTCTCACGTTCTGGATTTGCTGATTGCAAACGCTCCTTTGCACGACGAGCATAAAGTACCAGGGATAAATTGGTTCTTTCTAAAATTTTTTTACGTGTCAGCTGCCCAATCGTCCCAGCAGCACCTAAAATCGCAAGTTGTTTCATAAGCTTCCTTTCTTTTCGATTGTGTTATGCAGAATGCTTCTGGTTTCCATTGCAACAAATTCAGTCATTAAGACTTAGTGACTAAACTGGCTTTTCGTTGACGCAATCGTTCTTCTGTCGGTAAAACATGCTCATCATAATGTTCAAGTTTGTATTCTAAGCGCTCGACAGCTTCCGTCATATCAGAGATTTTCTCCCTCAGTACCGCTATTTGGTCTGCTAGGAGCTGCTTTCGTTCAGGAACCGTCTCTCGTCCTTCTTCAAATAAAGCCAGGTAATGACTTAGACCATCAATCGATAATCCAGCATTGCGCATTTGCCTTGCAAACGTGATCCACTTTAAGTCGTCATCATCAAATTCACGAACACCGTTTTTATTGCGTTTGATCGGCGGAATCAGCCCAATTTTTTCATAGTAACGGATGGTATCAGCCGAGACACCGCTCAGTTCACTGACTTTTTTGATATTCATGGCTTCACTCCTTGTTTTGCATTTTTTCCTAGATCGTTTTGTATGCTACGAGCCAGAAGTCCTTTTGTTACTCGTTATACCGCCCCTACCACTGCATGAGGCAAGTAAGGTTCTTCCAAATACGCAATCTCTTCGGCTGTCAGCTTCAAGTCAAGGGCTGGTAATGCATCCAATAAGTGGCTTTCTTTTGTTGCGCCAATAATTGGTGCGACCACTTGTTCTTTTTGCAATAACCAAGCCAAGGCGATTTGCGCCCGTTTGCTTTGGTGTTTGTCAGCAATTTGTGCGACCCGCGCCACGATCTCTCGGTCTTGTTCCATCGTTTTGTCGTACTTTTGATTGGCGGTTTTATCCGTTAAGTACCGCTTGGTCTCTGCACCCCAATCTCTTGTTAAACGTCCGGCTGCCAATGGGCTATACGGCGTCACGGCAATTTTTTGATCGGCACACAAGGGCATCATTTCTCGCTCTTCTTCTCGATAAAGCAAGTTCAAGTGATTTTGCATCGAAACAAATTTGGTCCAGCCATTTTTCTCAGCGACTGCTTGTGCTTTGGCAAATTGCCAAGCGTACATCGCAGATGCACCAATATAGCGTACTTTTCCAGAAACCACCAAATCATGTAGTGCCTTCATGGTTTCTTCAATTGGTGTGTGGTAATCCCAACGATGGATGATATACAAATCAATGTAGTCCATTTGCAGGCGTTTTAAGCTTTGCTCGACTTGATAAAAAATCGCTTTTCGGGATAAGCCTCCACTGTTAGGTCGCTGCTTCATTTTAGAATATAGTTTTGTGGCAACCACGATCTCATCCCGGGGCGCAAAATCATTCAATGCTCGACCGACGATTTCTTCGCTCGCTCCATAAGAATAGACATTTGCCGTATCAAAAAAGTTGATGCCCAGATCCAAGGATTTTTTGATGACTTCACGACTGTCGTCTTCTTCTAAGACCCACTCATGAAATCCGCTGTTGGGATCGCCAAAGCCCATTGTCCCTAAACACAAAGGTGACACATCTAGTCCTGTATTGCCAAATTTTACATAGTCCATTTGTACGTCCTCCTGTTTTTTCAAGTTACACTAAGCATACAGGTTGAAGTGCACTCTAAGTCAAGCGAATCTATAAACTTTTTTTATTTTACTGTCAATTGACTCAAAAGGACATGCTTTTTGTCGTGCGTTTCATTTCAAATCAGCTTTTGGTACACTAAAGATAAGTATTGATACGCTATCTAGCCGAGAAAAAGGAGTGAAAGATTTTGACTTGTATTTTTTGTACTGCCTCAAAACATGCGATCATTGAAAACGAACGCTTTTATGCGATCTTTGATAAGTTTCCCGTCACCCCTGGACACCTGCTATTGATCCCCAAAGAACATCGAAGGGATTATTTTGCCCTCACCCAAGAGGAATTACAAAACTTGCAGGCTTTGTTGCAGGAAGGCAAAGCCTATTTATTGGAAACCTATCGACCAGACGGCTTCAACATCGGCTTCAATTGTGGGGAGGCTGCTGGACAGACGGTCTTTCATTGCCATTGTCATTTGATCCCACGTTATCAAGGCGACGTGGAGCAGCCAAAAGGTGGCGTTCGAGGCGTGATTCCTAACATGCAAGCCTACTAAACCCCAACAAGCCGTTTCCCTTCACTGGAGGAAACGGCTTGTTTATGTTTGTTAAAATAAGGACGCTTAGGAATTGATCGCTGAATGGTTCATCAACCGATTGATATGAACGCCTAGATAGACGATTTCATTGACAGGGATCTTCGTTTGGTATTCTTTATCGATATAGGCTTTGACTTTTGTCGCGATCTCCATAGCATTTGGATAAAGAGCCCACATTTGACGGTATAGTCCTTCATCTTCTTCTTGCAGCAGACCATCCAAAAAGAACCGGTCAACGAAGAAACGCACGTGGGTAATAAATCGATTGTAATGGATCGAATTGGTGTTGACGTCTTGCTGGATCGAGTAGCGCACCATATTGACGATCAACCCGATCAATTTGGCTTTTTTCAGTCCATCTTGATTTTCCTCGGTGTTCGACTGGGCATTGATCAAATGAAACGCGATATTGGAGGCTTCTTCTTCTGGTAGATCAATTTGATACTGCTCTTTCAACAAGCGTAGTGCCTGTTCGGCGGCTAGAAATTCCTCCGTATAGTAATTCTTGATTTCCCAATAGAGCCGATTCGTCACACTCAAGCCTTTTTGCTGACGTTCCACAGCAAAGTGCAAGTGATCCGATAAGGTGAGGTAAATCGTTGAATTTAGCGGATAAAGCAGCATTTTTTGCGCTAGCTGAACGATTTCTTTGGTCATTTCAAAATAGTACAACGGAATCTCATCCACCAAATCGGCAAACTGACCCGATTTTTTTTCATCGATCGGCAGAAAAACTTGATCGATCTGGGTATCGGCTATGCTGTCGCCGACTTTTTTTCCATAGCCGATCCCTTTCCCAAGTGCAATCATTTCTTGGCCTTCCTTATCAACAAGTACGACACTTGAATTTAAGACTTTCTTGATGTAAATCATGCACTCTCGCTCCTCACTGTTTATTCTGCCAAACTTGCGCCATTGGTGGCGATCACTTCTTTGTACCAGTCGAAGGAATCTTTTTTCAAACGGTCATAACTGCCATTACCTTCATCATCGGCATCCACATAAATGAAGCCATAACGTTTCGTCACTTGTGACGTCCCCGCACTGACCAGATCGATCGGTGCCCATGAAGTATAACCAATCAAATCGACCCCTTCATCGATGGCTTCCTTCATTTGTTTGAAATGTGCCTTGAAATAATCGACCCGATACGGATCATGCACATGCCCATCTTCGAGGATGTCAATGGCCCCCATGCCATTTTCAACGATCATCAATGGCACTTGATACCGATCATACAATGAAAGCAAGGAGATTTTCAAGCCTTTAGGATCGATCTGCCAGCCCCATTCAGTGGATGGCAGCTTGGGATTTTTTACTCCTAAAACTGTATTACCTGGTGTCCGTTCGGCATTTGGATCACCTGATTCAGCCATAGACATATAATAGCTAAAGGAGAGAAAATCAACGGTGTGATCTTTTAAGATTTGGCGGTCTTCTGGTGCCATTTCAATCTTGATGCCGCGCTTTTCCAGATCTTTTTCAATCATTCGCGGATAAGCACCTTTGACTTGAACGTCTGCATAGAAATCATTTTCTAAGTTTTTCTTTAAGGTCAATTCAACATCCAGTGGGTCACAAGTCAATGGATAGGTCATCAACTTCGTGATCATACAGCCGACTTTGTTGTCAGGATTTATCTCATGGGCGATTTTGGTCACTAATGAACTGGCCACAAATTGATGATGAAGGGCTTGATACACATCTTGCTCTTCCTTGCCAGCTTCTGATTGCTCAGGAATGAGGCCTGCTGTCGTAAAGGGATGACGATGGATACTGTCGATTTCGTTAAAGGTCAACCAGTACTCCACGTATTCCCCGAATTCTTCAAAACAGACGGTCGCAAAGCGGACAAAGTCATCGATCACTTTGCGTTCCACCCAGCCATTGTACTTCAAGCTCAGCGCGAGCGGCATCTCATAGTGAGACAACGTTACGATCGGTTTGATCCCCAAGCGCTGCATTTCTTGGAAGACATTGCGGTAAAAAGCGATCCCTTCTGGATTAGGTGTCGTTTCTTCCCCGGTTGGGAACAAGCGGGTCCACGCAATCGACAGGCGCAGTACTTTAAAGCCCATTTCCGCAAACAAAGCCAAATCTTCTGGATAGCGATGATAGAAATCGATCCCTCGGCGCTTTGGATAAATGGTATCCGTTTGATCCGCCATTGCTTCTTTGACGGCATCAACAGTCACACTCATGTGTGCTGCATAGTTTTTCACGTCGACATGCGGTTTGTAAGTCGCTACATCTGCCACCGACAAACCTTTGCCGCCAAGATTCCAACCTCCTTCTACTTGATTTGCGGCGATAGCGCCGCCCCATAAGAAGTCCTTTGGAAAAGTTGTTTTAGTCATTTGTTCAATCTCCTTTTTACATTGTTTTTGTTGCATTGCTGATTTGTTTAGACGAGCGGTGCGATCGATAGAACACCTTGGTCGTTGCGCTCATCGCTTGATTCGATCGTTTTGACCGTAAAGTTTTCTTGATTGGTGACAACACAGATCACGATTGGATCAAAACCAGCTGCTTTGATAGCCTCGAGATCAAATTGGATCAGGGGTTGCCCTTGGTTCACTTGATCCCCCGCTTTTACGTAAGGGGTAAAGTGTTTGCCTTCTAATTGAACGGTATCCAAGCCGATATGAAAGAGCAATTCTGCGCCATTACGGGTTTTTAACCCGATCGCATGGTTGGTTTCAAACAGCATCGTGATCTCGCCATCTTCTGGTGCGATCAATTCGCCAGACGTCGGGATGATCCCGAACCCTTCTCCGATCATACCGCTTGAAAAGACTTCATCATTGACTTCAGATAAAGCTACCACTTGGCCTTCTACTGGTTTACTCAATACTTCGGCTTTCGGATCGGCAACAGTCGTCTTATTTTCTACCACTTTGTCTTTGAATAAGAAAAGGACAAGGACGAAGGAAACAGCAAAGGATACCCCTAACGTGACCAAAGCCCACACAAGATTCATCGGGTTGGCTTCATCAACGAACATAGTGATACTTGCTAGACCGGGACCAACTAATGCGAAGGCCTTGATGGCAAACAACCCCGCCACTGCACCACCAACTAAGCTGGAAGCCATCACGCCGTAAAGCACTCGTTTATGCAGGATCGTCACCCCATACAAAGCAGGCTCAGTGATCCCAAAAAGGGCGGAGATGCCTGCAGAAACAGCGGTTGAACGAAGTTTTTGGTCTTTGGTCCGAACACTCACCGCAAAACAAGCACCGGCTTCTGCGATGTTATGTGCCAATGAGGCAGGTAAGTATAACAGCTCTGCCCCCATCTCACTCATGGACGAAACAGCATAGGGAATCATGGCTTTGTGCATGCCGGTAACCACCATTAATGGTAAAACAGCGGCTAAGATCCCTGTTGCCACCCAACCTAAATGGGCGTACAGCCAAATGATCGCTGCTGAAAAAATCGTTCCGACTTCAAAGCCTAATGGGCCTAAAATCAATAAAGCAACTGGAACCGTAATAACCAAGCTCATCATCGGAACAAAGAAGATACGGATCGGTTTTGGTGAGATTCGGGTAAACAGCTTTTCAATTTGAGCGTAAAATAAAACCGTTAAAATGGCTGGAAATACTTGTGACGCATAGGCGATATTTTGTAAACCGAAGCCCATGAACGCTGCGCCATCTGTCAATAGTGTCGTTAGTTCAGGCAAAATCAAGGCACCGACAGCGGAAACCGCCACCAATTGGTTGACCTTTAATTTATTTGCCGTGGTGATCGCCACTAAAATCGGTAAGAAATACAATGGTGCGCCACCGATCAGATTCAAAATTTGATACGTCTGGCTCGTATTGTCCATCAATCCAGTGACAGAAGCAAGTAATAGTAAGGATTTCAAGACGCCCCCACCAGCGACCGCTGGAATCAACGGTTGAAAAATCGAGATAATAAAATCAAGCAGGACCGCACCCCACGATTGTTTTTGTTTCGCTTCACTTCCTCCATCCGCTGTTAGCTCATGACCTAACACGTTCATCACCTCATCATACACTTCGACGACATCATTGCCGATGATGACTTGGCATTGGACATTTTGGCGCACACCGATCACACCAGCGACTTTTTCCAAGGCATCTTTTTGTACGAGGCTATTGTCTTTTAAAGTAAAGCGCAAGCGGGTGGAGCAATGTTCCAAATGTGCGATATTTTCTTTTCCGCCAATCAACTCAACGATGGCAGTTGCCGTTTCTTTTACATTCATAATTTTCTTCTCCTTTAATTAGTTTTCCTTTGTTGGCCAAACAAAGAAAAAAGCAGGCAGCACCTACAAAAACATTGAACGGAATCCAACGATCCCTTCCATGTTTTTTATAGGTCCTGCCTGCATTACCAGTCACATGCCTGTTTTATTACTTGCATAATACCATGCTTTTTTTGAAAACGCAACCACCGTTTTAAAAAATTTCGCTAAGCCTTTTGCTGAAACGAGAAGTTTGCTACACTTAATGGATAATCAGTTGTTTCGTCTTCCTTGGCTTGCACCAGAAGCAAGAAGAACATCGCTGGCTAAACGTATCACAAGAAAGGATGAATCGAATGACGCCATTGAATCACTCACTGCATGTTGCCGTCCCCACAGCATTTGATCATGCAGAAAGACTTGACACGAAAAGGACGATCGCTCATATCTTGCAACTGCAAAAGCAAGGGATCAAATCGGTTTTGGTGTGCGGCTCCACCGGTGAACAGCACTCATTGACCTTGACAGAAAAAAAACAGCTTCTACATGCCTTAGCGCAAGAAACCAGCTGGGCAGCCGATTTCGAAGTCCTCTTCGGTTTAGCTGGCATCGTATTTCATGAAACGCTCGCGTTGGCAGAAGCAATCAGCAAAAATCCCCGAATCGATGGTGTGGTTTTAGGCTTTCCCCCTTATCTCTGCCTGAGCCAAAAGGAAGCCGTGCTCTATGCTCAGGGATTGATCCATACTTGCGAAAAACCAGTTATTTTATACAACAATCCCCGCCGCACGGGCTTTGATTTATCTGCAGAAAGTCTCTTGACCTTGATCGCTGACCCTCGGGTGATCGGCTTAAAGGAAGCTGGCAGTAAAGAGCGAGTGCCTCAACTAAAAACAAAGACGGCTGTCGATTTTCGCTTTTATGCTGGTGGTGAAGCGGACTTGGCGGAAAAGGTCGCACTAGGGTTTAACGGGCTGTCATCAATGGCAGGCAACCTTTGTCCCAAGGAGGTACAGGTGATTTGGCAAGGGTTACTCAAAGGTGTTGCAACGATTCCTAAGTCGAATGAATGGCAGAAAATGGAACAAGCAGCTGCCGGCGATCCAACAGATACCATCAGCTATCTTCCGTGGCTTAAGCAACAAATCACCATTGATGGACAGCCCTTTGGCTTTTGTCGTCAGCCGCTAGGTCTAGAAACGAGTGATCGGTTTGGCACTGGCTCAATTCCCCCTGATCTAGCATAAGAAAGGCAGGAGAACCAGACAAATGAAGATTGATCCACACCTAAAGCACTATATTGAAAGCTCCATCATCCCGCAATACAACCAATTGGATAGCAGTCACTCCCCAGCGCACGTCCACCAAGTGATCCAAAATAGTTTTGAGATTGCTGAAACATTGCCTGTTGACCTGAATATCGTCTATACGGTAGCTGCCTACCATGATATCGGCTTGCTCTATGGCCGCAAAAACCACGAAAGCAATTCTCGCAAGATCGTTGAACAAGATGCTGTGTTGCCACGCTTTTTCTCTCCTTCAGTCATTTCAATGATCGGTGAAGCTGTAGAAGATCATCGTGCCTCGCTGCCCTATGAGCCTCGCTCGCTTTATGGGAAAATTATTTCCGAAGCCGATCGCGACTTAGATTTTGAGCGAATCCTCAAGCGAACCTTGCTTTTTGCTTATGAGAAAAAGCAGCTGACAGATTTAGAACAATTGCATCATGAAGCGTATCAGTACATTTCAAGGAAATACGGTCCTCAAAGTGAGCTGAAGGTTTGGTTGGATTATCGCAAAAACCAAGACGGTTTGGCGATCATCTATCAAAAATTAGCACAACCTGAAAGCTTCCGCCACTCCTTTGAAAAAATCGTGCCGTTAGTTATCGCTACAAGCAAAGAAACTGACGATTGACACTTTGATCCTACACCAGACTTCAAATATAAACCCTCTGATTTCAAAAAGCGCCGCTTGTGTGTGCGCTGAATCAGAGGGCTTTTACTGTTATTCTAGTTCTTTTTTCACTATAGTCCCCCCTCTCCTTTACTGCTCCCTCGCGCCTATTGAAATCAGGGAGCAGCAACTGGTTTCCTTCTATTCAAAAGACGCCCCTTCTAAATAACCTCCTTTTTTTAACCGAATTTACTCTTTGTAAGCAAGATAGTTTGCTGAAAATAAAAAAAATGGTATTTTTATTTTATCAAGTGATAAAATAGTAGGAGGAATCGTTATGTTTTTGGCAATCAATGAAATACGCCATTCCAAATTGCGTTACGCCCTAGTCACAGGGGTCATGTTTTTAATCGCCTATTTGGTCTTTTTTTTAACTGGGTTAGCTTACGGGTTGGCTCAAGATAATCGGATGGCGGTCGACAAATGGGAGGCAGATCAAATTTTGTTGACCGAAGAAGCAAATGATAATTTAAACATGTCGATGCTTCCTCGCAGCCTTTATGATGAAGTCGATGCACCAGATAAAGCAGTTTTGGCGCAAACCGCTGGGGTTGTGACCAAAGAAGACAACGGTGAAAAAGTCGATGTCACCTTTTTTGGCATTGATCCAGATCAATTTTTAGCACCAAATATTACCGATGGCGAGATGTTTGCTTCAGATGATGAAGCGGTCGCCGACAGCAGTATTGAGGAAGAATACGGGATTTCAATTGGTGACACCATCAAATTAGCAGGCAGTGACAAAAAATTAAAAATCGTCGGTTTTACAGATAACGCCCGCTTCAGTGTCGCTCCGGTCCTCTACACCTCGATCGGTGCCTATCAAGAAATTCGTTTTGAAAAAGAAGATGATTCTGAAAATGCCCGTATCAACGCGATTGTAACTCGTGGCAAAATCAAAGAAGTGCCAGATGATCTGGTCGCTACGGATATCAGCAAATTTATTAATGAATTGCCTGGTTACAACGCACAAGTGCTGACCTTTGGCTTTATGATCGGGTTCTTGATCGTGATCGCTGCCATCGTTATCGGTATTTTTATCTATGTGCTAACGATGCAAAAATCAGAAATTTTTGGTGTCATGAAAGCTCAAGGGATCTCTAGCCGCTACATTGCTTTTTCGGTGATCGCCCAAACGTTCTTATTGGCAACCTCGGGTGTTTTGATCGGTGGTTTGGCAACGATCGGTACCGCCCTCGTGTTACCTGCGGCAGTGCCATTCCAAATCAATCTATTATTCTTTGCTAGTATCAGTGTCATGATGATTCTGATCGCGATGCTAGGTGCTTTCTTCTCGGTGCGAACGATTGTAAAAATCGACCCATTGAAAGCAATCGGATAGGAGGAAAAAACATGAGTGCCATTGAATTCAAACAAGTCAAAAAATCATTTAAAGATGGGGACGCGACAATTGAAGCCTTGAAAGAAACCAACTTTTCAGTAGAAAAAGGCGAATTTGTCGCCATCATCGGTCCTTCTGGCTCTGGGAAAAGTACCTTTCTAACGATCGCCGGTGGTCTGCAAGCCCCCTCTGAAGGCGAAGTATTTATCAATGACGAACCCTTCAGTAAACAAAAAGAAAAGCAACGGGCAAAAACTCGTTTCAAAAAGATCGGCTTTATTTTACAAGCTTCCAACCTTGTCCCTTTTTTGACGGTCAAAAAGCAACTCCAATTAGTGGATAAGGTTAGCAAAGAAACCCAAGAGCAATCAGCAACTGAATTGTTTGAACAACTTGGGATCGAAAAGCTGCAGAACAAATACCCCGATGAACTTTCTGGTGGTGAAAGACAGCGTGTGGCTATTGCCCGAGCGCTCTATCATGATCCCACCATCATATTGGCAGATGAACCAACGGCGAGTCTTGATTCAAAAAAAGCCGTAGAAGTCGTCAAAATCTTAGCAAAAGAAACCAAAGAAAAACAAAAAGCCACCATTATGGTGACCCATGATACCCGTTTAACAGATTATTGTGATCGGGTCCTCGTCATGAAAGATGGCGTTTTAGAAGAAAAAGAACACACGAAAAAAGAAGCCGAATCAGATGATTCGCAGAAGGAGCAAGCATGAAAAAAATTATTGTTGTCGGTGCGGGCGTGTCAGGATTAGCTGCTGCTGTCCGTTTGCAAAAACTTGGCTATGACGTCACCCTCTACGAAAAAGAAGGGCAACCTGGGGGCAAAATGAATCAGATCAAGGAAAACGGCTTTACCTTTGATGTGGGACCCACCATCGTGATGATGCCGGAAATTTATCGTGAAGTGTTTGAATTTGCTGGCGTTGATCCGAATGACTATATTCCTATGGAGAAAGTCGATCCGATGCTGCAGCTGTATTTTGCCCAAGACGAACCGCTGACCTTCTCAAATGACTTAGTAGAATTGACCAATACGCTCGAAGCGATCTCGGAAGAAGATGCTCAAGGCTATTTTGCCTTTTTAGCAGATATCTACAAACGCTATGTGATCGCCAAAGAGTCCTTCATCACCAAGTCGTTTCGGACATGGCGAGACTTTTACAATCCCAAATCCTTATGGGCAGGGTTAAAGCTGCGAACGTTTAGTGACGCCTACTCTTCCATTTCTAAATTTGTCAAAGATGATCGCCTGCGAAAATCATTGGCGTTTCAAACCTTGTATATCGGTGTCTCCCCTTACCAAGGGCCGTCCCTTTATACGATAATTCCCATGATCGAGTTGATGTATGGGGTCTATTTCATCAAAGGCGGCATGTATACGCTAGCCACTGGGATGGCACGGTTGTTCCAAGAATTAGGTGGTACGATCCATTACAATACCCCGATCGATGAATTATTGATCGAAAACAAGCAAACCAAAGGCGTTCGTTTCAATGGAGAAACGATCACCGCAGATGCCGTGATTTGTGCGGCTGATTTTCCTTATGCCATGGAAAGCTTGATTCCTGATGAATCAAAACGCGGCAAATACACCAATCAAAAAATCGCTTCGATGGATTACTCTTGTTCTTGTTTCTTGCTTTATTTAGGACTGGACAAAAAATATGAAGATAGCGCGCTCCACAGCATTTATTTTGCCAATGATTTCAAACGCAATGTAGACGATCTTTTCGAAGCTGGCAAACTGCCAGAAGATCCTTCCTTCTACTTGTATCGTCCAACCCTGAAAGATGCTTCCTTAGCACCTGATGGTCAAGAAGGTCTTTATGTATTAGTCCCAGTGCCTGAATTATCTAAATTTGATCAATGGACGGATGAAACGATCCAAAGCTACCGCCAGCAGATCATTGGATTATTAAAAGAAAAAACGATCTTTACGGATATCGATGAACACATCGTGTATGAAAAAATGTATACGCCAGATACGTTCAATGACCGGTTCAATGCCTACAATGGTGCGACATTTGGGTTGAAACCAACCTTGGCGCAAAGCAATTACTATCGTCCCCATAATAAATTTGATTATGCAGAAGGTTTATACTTCTGCGGCAGCAGTACGCATCCGGGAGCGGGTGTGCCAATCGTGATGCAAAGTGCCAAGTTAGCTGTGGAGGAGTTGTTAAAAGATGACCGTTAAATCATTAAGCGTCTTTGATGAATACGACAACGATTTTTTATACTGTGAGGCCATCATAAAAAAGCATTCAAAAAACTTTCATACCGCCTTTTCTCAATTGCCAAAAGACAAAGCCCGCGCCGTCTATGCCGTCTACGCCTTTTGCCGACGTGCCGATGATGCCGTCGATGAAAAGCAAGACCCTTTGTTGATCGAAGCCATGAAAAAACGCTTGGAAGAAATGCAAAAACAAGTATCAGACGATACGATCGACTTGCCGCAAGCCGTCAAGGAAGAACATCCTGATGAAGCCATTTGGCGGGCATTGACCCTTTCTTTCCAACAGTTTGATCTGCAATTTCAACCCTTTTTCGACCTATTGGTGGGACAAAAACAGGACCTTGACTTCCAGCAGCCCACCTCTGAAAAAGAGCTTTCTGACTATAGTTACTACGTAGCTGGCAGTGTAGGTCTGATGCTCTTGCCGATTCTCTCGCAAGCAGCCGCTGCGATTCAAGAACCCGCCATCAAATTGGGGGAAGCGATGCAGCGCACCAATATTTTACGTGATATTGGCGAGGATCTGCGGATGGGCCGCATCTATTTGCCGCAAACGGTCTTGGCGCAATACAACCTTTCGCGAGAAGCATTAGCCTCTGGCAATCAAAACCAGCAGTTTATCGAGATGTGGGAACACGAGGCGCAACTGGCAGAGACGCTTTATCAAGAATCTTTTGTCATGATGCCGCAAATCGATGAAGATTGCCGTGAAGCTCTATTAGCAGCTGCTTTGATCTATCGGGAAATCTTGACTGTGATTCGCAAAAACAACTATCAAGTATTTGCTGAAAAAACAGCGGTACCGAAACAACGGAAAATCCAACTTTTGTTCACCGCGAAAAAAATGCTTCGTCAGGAACGTTGGGAGGGCTGACTTTGAACTTGCGGGAAAAAATATTACGAGTCGCAGAAAACCTGTTTATGCAGCAGGGGTATCAAGCAACTTCTACTAGACAGATCGCAGAAGCCGTCGGCATCACCCAACCCAATCTTTATTATCACTTCAAAGGCAAAGAAGCCATCTATTATGAAGTGATGGTCTCTTTGGCACAAGAGGTTTCTGGAAAGCTAAATCAGACCGTTGAAGATACTTCCTTGACGATCTCTGAAAAAATCTTGAACATGTTTCTTTTTTTAAGAAGTCGGCATCGCATCAATTTTTATATGATGATGCACGACATTCAGCATACCGTTTCTGAGGATACTTCAAAAAAACTCTACTTGCTTTGGCGGAAAAATTACAAGGAACCGTTTCTTGACTTGTTTCGTCGCAGTGATTCCAATCTCCGTTCGGATGTCGACCCAGAATTTGTCACCAGTCAGTTGTTAGTACTGATGGCGGCTCATTTGGACTCACCAGAAAAAGAAGACAAGATGCCAGAAGCGATCGATTTGTTTTTATTCGGTGCACTAGACAATGGGCCAATTGCGAAATAGCTGGAACGTTGGCTTTTGTCCCGAGAATAATCATTCGACGAATTTCTGACAATCGCGTACACTGATCCAGTAAACAGAAACTTAAAAGGATGGATGTACATGTCAAAAAATCGAATCGAAGCCTTTACCGATGCGGTCATTGCGATCGTAATGACCTTATTAGTATTGGAATTGCACCAGCCCGAAGGCGATACCTTTGCTTCTTTTTTAGGAGTGGAACAGCAATTTATTATTTATTTGATCAGCTTTGTGATGTTAGCGATCTACTGGAACAATCACCATCATCTGTTTCAAGTAATATCTAAAATCGACGGTTGGACCTTGTGGGCGAATCATTTGTTGATTCTGGCACTGACCCTCTTTCCTTTTGTAACGTCATGGGTCAGTCGTTATCCAGTCGCTCTTGCCCCACAGCTGCTATACGGGGCTGTCATTTTATTGACGGATTTCAGCTATTTCCTAGTTGGAAAATCCTTGGTTCGTGCCAATCCTGACAATCAAGCCATCGTAGAACTGTTTCGCGGATACAAGAAACTCTACTTTACTTTGTTTATAAACGTGCTGGCATTGCTCCTGGGCTGGCTGATCCATCCCCTATTTATCATCATACTGGATAGTCTTGTACTATTATTGTGGGTGATCCCTGAGAAAAAAGTAGAAACCTTTTTAAAACAATAAAAACACTTGCGTCTTCTCCTACAAGCGATGAATGATTGCGCACAAGCAGCCGATTGGTCTACTTTTGCGCAATCATCCATCAAGAGAAGGACGCAAGTGTTTTTTTCTAGCGAATCAAGTCTTTCCCTGGTGCCTGTAAGACTTGTTCAACTTGTTCTTTGGTGGTTAAGGGGACATCTCCCAGCATCGTATGAGCCAATACTGCATTCGTGATAGCAAAATCAGCGGTGCGTTGAAGTGACCATTTTTCGGCATAGCCTAATAATACGCCAGCAGCATAGGCATCTCCTGTCCCGATCCGATCCAAGACTTGCAGCAGCTGCGGTGCCGTTTCATAGGCATCCTGTGCCGTAATGATCCTTCCGCTGATAAACTGCTTGTCTTCCACGGCTAGACGCCGTGTCCCACAGAACCATTCAAGTTGATACTGGTCAATAAAGGATTGGATCAACGCAAGCTCGGCGCCTTCTGTTTCCTCTAAGGGATAAGCCAATAGCTCCTCCAAGTCACGGACAGAGCCGAAAACTAGGTCACAATAGGGTAGAATCGTTTCATACCGTTGTTTCAGTACCTCCCGATTTAAATCTTCATTCAAGCTTGGTCGGAAGTTGAAATCAAAGCAGACGCGAATCTGCTTGGCATGGGCCTGTTTTGCCAAAGCCAAAGCTGTTTGCCAAGTTTTCTCAGTCAAACTAAGTGAGATCCCGCAAATATGAATGAGATCCACCGTTTCTAAAAAACCATCGATGGCATATTCTTCTGGACCTGAAACGCCAAAGGAACTATGATGGCGATTTTGATACGTCACATAGGTCGGACGAGCGCCGTAGCCGATCTCGGCGAAATAACTGCCGATATGACTATATCTTTTGCCAACAAATGCCGTTTGAATCCCATAGGAACGCAAGCTGGCTTTTGCCGTATCTCCTAATCGGTTGGCTGGCACTTGTGTCAGCATCGAGGTGGTCAAGCCGAAATGCGCCAAATTGCCTAACAGATTGACCCCTGTTCCTGTAAAATCCATCCGCAAAGAGTGGGTCTGTTCCAATGTTCGATATTCTGGTGGCGTCAACCGCATCATTACCTCACCGTAAGCACCGATCCGCATCATTGATCCCCCCTATTTGGCTGCTGCCAGTACTTTTTTCGTCATTTCTGCTAATGTCTGTACATCTTCAGGGCGTGTGTCCCCTGTTTCGCCATCGATGATCGAGCTGTAAATATGGGGAATGATTTTTTTCACGCCTGCATCAACAGCGATCTGCAAGATTTCTTCAAAGTTTTCTAAATCGATGCCGCCGGTCGGTTCCAAATAAAAATCATTCGCAGCACAAGCCTCTGCTACTGCTTGATACTCTGCTTTATGAGCCAACCCTTTCATTGGAAAATACTTGATAGAACTAACCCCCATGTCTTTTAATAAAGCGATCGCTGTTTCGACTGGGACTTCTGCAGCTGGGGTTTGTGAACTCAATGGTCCAGTAGCAATATTGACATAGCCGACTTTTCCGGTTGGTGAAACAAGGGCATTGACGATCGTTTCAGATTGTCCTAACAAAGCTCGTGAGGTACCCGCCCCCGTGAATACTTGGTTAACATGCTGTGGCTGTAGAACAGCGGAAATTCGGGAGACCATTTCACTTTGGTTGGGGTCGCCAGCACCAAGCCCTACAGAAAGGGCATTATTTGTTGCCGCTTGATAATTTTTCATGTCAGCGATGGCTGCTTCATCGCTAGCATAGTTTTTTGATAAAACACCTAGGACGATGTTGCCCTCTGCTGCTTCGTAACAAGCTTTCGCATTGTCGATGGAGTTTGCTAACACATTTAGACAGACACGGTCAGCGAAATAATTGGGTGAAGTTTTCATTTTTGGGTTGCTCCTAACATAATTTCTTGTAAGCGATCGTTGATCACTGCCATTTCTTGTTCATTGACTGCACGGATATCAAATTCAACAATGCCGTTATTGGCTTGGTATTCACGGGTATAAATCGCTGGTTCTCCCGCTTTTAGCGCGTCGATCACTGCTTTGGCACTTGGTTCTTTCACTTTGACACTCGCTCGGTAAATGTCTCTGCCGGCGCTGTCTTGAACGATTTTTGCTTCTAAACCAGTGATTTCATTGATTGCCGCAATAAATGGTTGCAGACGCTCTTGCATCGAAGCCCCAGATTCTGTTCCCTCCGCTAGATAATCCGTCACGGCTTGGGTAAATCCGAGAATATTGTCTTTACCGATTTTCATTGCTCGACCAATCCCTTTGGATTGCAGACGTACCCAAGAGACATAGGGCTGCTTGCCGATCACTAAGCCAGCACTTGGTCCTGACAGTGCTTTCGCACCTGAATAGATCACTAAATCAGCACCGGCTTGGGTATAGGCAAACAAATCTTCCTCAGCAGCCGCATCAACGATCAATGGAAGATCGTGTGCCTTGGCAACTTGGGCCGTTTCTGCTACTGTCAACATACTTTTTTGAACGGTGTGATGACTCTTTATGTAGAGGATCGCCGCCGTTTCGGGCGTGATCATCTGTTCAATGTGCTCGGGTGTACACATATTGGCATAACCTGCTTCCACGACCTTCCCACCACCTTGTGTCACCATCACTTCCACTGGTGTGCCATAATCTACGTTGTGGCCTTTGGGCAAAATGATCTCCCGTTTACTGATTTTCTCACTGTAAGGGTGGTACAAATGATAGCTGTCGCCTTGACCGATGAGCGCCGCCACTGATTGGGCGATCCCCGCTGAAGCAGAAGAAACGATCTGTGCATCTTCCGTTTTCAACAATTTTGCCAAATAGGCACCGGTTTTTTCTGCTAGATCTGCCATTTCAAAGAAATGTTCCCCGCCATAGCGCTGGGCTGCAAGTACGCTCTCGCTAACTTTCGAGACACCTAGAATCGTCATTTTGCCAGAAGCATTGATGACTTCTTTCAAGCCTAATTCTTCAATATTCAGTGTCAAAAAGTTCCCCTCCTATCACCGCTTTTTGCGGCACGATCTGTTGTGTCGTGATTCGGCGATTGCCGTTAGAATCCGTCAATTCCTTTTCGCCCTCTTCAAAGCGGAAAATCGTAAAATCAGCATCATACCCCAATGCGATCTCGCCTTTGTTCTGTAAATGAAATTGCTTCGCAGGGGCACTGGTCACCTTCTCGATGATCTCACGCCAATCATACCCTACGACCGCTAATTTTTCCATAGTCGTCGCTAAATCAAAGACTGGTCCATTGGTACGATTGCGGATGTAAATATCCGTACTAATGGAAGAAGCCTTCAGCTGATTGGCAAAAGCCGTCTCCGCCACATCAAAATTGAAACTGTCTGTCCCATGACCAATATCAAAGACCACGCCTTTTTCATAGGCAGCAAAGACGAAAGGCTTGATGGTTTTGTACGTCTGATCCAAAATCCCATTGGCTTTGCCGTTAAAGCAATGGGTCACCACATCTCCTGCTTCCAATTCAGCGAGAATCTCTGCTAAATTCGGTGGTGCTGACCCAATATGGACCATCAGAGGCAGCGGTTGATTTTCAGCCTGGATCGCTTTGGCTAATTTCAACGGTGTGATGCCATTTTCGCCGATCACCGTTTTGCTCATTCGGGCTTTGATTCCGACGATAAAGTCAGGAAACTTCTGCAGCGCTTCTTTGACCAATTCTTTTTTGACTTTTGACAGATCCGCAAGTTCATCCTGCTCTACGATCCCCCATTTGGAAATATTGACTAAAGCAAAGACATTGGTTTTTGCTTCTTTGGCTAAATCATAAAACCGATGGATATTTTCGGCGCCAGTCGTCCCCGCATCGATAACGGTCGTGACACCTTGTTTGACACCGATCTCGTCTGGATAATCATAATAGAGCGTCATTTCCTCGAAACAATGGACATGGTCATCGATCCAACCAGCTGACAAGAACTCCCCTTCTGCTAAGGTCAGCTCTTGTTTCGCCTGCTCCTGCAATGTGGGTGCCAGAGCAGTGATTTTGCCGTCTTGAATCCCAATATCAAATACTTCTTCATCGATCGTGCGGGCTTGACGAATAATCAAATCAAACATTTCGTTACACCTTCCTCTCTGTGAAAGTGAATTTCGACCAAGGATGGATAAAGGGCAGCAGAACTAACTCTTGTTCGACGATCGAACCGATTTTATTTTTTCGTGGATCTGAGTGAGGCTCTAGCACTACTTGCAGCTCGTTTTTGTACTTGCCAAAACGATCATTGCCGAACACAACATCCCCTCGTTGAAAGACGCCTTCGTGGTCATGGATAGGATTGTCATGGTTCTTATACTTTTTACGAACTTCTGTGGAACGGATCATCCGGTCAGTGATATCGCCTCGACGGTAATGCTGCTCGTCAAGGGCGATTCGGCGTTCAACTTCATTGATTTCAGGCACAAATTCAATCGCAAATGCCGTCTGGTAGCGATCAATCGCTCCTAGTGCCGCCAATTCTGCTTCCGAAGCATAAGCATTGCCGATAATGACATCGTCAATCAAGCCTGTGGCAAACAAATGCTTTGCGGCAGTTTCTACAGGCATTCTTCGGTGCATTTCTAAGGTCGGTAAACCATCATTGATATCCCAAGGTCCGATCGTTCCCGTTTGAGAAGAGATAAATGCGGCGGTTCGAATGCCTTTTTCCTTGAAACGACGACTGCACTTCTCAAAGAAATCATAGGGCAAGGCAGTCCCTTCTTGCGGATAGAAATTGTGGCAGCCGTATAAGTAAGGAATGTTGGCTTGATAGGTCAAAATATTGTCTAAATACGCTACATCATTGCTCATATTCAATTCAACAGCTAAACCAAAGGGATTGTAGGTCAACATCGCTTCTTTATTGCCGTCAAAACCTAAATCTAAACGAATCCCATCGGCTCCTAGTTCATGGAAAAAGGTCAAGTCATCATAGGAGATGCCTAGTTCAGAAAAGATGGCTGGTGCCACGTCTAAAATCGTTTCATAGCCTAATCCTTTGGCAAAATCAATCAACGCTTTAAATTTTTTCTGCACGTTTTCTTTGCCGTCACTCACTTCCAACATACTCATAAAAATGCGGCTAAAGCCATAATCATGGGCTAATTGCAGATAGGCTTTGTCTGTTTCAAAATCACTGTGATCGGGATACACCGATACTCCTAGTTGTCTTTTCAACTTATCTCATCCTCATTTCTTCATAAAAAGCAGTAAAACGTGTCAGTAAAAGCGAACTGCAAACAATCGTCGCCGTTATCGTCAAAAATGGTCCCCACGGAAACTGACGGCTCAGTAGGATCGCTGCAGCAACGCCAAGAATCCCGAACAAAAGCATCCGCCAAAACGGCACTTCTTGAATTTTTTTCCCTTGTGCTGATTTTGTTAACCAAATTTGACAACCAAAAAATAAACAAATGGCATAAATCCCCATGTTTGCACCTCACTTTTTTTGTCTTGCTTAAGCGGCATTTTCTTCTTCTTGTTCGCGGGCAATCTGCTGTTTCTCAAAGACTTTAAAGAATGGGTAATAGATTGCGAGTGTGATAAAGAAGTTGACGATTACTAAAATCGCTGCTGCGATACTCCAGTCCGTACTCATCCAGGCGGCGATTGGTGCTGGAATGGCAAACCCAAGTCTGGCAGCCATCATCGGTACGACGCCCGTAATGGTCGCGAAGTAAGAAATCGTTGTCGTAATCAATGGTGCCACCAAGAACGGAATGCCTAAGATTGGGTTCATTACGATCGGTGCACCGAAAATCACTGGTTCATTAATATTGAATAGGCCTGGCAAGATGGACAAACGGCCCAATTGTTTCAAGTATTTTGATTTGGAGAAGAAGAACAAAACGACCAACGCTAAGGTCGTACCGGCTCCACCGATCCACACGAACCATTGTAAAAATTGTTCTGTAAAAATATTAGGCAATTCATGCGCATTGCCAGATGCTTGGAAGGCTTCCATATTTTCAGCGATGGAAATATCCCAAAATGGACGAATAACAGGACCCATGATGGCTGGTCCATGAATCCCCAGTACCCAGAAGAAACAGATCAAGAAGACAGTCAATAAACCACCAAACAAGCTGTTACCCGCTAGCACGTCTTTTAACGGCATCAACAAGTTACTTAAAAAGCCATTGATATCAAAACCTAACATATGACGGATCACCCAGAACAAAATCAAGATCGCTCCACCGGGAATCAATGCCATAAATGAATTTGTCACTTCTGGCGGCACACCATCTGGCATTTTGATAGTAATGTTTTTTACGATAAAGAAACGATAGATTTCAACGGACAAGATCGCCGTAACGATCGCACCAAACAAAGAGCCGGAACCTAGGTTTGCCACATTGATATAACGCCCGGCATCAATGATGCCTTCCACAGAATCAAAGACTCGCAACGGTGGTGCAGCGGTTACAAGAAAGGACATCGTTGCTAAGATACCCGCAGTCAATGAATCCAGTTTGTAGCTTTTGGCTAGCGATGAAGCAATCCCATACGTTGCATATAATGCCAATAATCCGACTGTATAACGAAAGGGAATATCCAAAACTTCCCGATACGGTTCGATCACCGCAGCGACTGATTCGATGGGAAAATTCAGTAAGATCGTGAAGAACGACCCAACGATCGTTAAAGGTAAAGTAGCGATGATCCCCTTGCGAATCGCTACCATGTGCCGTTGCATCCCCACTTTATTTGCAATCGGCATCAATTTCTGTTCAATAAATTTTACAAACCCTTTCATAATTGCCTCCTTAGTTTATAACATTATAATGTTTATACAAGGATAATAGCACAGAGCTTCCTTTGAGTAAATATGTTTTTTACGAATAGATGAAACTATTTTTAACAACTCAAAATAACATTTACTAAACGTAAATTTACACAGTATACAACTATTTTTTTGTGTTGATAAAGGATTTTTTGAATTAGCTAGATACAAAAAAACCTATTGGCAATGTTTTCCAATAGGCACGATATTAAAATCAAAAATAGTATTCTTGATTCATTAAATGTTTTTTAGTTTATCAAATGAATTTTCTACTTAATTAGACTTTCTTCTCATAAATAAAATCATCCATCACAAATCCCGAACCAATTGCAACGCTACGTTCAGAAACGCGTTGAAAGCCGCGATGCTCATAAACAGCGATTGCTTGATGGTTTTGTTTGTTGACGTTTAAATGCAGCGTTTTGCCTGAGGCGATCTCCTCATACCAATCAAAGACTTGGCTGGCATAGCCTTTGCCTCTAGTGGATTGGTGGAGATACAATTTACTTAAATAAAGCTGCTGCAACGTTTCTTCATACGCTGTATACCCCACTGCTTGGTCACCTTCCATTAGTAAAAGATAAACTGCTCCTTGCTGGACTTCCTTTTGAATCGCTGCTGGTGATTGGTAATGAGCCAGCATATACGCGACTTGATCGGACCCAATGATAGGTGTAAACACTTCTGGCCAGATTTCTTTGATCAACCGATCCAATGTTTGGAAATCTTCAGATGATTGAATGATTTTTTTTGTGATTGCCATAAGAACCCCTTCTCTCTGTTGCTGTAAGAAACAGAAACTCGTTTATAAATATCTCTATTATAAGGGAAGAAGCAAAAAAAGAAAGGGCACGTTGAATAATGCCCCCTAAAAGTCTCAAAAGATGGTAAACTAAAAGTGAAAAAATGGCTACGAAAAGGAGGTAGCAACACGATGCAACTCTTACAACTACTTTTACTGGCAATCATTTTTGTTTCTTTCTTCATGGCGCTGATTGGCTGGGTTTTATCGATGACCAATGGCTTGATTTTCTCTCGTTCTCCTCAGCAATTTAAAGCGCACGCTCATGATCCTAACTATGAAAAAGAGCGACAAGCAGGCAAGCGTTTGAAAGAGATTATATTCCGACGCATTGTTCCTTTAGGAATAGCTTCTTTGATCGTCTATGGGTTATTCGCACTATTAAACGTCCTTTAAAAGTTTTTTAAAAGACTCAAACAAATTTAAAAATAACCGGCATCTTTTCCTGTTGATCAACGCTCCTTTCGCTTTTGCTGAGAGGAACATCAATGCGTAAGATGCCGGTTTGTTTTTTTATTTGCTTACTGCTGCTTTAGAGGCTTGAACTTTTTTCAGTAGAGCGAAGAGGACTTGGCTATCATCGATAGCCGCAATATATTGTTGGCAAAGTGCCATCATTTCTGTTTCATCCATTTTATCTAAAGAAATAACTAATTCATTTTCTACTACCTGTTTATTATTCATAAGGCTCCCTACTTTCTTCCTTTGTTACCTCTAGTTTGCCATGAATCAGCAGGTTCCGTAAGAACTTTTCAGTTTACAAATAGGAAACGGGTGGTTTACATCCTTGTCCTATCAAGGTTTTTCCAAAAAATTTATTCGGTAGCAGGCTCAATGTGGATGTCAGTATCAAACACCTGAAAACGATCAGCTAAGAGATCTTCAATAGCATCTGCCACATTATGACTCTTTTCAACCGTCAAAGATTTATCCATCGTCACGACGACATCGAGAAAAACATTGGCGCCATACATTCTTCCTCGAATCGATTTGACAGATTTCACTTCAGAAAAACCAGCGATTGCCGCTTCATACTCCACGACTAACGATTCATCAAACCCATCAGAAAGTGAAAAGGCACTCTCACGAAAAATATCGACGGCGGTTTTGATGATCAAAAGAGCTACCACGATCGCAGTCAAACTGTCTAACCAACCGATACCAAATGAGGCGGCAAAAATAGCGATTGCCGTTCCAATACTCGTCCAGGCATCACTCCGATTGTCTTTAGCAGCTGCTAGCAAAGCGGAGCTTTTTACGCGAGCAGATAATCGCTTATTGTAGTAATACATGCCATACATCAAAATAGCTGAAATGATACCGACGACTGCCGCGATCATATCGGGACTTTGCGTTTCACCGAGTAGAATTGTTTGAATGGAGGACCATAAAACCTGCAGACCAACCGCCAGCATAATCAAGGATGTTACGAGACTCGCCACATTTTCTGCTTTCCAGTGTCCATATTTATGGTCTTCGTCTGCTGGTTTTTGTGCCAAACGTAAACCGATCAAGACTGCAATAGATGCCACGATATCCGTCGCATTGTTTAATCCATCTGCCCATAATCCTTCAGAATTTGCCAAACGACCGATGGCAAGTTTGGCGATGGAAACAAAAATATAGGCAACGATACTTAAGATAGCGCCTCTTTCTGCTTGCTTTAATTCTGCATATCTTGTTTGATTCATGTCATCCCCTCCAATTAGTCAACTTGAAAATAATAGCTGAAATTTTCATCCATTGCATCATTTATTTGAGAGATTTTATTTTTTAGGAGCGGCAAACATTCACTTCTAGTGAAACGAATTTCTGTTCTGAGGACACCAAAAAAGCAGGACTCATACGGGACTCCTGCTTTTTCTACTTTTTCATTCACAAAGAAGCATGGCTACTCATTCACCAACAACTGACGATTTCTTTCACTGAATTTCTCATTGTGGGAAGAAACCATCGCCTGTGGGACACTGGTCGGCTCTAAATAATGTTTGATCTGATTGACTGCTTGCGCAGCATCTTGAAAGGCTCCCGCCAAAAGATTCACTTTGCCTTTGAAATAATGGATGTCACCAGCTGCAAACACACCGGGATGACTGGTTTTTGTTGGAATCTCACAGTTCAAATAAAAGTCTTCATGACGTGCAAGATCAAAGGAAACTTTATCTAACAAGCCACTGTCACGGTCATAACCGTGTTGGATCAGTAGATGATCGCATAAAAAATCGATCGTCTCATGGTTGGCACTGTTTTTTAGTCGTAGAACCATATTGAATGTTTCTGCTTGATTCACCCCATCGATGGTGTGATTCATCAGCACTTGAATCCCTTCTGCTTTCATCTTCTTTACTTGTGCTTCATGGGCTTTCAGTTTTTCCCCTCGATAGCACAACGTGACTTTGGCACCATAAGACACTGCTTCGATCGCATAATCCACCGCCGCATCGCCGCCGCCAGAGATCACTAGATGTTTGCCTTGGATCGCTTGCTGGTCAGGAAACTGATAGTGGATATAGTTGTCGACATTATTATGGATGAAACATGGCAATTTTTGCGGAGAGACGACACCGCCGCCAATACAAACTAAAATGGTGCGTCCAACATGAGTCCTCCCTTGGTCATCCACTGCATAAAAAAGGTTGTCTTCCTTGGTCAATTCGATGATTTTCGTTTTCAGATAGATCGTTGGATCAAACAACTTAGCCTGTTCAATCAAGTGTTCTTTGACTTTCTTCCCCTTGGTTGGCGGCAATGCACCTACATCCCAGACCATTTTTTCAGGATAAAAATTGATCTTCCCGCCTAATTCGGCTTGTGCTTCAAACAATACGACCGATAGATCACGTAATCCGGCATAAAAACTTGCATAGAGCCCCGTAGGCCCTCCTCCGATAATCAGAACATCTGCTATAGTGGTCATTGGCTAGCCTCTCTTTCGTAAATGAAAATCATTCTCAATTAGTTAGTTCGATTATAGACAACGTAACCGGGTTTGTAAAGAATTTTCTGAAAACAAATTAATTAACTTAGCCGATTATTTTTCTTTACATTGTAAAGAAAAAAGCCTTTTCCTGAACTTATGGTAAAAAAAAGATGAGCAGATTGTTATTTTTTCTCATTTTATCTAGTGATATGTTTGTGATAGCCCCTGACTTCAAGGTATACTCTTAGAAAGTAGGTGAAAAAATGGAAGTTGAAAAATGTTACGCGCCCTTACCGGACGGGTCTGTCCTCTATTACGAGAAAACCGGTTCAGGACGACCACTTTTTTTACTGCACGGAAATGGCGGCAGCAGTGCCTATTTCTCAAAGCAGGTCGACGCTTTGCGTCAAAAACATCAACTGTATTTAATCGATAGTCGAGGACATGGCAAATCCACCAATACGCAGAAGAAAATCGATTTTTTTAAAATGGCAACAGATCTCTTAGCAATTATTCAGCAAGAAAAGCTAACGAAAATCGCCTTACTAGGATTTAGCGATGGTGCCAATCTGGCGATGGTCTTTTGCCATCTCTACCCAGAGCATGTCAGCTGCATGATTTTAAACTCTGGCAACACGGAACCGCGAGGTGTGCGGCTCTTTTCTCGAATCGGCAGTGTTTTGCAATATCTGATCGTTTGGCTTTGTTCTCCATTCTCCAAAGGCATGCGGGGCTTTCTGCCTATTTTGGGATTGTTGTTTCGTCCAATCGGTCTCTCCACCGCCGATTTGAATCACCTCAGTGTGCCGACATTGATCTTGGTTGGCAAACGTGATTCGATCAAGCTCTCCCATTCTTTTTATATTGCAAATAGTATTCCTCAGTCCAATTTTATCGTCGTCAAAGGACAAGGACATAGTTTTGCACGAAAGAATCCAGAAGTATTTAATACGAAAGTATTATCTTTTTTAGAAAAGGTCGGTGAATAACTATGAAAATCTTTACTTGGCTCCGCGACCACCGCTCACTGTTTAAAACACTCTTCTTAATTGCAGTCGCCGTGATCGTGTTCGGCGAGCTGCTTTCCTTAAGCAAGACGATCTCGATTGATCAACTAAAACAATTGTTTGCGCAACTATCCCTTTGGCGAGTGGCTTTAATGGCTGTCATTGGCTTACTGTGTGTCTTTCCCATGGTCTTATATGATATCGTCTTGAATCGCTTGCTAGGGGACAAACCTGATCGCCGTTATTTACTAGAAACCAGCTGGATCATCAATACCATGAACAATTTGATCGGCTTTGGCGGTTTCATCAGTATCGGGTTACGGTCGGAATTTTATGGCAAAGGAAAAAAAGGCAAAGACGTTGCCCAAGCAATTTCGAAGATTTTTATCTACTTAATGTCTGGTCTTTCGATTTTGTCGCTTGCTGCGCTGGTATTCGTCCTCTTCGGGCCCACGACCGATTATCTACAACAGTATTGGATCTGGCTTTTAGGCGGCAGTCTTTATTTTCCAATTGTCTATGCCCTTAGTTTTTCCAAAAAAAATGCCTACTTAGGTGGGCTGCAACGACGTGATCGTCTGCAGCTGATCGCCGCTTCCTTATTGGAATGGCTGGGTGTTTTTGCCGCCTTCTTCACGACGGGTCTCTTGATGGGTATCTCGGTCGATGTGTTTCAACTGTTGCCGCTTTTCATTGCTGCTTCCGTGATTGGAATCGTATCAATGATTCCTGGGGAACTTGGAACGTTTGATGTAATGATGATCATGGGAATGGGTTCACTGCAAATTCCTCGTGAAAGTGTTATTGCTTGGCTCTTGCTGTTCCGCCTGTTTTATTACATTATTCCCTTTTTGATCGGTTTGATCTTTTTCTCAAAAAATGTTGGCGTCTCCCTCAACCAGCGCTTTTCTGGAATTCCAAAAAGCTTGTTGTTGGAAGTATTCCATAAGATCGAAGTGTTGCTGCTTTATCTGACGGGAACGATGTTGGTACTCTCCGCCACGATCCCAGAAGCCTTTGACCAAATCAAATGGTTAGCCCATCTCAATCCGATTCGCTTGAATTTCGTGATGCAGTACCCGAGTATCTTTCTCGGCTATCTCTTTTTGATTGCCGGTCGCGGCATCTCTGCCCGTGTCAGTCGCGCGTATGTGCCGACACTTTTGTTGATTGCAGCAACGATCGGTTATGCTATTTTTGCGGGTTTCCGCTTTTCGACCATGCTGTTTCTTCTATTATTATTAGCGATCATGATTTTTTCAAAAAGCGAGTTATTCCGTAAACAGCTAGTCTTCTCGTGGGAATGGTTGACGGTCGATGGTTTGTTGATTGGTTCGCTGACGATCCTCTATGTCATTATTGGGGTCTACAATATGCCTCATCTCAATCGACATCCGACGCACCACCATTCGATGGACTTTTTGCTTTTCCCCTCTGAAAAATTGTGGCTCCAAGGCTTCGTTGCGATTTTATTTGTCGCCGTTGCGATGCTGCTGTTTGCCCGCTACTTGATGGGACCAAAGCACCAACTAGGCGTCAGTGCCGCCACTGATAAAGTGAAACATGTTTTGAGCACCTATGGCGGCAATAGCGACAGCCATCTTGTTTATTTAAAAGACAAGCAAGTGTACGTTTATCCAGAAATCGGCGAGCCGACGGTCTTTTTTCAGTTTACGACCTTTAATAATAAATGCTTGGTCATGGGGGATCCTTCTGGGAAGCAAGCAGACTTTCCGCAGGCACTGGAAACCTTCTTAACAGAGATGGATCAGTGGAATTACTTGCCGGTCTTTTATGAAAGTAGTGAAGAAATGGTGATGCTGCTGCATGAATTCGGGTATGACTTTATCAAATTCGGTGAGAAAGCTTATGTGGATCTACCTAGCTTCACCCTTTCAGGAAAAAAAATGAAGGGACAGCGGGCATTGAACAACAAGATCACCAAAGAAGGCTTTACTTTTGATGTGCTCACTCCACCCTTTTCAGCCGAAACCTTTGCAACCCTTAAAGAAATTTCTGACAACTGGCTAGATGGACGGAAAGAAAAAGGGTTCTCCCTTGGTTTCTTTTCAGAATCTTATCTAAGTACCGCACCAATTGCAGTCGTCCGTAATCAGCAACAAGAGATCGTCGCGTTTGCCTCCTTTATGCCCACGTATCAAACAGGTCTGGCATCCATCGATTTGATGCGCCACGATCCTGAAAAAGCGCCAAATGGAACGATGGATTTCTTGTTTATTCAGCTATTCGACTACTTTAAAGAACATGGGTATCAACAATTCGATTTAGGCATGGCACCGTTAGCCAATGTTGGTACTTTCCGCAGTAGTTTCTTGCAAGAGCGGATCGCCTATCTCGTTTACACCTTTGGTTCTCGCTTCTATTCTTTTGAAGGGCTACGAGAATACAAACAGAAATATGCCGCTGCTTGGTCCCCTCGCTACATCTTATATTCTCGGGACAGTTGGATCGGTTATGTCATGATTGCCCTGTTGATTGTCGATAATCAATCGGCAGACAAAACGAAATAAAAAAAGCTCGAATGCGCCGATTTGTACTCGGAGCATTTGAGCTTTTTTAATTGTTGCGCTTAGAAGTTATTCTGCTGATTTAGATGGTGCATTTTCCCAAAGTTGTTTGACGACTGGAATATTTCCCAGTTCCGTCATGTTTGATGGCAGAATGACCGTATTGGTATTGCTATTGACCACATCTTTAAAAGCTTCAATTCCTAGATATGATAGTGAGCGCTCGTCTAGTTGACTTTCTTTGATAGCTTCATTGATGGCTAAAATCCGTTTGCGTTCAGCTTCAGTGATTTTCGCGATTCGTTCCGCTTCTGCCTCGGCATCGATCCGGACACGTTTTGCCCGTGCCTCCGCGTCGATTTGGGTTTGTTCCGCCCGAGCTTGCGCATCGATTGTCATCTGAGAAGCTTTGGCTTCCGCACTCAAAACAGAAGAAGATTTCTCCCCTTGGGCTCTTGTGATCATGGATTCTTTGTCTCTGGAGGCTGTGATCAGTTTGTTCATTGATTCAATGATTTCTTGAGAAACTTTGATTTCCCCAATGTTGATTCGGTCGATCGCTAGCCCATAGCCGGCCGTGATGTCTTTGATTGAAGTAAACAGTGCTACGTTGATTTCTTCTGTCCCATTTAAAACCTCATTCAAATCCATTTTCCCAATGATCCCCCGTAAGTTTGATTGGGCATCTTGAATCATTGAGATAACGGAGTTTTCATTTTCGTAAACAAAAGCACGAACATCTGTGACGTGGTATTTGATTGCTTCATCGATCTGCACGATCACGTTGTCTTTTGTAATTGCGCTTTGCGGTTCGATCTCCAAAGGAATCTGTTTCAAGGACACTCTTTCTCTTACTGTATATAAAATCGGAACAAGAAAATGAAGACCTGGTTCCAACGTTCGAACATATTTCCCAAAACTTTCCACGACTTTGACTTCCCCTTGACGAACGATCACAGCAGTGCTTGCGATCAGCCAAATCAGAATCACTAATACGAAGATAACTAAAATAATTTGGATAATGATCATTGTAAAAACCCTCTTCCATTTTCAAATAATGTATTGTTTACACGGGTCAATAAGACACCGTTTTCAACCCCGATAATCTCTAACATCACATTTTTAGCAGGAATCCCTGCAATCACCCGATATTCTGTGTAGGTGCCATAAAGACGGATATAACCTGAATAATGATCCGTCAGCGATCGAAAATAGCGTCCAACCGCTCGTTGTTCCATGTAGTCTACGATGATTTTCCACCCTCTTTGCCTGCATGCAGTAAATTCTTCGTTTCAAACTAATTGTTCATTCTGTTACAAGTGTTACTAACTATAATAGCACGTTTCACCCAAGAGAACAGTAAACTTTTTATAATTCCCTCCTTTTTAGAAAAAAAAGACAAACTGAAAATCAATTCCTTGCATTCTTCAATTAAATTGCATACAATTAAATTGTACAAAATACAAAAAAACACAGGAGTGAAGAAATGATGAAAAAAATGTATTCAACAAAGATGATCAACACTGGTGGCCGTTCAGGAGAAGTACACAGCCCTGATCATTCATTTGAACTAAATATCACTGCACCTGGCAAACGAGTAGAAAATGCAACGAATCCGGAACAACTTTTTGCAGCTGGCTTTAGCGCTTGTTTCAATAGTGCCCTTGAATTGGTGAAAAGCAGCAAAGGGATCGAAGGTGCTTCTACCGTGAGCGCACAAGTGACCTTATACGCAGAAAGTGAATCAAGTTTTGTCTTGGGTGTGGAGATCGAAGGCCAAATCGAAGGTTTGTCAACAGAAGAAACACAAGAATTGCTTGAGATCGCTCATACCGTATGTCCTTACTCAAAAGCTACAGCTGGCAACATTGAAGTGACGGTCAAAGCCGTTAGCGAGTAGACTTTCGTTGAAAAAACAGCTATGATAAGAGGCGGATGTTAGAAAAAGGGGTGAAAACATGAATGTCTTAGCGTTAGAAAACCAATTGTGTTTTCCTCTATACGCCGCTTCAAAAGAAATTATCAAACAGTACAAAGACTTACTAGATCCGTTGAATTTGACCTATACCCAATATTTAGTGATGTTGGTGTTATGGGAAGAAGAAGCGATCAGTGTCAAAGCATTGGGGAAGCAATTATGTCTCGATTCTGGCACACTGACACCGGTTTTAAAAAAGCTTGAGGCAAAAGGCTACCTCGCAAGAAATCGAAATCAAGACGATGAACGTTCCTTGCGGGTTACACTGACGGAATCCGGCAAAGCACTTCATAAGCAAGCGCTAGAGATTCCCTACAAAGTGACTGAATTCTTGCCCCTTGAACCGGAAGAACTGTCAGTCCTCCATGAATTGACGACAAAAATGGTTCAAAAATTTCAAGAACAAGAAAAATGATCCGCTGTTTTCACAGCGGATCGTTTTTTATCATCCAAACGAGTTTTATTTAAGAAGCTTTGGTTTTCAATTCACCGATCACATTTAGTAACTGAGTTAATTGTTCTGGGTCCTCAATTTTTTTGATGGCGATTTTCACTAATTCAAAAATTTGATCATCGGTTAGACCGGTCTGCAATATCTCTAATTCACTTACAGCTGGTTGAAAACGACGAGCCAAAACTGATCCACTCATTTTAATGCTCGCAATTTCTAGAACTCCTTGGTTAACTAATTTGCGAATCACGGACAATGATGTGTTACGATTCAAGTTGAAACGTTCACTAAATTCTGTACAGCATAATGGTTCATCTACAGCCCAAAAACAAACTAAGACTTCCCACTCTTTTTTTGAGAAACTTAAGTAATCCATAATTGCTCCTTTCCACGCCGATTAGGCTAGTTTCCATTTTCTAATTAAAACAATCGCAGCTTTTTCAATCAGCTGGCTATCCTCTTCCTCTTTCCGATTGTTTTTTCTTTCACTAAAAGGATTATATATCAATAATAATCTATTTTATTCATAATTTCAAAATATTTTTTATTTTAATGATAAATAACGCGTTTAATTATTCTTTTTCTTGATAAAAAAAAACGACTAGCTTACCTAGTCGTTTTCTTACTCTACTTGATACTCCTACGAAAAATAGTTATTGAACACTAAAGATCAAACTCTCATGCTCTTGTTCTTTCAAGGAATAGCCACAAAATTCTTTATTCAAATTCGGATAATCCCGTTCGATCATTTGGAGGATTTCTAGCTCCGTCAACAATTTGTCTTCTGACAATTGCAGAGAGTTCAACAAAACAAAACGAGAATCATAGCCTAAAATTTCCGGCATCAACTGCCAAAAGTTCGTGCTGTCAATTCGTTGGATCGTTTCCTCCATAGAAGCGATCAGTTTTTGGACATGATCATAGACTTTGGGATAATCAGTTTTTAATAGATCCAACAGCGCTTGGTCCAGCACTTTATCAAAATAAGCCTTTGTGTCGGTATAAATTATTGAAGAAATCACTTGTTTCATCAATCCTTTCATTCAAATGCCATATTCGACATCGTCAAGGATGGCTCCTTGTTCCTATATATAGCATACTATCGGTGATTTTCGTTCTCAAATTAAGGACAGAATTTAGAAAAAAAAGAGAAGCTGCTATTCTAACCCCTAATCTTACTCCACAATAGCAAAATTTTGCCAAACTGATAAGCAAAGCGAATCAGCACTTGTCGAAAATGAGAAAATTGTCAGATTCCCTTCTTTTTAATCTAGCGCGATCCCTCTTCAACAGGAACTGCAACTGCATTCGCTCAGTAATTATACACTCCTACGCTTCCCTAATGAATGTAGGGTTTGTCTCATTTTCACAAACGACTGACACAGCATAATTTCAGACAGAACCTTATACAACATGTATAATTAAATTATAGAAAGACATCAAAATAAAACGAAACGAGGAGTGGATCACAGATGAAGAGTCATTGTAAATGCGGAAAAAAATTGAGTGCCCATGAAAAAAGCTGTCCAGACTGCAAACACAAAAAACAGCAAACTTTAGAATCCTTGGAAAAATTCGTTAAATACGGCAGCTTCGCATTAGCCGGTCTGTCATTAGTTTTGAAAATTGCGAAAAGCCGCCAAAGCTAACTTTATCGCTTCAGTCAACAAAAAAAACGCCCAGATGGCGTTTTTTTTTGTTGCTATTCATCGATGATCGTACTTTCCAACCGCCAATTGATAGCGCCTGTATAAGTTCCGGGTGAAATTAGCTCCATTTTGGGAACAAAGCGAAAGTAACAATCGTATTCTTTAAGATCAACCGTTAAATTTGCTTCGCCTGTTGGTTGCTGTTGAAAAATCACTTGTTCCTCAGAGGTTATGGAAGCCATCAGCTGATTGGTCTCCGGATCATAGAGAACCAATTGGACTTCATCGGCCAGCAGTTGTTGCTCTTGCAAAAAATCCGTCATCTGACCATTTAATTGCCAAGTTCCCTCACTAGTATTCGTGATTGATAAAAGAGGTGGTTCTTCGTCATAAGAAAGTGCTAGATAAGCATAGCCATCGTCTCTGATGGAACGCGCCAGCTCATTTACCGTGACTACAGTTCCATTGATTGAGGTAGGCGCCTGGTGAAATTCCACGATCCCACGAAAGTCGATGCCATAAAAACGGGTCTCCGATCGATTCCCTTCCGTGTCGATCACATAAACCGCCAGATAATACGTCGTACCCGGTGCCAACGCATCGGTATCCAACATCAATGTATCCGTCAAAGGCTCGGTTATTGCACTTCGTTCAATGAGTGCCACCTCTGAAAAATCATCTTCAGTGATAGCCGTTTCTTCAGTAAAAAAATCCGTAGCGTACACTTTGGCTTGAGTCGAGTTTTGGTCCTCGATCGTAATTGGTAGATAACAATTACGCTTTTGTCGCACGATCTGTCGGTTTGCTTTTGCTTCTGTTAACGACACCAAACCTGTGGTCAAGCTCGGCGGAAAGTTTCCGGTCATTTGATAATAGTGGGTTTCTGGATCCCCCGAGGTCAAACTAGAGACAAAGGCATTCCCATTAAAAATCGTTTGGACAGGAATGATGGCATCCAAATTCTCATCGATCGGAGCTTCTGTGTAATTGACGGAAAAATGAACAATGTAGTCGTTTCCTTTGACCATGTCAGGTAGTGTCGTAATTAACTGCCCATTTTCAATGACAAAGGGTAAGGCGGTTCCGCCTTCCGGCAGACCATTGACCATAATTTCGCTGGCCTTACCGAAATAAACAGCTTCCGGTACGAGAGACAAGCCCTCCGGAAAAAGACTGGAAAGCGTGATGCCTGATTCTAAATCAGCTAAATCGCTGGTGTCCTTGTAGGAAAGATAGGTCGCATAGGTGATGGTTTTGCTATTGTCGACAGTGGCTGGCTGGGCAAGTGTCGTACCAGTATCCAACAATAGTTTGACCGGGTCTTTTTCAAAAACACCGGTTCGCATATCAATTTCTACTAGTCCTTCAACATCGACAAAGGCCACAGCTTTTTCTTGAACATAGCCACCGTTTGCACCTGTAAAACCAAAATAGACCGGTGCACTATTGGTCAGGTTCAAATTCGATTTGAAGGTGTCATCAACAGGTACTGTTACATCAACACCGAAATCTGGTACGGTGTAACGCAACGTTTGCGTTGGCTGATCAAAAACTACTGTAAAACTATGCCACACCCCATCGGAAATATCACTCACTGATACCGTATCACGATGATTTAAGACTTTGTCGATAATCAGCCAACCATCGGTGGTATATGCGTCATTTGAGCCGGGAAAATTCCATGCGATATGATGGCCGGAAGGAACATCGCGATCCATCATACCGTCCCCAGTCAAACCGGCATTATTATAGAACGTATCGAATTCAATCGCAAAACTTTGTGGGATCGCTCCCGTACTTAAAGGAGTTGTTCCTCCTGTATTTGACCAGACTCCAATCGTCGGTCCTGCTTGTTCTGCCAGTGCATTTAAGCCACTGCTTTGCATCACAAAAGCTATCCCATCGCTGTCCGTTGCTGTATTATCGATACAAAATGCCATTTCTAACCGAAAGGAGCGAGTAAAAGAAACCGGCTTATTGAACCAGACACCACCACTGGAGTTGGTGGTAGCTCCATCATTGACCTGAACATAATTGAAGCCCGGTTCTCCTTGTGGCGAACCCGCTTGGCCCACAGGAGTGATCAGAGAATCGTCAATCGCTAACGTAGGAAAATCTGGCGCAGATACCGCAGCAAGGACGATTTCTTGTTTCCCGCACAGCAGCAAAATGCTAAAAAAGAACACATAGCCCCATCGGATAATGCCAAACTTTTTCATCACTGTCCTCCGCTTTCTTCATTCTGATTCTTCTTTCACTGCCAGCCCATCATCTACTTCTGCTTTATTACGTCTCTTATAAAAAATGAACAAGAGAAGTAGGACAAGCAGGAAGAGAAGTATCCCTCCTGCATAGAGCCAGTACTGTTTTTGAAGATATGCTGCACCTAATGTTGTCTGGCGGTTGATAAGCTTGGCTTGCTTGCGATCAACCACCACCGAATCCTCAAATACCCACGTTCCTTTAGGCGCATTCAACTCGATCCGTAACATATAGGTCCCCGGTTCGAGAATGTTCTGATCAAAGGCACTAAACAGCTCCAAAACCGAATTCGGAGCTATTTGAAAATCCTCTGCAGAAAACCCACCGACCTTGTTGCCGCTGTCTTGCTCACGTATGATCGTTTTCACAGATATTTTGCCAAATGCTGTGGGCTGACTATTGCGGATACTGCTTTTGAGAGCAGCAGAACCATTTCTTTCCACCGCCTCAGAATTGATCAAAGACAATTGGGGATCAGGCATGGTTGCCACATTCTGACGCAAGCGGATCCCTTGCTGAATTTTATAGTTGGCTTGCAGATTTGTTTGCTGGCTTTCAGTTGTCTCTGACGGTTCTTCTTCAAAGGCAAACACACCAAGTATTTCTCCTGCAAATTCTTCACCTTTCATTGAAAGGGTAAAATGAACCTGATGACTTTCTCCAGGATCAAGTTTAATCGTCTGCCTTGGGTTCTCAATCAATTGACTAAACGAGGTTCCTTGGTTCTCTTCGGCGGTCTGTTCTGCTTGATACGCAATAATCCCAGTAGAGGCCGTATAACTATTTAGTGCTGTTGCTTTTATGGTCAATGCGTCTGAGCTTGTATTATGAAGGGCAACAGTCAAATCCTGTTTGGTCTCATCCGTTACCAGTAAGTCAAAGTAACTGACATCGCTAAGTTGATTTTGGGGAAGTTCTGGGGTTACTGTGAATCGCGTCGTTTGTGCATAACCGGTAACTTTTATAAAGCAAAACAGACTAATAAAAAAGCTGATGAGTACCAACCACTTGATTTGTTTTTTCATTGTCGCCCTTCCTTTGTTATTCTGCTTGATAAGTATTTGATAATGTCCAAGTAATCGTGCCACTATAAGCACCACTGTTGATGTTTTGTTTTGGAATCGTCAAGGTTGCACTTGTAAAATCAAAATCATTTATTGCCAGACCCGTCGTTCCATTAGCACTAGCAATCAGCGTAGGATCCGTTGCCCCTACCATCAATTCTGTTCCTGAGACGAGGGAGGCATCGCCGGAATCAATTGACCCATTGAGGGTGACTTTTGCATTTACAAGTTCATTGTTTGCAGCATTTGTCATTTTTGATAATTGAGCAGTCAACTGCCAGCCAGCTTCATTGGGTCCACGATAATCGGTAATTGACGTTGCCTCATTCGTTGCAGTGGTAAGCACTTGATCGCCTGTCGCAATATCTTTGATGCTTGTAGTACCAAAATCAAAATTCGTCACTTGATCTAACGATAAGATTCCTTGTTCGATGGTTATTGTTGCCTGGCTGGTCATTGAAGCAGTCGGATTCGCTTCCGCCGCAAATGCCCTAACAGGTGATAGTGCCAAACTGATACCGATTAAACCTAATACTCCCGCCTTTTTCTTCATTTTTATCTCTTCCTTCCTTTTTTGATGAGTAGTCGATGGATGAAAAAAGCACCGATAAAAAATAATAATTTAGTTTGTATTTTTTCATCTTATTCTCATCTATTATAAGTATAATCCATCATGGTTATCATACGGTTCACAGATTTAGCGTAAAAAAAACGCCAAAAAGGAGAATGCCTTATGTATCGAGAATTTATTTCTCCCGCAGAAGAAAAGAAATTAGCTATTTTCAAGTATGTGTGTAATTCGAATGGAGTAACACTCGTTAAACTCTCAGAAGCCCTAAAGATCCCATTAAAAAGCTTACAAAAGTACATCTATTTTTTAAACGAAGATTTGCAGCAACTTTCACCAACGTTACTTTTGAATAAAAACAATTACAATCAATATTTTGTGGATTGTGGTGAGGAAGAAGAGCAACCTTTTTATTCCAAGCTGATGTATCATTATTTGCTCAACTCCACACAATATCACTTTATCCATTCATTGATTGGCCGTAACCAAACAACCCTCACACAGCTATGCCTTGATTTACACATTAGTCAGTCTCATGTGTACCGCTTGATCAAGAAAGTCAATCAATTACTAGAAAAGTTTCAGATTGTTATCCGAACAGATCACCAAAATCGGATTGAATTAGCGGGCAAGGAACTTGATATCCGTATTTTTATTTATAGCTTTTTAACTCAAAGTGCCCCTGCTGAATTGTGGCTTTTGTCAAGTATCTCTCCAAAAGAGACCGCCAAGTTTACCGCCTATTTTGAAACTTCGGCTTTTGATCAACTAACAAAAAACAAATTAGCTGCATTTTGGCAAACCGTTGTCGGCCGCAGTATCAAAAGAAAATATCTGCCAATAATCCCTGATAAGTATTTGGAGATGATGGAATTCTACTGCTTTTTACCAGCAGATATTCTTGACTCACTCTTCTTAAGTGCTGAGTATGTTTCAGACAAAACGCGTCGATCAGAGTATCTGTACTTGAATTTCTTCCTCCATGTCTTTTTACCGGGGGTTGTTCCCCAAGAGAAAACACAAGCCATTATTCAAGCAATTAAGTACTCTAAAACGGATCTTGTCTGTTTTTTCACTACTATGATCGAAGATTGGCATACTACCTTTGCTCCTAATCAGGGAAAAGCCGAATTCGAAAAGCTTTTGAGCAGTTGCCTGCTAGTCTTCAACCTATCGATCATTATTGGGATCGATCTCTTGGAGGTTTGGCAGCTAGAACACGAAATGCTGACGGAAAACGCTCCAACAAATGACGAGACCTATGAGGCCATCAGCCAACTTTTACTGACCCACGTTGAAAACTACCCATTTGCCGACCTGGATAAAGACTATTTTAAACAGACACAATTGTCTTATCTGGCTCATCTCTTATATTTGGAAACACTGATGAACACGCCCCCTACCGTATCGATCTATATTCAAACGACGATCCAATACCGCACAAAGCAAATGATTGAGACGAGGATTCGTTCGATTTATGCTAAAGCTTCTGTGACTTTCGTCAAGCAAATGGAAGCCGCCGATTTATTGATCACGGATAATTATGAAGAAGTGATGTTCTCCGAAAAATTAGTCTTGCTGTCAAACCTGCAAGATGAACAAGAGTGGGCAGCGATTTTTGCAAAAATCAATCAACAAATGATGACAAAGATGTTTGCGAAACAAGAGAAGTAAGCTGCCGATTCCATTTACATCCGCAAAAAAAAGCCCGAGCACCTTTGCTCGAGCTTTTTTACTACTATTTTTAGTCCTGACAATATTAAGCGAAGAAGCTACCACCAGTTACACTGTACACTTGACCAGTTACATAACTTGCTTCATCAGAAGCTAAGAAAACGTAAACGGGTGCTAATTCCACCGGTTGACCGGCACGTTTCATCAATTCTTTTTGACCAAATTCTGGGATCGCAGATTGTGGTTGACCACCAGAAATTTGAAGTGGCGTCCAGATTGGACCAGGCGCAACAGTATTGACTCGAATGCCTTTTTCACTTAATTGCGCAGCTAACCCCTTACTAAAAGAAGTAATGGCACCTTTCGTGGCTGCATAGTCTAACAGATGGGCACTTGGTTCCGCACTTTGGATCGAAGTGGTGGTGATAATGCTTCCACCGGCTGGCAAATAATCCAATGCTTCTTGAACAGTCCAATAGATGGAGATGATATTTGTTGTAAAGGTGTCTTGAATTTGTTGCGTAGTCAACTCTTTGATGTCCTTCACCGCTTGTTGCATCCCAGCATTTAGAACTAACGTGTCTAAACCGCCTAATTCTTTGGCTGCTTCATGAACCAATTGACGAGCGAAGGTCTCATCTTTTAATTCTCCTGGGATCAAGACTGCTTTGCGTCCAGCTTTCTCGATGACTGCTTTAACTTCTTGCGCGTCTTCTTCTTCAAAAGGAAGATAGTTGATTGCCACATCGGCGCCTTCTTTGGCAAAAGCGATGGCTGCAGCTCGACCAATACCAGAATCACCACCGGTCACTAATGCTTTGCGTCCAGTTAATTTGCCTGAACCAGCGTAGCTTTCTTCCCCGCAATCAGGTACTGGCTGCATCTTCCCTTGAATCGCCGGTGCTTCTTGCACCTGTTTTTCAAATTTGCCATCATAATACTTCGTTAACGGATTGTTGATTTTTTCTGACATGCTCGTTTCCTCCTTGATTATTTCTACTTCAATTTGCCATATTTTCTTATGACCTTACTTAAAAGTGTAAAGGAAGATGGAGGGAATGAGAAACGAAACGCTCAGTAGAACAAATGAAGCCCAGAGGAAAAGGAGCTTTATTCATGCTGGAAATCACCCTAGATCACAATCGAAAACGTCACCATCGATGATCCATTCTTTTAGGAAATGACTCATCAATGGTGACGTTTAAAAATGTCTATTTTACCAAAAGTGCGCGAAGTGCCTGACGAAACGCCTCCATCTCCTCGGCGGTCTGTAGAAAAACATCGGGATGACTGTGGTGGCTGTCGCTCATCCAGTGTTTGGTGTCTGTAACTTTAAGAAAATCTGCTACTAAGGCGTCCGTTTGCTGCGGTTGAGTAGCTTGGGCGGTCTTCAAGAGATAGAAATCTTCAATTCCCCGCTGTAGTTGTTTATACCGTAAGGACAACAACAAATGTCCATGATTGCCAGGATAAATGAAACATAGATCGCCGATGGGTAGTGAGCTCGTATTGTAGCGGATATCAGTTCGGGCATTTTGCGGCCAGCAATTGTAAGCCCACCGCAAGAAGCCGTCTGTTTTAAACTGATAGGCCAAGATTCCTTGCAGTCGCGTCTCTAATAAAGGACTGTGCAAAAAAGTGTTGGGTTTGTCTGGGTAATTGCAAATATAGTACTGAGTCCGACCCGGATGACTTTGCGTCAGTGTTTCGTAATGGTTGCAGGTACAGTAATAGGAAGTCACGGGATGATCGATCACTGGCAGCAACTCAAACAAAACGTCTTCTTTATCAAACGCTGCTTTGATCTGGATCGTCTCATCAATGTCTTTTAGGACAGCCAAAGAAGCTCGGAAACTGTCGATTTGATGTTTCTTCGGTTCGTCAGAAACGATCCGAACCTTCTCCCACAGATTCTTCTCTTTAAAATAAACAAATACTTGACGTAGATATTCCTGCAAATCAGCTTTTTGATTGAGAAAGCCAAAGGTGCCTTTTCCCTCATCGTAAAAGCGAATCACCAATTTTTCTGGATGGTCCAAGTCGACCAGTGGGAAAAACGGCGGTTCCCAGACACCGAGTAAGCCAAATACATCGATTTCTTCAGAGATACCCGCTTCAAAAAAACATTCGAGGTAACGAGTAAGGATAGTAAAATCACAATGCAGCTGTCCGCCTTGAGTCTTTTTAACTTTGACCATCGAGTATTCATATAAATTGGCCGGATAGTCTTTGACGATATAGTTGAACCAACCCTTCCAAGGGATTTCTCCAGCAATCACCGTGATTGCTTTTTGTCCGATCGCCGCTAAGCTTTGCGCCATTTCTTTGATCAAGTCGAAGTGGGCATCACTCCATAAAGGAACGTCAAAGGTGCGAGCCAAATTGCTGGGCTGCTGCCACATATTCAAGTGGAACGTCTCTAAATATTCTTTTGGAAAAGTAAAAGCGTCCACTTCGATCGTTAGGCTCTTTTCTAACAAGCACTCCTCTTGGCTAGTCAAGTGTGTCCGATAGACCTTGATTTTCACGGGATAAGCTTGCGGTTTGATCGTTTCATCGATCTGCCACTCCAAATAAAGCGGTGCATAGCGATCACCAGGATAGGTTTTGGCTGTTTGCTCAAGCAATTTATCGGCGTACGCCAGTTCATGCTGTCCGACATAATAATCGATGAATTGCGCTTTGACCGGCAATTCGCTGATGATTTCAATGCGGATCATTGGAATCTCAATTTCATCGGGAATCGAAAATTCTTCCCCTATGATGTAATGATTCCGTTTGCCATCGTGTAGCAACAGCTGACAAGTAGCGTGGCTGTTGCGAACAGCTGATAGCGTGGTAATGGGTTGCGGCTCCCGGGTTAGCAACGCCGTTGATGCCTTATAACTTTCATGTACAAGGATTGCCTTCATGCTTCTTCTTCCTTTCTAGGATCAGTCAGCCGTGCAACAAGGGCTTGATAGGAAACTTGCTCAAATGCTTCCGGCATGATCGCTAATAACTGCTGCAGGCTGATATTCTTTACGATTTTTAAACGACTTTTGTCTGCCCATGATGGAAAAGCCTGCAACAGCAAGCGTTTGTTTTCCCCAGATTCAAGCAACGCTCGAATTGGCCACTGCCCTAAATCAGGAAACAAAGCTGGCTGGGCAGCTTTATCTGCCCAGTTCAACTCTAGCCATTCGACGCATTCATCAAACCAACGGGCAAAGCGTGGATCGACCATTTCTTTGCGATTACCGAAGCGTTCGGTCGCCAAAGAAAGACCGTGACGTCCTTTTTGGAAAATATGACTTTCAAAGGGAACCTCATGCTCTTCTAGGGCTTGCAGATACGCCAATGAATTTTCTATAGGAACGACATTGTCTTCAAAGGTTGAAAATAAAAAGGTGGGTGGCGTATCTTTTGTGACACATTTCTCTAATGAAGGGGCATCGATCTTCATCACAGCAGCAAATGAAGACACTATCGCTGGGTAGCCTAACATACATAAGCTCGGTTTCATTGGGGAGAGTGTCGATAACGCCGCTGCCAAATGACCGCCAGCAGAAAAGCCGATCACAGCGATTTTTTCGCTATCGATTCCCCATTCACTGGTTAGTTCTTGGATTTTGGCAATCGCTTTTTCGGCATCTTCTAAGGAATGGCTGAAACTGCGATGTGTCCCCACATGATAGCGCAAGACTCCTGAGTGAAAGCCTTGGGCAGCAAAATTTAAAGCAATCGGCTCGGCTTCCCGCTCACTGCAAAAGGAGTAGCCGCCGCCAGGAATCACCAAGACAAACGGACGATCACCCACCCGATCATACTGGGCTTTTTCCTCATGCAGATACACTGTCAGACCGGCTTGCGCTTCTGAATCAAATAGATATTCCTGAATAAACACCGCTTACTCTCCTAACCCATTTTTATCGATGACGTTTTGATACCAATAAAAACTATCTTTCTTGTATCGTGCCAAGTCCAACAGCTGTTCGTCCGTACGATTGACATAGATAAACCCGTAACGTTTAGCGCTGCCTTCGTGAGTACTGACGAGATCAATGGCACTCCACGGGCAATAGCCGATCACATCGACACCATCTTCGATTGCCAATGCCAGCTGCTTTATGTGCTGCTGCAAGTAGTCGATGCGATAATCATCGTGGATTTTTCCATCAGTTGTCAAAACATCCTTGGCACCGATCCCGTTTTCCGTGATCAAGAGCGGTAGACGATAACGGGAATAGATTTCGTTCAACGTAAAGCGAAAGCCCTCTGGATCAATCGGCCAGCCGAATTCAGTCATTGGCAAATGAGTATTTTCTACTGCTTGGAAAAAGCCTGGAATCCCGAAACCAGACTGTTGATCGAGTTTCGTTTCTTTTTGAAAATAGCTGCTGACGGTCATCGTATTATAATAATTCAATGCGATGTAATCACAGGTACCCGCTGCCAAAATCTTTCGATCTGCTTCAGTTACTGTCGGTGCTGCGCCAATCTTCTCTAATAAATGCCATGCGTTGTGATTGTACGTGCCGAAAACAGCCGCATCTAGGAATAACCAATTTCTCAGCGCACTCATATATAGAGCTGCCAGCTGATCTGCTGGTTTCTCAGAAGCTGGATAAACGCTGGCGATATTCGGTGCTGGGCCAATCTTGCCGCTAAAATTGCCTGCATGAAATTGCTGGGTGACCAATGCTTGTGCCACCAGCATATGATGATTTTCTTGAAATTTTTCTTTCATGGATTTTTGACTCGTACCAATGACCGAACCAGCAAGTGCCATCACATTTTGCTCGTTGATGGTTTGCCATAGCGGGACTTGTTGCCCAAAGTTTTCGAACAGTACTTGGCAGTAATCAGCAAATGCTTGGATCGTTGCTCGGTTTTCCCAACCACCTTCTTCGGCAATGGCAACGGGCAGATCAAAATGAAAGACTGTTACGATTGGTTGGATCTCATTTTCAAGTAAAAGGTCGATCAACTTCTGATAAAACGCCAATCCTGCTGGGTTGACTTTACCATCGGGCATGACTCGGCTCCATGAGATGGAAAAACGATAGGCTTTTAACCCTAATTCTTTAAACAATTTCACATCTTCTTCATATCGGTGATAGTGATCTGATGCTACTTTAAAATCAGTAGTCCCTTGCGGAATCTCTTTGATGTCTTGCACTGAGGGACCCTTGCCGTCTTCTGCCCATGCGCCCTCTACTTGATAAGCACTAGTGGATGCTCCCCACAAAAATGCTTCTGGAAAATTACTCATTCCAAGGTTCCTCCTTAACTGCACCGATCAAATTGGCATCCGCTTGAAAATAAGCGGCTTGGATCGCAACTGGTTGCAGTGTTTTTTCAATGATTGGTGCCGTTTTAAAAATTCCTTGATAGCTGGTGGTTATGGCATCGATCACACGCGGCTGACGACTGATACCGCCACCGATAACGATTTTCTCCAGTCCCAATAGACACTGAAGATCAAAACATAAGACGGCGACTTCTTGGGTATAGGTCGAAAGCAATGCCTCTGCTTCAGGGTCGCTGGTTTTTTCAAGCGTTTCGAAAACCAGCGGGCCATCAACTGTTACCTTCAAACAAGCAGCCAAACGCTCAATCAAGCGGACGGCGGAAAGACCGACTCCAACGAAGGAATTTCTGTCCATGATTTGCCGATCACGGATCATGAAACTGACCTCCCCTGCTTGACCGCGATTTCCACGATAGAGTTTTCCATCAAGGCAAATTCCGACACCAACACCCGTTCCTAAAATAATCGCCGCCCCATTTTGAATGCCTTGCAGATTTCCAGCTTTCATTTCTCCTAACACTGCGGCCTTTGCGTCATTTTCGACCGTAATGGTTGTCACCTTTTCTTCACTTAACTGGCAGAGCAAATCGGGTAAGTTCACCCCATCGAGGTACGGCAGGGCGCCGCCAAAGAAGACCGTCCCTGTTTCATCGACGGAACCAGGAACTGCGATAGCTACTTTGGTGAAAGAATCTTGACGAGCATAGGTCTGGAGGATCATTTTGATGGTTTCATTAAATGCCTTCAGTGTTGTCGGGGTGGGAAAACACTGTCTTTCATTGACCTCGTTGTTTTTGACCCATCCCGTTTTGATGTGCGTCCCGCCGATATCAATTCCTAAATAAACCAATTGTGCCACTTCCTTTGTTTACGCTTGTACTTCTTCGGTGATTTTTTCTGTCATTCCTGTTGCTTCACTTGCTTGCTTTTTTTCAGCAGCCAGTTCTAATTCATACTCTTTCTTGTCGGCAATTTTTAAGAATGGATACCACATAACAATCCCAATCAGCATACAGATGACCATCAAGATCGTGTAATTGAGCCCTCCTGAAAACGGCATTTTGATGAAGGTCGGTGTCGTCCACGGCAACAAGCTCATAGTAGGATTCAAGCTAATAGGTAAAATCGTTGTCGCCAATCCCCAGGTCACGAACCCAGCAATCAGTTGTGTGAATACCTGTGGGATAAAGAACAAGGGATTCAAAATAATCGGCATCCCAAACATGATCGGTTCCGTGATGTTAAAGATTGATGGGATAAATGACAACTTTCCTAGTTGTTTCATTTTTGCCGATTTGCTGCGGATCATAAAGAAGGTGACAAAGCCCATGAAGCCGGCAGCATACATCCCCATGTAGATCACAGAAGGAATCAGATAAGGCAACTCTTGTCCTTGTTGGTAGGCGGCAATATTTGAAACGACCATGGTCATGCTAATCGCCCCAAGCGGCCCTTGTAAGACTGCGTTATGGATCCCAAAGAACCATAAGACGGCTAATAATTCCATAATGATGATGATGGATAATGGGCTAGCAACCAATGAATTTAACGGTGCATTAATTACATCAATAAAGAATTGGAAAATCGAGCCTGATGAAGTAAACCCAAACAAGACGCGTATGACAAAAACGACGACAAAAATAATCGTGACCACAAACACTGGTGCTAAGGATTGGGTTACCATTGGGGGAACACTATCCGGTAACTTGATCATGATATTTTTTCTTGATAAGAAAGCATAGAAACGTGTCACCAATAAAGCCGTCAGCATGCCGATAAACAATCCTTGTCCGCCTAGAAAATCAAGCTTCAAAGCTCCGATCGTTTGTTCCACTGCTTGGCCATCTTGCATGACAGTCGTTGCCACCGTTTGTGGCATCAACATGATGAAACTAGCTAATGAAATAATCGCCGAGTTGCGTTCGTTGCTTCCCAACTGTTTTGCGTAAGAATACGCTAAACTGTATACGACATACAATGCAAAGACGCCAGTTGCTCCGTTGGTGATCGCTTCAACATGTTGGAAGATGCCAATTTTCGTCAAATAGTCCGTCCAACCGGGAATCGGAAAGTTACCCACGATTGTGATAAAGGCGATCCCTAAAGTGATGGGACTTGTTCGAATGAACCCTTCCATCAAAGCCGCCAAGACTTTGTTTTGCTGCAATTTTTGTGACATTGGTAATAGTTTGCTACTTAAAAATGCTTCTAATTTTTCCATTTTCTCTCACTCCTTTAATTTATATGGTTACGGTAAGCAACGTTTCTTTTTGATCGATCCGCATCAGGAATCGATAGGTACCATTAGATAAGTGTTTTGTCCCTTGATTGTCATAAAATCCGAGTACTGATATCGGCAACGACAATCTTTTCTCTTTGTCTTCTTGGGGTGCCAATAAGACGAGGTCACTCGCAATCAATTGTCGACTTGGACGAACCATCGATGCAGGACGCTGCAATAGATAAATCTGAACGACGGTTTCTCCAGCTACATCCGCTTGATTTTTGATGCGATAGTCCAGTTGGATCGTTTCACTAAGGACCGCACTCCCTAGCCATTCACCAGTAAACGTACCATAACTGAGACCTGTCCCGAATGCGAATAAGGGTTCATTTGATTCATCGCGGTATTTTGACAAAAAGCGATCAGAATGCTCACTAGCTGTCAAAGGTCTCCCCGTTGGCAGCTGGGCACTGTATATTGGAATCTGCCCTTCACTGCGAGGAAAGGTCATGGACAGTTTTGCCGTCGGAGAAGCCTGACCACTCAGCAGATTGGCAATTCCGATCCCACCCATCGTTCCCGGATACCAAACTAGCAGTAGGCTGTCAAACAGCGGCTCCACTTGGGTCAAGACGAGAGGCCTGCCAGTGTAAAGCACGCCGATCAATGGCTTACCAGTCTTCTTCAACGCTTGGATCAAGCGAATTTGTTTCAGCGGCAGCTGCAAATGAGCTTTTGATGCACCTTCGCCGCTCTCCATAAATTGTTCTCCAAAAGTCAAGACGATGACCTCTGCTGCCTCAGCCGCTTTGACGGCTTCCACAAGCAGCTGATCTTCTGGTTCGATTGGTCCATTCAGCTGCTCGATGCCGGCTTTTAAAGGACCGAATTGCTCATAAGAATCAAACAAATTGTATCCGCGGGCAAAGATCAGGTTCTCAGCTGCGAAATGTTGCAACAACCCGGTTTTTAAAGGAATCGTGTCTTGTGGCTTGCCACTGACGGATGCCCAAAATCCTAAGGTCAACCGGCTTTCTCCATAAGGACCGATCACAGCGACGGTCTGGTCTTTTTTCAAAGGTAAGCTACCATCATTTTTTAACAACACACAGCTTTTTTCTACTAGCTTAACGGCTAGCTCTTTGGCTTCATCCGATAGAACCTCTCCAGTGTGTTGCGTTCTCAACCCTCGATAAGGATTTTCAAACAGTCCTAGTTGATTTTTTAATACCAGAATACGCCAAACTGCTTCATCTAATAAAGCCGCAAGTTCAGGTTGCTTGATCAGTTCTGGTAAGTGAGTTGCATAGACCGAAGTCATCATATCAAAATCGACGCCTGCTTCCAAACCTTTTTGGGCGGCTTCTCGTTCATCTTTGGCAAACCCATGAGGGACCAATTCCTTGATGGCTGCATGATCGGAGACCAGTACCCCATCAAAACCGAAACGTTCGCGTAAAATCTCTCGGTTCAGCCAGCGACTGCCAGTTGCGGGCTCACCATTCAGTACATTGAAGGCCGTCATCACCAGCAATGCTTGAGCTTCGATTGCTGCCTGATACGGTTGCAAGTATTCATTGAATAAGCGCTGATTGGACATATCGACTGTATTGTATTCTCTACCCGCTTCTGGTGCACCATAGCCAGCAAAATGTTTGATGCAGGCAGCTACGTGATTTTCTGCCAGTCCATGGGTGAGATCGCCTTGATAGCCCGTCACGACACTTTGGGCAAAACGCTTTGCCGTATACACATCCTCTCCTGGCGACTCCATTACTCTGCCCCAACGAGGATCCCGAACAAGATCCAGCATGGGTGAAAAAATAACATGAAGACCATTTTGGTAACATTCTTTGGCGGTCATCTCAGCGGCTTGCTCAATCAAATCAAAATCGTAGGAACCTGCTTGGGCAAGCGGAATTGGAAAGATTGTCCGAAACCCATAAATGACGTCGGACATAAACAACATAGGAATCTTAAGTCGACTGTGTTCTAACGTTTCCCTCTGTAACTGAATCAATTTTTGGTAATCGTTCACATTATAAATCGAACCAATCTCGTGAATGTTCAAATTGGGGGGAAGCCCCAAATCTTGCATCGGGCCAGTAGTCATCACCTCATTTTCGATGACCAGACTCCCATTTAGTTGAATCGTCTGGGCGATTTTTTCTTCAGGAGTTAGTTGCTGAAACAGCTCTTTCAATTTTTCACTATCCATGTTTGATCCTTTCTGTAACCGTTTTATTTAACTGAATTATAGAAGGAAAGAAATCTTATATATACTAAAAAACTAGTATTTATAGCAATATATTTATTGAATACGAAAAAAATTGCGTTATACTAAAAGAAAAATACGACTAAACTTTGAGGTGTTTCCATGAATAAAACAACGCTGACCACCGCAATGGATCTGCTTTATCGCAAATACTTGATTCCCATGATCCTCTTGGACCAAGACGGGACTCCTTTATATCCCTCACTGACCTTAACATCCAACAATCCCCTCAAACACTATTTGGAAGAAACGAATGGCCCAGTTGCCAATCTCTATCATTTTGGAAAATATATGCTGGGGTGTTTTGCGTTTCATCTAGCTGGAAGAACCTGTTATATGGTCATCGGTCCCTGTGGCGTGATCGGCACACCCGAGACGTCTTACACGTTTCTTGAACATGAATACCACTATAATGTGCATTACTCCAAAGAAGATACATACTCCTTTGAAGAATACATCCAGCTGCTTTATACGCTGTTTGTGGAGCGGCCACTGGAAAAAGACCAAATCCATTGGCATTACCAAAATGATCCCCACGACCGATCAATGCAAACGGATCTGAGTCTGGAAACCAATCTTTATGAACGTCGTGTGCATGAAGCTACCTTTGATTCCTATCATTTTGAATTGCGTTATCTTGATTACATCAAGCGAAACGAGCCTGAAAAAGTGGTTTGGGTATTTAACAAAATGAAAGAGACTTATAGTGTTTCTCTCTCCCCTTATGAACTAGAAGGCTTGAAGCTGAAGTTCTCAGCCTTTGTCGCTGTCGTGACCCGCATGAGCATTGATGAAGGCGTACCAGTCAACCAAGCATTCGGTTTATCCGACTCTTTGATTCAAGGACTAGTTTATATTCATTCTGCCGAAGAATGCCTCCGCTATATCAAAGAAGCAACTTATCGTTTTATGGAACTTTTGCATAGCTATCCATTGGCAAAAAAATCACTATTGGTCAAAACGATCGTTAATTATATTGATAGCCATCTCTATGAAAAAGTGACCATTGATGACCTCGCTGCCATTACTGAAAAACATAAGACGCATCTATGCAATCAGTTCAAAAAAGAAATGAACAAAACGATCCACAATTACATTCAGGAACGAAAAATCAGTGAAGCCAAACATCTATTGCTGTTCACCGATTATTCCTACGAGAAAATCAGCACCCAGTTGGCATTTGCGAATCAAAGCCATTTTATCCGTAATTTCAAGGCCGTTACTGGGCAAACACCAAAAGAATTTAAAGAAAAACATTACGCTCACGCTTTAAGTTAAAACACGTTTTTCTTCACTACGCCTCATCAGCAAGGGTTATTATTTTTAATAACAAATGTTGTAAGCTATCCTTTTACTCAAATCAATTTGAATGAGGAGAGATAAAATGATCCAACTTGCTCGCTTGATCTTTTGGGTACCAGTCATCTTTTTTTCGTTAGGATTGATCATCGTAACGAAACGATTGCCGCGTTTCACATGGGTTTCCTTATCCATCACGGTTTCTTTAGTGATCTTTGTTTGTAAGATTTTAGAGTATTCCTATGAGATGGCTGATGCACTGTTAATCTTTTATTTCCTAGGATTTTTGCTTTCCGCTAGTCTCCTCGGCTATATTTTTTACTTACGAACTAGAAAACGTTGACTGATAGTTGCTGACTACACACTTACACAGGTCGTGCATTCAGCAACTAAGCACACGTAGCTCCATCAAATATGCGGTTTCTTCCAATAGTTCCAACCACCAGCATCCCCTGAAAAGGGGTTTTTTATTGAGGGCTCTGATTCTATCCTCAAGCATACTCCGTTACTCTGTTAGATTTTGAACTTAAGTTCAATGACATGCCAATCGTTTGTCTATCCCCTTCTTTCAAACGATCACTACTCCCATAAGCAGCTTGCCTCCTTGATAGATTAAATATATAATTAAATTGTAATTTAAAACACATAACAAAAAACGCCAACACTCTTGAAAGGAGCGTGCTCTATGAATTGGCTCACCTTTATTATCCAACCACTGACCCTGTTGTTTTTTCTTACAGTATTCTCTCTTGTCTATTTGATGCCCGAATCCCTTGTGCCTAAATTAAAAATGAAAAAATGGGCGTTGACTGTTTCATTGATCTTTCTAGCATGGCAGCTGCTAACCCCCTTTCTCTTCTTTTTTTACTGAGCACAACAAAAAAGCGGCTCTCTTTGGTGAGAGCCGCTTTGGTTTATTTTAATCCTGTAACAAACTACCGCCATTGGTAGCAATGACTTCTTTGTACCAGTAGAAACTATCTTTACGGGAACGGTCAAAGCTACCGTTTCCTTCATCATCCGCGTCTACATAGACAAAGCCGTAACGTTTCGACATTTCTGACGTTGAAGCCGAAACTAAGTCGGTACAACCCCAAGGCGTATAGCCCATCAATTCCACACCATCTTCGATCGCTTCATACATTTGTTCGATATGGGCCTTCAAATAATCGATGCGATAGCTGTCATGGATTGAACCATCTTCTTCCACCGTATCCAAGGCACCTAAGCCGTTTTCAACGATAAACAACGGTACTTGATAGCGGTCGTACAAGTTATTCAAAGTCACACGCAAGCCGATTGGATCGATTTGCCACCCCCAGTCAGAGGCTTCCAAGTAAGGGTTTGATTCGCCTAAAGAAAAGTTGCCAGCAGTTGCTTCGCCACCTTCTTCAGGATTGTGGCGAGCAATAGAACTCATGTAGTAAGAAAAGGACATGAAGTCAACAGGGTATTGCGCAAGAATATCTAAATCGCCGTCTTCGAAGGTCACTTCGATGTCATTTTCTTTAAAGAAGCGCTTCGTATATGCTGGATATTTCCCACGAACTTGGACATCAGAGAAGAAGAGATTCTCGTGATCACGCTTGATTTCTTCCATCACATCTGCTGGATTTGGTGTTGCTGGGTAGGCTTGCATTCGTGCCAACATCATTCCTACTTTGATGTCAGGATTGATCTCGTGGGCAAATTTTGTTGCTAAACTAGAAGCCACAAATTGATGATGCACAGCTTGATACATGTCAGAAAGGTTTTGCGTGCCATCTTCGGATAATAAGGCACCGCCAACATAGCCAGAGATCCCCATGATATTGATTTCATTGAAGGTCAACCAGTATTTGACTTTGTCTTTGTAACGGGTCAAGACGGTTTCTGCGTATTTAACAAACAAATCGATTACTTGACGATTTTTCCAGCCGCCATAGTTTAACGCGATCCCAATAGGTGTTTCGTAGTGAGAGAGGGTCACTAAGGGTTCGATCCCGTATTTTGCACACTCATCAAACACATTGTCATAAAATTGCAAGCCTTCTTCATTTGGCTGAGCATCGTCACCATTTGGAAAAATTCTTGACCAAGCGATGGATAGACGGAAGGTTTTGAAGCCCATCTCTGCATACAAGGCGATATCTTCTTTGTAGCGATGGTAAAAATCTGACCCCAAACGTTTTGGATACAAGCCTTCTTTGTCATTTAAGGCAAACAAAACTTTTTCCCGTGTCATTGGTGCAGCAAATTCTGCCATGTTTTTGCGGTCTTCTGGTTTGACAGCGATCGCTGTATCAGATGTCGCTGGACCACGTCCGCCTTCGTTCCATGCTCCTTCAAATTGGTTGGCTGCAGTGGCGCCGCCCCATAAAAAGCCTTTTGGAAATTGTTTTTCTGTCATGATTAGCCTACTTTCTTTTTCTTTAATGATCGACACAGCAGATCGGCAAGAAAGCATTCTTACTGATCCTGCGACGTGCCGTTAAATGCATTTATTTTACGACTTCGATCAAATTGTCCTGCGCTGTTACTTCTTTTGACTGTGTCGTTTGGATGTCACTGTAGTCGTTAGAGTTCGTGACGATGACTGGTGTCAGTAAGGAATAGCCTTCCGCACGAATCGCCTCTGTATCAAAAGAAATCAATTTTTGACCAGCTTTGACTTTGTCTCCTTGGTTGATGTAGGCAGTAAAGTGATTGCCTTCAAGTTCTACCGTATTCATACCGATGTGGATCAATAGTTCTGTTCCATCTTCTGTCACTAAACCGATGGCATGTTTTGTTGGAAACAAGATTTTGACTTCTGCATCTGCTGGCGCAGTGATTTCACCGATCGCTGGTTCAACTGCGATCCCTTTTCCCATAGCACCTGAAGAAAAGACTTTGTCTTCCACATCTGCTAAAGCAACCACTTGACCGGTTACTGGGCTTTTGACAGTTTCATCTTTGACGCTGGCAGAAACAGTTTTTGCTTCTGGCGCTGGCGCTGCTGGTGTTGCTTGACCGTCGACTGGTGAATCAACAGTTGTATACAATGTTGGTACTTTCAACAACATCATGATGATAAATGACGCTACGATCGCAATCACTGTACCGATCGCCAAGTGGATCACACTATGGAAGCTGCCTGTTGCTGGATCAATATATGCAGGATACAAGAAGATCCCCATACCACCCATTGCATAACCAGTGACGTTAAAGATTGACAAGTAGATACCGACGAAACCTGAAACTAAACAAGAAACGATAAATGGTGTTTTCATTGGCAACGTGTACCCGTAGATCGCAGGTTCAGTCACACCGAAGATCGATGAGATCAATGCTGGCATTGCGCCTTGTTTGACTTTTGGTTCTTTCGTTTTCAACCAAATCGCTGCTAACACACCCGTTTGCGTGAAACATGGTAGCACTGCTGCGGTCAAAATAATCGAAGAGCCGTTTTGCGCCATATCCATGATCGCCAATGGCACAAGACCCCAGTGAAGACCAAACATAACTAATACTTGCCATAATGCCCCTAAAGCAAAGCCGTAAATAATTGGGCTGAAATCGTACACTGCTTGGAAAGCAACACCGATCCAGCTAGAGGCTGTATTTGCGACTGGACCGACCACAAAGAAGGTCAACGGCACAGTGATCAAAATCGTTACAAACGGAACCACAAACATTTTGACTACGTCAGGTGTGACTTTGCGCATAAACTGTTCAATTTTTGAAGCGACAAAAATCGCTAAAATAATTGGCAATACGCTGTTGAAGTAGCCGCCTGCTGGCAAGGTCAAGGTTAGACCGAAGACTTTGCTCGCTTCAGTCACGCTTTCTGCTAAGCCAGGATAGACCATCGCACCTGCGATCGCTAATGCTGTATAGGTGTTCATCTTGAATTTCTTCGCTGCAGTGACGGCTAAGATCATTGGTAAGTATTGGAACAAACCATCGCCTAAAGTATTCATTACTACATAGATACCATTGGTCGCTTCCATCCCAGTTGCTGCCAGCAACGCCGTGATCCCTTTTAAGATACCGGCTGCCGCTAATGGGCCTAAGAACGGTTGGAACAGGCTTGAGATAACATCGATAAAGCGGTCAAACAAGCTGCCTTTTTGCCCGTCGCCTTCATCGATATCAAGACTGCCACCATCGGCTAATCCGCCGACTTTCAACACTTCATCATAAACATCTGGCACATGATTGCCGATAACGACTTGGTATTGTCCGCCTGCTTTGACGACGGTCACGACACCGTCACGTTTTTGCAAATAATCAGTGTCCGCTTTGCTTTCGTCTTTTAAGTGGAATCGTAAGCGAGTCACACAGTGTTTTACAGATGAGACATTTTCTTTGCCACCAACGTGGGCCAAAATGTCTTGCGCTAATTCAGTATATTTTGCCATTTTGATTGCTCCTTTTTTATTGGTCATTTAATAAAAATAAAAAGACCAGCCATTTCTACAATAAACAAGCAGGAGTATCACCCATAAAAAACGAGACGGGTCTCCTCAACGAGTATTGTAAGAAAGTGCAGGTCTTGCCAGCCGAACTGTAACGAATCCATTTCCATTCTTAAGTCAATTTTGAGTGAGCGGCTAAGTTGCCGATATGCAGAATCAAATACATCAATTCCATATCGTTGACATGCCAGCCCTTTTGTTCAAATAAGTATTCTTTGATCGAATCTGCGGTTTCTTTTTCATTCGGATAGCTGCTGAAGGCCAAGGCAATCATCGGATTAGCCAATACTGGCTCTTCTTTTTCTTGACTTTGTCGAATTAAATAATAGCGAATGTGGGTCACAAACCGTTGGAAGTAGGAAGAATTCTCATCGTACTCGATGTTCATGCTATACTTAACGATCCGTAAAATATTGTTGGTCAACTCGGTGTGCTCATAGGCACTTTGATTGGCGCTTTTTTCAATTTGCGCATTGACGAAATGCAAGGTAATAAAAGCAGCTTCTTCTTGTGAAAAATCTGAGTACAGCTCTTTGCGGATCAACTCCACCGCTTGAAGACTGACCGCATATTCTTTGGCGTAAATCTTCTTGATTTCCCAGTGCATGGGATTGGTCAAAACAATGTCTTGCTTTTGACGACTGATGGCAAACAAGATATGATCCATCAGTGTGAAATAAACATTTGGATTGAAATCGGTTCCAACACTTTCCCGAAAAAGACGCACGATTTCATAAATCACGGCCATTTGTTTTTCATCAGCCTTCGTCATGACTTTCGACATATGTTCCACTGTCAAGTCATCTTCTGGGTAGTATTTTTTTTCGATTCGCTCAGCCGGAATCAGGTCACCCGGTTTCGTTTGAAAGCCGATCCCTTTTCCCATTAGGATCACTTCAACTTCATCTTCTTTTGAAAGTACAACATTGTTGTTGATCCTCTTGATAATCTTCACGAACGATCCTCCTTGATCAGCATAGCCCGCTCAATACCATACATGGCTTGTCTTCTATGCAGAAGGTCTTTTATTTTTTTCTCTGAATTGCCACTAAGTGATAAGAATACTAACTGTACCATACAATGATGCAAAAAATATTCAAACCTAGCTGGCAGTTCATTGGCGCTCCTCTTCTCCCCTCCTTCGATGATCAATGACTGGATCTCACCTTGGAACCGGTTCTTTTTTAGCGAATAGAAATTATTGAGCAAAAAAAGAAGACCAAAGCAAAAAAGTGTACAACCCAAGAAAATTTTGGGTAATCAACGCACTTTTTTCCTCTGGTCTTGCCTGCCGAACAGTAACGAATCCAGTAATGAGAACACTCTCGTGTTCCGTTGAGATAATAGTACTCATTCTGAGAAAAAATGTCAACACTTTTTTTGCAAACGTTTTTCTTTTTTTGTTTTTGACTTTTTTTCACTATCTTTCTCACTGAATTTCTTGTCTAGCTTTGGTCTTTTAGTTCACTTGAAATAAACGGTTTACTGTATAGCACAATTAGATCACAAAAAAACCGTAATCTTCGTGCATTACGGTCATAGCTGGAAGTATGATGCTTGAAAGACGATCAATCACAAAGAATCAGAAAATTGGGGAAGGTCTGGTGCATGACAGACATTCAATGGGACTGACCACCTTGCGCGATTCATGCGTTTCATGACTTCCACAAACGAAAAGGTCTCTTTGAGCGGGGGAATCAATCAAATAACCTTTCGATTCTTCAAGATCTTCTCTTTCCTGCTTAGAATGTTCGCAGTTCGCCGCGTAAAAAGCAGGAGCTAAACGAAATTTCAGTCATCAATCTGTCACTGATTATTCAATGACAAGTATCTAAATGAAAGCCTGTACTAGTTTTTAAATGGGTTGATTTCCCAAGGACCAAATGGTTCAAATTCCATGAAAAACGACCTCCTTTATTATTTGCTATACCCTATTATATTTGATAACATGTTATTAAAATCACATTGTTCAGAAATGCGTCACAGTTAAGGAGGTCCCCCATGAAACAGCAAGGCTCTTTAATCAAAAAACTGCGCACAGATCGCAAAATCTCGCAAGCCAGGCTTGCCGAAGGTATTTCCTCTCGTACCACCCTTTCTTCTTTCGAAAATCGTAAAACAAACCTCTCTTCACAAACCCTGTTTGATTATTTAGATAAGATGAATATCACAGTTCATGAGTTTAGTCTGCTTCTTGACAGCGAAGCCACGGATCAAAAACGACAGCTCGTACAAGACTTCTATACCCGTTATTATGACAGAACACTCACCCTTGATTACTTGACGAGCCTAGAAGAACGTTACTTTGAGACACAAAATTTTTTTTATTATTCTTTGTATATCCAAGGCCTGTTACTGCTCAATCGAGAATCATTTCTTAAGAATCAGCAAGCGTATTCGAAAGAAGTTGAATTAGTGAAGCAATATTTGTTCGATATCGAAACATGGGGACGCTTTGAACTGAATCTGTTCTCCAATTTGTTATTTATTTTTGACCAAGAAACCATCAGCTATTATTTAGACCATGGAATCAAAAAAATTCTTCGCTATGCCAATGATCCCTTTTATGCAAATCTGTTAAGTGTCGTGATCTTAAACGGCTGTGCATTCGCCAGCGAGAATAAGGATTCCTACTTGCTTAACAAGTTTCTGCTCTTGTCTCATCCCTTGCCTAATACACCGCTTTATTTTTATTTAAAAATCCATCAAGTGTTGTATCAAGAGATCTATTCGTACTTACAATCTTCTCAATTAAACAAAGAAGTGTTAAGAAACAGCTTAATCGTTATCGAACAAGCCGGGTATCAGAATCATAACATCGATTTAAAAAATCTGATTTATGCTGTGACGAGCATCTCCATTTAGTTTTCAGCGCTTCGTGCTTTCCTATACTCCCTGTCTGCCATCTAAAGGACGTTTTTTCAGACAGGAATACTCTATACTTCTACACAAAAAACCAGTTAGGCCCATAGGCCTAACTGGTACTGGTAAGGGTCCGTCTGTCAGAAAACAGAGTCTACGACTATTCTTATGGTTTAGCTTCCCGACTAACGAGATTCTGAAGTAACCCCAATAGTCGCCCATGGGTTATGATCTGGATCATATGCCCAAGTGAAGTTTGCGACCCGATCAGAGATCGGCAATACTTGGTTACGGTACAAGGTTGGAATAGCAAATGCTTCTTCAAATGCATATTCTTGCCACGCGTCAAATGCTTCTTTACGTTTTTCTTCATCGAATGAATCATTTGAATCGATAGCAGCTAACAACTCTGTATTACGTTCAGACTCGTAACGAGTATAGTTAAAGGCTGAGTTTGGTCCCCATAAGCTAGTTGGTGATGGATCAGAACCAGTAGACCAAGCAGCTTGGAAAACATCGATATCTGGATCATCATTTTTCAGTTTGTCGTAGAATGCTTGGAAGTCAATCAAACGTCCTGTTGAGTATTGAACATCCAAACCGATTTCTTGCCATTGCTGAACATAGTAGTCTGCCAATGGTTGCGCCACTTCTCCACCCGACATTGAAGCAAAATTAATGGTCAGCTTGTTGCCATCTGGATCTTCACGGAAGCCATCGCCATCCACATCAATAAAGCCAGCATCATCTAAGAGTTGATTTGCTTTATCCATATCTAAGTGGTAGCCTTCCAGTTCTGAGTCGTGCAAACTACCATAAACTGGCGGGATCAATGTTGTACCATTTGAACGCAAGCCATGGTAGAAACGCTCACCAATCGCATCATTATCGATGGCATAGCCCATTGCTTGACGCAATGCTTTGTTGGCCATTTTTGCGTTTGGATCAAAATCAACACTATTTGTTTCGTCATTCCATGTTCCTAAATTAAAACCAAGATACGTATAGGATTGTTCTGGACGACCTAACATTTGGTAGCCATCCATATCTTGATACGTATCGAAGGTATCTGTTGGCATTTTCAATACTAAATCATATTGTTTTGCATTTAGGGCTTCATTGATTGATGCAGATGGTACATTGCGCATCACAATTTTTTCTAATGTTGGTGTTCCGCCATAATAATGTTCATTTGGAACATACTCTACGGTTTCACCAGGTACAATATTACTCATTTTGTAAGGACCAAAACCAACTGGATTCGTTCGTACAGGATCACTAGAAGGCATATCTGCTACTTCAATACCTTCAAATGTATGTTTTGCTAGTGCAGAATTCCAGACTGCTCCACCAGATTGTTGCATACCAGGATGCATTTCTTTAAATTCAATTTCAACAACTTTATCACTGACTGCTGTAATTCCCGAGATCGTATCCGCTTCTCCGCTATGGTATTCTTCCATTCCGACAATATTCGTAAAGGTATTATCGTAACGAACGCCATCATAATCTTGATGACCAATGACTTCATAAGAGAAAATAACGTCTTCGGCTGTGACATCTACCCCGTCTGACCATTTTAGTTCATCACGTAATGTGATCGTCGCTTTATTGTTTTCGACATCCAAGTCTAAGTCTGCAGGTCCTCCATCAATAATCTTGAAGTCCTCATCTTGTAAGAATAGATATTCATGACTTGGCAACATAAAGTCACGGTCATAGGCATCCTGATAGAACTCCCATTGGAATAATCCTTGGAACTGGGTGTCCATTACAACAGCAACGTCTAGAACGCCACCTTCAATCACTTCATCATCATTGACTACCGCTAACGGTAAGGTGCCGATATCTGATGCTGCCGCGTCTGATGACGACTCTCCTGTATCTGTGGCTCCTGTCCCACCTTCATTACTTTGTCCGCACGCACCTAAAACAAGCGCTGCCAATAAAGTGATCATGCCAAACTTCGTTTTCTTCATACTCTTCCTCCTTATTTAAATCCCCTCATTTATGATTCACTGATAAAAAAACCAAGCAAACAGTTTTTTTGTCTTAAAATGGCTTTTTTATTAGAAAATCTGAACGAGATTAACTAAATTATAACAATTTTCGCAAAATTCTTTCTGTCAATAATTTCACTAGGTAATGAAAATATTGAAAAAACCGCTAGAATTCTTACTAAATCGCTATTATTTTTTCTCTAAAAGTTCTTAATTTTTTCTTTTATTCAAACTATTCTTCTCATCTTCCTTAAAAATGAGGCTGCCGTAAACTGTCAGGAAACCCTTCTTTGATGAGAAAAGATGTGATACTATGAAAAAAAGGAGCGTTCATTGAAATTATGTCAGACAAACGAATTTTCTTACAAACAAAATCGAAACCTTTCGCACCCATTTCGCAGCTCTTAACCCAGCGCTTGCTTTTGGCGTATAGCATCGCCTTGATTCTTATTGGCTTCTTCGCCTCGCCTCCCCAAGCATTGTGGCAAGGATCGTTGGCCATTTTGAATGCCCCTAGCAATTTGATTTCAGATTATTTTGCAATCGGCAATCTTGGAAGCGCCTTTTTAAATAGCGGCTTATTGACCTTGATCAGTATCCTATTGGCTAAAAAGCAAGGAACCATTATTAGTGGTCCGATGATCGCTGCTTTCTTTACCATATCCGGCTTTTCTTTTTTCGGAAAAAACCTCTTTAACTCGATCCCCATTCCCTTGGGTGTCTACTTATATTCTTACATACAGCAGCGTCCTTCTACCCAATATTCACTGGTTGCTTTATTTGGCAGTGCAGCCTCGCCAGTCATTAGTTACTTAGCATTTGGCTTAGGATTACCTTTGCCACTAGGAATCGCGCTAGGTTATGGGGTTGGCGTTTTGATTGGATTAACATTGCCACCTCTGGCAGCACAATTTTTGCAATTCCATCAAGGATTTTCTTTGTACAATATTGGGTTTGCCACTGGAATTATTACCATGTTTTTCACTAGTTTTTTACGCTTGTTCGACATGGAGGTCTATTCAAACAAACAATTGACGACTGAATACCACTATTACTTGACGGCTTTCTTGCTCATCCTTTGTTTCTCCTTGTTTCTTATCGGTTATTTTTTAAACCACCGATCTCTCAAAGGCTTAAGAGACCTCTTCAAAACATCAGGGAAACTAATGACTGATTATGTCACGATTTTTTCTCTTGGCGTCACCATGATGAACATGGCAATGATGGGGCTCTTGATGCTAGTCTTTATTTTTCTGCTCCAAGGCGAACTTTCTGGTCCCCTATTAGGGGCAGTGCTGACCGTGATCGGCTTCAGTGCCTTTGGGAATCACTGGAAAAATAGTTTACCTGTCATGATCGGTGTAGTTTTAGCAACCAAAGTCGGTTTAACATCTGACGTATCGACCTTCAGCTTATTATTAACAGCGATCTTCGGCACAAGTCTGGCTCCTATCAGTGGTTACTATGGTCCGATAGCTGGTGTCTTAGCTGGAATCGTCCATGCAGCGCTAGTCACCAACATCACCTATTTACACGGTGGATTGAACTTATACAATAATGGTTTTTCCAGTGGATTTGTAGCAGCAGCAATGGTACCATTGTTAGATGAATACCAACAAATCAGAAGGCGGAGAAAAAATGATTGAAAAAGAACGGGCACGACGAATCGTCGATGAAGTGGTCACCTACTTTTTGTCCCATGACTGTCAAAAGATAACAAGTGAGATGGCCTTTGAAGCAGAGGGGTTCAAAGCAGTCGTCGAAGGTCCTTTCCCAGAACAGCCCTCTGATTTAGAACATTTTATCGAAATGCTAAATACCCCAAGAGACAGTACTTTAGAAAACTATTATGTTGAATTATTAGGCGGTCACCAAACGATCCATGAAGAAAAAGACTACTATTTACTGGGTTTGATGATCGATGAAGCCGCCATAATGTATGATGAGGGACACTTAGTCGTTGAACTGTTTCGCAAAAAATACAATTGAAGAGCAATTAGCATAAAACGTTTCTGCTTTGTGAACCCCACAATTCAGAAACGTTTTTTGTTCGTTCGTCGTGACAAAATTGAAAGTTTATTGATAGATTTTTCACACTACTTTTCAGAAAACTAGCGTTATACTTTCATCATAATAAAAAACGAGGTGACCTATTGATGAAAAAATTTTTGATTGGACTGGCAGTTGTCGTACTTGTTGGATTCGGTGCATTGCAAATTGCTGAATCAGTCATCATGGGAGGCGATAGCTATTATGTTCAAATCACGACAGATGGTGAAAAAACGACTTCTAAAGATGACAACGGTAATGTCTTTACCCAATACCACTATGAACTGCCTGGATATGACGAAAATGGGAAAAGCAAAACCCTTGATTTCAATGGCTTCCAAGAGCGTCCTTTGCGTAAAGAAGCCTATCTAAAACTTACTTGGAATGAGAAAAAAGGCGTGACTAGCTATGAAGAGGTCAAAGAAAAAGATATTCCAGCGAAAGCATTAACTCAATTAAAAGGAGCGTAACTCAATCATGGAAAAAATTATTCAAGCAAATGAACTGACCAAAGTTTACGGAAAAGCCAACGAAAAACAAACCGAAGCCTTAAAAGGCATCAGCTTTGATATTGAAAAAGGCGAATTTATCGGAATCATGGGGGCTTCTGGTTCAGGAAAATCTACCCTACTAAATATTCTCTCAACCTTGGATCATCCAACAAACGGTACGATCCGCATCAACAACAACGATATCACGAAACTTAAAGGCGATGCCTTAGCAGATTTTCGCAGCCGTGAGATAGGGTTCATCTTCCAAGATTTCAATCTTTTAGAAAACTTAACAGCGTCAGAAAATATCGCCGTTCCCCTATCATTGCAAGGAGTCAAACCAAAAATGATCCAACAACGGATCAAACTTGTTGCAGAACGTTTGTCTATCACCCATATTCTCGACAAATATCCAGCAGCAATCTCCGGTGGGCAAAAACAACGGGTGGCAGCTGCTCGAGCCTTGATCACAGAACCAACGATTCTTTTTGCCGACGAACCCACAGGTGCCTTAGATTCAAAAAGCGCCAAAGATTTATTGAATATGATGGATGATTTGAATACCAATGACCAAGTATCGATTTTATTGGTGACCCACGATCCTCTTTCCGCCAGCTATTGCCAACGTATTTTATTTATCAAAGACGGAAAGATCCATCAAGAAGTTAAACGAGAGGATCAAAGCCGCGAAGAATTTTACCGCAAGATCCTTGTCATTCTAGGAAACTTGGAACAATAAGGAGGAAGAACACATGCTTTGGAAATTATCACTTACCGGAATCAAAGGCCGGTTGAAGGATTATATCGTCCTCTTTTCTGGTTTAGTCATGGCCTCAGCCATCTTCTATATGTTCGAATCAATGGCCAGCAATGAAGCCTTTTTAAAAAGCAACTCGATCATTAGTATGGTAGTTTTCGTCTTTCGCTTTGGGTCTGTATTACTAGGAATCATCACTTTTGCCTATATTTTGTATGCCAACTCATTTTTGATGGCAATGCGGCAAAAAGACTATGCAATGTTTATGATGCTTGGTGCTAAGGGACGTAAAATCGCCCAGATGATTTTTATCGAAACCTTCTTAGTCGGGATCGTAGCTACTGCTGTTGGTTCTTTGTTAGGGATTGGCTTGGCAAGTGGCGTGAATACCTTACTAGTGAATCAATTGAACTTGCAAATCAGTCACTATACGGCGTTTAGTCCTCAAGCATTAGTAGTGACCGTCATTTTCTTCTCCGTGCTCTTTCTGATTGCTGCTATTTTCAATGCACGGGCCATTGCCAAAAAATCCATATTGGCACTACTTCGTGAAACAAGCACGCCTGCTCAGGCAAAACAACGGCCTATTTTATTGCTCTTGCAGACAGTGTTAGGGATCTGCTCTTTGGCGATTGGCTATTATATGATGAGCGATTTGTTGAAATTCCAATTGATTGGCATCGGCATCGCCCTCGTAACGATTGTTTTGGGTACCTATCTTGTTTTCCGATCAGTGATAATCACGATCTTAGGTCTTTTGAAGAAATCGGATGGGATCGCATTAAAACGACTAAACAATTTCACGCTCTCCCAGTTAAGCTTCCGAATTCGTGATTATACTCAGATGCTTTCAATGGTGGCAATGCTCTTTGCTTTAGCCTTAGGTGCTTTGACTGTAGGTCTTGGCTTTAAAAACCAAATTCCGATCATGGCAAAAACAGCAGCCCCTTACGACTTATATTTAAACAATGCACAAGCCGTTTCAGATGAAAAGATCACTGCGTTAAAGCCAACCACAGATGTCAATTATACGTTGAAGGAAAGTAGTGATAGCATCTACTTTGTAAAAGAAGAATTTGATGATGCGAACTTATTGACCTCTGTTTACGACAACCTCAGTGTTGATGTTCATTACACCAAGGTTTCTGGTGAACAATTAGCAACCGATCCTACTCAACAAGATCAGTTACGTCAATATTTGCTCCCAGATCAACGTAGTAAAGAAATTAAAATTGTTGAACAAGCAGACTTTGATCGCTTGAGTGATCCTGAATCAAGTTTACGCATGATACAAGTCAAAGATTTTCAGTCCAACTACGAGGCATTGCATGAATTGGCTCAAGAAAATCAAACAGCAAATTCTTCTGAAACGCCGGATATGAATTTCACTCAACGAGTATTTGTCTATGATACTTATAACGGTATTTTTTCCGGCTTTGAGTTCATGGGCTTCTTCTTAGGAATCGCCTTCTTAACGATGTTAGCTAGCTGCTTGATGTTTAAAATTCTTTCTGGCGCAAACAGTGACATTCAACGTTACGCTATGTTGAAAAAAATCGGTACACGAACTAGCTTGCTGAAAGGCTCGATTCGTAAAGAAATCGGCGTCTTGTTCCTAGTTCCCGGTATTTTAGGCATGATCCATGTCTTATTCGGTCTCCAAATGTTCACGACGTTGATGATCGATCCGTATCATAACCTCTGGCTACCTTTTGGCATCTTTATCGCGCTCTATGCCGTTTATTACATGGTGACCATCTGGCTGTATACCAACATCGTGTTAGAACCAAAGAAAAAATAACTAGTAGAAACTTTCTGAATTGCTCAACGCAAAGAGACCATCGATCCGTTCGATGGTCTCTTTCATTTACTCGTGTTTTTTTAATCAAGGAGCGTTCTCAGTTTTGAGTTTTGATCCCCATGTGCATCGCTGCTGCTCCCCCTGCATAACTTTTGACTTGTAGTATGCCAAAACCCGCTGCTTGAAATTCATTTGCTAACGTTTCTTTATCAGGAAAATCCCGTGCTGACTCTTGTAGCCAAGAGTATTCTTGGTAACTTTTTGCGAAAAGTTTGCCAAAAAAGGGCATGACATAGTGAAAATAAAAGGTGAACAACTGCCGCCAACCAATCAACGTCGGCTGCGACGTTTCTAAACAAACGATTTTCCCGCTTGGGCGCAGGACCCGGTGAATCTCCGCTAAGACTTGTTGACGATCAGCGACATTTCGCAAGCCGAAACCAATGGTCACATAATCAAAGCTCTCGTTTGGAAAGCTTAATGCCATCGCATTGCCGGTCTGCCACAGGATTTGCGTTTGCTGTTTTTTCAGTGCTTTTTCTTGGGCAACCGTTAACATTTCTTCACTAAAATCAACACCTGTCACTTGTCCTGTCGGACCGACTGCTTCATTTAAGGCAAATGCCCAGTCTCCAGTTCCGCAGCAGAGGTCTAATATTTCAGCACCTAGCGGCACTGCCATTCGTTTCATTGTATCCTTGCGCCACCGTTTGTGTAGCTGAAAAGAGATAATACCGTTCATTCGATCATAACGGGAAGCAATCGATTCAAATACATCATGTACTTTGGTTTCTTTAGCTGTTGCTGCCATTACGGCACATCCCTTCTTTTCCTCGTTTTAGACGCTAAATTCTCAATCCTTAGGTGTCAGTTGCTATAAGTTGCTGATGATTTTAGTCTAGCACGAAAAAACGAGGGGAACAAAGACCATGCTTGCTATCGTTTTTAGTCAATTTACATTGTTAATAACTTAAAGTATTATCTTTTTGTGCATATACAGGGTTGCCATCCGATAATCATAATGAATCATCGAAAATGCCAATAGTTCGCCATTTCTTAAATAACTATCATCCCTTACAATCAATGCTGGCATGCCTTCTTCTAAATGAAAGAAGGCAGCTTGTTCCTTCGTTAACGGTTTGCTCTGGATAAACTTGTCGATAAAGGCAACCGTCAGCTGTTTTTCTTCTGCCAAAGCTTGGAACATCGACCCATCCATCATTGTTTCGGAGATCTCCCCTACGATTTCAGGAATATAATAGGAACGTTCAATTAAATACGGTTTGTTATCTAGCGTGCGAAACCGCTGAACTTCGATAAAGTGTTGATCTTTCGCAAATTGTTTATGACTAGGGAGAAACAACGCATCGGCTGCCTTGACCAGTCGTTTTGAGGCTTTGACTGTTCGAATATTTTTCTCACCTCGCGTCAAGTCTTCATTGAAGCCAAGATCTCCTTGTTCAACGGTGGGTTTTTGGTTGCTCTGAAAGCGAATATAAGAGCCTCGCCCTTGCATTTGATAGATCCAACCCATCTTGCTCAATTTATTGAGGGCTTGGCGTAACGTATAACGAGAAACTGGATAAATCGCCAAAAGCTCTCGTTCACTGGGCATCTTCCCCTGCTCATTTCCAATGTCACCGTCTTCAATCTTTCTGATCAATTCTGCTGCTAAGTCTTCAATACTGAGTTTGGTCATTTAGCTACTCCTTTCTATTCGATTCTTTACTACTATTATCATCCTCGGCGTAAAAAAAGCCAGCTATTTTTCATAGCCGGCTTATCAAAAAAACGGATAGATTATGCCTTCGTTGCGTTTGCTTGTTCGTCCTTGTATAATTTGCCATCATACATTTTGATGAATGGGAACCAAATCAAGAAAGCAACGACTGCACAGATGATTGCTAAGACAAAGGCACGCCAGTCACCACCTGAACCAATAAAGCCGGATAAGCCAATTGGGGTCGGCCACGCTACTTGGGCAATCGGTGGGTTAACAAATCCTAGGTTGATCCCAAAATAAGCAACGGACATTGAAGCCATCGGCGCTAAGAAGAATGGAATCGCTGTGTACGGGTTGTATACCACTGGCATCCCGAACAAAATCGGTTCATTGATATTGAAAAAGGATGGCACGATCGCTGCTTTTCCTAAAGCACTTAACTGCGCTGATTTTGCAAAGAAGGCGATAAAGATCACCATTCCTAATGTCGCTCCTGAACCACCGATCGTAACAAAACTATTGTTAAACTCACCCGCAAAGGCAATGTTGGCACCGTTTTGGTTTTCTACCATGTTTGACAACACGATTGGCGTCAAGAATGAGGTCACGATCGTTGCCCCATGAATACCGACGATCCATAATGCATGCATGAAGAAGTAGATAACAAGTAGTCCGATCCAGGTACTGGTCAATTGCGTCACGAAACTAAAAGGAATCGCAATGACTTTGAAAATATCTGTGCCCATTGCGACTAATGCACCATTGATGACAATCACAGCTAATGAAGTCAGTGCCGTTGGGATCAATGCTGTAAAAGATGAAGATACTCCTGTTGGCACTGTATCAGGCATTTTGATGACAATATTGCGTTTCACACAGAATGCGTAGATTTTTACGGCAATGATCGCCATGATGATCGCTGTAAAGATCCCAGTTGTTCCTAGACGAGTCACCCCGCCAGCCATTTCCCAACCATCGATGATTTTTTGGTCATCAGAAATGACATTGACTAGTGTTGCCATACCGCCTTCAAAAACTAATTGTGGCAAGCACATAAAGAACGCCATCATTGAAAGCAACGCGCCATTTACTGGGCTAAGAACGATTTTTTCTTCTTGTGCTTGGATTTTGGTGTACTCGTAACCAAACACGACACAGAAGTAAAGTGCTAAAATCCCCATTGTTGCGGTATTACCTAACATGTAAAGATTTTGGATTTTATCGAATGACGCACTCCAAATACCTTCTAATGCAGGGAAGCTTTGTGGCAAAACACTGACGATCAAGAACATTGATCCTACGATAGTGAAAGGAATCGACGCCATCCCGGCTGCCATGACCCCACGAACGATCCGTAACTGTGAGATTTTTCCCATTGGACCCATTAAGTAGCGGTCCAAGAAGGCAAACATTTTGTTATTTTCTGAATCCATTGATTGTTCCTCCTTGTGTTTCAAATGTAGTCAAATACGTGAAATACTTGTCGCGATCATGCTCGATCAACCAGGCTTTACGCTGGATGAACAGGCACACCATCATGCCGACAGTAAACAAGGCAAGTAAGATGCCTCTACCCGATTGATTCATAAAAGGAATCAATGTTGCTTGCTGTCCGATCAAAATACCAAAAATTGCAATGAGATTAACGCCGAATTGGAGCCAATACCCGATTTTTGTCACCAGTAAACGATTCGATTGCTGCCAATATTTTTGAGTTTGTTCAATAAGTATAAGTCCATCAACGATCAATAAGGCAATGGGAATCAAACCCGCCCATGTCCATTGAGACAGGCTCAATAGGGTCCAATAAAGATTGACAAAGAAAAAGATCGCAGTCATATAACGAAAAAGTAAAAAACGATTAAACCGCATACTTTTGTTTGCATATTCTTTCTTGGCTGCTGGGGTTACCGGTTTCCTTTTGGTCACAAGTCCTCCTCCTTTCGTTTTGCTTCCGCTCGACAACTTGTTCGAACAAGTTATATTCTAGCAGAATTCCTGTTGAATGCAACCGATTTCTTTTTGAAAGTGTTCTCTGAAAATAACCTGCTTTTTCATATGTTATTTCTGAAAAGTTAAGCCGATCTCAAGGAACCGTGCAGGATAATACTGGAATGTTCCTGATGTTTGACTTTTGTTCGAGCAGAAAAAAAGTTATTTTTAGCATTACTTTTGCAAAAAATATTTGTTTCTGAAGGCTTTATCCCCCACGCAAGGCAACAGGTTTGTCAACTTGCTAACTTTACAGTACACTCTAAGTAACAAAATAGTTGATTTCGAACATGCGTTATTTTTATTAATCGACATTCCCTATACTCGTTCCTTAAAACGAAAGGAGATCCTCCCAATGGATGTATTAGAAACTTACTTAGCTAGCATTGAAGATCCAGTAAAGCAAGAAAAAATGCGTGCCTTATTTGCCGCTATTACCAAGAAATTTCCTGTCCTCGTTCCAGTCATCAAGTGGAATCAGCCGATGTTCACCGCCCATGAGACCTTTATTATCGGTTTCAGTGTTTCAAAACCGCATTTTTCTGTCTCCCCTGAAACCAAGTGTCTTGAACAGTTTGTCGATGCCATCGAAAAAGCCGGCTACAGCCATACGGATAACATTTTTCGCATCAAGTGGACTGAGCCAATCGATCAAGTATTGATTGAGGACATAATCGCTTTCAATCTGAAAGACAAAGCGGAGATGACCCGTTTTTGGCGCTGAGCCATTCAAGCCCTCGTAAAAGAAGAGCAACCAAAAAAATCCGCAGAAGCCTGTTCGCTTCTGCGGATTTTCTGACTATTATAAGCCTAATTCTGGTGCCGGATCAAAGAATCCTGACCATAAGCTTGTTGACATTCCTAAATGTAGATGGACGCCGGTTGAATTCCCTGTCGTTCCCATACCGCCAACATATTGTCTGGCAGAGACACTTTGCCCGACCGAAACAGCCGGCAATGTACTAAAGTGCATGTAGTAGCTGTAAACGCCATTGGCATGTTTGATGATCACATAGTTACCAGTTGACGGACCATAGCCCGCTTCGACGACTTCGCCGGCTTGGATCGCATAAATCGGCGTTCCGGTACCACCAGTAAAGTCGATGCCATTATGTTGATTTCCTGATGCCCCTGTTGGATCTGTGCGATACCCAAAGCGACTCGAAATATGAACCGAATCGACTGGCATTTGCCATCCACCTGTGCTTGCCTGTTCCTTTGGCTCAGCTGCTTGCTCCACAGGTGCAGGAGTAGTTGCTGGTTTATCTGTCGACACTGGTGATTCTGGCGCCACTGCGGCTTCCGTCTTCGGTTGTGCCGCTGCCACGGCTGCTTGTTGAACGGCAGAATTTTCAGCAGCTTCAGCTGATTGGGCTTCTGCTGCTTGTTGGCGTTTTGCTGCTTCTTCTGCTTCTTTGCGCGCTTGTGCTTCTTGTGCTTCTTGCTCAGCCAGTTGCTTCAACGCTGCTTCTCGTTGCCGTTTTGCTTCTGCCTGATCTGCTTCTAATTGGTCTTTTTTCTCTTCTTCGGTGTTCAACGCCAGGGCAAGGTCGGCTAGTGCAACTTCTTGATTCAATTTGACATCAGCTAATTCCGCTTGTTTTCCTTGCAATGCGTTTGACTGCTCTTCGATCGCAACCAATTGTTCCTGCAACTTTTTTTCCAATTTCTGACTCGTTGCGATATCTTCTTGCTGTTGTTCGACGATGCTGTTGCTGGCATTCATGATCGTTACTGAAGCGATCGCCCGTTGAATGGCTTCTCCGATGGATTCAGCATCAACGATTTTTTGGAACAAACGATTGGAAGGTTCCGACGTTTGAATGTCGCGCGCTTGATTCGCCAGTACCTCTGTGCGCTTGATGATTTTTTCTTCAAGGAGTTGGATCTCTTGTGCCAAGGCATTGACTTCTTCTTCCGTCGTCGTTTTCTTTTGTAGGATTGCTTGGATTTCTCCTTCAATCGATTGAATCTCTGCCTCTGTGGAACGTTTCAGTGATTCTAATGAGGTGGATTCATTTTTTATGTCATTGATTTTTTCATTTTGCTGCTGGATCTTCTGATCAAAGCTGTCTGCGGATACCGTCACGACAGGCAGCGTCAGCAAAACAAGTGAACTTGCAACCAAAAGTGTCTTTTTCATTTTTTCTCCTTAACTATATGTGTCTTCTCGCTTTCTCTAGCATACCGAAAGATTTCATTCTTGGGGCTGTTTTCACAGAAATAACATCTGGCTGAAAGAAATTGACATCTAGCTGAAACAAAATTGTTAGAATATTTCAACGAAAAAGATTGCTTTTCTTCGTCATTTAACCTTCGTTACTTATCAATAGCTCGTTTCCTGACCGACTGCCTACAAAAGGGCCGCGATTTACAGCAAACAATAGGTGACCTATGCTATACTGAATAAAAAACGGAGGTTCTCATGATACAACAAGTGACCCAATTTACCGAATCTGAATTAGAAACCATCGCCCAGATTTGGTTGCAAAGTAATTTGGATGCCCATGACTTTATTTCAGCTGCCCATTGGCAAGATAACTATGACTTTGTAAAAAAAGCCTTTACCGATGCCCTTATCTACACCTATTCGGTGGATGATCAGCCCGTCGGCTTCATCGGGATGATGGATGATTATATCGCTGGTATTTTCGTTTTGAAAGACTATCGTGCCCACGGCATTGGCAAGCACCTTTTACAAAAAGTACAAGTAGAACATGAGAAGCTGACTCTGAATGTCTACCAAAAAAATACAGCTGCTATTGCGTTTTATCTCAAAAACGGCTTTGCCATCGTTTCTGAACAACTGGATTCTGATACTAATGAAATCGAAAACACCATGGAGTGGCATCGTTGATGCTGCTCTTTTTCCCTTTCTGATCGATAGTACGACCGTAACCGCTGATGAACAGATTTCTAGTTAATCAAAGCAGTAAAACCACTGATCGGCTTCCCCATTACAATAATCGACAAAAAGCATCGCCATCCATTTGCTGGATCGGCAATGCTTTCTTTATTTACTAGGGGTATTTCAACGAAGGATTCCCCCATTGGTGTCAATCACTTCGCGATGCCAATCAAAGGATTTTTTTCGATACCGTTTCAGTGAACTAGTTCCCTTTTTATCAGTGATAATCTGGTAAATAATCCCCATGGGCTTCAATCAAATCATCGACTAATTGGGTAATGTCTGCCAATGATAACTCTGATGATAAATGAGGATCGAGGTATGCTGCTTGATAAATTTTGTCTTTCTCAAGGGTCAACGCTGCTTCGACAGTCAATTCTTGCACATTGATGTTGGTTCGGTTCAATGCAGCAAGCTGCGTTGGTAAAGCGCCGACATAAGTTGGTTGGATGCCGTTCTTATCCACCAAACATGGTACTTCCACACAGACATCCTCTGGTAAATTGGTGATCAAGCCTTTATTCAACACATTTCCAGCAATAACGGTTGGATTGCCGGTCTTGATGGCATCCATGATATAAGAGGCGTATTCCCGACTTCTCTTATGGGTCAAATCGCCATTATCGACGATATCCTCCCGCATCGTTTCCCAATCGCGAATCTGATTTTCGCAACGGGTCAAATATTCATCCAACGGAATCCCCAATTCGTCGATCAATTCTGGGTATTTTGATTTGATGAAATAAGGGTGATACTCGGCATTGTGCTCACTAGATTCGGTAATATAATAGCCAAAACGTTTCATCAATTCAAAGCGAACTGAATCACGGTGGGGATTTTCTTTCTCTTCAGCCAACTGACGGATCGTTGGATAGAAATCTTCCCCGTCTTTGGTAATTTCCAATAAAAATGCCATATGATTGATCCCAGCAATTTTCCACTGGAAGTCAGCCAGATCATATTGTTCTTTGATCCCTAAATGCTCGAATAATTCTGGAACACATACTTGCACACTATGACAGAGCCCAACCGTTTTGATGGATGTTGCTTTCAATACCCCCATCGTCAGCATCGCCATTGGGTTCGTATAATTCAGCAACCATGCATTTGGACAAACTTCCTCCATTTCTCGAGCAAATTCCAACATGACTGGTAACGTACGTAACGTCCGAAATATTCCGCCAATGCCCATCGTGTCACCTATTGTTTGGCGTAAGCCATATTTCTTCGGTATCTCAAAGTCAATGACGGTGGAAGGTTTGTAGCCACCAACTTGAATGGCGTTTACTACAAAGTCTGCATCTCTTAGTGCTTCTTTGCGATCATGATAGACCTGTATTTCGGCTCGGTTTTGATTGGCATTTTTATTGATCGTCTTTAACATTGCCTCGGATTCACGAAGTCGTTTCTCATCGATGTCGTAAAGGGCGATGTGTGAATCTACTAAGCTCGGGGTCAACATTGCATCTCCTAGAACATTTTTAGCGAAAATAGTGCTTCCTGCTCCGATAAAGGTGATTTTTGTCATTTTCTATTGCTCCATTCTTTTATAATTTACCGCCAGTAGTGGCAATTCCTTCAATAAATTTACGTTGAAAAATGATAAAGACAGCAACCATGGGCCAAATCGCTAATAGCGAGCCTGCCATCAATTGTGGGAAATTGGTCGCATATTGTCCCTGAAGATTGGCTAACCCTGCTGCCAATGGCATTTGTCGAATTGATGTATTGACGATCAGTGGCCACATTAAATCTTTGAAAGCAAACAGGGTTGTAAAAATACCTAGTGCGATCAACCCGGATTTCGCCAATGGCAGCATGATTTTGAAAAAGATCGTCCATACATTTGCTCCTTCAAGGTGTGCTGCTTCCTCCAGCTCACTTGGTAAGCCTAGAAAAAACTGTCTAAGTAAAAAGGTTCCAAAAGCGCTGACAATACCTGGCAATATCAATGCCGGTACTGAATTTAGAATTCCTAATCTTTGCGCTAATAAATATTGGGGTGTGATAAAAATTGATGCGGGAATCATCATTTGGATAAGGACCAGAGCAAAAAAAAGATCTCGTCCAGGGAAGCGCAAGCGTGCGCAGGCATAGGCTGCCATCGCTGAAAATAAAACGGAACCGATCACACGTCCAATGACCATCAAAAAAGTATTGAGATAAAAGGCACCAAAGGGTAAAAGATTTAAAACTGCCTGATAATTTGACACTTGAAAGGATTCAGGAAACCATGTTGGTGGAATCTGAGTCGATTCAACAAGTGTTTTTCCAGAAGTCAGAATCATCCATACAAAAGGCAATGCCATGATTATTCCGCCACTGATCAAAAGTAGATGGATAAGCCAATTCTTGCTAATTCGCTGCATCAAGAAACCTCCTTTTAGTAGTTGACCCATTTTTTTTGTAACTTCATTTGTAAGGCTGTGATCAGCAAAATAATACATAGAAGAAAGACGACGATTGCTGAACCATACCCTTTATCATTTAAGATAAAGGAATGTTTGTAAAACAAGTATGCTAATGATTGTGTCTTCAGCATTGCTTCACTTGAAGGTGCGATCATCATAAAAATCACATCAAATACTTGAAAGGCATTGATAACCGTTGTGACCACGACAAAGAATAGCGTTGGTGTCACAAGAGGTAAAGTGATTTGAAAAAATTGTTGCCATAAAGAAGCACCATCGATATCGGCTGCCTCATAATAATCTTTGGGAATCTCCTGTAGCCCCGCTAAGAAAAGCACCATGTTATAGCCAATAGCACTCCATATTCCGACAATAATGACGGAATAAATCGCAACATTCGGATCGCTAAGCCATGCAGGACCCGTTAGACCAATTTTTGATAATAGCTCGTTGACTAATCCATAATCATCATTGAACATCCAACGCCAAATCATCGCGACTGCAGAGGGGGCTGCAACTACAGGTAGAAAATAAATCGTTCGATAAATCAACACGCCTTTGATTTTCTTATTCATTAGGACCGCGACTAAAAGTGATAACACTATGATTGATGGAATTGATACCACTGCATAGATCAAGGTATTGATCAAGGATTGCAACACCTCTCGATCCGTCAAAAGTTTCTGATAGTTGGCTAAGCCGATCCACTCGGTGTTACCAAAACCAATTGTTCGTTGAAAACTTAGAATGATTGTTTGGATCGCTGGCCAAATATTCAATAAAATCAATCCGACTGCTGTTGGGAGAATAAATAAGTATCCCCAGAAAAGGTGGTCTTTCTGGTAATTTCCAAGCATACGATTTTTCATAGAGGTCTCCTTTTGTTTAGGTGAGTTGATTAGCTAATTTTCCGTTTTAATCAATTACTTTCAGCTAAAATTGCATCAACTTCTTCCGCAATCTGTGCAGTCCCTTCCTCGACACTTAATTCTCCAGAAAATACCCGGTTCATAATTTCTGTCTCTATTTTTTCCGCATTCAAGCCATTTTTGTTATAAGGACGAGGCACGCCATACTCTAGCATTTCTGCAAAAACACTTAAATTGAAAGTATCCGCAGAACTTGCCCAAACTTCCTCAAATCCTTTTAGCGCTGGGATCGATGCCCCTGTTTCTGCTTGAATTTGGTTGGCTTCTTCACTTGCCAAGAATGCTAATAATTTTTTTGTTTCTTCAGGATGCTTGGTATTGACACTAGCTGCCCAACCTAAACCATTTGTGATCGTCGCATTTTCTTTTCCTTTAGGTAAAACGGCAACATCCGCATGTTCAGCCAAGTATTCATTCTTTAAAAAACCTGGTGTTTGCCAGTTGCCCTCCACGATCATCGCCAATCTTCCTGCTTGAAAACGACCAACTTTATTCGTATCTTGCAATTCTTTCGCTGAAGGTGATGACTGATCATTTAGATAAAAATCAATATAATACCTTAATGCATCTTGTACTTCTTCGCTATTCATTCCCGATTTCGTATTCTCATCAATAAAGACTTCTCCACCATTTTGATAAATAAATGGCCAATAGCCTCCCTCTGTTGAATTATCCGCAGCAAATCCATAAATACCTGCTTCTTCATCTGTTAACTGAACAGCTGCTTCCTTAAATGTATCCCATGTCCACGTTGCGTCTGGATATGCAATTCCTGCTTGATCAAAGAGCTCTTTGTTGTACCACAATCCAATAACGGAGGCATCTTTAGGAATCGCGTAAAGTTCTTCTTCATACGTATAAGACTCTGCGATTCCTTCGGTGAAGTTTGTCATGTCAATGTTATTTTCTGCAATCAATTCATTTAGCCCCATCAGCATCGATTGAGACATATATTTGTATGATTCAGTTGAATGCATCGTGACAATATCAGGCATATTTCCTCCAGTAGTAGCAGCTTCAAGCTTCACCCAATATTGATCCCATGGGGTGGTTTCCATTTCGACTTTAATATCTGGGTTTTGTTCTTCAAAAGCATCAAGCATTTTTCGCAGCCCCGGTGCTTGTTCAGTATCCCAACTCGCATAACTTAACGTGACCTGACCACCACTATCACCGTTGCCATTACCACAAGCTCCTAAAACCAAAGTTCCTAAAAGACTCAAACTAACAAGTGTTACTCTCTTGAAACAATTCATCTTTCATTCCTCCTCTAGTTCTGATTCATGTATCCGCTTTCTTTTCACAAAACAAATATACTGTTTACTAATAAATTTGTCAATACTTTTTAACTAAAATAAAAAGGTAAACACATTAATGTGTTTACCTGTAACATTAATCTTTTTCTTTTTCACTTTCTCTGACGATCATCTTACTGGCTACCATGATTTTGACAGGCACTTGACGAATGCCTTTGATCCGCTCTTCTACCATCCGTAAAGCAATTTTTCCCAGTTCTTCCATATCGATGGCAACGGTACTTAAAGATGGGGTCAAAAATTCTGCAACTTCGATATTGTTGAAACTGACTACTGAGATATCTTCTGGTATCCGATACCCACGTTTTTGCAAGGAGCGATATGTACCAACTGCAATCGAATCATTGGCGACCATAATAGCTGAAGGAAGGCTCTCTTTGCATTGTTCAAGCAATTGCTCAGTGGCTTTGATACCGTCTAATGTGTTCCATCCTTCTAGGTAAACATTGATGTATTCTTCCAATCCTTTTTCTTTCATCCAATACACATAAGTGTTCATCCGCATATCATCTGGCGATTGATGTTTCTCACTGGATGCATCCAAACGTACCCGATATCCCCCAATAAAAGCGATATTTCGATGCCCTTTTTTATACAAACGCTCTAAGTGCTCGGTTGCTGCTATAGAGAAATCCGTATATACCGCATCCCATTCTGAAGACAAAGAAGGATCATCGATCACGACGATATGAGGATTGACTGCTGCGATCTTTGCTAAAAAAGTTGGCAAGACTTGACCAATGACAAGGATTCCCTGATACTCCCTTAGCTCCTCAATGGCAACGGGGCGTTCAGACATATAATACGTTTTTTTTATGCGAAACTTATTTTGTTCTGCTTGTGCTTGAATGCCACGACGAATCGCCCGAAAATAGGGATCTTCTAATTCAGCTTCTTCCGAAACAGTGGATACCACTGCAATATTCATTGCCTTTTTCACAGGTACTTTCTTCTTACTATAGTGAAAATATTCCACGGCTTCGTTGATCTTATTTTTTGTTTCTTGCGTGACAGATAACGTAGGATCTTCATTGAGCACCCTCGATACAGTTGCGATCGATACACCTGCTCGTTTTGCGACGTCTCTAATTCCTGCCATAATACTCTCCTTTTTTACTTTATACTATGATATAAACATAAAATGATCAGAATGAAAAGAAATTTTAGTTAACAACCAACCTACTTGTTTACCCACAGTTTCAAATCATCTACGGAGAAGCAATCAGTTCAACGTCTCTTCGCAATTAACAAAAAATAGAAACGTGCAGCGACCAAAGAGCCGCTGCACGTTTTTCCTCCTTATTTCCTATGACGACCGCTACTCTGCTGGATACTCCCGCAAGCGATACCCGACACCGATTTCAGTGATCAAATATTCTGGCTGCAGCGTATTGGTTTCGATTTTCTTGCGAATATTTGAAATATTGACTCGCAAGGTTTGTGCATCCGCTGCAAAAGGTCCCCAGACCTCGCTGGTCAGGGTATCGTAAGTGACGACTTTGCCTAAATTCTTGAACATTACTGCCATGATCCGGTATTCATTTTTGGTCAAATGGATCTCATTTTGATTCTTGTACAGGATTTTTTTCTCAAAATCGATCGTTAACTCCTTATTTACGAGAATCGGGCTGCTGCTAAAGGCAGCTGACTCTTTGTGCCGTAATGCCGTGCGGATACGGGCAAATAACTCATTGGTACTGAAGGGCTTTGTTACATAATCATCGGCACCGAGGTCTAACGCTTGCACTTTGTCTCGTTCATCTTTGCGGGCAGAGATCACGATGATCGGTGTGTTCATGCGCTTACGAATGATTTTCAACAGCTCCATACCATCAATGTCTGGTAAGCCCAGATCCAGTAAGATGAAGTCGATGGTTTCTTCCTGCAAGAGCATCAATGCCTCCATGCCAGTGCCGACTGATGTAAAGTTGTAATGCTCTCTTTGCAAGACGACCTCCATAAAATCAACAATATTCGAATCATCTTCAATCAATAAAAAATGTCGCTGCATGTTCTTCCTCCTTACTGCTTTAAATAAATACGAAAGATCGTACTGCCGGTTTTCGTTTCGATTGCTAATTTGCCTTCATGGGCATGGATGATGGTTTTCACGATACTCAGTCCGATACCTAATCCATTTTTTGAATCCACCGGCACTTCGGTGTCATTGGTTAAATTCGCTTGGATTTTTTGGTATTGTCCTAAGGGGATCTCCCCTTGGTTTTCGATTTCAATGACCACATCCTGCTCTTGAGAAACTCGCAAGAATATCGGTGTATCGGCGGTTCCATGGCGAACCCCATTTTCAATCAAATTAAACAAGGCTTGTTCGATCAAGATTGGATCGACTTTGACAAAAATCAGCTGATCGGGCATCTTCACGATGATTTTTTGTTGCGGATAGACTTTTTTCAGGTGCGTCAAAACCGCTTCGATAATTTCTTCGATCGGTTCTTCACTACGCTTGACCGCCATATTAGTCAAATTGATGCGGGTCACCGACAGTAAGTTTTCGACCATACGGATCAACCACTGGGATTCACTTTGGATATCCCCTAGCAGTTTTTGTTTCGTTTCCATTTTGATCACGCCTTCGGTTTCACTCAATGTTTCGGCTATACCGGAAATCGTCGTCAGTGGCGTCCGCAAGTCATGAGAAACCGCACGCAGTAGATTGCTGCGGACTTTTTCCCGTTCGTTTTCTAATTGGATCTGTTCTTTCTCACTCGCTAATGAGACTTGCTCCAACACGGTCGCGATTTGGGTGATCACAAGGCGCAGATAATTCAACTGACTATTGGCCAACTGATGCTCCTCGTTGCGTTCTACCCCAAGGGCGCCTAGTGGTTTGCCGTTTAAAACGATCGGCAAGTAAAATCCATTGGCACCAATCAGCGTATCTGTACCGCGACCGGCTTCTTTTTGATTTTTCACGACCCAAAAAGCGACGGCTTTCTCATCCTTGCCAGTCAGTTGAGACAGTGTTTCTCTTGATGAATGCAGACTTCTTAAATGACCTTCTCTGTCATATAACGCCACTTCTCGCTGGAGTAAGCGTGCCAAATAGGTGGTCGTACTTTCATAGATTTCTTGCTCATTCCGTGTTTCCATGTATTGTTTGTTCAGTTCATACAATATCTCCATTTGATGCTCTTTTTCCTTGGCATTTTCTGCTTGGGTCTTCAATCGAACCATCAAGTTACTGATCATCAAGGCAACGATCAGCATGATCACTAATGTGATTGGATAGCCTGCTTTATAGACCGTCAAGGAATACAAAGGTTCGACAAAGAACCAGTTGTAAGAAAGGACACTAATGATCGATGCCATGGCACTCCATAGATAGCCACTCGTGTAACGTGCCACTAAGAGAACAAAAAAGATATAAACCAGCATCAAATTCTGATCGCCGAAATGTAAGTACTGCATGCCTTCTGTCACTATGGTGGCGAGCATGATCAGCCCAAAGGTCAAGGTGAAATCTCGACCACCGCCTTCAAATAATTGCGAAAACGTCAGCCGTGGTCGCTGCATTTTTTCTTTAAAAGGAATCAAATGGATCTCAATATCATCAAGGCGCCGAATCAAGCGGTCTTCTAAATCCTCGACAAACAATTTTTGGAACCACTTCTGAGAAACCTGTTTCCCCATGATAATGTCACTGGCACCCGTCATTTTGGCATACTCTACGATGGTCTCAAAACTGTCATCCGCTTCGATGTTGATGACTTCTGCTCCCAAACGCTCTGCCAATGGCACCTCGGTAGGTGTATCATCTAACGATCGAACTTGGATAACCGTCCATTCGGCACCCACTCCTTGGGCTAAGCGGGCGGTCCAACGAATGCATTTCTCTGCCATTTTCGGCAAGCGATCATCAATGATCGTCAAAAGCTTGCTTTGGACTCGTTTTCGACCGCCGTTCATTTGATTGATATGATTGGAAGCTTTTTGGATCGCTAATCCCCGCAGATGATCAAGTTTTTCTGGCGTAAAAAAGTTTTTTAGCGCTCGTTTGGCATTTTCGTCGGCATAGATTTTTCCTTGTTCTAATCGATCGATCAGTTCGTCTGGTTCAACATCCACCACCCGCAAGCTGGCGTGCTGGAAAAAGGTGTCAGGGACCGTTTCTCTGACTTCCACTTCCGTGACCTTTTCCACGATATCATTCAGACTTTCGATATGCTGGACATTGATGGTCGTGTAGACGGTGATTCCTGCATTCAGTAATTCATCGACATCTTGGTAACGTTTTTTGTTTCGCGCACCAATGGGATTGGTATGTGCCAACTCATCGATCAAGACGATATCTGGTTTTAGTTGGATCAGTCGATCGATATCTGGCTCATAAAGGGTCAATTGCTTGTGTTGGTATTGCTTTAATGGTACTTGTGGTAACCCTTCAAGCAATCGATTGGTATCGGGACGTTTGTGGGGTTCGATATAGCCGATCACCACATTTTTGCCCATGAGTAAACACTCATGGGCTTCAGTTAACATCGTATAGGTTTTTCCAACACCGGCAGCAAAACCGAAAAATACCCGTAGCTTGCCACGTTTAGGTCCAAAGCCCGCTTGCAGCAGCATCTCTTCTGGGATCGTCTGCTGGTTGTTTTCACTCATAGATGCTTCCCCCTATTCTTCGGGTAATTGATCGAGCTGCTGATTCAAGGCCATGATATTGACATATTCTCTCGTGGAGAACAAATCAGCTACTTTATTCCTGTTTATTATATCATGAATTGTTTGTTCATCGATGCCTCTTGTGTCAGCGATCCGCGGCAGTTGAAAAAGTGCCGCTTCGACACTGATATCAGGATCAACGCCACTACCCGAAGCGGTCACGAGATCAATCGGCACACTGGTTTGGGTTGGGTTTTCTGCAAGTAACGCCGCTGTCCGCTCAGCTACAGTCTTTTTTTGGGTCGTATCATAGGGCGACAATTGTGAAACATTTTGATCACGCCCTTGGAAGTAACCTGCTTGGTCAAAAGGTTGCGCAATTAGCTCAGATCCTTTGATCGCTCCGTCTTCCACGATTTGACTGCCGTTGGCTTGATGGGCAAAAAAGACTTGTCCGACTCCAGTGACCAACAATGTATAGAGACCGCCAAATAGCACGGTACTAAATAGTAAAAATTTGATACTGGCAAAGAGGGTGTTCTTCATCATGTTTTCCTCCTAAATGACTCCTTGACTCTGATGGATTTTTCTTATAGCAGAACAGCTGACAAAAGCAAATCTACTAGCTTGATGCAAATGAATGGTGCGATGATGCCGCCTAGGCCGTAGACGACCAGATTGTGCCGCAGCATTTGGCTGGCTGGTTTTTCTTGGTACTTGACCCCTTTCAACGCCAGAGGGATCAAGGCGATGATCACGACTGCATTGTAGATGACTGCGGACAAAATCGCCGTTAAGGGACTGCCAAGATTCATGATATTCAGCGCTGCGAGTTCTGGATAAATCGCATAAAACAGAACAGGGATCACTGCGAAATATTTGGCGATATCATTTGCGATACTAAAGGTCGTCAAAGCCCCACGGGTCATCAGCAGCTGTTTACCAATTTGGACTACTTGCAGTAATTTGGTCGGGCTGGAATCAAGATCGATCATATTGCCCGCTTCTTTGGCTGCTTGCGTACCAGTGTTCATCGCCATTGCCACATCGGCTTGGGCGAGTGCGGGTGCATCGTTGGTTCCATCCCCCGTCATCGCCACCAAATGCCCTTTTTCCTGATATTCGCGAATCAGGTTCATTTTGTTTTCTGGTGTTGCTTCGGCTAAGAAATCATCGACGCCCGCTTCGGCGGCAATAGCAGCTGCCGTCAAAGGGTTGTCCCCAGTGATCATGATCGTTTTGATACCCATCTTGCGCATGTCGGCAAATTTTTCTTTAACCCCGTTTTTCACGATGTCTTTTAAATAAACGACCCCGAGTACTTGGCCATTTTTCACTACGACCAATGGAGTTCCACCAGCCTTTGCGACTTTTTCTACGATCTCGTCACATGCCGTGGGATAGGTCTGCCCTTTTGCCGTCACATATTGCTTGATCGTATCCGCAGCTCCTTTACGGATCTCATCACCACGATAGTCGATCCCAGACATCCGTGTTTTGGCACTAAAATCGATCCAATGAACATCGGCTTGCTGAAATTCCCGTTCACGAATATTGAAGGCTTCTTTGGCTAAAATCACGATACTGCGTCCTTCTGCCGTTTCATCGGCAAAAGATGCCAACTGCGCTGCATCTGCCAACTCTTTAGCGGTGACCCCCGGTACTGGCAAGAACTCACTGGCACGGCGGTTTCCCAGAGTAATGGTTCCTGTTTTATCCAGCAGCAAAACATCCACATCTCCTGCTGCTTCAATTGCGCGTCCACTCATGGCGATGACGTTTTCTTTGGTCAAACGACTCATTCCAGCGATCCCAATCGAGGAAATCAAGGCGCCGATCGTGGTTGGTGCAAGACAAATCAATAAAGCGATCACGATCACACTGGAAATCGCCGTTCCCCGACCAGATAACTGACTGCTAAAATCAGTAAAGGGAATCAATGTGATGGAAACAGCCAAGAAGATGATGGTCAGTGTCACTAAGAACAGCTGCAGGCCAATCTCATTGGGTGTTTTTTTCCGCTGTGTCCCTTCCACCATCGCAATCATCTTATCCAAAAAAGAATGACCATTTTCAGCGGTCACTTTGATGACCAAGTAATCGGAAACGACTAACGTTCCTCCCGTGACTGCACTGCGGTCGCCACCAGACTCACGAATGACAGGTGCTGATTCTCCTGTGATGGCACTTTCGTCCACAGAAGCAGCACCTTCAACGACGTCCCCATCGGCAGGAATTTGTTCGCCAGAAGGAACATAAACCAAGTCGCCTTTTTTCAAATCTGAAGAACGGACTTCGATAAAAGCCTCTTTGGCGACATCTTCCAAGGACATGACTTTGTAGGTCATGATTTCTTTTTTTGCTTGCTTCAAACTATCCGCTTGTGCTTTGCCGCGCCCTTCTGCCACTGCTTCGGCAAAATTGGCAAACAACAAGGTCAACCATAAGAAGACAGTCACACTGATGCTAAACCACAACGGGACTGTTTGTTCTTGAAAACATAAAATCGTTGTCAAGATCGCCCCTAAGTAGACCACAAACATCACGGGGTTTTTGATTTGTTGGCGAGGGTCCAATTTCTTAAAGGATTCGCCGATCGCCCATTGATAGATTTTTTTCATTTTTTCTCTCTCCTATTTCGTTGTAAAGAAGTCTGCGATTGGTCCTAAAGCCATCGCTGGTAAAAAGCTCAGTGCACCGATCACGATGATCACAATGATCAGCATCGTGACAAAGACTGGACTCGTGGTTGACAAGGTTCCTTCATTACGAACGGTTTTCTTTTTGGCACCCATGTTTTCTGCCAGATACAAGATGGCTGCGATGGGAACGAAACGTGAAACGAACATCAAGATACTACCCAAACTATTCAGGAAAAAAGTATCTGCGGTCAAGCCGCCAAAGGCACTCCCGTTGTTGTTGCTGAAAGAAGTTGCTGCATACAACAGTTCGCTAAAGCCATGGGCGCCTTGGTTGGTTAGCCAGCTCATGATGTCAGGATGTAAGGTCATCAACATAGCCCCGAAAAGCGTCAGTAGCAATGGCGTCAAAATAACGATACTCGTCATTTTAATGTCAAAAGCTTCGATTTTTTTGCCGATATATTCGGGTGTTCGTCCGACTAATAAACCAGCGATAAAGACCGTCAATAATAGAAAAGCGATCATGCCATAAAGCCCGCTACCAACACCGCCAAAGATGATTTCTCCCAGCTGCATCAAGAACATCGGAATCGCACCCCCGAGTGGTGTGAAACTATCCAGCATGGCATTGACTGATCCACTGGAAGCAGCGGTGGTACTCACTGCCCAGAGACTCGACCAACCGACACCGAAACGTACTTCTTTGCCTTCTAAATTGGCATTCCCAAGCACTTGACTGAATTGCGGTCCATAACCTTCACTGATCACTACGCCAATAAAAGCTAGAATCAAAAAGACGGTTGCGGTGATCAAGATCGTACGTCCTTGTTTCCACTCTTTGATCCAAAAGCCAAAAGCAAAAATCAAAGCAGCTGGCAGCAACAAGATCGCTAAGTTTTCTAAAAAATTACTGAACATCGTTGGGTTTTCAAATGGATGGGCAGAGTTGGCGCCAAAGAAGCCGCCGCCGTTGGTCCCTAATTGCTTGATGGCGATTTGACTCGCTACCGGTCCGAGCGCCATCCAAAAGGATTCCCCTTCAAATCCATTGACTTCCACGCCGCTGCTCAACGTTTGGACGACGCCTTGAGACAGGAGCAAGATCGCTAAAATCAATGAAAGTGGTAAAAGAATATAGAGCAAAGAACGGGTGATGTCTTGCCAAAAATTTCCTACAGTTCGTTTTTGTTTTTGTTGCAGCCCACGAATCAAGGCACACAGTACGGCTAGTCCGACTGCCGCAGATAAGAAATTTTGCACCGTTAATCCTAATGCTTGGGAAAGATTGGTCAGTGCTTCTTCCCCAGCGTAAGCTTGCCAGTTCGTGTTCGTCACAAAACTGACGGCTGTGTTCAATGCTAAGTCAAAGGACATATTCTCAACGGCTGCCCCTTGCGGTAACCAGTGCTGGACCATCAATAATCCGGTCAAGCCGATGATGGAAAAGACACTGACGACCAAGACTGAAAATAAATAGGTTTTAGCAGTCATTTCTTTTTTGCTGACTGAACCAATCACTCGATAGGTCAACCGTTCAATGGGTTGAATAAAGCGGACAAATCGCGGTGTTTTTCCTTGCATGATTTCTTTGATATACCAGCCCAAAGGAACCGCTGCTGCTAGTAAGATCAGTAAAAATAAAAAGCCTTGCACAAAATAGCTACTCATCGTTCTCCCCCCTCAAACAAATACCAAAAGAGATAGATCATTACGATCACTCCGATTATTCCTAAAACAAGATTCATATTCTTCACTCCTTCATGACGTAAGCATACGCAAAAAGAAATAAAAATAGTGTAAATCTTCTGCTAGAGTCTTTATATCTTCTTTATACGTCTGCTTATCAGACAAGAAAACCGCAACAGTGCAGGTTTTTTTTAGAAAATAAACCAAAAACAGCGGCTATCATTAAGGATAGCCGCTGCTAGTGTCATTGCGATTTATTTCGTTTTTCTGCTTTTGTTCGTGTGTTTTTTACGAAAGAAGAAGATCCCCGCTAGTGCCACAAGGCTTGCTCCTGCAATCGAATAGCCTTGAGTGATGGCTGTACCGGTCTTTGGTAACACCCGTTTGTCCTTTGCGGTCGCTTTGCTTTGTTTGCCAGGCTGACCTGCATCCGTTGGTTTTTCTTGCCCTTTGTCAGAATCATCTTTCTCTGGTTGCTGATCTTCCTCCTCTGGTTCTTCTGCTTTTTCAATGACTTTGATCGTCGCTGTGGCGGTGACTGCTTCTTGTGAGTCAGTACCAAATAAGCGTGCGAAAAAGTTAGGAGTTGCTGCTTCATCGGTTACGATTGAATAGTTGACTTGATAGGTGCCCGTTTTCTTCGTATCAACCGAACCGTCCACCAGCAGTTGCTCCAATGCGAGTGACTTACCGTCACGATCTGTAGCGGAGACAAAATTGTCGGCAGCTGTCCAGTTGTCACCGACATAAATCACGCTATCTTTCACAGTCACAGAGGTCTGGTCTGCCAACACGGTGATCGTGGCAGTGGCTTCGGCTTTACCGTTGCGATAGGTTACTTGGTATTTTCCAGGCACATCAGTATTGACTGTACCGCTAGTCAATACTTGATCATAATCGACTGCTTGTCCGCTTTTATCTGTTGCCGAGACAAAATTATCGACGGCTTGCCACTTCTCTCCTTCATAGATCTTACTATCTTTTGCTACGACCGTTTCTTCGTGAGCAACCACAGTGATTGTCGCTATGTCGCTGACTTTTCCATTCGTATAAGTGACTTCGTATGTGCCTTCTTGATTGGTATCGACAGTACCAGTAACGATCACTCCTGATAATTCAACCGTTGCTCCCGTTTTGTCTGTGGCTGAGACAAAGTTGTCGGCAGCTTGCCAGTCATCGCCGACGTATAGGGTACTGTCTTTGGCTTTGACACTCGTTTGATCAGCTAACACGGTGATCGTGGCAGTCGCTTCGGCTTTGCCATTGCGATAAATTACTTCATATTTCCCTGGTGTGGCGCTGTCGACTGTACCTACTGTTGTGATATCAGCCAGTTTTACTTCGTTGCCGTCTTTGTCTGTTGCCGACACAAAGTTGTCGGCGACTTGCCAGTCATCGCCTTCGTAAATCGTACTGTCTTTAGCAACTACCGTTTCTTGGTCAGCCACCACGGTAATCGTAGCAATAGCTTCTGTTTTACCATTGCTATAAGTAACTTTGTACTGACCTTCTTTGCTCGTATCAACTGAGCCACTGACGGTCACTGCTGAAAATGGTAGGTTTGCTCCGGTTTTGTCTGTGGCTGAGACAAAGTTATCAACCGCATGCCAGTCATCCCCGACATATAAGGTGCTATCTTTGGCTTTAACTGATGTTTGATCAGCTAACACGGTGATCGTCGCTGTTGCTTCGGCTTTGCCATTGCGATAAATTACTTCATATTTCCCTGGTGTGGCGCTGTCGACTGTACCTACTGTTGTGATATCAGCCAGTTTTACTTCGTTGCCG